>JAESGR010000088.1_pt1 | contig 220330 bp, 221 predicted proteins | sample 9269771 | NCBI WGS metagenome assembly JAESGR01 (sample SAMN15739572, study PRJNA653492) | algae metagenome | isolation source: Chroococcus sp. CMT-3BRIN-NPC107 and co-occurring heterotrophs from well... | place: USA: Clark Mountains Wilderness, California | collected 2010-04-18
ATCTGGTTCTTGATCTTGCCCATGCCGGGCAGCATGCCCATCAGGCCGCCCATCCCGCCCATGCGCTCGACCTGGGCCAGCTGCTCCGACATGTCCTCGAGGTCGAACTTCCCCCGACGCATCTTGTCGGCGATCTTCTGCGCCTTGGCGGCGTCGATCGTTTCCGCGGCCCGCTCGACCAAGGAAACAACATCGCCCATGCCGAGGATGCGGTTGGCGACCCGGCCCGGGTGAAACTCCTCGAGCGCGTCGACCTTCTCGCCCGTGCCGATGAGCTTGATCGGCTTGCCCGTGACCGCCCGCATCGAGAGCGCCGCGCCCCCGCGCGCATCGCCATCCATCCGGGTCAGCACGATCCCGGTGACGCCGATGCGGGTATCGAAAGCGCGCGCCGTGTTGACGGCATCCTGGCCCGTGAGGGCATCGGCGACGAGCAGCACCTCGTGCGCGTCCGTTGCGGCCTTCACGTCGGCCGCCTCGGTCATCAGGGCTTCGTCGACCGTCACGCGCCCGGCGGTATCGAGCATGACGACGTCGAAGCCGCCGAGCCGGGCCGCTTCCATGGCGCGGCGGGCGATCTGGACCGCCGACTGGCCGGTAACGATCGGCAGTGTGTCGACCCCGACCTGCTTGCCGAGGATCGCCAGCTGCTCCATCGCGGCCGGGCGCCGCGTGTCGAGCGAGGCCATCAGCACGCGGCGGCTCGACCGATCGGTCAGGCGCTTCGCGATCTTCGCCGTGGTGGTCGTCTTGCCCGAGCCCTGCAGGCCGACCATCAGGATCGGGACGGGCGGGACGGCATTGAGGTCGATCGTCTCGGCATCGGCGCCGAGCATGTCCACGAGCTGGTCATGGACGATCTTCACGACCATCTGGCCGGGCGTCACGGACTTGACGACCTCGGCCCCGACGGCGCGCGAGCGGACCTTGTCCACGAAGGAGCGCACGACTTCGAGCGCGACATCCGCCTCGAGCAACGCACGCCGTACCTCGCGGAGCGCGTTGTTGACGTCCTCCTCGCTGAGCGCGCCGCGGCGCGTCAGCCCGTCGAGGATCGACGAAAGCTTCTCGGAAAGACCTTCGAACATGCTACTCGGCCGTTCCGCCCATTGAGGCTTCGAGCCGGCGGTTCGCCAGCGCTCCCTCGAAGTGATTGACGGCCTTCTCGAACTTGTCGCGACAACCGGGATTGCAGAAGCCGACCACCGCGCCGGCGTAGCGGGTGAGCGAATCCGCCGCGATCGGCTTTCCCGACCACGGGCAGGTCTCGTTCACGGCATCCTCGATGCGCAGGTCCTGGTCCGCCATTCCGCTCGGCCCCTCGGGGCTGCATGTGGCGAGCGCGCGCCCAAACGCCAAGAACGCCCGAGGGCGCATCGCGCTGTCGGGCGTGACCTCCGGCGAAGCGCAGACGCGCCCCGGACCGGTCGGCGGCTGAAAAGCTCGCTCGTCTCGATTGTGGGCGGGGACTTAGGCGACGGCCGGCGGAAAGTCAATTTGAAGCAGCCGCCTACCGCGGCCGGGCCGGGTTGCCTACCACGGTCGCCCCTGGCGCGACGTCGCGCGTCACGACTGAACCGGCGCCAATGATCACGTCATCGCCCACCGTGACGCCCGGCACGATGATCGCCCCGCCGCCGATCCAGACATTGCGGCCGATGGTGACCGGCTTGCCCAACTCGAGCCCCGCGGCGCGCTCGGCCGGATCGCGAGGGTGGTCCGCGGCATAGATCTGCACGGCCGGGCCGATCTGGGTGCCGTCGCCGATCGTCACCTCGCAGACGTCGAGGATGACGCAATTGAAGTTCAGAAAGACGTCGCGCCCGATCCGGACGTTGAAGCCGAAATCACAGAAGAACGGGGACCGGATAACTGCCCCCTCTCCCACAGAGGCGAGTCGCTGGCGCAGGAGACGACGTCGCTCCTCGGACGGAGCTGCAAAGCTCGCGTTGTATGTGGCGAGCCAGGCCTTGTTCGCCGCCCAGTCGGCCTGAATCTCGGGATCACTCGGCCGATAGACATCCCCGGCCAGCATCCTTTCTCTTTCGGAGCGTGCCATCGTATGAAAACGCCCCGCCGGCTCCTTGGAACCAACGGGGCGCGTCTCAGATCATTCCCGTCCAGGCAACGGCCGAGCAGCGGCGGAGTTCCGTGGAGCTCCGAATTACTGGATCGCCCTCTCGGCGGCGGTCATCAGCCCTGATGCGGGGTTTTGCGCGCAATAGGCCCCGAGCCGCTTCCCGTTCTCAGCCATTTTGTCGAAGTCGATGACGGGATCGGCGTCCTCGTCTGCCATGTAGCCGGTCAGCCACATGAGAACTTGGCCGTGGAACTCGGACGGAGCCTTGAGAAACTCCTCGCACTTGATCGTGCCCATATCGACCTTCTGGGCCGAGGCGGGGAAAGCGGCGAGGCAAGACAGCAGAAGGCATAACCCTGCGGTGAAACGCATATCGGGGAACTTTCGGTCTCGGTGCGCCGCTGCACAAACTTGCACGGTCCGTGAACCCGGGTCCACTCCGGCGCGGCTCGACCCGCCGCCCTAACCGCCCACGAGGACCGTGAATTCGCCCTTCGCGATCGGATCGGGTCCGCCGAGCGCCTCGAGGACTTTGTCGCCCTGCCGACACAAGGGCAGGCCATTCACCAGGACGGTCTGCGAGCCGTCGATCACGTAGCCCGGCCCATGTGGCGGAACGGGCGTCGGGATCGGACAGACATGCATGTCCGGGGTGCCCATGCCTCCCGTCGACGCAGCAGCACCCGCGGCGAGCCCGCTCATGAGTGATGCCATCGCGGTCGCGGCGGCGGTCTTAGCGGCCTGCTCCGCCGCATAGGCTGCGGGCGCGCCGGGCGTGCCTGCGGCGGCCACGGTCGCCGCTTCCGCCGTCTTGATAACGGTGTCGCTCGCCTGCTGCGCCGATTGCAGCGCGGCCGCTGCGGCCGCGGGCAGCCCGCGCCAGGCCGGCAACTTGCCGATGAGCACGTTGGGGCTGCCGGGGCCCGGATTCAGCGGCGGACCGTGGGACGTGATGTCGGTAACACGCGCGGCTGGACGTCCCATGGCGACGCTCCGTGAGGGTTGGCCCGTCCGAAGAGTGTGGCAGAGGGGGCCGGACCCGTCGAGCGCGCCAGCGCACAAGCCCCGCGTTAACCAAAACTTAACGTTGCGGTCGACAGCGCTGCGTGCGTGCCTATCCTCCTCGGCAACACCGGATGCCGGCTTTGGGGCCATAGCTCAAGGCAGAGCGCTTCGAAAGAAGAGATGGGCGGTTCGACTCCGCTCTGGTTCCACCAGCCGCCCGGCGGCGCCATTGGAGCGCTCGCCGTTACGCTTTCTTCGGATCTTACACCTAGAAATCACTTACGGCCCGGTGGAGGAGTGGCTACTCGCGAGCGGTGCAACGTTCTGCAGCCCTGGTTCAAATCCAGGGCCGGGCCTCCAAATCACGATCATCGAAGACCAAGGCTTGAAATGGGAACGGCGCCGTGAGGCGCCGTTTCTGTTGCTAGGCTTTCCCGAGCCCCGGATGGTTACGCCGCGAGGCGAACCGCACCCATGTCAACGTTGTCGTTGGCATTTGTGATTTGCACTATCAGGGCCGTAGCTCAGCCCAATCGCAGCCTAGCCTTTACCGCGCCTAGTCGAACCCAAGTCGCCCCCCTCAGGAACGCAGCATGCGGCTGCGCTCATGGTGGAGGCGGCGGGAATTGAACCCGCGTCCTAAACGCTTATTCCACTCTGCCTCTACGATCATAGCCGGGTTGCCCCGACCCCCCGAATATAGGCGAGACAGCCCCGAACGCCAAGGGTTCGTAGCCAGGCGCTCAGTCGTCCTCGGTGTTGCAGGGCCAGCTCTTTGGAGCGTTCAGACCGGAAGGCAGCTTGGTCTGCGCCGTTCCGCAGGCGAGGTCGACCTGCGCCTGCGTCAGGCCTGTCGCGCCGCTGAGATCGGCTCCGCCAAGCTGTGTCCGGTATAGATACGTTCCCTTGAACTGCGTGCCGGCGAGATAGGCGCCGTCGAGCCGCGCCCGCGACAGGTTCGAGTAGCTGAAATCGACCTTCTCCAAGCGCGCCTTGGTCAGGTCGACGCGAGCGAGTTCGGCACGGGACATATTCGCCCCGGTCAGGTCCGCCTCCTCGAAGTCGGACCGGTTCACCTCCGACTTGACGAAGCTCGCACCTGCAAGCTTCGCCTTCTCGAAGCTCGCGCGGCTCATCTGAGCCATGTCGAACTTGGCGTTCGCGAGAGTGGCGCCGCGGAAGCTCGTACGCCAGCCGACGGCACGGGACAGATCCGCACCCGTCAGATCGGCGCCTTCGAGGCGCACGAAGCTGAGCTCCGTCTCGGTCATGTTGGCGCCCTTCAGAACTGCGCCGTCGAGCGTGGTGGAGGTCAGCATCGCCTTCGTCATCACGGCTTGGCTGAGATTGCTGCGACCGAGGAGAAGGGAGGTCTTGCTGCACCCCGTCCAGTTCACTTTTGGGTCCGGGGCGTCGCGGCAATCCGCGTAGGCCGGCGCCGAGGAGGCAAGAACGCAGGCGACGAGGGCGCGGCGGCTCACTGGCGAGAGGCGGAGAGGAAGCAGGATCATCATACTCGTCCGTTGTCCTCGTTCAGGTCGGAGCGACAGCCGCGCCGGTCAATAGCGGCGCTCCTTCGGCATTGGCCTCTCAAGTCCGGCTTCGTCTAGCAGAGGTGGACGGGAGCCACGTGCGTTTGAACACCACCCGGGGGTGGGTAGGGTAACCGAAACCGAAAGGGAGCGAGCACCTTGGATCTCAAGGGCCGGATTGTCGTCGTGACCGGCGGCGCGAACGGAATCGGGCGGGCGCTGTCTGAGTGCTTCCATCAGGCGGGCGCAAAGGCCGTCGTCGTGGCGGACCTCGACCTTCCTGGAGCCGAGAACGTAGCTGCTGCGATCGGCGGCTGTGCGGCGCGGTGCGACGTCTCAAGCGAGGCGGACATCCAGCGGCTCATCGAGGAGACGGAGCGCGACCTGGGGCCCATCGACCTATTCTGCTCAAATGCCGGCATTGCGCCGGGCTTCGACCCGATTGCCGAGAACGTGGCGGGCGCCCCGAATGAGGACTGGGCGAGAGGCTTCGCGGTCAACGTGATGGCTCATGTCTACGCCGCGCGTGCCCTGGTGCCGCGCATGCGTGCCCGCGGAGGAGGCTACTTCCTCAACACGATCTCGGCAGCCGGGCTCCTGTCGCAGGTGGGAAGCGCGGTCTATTCCACGACCAAGCACGCCGCTGTCGGGTTCGCGGAGAGCCTCGCCATCGCCCACCAAGCGCATGGAATTCGCGTTTCGATCCTCTGCCCCCAGGGGGTTGATACGCCGATGCTGCGCGCCCTCCCGCCAGGGCCGCAGCGCGACGACGGCGTCATGAGCGCCGAGGAGGTCGCGGCCGCCGCGCGTGCCGGGATCGAGGCGGAGACCTTCCTTATCCTGCCGCATCTGCAGGTGGCCGAGTATGTGCGGCGCAAGGCCGAAAATTACGACCGGTGGATCGCCGGGATGGCGAAGCTGCAGAAGGCGCTGCGCGAAAGTTGAGGCGGCTCTTGCCCACGCCGGTACCGAATCGCACGATCTCTGTCGCGGGCTGTCAACGATTGTCGGGACGAGCGGAATTCGTTAATATCGATTAACCACAGCTTTGTGGTCAGTGGGCCGGGTTGTTGCTCGGATGCGGCGTATGCGTGAGTTCGGGTATCCTCTTGCGAGGGCGAGGCGTGTGCGCGCCCGGCGTGCTGCTTTCGGGGGCTCGTCGGTGTTGCTTTGCGCTGCGCTGGCCCTGATCTTCGTGGCGCCAGACGACGTGCGCAGGCCCGGCTCTTCGGCCTCCCCCACGCTCGAAGTCACAGCCGCCCAGGCAATGGCTCCCGCACCCCTGCTACGTCGACCTGTCGCTTTGCCGTCCGACCGCGTGATGACGGCCTCGAACGAAATCCTCGGCGGCGGCCAAGCCCCGGATGTCTGGTCGACCCCGCTTCAGGCAGAACCCGAGCCGCAGGTTGCCGAAGCCGCTGAGGTCACGGAAACAGGCCCCCTAGCCAGCCCTGAACTCGAGGCGGCCATTCTGGACGAGGCGCCCGCACCGAACATGCTGTTCGAGCACGCGAGCCTTATCGACCGGCAGGTGGACATCAGCGCGCCGTCGCCGGCAGTTGCCGTCCCCAACGGCGTTGCGGCGCCGGCGCCTCTTTCGATGCGATCGCTCGCCGGCAAGTGGGCCGCTCACCCCGCCGCCTGCTCCTCACGCGAGAACCGCACCGCCTATCTCCCGCTCACCATCGATCAACGGGGAGCAAAAGCCGGCGGCGCATCCTGTTCCTTCCGGCGCACGGCCCAGGACGGGAACCGCTGGTCGGTCTCGGCGACCTGCACCGACGCGAAGGAAAGCTGGGACGCTCACGTTCGCCTGGTTCTCGCCGGAAACAAGCTCACCTGGACGAGCGAGCGCGGAAGCCAGACTTACACCCGCTGTCGCTAGCCGACGAGCAGGCGCTATCCTGCGCCCGGCGTGCCGGAACGCATCCCACACGTGAATTGATCGCTGTCGCAGGCCTGCTATTCAGCCGCGCCGCTCGCGTCAGGCTGCGCCATTCCGTGGAAGGCCACGCCGGTTTTCTGGAATGAGTGTGGATGAATAGCAGTGACGATTGGCAGCTGACCGGCCGGTTGCCGCACGAGCAAGGCAAAGGAGACCCGTTCGCGGCCGCCATGCGCGCAACCCGCATGCCGATGATCATCACCGATCCGCGTCAGGCCGATAACCCGATCGTCTTCGCGAACGACGCCTTTCTGCGCCTGACCGGCTACAGCCGTCAGGAGGTGATGGGTCGCAACTGCCGCCTGCTGCAGGGCGCAAACACTGACCCGTCCGCAGTCGGGAAGATCCGGGATGCTATTGGCGCCAGGCAGGACGTTCAGGTCGACATCCTCAACTATCGAAAGGATGGCTCCACTTTCTGGAACGCGCTTTACATCAGCCCCGTCATCACCGAAGGCGGCGAGCTTCAATTCTTCTTCGCCTCACAGCTCGATGTGACGGACCGCAAGGCGTTGCAGAACCAGATCGAGAGCGAGAAAGCGCGGATCGAGGAGGAGGTCGCGCGCCGGACCCTGGAACTGCAGGAGGCGCTTGTGGCCAAGAACGTGCTTCTGCACGAGGTCGATCACAGGGTGAAGAACAACCTGCAGATGATCTCGTCGCTCATTGCCCTCCAGACGAAGCGCATCCCGGACCCCGCGATCCGGACGAGCCTCCGGACAATGCTGGAGCGGGTTGAGGCCCTGAGCACCGTGCATCGCCGGCTCTACCAATCGGATGACGTCAGTCGCTTCGACGTCGCCGAGTTCGTACGCGACATCTCCAACGACCTCGTCGGGGCGAGTGCCCGCGATGACATCGAACTCGAGCTGGATCTGGAGAGCGTTGCTGTTCCCGCCGCGAAGGCGGCTTCCCTCGCCCTCATGGTCAATGAGCTGATCACGAACGCGATCAAGCACGCCTTCCCGGAGAGAAGCGGCCGGATCGGCATCACGCTGAAGCGCGTTGACGGATCGTTTCTGATTGCCATCGAAGATGATGGAATCGGACTACCGCCGGAGGCGGGGCCGCGCACCTCGCTTGGGCGGACTCTCGTGGAGAATTTCCAGCGTCAGCTTCAGGCCAACGTCGCGTGGATTGCGACGGAACCCGGCACGAGGATCGAGATTGCTCTGCCTGTCGACTACGTCAGGACGGACGAGTGACATGAGTGCGAAGCTGCGCGTACTGATCGTCGAGGACGAGCGCCTGCTGGCCATGCAGCTCGAGGACGACATCTCGGAGGCCGGCCACGAGGTGGTCGGCAGCGCGATGTCATCCAACGAGGCGCTGCAGCTCGCGAATGAAACCCAACCTGATCTCGCGTTGCTCGACATCCACTTGGCCGATGGTCCGACTGCAGGCGTGGACATCGCACGCCGCCTTGCGGATCATTGCGGGCACGTCGTCTTCATGACGTCGAACGCCAAGCGCATTCCGGGCGATTTCGCCGGTGCTGTCGGCGTGATCAACAAGCCGCTCTCGACCCAGGGGCTAACCCAGACTCTGCGGTTCATTCGCGGCCGGATGGTGAACGACAACCGCCACCGCCCGCCGAGCGCGCTGACGCTGTCGCCCGAGTGGCAGGAGCGGTGGGGCAGCCAAGCCTGAGAGGCCGTTGCTTCAGCGCCTCAGGAGAGACACGAAGCCCGGCGCATTGCATGTGCGCCGGACCGAGGCCACGCCGAACGGCTGGTACGCCCGGAGTTAGCGGAACGGATTGAGCGAGGCGACGCCGCCCTGCAGTCGTCCGAGGCCTGCGCGAGCCACGCTGTTGTTCGGCTCGATACCGGTTGCGCGCGTGTAGCTCTCGATCGCTTCCTGCCGCTTTCCCGAGCGCTCGAACGCGACGCCGCGCCACGCCCAGGCGCTCGCATCCTTGTTGTTGACGTTCAGCGCCGCGTTGAAGTCCTCGACCGCCTTGTCGTACTGGCGCGTCGCGATCAGGCTCTGGCCGCGGGCCTCGTAGGGAGCCGCCACGTAGGCATTGCGGTCGATCGCGGCGTCGAAGTCGATGATCGCTTCGCGGTGCCGCTCCATCTTCTGGTAGACGAGGCCGCGGGCGTGAAGCGCCTCAGCGGATTCCGGGGTCAACCGGATCGCCTGGGTCAGGTCGGATAGGGCGGCGTCGTAGTTGCCCTGCACGCGATAGAGATTGGCACGGCCGATATAGGCCGGGCCATAATTCGGGTCTGCCTGGATCGCTTTCGAAAAGTCGGCGAGAGCCGCGTCCGCCCGGTTGGTCTGCCGATGCGCGAGACCGCGATTGGTATAGGCCGGCGCGTTATTCGGATCGATCTGCAGCGCCTTGTTGAAGTCCGCGACCGCGTCGCTGTAGCGACCTGCCCGGGCCAAAGCGGCGCCGCGCGTGTTGAAGGCGCTCGCGTCGTTCGGGTTGCGCTGGACGACGTCAGAGAGCGACTCGATGTTGATCGAGGCCGTGCCGGTCTTGTCTTCCTCGAGCACCGCGACCTGCGGGCCGCGGGTCGCCTGTCCGACGGTGTCACATCCCGCGAGCGCAACCGTGAAGGCCGCAGCTCCCAGAACCCCGAAACGTCGTCCGCCTGCCGAAACCATAAGCTTGAACTCCCGTCCGCCGGCCGGAAGGTGTCGGCTCGTGGTTAGGAAACTCTGAAAAGGTCAGACGGCCGGCGTCGCGGCAACCGGACGCGGGGCCATCGGGCGAGCCTCGCCCGGACGACCCGGACGTGCTCCGCCGCGCGGCGGCGCCTTCGGCTTCGATGGCAGCAGACCCTCGCGCTGCATACGCTTGCGGATGAGTTTGCGGGCGCGGCGGACGGCCTCAGCCTTCTCGCGCGCCTTCTTCTCCGACGGCTTCTCATAATGGCCGCGGAGCTTCATCTCGCGGAAGATGCCCTCGCGCTGCATCTTCTTCTTCAAGGCGCGAAGCGCCTGATCGACGTTGTTTTCCCGAACGAGAACCTGCACGCGTGCTCCTCGAGGTGCCTCTTTCGCTGCCACCAGCGTGAATGTCGGAAACGGCTAGGGGCGCAGAACGCGTACGCCTCCGCCGAAGGGCGCTGCGTTAGCAGAGTCGCAAAATCCTGTCCAGGATCGAAATCGACGGAATCAGAGGCTTTCGAAATCCCGGCTCAGCGTGGTCACATGGCCCATCTTGCGGCCCGGACGTGCCTTTGTCTTCCCGTAATGGTGGAGATGCGCGCCGGGGGTGGCCAGGATCTCCGGCCATGCCTCGATCTCCGCACCGATCAGGTTGCGCATCTCTACGCGGCCTCTGCGAGAGGTGTCGCCCAGTTGCCAGCCGCAGATCGCCCGGATGTGCTGCTCGAACTGCGACGTCTCAGCGCCCTCGATCGTCCAATGCCCGGAATTGTGCACCCGGGGTGCGATCTCGTTCACGGCAATCGTCGCGCCCTCGCCTCCCCCGACCACGAACATCTCGACCGCGATCACGCCGACATAGTCGAGCGCCTCGGCGATGCGTCGGGCCGCCGCGATTGCGGCCTGCTCGGTCGTGGGCGACAGGCCGGCCGGAAGCCGCGTGACGTCGAGAATGCCGTTGCGGTGCTCATTCCAGCACGGGTCATAAGCCGCGAAGGAGCCGTCGCGCCCACGGGCGCCGACGATCGAGACCTCCTGCGAAAAGCGGACAAAACCCTCGAGGATCGCGGGCGCACCGCCGAGTTGCGCCCAGGCCTCCGCGGCCGAGTCGCCCACCTCGATCCTGACCTGCCCCTTGCCGTCGTAGCCGAAGCGACGCGTCTTCAGGATGGCGGGAGAGCCGAGCTCATCGAGCGCTCGCGCGAGCTCAGCCTCGCTCGCGACAGCCCTGAAGGGCGCAGTCGCGATGCCGAGCTCGGCCACGAAGCTCTTCTCGGCGAAGCGGTCCTGCGCGGTCGCGAGCGCCTTCGCGCCTGGATAAAGGGGCCGCAGCGAGGCAACCACTTCGGCAGTGCGCGCCGGGACGTTCTCGAACTCGTAGGTGACGACCTCGACCGCTTCGGAGAAGGCCCGCAGCGCCGACTCGTCCTCGTATTCCGCCACGATGTGTCCAGCCGAGACCTCAAAGGCGGGACTGTGCGGGTCCGGGCAAAGGATGCGTGATTTCAGCCCGAGATTGGCGGCGGCAAGCGCCAGCATGCGGCCGAGTTGGCCACCTCCCAAAATCCCGATCGTCGCACCCGGGGCGAGCCTGTCAGGCATCGTCGCGCGGCCGCTCCGCGACCTCCTCGGTGCGAGCGCGCCGCCAGGCATCCAGGCGCTCCGACAGGCCCTGATCCTCCAGCGCGAGAATGGAAGCCGCGAGCAGCGCAGCATTCACGGCTCCCGCGCGCCCGATCGCAAGTGTCCCGACCGGGACCCCGGCGGGCATCTGGACGATTGAGAGCAGGCTGTCTTGGCCGGAGAGCGCTTTTGACTCGACCGGTACCCCGAGCACCGGGAGCGTCGTCATGGATGCCGCCATGCCTGGAAGGTGAGCGGCGCCGCCTGCGCCCGCGATGATCACCTTGAAACCGGTATCCCGCGCGCTTTTCGCGAAGTTAAAGAGGCGGTCGGGTGTGCGATGGGCGGAAACGATCCGGTCATCATGAGAGATCCCGAGCGCATCCAGCGTCTCGGCCGCATGCCGCATGGTCGCCCAGTCCGACTGACTGCCCATGATGATCGCGACGGGTGGCGCCCCCGCACTCATGCCCGTCTCCGTGACCCGGGCGCGCCCCGGCCCGGAGAGGGTCGCTTAGAGGAGGGGTGACAGGAGGGCAACAAGGGTCGCGGGCGACTTTACGCGATGATGTCCGGCGTGAGTTGGTCCTCGAGGAACGAGATGCGGTCCTTCAGGATGAGCTTCCGCTTCTTGAGCCGCTGCACCTGGAGCTGGTCTCCGCCCGTCAGGTTCTCGAGCGCGTCGATCGCTGAATCGAGGTCGCGATGCTCCTGCTTGAGCCGCGACAGCTCGGACTGCATCGCGGCCAAAGGATCATCGTCCTGTTCCAGCTCCATCGCGGCTCCCGAGCGTCGCATCTGGCCCTCAAGGCGGGCTCGACTATGCTGCCGAGGGCCCATCGCAGCAAGGCGCGCCAATGGTCAAGCTGCGGCCCGATGCCACATCCTCGCCACGAATCGGGAAGCACACTCTCGCTCCTGGCAACAGGTGAGGAGACATCGATGCCGCTGCAGAACCATCTGACCGAGCTCGAGCGCAAGCACGAGGCGCTGGAGCGCGAGATTCACGATGCCGCCGTACGCCCCTCGACCGATACGACCCGAGTGGCGGAACTGAAGCGACGCAAGCTGCAGCTCAAGGACGAGATCTACCGCCTCAAGCGGACGACGCATTAGGGTCGCTCCACTCTCTAATCCCGCCGCCGCCTCGTCCAGGGGCGGCGGTGTTCGCGTCCGTCAGACCGCCCGCGCCATCTCGCGCAGGCGGAACTTCTGGATTTTGCCCGTCGAGGTCTTCGGCAGCTCCGTAAAGACGACGTGCCGCGGCGCCTTGTAGTGCGCGAGATTGGCCCGGCACCAGGCGATCACCTCCTCAGCGGACACCATCTCTGACGGCTTCAGTTCGACGAAGGCGATGGGCGTCTCCCCCCATTTCTCGTCGGGCTTCGCCACCACGGCCGCCGCCTGCACGGCCGGGTGCTTATAAAGCGCCTCCTCGACCTCGATCGAGGAGATGTTCTCGCCGCCCGAGATGATGATGTCTTTGGAGCGGTCCTTCAGCTGCACATAGCCATCCGGGTGCTTCACCCCGAGGTCACCCGAGTGGAACCAGCCGCCCGCGAAGGCGGCCTCGCTGGCTTTCGGATTCTTCAGGTAGCCCTTCATCACGACGTTGCCGCGGAACATGACTTCGCCGAGCGTGGCGCCATCGGCCGGCACGGCTTCCATCGTCTCCGGATCGAGCACGTCCAGCGCGTCGAGCGGCACGTATCGCACACCCTGGCGCGACTTGAGCGCGGCCTGCTCGCCGGGCGGAAGCTCGTCCCACTCGCCGTGCCACTCGTTCACGACGGCCGGGCCATAGGTTTCCGTCAGCCCATAGACGTGGGTCACGTTGAACCCGGATTCCGCCATCGCGGCGAGCACCGCCTCCGGCGGCGGGGCCGCGGCGGTGATGAACTCGACCCGATGCGGCAGATCCCGCCGTTCGGCCGCGGGGGCATTCAGCAAGGCCGACATGACGATCGGGGCGCCGCAGAGATGGGTGACACGATGGTCCGCGATGGCGTCATACATCGCCTTCGCGCGCACCCATCTGAGACAGACATGCGTGCCCGCGAGGACGGAGATCGTCCAGGGAAAGCACCAGCCGTTGCAGTGGAACATCGGCAAGGTCCAGAGGTAGACCGGGTGCCGGCCCATGCTGGCCGACAGGACGTTGCCGATCGCGGTCAGGTAGGCGCCACGGTGGTGGTACACGACGCCCTTCGGATCGCCCGTGGTACCGGACGTATAATTGAGCGCGATGGCGTTCCACTCATCGGTGGGCGGCTGCCAGACGAAAGCCGGATCCCCTTCGGCGACGAACGCCTCGTACTCGACTTCCCCAAGCCTCTCGCCAGGGCCGTCGAACACCGGATCATCGTAGTCGATCACAAGAGGCTTCACGCTCGCGCAGGCGAGTGCCGCCTTCACGACGGCCGAGAATTCACGATCGGTGATCAGCACCTTCGCTTCGCCGTGATCGAGCGAGAAGGCGATCGTTGCGGCGTCGAGACGCGTGTTCAACGTGTTGAGGACGGCTCCGCACATCGGCACGCCATAATGGCATTCGAGCATGGCCGGCGTGTTGGCGAGCACGACCGCGACCGTGTCGCCCTTTCCGATCCCGCGACGGCTCAAAGCCGAGGCAAGGCGGCGCGTGCGGGCGTAGAACTCCGAATAGCAGCGCCGCAGACCGCCGTGGATGATGGCCGTCCGGGCGGGGAAGGTCTGCGCCGCGCGCTCCAGGAACTGCAGCGGCGTCAGCGGCTGATGGTTCGCCGGATTTCGGTCGAGATCCCGATCGTAGGCTGACACCCGCCCCTCCCAAACGCTTTCGCACGCTTTAGGCGGCGGCTGGACGCCTCGCAATCAGGGCAGGACCGGATCAGAAATCGATGGCGCGGCCGCCGATCTCCCAGTCTTCGTAGCGGACGGGCTCGAGTCCGCCGCGCCCGTTCCGCTCCGGATTGTTCGCGATCTCCGCCGCCCGGCGGTCGACTTCAGCCCGCCGCTCGGCAGCTTCGGCGAGCGCACGCTTTGCAGCCTCGCTCAAGGGCTTGCCCGGCGCGGCGCCGGCCTGTCGCGAAACCGAGCTTGTTCCCATATGGGAGGTGGTGGCGTCGTCCATGACGCCGAGGTGGAGAACGCATTGGAGAGCGTCAAGGCCGTGCTCCCGCGAGGGAGCCTCTGCGCGTGCCAACTGTAAGGCCACGCAAGCGGCGCCAAGTGAAGGCGGAGGCACCCGCCGGAAATCCCGAGCAGGCGGGGTTTGCTGCCCGCAAGGTCGCGTTTGCGAGCGTTGCCGAGGTGCTGCGGACCGGCACAAGCCTCGACGAGGTCCTTGCCCGGAGCGGCGAGACCGATCCGCTCGGGCGTGCCATCGCGGTCACCACGTTCCGCCGCCTCGGCATGATCGGGCGCGCCCTGAACGAGCGCCTGGCGAAGGGCCTCTCGGCGGACGAGCGCGCCTTTGCACTCCTCGCGACAGGGGCGGCGCAGATCCTGTTCTTGAACGTGCCGGATCACGCCGCGGTCGACCTCGCGGTCGAGCTCGCCCGCAGCGACCCGAAGCTCCGGCATCTGACAGGCCTGGCTAACGCCGTGCTGCGCCGGGTCGCCCGCGAGCGCGAAGCAATCCTTACGCATGGCGCATCACCCCTGGAGGACGCGCCCGTCTGGCTCGCGGAGCGATGGATTGCGGCCTACGGACCCGAACGGGCCGCTTCGATTGCAGCGGCGCACCGCGAGGGGGCGACGGTCGACATCAGCGTGAAAGCCGATCCGGAGGGCTGGGCCGAGCGGCTCGGCGGCACGCTCCTGCCCTCGGGAAGCATTCGGCTGTCCGACCGGACAGCCATCCCGGGACTGCCGGGATTCGAGGCAGGCGAATGGTGGGTCCAGGACGCAGCGGCAGCGATTCCGGGCCGGCTTCTGGGCGCCCGGCCCGGCGAGCGGGTCCTCGACCTCTGCGCAGCGCCAGGCGGAAAGACAGCGCAACTCGCGGCCGCCGGAGCCGACGTCACAGCGGTTGACCGCTCGGCCTCGCGTCTCAGCCGGCTGCGCCAGAACCTCGATCGGCTGCGCTTGAATGCTGAAATCGTCTGCGCGGACGGGCTGACCTACGAGGCTGAGCCTTTTGACGCCGTTCTCCTCGACGCGCCCTGCACGGCGACCGGGACACTGCGCAGGCATCCCGACGTTGCCTGGACCAAGAAGCAAGCGGATCTCGCGAGCCTCGCCGACCTGCAGCGCCGGCTGCTCGACCATGCGGCCGTGCTGGTCCGGCCGGGAGGCCGCTTTGTCTATTGCGTATGCTCGCTCGAGCCCGAGGAGGGGGAGCGCCAGGCGGCGGCCTTCCTGGCGCGACACCCGGATTTCGAGCGCATCCCCGTCCGGCCGGACGAAACGGGGCTCGGGCCTGCGGTCGTGACCGCTGAGGGCGATTTGCGCACCCTTCCCGACGCCTACGGCTTGCCTGACGCGATCCGCCGGGGATTGGACGGGTTTTTCGCTTGCCGGCTCTCGCGCAAGCAAGCCTGATGCGCCATGGGGAAGGCGTGGGCCCCTGCCCGCACCTCACTTACCCGGGCTCATGATCCTCGCGGGCCCGATCAGGCGGGAAAAGCGTTTGGGTTGGGCGGCCGATCGCTGGCGGCTCTACAGGCTGGCTCTCCACGAGGCCGGCCGCGTGCCGGTCCTGTGGCTGCGCCGCAATGCGCGCGGCACGGGCTGGCGCGTGCCCAGTCCCGAACGGCTGCTTTTCGCTCCGCAGGACCTGAGAACCAGCGATCCGACAATCGCGCAAGACATCTATTCCGGGCTGTTCACCTTCGCCGGGCGGAACCTCGAGCTGCGCGGCCGCTCCCCCTTCGATATCGAGGCCCCCTCTTCCGATTGGGCGCGCGGCCTCTACGGTTTCGCCTGGCTTCGCCATCTCAGGGCGGCGGACACGCCCCTTGCCCGAGAAAACGCGCGCGCTCTCGTCGGCGAAGCCGTCGGGCCCAGGCGGCGCGAGCTCGAACGGGGCCCAGGGCGCGAGCCGCGGGTTGTAGCCCGACGCGTCATCTCGTTCCTGTGCCAGTCGCCGCTCGTCCTGAACGGGGCCGAGCGCACCTTCTACGCCTCATTCCTCAGCGCCATCGGCCGCGGTGTCGCCGCGCTCGAGAAGGACGCGATCGGCGCCCGAACGCCGCTCGACCGGTTGAGCGCCGCGATCGCGCTCTCCTACGCAGCCCTCTGCTGCAGCGGACTGGAGAACCGCCTGAAGCGCGCCACTCGGTTGCTCGCGGCGGAACTCGAAGCGCAGATCCTGCCCGATGGTGGTCATGTGAGCCGGCATCCCGGCGTGCTGATCGAGCTTCTGCTCGACCTGCTCCCACTGCGGCTGCTTTACGCGAGCCGCTCGATCGAGGCCCCGGAGGCACTCGGGCGCGCCATCGACCGCATGATGCCGATGCTGCGCTATCTGCGTGGCGGCACCCGCGAACTCGCGCTCTTCAACGGCATGGGGCCGACAGCCGTTGACCAGATGGCGACCCTCCTCTCATACGACAGCGTCCGGGGCGCCCCGCCCAGCTATGCGGAGCAATCGGGATACGCGCGGCTGGAAGCCGGCGGGACCGTTCTCCTGGCGGATACGGGATCCGCGCCGGCGATCGAGTCCGCCGCGTCGGCCCACGCCGGATGCCTTTCCTTCGAGCTGACGGCGGGCGGCACCCCACTCGTCGTGAATCTCGGCGCCCCTTCAACTCCGGGCCCGGCCCGGACGGCAGCACGGCGCACCGCGGCGCATTCGACGCTCGGGTTCGGAGATGCCTCGTCGGGGCTCTTCCTCGAGGACGCACCGGGCGAGATCGCCCGCTTCGTCGAGCGGCGGCTCGGTCCAGCCCTCGTGGCCGGACCAGCCGACGTGAAGGTCGAGCGCAATGTCGACGCGGAGGGCTGGACGACCGCGTCGGCTCGCCACGACGGCTACGAAGCCCGTTTCGGCATCACGCATGAGCGGCGCTGGAGCCTGGCTCCGAATGGGACGCGGCTCGACGGCACTGACCGGCTCCTCGGGACGGGGCGGCATCGGGAGCGCCCGCCGGCGCCGGTCCTGCGCTTCCACCTGCATCCGAACGTGCGGGCTACGCGGGACGAGGCAACCGGCGCGGTCGAGCTCACCCTCGGCACGAAGGGTGAGGTCTGGCGCTTCCGGAGCGAGAACGCTCCCGCGACGATCGACGAGAGCATCTATTTCGGCGGACCGCAGGGGCGGCGGCCGACCAGCCAGATCGTGGTCCGCCTCGATCCGCCCCCCCTGGATGCCCCCCTCGCGGTCCGCTGGAGCTTCGAACGTGTGTTAGATGGGGTAACAGCGGCCGCCCCGGACGTGGTGGAACCCGAGACGAATGCCGGGGTGGCGACAGCGCCCCAAGATCCCGACCCGAGTTGAGTATGCCCAACGATCTGCGGCGCGTGACCCGCGCCCTCCTGTCCGTCTCCGACAAGTCGGGGCTCGTGCCCTTTGCGCAGGCGCTCGCAGCGCGCGGCATTGCGTTGGTCTCGACCGGCGGCACCCATGCCGCGCTCGTCGCTGCCGGGCTCGACGTCCAGGAGGTGTCGGATCTCACGGGGTTTCCGGAGATGATGGACGGGCGCGTGAAGACGCTGCATCCGGCCGTGCATGGCGGACTGCTCGCCATCCGGCAGAACCCGGAGCACCAGGCCGCGATGCTGGCGCACGGCATCCCGGCGATCGACCTCCTGGTGGTGAACCTCTACCCGTTCGAGGCGACGGTCGCGGCCGGGAAGGGCTACGACGCCTGTGTGGAGAACATCGATATCGGCGGGCCGGCCATGATCCGGGCGGCAGCCAAGAATCACGCGGACGTCGCCGTCGTGGTGGATGTGAAGGATTACGACACGCTGCTGTCGGAGCTCGGCACTCACGACGGGGCGGTCACGCTGACGCTGCGGAAGAAACTCGCCCAGACGGCCTATGCCCGAACAGCCTCTTACGATGCCGCGATCTCGAATTGGCTCGCCGGGCAGATCGGCGAGACCGCTCCCGCCTACCGAGCGCTCGGCGGCACGCTCGCGGAGGCGATGCGCTACGGGGAGAATCCGCACCAAGCGGCCGGGTTCTACCGCGGGCCAGAAAGGCGCCCGGGCGTCGCCACCGCCCGGCAGGTTCAGGGCAAGCAGCTCTCCTACAACAACGTGAACGACACCGACGCTGCCTTCGAATGCGTCGCCGAATTCGACCCTGACCGTACCGCGGCAGTGGCGATCATCAAGCACGCCAATCCGTGCGGCGTCGCCGAGGGGGAGACGCTGCTGGTGGCTTACGAGAGTGCGCTGCGCTGCGACCCGGTTTCGGCGTTCGGCGGCATCGTAGCCCTGAACCGGCCACTCGATGCCGAAGCTGCCAGGAAGATCGTCGAGATCTTCACGGAGGTCATCATCGCGCCGAACGCCTCCGACGAAGCCGTCGCGATCATCGCCGCGAAAAAGAACCTGCGCCTTCTCCTGACCGACGGCCTGCCCGATCCCCGCTCTCCAGGGCTGGTGCTCAGAACGGTGTCGGGAGGCTTCCTGGCCCAGGCGCGCGATAACGCCGTGGTCGACGCCATGGACCTGAAGGTCGTCACGAAGCGCGCGCCCACGAACGAGGAGCTGGGCGACCTTCGCTTCGCATTCCGGGTGGCCAAGCACGTCAAGTCGAACGCGATCGTCTACGCCAAGGGCGGTGCGACGGTCGGGATCGGGGCGGGGCAGATGAGCCGGGTCGACTCGTCCCGCATCGCGGCCTGGAAAGCCGCCGAGGCTGCGAAGGCCGCGGGCCTTCCCGAAAGCCTTGCCAGGGGCTCCGTGGTCGCGTCGGACGCCTTCTTCCCGTTTGCGGATGGGCTCCTCGCGGCCGCCGAGGCCGGCGCCACTGCCGTGATCCAGCCAGGCGGCTCGATGCGGGACGACGAGGTGATCCGCGCGGCCGACGAGGCCGGTCTCGCCATGGTGTTCACCGGCCATCGCCATTTCCGCCACTGAGCCGACAAGGAGGCCCCCGATGCTGATCACCACCACGCCGAATGTCGAAGGGCACCGGATCGTCGCCTATCACGGCATCGTCTCGGGCGAGGCGATCCTGGGCGCGAACGTGTTCCGGGACTTCTTTGCGTCCATCCGAGACTTCGTCGGCGGACGCTCCGGCGCCTATGAGCGCGTGCTCGGGGACGCCCGGAACGCGGCCCTGAACGAGATGGCGGAATCCGCTCGCCAGCTTGGTGGCAACGCCGTGATCGGGGTCGATCTTGATTACGGCGCCATCGGATCGTCGGAGAGCATGCTGATGGTCACGGCAACCGGGACGGCCGTCACGATCGCCTGAGGCTCGCGATGAGGGCGGCCCCCGCCCCGAAGAACAGGATCAGCACGGCAGGCCCGGCGGCCTGCGTCCCGGTCGCCTGCGTGGCGACCGCGACCGCAAGCGGCGCCAGGAAAGACGTGACTTTTCCGGACAGCGCGAGCAGGCCGAAATACCGCCCCGCATCCTCGGCCGGGACGGTGCGGGCGAGGTAGGCGCGCGAGGAGGCCTGCAGCGGCCCAGCCACTGCCCCGATCAGCAGCCCGAGACCGAGGAAGACCTTTTCGGGGACGCTGCCGAACAGGCCGCCCGCCTCCGAAGCCGGTGCCGTAGCGACCACGAACAGCACATGGTCGCGCCCGACGGACAAAATGCCCATGCAGACCAGTCCGAGAACCGCCAGCGATCCGAGGATCACAGGACGGGCTCCGACCCTATCGTCCAGGATGCCACCGACGACTGCCCCGGCGGTGCCCGCGACCGTGAGCAGGATGCCGAAGATGCCAAGTTCGGTCGGGCTCCAGCCGAACACGCCGGCCCCGTAGATCCCGCCGAATGCGAAGAGCGCAACGAGCCCGTCCTGGTATATCATATTGGCGAGAAGGAAGCGCCCGATTGACGGGTCCGCGCGTGCCTCCGATACGGTCTGGCGCAGGCGGGACAGGCCGTCGCGGACCGCCTCACGGACACCTGCGCCGGTTCCGGCGGCGTCGGGCGTGAAGACGAAGAGGGGCCACACGAACACGAGGAGCCACAGGGCCGCGAGCGGCCCAGAGGCCCGGTCTCCCTCCCGCGCGGTCGGGTCGAGCCCGAACCACGGCGTCAGCCCGAAGAAGGTCTTCCCGGTTTCCGGGGAGGCCGCCATGAAGCCGAGGACGAGCACGAGCGATGCGAGCCCGCCCGCATAGCCGACCGCCCAGCCCGTGCCGGAAAGCCGGCCGAGGCCCGCCGGGCCGACCAGCCGCGACATCATGGCGTTGTTGAACACGGCCGCGACCTCCGCCGCGACGGTCGCGACCGCGAAGGCCACGAGCGCCAGGAGCACGGCTCCCGGCGCGCCAGGCGCCGCGAACCAGAGCGCCGCGGAGCCGACGGCGAGGAGCGCGCAGGAGCCCGCGATCCAGGGCTTCATCCGGCCGGTCGCATCCGCGACACTGCCGAGCACCGGAGAAGCTACGGCCAGGATGAGCCCGGCGCAGGCAGTCGCGTAGCCCCACCACGCTTGTCCGCTTGCCGGATCAGGAGCGAGCGCCGCCGCGAAATAGGGCGCGAACACGAAGGTCGTGACCAGCGTGAAGAACGGCTGGCACGCCCAGTCGAACAGCGTCCAGCTCACGAGGGCCGAGCGGCGGACGCCCATGTCAGCGCCGCCGGGCGCCGTGGACGCCCCCGCCGGGCCGGCATCAAGCATCTCGACCGACATGGGACCTCACACGCGAGACGTCCAAGCCACAGGAGCTTTGCATCAGCAACCCCAGCCAGGGCGCCGGCCAGGGTTAGCGCCGCCTTAACTGCCCCTCCCTAAGGTTCACGACGGTCAACCATACTCGTCGCGTATCCTGATGCACACGATCCGTCGCTACGATTCTCCGCTCGACCGCCTGTCCGAGGCGCTCGGGGCCTTTCTGCGGCGGCGTGCCGTGGAAGCCGGCGGGATCGTCCTCATCACCGGCTCGATTGCCTCGGCGCTCGCGCTCGCAAGCTGGTCGGTCAACGACCCGAGCTGGAACAACGCGACCTCCGCGCCCGCCCGGAATCTGCTCGGAGCACCCGGCGCGATCGGGGCCGACCTTCTCATTCAGGTCTTCGGGCTCGGCGCCGTCGCCTTCCTTCTCGGCCCGGCCGCTTGGGGCATCCGGCTCTTGCGGCAGAAGCGGCTCGAGCGGCCCATTATGCGCTTCCTCCTCTGGGGCGCCGGCATCATGGCTTGCGCGGCAACGGCGAGCGCGCTGCCCCCCACCACTCGCTGGCCGCTCCTCACGGGCCTCGGCGGCGTGGTTGGCGACGGCGTCCTCGGATTGCGTCACCTGCTCGGCCTGACGGGCGCGACCGGTGCGGCGGTGGCCGGACTCTGCTTCGCGGCACTCGCCATCCTCGCGCTCACGGCGGCCTGCAGCGCCGGCCGCCGCTCGACCGAGGCCAAGCAGGACGAGCCGGCGCCGCGTGGCCGCCGTGGCGACGACCGGGACGAATCCGCCGACGAGGAGCCGAGCTGGGCCATCATCTCGCTCGGAGCCATCGCCCATGCGGCGATGAGCGTGAAATCGGCAGTCCGCCGGAAGGTCGAGGCAGGTCTCGACGCCCACCGTGACGATGATTATGCGCCTGCCCGGCCGAACCCGACGCTCGAGCGGCGCGCGACCGCGCCGGCTGCGTCCCGGCGCGAGCCGTCCTTCGGCGAGGCTCAGCCGATGCCCGCCCGGCCGGCCGTCGCGCGCCCGCCGCAGCCCGATCTTGCCGAGCGGCGTGCGGCAGCACCCCTCCCCGACCTCGACGACGAGGAGAACGAGGCGCTGCCAGCCCCCGTCGGGCGGAGCGGGCGCAAGATCGTGGTCGAGCCGGAGCACGCACACGCTGAGCCTGAGGACGAGGAGATCGAGCCCGAGTTCGACGAGGTGGAGGAACTCGAGGAGGAGCCCGCCTACGAGCCGCCCCGTCCGAGCCGCGGTCCTGCTGCCGTCTCCCGCCCCGCCGCACCGGCCCGGGTTTCGGCTCCCGCCGGTCCGATGAAGCAGGCGCCTCGCCGTCAGGAGGAGTTCGAGGGCGATTACGAGATGCCACCGCTCGAGCTTCTCGCCGAGGCGAAGAAGCAGGTCGCGACCGTCTCGAAGGACGCCCTGGAGCAGAACGCGACGCTGCTCGAATCGACCCTTGAGGATTTCGGCGTCCGCGGCGAGATCATCAATGTCCGCCCGGGCCCGGTCGTCACGCTGTACGAGCTCGAGCCGGCCCCCGGCACGAAGTCGAGCCGGGTTATCGGCCTTGCCGACGACATCGCCCGCTCCATGTCGGCCGTCTCGGCCCGCGTCGCCGTCGTGCCTGGCCGGAACGCCATCGGCATCGAGCTGCCGAACCAGAAGCGCGAGACCGTGTATCTGCGCGAGCTCCTGGCCAGCCAGGACTTCGTCGCTACCAAGCAGAAGCTCGCGCTCTGCCTCGGCAAGAATATCGGCGGCGAGCCGATCATCGCCGACCTTGCCCGCATGCCGCACCTGCTCGTCGCCGGCACCACCGGCTCGGGCAAGTCGGTCGCAATCAACACCATGATCCTCAGCCTGCTCTACATGCACACGCCCGAGCAGTGCCGGCTCATCATGGTCGACCCGAAGATGCTCGAGCTCTCCGTCTATGACGGCATCCCGCATCTCCTCTCGCCCGTCGTGACGGATCCCAAGAAGGCGGTCATCGCCCTGAAGTGGGCCGTGCGCGAGATGGAGGAGCGCTACAAGAAGATGTCGAAGCTCGGCGTCCGCAACATCGACGGGTTCAACGCCCGCGTTGCAGAGGCGAAGGAGCGCCACGAGGTCATCACCCGCACGGTGCAGACGGGCTTCGACAAGGAGACCGGCGAGGCGATCTACGAGGACGAGATCATGGATCTCGAGCCGCTGCCGTACATCGTCGTGATCGTCGACGAGATGGCGGACCTGATGATGGTTGCGGGCAAAGACATCGAGGGCGCGATCCAGCGTCTCGCCCAGATGGCCCGCGCCGCCGGCATCCACCTGATCATGGCGACGCAGCGCCCGTCGGTCGACGTCATCACGGGCACGATCAAGGCGAATTTCCCGACCCGCATCTCCTTCCAGGTCACGTCGAAGATCGACTCGCGCACCATCCTCGGCGAGATGGGCGCCGAGCAGCTGCTCGGTCAGGGCGACATGCTCTACATGGCGGGCGGTGGCCGCATCACCCGCGTGCACGGCCCCTTCGTGGCCGACAGCGAGGTCGAGAAGGTTGTCGCGCACCTCAAGGCGCAGGGCCGGCCGCAATATCTCGACGCAGTCACGACCAGTGACGAGGATGCCCCGGCAGGCGGCGGCGACGATGCGGCCATCTTTGACAAGGGCTCCTTCGGGGAGGAGGGCGGCGACCTGTACGACCAGGCCATCCAGGTGGTGCTGCGTGATAAGAAGGCCTCCACCTCCTATATCCAGCGCAGGCTCGGCATCGGCTACAACCGCGCCGCCTCCATCATGGAGCGCATGGAGAACGAGGGCATCGTCGGCCCCGCCAACCATGCGGGCAAGCGCGAGATCCTGATGGAAAACGTCGGCGCCGATTGAGGCGAGCCGCCCGAACCGGACCGGGCGCCGTGCGCGCCCGCCACAAGCTTGGAGTTGAGTACATGACGGCGGCATCCCTGTCCCGCGGCGCGGCCGCGGGCCTCGCCCTTCTTCTGGCGCTGGGCGTTTCCGCCGAGGCGGCGAGCCGCTCGCGCCTCGCGACTATCCTGCCCCCGCCGCGACCTGCTTCCCTGGGCGGCGAGGTCGATGTCCTCGCGACGGGCTCGATCGTGCGGGCCGCGAAGACCCGGGCGGGCGCGGGCCTGCCGGTTCTGCAGGCCGCGGCGGGCGACAAGCTCAGCGACCGGCAGATCGTCGACAAGGCGAACGCCGCGCTGAACGGCGTCACCTCCATGGCGGCCGACTTCACCCAGATCGGCGGCGACGGCCGCAAGCTCACCGGCATCCTTTACCTGCAGCGACCCGGAAAGCTGCGCTTCGAATACGCGAAGCCGTCCACGCTAGAGATCGTCTCGGACGGCTCGACCGTGCTGGTGCGCGACCGCAAGCTCAACACCTCGGATCCCTATCCGATCTCGCAGACCCCGCTGAAATTTCTGCTTTCGTCCAGGATCGACCTCGCCCGCGAGTCGAACGTGACCGCCGTCGTCACCGACCCGGACGGCGTGCGTATCTCGATCGAGGATTCCTCCACGCTCGGCGGCACGTCGAAGATCACGCTCTATTTCGACCCGGACATCACCGGGCTGAAGCGCTGGCGGGTGGTCGACCCGCAAGGTTACACCACTACGGTTTCGCTCTCCGACATCGAGAAGAACCGCACGATTGACCCCCGCATCTTCATGCTCAACTACATGCGGCCTGTGGATTAGCGCCGACCCGGCGAACCCTGGGGCGTTTCGTTCCCTTCCCCCAAGGTTCCCCGTCGACTAGGGGCAGGGTTCCTTTCTTGCCCCAGACCTCCCGTGCAGCTCTCCGTTACCACCTGGAACATCAACTCCGTCCGGCTGCGCATCGACCAGGTCGAGCGCGCGCTCGGCGAGATCAAGCCCGACGTCCTCTGCCTCCAGGAGACGAAATGCCCGAACGACTGCTTCCCGCTCAAGGCGCTGCAGGCCTTCGGCTACCCGCACGTCGTCCAGGTCGGGCAAAAGGGCTATAACGGGGTCGCGATCCTGTCGCGTTTCCCGTTCGCCAAGGTCGAGCCGCAGAACTGGTGCGAGAAGCAGGATGCCCGGCACATCTCGGTGACGCTCGGGCCCGAAGCGGGTGAGGCGTCCGGGGTCGAGATCCACAACTTCTACGTCCCGGCCGGCGGTGACGTGCCCGACCCGGAGCTGAACCCGAAGTTCAAGCACAAGCTGCAGTTCCTGGCCGAAATGCGGGATTGGGCGGGCAGGCGCGAGAAGCGCCCGACGGTGGTCGTCGGCGACCTCAACGTCGCGCCGCTCGAGCACGACGTGTGGTCGCATAAGCAGCTGCTCGACGTGGTCAGCCACACCCCGGTCGAAACGGAGGCGCTCGAGGCGCTCAGGCAGGAAGGCGGCTTCGTCGATTCGGCCCGGCACCTCACGCCCGAGCCGACCAAGATCTACACGTGGTGGAGCTACCGTTCGCCGGACTGGGCGGCCGCGAACAAGGGCCGCCGGCTCGACCATGTCTGGGTCTGCGGCGACCTCGGCGCGAGCCTCAGGTCGGTCGACATCCACGGCGACACGCGCGGCTGGATCCGGCCGTCAGACCACGTGCCCGTCACGGCCCGGCTCGAACTCTGATCAGGCCTGCTCGGCGAAGAGCCGCTCGACCCGGCCGAGCCCGGCCGCCAGCCCTTCGAGGTCGCGCGAGAGCACCTCGGCCATGCCGTCCGCGGCGGACGGGTATTCCTGAAGAACCCGCTTCATCAGGGTAGGCGAGATGCGCAGCACCGCGGAAGGCTCCCGCGCGACCGCTGTGGCGGGGCGCTGCATGCGCAGGAACAACGCGACCTCGCCGATCAGCGAGCCGGGGCCGAGGCGTGCCGCCTCGTCCTCGTCGTCCTCCCGGCCGATGGAGATCGATCCCGCGGTGACCACGTAGCCGCCATCCGAGCGATCCCCCTGCCGAAAGAGTACCTCCCCGGGTCGCAGGCGGCGGGCATCCGCGACATTCGCGATCACCCGCAGCGCCTCGTCCTCGAACAGGCCGACAATCGGGGCCCGCCGCAGGACGGCGAGCGTGTTGTCCAGGGCCATGCGCCGATCCTGCCAGTCAGGGGAGCAGCTTGTAGCCGCCGGGCTCCGTCACCAGAATGCGGGCCGAGGACGGATTGCTCTCGATCTTCTGCCGCAGACGATACACGTGCGTCTCGAGCGTGTGGGTCGTCACGGCGGAGTTGTAGCCCCATACCTCCTGCAGGAGGATATCGCGCGAGACGACCTTCTGGCCCGCCCGATAGAGGAAGCGCAGGATGGCTGTCTCCTTCTCGGTCAGCTTCAGCTTCGAGCCCTTTTCGCTGACCAGCATCTTGGCGCCGGGCCGGAACGTGTACGGTCCGATCTTGAAGACGGCGTCCTCGCTCGCCTCGTGACTCCGAAGCTGGGCACGAATGCGGGCGAGCAGCACGGCGAATTTGAAGGGCTTGGCGACATAGTCGTTCGCCCCGGCGTCGAGTCCCGTCACGACGTCGGCATCGCTCGTTTGCGCAGTTAGCATCACGATCGGGCCGCGATAGCTGTCTCGTCGGAGAAGCTTCACGGCGTCCCGCCCGTCCATGTCGGGCAGGCCGACATCCATGATGACGAGATCGATCCGATCCTGCTTGACGGCTTCGATCGCCTCGCCCGCGGTCTCGACCGCCGCGACCTCGAATTCGGCACAAAGCCCGATCTGCTCGACAAGCGTCTCGCGAAGGTCGCCATCGTCCTCCACGACGAGTAGCCGGCTGATGCGCGCCATCAGATGCGCCCTCCTGGTCCCCGGAACTCGGCGGAGTTCGTCATGGAGCCCTCTTAGCTTGACAGGTGGGTAGGGATGAAGCCCCTCCCGGGTATGAAGCGCCGCACAGCTCGACTTATCCGCGTCTTTCGCTCGCCGCTCAACCGGACGAAGGGGCGGCTCGTCGGCCCGGGGATAGACCTCCCCTGCGCGCTTGGCCGGAGCGGGCCGGGACACGGCAAGCGCGAAGGAGACGGCCGGACCCCGATCGGCCGCTTCAGGGTTCTCGCCGCTCTGTACCGGCCCGACAGGATGGCTCGGCCTGGCACCTGCCTGCCTCTCGGGATTATTCGCCCCGACCTGGGCTGGGCCGACGATCCGAAGGACCGGCGCTACAACCGCCCGATCGAGCTACCGGCTGCATGCGGACACGAGCGCATGTGGCGCGATGACGCCCTTTACGATCTGGTCCTCGACCTTTCCTACAACCGGTGTCCGATCGTCCGTGGTCGCGGGAGCGCCATCTTTCTCCACTCGGCCCGGCCGGGCTTCGCACCGACCGAAGGCTGCGTAGCCGTCGATCGGCGCCGCATTCGTGCACTCGCCGAGCGGATCGGGCCGGAAACGGTCATCGAGATCGTGGGCTAACCATCCTCAGGCCCGCCCCATCGGGAAGCGCACCTCGGCTACGGCGACTGCGGAGGGGTAGACGGTGACGAAGCGATCGCCCGTCCACTGCAGGAGCACGGGATCCGCATCGCGGTTCTGGCCCGTCTCGTCGAACGTGACATGCCGCCAGGGCATGATCGTCCGATCGCCCGGGATGTCGGTCGCGACGAGCGCCTCCCGAACCTTCGAGCCTTCCGCTGCCTTCGCTCGGTCGATGGCCTCCGCCAGCACCATGGCGGCCGTGAACTGCCGCGCGGACAGGTCGTTGAGGTCGCGGCCGGAGCGCGCCCTGAACAGCTCGTTCACGCGGGCCACGGCTGGCCTCTTGGCGGCGAGTTCCGGTGAGAACGAAGCCCGGGTGATGCAGCCGATGACCTCCCGTCCGACGGCATCGTAAAGCGCGTGGTCCGAAAACCCGGAATTCTGGGCAAGGATCGCGCGGGGATGATATCCGCTCTCGACCATGCCCTTCACGAGCAGGATGCCGTCCGGCGTGTAGCTCGAGGGCAGAAGGACGTCGGCATCCGCCTCCTTGAGCTGCTTCAGCTCCTCGGCAAGCGAGGGCGCGTTCGCCTTGTACTTGATGTCCGCCACGACCTTGTAGCCGCGCTCACCTGCAAGCCGGCGCTGCGTGTTTGCGGAATCCGTCCCGAAGAGCGTGTCCTCGGAGAAGAGGGCCAGCGTCCCGACCCGTTCACCCTTGCGCCGCAACTCGTCCAGCAGGTCGAACATCGTCGCCGAGAACATGTCGTCATGCGCGCCGGGCCGGAAGATGTAACGCCACCCGCGGCGGGTCAGGCTCGGTGACGAGTTCTCGGCTGAGACGTAGGGCACCTCAAGCCGCTCAGATACCTGGGCGATGCTGGCCGCGACAGCGCTTTGATAGGAACCGAGCAGGGCGCAGACCTTCTCCTGCGCGATCAGCCGCTCGGCTTCCGAACGGCCGACTGGCGGGCTTGATTGGTGGTCGGCCGCGACCGCCCGCAGCTTGGCGCCCCCGAGGCCCGGCAGGCCTGACCCGGCAGCGAGCGGCAGGTCCAATTCCGGATGCGGGTTGTTGACGATGTCCAGCGCGGTGTCGATCGCGTGGCGGGCGTCGATCCCGACCTGCGCGTTGGGACCCGTAAGGGGGAAGAGGATGCCGATCGTAGCCCCGCCGGACTGGGCCCGCGCTCCCGTCGCGAGCGAAGCCGCCGCGAAGCCCGCGCCGTGGACGAAGCTGCGACGTGAGATCATGGCCCACTCAACTCCCTGCCCGCTGGACAGCCCTTGTCGGCTCGAACCTCCGCGGGCCGATCATCCTCCTAATCGTGGTAAGGCGATGGCGCGACAGAGAAAAACGCGTGTCACGGCGCCAGCCTGCTCAAACATTTGGCCGATTGTCTCGGCAAGCGCCCTCTCCTAGCTTCCGCTCATGATCCGCCGCCTCGCCGCTGCCTTCTTCGGACTCGCTGCCGCTGCAACCTGCGCGCTCGGCCAGGAGCGCGTGGTGCACGTCTACAATTGGAGCGACTACGTCGACCCGAAGGTTCTGGAGCGCTTCACGGCCGAGACCGGGATCAAGGTCGTCTACGACACCTACGACACGAACGAGATCGTCGAGACAAAGCTCCTCGCCGGCAAGTCCGGCTACGACATCGTGGTGCCGTCGGGACCGTTCCTGCAGAGGCTCATCCGGGCCAGCGTCTTCCAGAAGGTCGACCGGGCGAAGCTGCCGAACCTGAAGAACGCCTGGCCGGAAATCCAGGCACGGCTCGCGGCGTTCGATCCCGGGAACCTCTACGCCGTGAACTACATGTGGGGCACGACGGGGATCGGGGTGAACCGGGCGAAGGTGAAGGAGCGGCTTGGCGAGGTGCCGCTCGACAGCTGGAGCCTGCTGCTCGACCCGGAGATCTCGGGGAAGCTCAAGGATTGCGGCATCTATGTCCTCGACGCGCCGGAGGACATGTTCCCCGGCGTGCTGAAGGCGCTCGGGCTCGACCCGGATTCCAAGAAGGCCGAGGATCTCCAGAAGGCGGCCGACGCGCTGATGAAGGTGCGCGGCAACATCCGCAAGTTCCACTCCTCGGAGTACATCAACGCGCTCGCGAACGGCGATATCTGCATGGCGGTCGGCTATTCGGGCGACATCCTGCAGGCGAGGAAGCGAGCCCAGGAGGCGAAGAACGGCGTCGAGATCGCCTATGTCATTCCGCGCGAAGGCGCGCTGATGTGGTTCGATTCGATGGCCATCCCGGCCGATGCGCCGCACGTGCCCGAGGCTTATGCTTTCATCGACTTCATGCTCCGGCCTGAAGTCGCAGCCGCAAATACGAACGTTGTGAACTATGCCAGCGGCAACCTTCCCGCAAAGGAGCTGATCCGGCCGGAGATTTCCTCCGATCCCGGCATCTACCCGGACGCGCAGACCTTCGGGCGGCTCTTCACCAACACGGCCTACGACGAGCGCACGCAACGGACGGTGACCCGGCTCTGGACCCGCATCCGAACTGGGCGCTAAGGCGCGTCCGCGCCTCCTTGCGCTCAGCTTGACTTGGCCGCGGGCCGGGAGTTGATCCGGGCATCGTCTCGAAATGCAGCAATCTGCCGAACCGGAGAACAGGGATGGCTCAAGCCGACATCGTCATCGTGGGGGCTGCCCGCACGCCCGTCGGGTCCTTCAACGGCGCCTTCGCGAACACGCCGGCGCATGAGCTCGGCGCGACCGCCATCAAGGCGGCGCTCGAGCGCGCCAAGGTCGAGGCCAGCGAGGTCGATGAGGTCATCCTCGGCCAGATCCTGACGGCCGGCCAGGGCCAGAACCCGGCCCGGCAGGCCGCGATGGCGGCCGGCATCCCGGCCGAGGCGACCGCCTGGGGGCTCAACCAGCTCTGCGGCTCGGGGCTGCGCACGGTCGCGATCGGCATGCAGCAGATCGCGAATGGCGACGCCGACATCATCGTGGCGGGCGGGCAGGAGTCCATGTCGATGGCCCCGCATGTCGCCCACCTGCGCGGCGGCACGAAGATGGGCGACATGAAGATGCTCGACTCGATGCTGAAGGACGGCCTCATGGACGCCTTCCACGGCTACCACATGGGCAACACGGCCGAGAACGTCGCCCAGAAGTGGCAGCTCTCGCGCGAGGAGCAGGACCGCTTCGCGGTCGCCTCGCAGAACAAGGCCGAGGCGGCGCAGAAGGCCGGCAAGTTCAAGGACGAGATCGTCCCTGTCACCATCAAAGGACGCAAGGGCGACGTCGTCGTGGCCGACGACGAGTACATCCGGCCCGGCACGACCATGGATGCGGTCGCGAAGCTTCGCCCCGCGTTCAACAAGGAGGGGACCGTCACGGCCGGCAACGCGTCCGGCATCAATGACGGCGCGGCCGCGGTGGTGCTGATGAGCGCCGCCCAGGCCGAGAAGCGCGGCCTCACCCCGCTCGCCCGGATCGTGTCCTGGGCGACGGCGGGCGTCGATCCGGCCATCATGGGCACTGGGCCGATCCCTTCCTCCCGCCGCGCGCTCGAGAAGGCCGGCTGGAAGGTGCAGGACCTCGATCTGGTCGAGGCGAACGAGGCATTCGCGGCCCAGGCCTGCGCAGTGAACAAGGACATGGGCTGGAACCCGGAGATCGTGAACGTCAATGGCGGCGCGATCGCGATCGGGCACCCTATCGGCGCCTCGGGCGCCCGCGTCTTCGTCACGCTGCTCCACGAGATGGTGAAGCGCGACGCGAAGCGCGGCCTCGCCACGCTCTGCATCGGCGGCGGCATGGGTGTCGCCATGTGCGTCGAGCGCTGATGATCTGATCAGGACCACGCGGCCGAAAGTCGAACCTCCGCAGGGGATCGACGGTCGGTTCTGCCGCGTTAACATACGTGAACGGCCCGGCACCGCCGGGCCGTTTCGCTTTCGGGCCGCAAGAGCCGAAGCGACATCAGCAGGGAGTGGAGCGCATGGCACGTGTGGCATTGGTGACCGGGGGCACGCGCGGAATCGGCGAGGCCATTTCGAAGGCGTTGCAGGCGGCCGGCCACACGGTCGCGGCGAGCTATGCCGGCAATGACGAGGCCGCCGCCGCATTCACGTCCGCGACGGGCATCAAGAGCTACAAGTGGGATGTCTCCGACTACGACGCCTGCGCGGCCGGGATCGCCAAGGTCGAGGCCGAACTCGGGCCGATCGACATCCTCGTGAATAACGCCGGCATCACCAAGGACGGCATGTTCCACCGCATGACGAAGGAGCAGTGGTACGGGGTCATCAACACGAACCTGAACTCGCTCTTCAACATGACTCGACCTGTCTGGGAGGGGATGCGGTCCCGCAAATGGGGCCGGGTCGTCTGCATCTCGTCGATCAACGGCCAGAAGGGGCAGATGGGTCAGGTGAACTATTCGGCCTCCAAGGCGGGCGATATCGGCTTCGTAAAGGCCCTCGCCCAGGAAGGCGCCAGGGCCGGCATCACCGTGAATGCGATCTGCCCCGGCTACATCGCGACCGAGATGGTCAAGGCGATCGACCCCGCGATCGTCGAGAAGAACATCCTGCCCGGCATCCCGGTCGGCCGGCTCGGCGAGCCCGAGGAGATCGCCCGCGCGGTCGTGTTTCTGGCCGGCGAGGATGCCGGCTTCATCACCGGCTCGACCCTCTCCATCAATGGCGGCCAGTACATGGTTTGACGGCCGCGGAATCTTGACCGCGTAGCTCCATCATCGCTACGGCGCGGGAATGTCCACCCACGCCGCAACGCTCATCGGCTTCGGCGCGGCCGCGCTCTGGGCACTGCTCGCCCTGTTCACGGCGGCCACGGGACCCGTGCCGCCCTTCCAGCTCCTCGCGATGACATTCGCCATAGGCGGCGGGCTCGGGGCCGTCTCCTGGCTCTTCCGCCCGGGCGCGGCCGGCGCGCTGCGGCAGCCGCCTCCCGTCTGGGCTCTCGGGATTGCCGGGCTGTTCGCGTACCACGCGCTCTATTTCGCGGCCCTCAAGCTCGCGCCGCCGGCCGAATCCGGCCTCATCAACTACCTCTGGCCGCTGCTGATCGTGCTCTTCTCCTCGCTGCTGCCGGGGCAGCAGCTCCGGGGGCAGCATGTCGCGGGCGCGCTTCTCGGCTTCGCCGGCGTCGTCGTGCTGGTCGCCGGACGAGGTGCGATCGATATCCGGCCGGAGTACTGGGCCGGCTATCTCTGCGCCTTCGCGTGCGCCTTCGTGTGGGCCGGGTACTCGGTCCTGTCCCGCCGCGTCGCCGCCGTGCCGACGGACGCCGTGACGGGCTTCTGCCTCGCAACCGCGGCGCTGGGGCTTCTCTGCCACCTGCTCTTCGAGCGGACGGTCTGGCCGGAAACGGGCCTGCAATGGGGTGCGATCGTCGCAAACGGGCTCGGGCCGGTCGGGGCCGCCTTCTACCTGTGGGATATCGGCATGAAGCGCGGCGACATCCGGCTTCTCGGGATCGGCTCCTATGCCATCCCGGTCGTCTCGACCGCCATCCTGATCCTCGCCGGCTTCGCGGAGCCGACCTGGTCGCTCGCCGCTGCCTGCGCATTGATCGCGGCGGGCGCCGTCATCGCGACGTTGCCGAGGCTAGGGAGCCGGCGGCAGGACCCGGTGCGTGTAGCGGTAGGCCGTCGCGAAACCGAGTAAGGCGTAGAGCGCGGCCGCCACCTCGTTCGATTCCCGCATCTGCAGATAGGCGGTCGACGCGCCCTGCTCGCGCCCCCATGCCATCAGCGAGGCCACGAGCCGGCGGCCCAGGCCGAGTCCGCGCAGGTTGGGCGCGACCACGATGTCGTAGAGCCCGACATAGCCGCGCTCCGCGACTGCGAGCCCCCAGGCGGAATCCTCGCCGTCGAGCGAGAGCGTCGCGAAGGCGGCGGGCTGCCGGATGGTGCGGACGATGCGGCCGAGCCGCTCCGCATTGGCCTTGTCGCCGCCATAGGACGCGGCCGCCGCCTCGATCCAGGCCGGCTTAGCGGCGGCCCTGATGACGATCGAACCGTCGATCTCGAGCTCCGGCCCGAGCGGGGCGACGAGGCAGAGCGACGGGTCGAAATCGACCAGGCCTTTGGCCGCGAGCACCTCCTCGCAGCGCCTCGACTCGATGCCGGTCAGCCGGAAACAGGGCGCGACCGCGCGCTCCTCGAACGAGCGCAGCATATGGTCGATCAGCGCCGGGTCGAGCTCTGCGCCGGGCAGCAGCGGCGTCGCCGCGTTCGCGCGCTTCGAATAGCCCTCAGCGAAGCGGAGAATCCAGCCCTCGGCCACCTCGATCTCGAAGGACGGCCAGGCGTTGATGAGCCGCGTCTCGAGCGCCTGGATAAGCGCGATGTCAGGCACGGGAGGACGCCCTCGGGGCCGGCCGCCAATCCGGGGGCGCCATCTCGAAACCATCGAACCTGAAGGCTGGGGCGACCGTGCAGCCGACCAGCGTCCACGGCCCGAGGGAGGTCGCGCTTTGCCAATGCCCGGCCGGCACCGTGATCTGCGGCCGCTGGCCGGCCTGGAGCTCGGGGCCGAGATAGCGCGCCTCGACGTCGTGGCCGTTCGGCGAGAGGCTCAGCGCAAGCGGCGCGCCGGCATAGAAGTGCCAGGTCTCGGCGGCATCGACGCGGTGCCAGTGCGAGGTCTCGCCGGCCGCGAGCAGGAAGTAGATCGCGGTCGAAGCCGAGCGCCCCTCGATCTCGCGCGGGTTCCGGAAGGTCTCGCGGAAATGCCCGCCCTCCGGATGCGGGGCAAGGTCGAGAAGGCGGATGACGGCCTCGGCGGAGAGCCCGCCGGAGATCATCGGAAGCGATTCTTCCACTCTCGCAACGCGGCAAAGACCTCGTTCGCGGGCGCACCCGCCTTGTCGACCGATTTCGCCAGCGCCGGTTCGCCGGCGCGCAGGAACGGGTTCGTGGCCTTCTCCTCGCCGATCGTCGAGGGCACCAGGAAGCGGCCGTCCTTGGCCGCCTGCTCGGCCTCCTCGGCCCGGCGCTTCAGGGCGGCGTTGTCCGGGTCCGCCGCGAGCGCGAACTTGGCATTTGAGAGCACGTAATCGTGGCCCGAATAGACCCGGGCCTCGTCCGGGAGTCCGGCGAAGCGCTCGAGCGAGTGCCACATCTCGTCCATGGTCGATTCCATCACGCGGCCGCAGCCGAGCGTGAAGATCGTGTCGCCCGCGAACAGCGCCTTGTCAGCCGCGAACCAGTACGCGATGTGGTCCCGGCAATGGCCGGGCGTGTCCCAGACCTCCGCCGAGAGCTCGCCGACGGCCACCCGGTCGCCCTCGCCCGCCGTCTGGTCCGCATCCGGCACCTCGGAGGCGGCCTTCCTCGGCGCAACGACGCGGCACTTGTAGCGGGCCTTGAGCCCGGGGATGCCCTGGACGTGGTCGGCGTGTCGGTGCGTGACGAGGATGTGGCTGAGCGTCCAGCCGGTCTCCTCCAGCGCCTTGACCACCGCGGCCTCCTCCGGCGCGTCGATCGCCGCGCAGGCGCCGGTCGCCTGGTCCCGGATCAGGACCCCGATATTGTCGTCGAGACAGCGGAAGACGTGAATGTCGGCCGGCATGCGGATAATCTCGCGTGAACCGCCGATCGGCTATCACGGGCCGAGGGGCGATGGAACCTCGGCCGGTGGCGGCCGGGATCTCCGTCCGGTCTGGGCCAGCGGGAGCAGGCGTCGGCGATGAGCGTGGACGTAACGGATCTGCGCGCCTTCTATGCGGGCCCGCTCGGCTACGTGGCGCGGCGGCTCGTCGGCCGCGCGCTCGCGCAGGTCTGGACCGATCTGCGCGGCCTCAGCGTGCTCGGGCTCGGCTACGCGACCCCGTACATGGCCGAGATGGAGGAAGCGCGGAAACGCATCGCCTTCATGCCGGCCTCGCAGGGCGTGGTGAACTGGCCGGCCTCTGGCCCGTCGGCCTCCGCGCTGGTCGACCCGATGATGATGCCGCTCGCGGACGGCTCGGTCGACCGGGTCCTCGTGGTCCACGCGCTCGAGGTGGTCGAAAGCCCGTCCGAGCTCCTGGGCGAGGTCTGGCGAATTCTTACCCCGGGAGGGCGGCTGATCCTGGTCTGCCCGAACCGGCGCGGGCTCTGGTCGCGGATGGACACGACCCCGTTCGGGCACGGCCAGCCATTCAGCCGGCGCCAGCTGCGCCATCTCATGAAGGGCGCGCTGTTCTCGCCCGAGAGCTGGGCCGAGATCCTGTACGTGCCGCCGCTCCGCGGGCGCTTCCTCTTATCCACGGCGGCGGCCTGGGAAGGGCTCGGGCGGAGCATGTCGCTGCCCTTCGCCGGCCTCCATGTGGTGGAGGCGACGAAGCAGCTGCATCGGCCGATTCCGGTCTACGAAAAGCGCCGGGCGCGGCGCTTCTCCCCGGCCTTCGTGCCGGCGCCGGTCCCGACGCCGGGCTAGGGAGCGGTCAGCGCCGGACCTGCCGAACCGCGCGGGCCTTGCGAGGTGCCGGGCGGCGGTTGGCGTAATAGTTGGCGCGCGCCTCCGCCTCCCGGTTGGCCTGCGCCTGATGCGCCGCCGAGGCCGCGATCGCCCCGACCGCAAGGCCGCCGACGATGCCCGCCGCGAGCGCGCCGTCCGAATAGCCGTAGCCGCAGCCGTAATAGCCGCACCACGCCTGTGCCGGGCTCGTCGAGGCGAGGGTCGTGCCCCCGAGGATTGCGGCGGCCGCGAAGGCGGACAGGATCTTGGTGCGAGTGATCATGGCTAAACCTCCTGTTGCCGGCTTCTTGCGCCGGGGCGGGCGTTCCTTAGATCCGCGACGTTTCGCCGATGCTGCGCGAGCTTTCGATTGCGTTTCGTGGCTGTTTCACCCGTCCATGCGGCTGCGTGCTCTTGGCGGTCCCGGCTCGCGCGGGGCGAGCGGGGAAGCGGCCACGCGCCGTCCGTCCCCGGCCCGGGGTCTGGTGTTTCGACGGTTCAAAGAGCCGAATAGGTCGAGGGGCGTGGGACGCCGAAACGCTCGATCATTATTTTAGGAGAGCCTTTCGGCGTCCCCGCGATGCCCGCCCTCGCCCTCGTCATGGCCGGGCTTGACCCGGCCATCCCTTGGTCGAAGCGAGCACCACGTCCGGGTTGCCCCGGCACGGGCGGCGATTTTGGACCGGACCTACCGCTCGTCAGCCCTCCCGCCCGTTGCCGGACGGGAGAACCTAAGCCACGCTGCACTGGCGCCCAGGTCGTAATGCCCGGAGGGCGGCGCTGGTCCGGCTCCCCGAGTGCGGGTTCGCGAAACCCGCCCGCAGGCGCCGCATCCTCTTCCACTCTGTTGACGCCTCGCGAGAGCGCCCCTCGGCGAAAAGGACAGAACCGCTATACAGCATATATTCCTAGTTTGTCAAGCGGGTTCGGTTCCGACGAGGGTCCGCTCCCGACCCATTGCGGACGTCCAGTTCTCTCCTGTCACTGTCTGCTTCGAAGGTCGAACTGGACGTTCTCGCGTCCGAACGGGTTTGGCCGGAATGCGCCTCCGTTCAAGAACTCGGCTGTGAGTGCCGACCGGCTCGGCCGCTTGCTCTCTGGGCGGTCCCTCCCTGAGCGTCACGCCAGGGCCGGCGTGGCTTCCCAGCCATCATCGGCTTGTTCTGTTAGCAACCGACGAGATCGACCAGATCAGTATCATCACACAACACGGAGGCGCTGCACACCGACGCTGCTAACGCAGTTTTGTCTCGACGGCGGCATCCAGGTTGATCAACCCATATCCCGTTAGCATCAGGATCAATACTGACACTGCTAAGAGCACCAGAGCTCCAAATAAGTCAGGCTGAAAAACTAAGCCACGCGACAGAATACGCCTGTGATAAATCATATGAAACGCGAAAGACACGATTATGATCAGTGGAGCAGCGGTGCTAGGCCATGTGCCCCAGAGGCATACAACGAAGTATGCGACAGCTGCCGCTGCCACCGAAAGCCCCATTGCGCCCTGTTGGCGGGCAACAATCAAGGGTCGGTTCTGATCGTTGTGCATAAGGTGCCCGCCCACTGTCCACTTCTCACCGGAGGCAGCGCTTCAGGTTCAGCGGAACGGAACCGAGAATTCAACCGCGTACTCGGACTCAAATCTACTAAACTGCCCTGCTAGTCTCGACAGGCTCCTCTGAGTATAATCGAGACCGCGACCGCGATCAATTTCTATTCCAAGTGGGATACTCACGATGTGAGAGGAAAAAGACGGATAGGATTCCACCGCAACTGCCTTCAGAAGGCCGGCATCAGATCTTGCGGAAAGTAAATTTGCAATCAGTTGGTCCGCATCAACAAACTTCGGAATTCGAATGACAATCGTATTTTCCGTCAAATCGGTTTCGACCGGATAGCAAATATAACTCATGCTTGATCCCGCCTGTTCACTAAAGCGGCTGACTAGATCATATTCGCTCTTAGCACCTATGAAGATATGGGGAATCTGGGAATGGTCGCAGGTGCCGTGCAGCGGAAGGACCACCGGCCTACCAAAAAAAGCAGTAAGAAACAGGCGATTAGCGAACATTTTTACTCTTAGGGCAGAGGTCTGTCGGATCCTCGACGGATTTTTCATCAAGACCAGTTGTGGTCGTAGTTCATCGAGGGCCTGAACGTCCCCCGCCCATATCCGATCATTCACCGGCACGGCAGTCTTCAGCCAAATCTTGGAGGCGACAGACCCACCCTCGGTGGTTGAGCTTCCTGCCGCTGGTGGCATGCTTGGAAACAACGTCTCCTCAGCCGCCGCTATTGAAACCGGCACTGAAACAACCAGGGCGACTAGCCAACGTGCAATCATTGCGTGTTTCCTACGGATGACCCGGCCTTCTACATCGGACTGGTCACTGCAACCCGAAACCAGTGTCGCAATTCCGGTCCATCTCAAATGCGGTTGGGGCGGAGGTAGTCAGCTTCGAGCCGCAGAAGGCTTCCATCCGGGGGATGCGGCATCGTCCTCCATTGCTCGCTCGCCCCGGAAAGGGATTCTTCTTCTTTCCACCCTTCCCAACCCGTCGTTATCAATTCCTGATTGGGATCGGGGCGCCACCTGAAAGTCGGCTTTCCACCCATAGCGGACACCGGCTCCCGATGTGGCGATTCCGGTCCTACATCTCCGGCATGGACACCTGGATTACCCGTGCAATCGGCATATTGCGCCATCGCGTGCTGATACTGGCCGCCGCCTATCTTGCAATTTCTTCGTGAATATAGATACGCACAAACAATCTGCCTCGCCGGTCTGTATCCAACTCAGCCTTGATATCAGTACCACGCCGCAAATTGCCCTAACCCTATTCAACTCGCGAAAGTCCCTCACGCCGGGGCGAGTTGAGAGTCTCAGCCAATCGATCCGGCGATAGCTCGAAGCCCTACCCGAGCCCCTTCGGCGGCTCCGTAGCCCCGTTTGCTGCGCAGCATGGCTGCACATCGGAATCTTCGCTGCAGCGGAGAGGGACCGGTGACCTTAGACGAATGCCAAGATTGCAGTGCAGCACGGTCCGTGGAAGACTCCCCGCAAGCTCGGGAGGATGGGAGTCGAATGGCCAGCGAAAAGGCGCCGACCGTCATCAAGAAATACGCGAATCGCCGCCTCTACCACATGGGGACGAGCACCTATGTGACGCTGGAGGACCTGGCCGCCATGGTGAGGGCCGGCGAGGATTTCGTGGTCAACGACGCGAAGACCGGCGAGGACATCACTCGTTCGGTGCTGGCCCAGATCATGTTCGAGCAGGAGAGCAAGGGCGGGCAGCAGAACCTCCTGCCGACGACCTTCCTGCGCCAGCTCATCCGATTCTACGGCGACAGCATGCAGGCCCTGGTGCCGCGCTATCTCGAATTCTCCATGGACCACCTGACGCGCGACCAGCAGAAGCTGCGCGACCAGATGGAGAAGACCTTCGGGCCGACCGCCTTCCACGCGGTCGAGGACCAGGTCCGTACGAACATGGCGTTCTTCACCGAGGCGATGCGGATGTGGTCGCCCTTCGTGCCAAAGCCTGAGGACGAGGCGCCGAAATCCGAGAAGCCGGCCCAGCCCGAGGCGGGCGCGAGCGAATTCGAGGCGCTGAAGCGGCAGATGGCCGAAATGCAGGAGAAGCTCGAAAGGCTCACGAAGAAGTAGAGGCGGGACGAGCCCGGTGAGCAAGTACGACCCGCTGCAGAAGCACCTGGAGCGCCAGATGGCCGACACGCTCACGATGAGCTTTGTCGAGCTTGATGCACTGGTGCGGCTGCCCGCGGCTGCGAAGCGGCACGCCTTCTGGTGGTCGAACGAGGACCCGAAGACCACGATTCATGCGCAGTCCCGCGCCTGGCAGCTCGCCGGCTACGACGCCGATCCGAATCTGCGCGGCAAGCGCGTTACGTTCCGGCGAAAGCCCGAGGCGGAGTAGCGGCCCCGCCGCTCAGGCGACCCGCGCCGCATCGAGCGGGGTCCCCTCGACCGAGAGCGCCGGCATGCCGCAATGGTCGCCCTGCAGGTAGTCGATGCCCCATCTCGTCAGGAGCCGCGCCGTCTCCTCGTCCTCGACCCATTCGGCGACGGTCGAGAGCCCGAGGTGATGGGCGAGATCGATCAGCGTCTGCACGAAGAAGCGGTCATTGGTGGAGCGCGACAGGTTCTGGATGAAGGCGCCGTCGATCTTCACGATGTCGATCGGGAAGTTGCGCAGGTGCTTGAACGAGGTGTGGCCAGCGCCGAAGTCGTCGATCGCGATGGTCACGCCGAGCGCCTTCATGGCGTCGAGCTTGCGCCGCGCCATCTCGGGATCGCGGATCGCGACCGTCTCGGTCACCTCGACGATGAGACGCGGCGCGATGTCGGAGCGGCGGCCGATATGGGCCGCGAGCGTCGCGAGCCAGTCGGGGCTCTCCAGCGTCAGGGGCGAGATGTTGACCGAAAGCCGCTCCTCCGGGTTCAGCGCGAGCTGCTCGGCCGCGAGCTCGAGGATGCGCATGTCGACGAGCGGCACGAGGCCGCTCCGCTCCATGGCGGGCACGATGTCGCCTGCCGTCACGACGCGGCCGTCCTCGCCCGCCACGCGGAGCAGCGCCTCGCTGAAGGCGAGCTCGCGGGAGGTGGCGTCGACGACCGGCTGGCGCGCGAACACGACCCGGCGCGCGTTCAGGAGGCCGATGACGTCGAGCGCGCCCTGGCTGCCGGCCGGGCGCTCGTTTGAGCGGAAGATCTCCGGATCGTAATGCACGAAGGGGGCGCCGTTCCGCCGCTTCGCCACCGCGAGGCTCTGCTCGGCGCGCCGCAGCAGCAGGGCGGGCTCGAGCGCATGGTCGGGTGCGGTCGCGGCGCCGATCAGCACGCGGACCTTGGCCGCCCCTCGAGACGTCTCGATCGCGCTTGACGAGACGGCCTGTTCCAGCCGCTCGGCCGCGATCCGGGCCTGGTCGGGCGGGCAGGACCGGAGCGCCAGCGCGAAGCGATTGCCGGAATAGCGGGTGAAGCCGTCGCGGCGCCGCATGACGATGCGCATGCGGGAGAGAACCTCCTGCACGGCCTGGTCGGCGCCGTCGAAGCCGAGCTCGTCGTTGAGGTCGGAGAGATTCTCGATCGCGATGGCGAACAGGGTGAGCGGGCGCTTGGAGCGGCTCGCCTCGGCGACCTCGCCCGCGATCTGGCGCAGGAAGGCGGTGCGCTCGCGCTGACCGGGTCCCTCATGCGTCTGCCAGGCGGCCTCGGCGGGCGAGATGCGCAGCATGCCATGCGCAACTGCGGGCCGGCCATCGGCGCCCGCGTACCAGCGCCCGGTATCCTCGACGAGGACGAGCCGGTTTGGCGTCGGGCGCAGCGCGTAGCGCGTGGAATAGGGAACGCCCGATCCTTCGTCCTGCGCGGATGAGCCCAGGATCGTTTCGCTGCGGGTCGTGCCCGAGCCCGGCTCGACGATCTTGGCGAAGTCGCGCCCGCTCGGGAAGGCGCCGAGGTCCTTCAGGCCGATCACCTCGGCCGCGTTCGGGGCCCAGCTGAGGCGGTCTCCCAGAATGTCCCAATCATAGACCGCAACCCCGATCGAGGTCAGGATTCCGCGCGGGTCCTGCGGGGCGTGGTCCCGGGTTCGGGGCGGGGGATAGCCCGACATGGCGCGGTCCTGGCGGCCTGCCGAGGCGAGGACCCAGAGCCATCCTGGAACGATTTGGATGGAGTGGGGGTTCGTCCGGCGTGGAAATGTGCCGAAACGATGCGGTGGACCGCGTTAAGGTCTCGTAAAACCTGGCAAAATGCTTGCGATGTGAGGGTGACAGAACGAGGACGTCCCATGACGGACCAGCATCTCGCCGACCCTGTCCAGTCAGCCCCCGCCGGCGTCTCACCCTCGCGGGCGCTGGTCGTGATCGCCCCGAAGCCGTCTGGCCGCGCCGACGAGCGGCCTCAGGCCGATTTCCTCACCCAGCTCATCGCCTGCCAGCGCCGGTTGCCGGCCTATCGGGGCGCCCGGAACGCCGCCCCCGAGACGGCCGCAAACGCGTATGGGCGCACGGCCGTTACGCCGCACGCCCGCTTGAACTGCCTGGTGTAATCTTCTCCGGCCCGTGAGCCGGAAGGCAAGCGGCGCCCGAGGGCGCCAGCCCTCAGTCGCTCGACTTGACGTTCAGAACCTGCCGGCCGCCATACATGCCGGTCTTCAGGTCGACGTGGTGCGGACGGCGGAGCTCGCCCGAATCCTTGTCCTCGACATAGGTCGGCGCCTTGAGGGCATCCGCCGAGCGGCGCATGCCGCGCTTCATCGGCGAGGTCTTTCGCTTCGGAACGGCCACGTTCTTGTCTCCAAACGCAAACGCTCCCCCGCAGCGGGCGGAAGGCGATGCAGCAATCTTGCAGATTGGCCGGGCTTATACCCGCGCGGACCCGGTCTGGCTAGCCCCGGCCGACGCAATCCGTCGGCGTGCCTTCCATGCGGGCCGAGACGCGCCCCGCGAGCGCCCGCAGCCGCACGGAGGGCCGGCCAGGATTGCGGGCGAGCGGGTTCGGCAGGCTTGCGGCGAGGAGCACCGCCTCGCGCCGGGTGAGCTCCCGCGCCGGCTTGCCGAAGTGCTTCCGGGCCGCGGCCTCCGCCCCGAAGGTGCCCTCCCCCCACTCGGCGATGTTGAGGTAGATCTCGACCATCCGCCGCTTCGACCAGACGAGATCGAGAAGGACGGCGAGCGGAATTTCGAGCGCCTTTCGCACATAGGAGCGGGACGGCCAGAGGAAGAGGTTCTTGGCGACCTGCATCGGGATGGTGGAGGCGCCGCGGCTCGGGCCATCGTCGTCCGAGATCACCTCGTGCAGCGCTCCCCAATCCACCCCGCCATGCTGGCAGAAGCGTGCATCCTCGGACGAGATCACGGCGGCCGGCAACTCGCGCGAGATCTGCGACAGCGGAACGTAGGTCCTGGCAACGCTCTCGCCGGAGAGCCAGCGGGCGAGCATCAGGGTCGAGACAGGCGGGACGACGATGTAGGCGAGGGCCAGGACGAGGACGAGCGCCGGATAGGCGAGAAGCAGGATGACGACGAGGCGGACGAGCCGCTTCATCGCGCCCGCACCCCGGTCCGAGCAGTCAGACCGTGACCTGCGTCCCGACCTCGACGACGCGGCCGGTCGGGATCTGGAAGAAGTCGGTCGCGTCCGACGCGCTGCGCGCCAGCGCGATGAACAGCTTGTCCTGCCACATCGGCATCGAGGAACGCACGGCCGGCCGGATCGAGCGCCGTGACAGGAAGAAGGACGTTCCCATGATGTCGAACTTGAAGTTGTGCTTGCGGAGCAGCGCCATGCTGCGCGGGATGTTCGGTGTCTCCATGTAGCCGAACATCATCTGCACGCGGATGAACGCATCCCCGAGCGGCTCGATCGTAATCCGCTCCTCCGGCGGCACGCGCGGCGTATCCATCGAGCGGATCGTCAGGACGACGTTCCGCTCGTGCAGCACCTTGTTGTGCTTCAGGTTATGCAGCAGCGCCGAGGGCGCGGTGGTCGGATCGCTCGTGAGGAACACGGCCGTCCCCTTCACGCGATGCGGCGGACTGCGCTCGAGCATGCCGATGAGCTCGTCGAGCGGCACGTCGGTCTTCCGCGTCTTGTCGAAGAGGATGCGGGTCCCTTTCATCCAGGTGCCCATGACGAGCACCAGGAAGGCCGCGAGCAGAAGCGGCACGTAGCCGCCATCCAGCACCTTCAGCAGGTTCGCTCCGAGGAAGGTGAGCTCGATGAACAGGAAGGGCACGATCACCACGACCGCCTTGAAGGTCGACCAGCCCCAGACCTGCCGGGCCACGATGAAGGCGAGCGTACCCGTGATCAGCATCGTGCCGGTAACGGCGACGCCATAGGCGTTGGCGAGCGATGTCGAGGACCGGAAGCTGAGAACCAGAATCAGCACGCCGACGAGCAGGAGGCTGTTGATCTGCGGCAGGTAGATCTGCCCGGAATGCGATTCCGATGTGTGCCGGATCTCGAGCCGCGGCAGCAGGCCGAGCTGGACCGCCTGCCTGGATAGCGAGAAGGCGCCGGTGATGTTTGCCTGTCCGGCGATCACAGTGGCGCATGTCGCCAGGATGACGAGCGGCAGCACGCCCCATTCCGGCACGAGCTTGAAGAACGGGTCGGACGCGGCCGCAGGATCATGCAGCACGAGCGAGCCCTGCCCGAGATAGTTGAGGGCGAGGCAGGGAAACACGAGGAACAGCCAGGCGCGCTGGATCGGCTTGCGGCCGAAATGGCCGAGATCGACGAACAGCGCCTCCGCGCCCGTGACGGCGAGAAAGACGGCCCCGAGCGCAATCAAGGCGCCGTGGCCGTGCTCCACGAGATACTCGATCGCGTAGTAGGGGTTGAAGGCATGGACGATTGTCGGCTCGACCGCGATGTGCGGCAGGGCCGAGATGCCGATCGTCAGGAAGAACAGGACCATCACCGGGCCAAAGAAGCTCGCGACCCGCGCGGTCCCATGGCTCTGGACGAGGAACATCGCGACCAGGATCGCGATCGTGATCGGCAGGATGTAGGGGTCGAAGGCCGGGGTGACGAGCTTCAGGCCCTCGACGGCCGAGAGCACCGAGATCGCGGGCGTGATCATCGCGTCGCCGTAGAACAGCGCCGCGCCCAGCACGCCCAAAACCAGGATAGCGAAGCTGCCGCCCGTTACCTTGCGGGCGAGCGCCATCAGGGACAGCGTCCCGCCCTCGCCATTGTTGTCCATGCGGAGCACGATCGCGACGTACTTGATGGTCACAATCAGGGTCAGCGCCCACAGGATCAGGGAGGCCACGCCGTAGACCTCGACCGCGGTAATCTGGCCGTCGGTGTTCGCGGTCCGCAGGGCCTCGCGAAAAGCGTAGAGCGGGCTTGTGCCGATGTCGCCGTAGACGACGCCGACCGAGCCAAGGGTCAGCGTCCAGAACCCCGCCTTGTGATGCTGGCCCGGAACCGCACTCTCGGCCGGCGCCGGCGAATCCGGGTGGCCGCTCGCGACCGTCGCCTCCTGCGCCATCGTCAGCCCCGACCGGCGCCGCGAAGCGCCCGACAACCGGACGCGCGACTGCCGCAAGCCCGAGCGCGAACCCTCATCGAGGCTTCGCGGCCGGGCCCCACCACAAGACTCGGACGCATGGGAGTGTTCCCGGAGGTGGTGACGCCTACTCGGCGGCGTCTCTGGCCGGCGTGCCGTAACGCCGCTCGATGTACTCGCCGACGAGCGACTTGAAATCCTGTGCGATGCCGGGGCCGCGCAGCGTCATGGCCTTGCGGCCGTCGATGAAGACCGGCGCTGCTGGCGTCTCGCCCGTACCCGGCAGCGAAATGCCGATATCGGCATGCTTCGACTCGCCCGGTCCGTTCACGATGCAGCCCATCACGGCGACATTCAGGTTCTCGACCCCCGGATAGGTGCGCTTCCAGTCCGGCATCGAGACCTGGATCCAGTCCTGGATGTCGCGTGCGAGCTCCTGGAACACCGTCGAGGTCGTCCGGCCGCAACCCGGGCATGCCGCGACCAGCGGCACGAAGGTCCGGAAGCCCATTGTCTGCAGGATCTCCTGCGCGACCTTCACCTCGAGCGTACGGTCGCCGCCGGGTTCGGGCGTCAGCGAGACGCGGATGGTGTCGCCGATCCCCTGCTGGAGCAGGATGCCGAGCGCCGCCGAGGACGCGACGATGCCCTTAGAGCCCATGCCGGCCTCGGTCAGGCCGAGATGGATGGCGTAGTTCGAGCGCTTCGCGAGGTCCTGGTAGCAGGCGATGAGGTCCTGCACGTTCGAGACCTTGGCGGACAGGATGATGCGGTCGCGCCCGAGACCCATCTCCTCGGCGCGGGCGGCAGACATCAGGGCCGATTGAAGCAGCGCCTCGCGGGTGATGGCGCGAGTGTCGCGCGGGTTCGGCAGCTTCGCGTTCTCGTCCATGAGATGCGTCAGCAACTCCTGGTCGAGCGAGCCCCAATTCGCGCCGATGCGCACGGCCTTGCCGTGCCTGGCGGCGAGTTCCACAATAGCGCCGAACTGCCTGTCCTTCTTCTCCTTGAAGCCGACATTGCCCGGGTTGATCCGGTACTTGGCGAGCGCCTCGGCGCAGGCCGGATGATCGGCGAGGAGCTTGTGGCCGATATAGTGGAAGTCGCCGACGAGCGGGACGTTGATCCCGAGCCGGTCGAGCCGCTCGCGGATCTTCGGAACGCCGGCCGCAGCCTCGTCCCGGTCGACCGTGATGCGCACGATCTCGGACCCGGCCCGCGCTAGCGCAGAGACCTGAGCGACGGTGGAATCCACATCCGCCGTATCGGTGTTCGTCATCGACTGGACGACGATGGGCGCGCCCCCGCCGACCATGACGGAACCGACCCGAACACCGATGGTGGAATGACGTGTCGCGGGACCCGCGATATCGGACATGACGGCCCTACAGCGGCCCAGCGAGCGGCCGCGAAAACAGGTGGCGTTTACCGCCGGACGGGGGAAGGCGTCAAATGTGACGGGCCAATGAACAGCCGAGAGCCCGGGCCTGCGAGCGAGCGGCTCGTTCGCGCTTGGCCAGAGTGCGGGCGGCGTTGTATGTTCCTCGCCTGCTCGATGAGGCCGCTGCCATGGTGGATCCCCTTCCCGCAAACGCGTCCAGCGAGGGCCAGGAGCGCGAGATCAAGGGCAATTTCACAAAAGCCCTGTACCTGCGCTCGCACGTTGCGGACGAGCTCGAAGAACGCCTCGGATATGGGAAGGGTCGCCTTGCCCAGGGCTGGTGGCTGGTGTTCGCGTTGGAGAAGCCGGCACCGCAGAATTTCGAGTTCGGCGGCTACACTCATTTTTCCGGAGCGCGGATCGGCCCTCCGAGTTTGGGCAACGCCCGCCCGACCGTCGAGTCGGATCTGGAGAAGCTTCTCGGCGGGAAGGCCGGGCTGGAGAAGAAAAGAGTCGCTGCTATCGAGGAGCTGAAGCTCTCCGGCCCGGATCGCCTCGCCAAGGTAATTCCTGTCGCTAGCGGAACCGAGTATCCGGTCGGCAAGGGTATCTTTCAGTGCAACTTCCGGGAGCCGGTTCGATGTCGGATCGCCGCGTTCATCCCACCTGGCGGCCGATATCTGGGCATGTACGCATGAACTGATCGGGGCGGCACTCGGCCGCCCCGAAGTCAACAGAGATTAAGCGACCGTCGGGCCGGAATTCCGCCGACGGGCCATGTAGGCGTCGAACTCCTCGCGGTCCTTGGCGCGCTTCAGCTCCTCGACGAAGTCGCGGAACTCGCGGGCCTCGTCGTCGAGCCGGCGACGCTCACGCTCCAGACGCTCGATCTCCGAGCGGCGGTACTCGTCGAACGCCAGGTTGCCGGTTCCGGCGAAGGAGGAGGGCGCCCCCCAACGCATGTTGCGCAGCGGATTGAGGACGTTCTCCTCGACGGTCCGGCGCAGCTCGTGCGGCACCGGATAGCCCATGAACTTCCAGACGAGATACGCGACCGCGAGCGGCCAGAAGTACAGGAACATGAACACGACGCCGACGATCTCGAGCGGCCGACGCGAGGAGCACGAGCGCGGCGGAGCTTGATCGGAAGCCGCACCGGCATTCCAGCCGGAGAACGAGGCAGAGGACATGGGGTAAACTCCCTATGTGAATGTCAACAACATTCACATGCCCACCCGCCTTTGCGCTTTCAAGTGCGGCGTCTTGTTATTTCTTCGGGACACCCGCGCCGTGAACCAAGGCGAGCACGCCAGCCCTGAGAAGGTCGTGCTTGGTCGGCAGTCCCGGGGTGCGGGGAAGCTGGCCCGCCGCATCCAACATCGCGATGCCATGCGACAGCGCCCAGACCTCCAGGGCGATGAAGCGCGGATCCACGGTGCCGAACCCGTCCGGAAAGGTCTTCTTCAAGGCGTCCACCAGGAGCCCGAAGGCGCTGTCCGGCGGCGGCTGGCCTGTCAGCGGGCTCTCCTCCGAGGAGCGGGCCGAGAACATGGCCGCGTAGTAGCCTGGCTCCTTCTCGGCGAAGTCGAGATAGGCCTCGCCCATCCGGGTGAAGCGCTCGAGCGGCGTGCCCGCCCCGGCAAGCGCCCGGGCAAGACGCTCGGCCAGTTGCGTGAAGCCGCGGAACGCGACTTCCGCGACCAGGTCCTCGCGCCCGCGGAAGTGACGGTAGAGGGCGGCCGGCGTGACGCCGACGAGCTTTGCGGCATCCACCAGCGTGAAGCCGAGCAGGCCCCGTTCCGCGATGAAGCGGCGCGCCGCGTCGACCAGCGCCTCCTTCAGATTACCGTGGTGATAGCCCCGCCTGTCCGACGGGCCGCTCCAATGTCGCATAGACCCCGCCCGGACCGAGGTAAGGCTCTTAGAACATCAAGCGCGCCCGGGCGAAGCGGTTTCCGGCGCCGCGGTCAGTTCGCCCACTCGCCCTTGCGCATCAGCGGCTCGCTCCCGCCCTCGGCCGTGACGCCGTCCACGTCGACATCGGCCGAGCCGATCATCCAGTCGATATGGATGAGGGAGCGGTTGCAGCCGCGCTCGACCAGGGATTCCTCGCTCATCGAGAGCCCGCCCCGGATGCATTTCGAATAGGCTTGGCCCAGCGCGATGTGGCTTGCGGCGTTTTCGTCGAAGAGCGTGCTGTAGAAGAGCAGCCCCGATTGCGAGATGGGCGAGGAGTTCGGCACGAGCGCGACCTCACCGAGCCGGCGCGCGCCCTCGTCGGTGTCGAGCACCTTGCCGAGAACCTCCTGGCCCGTGCGGGAGGTCGCGTCCACGATCCGCCCTTCCTCGAAGCGCACCCGGATCTCCTCGATGACGGTGCCCTGGTAGGAGAGCGGCTTCGTCGATGTCACGGTCCCGGAGACGCGCGCCTTGTGAGGGGTCGTGAACACCTCCTCGGTTGGGATGTTGGCGTTGCAGACCACGCCGTTGCCGGCCGTCGTCGCGCCGCCATGCCATTCGTGCTCGTCCGTCAGCCCGACCTCCAGGTCCGTGCCGGGGCCGCGGAAGCGCAGCGCCCGATAGTTCTTCGCGTTGAGGTACTCGGTCCGGGCGCGAAGCTCCGCATTGTGCCGCCTCCAGGACTCGATCGGGTCGTCGCGATCGACGCGGGAGGCCGCGAAGATCGCGTCCCACAGCTTCGGAACCGCAACCTCGTCCGGCTCCCCCGGGAACACGGCCCTCGCCCAAGCGGGCGTGGATGCCGACACGATGCTCCAGTTGATGGCGAAGCCGGCAATCAGCTCGAGCGCCGGCATATAGGCCTTGGAGCGCGAGCGGTTCGCGCGGGCCACCTTGTCCGCATCCTGCCCGGCGAGGAGCGAGGGATCGTCGCCCGCGATCGCGAGCCGGGCGGCGCCCGACCTGAAGGCATTCGCCATGCCCTCGTAGAGCCAGCTCGGGGCGCGATCGAAGGCCTCGTCCGGGGCGTGCGTGAAGCGGATCAGGGCCGAGAGCTCGTCCCCGTAGAGCGTCGTCACGAGCGAAGCGCCGGCCTTGTAGGCCTGTTCCGTGATGGCGCGCGCGAGCGGGAGCGCATCGAGCGGCGCCGTCATCACGAGCTCCTGGCCCTTCTGGAGGCCGAGCCCGACCTTCACGGCGACCTCCGCCAGCCGCTCGAGCCGTACATCGTGGCCCATCTCGCTGAACGGCTTCGTGTCGTGGAAGGTCATCGCCCAAGCTCTCCTCGTCGGGGCAGAATCGGCCGGCCCTTTCGGCCCGGCAAGGTCGCCCGGTGTCTCATGCCGCGAAGCGGCGGATTCCGTCATTGCCCGCGATGAAGCGCAGCCGGTCTCGCCGGACAAGGTAGTTCACATGCGCCAGGGTCTCGCCGAAGGCGAAGCCGGTCTGGTGCGCATCGAGTGCCCGGTGGAAGACGAACGGGATCAGCTCCGCTGCCGAGCGCGCCTCATCCCGGCAGGCGCTCACGATCGCAGCGCAGCGGTCCTCGTGGTGCTCCAGCATGGCGTCGATCCGCTTGTGCAGGCCGGTGAAGGGCAGGTCGTGCCCGGGCAGGACGAGCACGTCCTCAGCGACGCGCTTCCTGAGCGCCCGAAGGGAGCGGAGGAAGATGCCGAGCGGGTCGCCCTCGGGATCGCGCGCGAGCACGGCGACATTCGGCGAAATCCGGGGCAGGACCTGGTCCGCGGACAGGAAGACGTTATCGGCGGCGGCATGCAGCATGATCTGCTCCGGGGCATGGCCGCCTCCCGTGAGGACGTGGAAATCCCGCCCGCCGATCCGCAGCCGCTCGCCTGCGATGATGCGCCGGAAGGTCGCGGGAAGCCCTGAGACCATCTTCAGGTAGCCGTGGCCGCGCGTCATGACGGCCTGGGTCGTCTCCTCGTCCAGACCATTCGATTCGTAGAAATCGCGATACGGCTCCGCTTCCAGAGCCGCGGGATCGAGATGGATGACGAGCGCCGTCAGGTACTCGGTCTCGCTCATCTCGAGCGTGAGGCCGGTCTTCTCCGCGAGCCATTTCGCCAGCCCGACATGATCCGGATGGCAATGCGTGACGATGAGGCGGGTGATGCGCTGGCCGGCGAGCGGCCCGGCGAAGAGCTTCGCCCAGACGCCGCGGCAGGCGCGGTCGTCGATCCCGGTATCGAGGATCGCAACACCGCCATCATCCTCGATCAAATAGACGTTGACGTGATCGAGCCTGAACGGAAGCGGCAGGCGGGCCCAGCGAATCCCGGGCGCGACCTCGATCGCCTCGCCCGGCCCAGGCGCCGTCTGGAACGGGTGGGCGAGATCGAGATCGGGCGGGCGCTGGGACATCTCGCCCGGGCCTATCCCGGCGTCGGGCGGGGCTCAACCCTGAGGGCGAGCGCGGTCGAAAAAGGCAACCCGCGGTCGATTCAGGCGCGGTTAAGTTCGGGGGACGGAAACCGGCAGCAACTTGCGTCCGCAGACGTACGGATGCAGGCCGCACATCAGACCCAGCACGGCCGTCGACATTTGGGATCCCCATGCTGAAAGACGTCACCCTTCCTGATGAGGCCGCGCCCGAGCAGGCGAGCGGCCCCGCTCATGCCCGCCCGAATCCCGATATGCGTGAGGCGATCCTCGCCAAGCTGCGCTTCGCGGTCGGCCGCGAGGTCTCAGCCGCCCGCGACCACGACTGGTATGTGGCGACCGCGCTTGCCGTGCGTGACCGGGTCGTCGAGCGCTGGCTCGACTCGATCGCCCGCACGGGGCCCGAGAAGAAGCACGTCTATTATTTCTCGCTCGAATTCCTGATCGGCCGGCTGTTCTTCGACACGATCTCGAACCTGAACCTCACAGGCGAGGTTCGGCAGGCGCTGAACGGGCTCGGAATCGACCTCGACCGCCTGCGCACGATCGAGCCGGATGCGGCACTCGGTAATGGCGGCCTCGGGCGGCTCGCGGCGTGCTTCATGGAATCGCTCGCGACCCTCGACATCCCGGCCTTCGGCTACGGCATCCGCTACGATTACGGCCTGTTCCGGCAGGCGATCGCCAATGGCTGGCAGCAGGAGATCCCCGAGGACTGGCTGTCGTTCGGCAATCCGTGGGAGTTCGAACGGCCGGACATCAAGTACCATGTCCGCTTCGGCGGCTCGGTGGAGCTGGTCGGACGGCCGGACGGCACGATCGCGCATATCTGGCACGCGGCGGAGACCGTCGACGCCGTCGCCTTCGACACCCCGATGGTCGGCTGGCGCGGCCGCCGCATCAATACCCTGCGCCTGTGGTCGGCGCGCGCAGCGGACCCGCTGGTGCTCGAGGCGTTCAACCGCGGCGATCATGTTGGCGCGGTCGCCGACCGGATGCGGGTCGAGGCGATCTCCCGCGTGCTCTATCCGAGCGACGCGACGCCGGCCGGACACGAACTGCGGTTGCGCCAGGAGTTCTTCTTCACCTCCGCGTCCCTTCAGGACCTCCTGCGGCGCCACCGCGAGCGGCATCCTGATTTCTCGAACCTGCCGGACCACGGCGCGATCCAGCTCAACGACACTCATCCGGCGATCGCGGTCGCCGAGCTGATGCGGATCTTGGTCGACGAGCACGAGGTCCCCTGGGAGGAGGCATGGCGGATCACGACCGCCACGCTGAACTACACGAATCACACCCTCATGCCGGAGGCGCTCGAGACCTGGCCGGTCGAGCTGATGGAGCGCGTGCTCCCCCGCCACATCCAGATCATCTACGTCATCAACTTCCTGCACCTCGAAAGTCTCGCCAAGGACGGCGAGATCTCGGCCGACCTCGTCCAGCGCGTCTCGCTCATCGACGAGACGCATGGCCGCCGCGTCCGCATGGGGCCCCTCGCCTTCATCGGCTCGCGGCGGGTGAACGGCGTCTCGGCGCTGCATACCGATCTGATGCGGAAGACGGTCTTCAGCGACCTCCATGCGCTCTACCCAGAGCGCATCACCAACAAGACCAACGGCGTCACCTTCCGGCGCTGGCTGCACCAGGCCAATCCCGAGCTGACGCGCCTCCTCGTCGAGGCAGTCGGACCGCAGATCCTGGACGATGCGGAGGCGTTATCCGGTATCGAGCGCGTCATCGGGGATTCCAGCTTCCGCGACCGCTTCATCGCCGTCAGGCGGCGAAACAAGGAGCGGCTCGCCCGCGAGATCACGGACCGGCTCGGGATTCGGGTCGACCCGACGGCGCTCTTCGACGTCCAGATCAAGCGCATCCACGAGTACAAGCGCCAGCACCTGAACCTGCTCGAGACGGCCGCCCTCTACGCGGCGATCAAGGCGGAGCCGAACCGGGACTGGACGCCGCGGGTCAAGATCTTCGCCGGTAAAGCCGCGTCGAGCTACGTCGTCGCGAAGCTGATCATAAAGCTGGCCTATGATCTGGCGGAGACCATCAACAGCGATCCGGACGTGAGGGGTCGGCTCGCCGTGGCCTTCCTGCCGAACTACAACGTGAGCCTCGCGGAAATCATCATCCCAGGTGCAGACCTGTCTGAACAGATCTCGACGGCGGGGCTCGAAGCCTCCGGCACGGGCAATATGAAGCTCGCGCTGAACGGCGCGATTACGATCGGCACGCTCGACGGCGCGAATGTCGAGATCCGCGAGCAGGTCGGGGCGGAGAACATCACGATCTTCGGCCTGACCGCGCCCGAGGCGCTGGAGCGCAAGACCGATCCGGAGCATGCCCGCAAGGCGATCGAGGCTTCGCCGCGCCTCGCCCGGGCGCTCGACGCGATTGGATCAGGTGCCTTCTCGCCCGACGATCCCGGCCGCTTCTCCGGGCTCATCGGCGGCTTGCGCGACCATGACCCGTTCCTGGTCACCGATGATTTCGATGCCTATTGGGACGCGCAGCGCAGCCTCGACGGGCTATGGCTGCGCCCAGAGGAGTGGTGGCGCCAGAGCCTACACAATGTCGCGCGCGTCGGCTGGTTCTCGTCCGACCGCACCATCGGCGAGTATGCCGAGGAGATCTGGCAGGTGCCGGTCGCCTGAGACCGGCACCCCTCCAGGGTCTTGGGCCTTAGCCCCGGATGAACGCCAGGAGATCGGCGTTGAGCCGGTCCTGGTGCGTCTGGGCCAGGCCGTGCGGCGCGCCCTCGTAGATCTTCAGCGTCGCGTCTTTCACGATTTTCGACGACAGCATCGCCGAGGCGCCGATCGGAACGATCTGGTCGTCGCTGCCGTGGACGATGAGCGTCGGGACGTCGAACCGCTTGAGGTCCTCGGTGTAGTCGACCTCCGAGAACTCGCGGATGCAATCGTACTGGCCCTTGTGGCCGCCCATCATGCCCTGCAGCCAGAACGAGTCCCGGATGCCTTCCGACAGCGTCGCGCCGTCTCGGTTGTAGCCGTAGAAGGGCAGGACAAGGTCCTTGTAGAACTGGGACCGGTTGTCCGCGACTCGCTTGCGGATGCCGTCGAAGACCTCGATCGGCAGCCCGCCCGGGTTGTTCTCCGTCTTCAGCATGAGCGGCGGCACAGCGCCGACGAGCACCGCCTTGGCGACCCGCTTAGTGCCGTGCCGGCCGATGTAGTGCGCGACCTCGCCGCCGCCTGTCGAATGGCCGACCAGAACGGCGTTGGTCACGTCGAGCTTGTCGAGCAGTTCCGCGAGGTCGTCCGCGTACTGATCCATGTGATTGCCGTCCCAGGTCTGGGCGGAGCGGCCGTGCGAGCGGCGGTCATGCGCGATGACGCGGAACCCGTTCTGGCCGAGGAAGAGCATCTGCGCGTCCCAGGCATCCGCGGAAAGCGGCCAGCCGTGGGAGAACACGACAGGCTGCCCGGAGCCGTGGTCCTTGTAGAAGATGGTGGTCCCGTCGCGGGTGGTGATCGTGCTCAAGCTACGCTCCTGTTTGAACGCGCGCCGCTTGCAAGATGCGTGCACGCGTTCTCTACCGCTCGGGCCAGCCCCAGGCCGGCCGTTCCAGAGCATCCAGGCCGGCGATCAGCGTTTCGCCCGCTGCCTTCTCCAGCCGTATCTCAGTGATCTCTGCAGCGCCGTCGAGGGCCGACACGAGCGCCTCCGCATGCGTGACGACGATGACCTGTGCATGACGGGCGGCGGAGACGATCAACCGCGAAAGGGCCGGCAGTAGATCGGGATGAAGGCTCGTCTCCGGCTCGTTCAGCACGAGGAGTTCCGGCGGGCGAGGCGTAAGCAGAGCCGCGACAAGGAGAAGGTACCGCAGGGTGCCGTCCGAGAGCTCGGCCGCCTCGAGCCGGCGAAGGAGGCCGGGCTGGGCGAGACGGAGAGAGAAGCGTCCGTCGGCCGAAGCGACCTCCACCGAGCAGCCCGGGAAGGCGTCCTCGATCGCCTCGGCGAGCCCGCTCGCATCGCCGATCTCCCGGATTGTCTGGACGGCGGCGGCAAGGTCCGCGCCGTCATTGCTCAGGACCGGAGTATGGGTGCCGATCTGCGGCTGCCTCGCCGGCGCACCCTCATCCGAGCGGAAATGGTCGTAGAAGCGCCACGAGCGGAGCCGCTCCCGTATCAGCGTCATCTCCGGTGCGCTGCGCGGGTCCACGAACTCCGTCATCATGCTCTGGTAGGGCGGCAGCGTCTGGGGGAGCGTCTGCCACACCCCTTCAGCGTCGGTCGCACGTAGCGAGGGCCCGCGCCGGTCCACCAGCAGGGATGCGCGGCGGAAAGCCGTGCCGGCCCAGATGCACTCGCGCTTGATCTCCGGGTCCAGGACGAAGGCCGAGTTCAGGACGCTCGGCAGGCCGAGATCCACGGCGTAGCTGAAGTCCTGCGACCCGAAACCGAGCCGGAGTCCGACGGAGTCCTGCCGCACCGTGCCCTGGACCGGGTGCCGCGTAGCGTGGCGGGAGCGGGCTCCAGCCTCGGGCCCGGCCCACAGGGTGGACGGCAGGCCGCCTTCGCGTGCAAGCGAGCGGATCAGGTTGCCCTGCGCGGTTTCGGCCAGGAGCCGGAGCGCCCGATTCAGGCTGGACTTCCCGCTTCCGTTCGGGCCGGTGATGACGTTCAGCCGCCCCAACGGCAGGACGACGTTCCGCAGGGAGCGGTAATTCGCGACGGCGATGGTGCTCAGCATCGCCCGCCAGCGTGATGAAAGGGCTGGAGCCTTACAAGGTCCCGCAGACCGGTCCGGCGAGGAAGCCGGCGAGGTCCGTCGTGACATGGTCGATATGGGGGGCCTCGACGGCCTCCTGCTCGAAGGCGTCGCGGAAGGGGTCGACCGTCTTCGGCAGGACCAGGCAGGTCGTCATGCCGAGGTCATGCGGCACGACGAGGTTCTTTGCGATGTCCTCGAACATGGCGGCGCGCGAGGGCTCGACGCCGTGCTTGTCGAGGAACAGGTCGTAGGCGCGCCGGTCGGGCTTCGGCGTAAAGCCCGCAGCCTCGATATCGAACACGTCTTCGAAGTGGTCGAAGATGCCGAGCTTCATGGCGACGTTTTGGGCGTGCTTGCGCGAACCGTTCGTCAGGATGAGCTTCCGGCCGGGCAGCTTCTCGATCGCGTCACCGAGAAGCGGGTTCAGCTCGATCGCCGAGTGGTCGATGTCGTGCGCGAAGTCGAGGAAGTGGGCCGCGTCGATTCCCTCCTCCTCCATCAGGCCGCGCAGCGTCGTGCCGTAATGGTGGTAATAGTGCTTCTGCAGCGCGCGGGCGGAGAGCCCGTCCATCTCGAAATGCTGCATGAGGTAGAGCGTGATGCGCTCGTCCACCTGCGGCCAGACCCGCGCCTCATGCGGATAAAGCGTGTTATCGAGATCGAAGATCCAGGTCTCGACATGCGCAAAGCCGCGTGCGGCCGCGGCGGAGAGGTGGGGTGAGGAGGCTGCGCCCATTCCGGAGACGAAAAGGGGGCCGCGCGGCCCCGTTCTCGCTAAGATAGGGAGGCGGGCACCCCGCAGAAACCCCTGACGCCCGTCAGGCCCGAACGAGGGTGCCGGCGCCGTAATCCGTGAAGAGCTCGAGCAGGACCGCGTGCGGGACCTTGCCGTCGAGGATGACCACGGCCTCGACGCCCCGCTCGATCGCGTAGATGCAGGTCTCGATCTTCGGGATCATGCCGCCCGTGATCGTGCCATCCGCGATTAGCCGGCGGCAATCGTCGACCCTCAGCTCCGGGATAAGGTTCTTGTCCTTGTCGAGCACGCCCGGCACGTCCGTCAGGAGCAGGAAGCGTTTCGCTCCCATGGCGCCGGCGATCGCGCCCGCGAAGGTGTCGGCATTGACGTTGTAGGTCTGGCCGTCAGCCCCGGCCGCGACTGGTGCGATCACCGGAATCAACTCGGCCTTCAGCACGGCATCGAGCACGGCCCGGTCCACCACCTCGGGCTCGCCCACGAAGCCGAGATCGAGCTCCCGCTCCTGGTTCGAGGCGGGATCGATGGCGGTGCGCACGGCCTTCTTGGCCGTCACCATGTTGCCGTCCTTGCCGCAGAGCCCGATCGCGCGGCCTCCCTCGGTCGAGATCCAGCCGACGATCTGCTTGTTGATCGAGCCGGCCAGGACCATCTCGACGACCTCGACCGTCGCCTCGTCCGTGACGCGCAGCCCGCCCTCGAAGGTCGACTTGATGCCGAGCTTGTCGAGCATGCGGCCGATCTGCGGCCCGCCGCCATGCACGACGATCGGCTTCACGCCCGATTGCTCGAGCAGGACGATATCCTCGGCGAAGTCCTCGGCGGCTGCCGGGTCGCCCATGGCGTGGCCGCCATACTTGATCAGCACGATCTCCTGGTCGTAGCGCTGCATGTGCGGCAGCGCCTGGACGAGCACCTCGGCCCGCACGGGCGCGGAGGGCAGCTTCTCCGTCATGTTGAACTCCGCTGGGTTCTCTGCGGGACCGGATCAGGCCGCGTGCTGGCGCGGCTTCGAGTGCCCCGCGAAGCCGAAGGTCACCCGCATGCCCTTGTGACTCTCGTCCTGGCCCCATTCGGCCTCGAGCTTCGTCGCCATGGCCTTCACGATCATGCGGCCGAGCCCCTTCTGGGTGCCGGGTGCGACGGGTGTCGCCTCGCGTCCGACCCCGTCATCCTCCACCGCCAGGAGGATGCGCCCGGAGGCCTCGGTCTGCAGCGTCACGCGGATCGGGCCCTTCCCGCCTGGATAGGCATATTTCATGGCGTTCAGGACGAGCTCGGTGACGACCACGCCCACCGCCACAGCCTTGTCGGGATCCACCTCGGCGGGTTCAGCCTCGAGTTCGATGCGGTTCGCCTCGCCTTCCTCCGCGGAGCTGCGGAGGTCCTCGACGAGGCTTTTCAGGTACTGGTCAAGCGCGACCGACTGGACGTCGTCCGACGTGTAGAGGCGCCGATGCACCTGGGCGACGGCCATGACGCGACGGTTGGCGCCCGCGAGGGCCGACTTCACGTCTTCGTTATGACTCGCTGAGGCCTGCAGGTGGAGGAGCGCCGCAATGATCTGCAGCGAGTTGCCGACGCGGTGGTTCACCTCCCGCATCAGGAGGGCGCGCTCGGCAGCGAGCGCCTCGAAGCGGTCACGCGCCTCGCGAACCTCGGCCTCGGCGGCTTCCTTGGCGCGCCGGAGCCGGACCGCGTGCATGGCCTGCTCGATCGCGGCCGTGAGCAGGGGGATGAACTCCTCCCCGATCGACTTCACGACGTAGTCGGACGCGCCGGCCTTCAGGGCAGCCACCGCGACGCTGCTTTCCTGGGTGCCGGTCACGTAGACGACCGGCGGAGGATCGGTCAGGGCACGGACGCGGGCCAGCGTCTCGAGCCCGTCCTGGCCGGGCATGTAGTGGTCGAGCGCGACGACATCGATGCCGCCCTCCTCGAGCCGCTTCAGGCCGCCGGCACCATCATTTGCCGTCTCCACGACGTAGCCGCGCCGCTCCAGGCCCTTCTGCACGAGACGCGCAAGGCCTGGATCGTCGTCGACATACAGAACACGGAGCGGCCGGTCGGTCATGCCGCCTCGGGCACCTGGATGACCGAGAAGAAGAGCCCGAGCTGCCGGATAGCGTTCGAGAAGCCTTCGTAGTTCACGGGCTTGGTGATGTAGACGTTACACCCAAGATCGTAGCAGCGCTGGATCTCGCGCTGGTCGTCCGTCGTCGTGAGCACCACGACAGGCGCGCGCTTGAGGTGCTCGTTCTCCTTTACGACCTTCAGGATGTCGACGCCGGTCATGTCCGGCAGGTTGAGATCGAGCAGGATGAGAAGCGGCCGGCCTGCATTGTCGCGGCCGCTGCCATCGGGACCGAGCAGGAATGCCAACGCGCTCGTGCCGTCGGGGAACGGCATGATTTCGTTGGTGACGCCAGCCCGGCGGATGTTCTTCTCGATCAGCCGAGCGTGACCTTCGTCGTCCTCGACCATGATGATGGTCACGGGCATCGTCATGCTGCCTTCCTTTGCGTCTCCGCGGACCACCGCTTAGGCAAGACCACGGAGAAAGTCGAACCCTGCCCCGGCTCCGAGGTCAAGCTGATGCTGCCGCCGAGACGCCTCACCAGCGCGCGGACATGGGCGAGCCCGATACCCTCGCCCGGCTTGTCCTGTGTGCCGGCACGGCGGAACAGCTCGAAGACCCGTTCGCGGTCCTTCGGGTCGATGCCGCGGCCGTTGTCGCGCACCTCGTAGACGACATTCGGGCCGGCGACCCTGCCGGAGATCTCGATCCGGCCGGGGACCCCGGGCCGAAGGTATTTCACGGCGTTCTCAACCAGGTTCGAAAAGATCTGCTCGACCGCCAGCCGGTCGCTCGCGATCGCAGGCAGGCGCGAGGTCGAAATCTCGGCATTCGCGGCTTCAGCCTGCACGGTCGAGCTCGCCTTGATGGTCTCGATCAGCGCCGTCATGTCGACCCGCTCGGGCCTGAACTCACGGCGTCCCTCGCGCGAGAGCTTGAGGATGGCGTTGATCAGCCGGTCCATCTTGCCGATCGACGCTTTGATGAACCTGATCGCCTCGTCGAAATCCTCGCCGAGCTGCTTGTCGGCCTTGCGTTCGGCAGGATCGGGATTCACGTCCCGCAAGGCCTCGAGCCGGGTGAACGTGTCCTGCCGGAGCGCCTCGAGCTCGGTCGTGAAACCCATGATGTTCACGAGCGGCGAGCGGAGATCGTGGCTGACGATATAGGCGAAGCGCTGGATCTCGTCGTTGGCATCCCGCAGCTCCGCCTCGCGCTCCCGGAGCGACGTCGAGGCGTGGGCGAGTTCGGCCCCGACCTGGTTCGCCTCGCGCAGGCTCGTCTCGAGTGGCGGGACGGGCTCGCCCCGGCCGAGTGCGGCCGCGCGCGCTGCCAAGGCCTGGATGGGTGCCGTGATCCGCTGGCCGAACAGGAACCCGAGCAGGATCGACAATCCGAGGATGACGATGCCGATGGCGGCGAACAGAGAGAGCGATCGCCACAGCGGCTCGTTCAGCTCGGAATAACGCACGCCGACAGCGGCGCGGAAACCGGTCAGATTCGAGCGCATGTAGGCTCCGAAAACCTGCTGTCCGTCCGCCGTGGTGCCCGACCAGTTGCCCTGGGGGCCCGTGGTGCGCTCGCGCAGATCCTGGCTCGCGGGCTTGCCGACGAATTCCTCCGGCCGGAGGTTGCGGGCCATGATGGTGCCCTTGCGATCCACGATCGCCACCGTGTACCCGGGCAGGGTCTCCACCTGTCCGACAATGCGCTGCAATCGGTCCAGGCCGAGGCTGAAATTGAGAAGATAGGCCAGCTGCCCGTTCCGGCGCACCGCGGTTGCCACCGCGAAGACTGGCTGGCCCGAAACCTGGCCAGGAAAAACGTCCGTGACGAAGGCCCGGCCCTCGGCGATGGCCGCCTGGTCCACCGGCAGGCTCGATTTCGGCAGCGGCGTGCCCCAGGGCACCCGAACGTTGACGAGTTGCTGTCCCGCTAGGTCGGACAGGACCGGCATGATCCCCTGGCGATCGGAAAGCTGCTTGGCCTGCTCGTAGAATGCCGGGAGATTGCCGCTCTGCAGGTGGGCCGAGAGCGCGAGCACGTCGAGCGATGCGAGGAGGCCTGTGATGTCGCGATCTAGGGCGACCGCGACATTGCGGGACGTCGCGAAGGCCTCGTCCTCTAGACGCGTCCGCTCGCTCGCGGCGATCTGCCAGAGCAGGAACCCGACGAAGAGCAGGATGGGGGCCGCGAGGACGGCCGTGAAGATGCCGAGATGCCCGCGAACGGACATCGCTCGGCGTGGACGGGGTTCGACCTCGGCCTCGTTCAGATCGACGCTGTCAGGCATGCAGGCGGGCGCTCGTCCCGGCACATGGAGGAGGGAGAGTTCGTTGGCAAGCGCAGCCCGGCCAACGTCGGCCGCGCATCATCCCTGTTCGAGGTGGCCCCAGGCCGGGCGCCACACCCCGCCCTCGTCGATCACGACGACGTCGCGTCCAAGCTCGTTTGCAAGCTGGCATCCAACCGCGAGAGCCTGGTGTGCGCCGAGCGAACCGTCCCGGCCAAGGCTCAAGGCAGGCTGGTCCGTGCCCGCCGGTGGAGCGGGCCCTGCGACCTCGCCGATGGCCGAGTTCCCCTCCTGCCGGATCGTCACCGTCACGGATTGGGGATCCGGCGCCGCGACTCTGGCGAAATTGTTGGAGGGGCTGGCCATGCGGGATCAACTCGCGGGAGCAAGCTCCGTTTCCGCGACAGCCCGCTCCTGACCGTTCTGGCCCTTGATGCGGTAATGGTAGTCGCCGTTCGGCGTCGCGGGGAGTTGGCGGACAACCTCGTAGACGCCTTCGCCGGAGCGGTCGAGGAACCGCGTCCTGACACGCACGTGCTGGCCAACAGTGAAGCGATGTTCCGCCATTCTGTACTCCTTGCTACGCAGGGCCGCCCTCGTCACCCGACGTGGCGTCTCCAGGGCCTTCTCGGACAAACGGAGCTGCAGCTCGAGAGGGCGCGATGCGCGGCGGCGGGTCGGCGTGAGGCGGCCGAGATCTTCGCCTTTTATATGGCCGAGCTTGGGCAGAGAGCAAGTTTCAGGCGGAGTTCCGTCCGCCAATGACCGCCGCGACGGCGGCGAGGGCCCACCCGGCTATGAGCAGAATGCCTCCGCCGGGGGCCGCCCAGGAAAACAACGCGGCACTCCGGAAGGCGCGGTACGCGAGGTCGCCCGAGAAAAGGACAACTCCAAGAACCAGGACTGCGCCGGACGCGAGCGCCACGCCGCGGTGGAGCAGCCCGGACCGGGTGGCGGCTGCGATCCCGATCAGCGCCGGCGCGTGCACCAGCAGAAACCGCGCGGAGATGTCGAGGGTGCCGCCTCCTGTCACATGCGAGGCGGCCGCCGAGAGCGCCACGCCGAGACCGCCCGCCGTCGCACCCAGCGCGACGAGGACGCGCTCCGGCGCAGCACTCAACCCGTACCTCCGCGCTCAGCCACGAGCTGGGCAATCGAGGCCCGCAGCTCGGCCACGCCGAGGCCAGTTCGGCTCGATGTCGGCTGCACCACCGGAAACGCCGCAGCACGGCGCTTGATGGCCGCTTCCGTCTCGGCGATCCGCGCCTCGATGCCGCCGACCTTCAACTCGTCGGCCTTGGTCAGCACGATTTGGTAGGACACCGCGGCCGTATCGAGGCCGTCGAGCACGCTCGTGTCGTTCGGCTTCAAGCCGTGGCGCGCATCGATCAGCACATAGACCCGGGCGAGGCTCTGGCGCCCGCGCAGATACGCGTGGATCAGGCTCGTCCAGGCCTCGACCTTCTCCTTGCCCGCCGCCGCGAACCCGTAGCCCGGCATGTCGATGAGGCGGAACTTGCCACCGATGTCGAAGAAGTTGAGCTCCTGCGTGCGCCCGGGCGTGTGCGACGTGCGGGCCAGCGTCTTCCGGCCGGTGAGCGCGTTCACGAGGCTCGACTTGCCGACGTTGGAGCGTCCAGCGAAAGCGATCTCGACTCCAGCCATAGGAGGAAGATTGTCGACGGCCGAGGCCGCCCACATGAAATCGGCCGCACCCGCGAAGAGCTTTCGGCCGATCTCGGCAAAGTCGTCTGCGTCGGTGGGTTCAATCACGCCTGCGTCATGGCCGGGCTTAACCCGGCCACCCCGATTGAGAGGTGGAGCCTAGCGGGATCGGGTCGCCGGGGAGGATCCCGGCACACGCCCTATCCCTTTGCGGTCGCCGGCTTGCGGGCGAACATTGCCCGCAGGTTGTCCCACAGTTCGATCTTCACGCCGTTGCGCTTCATGATGATGCCCTGCTGCAGCACGGAAAGCGCGTTGTTCCAGGCCCAGTAGATCACGAGCCCGGCCGGGAAGCTCGCCAGCATGAAGGTGAAGATCACCGGCATCCAGGAGAACATGGCCTTCTGGACCGGATCCGGCGGCTCCGGGTTCATCTTCATCTGCAGGAACATCGTGATGCCCATGATGATGGGCCACACGCCTATATGCAGGAATTCCGGCACCGAGTACGGCAGCAGGCCGAACAGGTTGAAGAGCGAGGTCGGGTCCGGCGCGGCGAGATCGCGGATCCAGCCGAAGAACGGCGCGTGCCGCATCTCGATGGTGACGAAGAGCACCTTGTAGAGCGCGAAGAAGACCGGGATCTGGATCAGGATCGGCCAGCAGCCGGCGACGGGATTGATCTTCTCGCGCTTGTAGAGCGCCATGGTCTCCTGCTGCTGCTTGACGCGGTCGTCCTTATAGCGCTCGCGGATGGCAACCATCTCGGGCTGCACTGCCTTCATCTTCGCCATGGAGACGTAGCTCCGGTTGGCGAGCGGGACGAAGAAGCCCTTCAGGATCAGGGTGACGAGCAGGATCGACACGCCGAAATTGCCGAACATCCGGAAGAAGAAGTCCAGGGCTTTGAACATCGGCTTCGTGATGAAATAGAACCAGCCCCAATCGATCAGCAGGTCGAACTTCTTGATTCCGAACGAGGATTCATAGGCTTCGATCTGTGCGGTCTCCTTCGCACCGGCGAAGAGACGCTGCGTGAGATCGGCCGAGGCGCCCGGGGCAATGGTCCTGGCATCCGACAGCGTATTCGCCTGATAGATGAAGCCCGACCCCTCCTGGCGGGAGGTAAAGCTGCCCTGGTAGGGCTGGGCCTGGTCCGGGATGACGGCGGCCGCCCAGTATTTGTCCGTGATGCCGAGGAAGCCCCCGGTCGCGCCGTTCCAGATCTTCCCGCGGGTCGTCTGCCCCGGAATGATCGCCTCCTTGTCGAGCGCCGCGTAGCCCCATTCCTGCAGGCCGTTCTCGCCGACAACGCCGATGAGGCCCTCGTGCAGGACGTAATAGCCCTGCGTGGGCGGCTTCCCGTGCCTGGAGACGAGCGAATAGGGATAGAGGGTCGCGGGCGCGGAACCGCGGTTCTCGACGCTGTCCTGGACCGAGAACATGAACTTGTCGTCGACCGACAGGACCCGCTTGAAGACGAGACCTGCGCCGTTGTCCCAGGTCAGCGTCACGGGACGGGCCGGCGTGAGGGTCTCGGCGTCCGCCGTCCAGACGGTATCCTGGTTCGGCGCGCCCGGGCCGACCCAGCCGAACTCGGCGTAATAGGGCGTCGGGCTGCCGGACGGCGACAGCAGCACGATGCGGGGCGAGTTCGGATCAACCGTCTCGCGGTAGTTCTTCAGCGCGACATCGTCGATGCGGCCGCCCTTCAGGGCGATCGAGCCGGCGAGCGAAGGCGTGTCGATCGCGATGCGCGGCGAGCGGGCCAGGGCCGCCTCGCGCGTCTCGACGACCGGAGCCCCCGGCACGCTCGGAACGGTGGACGGGGATGGCGTCGATGGCTGGCCCTCGCGCGGCGACGGGCTCGGCACCTGCGGGTTCTGCCCGGGCGCAGTCTGGCTGGTGGTTGTGGCCGGCCTCTGCCGCTCCACCATGGGGACGCCGTAGAAGTAGTTCCAGCCAATCAGCACCACGACCGACAGGACGATGGCGAGGAGGAGGTTCTTGTTGTCTTCACGCATGATCGTTAGGTCCGCTCCGAGGCGGTCTCTTGGGCGGTGGCGGCCTTTTGGGCGGGCTTCTTCGCATGATCGTGGCTGCGGCCGGGCGCCTTCGGTCGCGTGACGGCGTTCAGGCCGCGCGAAAGGTCCTCGATCAAGGTGGGGTAAGGTGCGGCGAGCGCGTCCCGCCGGCCGATGATCACGACGTCAACGGGCTCAGCGATGAAGGCCTGCCCGGCTTCGGCGATCGCGCTGCGCAGCCGGCGGCGGATGCGGTTGCGCTCGGTCGCATGACCGACGCGCTTCGTGACGGTGAACCCGATCCGGAGGCCGGTCACGCTCTCGCCCTCCGGGCGCCGCCGACCCTGAAGGCTCATCCGTTCGGTGTGGAAGCGGCGACCGGTCGCCGCCGCCAGAAACTCGGGCCGCTTCGTCAGGCGCCCCAGCGCCGCTTCACGCCGGGTGCGCACAGGCGCGGCCTGCCGCGTTAGGCGGAGAGGCGCTTGCGCCCGCGGGCCCGGCGCGCCGCGATCACCTTGCGTCCGCCAACCGTCGCCATGCGGGCGCGGTAGCCGTGCCGGCGCTTCCGGACGAGCTTCGACGGTTGATAGGTCCTCTTCACGTGTCATCTCCGGTCGCGTGTCCGGGTGGGCTCCCGACCGCTATGTGGTGTTGCGACTGTGTCCGAAAAGACGGGCGGGGCACCCTGAAGGCACCCTCTGCTCGGGCGGGCTTATGCGGAGGAACGGCCCCGATGTCAATGTGAGAGCCGCGCATGCGGCCCGCATACGGCGGACACGAAGCCGCCGCTGATGGAAGCGAAGCGCTGCAGCGATGGGAAGAGAGGTGGTGCCGCAAGAGGGATTCGAACCCCCGACCCCCTCATTACGAATGAGGTGCTCTACCAGCTGAGCTATTGCGGCGCGCCGCCCCTCTTAGTCGCTCCCCTGCCCTTTAGGCAAGGTCGGCGATCAACCCTGGCGGGCGACGACGTCGCGGGCGATGCGGAGCGCTCCGTCCGCCGCCGGGGCGACCACGATCACGACCGTCAGCGTGCCGGCCTCCGTGCGGGTCAGGACGGCGGCATGGGCGCCACGCGAGCCGTCGCGGCGCGCGAGGTGCAGCGAGAAGCCGCGCCATGCGCCCTCCCGGATCCGCTCGGCAGCGCTCGCCACCTCCGGCCGCGGCGCCGAGCCGAGATTTCGCGGCCGCTTCCTCGGCTCCAACAGGGCGCGCGCGAGGCCTTCCGGGTTCTCTGCCGCCCGGGCGAGGCGATCGGCCTCTCGGCCCCGCGCACGAAGAAGCGCGACCGCAGCCGGCGGCGAGCACGACGTCGCTAAGCAGCCCGCGATCGCGACCGGCTCGATACCGCTATCCGTGACCCAGCTATCGACCGGCAGGCGAACCCAGGGCTGACCCGCCTCGAGGCCCGGGATATCGGGCGGGAAGGCGACCGAGCGGGCGAGACCCATGTCGACGCAGCCGGCCAGCCCGAGAGCGACAGCCGCGGCCAGGAGCGGCAGAAAGCGAGGCGCCCTCATCCCTCTGCTCCGGCACGGGCTCCGCCCCGGTGCTCCGACAGGATCTTCCACGAACCCTGGCACGAGCCGACCAGCCGTCGCCCGGAGCGCAGGAGCCCCCGCATGAAAACCATGCTTCTCGTGCGCTGCACCACCTCGCCCTCGAGCTCGATGAAGGAGCCGATCCGACCGGCTCCGACGAACTGCATCTCGAAGCTGGTGGTCACGGCCGGGCGCCCCGCGGCCGACCAGGCGAGGATCCCGAGTCCCCGGTCCGCAAAGGTCATCAGCATGCCGCCCTGCACCACGCCGACCAGATTGGCGTGGCGGGGCTCGGCGACGAACCCGAAGCGGCGGCCGGCGCCCTCGGCTCTCGACCAGAACGGCCCGACGAGACCGATAAAGCCGTCCTCGTCCGCTGCCTCCCACCCGGCTGCCGCGAGCTCGTCCGGGCCGGGTCCTGTGCGGGTGGTCTGTGGGGATATCATGGGGCGGCTATAGCGCAGAACGCGCTTCTGTCATGGCGCATGAAAAAGCCCGGCCGGAGCCGGGCTTTGGAGGCCTCGCGCGACGCGCCGGACCCTTACTGAACGAGGCGCGGGCCGGTCGCCTGGATGTTCTCGTTCTCGCCCAGGATACCGAGGCGGCGCGCCACCTCCGAATAGGCCTCGATGAGGCCGCCCAGGTCGCGGCGGAAGCGGTCCTTGTCGAGCTTGTCCTGGCTCTTGATGTCCCAGAGGCGGCACGAATCCGGCGATATCTCGTCGGCCACGACGATGCGCATCATGTCGCCTTCCCAGAGGCGCCCGGCCTCCATCTTGAAGTCGACGAGCCGGATCCCGACGCCCAGGAAGAGACCCGACAGGAAGTCGTTGACCCGAATGGCCAGCGCCATGATGTCGTCGATCTCCTGCGGCGTCGCCCAGCCGAAGGCCGTGATGTGCTCCTCTGACACCATCGGGTCGTTGAGCGCGTCGTTCTTATAGTAGAACTCGATGATCGAGCGCGGGAGCTGCGTGCCCTCCTCGAGGCCGAGCCGGGTCGCGAGCGAGCCGGCGGCGACGTTGCGCACCACGATCTCGAGCGGAATGATCTCCACCTCGCGGATCAGCTGCTCGCGCATGTTCAGCCGACGGATGAAATGCGTCGGTACTCCGATGTCGTTGAGGTGCTGGAAGACGTATTCCGAGATGCGGTTGTTGAGCACGCCCTTGCCGTCAATCACCTCGTGCTTCTTGGCGTTGAACGCGGTGGCATCGTCCTTGAAGTGCTGGATCAGCGTGCCCGGCTCCGGACCCTCGTAGAGGACCTTCGCCTTGCCCTCGTAGATGCGACGGCGGCGGTTCATGGGCGTGTACCGTGGTTTGAGGAAATCCATTGGGGCCGGGGCTCCTGACGGGACGATCGGTCCGCGGCTGCGCGCGCGCGGTCGACAAAAGGCGATCGACCGGCCACCCGCAGGGCCGGAATCTAGACGATCGGAGGGCTGCGCACAACGCGCCGCGTCTGCTCTCCGGTCTGTATGGTGAGCGAAAGCGACATATCCAAGGCTGGCGAAAGCTTGGCAGGAGCCGCATATAGCGGCAGCACTTCAAGTAGGGAGGTCACACCCACCATGGCCCAATTCGACGATCGGCGCGACGGGTTCGAGAAGAAGTTCGCGCATGACGAGGAGCTTCGGTTCAAGGCGACCGCCCGCCGGAACAAGCTCCTCGGCCAATGGGCGGCGGGGCGGCTCGGGAAGTCCGGCACGGAGGCCGATGACTACGCCAAGTCCGTAGTCATGGCCGATTTCGAGGAGGCCGGCGACGGCGACGTGATCCGCAAGGTAAAGGCCGACCTGGAGGCCGGCGGGCACTCGGGTTCCGAAGCGGAGATCAAGGCGAAGCTCGATGAATTGCTGACCCAGGCCGTCACCGAGATCCAGGCCGGAAGCTGACGCGGCCTTCCGCTTGACTCCCGCCGGCCGCTCGCGTTCTGCGGACCGGCGGTCCCGGAGCGAACCGGACTAGGGAGGATCTCGATGCCGTCACCGGTCCAGGCGCTCGCCGAAGGTCTGGGCGGCGGCAAGCCGCTCTTCACCGCTTGGTGTGGCCTGCCGGAGCCCCTGATCGCCGGGTACCTCGCGCGTGAGCCGGCGATCGATGCCGTGGTGCTCGATATGCAGCACGGCCTCATGGACTTTCTAAATGCCGCCCGGGCGGTCCCGCTCGTCGCGGCGGCCGGCAAGCCCTCGATCCCGCGCATACCAGTCGGCGACTTCGCGACCGCCTCGCGCCTCCTGGACGCGGGGGCGGCCGCCATCATTGCGCCGATGATCAACAGTGTGGACGACGCGCGCCGGTTCGCGAGCTTCACCAAGTTTCCGCCGCAAGGCGAGCGAAGCTGGGGGCCGCTCCCGGCGATCGCCCTGACCGGCCTGCAGCCGAATGCATATTTCTCCCAGGCGAACTCGTTCCTGCGCTCCTTCGCGATGATCGAGACGCGCGAGGCGCTCGATCGCATCGACGCGATCCTGGCCGTCGACGGCATAGATGCCATCTTCATCGGGCCATCGGACCTTTCGATCGGCCTCTCCGGGGGCGCTGCGCTCGACCCCGACGGGACCGGGGCCAGTGCGGCGATCGACCATGCGGTGGCCCGGGCTAAGGCGGCGGGCAAGTTCGCGGGGATCTATGCGCCGGACGGCGCTCGCGCCGCCGATTACGCGAAGCGCGGCTACCACTTCGTGTCGGTCGCGAGCGACGTCGGGTTCCTGAAAGCGGGCGCGGCCGCCATGATGAAGGCCGCACGGGCCTGATCTCGCGGGTTCGGGCAGGTTGCCGCATCTTGACTGGCGGGCGGCCCTTGGCCAGCGTCGCGGCACGTCCCGACCTGAACAATGGAGCAGATTGCCCATGCGATCTGTGATCGCTGCCGCTTCAGCGGCCTTCCTCACGCTTGCTGCCGCTTCGCCCGCCCAGGCCTTCGTCGATTCGGGGCCGATAGCGGATTTCTTCAACCAGTTCCGGGAGCAGGCGATCCCGCGCGAGACCGTGCGCTACACGGGCGGTGAGAAGCCGGGCACGATCGTCGTCTCGACCAGCCAGCGTCGGCTGTATTACGTCCTGCCGGGCGGCCAGGCGATCCGCTACGGGGTCGGCGTGGGGCGGCAGGGCTTCTCGTGGTCGGGCCTGAAGACGGTCACGATGAAGAAGGAGTGGCCCTCCTGGCGTCCGCCGGCGCAGATGCTGAAGCGTCGCCCTGACCTCCCGCGCTACATGGCGGGCGGGCAGGACAACCCCCTTGGCGCCCGAGCCCTTTACCTCGGGTCCAGCCTGTATCGCATCCACGGCTCCAACGAGGCGAACACGATCGGTTCGGCCGTTTCGTCCGGCTGCATCCGCATGACGAACCGCGACGTAGTCGATCTGTACGATCGGGTCCGGGTGGGGACGAAGGTCGTCGTCAAGGGGTGAGGCCGCCACAGCGCGACGCCGCGGCCTGAAAGTAGAACGACTCGACAATAGAACTCGTAAGTTCTATGGATGGTTCCTCGTTCCCGGAACCCTCAAATGCACGCGGTCGTGGAAGAGCGGTGGCGCGAGGAGAGACGCGGCCGCATCCTTGAAGCGGCCGGCCGGGTATTCGCCGCCCGCAGCTTCCGTGACGCCTCCATGGACGATATCGCCCATGAGGCCGCCGTCGGGAAGCCGACGCTCTACCGCTATTTCCCGAGCAAGGATGAGCTGTTCGTCGCGGTCTTTGTCGAGGCTCTGAACGAGCTCGAGGCAAGGCTGGATCGTGCGCTCGACCCGGAGGCCGGGATCGAAGCGCAGCTCGTCGCGCTGGTCCGCGAACTCGTCCCGATGTTCCGCCATCATCTGGCGCCCCTGCCCGTGCCGGACGGCAAGGCAGCCGCCGCCGACCAGTCCCGGCGCCGCATCTTCCGCGAGCGCCGCGCCCGCGTCGCTGCCTATTTTACCGCCGCGATCGAAGCAGGCATGCGCCGGGGCGAGGTTCGTCCGCTCGATGCGGCGCGTGTCGGCCGGCTGGTGATCGGTCTCGTCTGGAGCGCAGCCGCATCGGGCCGCGACGGCGACGAGGCGATCGGCACGGAAATCGCCGACCTCCTTTTGAATGGGCTCGCGCCGCGCGACGCCGCCGGGACTGGCGATCGCGGCTGGGCCGACCCTCTCCCCTCGGATCGCCGCGCCGGCGAACCCCGTCGAGTTTCTGGAGCATCGGCATGAGCCGCCGCGTCGTTCTCGTCCTGGTCCTCGTTACGGCTGCGGCCCTCTGGTGGAAGCGCGAGGAGGCGAGCCGCTTCGTCGCCGAGCGCGTCCCGGCCGCCGCCCCCTATCTTGCGGCCGCTCCGACCGTGGGGACCGGAACGGGAGCGAGCGCCACGGCTGGTGCGAGGCGTGTCCCGCCGGCGGTTCCCGTCGTGCTGGGGACCGCCCAGAGGAAGCCGCTGCCCGTGACGATCGATGCCGTTGGGACCGTGCAGTCGCTGGCCTCGATCCAGATCAAGGCGCGGGTCGATAGCCAGATCGCGACGATCAACGTCGAGGAGGGCGCGAAGGTAAATGCAGGCGACCTGCTCCTCACTCTCGACAACCGTTCCATCACGGCGCAGCTCGCCCAGGCCGAGGCTCTGGTCCGCAAGGACCGGGCGCAGCTCGAGCAGGCTCGCCGCGATCTCGCGCGTGCCGAGGACCTCCTCGCGAAGCGAATCTCGACGGAGGTGCAGCGCGATACCGCCGCCACGGCCGTGAAGGTCCAGGAGGCACAGCTCGCGGCTGACGAGGCCCAGCAGGCGAATCTCAAGGCCGCTCTGTCCTACACAGAAGTCCGAGCGCCAATTTCCGGCCGCATCGGTTCGATCGCCCTCAAGGTCGGCACCACCGTGAAGGCGGCCGACACGCAGGCGATCATGACGGTCAATCAGCTCGATCCAATCTACGTGTCATTCGCGGTGCCGCAATCCAGCTTCAGCGACCTCCGCAAGGCCCTCAATGCCGGAAAGGTGTCCGTGGAGGCCCGGGTCGGCGACGGAACGGCGACAGGCACGGTCGCCTTCGTGGAGAACACTGTCGATCTCGCGACCGGGACGGTCCTCGCCAAGGCCCTGATGAACAACACCGACGAGCGGCTCTGGCCCGGCGCGTTCGTGGCCGTGCGCCTTGTGCTCGGCATTCAGGCGGATGCCGTGTCGGTTCCGTCCGCAGCCGTGCAGCTCGGCCAGCAGGGCTCCTACGTTTTCGTGGTCCGGGACGGCGCAAAGGCGGAGCTGCAGCCCGTCACCGTCGCCCGAACCGTCGGGCCGGACACCGTCATCTCGGCAGGACTTTCAGGCGGCGAGAAGGTCGTGGTGGACGGCCAGCTTCGGCTCGTGAATGGCGCGGCCGTCCAGGTGATCCAGCAGAAGGAAGGGGTCGCCAAGAGCCCGGACCCCGAAGCCGGCCTGCAGCGGCGCAGCTGAGCGGAAGGCGGCGCAGAGATGATCTCGGAGACCTGCATCCGCCGGCCGGTGATGACGATCCTCGTCATGATCGCGATCGTGGCAGCCGGCTTGTTCGGCTATCGCCAGCTCCCCGTGGCAGCCGTGCCGCGCGTCGACTTTCCGACAATCCAGGTCTCGGCGTCCCTTCCTGGCGCCAGCCCCGAGACGATGGCCTCGTCCGTCGCATCCATTCTCGAGAAGCAGTTCTCGACGATCGCCGGCGTCGCGACCATGACGTCGACCTCCGTTCTCGGCCAAACCTCGATCGTCCTCCAGTTCGACCTGAATCGGAACATCGATGGGGCGGCGCTCGACGTACAATCGGCGATTTCCTGGGCGCAACGGCGCCTGCCGCAGGAAATGACGACGCCGCCGAGCTTCCGGAAGGTCAATCCGGCGGACCAGCCGATCATCTTCTTCGCGGTCAGCTCGGACCAGGCTCGCCTGTCGGATGTCGACCGCTTCGCGCAATCGAGCATCGTGCCGCGGCTTTCGACCCTGCCGGGTGTCGCGCAGGTCCTGATCTTCGGGACCCAAAAATACGCCGTCCGGGTCCAGGCGGATCTGAACCAGCTCGCAGCGCGCGGGCTGAGCCTTGCCGACATGCAGGCGGCGCTCGCCGCCGCGAATTCGTCGAAGCCGGTCGGGTCCGTCGACCAGGGGACGCGCAGCTCGATCTTGGACGCGACGGGCCCGATCATGAAGGCCAAGGATTACATGCCGGTGGTGGTCGCCTGGCAGAACGGCGCGCCTGTGCGGGTGGCCGATGTCGCGACCGCGGTCGACGGGGTCGAGAACGACAAGGTGGCGAGCTGGCTAAACGGCAGGCGCGCCATCGTGCTCGCGCTCTACCGTCAGCCCGACGCCAATACGGTCGAGGTGGTCGACCGGGCCCGCGCGCTCCTGCCTCCGATCGAGGCCGAGCTTCCGGCCGGCGTGTCCATCAACGTCCTGAACGACCGGTCGGGCCCGATCCGTCACGCGATCGAAGACGTCGAATTCACGCTCTTCCTGTCGATGGTGCTGGTCATCATCGTCATCTACCTGTTCCTGCAATCGGTGCGGGCGACGATCATCCCGGCCATCGCGCTGCCGATCTCGCTCATCGGCACCTTCGCGGGCATGTATCTGTTCGGTCACTCGATCGACAACATCTCGCTCCTGGCCCTGACCTTGGCGGTCGGCTTCGTAGTCGATGACGCCATCGTCATGCTCGAAAACATCATGCGGCACGTGGAGGAGGGCCAGATGCCCTTCCCGGCCTCGCTGATCGGCTCGCGCGAGGTCGGCTTCACCATCGTGTCGATGACGATCTCGCTCGTCGCCGTGTTCATCCCCGTCCTGTTCATGGGCGGCGTGGTTGGGCGCATGTTCACCGAGTTCGGCCTCGTGATCTCGATGGCGATCCTGCTCTCGGGCGTCGTATCACTGACCCTCACGCCCATGCTGTGCGCTCGCCTGCTTCGGCCGGTCGATCACGGCAAACGACACAACTTTGTGCTGCGCGGCTTCGACGCCGGGTTCTCGGCGGTGACCCGCGGCTACGCTTGGTCGCTCCGGAAGGTCGTGGCGGTTCCCTCCGTTATGCTGATGATCACGCTCGCGACCTTCGTGATCACGGCCGTGCTGTTCCGAGACATTCCAAAAGGCTTCTTCCCCACGGAGGATAACGGCCTGATCAGCGCCTCGACCCTGGGGCCGGACGATGCCTCCTTCGAGGCCATGGTCGCGCGGCAGCGGGCGCTGGCCGAGATCGTGCGGGCCGATCCGGACGTGACCTCGGTCATGTCGACGGTGGGCGGCGGCGGGCCGGCCGCAACCCAGAACTCGGGGCGCATGTTCATCGCGCTTCGCGACAAGCCGGAGCGGAAAACGGACGCGATCGGCGTAATCGCACGCATCCGGCGCGCAGCCGCCGCGGTTCCCGGCATCAACATCTACATGCAGCCGGTCACATCCATCAACGTGGGCGCCGTGCAGTCGCGCAGCCAATACCAGTACACGCTGCAATCGACCGATCTTGAGGCGCTCAGGAAGTTCGCGCCGCTCCTTCAGGATCGCATGACACAGATCGGAGGCGTCGTGGACGTGAATTCCGACCTGCAGATGCGCGCGCGCACGGCCTTCATCGAGATCAACCGCGACGTCGCGGCCCGGCTCGGCGTGACGGTCGACCAGGTGCGTGACCAGTTCTATTCCGCCTTCGGCACCCGGCAGGTCTCGACGATCTATGCCCCCGAGGACACCTATCAGGTCATCCTTGAGGCCGACCAGAAATACGCCGATGTCGGAGAGGTGCTGCGCAAGCTCGCGCTCAGGACGCCGGGCGGCAACGTGGTCCCAATGGACTCGGTCGCGACCCTGAAGCTGCTGCCGACCGCTCTGACGGTGAACCACCTGGCGCAGCTGCCCTCGGTGACGATCTCGTTCAACCTCACGCCCGGCGTTGCCCTCTCGCAGGCTGTGGCCGGGATCGAGCAGGCGAGCCGCGACATCGGCATGCCGGTGCAGATCCAGACGAGCTTCCAGGGCACGGCGCAGCTCTTCCAGGAAGCGCTCGCGAACCAGGGCCTCCTGCTCTTCGCGGCCGTGCTGGTGATCTACATCATCCTCGGCATCCTGTATGAGAGCTTCATCCACCCGCTGACCATCCTGTCGGGCCTGCCGGCCGCCGGCATCGGCGCGCTTCTCACGCTGAAGCTCTTCGGCATGGACCTCAGCGTCATCGCGATGATCGGCATCGTCATGCTGATCGGCATCGTGAAGAAGAACGCGATCATGATGGTCGATTTCGCGGTCGAGCGCCGACGCGAGGGCATTGCGGCCGAGCAGGCGATCGTGGAGGCGGCGCTGCTTCGCTTCCGCCCGATCATGATGACGACGGCTGCGGCCGTTCTCGGCGCCATGCCGATCGCCGTCGGATACGGGGCGGGCGCCGAGCTCCGCCAGCCGCTCGGTCTCGCGGTGGTGGGCGGGCTGATGTTCTCGCAGCTCCTGACGCTCTACATCACGCCCGTCGTTTACATCATGTTCGAGCGCCTGATCGCGCGCGGCCAGCGGAGCAATCAGGCGGAAACGTCGGCCGCGCAGCCTGCCGCGGTTCCGGCCGAATAGGCGGAACCAGGCGGGGCGGTCCGCGTTGACGTACCTGAGCCGCACGCGGCGTGGGGCGGACTTCGCCTGCGGCTCGCATTCGGAACGGAAGGACACAATGACCCATTCGCTACGCAAGTGCATCGGCGCCGGCGCCCTCGGTGCCGCGCTTCTCGCGGGCACCCTCCTGCCGGCGCAGGCGGCGGAAGCGCCGGCCTCCGGCATTGCCCAAGCCGCCGCCCAGGCGCAGAGCCGCGCCTATCCCGGCGAAAGCTTCACGCAGGGCAAGATCTATTACGGCCGCGGTGGCGGCTATCGCGGCGGATACCGGGGCGGCTATTACGGCCGTGGCTACGGCTACCGGCGCGGCTATGGCGGCGGCGGGGTCGCGGCGGGTGTCGTCGGCGGCCTCGCGCTTGGCGCTCTGGCCGGCGCGGCGATCGCCAATTCGCAGCCGGCCCCGGCTTACGGCTATTACGGCGGCCCCGGCCAGCCTGTCGGCAACGTCTACGGCGCCGATCCGAACTGGGTGAATTACTGCGCCAGCAAGTATCGCTCCTTCGACCCCCGCACCGGGACGTATCTGGCGAGCGACGGCTACCGCTATCCCTGTCAGTAGACGTCGCGAGACGTCTTGGAACGGGCCCTTCGGGGCCCGTTTTTTATTTGCCCCAACCGAGATCAAGCACTCTCGGTCACGACCATTGAACCCGCCGAAGGCACTATCGACATGCTAGGCGAGATCCGGCATCAGCCACCCACCTTTGTGGCGGTCCAGGTTTTCCCGTCAGCCGTGCGGCCCTCCATGGCCGTCCCGCTAACACGGCCGCTATACGGCTGCCCGGCCACCGTGAAGGCGATCTCGGCGCCGCTCATCCGGGCGTCGCTGATCGGCGTCGACCGGCCTTCTTCCCGGAAGGTGCCTTCGAGACGCTGGAAGGTCTGGCTCAGCGTCAGCTCGCCGTTCCCGAGCCGCCATGTGCCCGCGACCTGGGCCGGGATCGTCCAGCCATACGCCCGGCAGAAGCTCGTGCACGTGCCGGGAATCTCCACCGTTTGATCCGGCGTCCAATCGCCCATGGTGAAAGTGTTCGAGACGACCCTCGTGCCGGCCGCCATCTGGAGCAGAATCGGCCGAAGCCGCAGGTTCAGGTCCGGCAGGAGAAAAAGGGTGATCACGGACGCCTTGGAGAAGTCCGACTCGAAGATGTCGCCGCGTACGAAGGTCGCCCGCTCCGCCACGCCCTCGCGGGCGGCATTGCGCTGCGCGAGAGCGACCATGTCCGGGTTGTACTCGATGCCGTGCGCTCGTGCGCCGCGCTTCGCGGCGGCGATGACCGTGCGCCCGTCACCTGAGCCCAGGTCGATCAGATAATCGTCTTTGGTGACGCGTGCGATATCGAGCATGCGCTGGACTAGGTCGTCCTGAGTCGGAACCCAAACCACGTCCTTTCCGGCCTGCCCCGATTCCGGCTTGAAGGTTTCGGCGACGTTCGGGGCCGGGGTCTGCGCGACCCCAGCGCTCGGCAGGGCCCCAGCCAGGAGAGCGGCGGCTGCGAGGGACAGAATTGTTCTCACGCGATGTCCTCCAAGGTTCGGTTGGTCACTTGTTGCTCGTCCGCGCGGCAAGTTCGTCGGGGCCGGGAATCAGGTCGGAGCGCTCGCGGCGGAACAGCAGGAGCGGCGTTCCTGCAGCCAGCACCAGGATCCCAATCAGGGCACCAACGCCGGTATAGGCGAGGCTCGCCTGCAGCATGTAGGCGCAGCTGATGCAGAACAGGATGGGCGTGACCGGATAGAGCGGGACCCTGAACGGTAGAACGCGGTCCGGCTCGCGCCAGCGCAGGACGAAGAGCGACAGCGCCGTGAGCAGAAGGAAGAACCAGAAGACCGGCGCCGTGTAGTCCACCATCGTCTTGAAGCCGTCGCGGGCCGCGGTGCCGAGGGCCACAAGAGCGAGCGCCACCGCCGCCTGGGCGATGAGCCCGTTGGCAGGCGTTTTGCCCCGCTCGTTCCACTCGCCCACGCTCGGCAGGAGCGTGAGGTCCCGCCCCATGGCGTGGAAGACGCGGGCGCCCGTGAAGATCGTCGCATTCAGGGTCGAGAGCGCAGCGATCACGATCGCGAGGCTGACGATGACGCCTCCTGACGGGCCGGCGACGCGGTTCATCATGTCGGCCGCGACCGCCTGGGAGCCGCGCAGCCCGTCCAGCGAGAGGACGGACAGGAGCGCGATATTCGCGAGGACATAGAGGACCGTCAGGATCACGGTTCCTATGAGAAGCACCCGGACGATGTTGCGCGACGGGTTCTTCAGCTCGCCGGCCAAGTAGGCGGCCTCGTTCCAGCCCCCGTAGGTCAGGAGCACGAAGATCATCGCCAGCCCCGGAGCGGCCGACATGCTGGCCGGAGAGCCAGGCGGCGCAGCCGGCGCGTCCGGTCCGAAGAACAGGCCTAGGACGATGATGGCGACAAGGGAGCCAACCTCGAGCAGGGTCATCACGACCTGCAGCCTCTTTCCGGGCAGGGTCCCGACGACGTTGACCGCGGTCAGAGCGATGATCGACAGGGCCGCCCAGAGCGCGGCGCTGTAGGGTCCGACGGGAAAGAGCTGCGCGGCGTAGTCCCCCAGCACGAAAGCCACGGTCGCGATCGCGCCCGTCTGGATCACGGTTCCGCGAGCCCAGCCGAACATAAGGGCGACCGGGCCGCCATAGGCACGAGAGAGGAAATGGTACTCGCCGCCCGTGTTAGGATGCGCTGCCGCGAGTTCGGCGTAACAGAGCGCCCCGAGGAGGGTCACGACGCCCCCGGTAACCCACACGGCAACCAGAGCGAACTCGCTCTCAACATTTGCCGCGACGAGCGGCGGCGTGCGGAACACGCCGACGCCGATCACGAGCCCGACCATGATGGTCACGGCATCGAAGACGGAAAGCGAGCCTGAAGCGTCGGGGCGCAGCCGCGGCATCACATCATCTTTCGAGGAGAGCGGGCTATCAGCGGGCCCGACCGCGCCAGTCGGCGGCAGGTCTCGGACCGATTGGACAGGCCTTCGGCCGCGGGCAGGTCGACGAGGATCTCATTCGCGCTCCGAAAGGCACCCTGGATGAACGTCAAGCAAGGGTGATTGTTCTCTGGACGCTTCACGGCATGCCTTTCTTCCCTCTGCCACGCCGACGCCACGTTTGGGAACAAAGGAGCGCGCTCTCACCAACGGTTTACTCATGCGGATCAGACTTGCTGTCGCGGCGCTCGCTCTCGCGCCGCTCCTGGCCCAGTGCGCCGGCAACGACCTTGCGAAAGTCGTGCCCTCCGGCAAGGTGGCCACCTCAACGCGGGACGCCGCACAGGCTGCCGCTCTTATCTCCGCATATCGCAGGAGCCGCGGCCTGGGACCGGTCACGGCGGACACGTCCCTGAACGGCGCCGCCGAGTACCAGGCGCGCGCCGTCGCGGAAGCTGGAACCCTGTCGCACGGCGCCTTCGCGAGCCGAATGGAAGCGTTCCGGATTGGCGGCTACTCGGCCGAGAACCTGTCGGCCGGCTCGGACAATGTCGCCGGCGCGATCGCGCGGTGGAAAGCCTCGTCCGGTCACAACGAGAACCTCCTGATGCCACAGGCTCGGCGGATCGGGCTCGCGCGTGCCGACAGCCCGGGGCACGGCTACCGCCACTACTGGGCACTCGTCCTCGCGCAATAAAGCTCCTCCGAGTGGGGCATTCCCGAAAGAGTCCTTGAAGGATTGGGGCGTATTCTTCGCGCCCATGGACGTGGTGACCTATGCCCGCCGGGGGGACCTTCGGCCGAACCCGGCCGGCGCTGATCGGGCTGACCCGGACGGCGCGCGCGTCGCCTGGGTCGATACTGCCAAGGGCATCTGCATCATCCTGGTCGTGATGATGCATTCTACGCTCGGCGTCGGCGAGGCCATGGGCCGCGAAGGCTTCATGCACTGGGTCGTCGCCTACGCGAAACCCTTCCGGATGCCGGACTTCTTCCTGGTCTCGGGCTTGTTCCTCGGCCGGGTGATTGCGCGCGACTGGCGCTCCTACGCCGACAAGCGGGTCGTCCACTTCTTCTATTTCTACCTGCTCTGGCTGGTGATCCAGTCCGGCGCCAAATACGGGCAGGTCTCGGGCGGGTCCCCGCTCGGCTTCCTCCAGCACCTCGCGCACGGGCTCTACGAGCCCTATTCCACGCTGTGGTTCATCTACATCCTGGCGGTCTTCTCCGTTGTCACGAAGCTGCTGCGGCATGTCTCGCCGAACATTCTGCTGGCCGGCGCCGCGATGCTGCAGATCCTTCCGATCGAGACGGGCTCGTTCCTGCTGGACGAGTTTTGCGAGCGCTGGGTTTATTTCCTCGCGGGCTACCTGCTCTCCGCCCGGATCTTCGCCCTCGCGGCCTGGGCGCCGGCGAACCCGCGCCCGGCAATCCTCGGCATCGCGCTCTGGGCTGTTCTCAACGGCGTGCTCGCGCTCACGCCGAGCCCGATCGCGGCATTCCCGACCCTTGCCGAGCTGCCGCTCGTGAGCCTGGGCCTCGGCCTTGCGGGTGCCGTTGCGATCGTCGCCACGGCGTCCCTGCTGACCTCCTATGCCCGGCGGGCCATCGAGCCGCTCCGGTATTGCGGGCAGAACTCGATCGCCATCTACCTCGCGTTCTTTCTGCCGATGGCCGCGACCCGGACGATCCTGATCAAGACGGGACTCATCCAGGATGTCGGGGTGGTGTCGCTCCTCGTCCTCATTGCGGCCATCGTCGCGCCACTCATCCTGGAGCGCCTCGTCCGGCGCACGCCGCTGTCATTCCTGTTCCGCCGACCTGCCTGGGCCCACATCGTCCCGGCCCGTCCGGCCATGCGGCTTCAGCCGGCGGAGTAGACCTACTCGGTCGTCGAACCCCGGAGCGCCAGCTCGCCGCGCGCGGCTCGGATCTCGGTGATCGCGGCCTCAACCTTCATGTCCAGGAGCTTCAGCCCGCGCTCGGCAGAGGCTCGGGTCGGATCGCCATCCGCTCCGGTCGGCTCAGACCAAACCGGGCGAACCGTCCAGCGGTCGAGCTTCACGCCCGCCGGGTGCGCGGCCAGGAGTTCCGACGTGTCCTGGATCCCGCCATGTCGGCCGATGGAGGCCGAGCTCTCGCCTTGCGCCTGGAGAAAGGCGAGCTGAGCCGGGTCGGCCGTATAACCCTTTACGCTCACGACCTTGACGCCGTCGCCCGCCCATTCGCGTCCGAGCCGCTCGGCGACCCCGTTCTGCGCCGGCAGGCTCTCGCCGTGGTCGGCAATAAAGCAGATGGTGCGGAACCCCGCCGCCTTCAGCGAACGCGCGATCCCCTCCAGCGTGCCGGCGAAGACCTCCTCCGGCACCCCGATCGTGCCCGGAAACCGCATATGGCCCGTCGGCGGGCTATACCCGCCTTCCGGCACGAAGGAGACGACCGGCGTGACAAGCGTACGCCCGAGGCCAGCCGCGATGCGCTTCGCCGTATAGGCGACGATGCGGTCGTGCTTGCCTATGGCGAGATGCGGCCCGTTCTGCTCGAGCCCGCCCGACGGCACGATCGCCGTCGTGTAGCCGTGCTCGAGGAGGCCCCTCACCTCTACCCAGGTCAGCTCGGCGATCTCGAGTTCTGCCGGCAAGGGCGCCGTCAGACTGCGCGGCGCGAGCGCCAGAAGGCCCGCAATGGCCGTTGCCGCGGCCAACGCGAACATGCGGCGCTGCCGGCGAGCAGCCGCATCGGGGGTTGAAGTCTCGGGCATGGCGCCCTCCCAGGATCGGGGATCTGATCGAGCGGCGACGAGGATTAAGGGCGGGTAAACCTGGCCCCGCTTCGGGCCATATGCCTCTTCGTGGTCGGGTCAGCCGGGCGTTAACCGGTTCTCCATCACAGTTGCGGGCATGCTCGAGGCCTACATCCTTCCGGTCGCCCAGAATGTCGGCGGCGCCATCCTGAACATCCTGCCCGGCACGATCGTGCTGGCCCTGATCTTCACGCTCCTGCATTGGGTAGCGGAGCCGTGCAACAAGGGCGTGCCCTGGTGGCGGAAGCCCGGCCTCGTCACGGATTTCATCTTCATGTTCGCGCTGCCGCTCCTCGGCGGGTGGGCGCGGGTCTTCTTCCTGATCTTCGGTGCGCTGTTTCTTTACCGGATCAGCCCCGACGACCTCGGCGCTTTCTTCAAGGGCGGGAACGGACCGCTGGCCCGCCTGCCCTTCTGGGGGCAGGTCGCCGCGTTCCTCGTCCTTGCCGACCTCATGATGTACTGGACGCACCGGCTCTTTCACGGAGCGTCGCTCTGGCGCTACCACGCGATCCACCACGCGCCCGAGCATCTGGACTGGACCTCGGCAACGCGGTTCCACCCGATCAACATCGTCTTTCACAGTGTGCTCGCGGATGCGGTGCTGCTGCTCCTCGGCATCTCGCCGGAAGTGCTGGTCTATCTCGCGCCCTTCAACGTGGCGATGTCCGCCTTCGTGCACGCGAATCTCGACTGGACGCTCGGACCGTTCCGCTACGTGATCGCCGGGCCGGTCTTCCACCGGTGGCATCACACGGACCCGGGACGCGGCGGAATGGCGAACTTCGCGCCGACCTTTCCGGTCTTCGACCTGATCTTTGGCACCTACTACATGCCGGAGGGCGAGTTGCCCGACCGGTACGGCGTGGATGACGTGAGCTTTCCCGAGAGCTTCGGGGCTCAGTTGCTCTACCCATTCCGCACTCAGAAGGAGCCCGAGGGCGCTGCGAATCCGGCGGACGCCCTCCCCGTGAGGTGATCGAGGCCGGCTCCTCGCTCTCTCGTCAGAGGGTGCGCGGCGGAACCGAACAGCGTTCCGCCTTATTCTGCTGCGTTTGATGCGGGACCCTAACGGCGCCGACGCATGCGACGCACCACATTGCTGAGCCTCGCCGCCCTGCTGCTCACGCTGGGACTGGCGCTCGTCGCCTGGCGCGCAGCCTGGGCGCCGACCCTGCTGCGGGTCGCGGTCGGGCCGGCGGCGAGCGAGGACGCACGGCTCATCGCGGCGGCCGGACAGTATCTCGCCCGCGAGCACGAATCTGTCCGCTTCAAGATCGTCCCAACCGAGGGCGAGGCCGAGAGCGCCCGGGCGGTCGACGATGGCCGTGCCGATCTTGCGGTCGTCCGCACCGACGCGGGCATGCCCGAAAAGGGGCAGATCGTCGCCATCATGCACCGCGATGCGGTCGTGATCGTCGCCCCCCCTTCGCGTGACATCTCCTCCGTCCCGGCTCTGCGCGGCCGCACGGTGGGCATCGTGCGGAAAATGCCCGCAAATCTGCGCCTGCTCGAACTCCTTCTCGCGCATTACGAGGTGCCGACCGACACCGTACGCACGATCATGCTGGACGGGCCGGAGAGCGTCGAGCCAGCGCTGAGGTCAGGGCAGATCGACGCGGCACTCGCGGTCGGGACGATCAGCGGTCGGACGGTCACGGCGACCGTGGCTGCGGTCACTGCTGCGGGGGACGGTCGGGGGCCGATCTTCCTGCCGGTGAACGAGGTGGAGGCAATCTCCCAGCCGTCCCCGCATCACGACGCCTTCGACATCGTCCGCGGAGCCTTCGGAGGCACCCCACCGCGCCCTGCCGAAACCGTGAAGGCGCTCGGAGTCAATCACGTCCTCATGGCCGCGAGCTCACTCGAGGACAGCAAGGTGTCCGAGCTGACCAAGCTCCTCTTCACGCTCCGGCCGGTGATCGCCCGGGACATCCCGCTCGCGAACCGGATCGAAGCGCCGGAACTGGACAACGGCCCCTCCACCCTGGCAGTCCATCCCGGAGCGAGCGCCTTCTACGAGAACGAGGTCGAGACCTTCTTCGACCGCTACAGCGACTGGCTCTATCTTGGGCTGTTCGCATTCTCGATCGTGGGCTCCGGGTCGGCCTGGATCGCGTCGCGGGCCTCGGTGCGCCGCCGGGCCCGGACGCTCGGCCTGCTTGGCCGTTTGCTCGAGATCGTGGAGCACGCCCGCACGGCCGATACCCTGTCCGGCCTCGACGCGCTGGAACAGGAGGCCGATTCCATTCTGGGCGTCGCACTCGGCCAGGCCGGGTCCGGGCAGCTCGATCAGCATGGGGTCTCGGCCTTCACGCTCGGCCTCGACCAGGCGCGTCACGCCCTTTCGGAGCGCCGCCGAGCCCTCGCGCGGGCCCGGCCGCACCTCGCGCAGGCAGCCGAGTAGCGCGACCGCTCGCGCGGCCCGTTGCCGCAACGGGCCGGACGTACTATGTGCAGTGCAGCGTCAACACATCGTCGGCTGCGTTCGCCTGGTCCCTCCACGGGAGCCGGGCCGGCCGTTCGCACGCGGACTGCAAAGACACATGAACCTGCGTAACATCGCGATCATCGCGCACGTCGACCACGGCAAGACGACCCTCGTCGATAAGCTCCTCTCCCAATCGGGATCCTTCCGAGAAAACCAGCGCGTTGCCGAGCGCGTAATGGATTCGAACGACCTCGAGAAGGAGCGCGGCATCACGATCCTCGCCAAGGCGACCTCGGTCGTCTGGAAGGACACCCGCATCAACATCGTCGACACGCCCGGCCACGCCGATTTCGGCGGCGAAGTGGAGCGCATCCTGTCCATGGTCGACGGCGTTATCGTGCTCGTCGACGCGGCCGAGGGCCCGATGCCGCAGACGAAGTTCGTGGTCGGCAAGGCGCTCAAGATCGGTCTTCGCCCGATCGTCGCGATCAACAAGGTTGACCGCCCGGACGCCCGCGCGAGCGAAGTCATCAACGAGGTCTTCGACCTGTTTGCGGCGCTCGACGCCACCGACGAGCAGCTCGACTTCCCGATCCTCTACGGCTCCGGCCGCAACGGCTGGATGTCGACCGCGCCCGAGCAGCCGGCGGACGCGAGCCTCGCGCCGCTGTTCGACCTCGTGCTCGAGCACGTTCCGGCCCCGACGGTCGGCGAGGGCTCGTTCCGCATGCTCGGCACGCTGCTCGAGGCCAATCCCTTCCTCGGCCGCATCATCACCGGACGGATCGATTCCGGGACCGTGAAGCCCAACCAGTCTGTGAAGGTGCTTGACCGCGACGGCAACCTCGTCGAGACCGGCCGGGTCACGAAGATCCTGGCCTTCCGGGGCATCGAGCGCCAGCCGATCGAGCAGGGCGACGCGGGCGACATCGTCTCCATCGCCGGTCTGGTGAAAGGCTCGGTCGCAGACACATTCTGCGACCCGCAGGTGGATACGCCGATCCAGGCACAGCCCATCGACCCGCCGACGGTCACGATGTCCTTCATCGTGAACGACTCGCCGCTTGCCGGGACGGAGGGCGACAAGGTCACGAGCCGGATGATCCGCGAGCGCCTCTTCAAGGAGGCCGAGGGCAACATCACGCTCAAGATCGAGGAGGCTGAGGACAAGGACTCGTTCTACGTCTCCGGCCGGGGGGAGCTGCAGCTCTCGATCCTGATCGAGACCATGCGCCGCGAGGGCTTCGAGCTCGCGGTGTCGCGTCCGCGCGTCGTCCTGAAGAAGGATGAGGGCGGCCAGCTCCTCGAGCCGATCGAGGAGGTCGTGATCGACGTCGACGAGGAGCATTCCGGGGTGGTCGTGCAGAAGATGTCCGAGCGGAAAGCCGACATGGTCGAGATGCGGCCGTCGGGCGGCAATCGCCAGCGCCTCGTCTTCTACGCCCCGACACGCGGCCTCATCGGCTACCAGGGCGAGCTGATGACCGACACGCGCGGCACCGCCATCATGAACCGGCTCTTCCACGCCTACGAACCCTATCGAGGCGAAATCGCCGGGCGCCGCAACGGCGTCCTGATCTCGAACGACAACGGCGAGGCGGTTGCCTACGCGTTGTGGAACCTCGAGGACCGTGGCCCGATGATGATCGAGCCCGGCTGGAAGGTGTACCAGGGTATGATCGTCGGCGAGCATACCCGCGAGAACGACCTCGAGGTGAACGTGCTCAAGGGCAAGAAGCTGACGAATATCCGCACGACCTCGAAGGACGAGGCGGTGCGGCTGACGCCGCCGATCCGCATGACGCTCGAGCGCTCGCTCGCCTGGATCTCGGACGACGAGCTCGTCGAGGTCACGCCGAAATCGATCCGGCTTCGCAAGGCGATCCTCGATCCGAACGACCGCAAGCGCGCCGACCGCCAGAAGGAAGCGGCCGCTTAGAGCAAGATCATCAGCGACACCCCGTCGCTGCGCCTTCCTGGAACTTCGCGAGCCCGGCCGCGCTCTCTCGATGGGCGGCCGGCAGTGCATGGCGGCCCGGAAAGCCGGGGTCATGGCCTACTTCTCGGTGGCAATCCGCGGGCGATCCGTTAAGACTTCCTTAACTCATGTTGAGGCGGTTGGATGAGCAGCTCGACAGGCCCGATCGGCCTTGTGTTGACCGTAGCGACGGTCTTCAGCGCTGGCATCCTCTGGACGACCGGGGTCGCCCAGTTCGGCAGCAAGCCCACGGGCTCGGCCCAAACCGTGAAGGTCGCCTCCACATCCTGCGATGAGTGGGTGTTCCCGTACGTCCAGCGGGGCTGCTCCGGTCGTGCTCCCGCTCCTTCGACTGGGCCGGTTGCCTCTCCGACGCCGACGCCCGCTATTCTGGCCGTGCCTGCTCAGGCCGCATCGGCCGAGCCGACGCAAACAAAAGCAGCTGCCGCGCCGCGCAGCCTGGAGACCGGCTCCATCCGGGGTGCTGGACCGGCAGAACAGCCGGCGATCTCCGAGGCTCCGAAGCCTGAGCCGACCCGATCCGTTGTGCTGGCGGAGGCAACGCGTCCGGCGCCGGTCGCCGCAGCCGTAGAGCCAGCACCTTCGGCAGAGGCGCGACGTCCCGCCGAGCCGACCATCGAGGCCGCGAAAATGACGGAGCCCGCGCCGCCGCCCTCCCGGGCGCGAAAACCGCTCGAGCCCATCAAGATGGTGCAGCCGGCCGACAGGCCTGCTTCGGTCGAGCGGACGGAACGGCCTGCCCGCAACGTCCGTATCATCCCGATCGACCGAACCTATCTGGCGACTGTCCCACCGGCCGAGCCTGGGAGCGGGCCTGCTTCAGCGGAGGAGGCGACGTCCGCAGCTTCTTCCGCGCTCGCCACCGGCCGTACGGCCCAGCAATCGACACTGTCTGCGAGCGCGCCAGCGCGTGGCCTTGATCCGGCGAATGCCACAGCGGAGGCTGCCCAGCGCAGCCCGTCGGGAACCAGCACCGCAACCCCTCAGATCGCGTCAGCCGCGCAGCCCGCCCGACCCGCGGCCCCCGGCGAGGCCGCCGTCTCCACGTTGCTCGCGGCGCAGCAGGTCCGGCCGGTCGAGTCGCCCGTTGTGATCGCGCCTGTTCCGTCCCCCGCGAGCGGGGCAGCTCCCGCAGCCCTGGTTGAGCTGAAGCCGGCATCGGCGGAGCCGGCGCAGAAGGCCGCGCCCGTTATCGACAGCATCCCCGCTGCTCAGATCGCCTCGGTTCCGGTCCTACCCGTGGCGCCGAGCCCGGTCCCCCCGGTCCCGACCACCACGGCTAACGAGAGCCGTGAGCCCGTCGCAGTCACGACGCTCCAGTCCGCCGCGGCCCCGAATGGCCCGGTTACGATCGCCGTGCCGGACGCGGCGGCTTCGAACGCCGAAGCCAAAGCCGCCGAGCAGACCTCGCCGGAGCGGCAGCTGACCGCGCGAGAACGCCGGGAACTGGCGCGGGCCGAACGCGAAGAGCAACGCAAGGCGGAACGCGCCGCGCGCCTCGCCGCCATCGAGAAGGAACAGGAAGCGGCTCGCGAGGAGCGAGCCCGGGTGGCCGCCGAGCGGGATGCCCGACGCGTAGCGGAGGAAGCCGAGCGCACCCGCCTCGCCGCGGAGGCCGAGCAGGCCGCCAAGGATCGTCGTGCACAACAGGAGGTCGCCCGGGCCGAGGCGGAAGCGCGTCGCCAAGCCGAAGCCAAGGCCAAGGAGGCCGAACGTACCCGCCTCGCCACAGAAGCTGAGCAGGCTGCCAAGGTTCGTCGCGCCCAGCAGGAGGCCGCCCGGGCCGAGGCCGAAGCACGGCGTGAAGCCGAAGCTAAAGCCAAGGAGGCCGAACGCACCCGCCTCGCTGCCGAGGCCGAGCAGGCCGCTAAGGATCGTCGTGCACAACAGGAGGTCGCCCGGGCCGAGGCTGAGACGCGTCGCCAAGCCGAAGCCAAGGCCAAGGAGGCCGAACGTACCCGCCTGGCTGCGGAAGCCGAGCAGGCTGCAAAGGAGCGCCGCCTTCAGCAGGAGGCCGCCCGGGCCGAGGCTGAGACGCGTCGCCAAGCCGAAGCCAAGGCCAAGGAGGCCGAGCGCACCCGTCTGGCAGCAGAAGCCGAGCAAGCCGCGAAGGAGCGCCGCACTCAGCAACAGGCCGCCCGGGCCGAGGCCGAAGCACGGCGTGAAGCTGACGCCAAGGTCAAGCAGGCAGAGCGCACCCGCTTGGCGGCTGACGCCGAGCGCGCCGCGGCCGAGAAGCGCGCCCGGCGCGAGGCCGCCCGCGCCGAAGCCGAAGCCCGCCGGGCGGCGATCCGGGAGGCCCGTCGCCCTCGGCAGCCGCATCTCGAGGCATACAACCCGAACGTTCGCTACGAGTCGCCCGTCGAGCCCCGTCGCGGACGGCGCGCCTACGGCGAATGGGTCTATCCGGATGCGCCGGCGCGGACCCGGATCTATGTCGAGCGGCGCCGCTATTATGCAGACGAGCCCGAGAGCTACTCCGTCCGTCGCCCGAGCAGAGGGGGAGGGATCCTGGGCTGGCTCGGCGGAGAATGATCCGCCTAGCGGCCGCGTCGGACAGGGCGGCCGCTTTCGTAGAGGATGACCGGCTTCGGACCCGCAAAGCTGATCCCGAGGTCGAAAGTGGCGGCGCCACTTGCCCGCTTGCCGGTAGCGGGGTTCGACACGCGATAATCGATGATGGACCGGACGGCGCAGCGGCGCGCCTCTGCATTGCAGATCACCTCCATCGACCCTGGCCGGTGGTGATATGCCCGTACCGGCCATTGCCGGACGGCCCGCCGCTTCTCGGCCGCGAGACCGCGCCAATCCATGCTGCGGCCGTAGAACGTGACGCGCGGCCCATAGACATACGGCACACCCTCGATCGAGAGCTCGCCGCTCGACGACCAGACCGCCAGATAGCGTTCGGCGATGGTCGCCGAACGGCTCTGCATCTCCGCTAGGCTCTGCGCGGCAGCCGGTCCGGCGAGCAGGAGCAGGGTCGCCACGGTTGCAAGGCTACGGATCCGGAAGCGCGGCATCGATCGACTCGGGCTGGTGATCAGGTCCGACCATCAATGCCGGGAGGAGGAAATGGTGCCGAAGCCCGATCAGGTGCGGCCGAGGCTCTCCAGCCGCCGGATCCCGGTGATCGGCCCGAACGTCTTCTCGCGGATGCGCTGCTCGGCCTCGAGGAGCGGCTCGATCGCGACAGCCATGTGATGGCCATTCGCGTGCAGAAGACGCGCCTCGTCCAGCATGATGCCGACATGCCCGCGCCAGAAGACGAGGTCGCCGCGAGCGAGGCCGCTCAGATCGGCGGCCATGGCGACCTCGCGCCCGAGTGCCCCCTGCTGCATGTCGGTGTCGCGCGGCGCCGCGATCCCGGCCATGGCGAGCGACAGCTGGACGAGCCCGGAGCAGTCCAGGCCAAGGCTGGTCTTTCCGCCCCAGAGATAGGGTGCTCCCACCAGCCGTTCCGCGACGGACACGAAGTCGGGCGCGTGCTCGCCGGCCTGGCATAGATGGCCGGCGAAGACCCAGCCCCCCGCCAGGAGCCGGACATACTCGTTGTGCACCTCGACCGGCCTGATCCCGGCCCCAAGCGACAGAAATCCGTTCTGCGGCAGTTTCAGGTTCGGCCCGGGATAGATGAAGGTCCTGAGCGCCCTCACGCGATGCGTCGGCGCCGGCCCGGCCGGCCCGAGCGCCTCGGTCGGCAGATAGCCGACATAGCCGTCCGCCCCGAGTTGCGCCCAGGCGTGGCCCTCGTGCTCGTCGTAGACGGTGACGGCCTCCCCCATGAGGGCTTCCGTATCGAGCGGGGCACCCGAGAACGGCTCGCGCCGGAGAGGCGCGGACGGCGCGATGACGGTACGCTGCTCACCCGTCACGTAGCGGGCTGCATCCACGATCCCGCGCAGGCGCTCGTCGGCGAGGTCGGGGCGCGCGGGGGTGAGGCGCTTGTCGAGATCGGTCATGGCCGCTCCAGCATCGGCGAAAGGCGGTTAACGCGCGCTCAGCCCTCCGGATAGCGCTCCTTCAGGAGCGCATAGGCGAGGCGGGCCGCCTGAACCTCGCCGCCCTCCGGTCGGCCCGGCTTGGCCGAAGGGTTCCAGCCATAGATGTCGAAATGAAGATGGGCCTTCGCCCCAGTCACGAAGCGGGCGAGGAACAAGGCAGCCGTGATCGAGCCCGCGAAGCCGCCGCTCGAGACATTGTTGGTGTCCGCGATCTTCGAATCCAGCATCGTGGCATAGGGTTGCCAGAGCGGCAGCCGCCAGACCGGATCCCGGACCTCACGGGCAAGCCGGGCGACCGCATCCGCGAGCGCATCGTCCCTCGTGTAGAACGGCGGCAGTTCCGGGCCGAGCGCGACCCGCGCCGCACCCGTCAGTGTCGCGAAATCGACGACGAGATCCGGCGCGTCCTCGTCGGCGAGCGCCAGGGCGTCCGCGAGGATCAGACGACCCTCGGCGTCCGTGTTGCCGATCTCGACCGACAAGCCCTTCCGACTGCGCAGCACGTCCCCGGGCCGGAAGGAGGAGCCGGAGATCGCATTCTCCACGGCCGGGATGAGCAACCGGAGCCGGAGCTTCAGCCCCGCGCCCATGATCATGTCCGCCAAGGCGAGCGCGGCGGCTGCGCCGCCCATGTCCTTTTTCATGAGCAGCATGGCCGAGGATGGCTTGATATCGAGCCCGCCGGTGTCGAAGGCGACGCCCTTGCCGACGATGGCGACGAGCGGCGCGCCATCCGCGCCCCAGCACATGTCGATGAGCCGGGGTGCGCGTTCGGCAGCGCGGCCGACCGCGTGGATCATCGGCAGGTTGGCGTCGAGGAGATCGTCCCCGACGGTCACCTGGATCTCGGCACCATGCCGTTTGGCGAGCCGCCGGGCGGCTTCCTCGATGCCGTCCGGGCCGAGGTCGTTTGCGGGCGTGTTGATGAGATCCCGCCCCATCGCGACAGCCGCCGCGATACAGCTCAGTTCCTCGCCATCGACGCCCTCCGGCAGGGCAAGGCGGACCTCCTTTTCCGGTCGCTCGCGGTAGCGGTCGAAGCTGTAGGCCCCAAGCGCGAAGCCGAGCGCCGCAAGCGCCGGCTCGGCCGGGGCGTCGGCGAACCGATAGACGCCTCTCGGCAGGGAGGTCGCGAGCCTCGCGGTTTCGAACGGATCCGCGCCCTCCCCACTCTCGATCCCGCACAGGATAGCGGCGATAGCGCCCTCCTGCCCTGGCAGGAGAACGAGGCTGCCCGGCTTGCCCCCGAACCCGGTTGCCTCGGCGTAGGCCCGTGCGAGCGGGTCCAGTCCGGCCGAGACCGAGGACCAGTTTTCCTTTGTGACCAGGCGGATCGGGATGGCGTCCTGGCCGGAGGGCGCGAAGGCTGGATGGAGCATGTGGGGCTCACGCTTAACGCCGCGTTAGGGTTAACGAATTACGCACGATGGCAGCGATCTCGCCGGGGTTCCTGTCATGCTCATCCCCCCTCTGCAACCGTTCCTCGCCCCCGCTTTCCGCTGCGCGGCCGTCGCGCTAGTCGCGCTGTCGCTCGGCGGCTGCCTGGGTCGGGAGAGTGCCGAGACGACCGGCTCCTTGAGGACGACGGGTCCCGTCTCCGAGGCTTCTCTCCGGCAATCCTCGGAGGCGCTCGGTCAGAAGTTCGAAGCCGATCCGGGCAATTCTGAAACCGCGATTGCCTATGCGGGGACGCTGCGTCGCCTTGGCCAGAACGCCCAGGCCGTGGCCGTGCTGCAGCAGGCCGCGATCCGCAACCCGCGCGCGCTTCCCGTCCTCGCAGCCTACGGCAAGGCGCTCGCCGAGGCCGGGCGCTTCCGGGAGGCGTCGGATGTCCTGGCGAAGGCTCACCTTCCCGAGCGCCCGGATTGGCGCATCCTCTCGGTCCAGGGCACGGTCGCGGACCAGCTCGGCGACTTCCAGATGGCGCAGCGCCTCTACGAGGCCGCGTTGAGGATCGTCCCCGGCGAGCCTTCGGTGCTCTCGAACCAGGGGCTGTCCTACGTGCTGGCGAAGCGCCTGCCGGAGGGTGAAGTCATCCTGCGCCAGGCGGCTCTCCACCCCCGCGCGGACGGACGCGTGCGGCAGAACCTCGCCCTCGTGCTCGGATTGCAGGGCAAGTTCGGCGAAGCCGAAGGGGTGCTGCGCCAGGACATGGCGCCGGCGGAGGCGACCCAGACGCTCGCCTCGATCAAGCGCATGGTGGCGCAGCCGAACAGCTGGAAGGCGCTGCGACAGCAGGCCGAGGCTAAGCCGGGCGCCGGCCAGAACGGGTAGCCGCGACGCCGGATCCAGTCTGGCATCGGAACGACGGAAGCGGCTTTCTCCGCCTTCACGGCGGATCAACCATCTTCGTTTACGTCCGGCGAATGCGGCCGGGCGCAATGATGGCGAGCGAGGCGGGAACAGGCGCAGGCGCAGGCGCCGGGTGCCGCCTCTGGACCCTCATAGGCGGCGCAAGCGCGCTAGGGCTGTTTCTGCTCAGCCGCCCCTACTGGGGCATCTTCCATGATGCGGAACTCTATGTCGGGCGCGCCATGGCCGATGCCGATCCGGCCGGGCTCGGACGCGACATCTTCTTTGGGAACGAGGGCCAATCCGCGTTCAGCATCTACCCGCATCTGAGCGGGGTGTGGCTGCGGGCGGTCGGACCGGCTCCGGGTGCGCTCATTCTGACCCTCGTCGGCCTTGTTGCCTGGTTTGTCGCCCTGGCTGCGTTTGCCGCCCGCCTGGCGCGAGGCCGGCTGCTCTGGGCCTGTCTCGTCGTCGCGTCCGTCCTGCCGAGCTATTACGGACAGGTCTTTCGCTACGGCGAGCAATTCGCGAGCCCGCGGCTTCCTGCGGAGGCCCTGGTGCTCGCGGCGCTCGCCGCTCTCGCTACCGGCCGAAGATGGCTCGCGCTTGGAACCCTCGCCCTCGCGGCAGCGATCCACCCCATCATGGCAGCGCCCGCCCTGGCGGTTTGGTTTCTGGTGCAGGCGTACCGGGACAGGCGCTGGCTGCTGCTACCGACCGCTCTGCTCGCCGCCATGCTGGCCGCCGGCGCCGCTGGGCTCACGTTGGCGGAGAGGCTGTTCCGGCTCATGGACCCGGCCTGGGCCAACGCGCTGTCCGTGAACGCGTACCTGTTCCCGAGCCTGTGGCCGCCATCGGCCTGGGCCGATCTCGCGGTGCGCGGGGCGACCGTGCTCATCGCATTGCGCTTCATTCCATCCAGGACGGCGAGAGCCATCCTTGCGTCGATAGTGATCGTCGCTGCCCTCGGGCTGGCCCTCACGCTGGTCGCGGCGGATTACTGGCTCGTCGTCATGGTCGTCCAGGCGCAGCCGTGGCGTGCGCTTTGGCTCCTCTCGCTTGCCGGCGCGCTCACGTTTCCGATCGCGGCCGTCGGGCTTCTGCGGCTCGGGCCTGGCGGCCATGTGACGCTTGCGTGTCTGGCAGTCAGCTGGCTCCTCGCGCCTCTCGCGATCGGTGGCGCTCTGGCTGCAGCAGCCTCGCTCGCTCTGTTCGTGGCAGCGAGCCGCCGGCCCGGCCTGTTCACGACCGGCCATCAGACGATCGCGTGGATCATCGTCGGGATATTCGCTGCTCTCATCTTCGGCCAGCGCGCCCAGCTCCTCCTTCCGATCGTGGCAACGAGGCCGCCCGACGCCTCAGTTCTTCGTCTTGCCTGGCTGTTCTGGCTTCTTGCGCTGCCGGTCGCCTGCGGCGTCATCATTCTCGCCTCCTGGAAGAACCCGCCGATCCGGCATTCTACTGCTGCGGCCGCCGCCCTCGGCTTGCTCTCGCTCGCGGCTGCATGCTGGGATGATCGCTCGCAGTTGACCCGCATCATGGACGCGCATCGGCCCGATCCGGCGCTGGTGGAGCTTCTGCCACCCGGCCCGGGCGAGATCCTGTGGCTGAAGAACGGGGTCGGCCCTGCCTGGAGACTAACGGGCCTGCCCAACTGGGCCAGCTACACACAGGGTGCCTCGATCGTGTTCTCGCCCAGCCTTGGAGCCATCTGGCTCGACCGGATGGACCGGCTCGTCGCCGCACGCCTCGCCGACCCAAGCGACCGGGATCCATGGCGCGGTCGCGCGAGCGTTCTGGAGCCGAGCCGGGCCGATATCGAGAGCTTCTGCCAGAGGGAAGACGCGCCGGGGGCCATCGTGGTCCCGCTCGACCGCTCGATCGTTCTGCCGCAGGGATTGCCCTTCGCGACCTACAGGCTTCCGGCACCGAGGCATGAGACGAAGGAGCGGGCGGGCGCGCTTGCCTGGGTGACGACCGAGGAGGTCGCCATCCTGCCGTGCCGGGCGCCTCGTCCGGCTGCGGCCCTCCGGCCAAGCTTTTCCGGCTGATTCCAGCTTCGGTCGAAGCGCGGCATCCGTCGTGCTAGCGAGCGTCTGGACTGGAGACCTCGCCCTTGACCGACCTCGCCGACCTGCCCGCGACCGAGCTTCTGCGCCGTTTTCGAGCCCGGGACCTCTCGCCCGTCGAGGTTGCCGAGGCGGTGATTGCCCGCATCGCGGAATGCGAGCCGAAGATCATGGCCCTCTACGATTACCGCGCGGACGAGGCACTCGCGGCCGCCCGCGCCTCCGAAGCCCGGTGGCGGAGCGGCGAGGCGCGAGGCCTCGAGGGCGTGCCGGTCACGATCAAAGAAAACATCGCCACGAAGGGCACCCCGATGCCGCTCGGCACAGCCGCCCGGGAGCTTGCGGCGGCGCCGGCCGATGCGCCGGTCCCGGCCCGGCTGCGCGAGGCGGGGGCGGTGCTCCTCGCGAAGACGACCATGCCCGATTACGGGATGCTCTCATCCGGCCTTTCGAGCTTCCACCCGCTCACTCGGAACCCCTGGGACACGAACAAGAACCCGGGCGGCTCGTCCTCGGGCGCCGGGGCGGCCGCCGCGGCCGGCTATGGCCCGCTCCACATGGGTACCGATATCGGCGGCTCGATCCGCCTGCCCGCCGGATGGTGCGGTGTGTTCGGCCTGAAGCCGAGCTTCGGCCGGGTCCCGGTCGATCCGCCCTACTGGGGCCGCGTCGCCGGCCCGATGACCCGCACGGTCGCGGATGCGGCGCTGATGATGCGCGAAATCTCCAAGCCCGATCCGCGCGATGGCATGAGCCTGCCGCCTGCAGAGCTCGCCTGGGACTCGCTCGAGATCGACCTGAAAGGGCTTCGCATCGGACTGCAGCTCGATGCGGGCATCGGTATGGAGGTCGAGCCCGAGGTGCGGGCCTGCATCGAGAGCGCCGCGCGCCTGGTCGAGCAGGCGGGCGCGGTTGTCGAGCCGGTCGGGCCCTTCCTGACCCGGGAGATGCTGACCGGGCTCGACATCTTCTGGCGCCAGCGCGCCTGGGCCGATATCGGCCCGCTCAACGAGACGGAGCGGGCAAAGATCCTGCCCTACATCCTGCGCTGGGCCGAGGGCGGGCGAGACCTGTCCGGGCCCCAGGTCTATCGGGGTCTGAGCCAGATGGGCGCGATCCGGGACGCGACGCTGAGGGCGACCCAAGCCTTCGACTTCGTGCTGTCTCCCGTGGCGCCCTGCCCCTCCTATTCGGCCGAGCTCGCCTCCCCGATCAACGATCCCGAGCGGCCCTTCGAGCATATCTGCTTCACGGTGCCGTACAATTTCTCTGAGCAGCCCGCTTCGTCGGTGAATGCCGGCTACACGGAAACCGGGCTCCCGATCGGGCTTCAGATCGCGGGCCGGCGCTTCGACGATCTCGGCGTGCTGCGCCTCTCCGCGGCCTTCGAGCGCCTGCGCGGTCCGCAGCGTCCCTGGCCGAAGCCGTAGCGCTGGTCGCCTGAGATGCTTGAGGCTTCAAATTGTTGCTTGCGGCCGCCGCTCCGCTGTCATCTGATGCCGGACGCGGAGGCGAAAGGGCAGCGCCCGGCAAGCTGAAGGGGAATACGGGATGAATGCGCGCGTGTTGATGGTGTCGCTTGCGGCCGGTCTCGCCGTCGCGGCGGCAGCCAAAGCCCAGGACGTGCCCACCATCCGGGTCGGGTTCACGATCCCGGCCGAAGAGGGCAAATACACGATGATGCGCCGTCCGACGGAATTCCCGGACCTCGGCAAGGCCTACAAGATCGAGTGGTCGCAGTTTCAGGGCACGTCCGCCATCAGCCAGGCGCTCGCGGCAGGCGCCATCGATTGCGGTACGCAGGGCGTTCTGCCAATCGCGCAGGGCACGGTCGCCGGCACCCTCGCCGTCGACATCGTCGCGCAGCATGTCGGCGAGAAGCCCGGCTCCTTCTCGGTGTACTGGGCCGTAAAGGAGGACAGCCCGATCAAGTCCGTCGCCGACATGAAAGGCAAGACCGTCGGCATCTCCATCATCAACGGCGGCACGCAAGGCCCCTTCAACCTGATGCTCAAGAAGGCGGGGCTCGACCCGAACAAGGACATCAAGCTCGTCGAGGTCACCTTCCCGTTGGCGGAGGACGCGCTGCGTCAGGGCCGCGTCGACGTCGTCAACTTCAACCAGCCGTTCGCAGCGCGGGCCGAGGGTAAGGGCGGCATCCGCAAGCTCTTCTCGCTCTCGGAGGCCCTGCCGAACATCGTCCACATCCTCGAAGCGTGCCGGAAGGACTTCATCGCGCAGAAGCCTGAGCTTGCCCAGATGTACGTGAAGGACCTGACGCTCGGGATGAAGAAGGCGCTCGAGAACCGCGAGCAGACGATGAAGGTCGTGTCCGAGATCATGAAGGTGCCGGTGCCGGTGCTCGACACCTACCTGCTCAAGGACAACGACTTCGCGCGCCGGCCGGACGCCTCGCCGGACTTCCCGGCCATCCAGGCCATGCTCGACACCTACCATGCCGAGGGCCTCGTCTCGAAGAAGCTGAGCGCCAACGACTTCAAGAACGAGAAGGTCGTGGCGCCGATCCAGTAAGCTCAGCCTGAGGGAAGGCGGGCTCCTAGAGTTCCGCCGACCTCTGCGACAACTCCAGGCGGAGCTGCCGGGCGGCCTCGGTCAGCGCGGGGTCGCGGCGGCGGCGGGGCTGGGGCGCTTCGACCCTGATCTCGGCCCCGATTCCGGCCGGCTTGCCTGTTAGAACGATCACGCGGTCGGCGAGGTAGACCGCCTCATCGATGTCGTGCGTGACGAACAGGACCGTGCGGCCGGTCGCGGCGCGGATGCGCAGGAGCTCGTCCTGGAGCCCCTCGCGCGTGAAGCTGTCGAGCGCCGAGAATGGCTCGTCCATAAGGAGCACGTCGGGCTCGACCGCGAGCGCGCGGGCGAGGGACACGCGCTGGCGCTGGCCGCCGGAGAGCTGGTGCGGCCACCGTCCGCTAAGGTTCCCGAGGCCGACGAGGTCCAGCATTGCCTGCGCGCGCCGGCGCCGTTCGGCCCGGGAAATGCCGCTCCATTCGAGCCCGAAGCCGACATTCGATATGACGCGTCGCCAGGGCAGGAGGCGCGAATCCTGGAAGACGAGCGCCATCGGCGAGAGGCGTGTCTGGTTGGGCGGCCGCTCGCTGGAATTGAGCCTGACGGTCCCGGCGCTGGGCTTGGCGAGATCGATGAGGACGCGGAGCAGCGTCGACTTTCCGACGCCGGATTCTCCGACGATCGCCACGAACTCACCCCGGCCGACGGAGAGGTCGAGCCCGGAGAGAACCTGAGTAACGCGCCCGTCGCGCTCGTAGGCGAGGCCGAGTCCGCGGATATCGATGACGGTCTCGCTCATGCCCGCCACCTGAGCAGCCAGTTCTGGGCCGCAACGAAAGCGGTGTCGATGAGCCCGTAGAGGCCCGCCATGGTCAGCATGTAGACGAGCACGATATCGGTCGCGAGAAGGCTGGAGGCCTGCATCATGCGCTGGCCGACGCCCGGTACGCCGAAGATCTCCGCCGCCACTACGGCCATCCAGGCCTGGCCAAGGGCCGTTCGCAAGCCGACCATGATGCCGGGCGTCGCCGCGGGGAGCATGATCTTGATCAGGCGTGCAAAGGCGGACCTGAACCCGAAGGCGCGCGCCACCTCGACGAGATCGCGGTCCACGCCGCGGATCGCACCCTGCGTCGCGAAGAACACGATCCAGAACACGCCGATGGCGATGATGAAGATGGCCGCGGCGGGCTCGACCCCGAACCAGATGATCGCGAAGGGTACCCATGCGAGGCCGGGGATCGGCCGCACGAGGCGCACAATCCAGGCCGTCGCGCTCTCGAACGCGTTCGACATGCCGGCAAAGATGCCGAGCAGGATCCCGAGCCCGGCCCCGACCAGCAGTCCCTGGGTGTAATGCGTCAGGCTCGAACGAACCGCCTGCAGCCACACGCCGGACGTGATCTCGCGGGTCAGCGCCGCCGGAATTGCCGAGGGCGGCGGCACCAGGGCCTGGTTGAGCAGGCCCAGGCGGGGCAACGCCTCCCAGATACCCAGGAAGGCGAGAAGCCCCGCCGCGGCCAGCGCCGTGCGGGCGAGGCGGTTCATGGTGGTGCGTCTAGCGAAACGCTACTTCGCGGCCGACTTCTCGAAATAGCTCGGGTCGATCAGGCCCTCCAGCGGCGCCGCCTTGTCGAGCGTACCGATCGAGACCTGGTAATCCTGCATCTTGGCGGTCGCGTCCACGATCACACGGGGATCGGCGACGAAGCGCGAGGCCGGCGAGGTGAGCGCTTTCCGAATGGTCACGAGGTCGACGATGCCCTTGCCCAGAGCAGCCTCGACAAAGGGAGCAGCCTCGTCCGGCTTGTCCTTGAGCAGCTTGTCAGCCTTTACCAGCCCATCGACCAGGCCCTGCACCTGTTTCGGATGCGCGGCCGCGAAGGCGGGCGTGACCGCGACCACCGTGCCGGGCTGCGACGGGAACATCTGGCCGCCCGTCGCGACGAGCTTGATATTGGGATTCCGGCCCTGGACGATGGTCAGCGCCGGCTCCCGGATCGCTGCACCCTCAACCGCCCCGACGAGCACTGCCTGCTGCGTCGCGTCGATGCCCATCGAGACGATCTCGGCATCGGCCTTGTCGGCCTTTGCCACCTGCCACAGCCAGTGCTGAAGCGTCGTGTTCGGGACCGAGCCGGGCGGCTGCGCGGCGAGGCGCGCCGCCTTGCCTTCCTTCGCCCTGTAATCCTTCAGCGCCTGAGCTGGCGGAACGCCGTCCTTGAAGTAGGGCGCAAGCTTCGGGCCGGCGACGAACACCATCTCCTCGACCGCGGTCGCCGTCACGACCTTGGACTGCACGCCCTTCGCACGTGCCACGGCGAGCGGCATCACGCCCGCGACGTAGATGTCGATTGTGCCCGAAGCGAGCGCCTGGATCATGTTGGGACCGGATTCGAAGGTCGTGACCTTCAGGTCGAGCCCCGCCTCCTTCGCCCAGCCCTTCCCGTCGGCGACGAAGAGCGGCGCCGCTCCGATGATCGGGATCACGCCGACGCGGGCGGTGACTGGTTGGGCAACGGCTGAGGAAGCCGCGAGAACCACCGCAGCTGCCGCGGCAAGCATCGTCTTGAACATGAGAGAGCCCCTGAAGTTGGATTTTACATAAGGGCTTGGGCCTCAGAATGAAATATCGGCGCTCAGATGTGATTTATGCGGTCCGGCGTGCCTGCTCGTGGTACTCGGCGTTAGGCCGCATATCGACCGCGGAGGCCATCCGGTTCGACATGTTGAAGAAGGACGCGACTGCGCCGATGTCCCAGATATCGCGCTCGGTGAAGCCGGAGTTCCGCAAGGCTGCGCGGTCGGGCTCCTCGACCGCCCAGGGCGTCGCCGTGAGCTTCACGGCGAAGTCGAGCATGGCGCGGTGCCGGCCCGACAGCTTTGCGGCACGGTAGTTCATGACCATGAGCTCACCCAGCACCGGGTCGCCCGAGAGCTGCCGGACGGCGGCGCCGTGGGCCGTCAGGCAGTAATAGCAGCGGTTCTGGCTCGAGACCGCGACTGCGATCATCTCGCGTTCGAGCTTTGACAAGCCGGAAGGGGCGAGCATCAGGTCGTTGTACATCCCCGCGAAGGCTTCGAGCTTCGCGTTGTCGTGCGCGTAGGCCGCGAGTACGTTCGGCACGAAGCCGATCTTCTCCTCGCATTTGGCGAAATACCCCTCCATTTCGGGGGATAGCTCGCCACGAGGAAGGTCGAGCGCCATCGCGCGCGTGTCGGCCTGCGCTGCGGGGCTCTCGCCGACCTCCGGCTTCCGGCTGCTCTTCGCTCCCCGCTCCTGGTGCTCCCGTCCCGGCTTTCTCTTCGCCATCTCGGCCTCCCTGTGTCGCGCGACGATAGCGGAGGCAGCTCCGCCCGGCGACCGGGAACGGCTGTCACATCCCTGCAATCGCAGGCTGCGAGGGAGGCGAACCGAACCCGAATCGCAGGGTAGGACGTGCAGGTTCACAGCCGCCGCTATCGCACCGTGTTCATCTCGGACGTCCATCTCGGGACCCGCGGGTGCCAGAGCGGGCTCCTCCTTGATTTCCTGCGCGAGGTCGAGTGCGACACGGTCTATCTGGTCGGGGACATCGTTGATGCCTGGCGCCTGAAGCAAGGCTGGTACTGGCCGCAGGAGCATAACGACGTCGTCCAGAAGCTGCTGCGCAAGGTCCGCAAGCATGTCCGGCTCGTCTACATTCCAGGCAACCACGACGAGTTCCTGAAGGATTATCTCGGCACCCACTTCGGGGGCGTGGAGGTCGTGTCCCACGCCGTGCACGTCGCGGCCGATGGGCGGCGCTACCTCGTCGTCCACGGGGACGATTTCGACGTTGTTGTCCGGCACGCGCGCTGGCTCGCACTGCTGGGAGACTGGGCGTACGAGAGCGCCCTACGCATCTCGAGCTACATCAACCTCGCCCGCCGACATCTCGGGCTGACCTACTGGTCGCTGTCGCAATGGGCGAAGCTGAAGGTGAAGAACGCCGTCAGCTTCATAGGCGATTACGAGGCCGCGCTCGTGAACGAGGCGAAGCGGCATGGCGTAGACGGCATCATCTGCGGCCACATCCACCACGCGGTCATCCACGACGACCTCGGGATCCGCTACATGAATTGCGGCGACTGGGTCGAAAGCTGCACGGCCCTCGCGGAGACGTACGAGGGGACGTTCGAGCTCATCCGCTGGACATCCGTAACGCGGCAGCCGGCGATGACGGAGCAGTCCGTGGTGCCGGCGACCGCGGCCGCTGCCTGATGCGTCTCCTGGTCGCGACCGACGCCGCGGCCCCGCAGGTCAACGGCGTCGTCCGCTCGCTCGAACAAACTGCAACGGCACTCGCGAGGAACGGTGTCGAGACGAGTTTCCTCACGCCGGCCGAGTTCACGGCCGTACCGCTGCCGAGCTACCCCGAGATCCGTCTTGCGCTCGCCTCCGCCGGTCGGGTCGCCCGCGTCGTCGCCGAAGGCCGCTTCGACGCCGTCCACATCGCAACGGAGGGACCGATCGGGCTCGCCGCGCGCCGCTTCTGCCTCTCCCAAAGGCTCGCTTTCACGACGAGCTATCACACCCGTTTCCCAGAATACCTGAGGGCACGAGCGCCGGTCCCGCTTGCCTGGACCTATGCCTGGCTCCGTCGCTTTCACAATGCCGGCGCGGCCACGATGGTCTCGACCGAGAGCCTTCGTGGCGAGCTCGCGGGGCGCGGCTTCGAGCGGCTCAAGCTCTGGACGCGCGGCGTCGATACGGAGCTGTTCCGCCCGGGTGACGTCACCCTCGACCTGCCGCGCCCGATCTTCCTGTTCGTCGGACGGCTCGCAATCGAGAAGAACCTCCCCGCCTTCCTGTCGCTCGACCTCCCTGGGACGAAGCTCGTCGTCGGCGACGGACCCGCGCGACCGGCCCTCGAGGCCGCCTACCCGGACGCCGTCTTCACCGGCCTGAGGACCGGCCACGAGCTCGCCCGCATCTACGCCGCCTCCGATGTGTTCGTCTTCCCAAGCCTCACCGACACCTTTGGCATCGTGCTCCTCGAGGCGCTCGCCTCCGGGCTGCCGGTCGCGGCGTTCCCGGTTAGCGGTCCGCAGGACGTTCTCGCGGGTGCACCGGTCGGCGTCCTCGACCATGACCTCCGGGCGGCCGCGATTGCCGCGCTGGACATCCCGCGCGAGCGCTGCCGCGCCTTCGCGCTGCGCCGCTCCTGGGAAAGCAGCGCGCGTGCCTTCCTGGCGCATATCGTACCCCTCACCCGCCCGGTATCGTGCCCGCATCCGCTCGTGCTACGCTCGGCCGGTTAGGCGAGTGACATGTCGGAACCGCGTGAGTTGGAGCTGAAGCTCGAGGTCGGCCCGCGGCAGCTGCCGCGGCTGAAGGCCCGGGGACTCAGTGCGCTCGGAGAGCCCCGGGCCCGGCAGCGCCTCGCCTCGATCTATTTCGACACCCGGGATCACCGACTGCGCGATCAGGGGCTGAGCCTGCGCGTTCGCTCCGCCGACGGGCGGCACGTCCAGACGATCAAGGAGGCCGGAAAGGCGCCCGGGATTGGCTTGTTCGACCGCTCCGAGTGGGAAACCGAGGTCGGGAGCGACGCTCCGGACCTGGAGGCGGCAGCCCGGACGCCGATCCGGAAGGTGCTTGCGGACGAGGATTCAGGCGGTCTGCATCCGGTCTTCGCTGCCCATGTCGAGCGAACCACCTGGCTGGTCGAGAACGACGGCGCCGCGATCGAGGTCGCGTTGGACGAGGGCACCGTCGCGGCCGAAGGGGCCGGGCGCAAGATCGCGGAGCTCGAACTCGAGCTGAAGCGCGGCAGTGCCGCAGACCTTTTTGCGCTTGCCCGCAAGCTCGACGAGAGCGGCGCGCTCAAGCTCGGCATTCTGACCAAGTCCGAGCAGGGTTACCGGCTCGCCACAGGCGAAAGCTCCACCTTCCACAAGGCGGAGCCGGTGAAGCTTGGACGGGGCATGTCGACTGAAGACGCGTTTGCGACCATCGTGCGCGCCTGCATCCGCCATTTCCGGCTGAACGAGGCCGGCGTGGTCGAGACCCGCGTTCCGGAGGCGCTTCATCAGGCCCGGGTCGCAATGCGCCGCCTCCGCTCGGCCCTGTCACTGTTCAAGGAGCTGCTCGAGGATCCGGAATCACAGACGATCCGCGAAAAGCTGCGCGTTTTCTCCGGCCATCTCGGCGACGCCCGCAACCTCGACGTCTATCTCGCCCGGGCGGAAGCGCCCGAAGATGGGCAGCCGGAGCCCGATCCCGCCTGGATCGCGAAGCTCAGGACGGACCGGGAGGCGGCCTATGACCGGATCGCGAAGGCTTTCGTGTCGAAACGCTTCCGGAGCCTGATGCTCGACCTCCTCGCCTGGGCCGAGGACGGAGACTGGCGCCGGCCTTCGGGCGCGGACGCGAAAGCCAGGCTCGAGCGCCCGATCGAGGAGCTTGCGGCCGAGATCCTCGACAAGCGGCGCCGGCGGGTGAAGCGGCGCGGGCGCGACCTCGCCGGCCTTGAGGCGGAGGCACGCCATCAGGTTCGGATCGAGGCGAAGAAGCTGCGCTACGCGGCTGAGTTCTTCTCAGGCCTGGTCGAGGGCAAGAAAGACAGGAAGCGGCTGAAAGCCTTCCTGTCCGCGGTGGAGGACGTGCAGGAAACGCTCGGCGAGCTCAACGATTTTGAGACCGCAAAGGCCATGCACACCGAGGACCAGCTCCCGGCGCCTGCTCCGGCTCTCTCGCCTGAGGGCGCTGACAGGCGGGAGCAGGAGCTCCTGGAAGCCGCGGTCGCGGCCCACCATGCTTTCGCGGAAGCAAAGCCGTTCTGGCGCGACTTCGCCTGAGCGACTCCGCTCAGCTCATCCCGAGCGCCTGCATGTAGAGCTCGAGGATCGCTTCCTCCTCCTGCCGCTCGGCATGGTCCTTCTTGCGGATGCGCAGGATCTGCCGCACCGCCTTCGAATCGAAGCCGCGGCCTTTCAATTCGGCGAACACATCCTTGATGTCGCCCGAGATGCCGGCCTTCTCCTCCTCGAGCCGCTCGATGCGTTCGATGAACTGCTTCAGCTCGTCGGCTGCGACACCGGTGTCCGCGACGTCTGCGGCCATGATTCCCCAACTCCTCACACCCGGCGGGTCCGCCGGTTAACGATTCGAAAAGCGAGGATGCGGCCTGCCCGGCTGACCCCGCGGCGTCAAGGGTCGTGCAGGCACGTCGCACCTGCCTGCGCGATCTATGCTAGGGTGTCCGGATGCTCGATCACCCGACTCGCGACGCCGGCTTCGCCGTCTACGTGCACTGGCCATTCTGCCTCGCGAAGTGCCCTTATTGCGACTTCAACAGCCATGTGCGGCAGAGCGCCGTGGACGAGCCGCGCTTCGCGGCCGCGTTTGCCCGCGAGATCGCGCATGGGGCCTCGCTCACGCCCGGCCGCACCGTCACGAGCATCTTCCTCGGCGGCGGCACGCCCTCGCTGATGAAACCGGAGACGGTCGGGGCCGTGCTCGACGCGATCGGCGGCGCCTGGGAGGTCGCGCCGGGCGCGGAGGTCACGCTGGAGGCGAACCCGACCAGCGTCGAGGCCGAGCGGTTCCGGGGCTACAAGGCCGCCGGCGTGAACCGGCTGTCGATCGGCGTGCAGGCGCTGAATGACGGGGACCTGAGCCGGCTCGGCCGGATGCACTCCGTCTCCGAGGCCCTGGCCGCGGTCGAAGTCGCGCGAACAGTCTTCGAGCGCTATTCGTTCGACCTCATCTACGCCCGTCCGAACCAGACGCCGGAGGCCTGGGCCGCGGAGCTCAGGCAAGCGATCGGGTACGCGGCCGAGCACCTCTCGCTATACCAGCTCACGATCGAGCCGGGGACCTGGTTCGAGAAGCTGCATGCGGCGGGCCGGCTTGTCGTGCCGGACGCCGAGGCGGGCCGCGTTCTCTACGACCTCACCCAGGAAATCTGCGGGGCCGCCGGCATGCCGGCATACGAGATCTCAAACCATGCCCGGCCCGGCGCCGAGTCGCGGCACAACCTCGTCTATTGGCGCTACGGTGAATATGTCGGCGTCGGCCCCGGCGCCCACGGCCGCATCGTCTCGCCGGAGGGCCGGATCGCAACCGCGACCGAACGGGGCCCGGAGGCCTGGCTCGACCGCGTCGAGAATTACGGCCACGGCCTGACGGAGTTCTCGACGCTCTCGGCCGAGGAGGCCGCCGACGAGTTCCTGCTGATGGGCCTGCGCCTCCGCGAAGGAATCGATCCCGAACGCTACCGCGCCTTCGCGGGCCGGCGGCTCGACTCGCGCCGCGTGTCGGACCTCGTGGGCGACGGGTTGATCGCCGGCCATCTCGGCTCCCGCATCGCAGTCACGCCGGCGGGCTTCCCCGTGCTCGATGCCGTCGTGGCCGACCTCGCGGCCTGACGGGGGAGGCGCGCTAACCACGCCGGGCAGTTCCGGAAACCAACCTGCTCTTTCCGCGTAGACGGAATCGAGGCTCGACGAGCCTTCTTTCTGCAGACGGGAGGCGGATGGTGGACCCGGAACTCGACCGAGCGATCCGCGAGGAGCTGCTCGAGAAGTCGCTGCGGGTGGGCCTCAAGCTCGCCGCTCTGGCTGAGCAGCTAGCCCGATCCCTCGACAATGCGGCCCAAAGCTTCGAGCGGCTCGCGCATGTGCCGGTCGCGGCGGCCGCTCGGCGGAACGAGTTTCGGCGGGCGGAGTGCCCTGGCCGGTTCGACTAGCCAGCTGGTCCGAACGCCTTCGGGGCCGGGCTAATCGCGACCGCCCCTTCCCCCCGTACCTCGTTGACGGCGAGCGCGCGTTCGTTCGTGCCGTCCGAGCGGAAGCGGAAGACGCCATCCACGCCGGCAAAGCCGGTCGGGGACAGCAGCGCCGCCTCGGAATAGCGCGCCCCTCCCTGCGCACGGGCCAGAGCGGCCGCGAGAGAGACGCCGTCATAGGCCAGCGTCGCGATGCGGGTCGGCTCGGCGTTGAAGCGCGCCCGATATCGGCCTGCAAAAGCTGTGAAGCCTGCGGTGTCCGGGGAGGCGAACCAGCCGCCCTGGATCGCCGGCACGCCGGCGACCCGCGGATCGTTCCAGAGCCCGGTCCCGAGCGGTTTCACGCGGGCCGAGCTGAAGCCCGCGGTTTGCAGGGCCGAGCCGATGGCCGGGAGATCGTCGCCCGGCGCCGGGATGAGAAGCGCGTCAATCTGGCCGGAGAAGAGCGGCGCGAGCCGGGATACGGCGGTGGCCGGCTGGCCCGGCGCATAGCGCTCGAGCCCTGCGACCCGGACGCCTCTTCGGGCAGCGGCCTCCCGGAACGCGCCCTCGACGACGCTGCCATAGGTCGTGTCGGGCACGAGGGCCGCAAAGGAGCGGCGGCCCTGAGCCGCCGCATAGTCGACGACGCGCTCGACCTCGTTCTGCGGGAGGAAGCTGAGCAGGTACACGCCACGTGAGGCAACGCCGGCATCGGTCGAGAACCCGATCACCGGCCGGTTCTGACCACGCGCAACTGTGCCCGCCGCCGCCACAGCCGGCGCGAAGAGTGGCCCGAGGATCAGCTCCGCGCCCTCGGCAAGGGCAGCGTTTGCGGCTTCGCGCGCACCCTCGGCCGTGCCGCGGTCGTCCTTGACCAGGATCGTGACGTCCGGATTCTGGAACTCGGACATGGCGAGATCGGCGGCGTTCCGGAGCGAGGCTGCGGCCGAGGCGCCCTGCCCCGTCGCACCGAGCGGCAGGATCAGCGCTACCTTAGCCGAGCCCGTCCCGATCGTCGGTCCGCTGGTCGGCGGCGCGACCGGCGGAGGGTCGGCCAGCGGGTCGATGGCGGCGCTCGGCTTTCCGCGGCCCGAATCCATGACGCCGCCGCAGGAGGCCAGCGCCACGGCCGAGACCCCGAAGAGCCCCGTGAGCGCGATTCGGCGCGAGAGCGGGAGGGTCACGGCGTTCTCCGTCGAAAAGCCCTTCTCCCCGCAGGCCAGGGCAGACGGGGATCATCCTCGCCGAATATGGGCAACAAAGGATGAAAGTCCCCGCCGTTCCGTTCAACTGCGCTGCGTGGCACAGAAGCGTGATGGTGCAAGTTATCGACAACCGGACGAGGCGGCCAGGACAGGGGGGACGCTCCGCCCCAGGCCGGGGGCCGGCGACCTTCACGGCCTTCGGGCTGGCGGCCGAGGCGGAGCCGCTTCCGGCCGGGCTCTACGTGGTGGCGACACCGATTGGCAATCTCGGCGACATCTCGCTGCGCGCGCTGCAGACGCTCGCGGCGGCCGACGCGGTCCTCGCCGAGGACACGCGCGTGACTCGTAACCTGCTCGCCCACTACGGGATCACGACGCCGCTCGTGAGCTATCACGAGCACTCGAACGACGCCGTGCGGGAGCGGATGATCCTGCGCGTCCGCGAAGGCCAGGCGCTCGCGCTCGTATCGGATGCCGGCACGCCGCTCGTCTCGGATCCCGGCTACAGGCTGGTCGAGGCCGCAATCGCGGAAGGCCTGCGGGTCGTGCCGCTGCCCGGCGCCTCGGCGGCGCTTGCGGCGCTTGTCGTCTCCGGCCTGCCGACCGACCGCTTCTTTTTCGAGGGTTTTCTCCCTGCGAAATCGGCTGCGCGAAGAACCCGTCTCGCCGAGCTCGCGGACATCCCCGGAACGCTCGTCCTCTACGAGGCGCCGCATCGCCTCGCCGAATCGCTCGCCGATGCCGCCGCCGTGCTCGGGCCGCGGGCTGCAACCGTTGCGCGCGAGCTCACCAAGCTCTTCGAGACGGTGCGGCGGGGCACGCTTGCGGAGCTGGCCGAGACCTACGGGTCCGAAGCGCAGCCGAAGGGCGAGATCGTGCTGCTCATCGCCCCAGCGACTGCCGAGACCCGACAGGCCGAGACGCGCGCCACGGTTGACGAGAAGCTGCGCGAGGCCATGGAGCGCCACAGCGTCAAGGATGCGGCCGCCTTGGTGGCGGGGGAGACCGGATTGCCGAAGCGGGACGTCTATGCGCGGGCGCTCGCGCTCTCGAAGGGCGCGCTGGGGTGAGGACGGCCACCGGCCGTCGCGTCTTCACCTACCTGCGCGGGCGCGGAGCCGAGCGCGTCGCGCTGCTCTGGCTCCTGGCGAAAGGGTACCGGCCGCTCGCCCGCCGCTATGCCGCGGCCGGGGGCGAGATCGACCTCATCGTCCGGCGCGGCGGCACGGTCGCCTTCGTCGAGGTCAAGGCGCGCGCGAACATGGAGGCAGCGCTCAGCTCGATCGACGCCCAGAAGCGCCGGCGCTTCGGCCGTGCCGCCCGCGCCTGGCTCACCCGCAATCCGAAATGCGCCGGCCTGACGTTCCGGGCCGATGCCGTCTTCATCGCACCGGGCGCCTTCCCCCGACACATGGTGGCGGCGTTCCCGCTCGATCTCGGGAACTAGCCCTGCGGCAGGCCGAGATGCGTTCGGAAGCGGTTCTTGATGTAGACCGCATCCCGTGACGGGAGCGAGCGCGGCGGGTTCTCCGGCGCGATCTTGATCACGAGAAGCCGCGGGCCATCGGCCGGACGGGAGAGCGAAGGCCGGAGCGCCGTGATCTCATCCAGCGTGCGGATCGCCCGCGCCTCGGCAAAGCGGCACGCCTCGGCAACCTTGACGAGGTCGATCGCGGCCGTGTGGCTCGCCTGCATGCCGGTCTCGCCGTAATGGTGGTTGTCGAGAACGGCGATCGTGAGATTGCGCGGCTTGGCAACGCCGATCGTCGGGAGCCCGCCCAGCCCCATCAGCTGCTCGCCATCGCCCGTGACGACGAGGACCGGCCGATCCGGCTGCGCCTGCGCGATCCCGAGCCCGACGAGGGCCGCGCCGCCCATCGCGCCCCAGAGATAGTAGTTCGCATCATGATCCCCCGCCGCGTGCACATCGTATGTCGGGGAGCCCAGCCCCGTGACGACCAGCAGCCGGCCGCGCTGGGCCAGCAAGGCCGCGACGGCCTCGCGCCGCTCGAGAGTTCCGTGTTCAGCCATCGCACTCACCACTTCTTGCGGCCGAGGAGCCGCTGGCTCAGCAGCACGGCGATCTGCCCATCCGATTCGAAGGCGAGAGCGGCGGCGGCCTCGACCGCCTCGATCAGGTCCTCCGATGTCTCCGCCCGCATCACCCGGACGCCCATCGCCTCGAGTGTCGGCTGCGTCGCTCGGCTCATCGGCACCTGCCACGGATTGAACTCGGCCCACTCGCCACGCATCGTCACCAGCATCAGGAGAGGAAAGCGCCCGATCGCGGGAAGGGACAGCATGTTGATGCAGTTGCCGACACCGCTCGACTGCGTCAGGAGCACCGAGCGCTGCCCGCCGAGCCAGGCACCGGTCGCGATAGCGATGCCCTCCTCCTCGGTCGTGAGGACGTTGCACACGACCTCCGGGTCGGCTTCCAGGAGCTTGATAAGCGCCGTGTGGCCCGCGTCCGGGACATAGGACATGTGCCCGATCCCGGCGGCCTTGAGCGTGCGGTAGAGCTGCGCCGGCCAGTTCCCGTCGGCCGCAGCGGGTGTTCCGCCTCCGGCCGGCACTATCCCCCGATCCACGATCCGCTTCCCCCTGATGCTTGTTGGGGCCGCACTAGCGCGCCCACCCGTTCAGGAGAAGCCCCGCTAGCGCGCGCCGTCCGAGCCGCTATGGTCCGGCGCAACTGACCGGAGCAGATCCATGTCCCTCACCGTCGCGGTCCAGATGGACCCGATCCAAACCATCAAGATCGCAGGCGACTCGACCTTCGGGCTGCTGCTCGAGGCGGACAGGCGCGGACACAGGCTGCTCCATTACGGACCGGAGCGGATGTCCATGCGCGACGGCCGGGTGACGGCCCGGGTCGAAGAACTCAAGGTTCGGGATGAGGAAGGGAACCACGCGACCCTCGGCGAGCCGTTCCGGATGGATCTCGCCGAGACGGATGTCGTGCTGATGCGGCAGGACCCGCCTTTCGACATCGCCTACATCACGGCGACGCATCTCCTCGAACGCATCCATCCGAAGACGCTGGTCGTGAACGACCCGGCATCCGTCCGGAACGCGCCGGAAAAGATTTTCGTCACGCATTTTCCGCAGCTGATGCCGCCAACGCTGATCAGTCGCGACAAGGCCGAGATCGAGGCGTTCCGGCGCGAGCACGGCGCGGTGGTGATGAAGCCGCTGCACGGCCATGGCGGGGCGGCCGTGATCCGGCTCCTGCCGGACGACCCGAATTTCGGCTCCGTCTTCGACCTGTTCTCGGTGACGTTCCGGGAGCCCTGGGTGATCCAGCGCTTCCTGCCGCGCATCACGGAAGGCGACAAGCGCATCATCCTGGTCGAGGGCGAGCCGCTCGGCGCCGTGAACCGCGTGCCGGCCGTGAACGACCTCCGCTCGAACATGGTCCGGGGCGGGGCCGCGAACGCCACCGAGTTGACCGAGCGGGAGCGGGAGATCTGCGCCACGATCGGCCCGGAGCTGAGGGCCCGCGGGCTGATCTTCGTCGGCATCGACGTGATCGACGGCAACCTGACCGAGATCAACGTCACGTCGCCGACGGGCATCCGGGCGATCCGGCGCCTCGGCGGCCCGGACATCGCGTCCGCCATCTGGGACGCGATCGAGGGACGAGTCGGGCGGAGCTGAGGCAGCCCGGCCCTCTCGTCAGATCAGACCTCGCGGGGAAAGCTGCGGCTTTCTGCGGCGGCCTGCCTGGCTCCGAAGGCCATCTTCAGGAGGTCCTGCTGGATCGAGACCGGGCTGCTGGAGGCGCGCGGGGCCGGCGCCTCCTCGGCCTGCGCGATGAGTGTGTCGAGATGCACGACGCGAGCGTGCAGCCTCAGCGAGAGGGCGACAAGCTCCCGGAAGCGTTCCGGCATCTCCTCGAAGTCGCGCGGGCTCGCGGTCATTTCCTGTGAGGCGAGCCGGACGCGCTCCTTCTCGCGCTGCGCCTGGGCCGGCGTGATCTCACCCTCGGCGACCGCCCGCTGGACCAGGAGCCAGGACGCGATCTGCATGAGCCGCGTCGTGAGGCGCATGCTCTCGCTGGCATAGGTGAGAGCGCCCGTGCGGCGGAGGCGGTTCGATTCGGTGCGGCCAGGGCCGTCCAGGTATTCTGCCGTGTCCTCCACGAGCGCCATGCCCTCGCGGAACAGGAGCTTGAAGGCCTCGGACTTGACGAAGCTCGTCCCGAACCGGACGAGCCCCTGGTCGGGCTGGAACGCGAACTCTGGCTGACTCAACACGAACGCCCCTCCTCGGGATGGTCACCGCCCCGTTTCGGGTCGTCGGGGCGAATCCATCGGCGAAGCGCAACTCTAGCGCCGTCAACTCGAAGGCGCTTCGTTCACTCTCCGTCAAGGTTAACAGGGGAGCCAGGAAAAAGAAAAGCCGCCCTTGCGGGCGGCCTGAAAGTGGTAACAGGGAGGCATCAAACAGAGTGGCAGGCCACTCGAGATCCAGAAGACTGGACGCATTCGGTTATGAAGCAGAAAGCCTAAGGAGCAGTTAAGCGGCCAAAAGCGCTGGCTCAGAACAGCACAGGCGGGACAGATCGCCGGCTAGGTCTTGAAGAACGCGCTCGCGGCCTCCCGCGAGGCCGCCTTGCGCCGGACCTCCTCCTCCAGCCTGCCGATCTCGGCCCGGAGAAGCTCCACGCGCTCCTTGAGCTCATGCTCCGAGAGCGTTGCAAGGTCGCACCCGACCTCGTGCGCGACCTTCTTCTTCGGCACATAGCCGAACTCGTCCTCCCGCATGTTGCCGCTCCCGCCCAGACGAAGGCTCAATTGCGCCGACCCGGCGCTTGCCTATATGTAGGGCCGACTTCCGTCACAATCAGGAACGATGCGCTCCGGTCGAGCCGCAGCCGGGGTACGGGGAAAATCCGGCTGCCGGGGACCGATCGAGCCTCCGAGGAGAAGACAATGTCCCAGACACCGCTGATGCCGAAGGCGACCGCCGTGTGGCTGGTCGAGAACACCTCGCTGACCTTCGAGCAGATCGCTGATTTCTGCCACCTGCACCCGCTCGAGGTGAAGGGCATCGCGGATGGCGAGGTCGCGCAGGGCATCAAGGGCGCGGACCCGATCACCAACAACCAGCTGACCCGGGACGAGCTCGACCGCGCCGGGGCCGATCCGAGCTACCGCCTCAAGATGGCGCCGCCGAAGGTGAAGCTGCCGGAGGTTAAGACGGTGAAGCGCGGCCCGCGCTACACGCCCGTATCCCGTCGCCATGACCGGCCGAACGCCATCCTGTGGCTCATCCGGAACCATCCGGAGCTGAAGGACGCCCAGATCATCCGGCTCGTCGGCACGACAAAGACGACGATCCAGCAGATCCGGGAGCGCACCCACTGGAACTCGGCGAGCCTGCAGCCGATGGACCCGGTCACGCTCGGGCTCTGCTCGCAGATCGATCTCGATTTCGAGGTCCAGCGCGCGGCCAAGGATCGCCCGGCCGTCGAGCCTGTGGACTCGGGCCAGACGCTGCTTCCGGCCGAGGTGTCGACGGCGCCGGAGACCCGTTCGGAGCCCTTTGCGGACATGTCGCGGAAGACCAGCCCCGAGGAGGAGAAGATCGACGTGGACTCGGTCTTCTCGAAGCTCAAGCAGCTCAAGCGCACCGAGGACGAGGACGCCTGAGGCGGGCGCCGGTCCATGGAACTCCGTCGCCTCGGCCGCTCCTCGCTTCAGGTCCCGCCGCTCTGCTTCGGCTGCAACATTTTCGGCTGGACGGTGGACGAGGCGACCTCGTTCACGCTGCTGGATGCCCTGCTCGAGCGCGGGATCAACTTCCTCGACACGGCGGACGTCTATTCGCGCTGGGCGCCCGGCCACACGGGCGGCGAGTCTGAGACGATCATCGGGCGCTGGATGAAGGCGCGCGGCAATCGCCACCGCGTGGTCCTCGCGACCAAGGTCGGCATGGACATGGGCGAGGGCCGCGTCGGCCTGAAGGCGACCTATATCGCGGAAGCCGTCGATGCCTCTCTGAAGCGGCTCGGGACCGACTATATCGACCTGTACCAGTCGCATAAGGACGACCCGAAGACGGCGCAGGAGGAGACCCTCGGCGCCTATGCGAAGCTGATCGAGGCCGGGAAGGTCCGCGTCATCGGCGCCTCGAATTTCTCGGCCGAGCGCCTGACCCAGGCGCTGCGTCTCGCGGACGAGGAGGGCCTGCCCCGCTACGAGAGCCTGCAGCCGGAATACAACCTGTACGAGCGTTCGATCTTCGAGGGACCGCTGGAGCGGGTCTGCCGCGAGAACGAGGTGGGGGTAATCCCCTTCTTCTCGCTCGCGGCAGGCTTCCTGACGGGGAAGTACCGCTCCGAGGCGGATTACGGGAAGAGCCCACGCGGAGCCCGCTCGATCCCGAAATACATGAACGAGCGCGGCACGCGGATCCTCGCCGCCCTCGACGAGGTCGCGGCCGCGAAGGACGCCGAACCCGCGAGCGTCGCGCTCGCCTGGCTTATGGCGAAGCCGGCCGTGACGGCCCCGATCGCCAGCGCCACGTCGCTGAAGCAGCTCGAGACGCTGGTCGCCGCGACGCAGCTGAGGCTCTCGCCCGAGGACATGGCGAAGCTCGACGCAACCGGTCCCTAACGACTCGATGTCGAACGCGCAGGACACGCCGCTTCGCGCAGAGCGCGACGGCGAGGTCTTCGAGATCGCCGGACAAAAGGTGGCGCTCGGCTACGATCCGGATGGCGAGATCTGGTTCGTCCGCACGAGCAGCGTACCGGGCCTCACGGCGACCGCGAGCACGCGGGAAGAACTGCTGGACGAGCTCCCGTTCCTGATCCGGGAGACGATGCTGCCTTGACCGCGCCCGCCGGTTAGCCCGGCAGCCCGCGCGAGGTCAGCGCAGCGGAGATCTCGTCGAAGATCACGGGATCGTCGACCGTCGCGGGCACGGTCCAGTTATCGCCGTCCGCGAGCTTCTTCATCGTGCCGCGCAGGATCTTGCCTGAGCGCGTCTTCGGCAACCGGCCGACGGTGATCGCGATCTTAAACGCCGCGACCGGCCCGATCCTCTCGCGGACAAGCTGGACAAGGTCGGTCTCGACCGCCTGCGGGGCCATGTCGATCCCGGATTTCAGGACGACGAAGCCCGCCGGCACCTCGCCCTTGAGCGGGTCCTTCACGCCGATCACCGCGCATTCGGCGACCGCCGGATGGGACGCCAGAACCTCCTCCATGGCGCCCGTCGAGAGCCGGTGTCCGGCGACGTTGATGACGTCGTCCGTCCGGCCCATCACGTACACGTAGCCGTCCTCGTCGAGATACCCGGCATCCGACGTCGTGTAGTAGCCCGGGAAGGTCGTGAGATAGGTCTGCCGGAACCGCTCGTCGTCATTGTAGAGCGTCGGCAGGCAGGCGGGCGGGAGCGGCAGCTTAATCGCGAGCGTGCCCATCTGGTCTGGCGGCAGCGTCTTGCCGCCCTCGTCCAGCGTCTCGAGCACGTAGCCCGGCATCGGGACGGTCGGGGAGCCGCGCTTCACAGGCAGCTGGCCGAGCCCGAGCGGATTGCCGGCGATCGGCCAGCCGGTCTCGGTCTGCCACCAGTGGTCGATCACGGGCACGCCGAAGGTCTTTTCCGCCCAGGCAACCGTATCGGGATCGGCCCGCTCGCCGGCGAGGAACAGCGCCCGGAAGCGCGACAGGTCCCGCTCGCGCACCAAGCGTCCGTCCGGGTCCTCCTTGCGAATGGCGCGCAAAGCCGTGGGCGCGGTGAAGAGCGTGACCACCCCGTGCTCCTCGCAGACGCGCCAGAAGGCGCCCGCATCCGGCGTGCCCACGGGCTTGCCCTCGTAGAGCACGCTCGTCGCGCCGTGGAACAGCGGCGCGTAGACGATGTAGGTGTGGCCGACGACCCAGCCGATGTCAGAGGCGGTCCAGAACACCTCGCCAGGCTGGATCCCGTAGAGGTTCGGCATGGACCAGAGCGGGGCCACGAGATGCCCGCCGGTGTCGCGGACGACGCCTTTGGGGCGGCCGGTCGTGCCGGACGTATAGAGGATGTAGAGCGGATCGGTCGCGAGGACCGGCGCGCACTCTGCCGCGGCGCCGCGCGATCCGGCCTCTGCGACCGTCTGCGCCCAATCGAGGTCGCGCCCGGGCACGAGCTCCGCGGCAAGCTGCGGGCGCTGCAGCACGAGGCAGGTCTCGACCTTGTGCTCCGAGAGGCGCAATGCCTCGTCGAGAAGCGGCTTGTAGGCGACGACCCTGTTCCCCTCGATGCCGCAGGAGGCGGTGAGCACAACCTTCGGCCGCGCGTCCTCGATACGGGCGGCGAGCTCGCGCGACGCAAAGCCGCCGAACACGACCGAATGCACCGCGCCGAGCCGGGCGGATGCATACATGGCCGCGAGCGCCTCGGGCACCATCGGCATGTAGATGACGACGCGATCGCCCTTAGCCACCCCGAGCTCGGCCAGCACGCCGGCCAGCACCGTCACCTCCGCCAGCATCTCCGCATAGGAGATGTGGCGCTTCTGCCCGGTCACGGGACTGTCGTAGATGATGGCGGTGCGCTCGCCGCGCCCGGCCAGGACGTGGCGGTCAAGGGCGTTGTAGCAGGTGTTCGTGACGCCGCCCGGGAACCAGCGGCCGTAGATGCCGGCGTCCGGATCGAAGGCGCGCGCCGGCGCCTCGAACCAGTGCACGGCCTGGGCCGCGTCGATCCAGAACGACTCGGGGTCCGTCGTCGCTCGCGCGTAGACCTCGCGATAGCGGCTTCCCGCGAATGCGTTCATGGCGGCCTCCCAGTCCGTTTGGGACCATCGTCGGGAGAGGAGTGCCGCCCCGCCTTCACCTAGCGCAAGCCGCGCCCGGTCATTCCTTCGGCCAATGGGCGAACGAAAAAGGGCGGCGCCTCAATGCGCCGCCCTTCCGGAATCTGATCCGGGCCCGCAGGCCGGCTGCGGTCAGAAGGTGATGCCAGTTTCCAGCATGAACCGGTCCTGCGCGGTGCGCGTGAACGTGCGGCCGAACCGGAAGCCGGGCGTGCTGTCGATGAGCTCGACATGGGCATACTCGCCGCGGATGAAGAAGCGGTCCCAGGTGAATGTCGGCGTGATCGTCACGGAGAACGCCGCAGAGCCCGGCCCGTAGAGCAGGTTAGTGAAGACGAGATCGCCCGGGCTGCCGCTCTGGGCGATGTATTCGAGGCGGCCGCCGAGCGAGAAGTTGTCCGTGAAGTTATACGCCGCGAGGATCGCGCCGCCATAGGTGGAAGCGGTGGCGAAGATGCCGATGCCCGGATCCCGCTCGACATTCGTGAACTGGAAATACGGCGTGATGGTCAGCGGACCATTCGAGTAGGTGTAGTTCACGCTCAGGATGCCGCTGTTCTGCAGCGTGTTCGGCGTCGCGAACTGGTAGCGGAAGCTGCGCAGGGTCGTGTTCTGCCGCCCGAGATTGACGCCGCCGTTGATGCCGAACGTGCTGTTGTCGTCGAGCTTGTAGGTGACCGCGCCCGTGAACCAGGTGATGTCGCCCGAGAAGAACCCGTCCGTGCCGGCGACCGAGACCGACCAGGGCCCGTTGGCGAAGTTCACCTGCACGCCGTGATTGATCACGTTCTCCTGGTTGAAGAGGAGGCCGCGGTTGATGTTGATGTTCTGGAACGTGAAGGGCGCCTCGCTGCCGATGAGGGTTGGCATCCGGCCGCCCTGGACCGACCACATGTCGTTGATCACGAACTTGCCGTAGGCGATCGGGAGGGGCGTGAAGAGCGCGTCGGTCTGAGCGAACGTGTTGTAGATCGGCAGGCCAAGGCTCGGGAACGCATAGGCCCCAGCCTGGACGAAGAACTGGAAGGGCCCGTCCGCCTTCTGAACCCAGGCCTGGAGATTGGTGAAGTCGATCCGGTCGCCGCGGTCGGTCGAGAACGGAACGCCCGGGAGCGTGGTGAGCTGGGTGTGGTTGGACTGCGTGTAGGCGTAGCCCGTGAGCGCGCCCCCGACATAGATCTCCCCGACGGGCGTCGGGAAGCAGAACGGGTCAGGATTCGCCTTGATGGTTGGCCCGAAGGCTGGCCCAAGGAGAGTGGCTTTGCATGTTTCCGGCACGGGTGGCGGAGCCGCCTTGGCGGTCAGGTCCGCCGCCAGCGCATGCCCGCCGGTCAGAAGGCCTGTCGCAATGCCAAATCCCGCCAATATCCTTCCGACGCGCCCGGGCCCCATCTTCCGCTCCTCTGACGCGTGTGGTGCGTCGTGATGGCGGGAGCGTGTCGGCCAGGCCTCGAAGGGACAAAGAGAAATTGCAGGCAGTTGCCTATTCGGTGAGCAGCAAACGCTTTGCACAACTTGTCGGCAGACGAATGTTGCAGAACGGCGACACAGTTTCAGCCCAACCCTGGCCCGCACCTCGCCCGGACATCGAAAGAGGCGCCCCCGGCACCTCCCTCTCTCATCCAAGATGCGAGAAGGTCGGCAGACGCGCCGGATATCTCAGTTCTGTGAGAACCCGCCCGGCAGCGGCCCGGCATAGGCCGCGGAGCGCACGAACCCGCCTGCGCTGGCCTGTCGGTCCGGCTTGCCCTGGGCGGCCTGGGGCTTGATCGCCGATCCGCTCGCGCCGCCCGGAGCGGGCTGAGCCTTGGCCGGCGTGACCGCGACCGACTTGCGGCGGGGCGGAAGCGGCGAGGCAGCCGCAGGAGCCTCGGCTGCGGGAGCGATTGCGGCAGGCGCGGGCGCGGACTCGCCCGAGCCGAAGAGACCGCCGAGGACGCGCTGATGGAAGGGGCGCTCGTCAGCGGCAGGAGCCGCGGCCCGAGGCTCGGCCTTCGCGACCACGATCGGAGCAGGTTCCCCGCGGGTCCGCTCGGTCGTGAGCTTCGTCTGTGTGGGCTTGCGGGTCGAGACGGCAGACGCGAGCACTGTTGCCCCACGGGCGATGGTCGGCCCGTCCATCGGGATCTCCTGCGGGCCCTGGGCGAGGGCATCCGGCCGGCTCACATCGCCGAGATTCCGACGCTGGCGCGTATCGAGAACCGCGAAACCGCTGTCGCCGCCAAAGGCCGCAAGCGAGGTTTGCCTGAAGCTGTCGTGCTGGCCGCCATCCGCATAGACGAGCCGGACCGCAGGCGTGCCCTTGGCGACGAGCTCGGCCACCTCCTGCTGATCCCTCTCCCGCTTCTGGGCCAAAACCGGCGCCAGCGTCGGATCGGGCGTGCAGTCGTTCCCGACCGTGTTGAAGGCGTAGCGGCCGTTGCACACCGCAACCTTGGCCTCGCGCTTTGTCACCTCGAAGACGTCGTTGCCTTCCTTGAGGTTGCGCCAATAGGCGATGTTTGGATCGTTGCGGAACTTGGCGAGGTTCTCTGCCGTCATCTTGAACGGATAGGCCTGGAACTGGAATCCCTTCTGGCCGCCCGAGAAGGCCTCGCGCGCCAGCGCGTAGACCTCGGCGATTCCCTCGTCCGTCATCGCGTAGCAGCCGCGGGACGAGCAGCTGCCATGCACCATCAGGTACGAGCCGGTGCCCCCATGGGCACGGTCATAGGCGTTCGGGTAGCCGGTATCGAAGGACAGGTAGTACGATGAGTTCGGGTTCATCAGCCCGGGCGTGATCGTATAAAACCCCTCGGGAGCCTGACGATCGCCCTCGCGCCGCTTCGGGCCGAGCTGACCGGACCAGCGGCAGATCGGATAGGTCTTCAGGTGGGCGTATTCGCCGTCCACCGTGCGCTTCCAGACCTCGAGCTCGGATTCCTTCTTGAACACCCGGACTAGGATCGGGTCGCTCTTGGTCATGCCCTTCTCGGCCATCAGCGCGACGGTCTGGGGCGGAACGGGGACCTGCGATCGGCTCGTCGAAGCGTATTGATCATTGCATCCGGCGAGCGCGAACGACACCGCCGCCGCGGCAAGGAGGCGCTTCATGGACTGACCCCGCTACTCGGGCCCGATCGTTGTCGGACCTCGCTGCCCCGATACTTAGGTTCGTTAGCCTTACCTGGAGCTTACCGCAACGCAACCCATCCAGGGCGGTTGGTTAACGTAGCGTTACGTTCCGGCTTGGCCCAGATACTTGGCCTTGCTGGCTTGTTGACCCGACTTTGCGGCCGCACCGGGGCAAGAGCTGATTGTCCGTCGCTTGTCGTTGCGCCGGCAACCGTATTAACCTTCGCCAATGGGCGCCAAAGCGCCTCGACGAGAGCCGGCAAACGGCCCTGCCCTGGAGGAAACGGATGAGGATACTGACCCTGGCGCTCGGCCTCGGGCTGGCAGCCGCGTGCGGGGGCCTCGCCTCCGCGCAGGACAAGACTGTCGACCTCAAGATCTCGCTGTGGGTCCCGCCGGCGCACCCGCTCGTCCCCGCGACGCGCGAATGGGCAGCCTCCATCGAGAAGGCCTCCGGCGGAACCATCAAGACGGTCGTGTTCCCGTCCGAGCAGCTCGGCAAGGCTTTCGACCATTACGACATGGCGCGGGACGGCATCGCGGACGTGACCTACGTCAATCCGGGCTACCAGCCCGGCCGCTTCCCGGTCATCGCCATCGGCCAGATCCCCTTCACCTTCTCGGAAGGGCACAAGGGCACGCGGGCGCTGGACGACTGGTACCGGAAATATGCCGGCCAGGAGATGAAGGACACGAAGTTCTGCCTGGCCATGATCCATGCGCCCGCCTCGGTTCACGGGCGCAAGAAGATCGTGGTGCCGTTCGACCTAAGGGGGGTGAAGGTCCGGCCGGCCCAGAGCACGATCGGTCAGCTCGTGTCGCAATCGGGCGGCACCAACGTGCAGAGTTCGGCCCCTGAGGCGCGCGACATGCTCGAGCGCGGGGTCGCGGACGCGATCTTCTTCCCCTGGGGATCGGTGTTCCTGTTCGGTATCGACAAGGTGGTGAAGTATCACATCGACGAGCCTCTCTACACGACCGTGTTCGTCTACAGCATGAACCAGGCGAAGTATGACTCGATGTCCGCGGCCCAGAAGAAGGTCATGGACGACCATTGCACCAACGACTGGTCGGAGAAGATCTCGGCGAACTGGACGAACTACGAGGCGGCGGGGCGAGACAAGATGAAGACGGCCTCGGGCCACGAGGTCTACAGGCTCACCCCCGAGCAGCTTGGCGAGTGGCGGAAAGCGGCGGAGCCGCTGCATGCCGCCTGGGCCGAGGCCGTGAAGAAGGCCGGGCTCGATCCCGAGAAGGTGCGGGGCGACCTGAAGGCGTCCATCGACAAGTTCGGCGCCGGGTTCTGAAAACCCCACGGGCTTCGTCATGCTGAGGAGGCGCGCAGCGCCGTCTCGAAGCACGCACCTCCGTTGTGCGTCCTTCGAGGCTTCGCTTCGCTCCGCACCTGAGGATGACCATGGTCGCGGCCTGCACCACACGTACCCAGCTCGATGACGACCGACACCCCCGCTCTCCCGACCGGCGGGCCGGATGACGAGCCGAACAGGCTGGGGGGCACCGGGCCCGCCCGGCGCAGCGCCATGGATCGCTTCATCGACACGATTGAGCTGATCGCGGCCGTGTTCGTCGGTCTCGTGGCCGCGAACATCTTCATCTCGGTGCTGCTGCGCTATTTCTTCGCCGCCTCGATCCCGGACGCCTACGACCTCGGCAAGAACATGCTGGGCATCCTGATTTTCTGGGGAATCGCGGCGACGAGCTATCGCGGCGCGCACATCACGGTCGACCTCGTCTGGGCTTCCGCCTCGCCGAAATGGCAGCGCCGGATCGACGTCTTCGCGACGCTCGTTCTTCTCTTCGTCGTGACGGTGATGACCATCATGCTGTTCGACAAGGTGAAGCAGACCTACGACCAGAACGTCCTCACCTACGATCTCGGCCTGCCGACCTGGCCGTTCTTCGCGGTTGCCTGGCTCGGCGATGTTTCGGCCGTGCTTCTGATCGCCGTTCGCACCTTCCGGCTGATCGTCCACCCGGAGCTGATGCAACACCAGCAGACCCTCAAGGCGGTCGAGTAGACCTGCCCATGAGCACCGACCTCGTCGCGATCCTCGGCTTCGTGATCCTGTTCGTCCTGATGCTGCTCAGGGTTCCGGTCGGCATGGCCATGGGGCTGGTCGGCGTCGGCGGTTTCGCCGTGCTGGTCGGCGGCATGCCGGCGCTGCGACTCATCGGCCAGACCGCGATGCGGACTGTCACGGACTACACCTTCGGGGTCATCCCGATGTTTCTCCTGATGGGGGCCTTCGTGACCGCGTCCGGGATGAGCCGCGAGCTCTTCCGCGCCGCCAATACCTTCATCGGGCACCTGAAAGGCGGGATTGGCTTCGCTACGATCCTCGCCTGCGGTGGCTTCGCGGCGATCTCCGGCTCGTCTGTTGCGACGGCCGCGACCTTCTCGACGGTCGCCTATCCCGAGATGCGGCGCTTCAACTATCCCCGCACCTTCGCGACGGGCGTGATCGCGGCCGGTGGCACCCTCGGGGCGATGTTCCCGCCTTCCACCGTGCTCGTCGTGTACGGGATCATCACCGAGCAGGACATCTCCAAGCTGTTCCTGGCGGGCATCGTCCCCGGCCTGCTCGCCGTCCTCATGTACATTGCGACGATCGCGATCATCGGGGTCGTCAGGCCGGAGCTTGTTCCGGCCGGCGCGAAATCTACCTGGGCCGAGAGGCTTGGTGCGCTGAAGGATATCTGGGCGCCGCTCGCCCTCTTCGCGTTCGTCATTGGCGGCCTCTATGGCGGGCTGTTCACGCCGACCGAGGCCGGCGGCATGGGAGCTGGAGGCGCCTTCCTCATTGGCGTGCTGCGCGGCCGCCTGAACCGCGAGCAGATCCGCCACTCGCTCCTGCAGGCCACCCGCACCGCGGCGGCCGTCTTCACGATCCTGATCGGCGCCCTGCTCTTCGGCTACTTCCTCACGATCACGCAGACGCCGCAGAAGATCACCGAGTTCCTGACCGGGCTCGGCATCGGCCGCTACGGCGTGCTGGCGCTCATCATGCTGCTGTACCTTGTCCTGGGCTGCCTGATGGATGCCATGGCGATGATCATCCTGACGGTCCCGATCATCTTCCCCGTGATCACCGCGCTTGGCTTTGACCCGATCTGGTTCGGGGTGATCGTCGTGATGACGGTTGAGCTCGGACTGATCAGTCCGCCGATCGGGATGATCGTCTTTGTGATCAAGAGCGTCATCGATGAGGTCTCCTTTGCGACGATCTTCAAGGGCGTCCTGCCCTTCATCGTGACCGACCTGATCCGTCTCGTGATCCTGATCGCCTTCCCCATCCTGGCGACCTGGCTCCCGAGCCTGATGGGGTAGGCGCGTCGGGACCTCTGAAGCTCTGCTTCGGAAACCCGTGTTTCGATTCACGGGCGTCTAACCTGGGCGTGAGAGCATCCGGCCTTCCCGTCCGGAGCCCGCATGGTCCCGCTTTCCCCGCCGGCCCTCGAGATTCGAGGCCTGACGAAGACCTTTGATCGCCCGGCCGTCGACGGTCTCGACCTCGTCGTCGAGGCGGGCCGCTTCTACGCGCTGCTGGGCCCGAACGGTGCCGGCAAGACGACAACGCTCCGCATGGTGGCAGGCCTGATCCGGCCCGATGCCGGATCGGTCGCAATCTGCGGGAACGATGCGCTCGCCAACCCGGTCGCGGCCAAGCGGCTCGTCGCCTGGGTCTCGGACGAGCCCATGATCTACGACAAGCTGACGCCGCTCGAGTACCTCGAATTCGTGGCCGGGCTCTGGAGCATGCAGCCGGCCGAAGCGGAAACAGGTGCGCGCGAGCTGATCTGCCGGCTCGGCCTGGAGCGCGAGGCCGATCGCCGCTGCGAAGGCCTGTCCAAGGGCATGCGCCAGAAGGTTGCCCTCGCAGGCGCGCTCATCCACGAGCCACGCCTCATCATCCTGGACGAACCCCTGACCGGGCTCGACGCCGCGGCGGCCCGCATCGTGAAGGATGTGCTGCTCGAGCGGGTCCGCGCCGGCGTCAGCGTCATCATGACGACCCACATCCTCGAAGTGGCGGAGCGCATGGCCGAGCGGATCGGCGTCATTGCGCGGGGCCGGCTCATCGCGGAGGGGACGCTGGAGGAATTGCGCCGCCTTGCCGGGCGAGGTGGGACCAGCCTGGAGGACGTCTTCCTGGATCTCGTAGGCAGCCCCGGCCTCGCCGCGTGAGCGCCTCCGCACTCGCCTGGTTCGCCCGCCACGAGTTGCGTCTCGCCTGGCGGGACGCGGCTGCGATCCTGTTCGGCGGATCGCTCCGCCGCCGGATTATCGGCGGCTCGGTCCTCGCGCTCCTCTTCGCGTTCTTCCACCTCCTCGCCTACAGCTTCGTCAGCACCGCGCTGCGAAACGGGATCGTCCCTGATCCGCGTACCCTCACGGTTGTGACCGGCTGCGTGCTGCTGTCCTGGTGCCTTCTCCTGTCCCAGGCAATCGAATCCGTGACCCGCGCCTTCTACGCCCGGGGCGACCTGGACCTGATCCTCTCCTCGCCCGTGAAGGCCCACAGCCTCTTCGCGGTCCGCATCGGCGGCATCGCGGGCTCGGCGGCGCTGATGTCCGCCGTTCTGGCCACGCCCGTGATCGACGTGCTGGTCGTCCTCGACGGACCGCGCTGGCTCCTGGCCTACCTGGCCCTCGCGGCGCTCGGCATCCTGGCCGCCGCCTTCGCGGTGGCAGGAACGGCCGCGCTGTTCCGGATCCTGGGCGCCGCCCGCACGCGCTCGGCTGCGCAGGTCGTCGCCGCGACAGTCGGCGCGGCCTTTGCGATCGCCGTCCAGGCCATCGCGATCCTGTCCTTCGACGACCCGTCCCGCCTGTCGGTCCTAACTTCGGACTGGCTCGTGGCGCGCGCGCCGCCGCCTGACAGCCTGGCCTGGGTTCCGGCCCGCGCCCTGCTCGGCGATCTTACCAGCCTCGCCCTGCTGCTCGGCGCAGCGATTGCGCTCCTGCTTCTGGTGATCGTCGTCGTGGCGCCGCGCTTTGGCTCCGTGGCCGTCCAGGCCGCAGGCACGGCCATGGCCGAACGCAAGCGGGGCTCCGGCTGGACCGCCTTCCGGGCCCGCTCACCCGCCCGCGTTCTGCGCGAAAAGGAATGGACGCTGCTGCGGCGAGATCCATGGCTCATCTCGCAGACCCTCATGCAGATCCTGTATCTGCTCCCGGCCGCCCTCCTCCTGTGGCGCAGCTTCGGCACCGGCCCGAACGCGCTCGCGGTGCTGGTGCCGGTGCTCGTCATGGCGGCCGGCCAGCTCGCCGGCGGGCTCGCCTGGCTCGCCGCGTCGGGCGAGGATGCGCCGGACCTCGTCCAGACGGCGCCGGTGGCGCCCAGCCAGATCGTCCGGGCCAAGATCGAGGCCGTCCTTGGCCTGGTCGGCATTGCGACGGCGCCCATCATCGTCGTCGTCTCCGCCCTGTCGCTGGAAGTCGCGCTGGTGGCCGCGGGCGGCATCGCCGTCGCGGCTGCATCGGCGACCGCGATCCAGCTCTGGTTCCGGTCGCAGGCGCGCCGAAGCCAGTTCCGAAGGCGCCAGACATCCTCCCGTATCGCCACCTTCGCGGAGGCGTTCTCGTCGATCCTCTGGGCCTGCGCGGCGGCCTTCGCGGCGCAAGGCATCTGGGCCGTCGCCGGCGTCATGGGCGGGATCTGCGGCCTGATGCTCTTCGGTATCCGGGCAATGAGCCCGCGCCCGGCGGCCTGAGCGTTCGCGCCCAGGCCCGAATACTGTATCGGGGGCTTCCACCCCGCCCGAGGCCTCACTTGCAGCTTGCGGTCGACAATCTCGCCTGCCGGCGCGCCGGCCGCCGTGTCTTCGAGGATCTGTCCTTCACGCTCGAAACCGGTGAGGCGCTCGCCGTCACGGGCCGGAATGGCGCCGGCAAGTCCACACTGATCGCCGCCGTCGCAGGCCTGATCCGGCGCCATGCCGGCGAGATTCGTGCCTCCGGCATCGGTGAGCGCACGCTTTCCGAAGCCCTGCACCTCGTCGGCCATCGCGACGGCTTGAAGGGCTCGCTCACGGCCGAGGAGAACCTCACCTTCGCGGCCGATCTCCTCGGCTCGCCCTCGCTCGGTCCGGCCGACGCCCTTGCCCGGGTCGGCCTGCCCGGCGCCGCACACCTGCCTGTCGCCTACCTGTCGGCCGGGCAGCGCCGTCGCGTCGCCCTCGCCCGCGTGCTCATAGCCCGCCGGCCGCTCTGGCTACTCGACGAGCCGCTCACCGCGCTCGACGCCGCCGGGCAAGGGCTCCTCGCCGGCATCATGGCCGAGCACCTTGCCGCCGGCGGGCTGATCCTCGCAGCGACCCATGCGCCGCTGCCCATCGAGGGCGCGCGCGAGCTGAGGCTCGGCTCATGATGCGCGTCTTCCTGGCGCTGGTCCGGCGCGACCTCGCCCTCGCGACACGGGTCGGCGGAGCGGGGGGGCTCAGTCTCGTCTTTTTCCTGATGGTCGTAACCCTGATCCCGTTCGGGCTCGGGCCCGACCTGAACCTCCTGTCCCGCATCGGCCCGGCCATCCTTTGGATCGCGGGCGTGCTTGCGACCCTGATCGGGCTCGACCGGCTGTTTCAGGCCGACGAGGAGGACGGCTCGCTCGACCTGATGCGGCTCTCGCCCGCGCCCTTCGAAATCGTGGTGCTCGCCAAGGCGACGGCCCACTGGATCGCAACCGGCCTGCCGCTCGCGATCTTTGCCCCGCTCTTCGGGCTGCTCGTGGCCCTCGAACCGGCGGCGCTTGTCCGCACCTCGCTGTCGCTCCTCGTCGGCACGCCCGCCCTCACCTTCGCGGGCGCGATCGGGGCCGCGCTCGCGGCCTCCATCCGGCGCGGCGGGCTCGTGATCGCGATCCTGGTCGTCCCGCTGATGGTCCCGACGCTGATCTTCGGGGTCGCGGCGGCCGATCCGGCCAATCCCGGCGGCGGGCAGGCGATGACCATCCTGGCCGCCCTCACGCTCGCGGCGGGGGCGGTCGGGTGCCTCGGGGCGGCGGCTGCCCTCCGGGGCGGCGAATGAGGCTCCAGGTCCCATTGCGGCCGGCCCCCGCCGTCGCTAGCGAGGCCCTATGCTGACGCGGCTCGCCAATCCTGCGACCTTCATGCGCGTGTCGGGCTATGCGCTGCCGCCGCTCGCGGGTGCGGCCGCATTGCTCGCCGCCTATGGGCTTTATCTCACCTGGTTTGCCTCCCCGGCGGATTACCAGCAGGGCGAGACGGTGCGCATCATGTACGTCCACGTCCCAGCGGCGTGGCTGTCGCTGTTCTTCTACTCGGTCATGGCGGTGTCGGCGCTCGGTACGCTCGTCTGGCGTCATCCTCTCGCCGACGTGTCCCAGCGGGCCGCTGCCCCGATTGGCGCCGCCTTCACGCTCGTCTGCCTCGTCACCGGCTCGCTCTGGGGCAAGCCGATGTGGGGCACGTACTGGGTCTGGGACGCGCGGCTCACCTCCGTCCTGGTCCTCTTCCTGATGTATTGCGGGATCCTGACGCTCTGGCGCGCGCTTGAGGATCCCGGCCGCGCGGCTCGTGCGGTCGCGATCCTGACCCTGGTCGGGGCCGTGAACATCCCGATCGTGAAATTCTCCGTCGAGTGGTGGAGCACGCTGCACCAGGGCGCCTCGGTGTTCCGGATAGGCGGGCCGCTGATCGATCCGGCCATGCTGAGGCCGCTCTTCGTGATGGCGCTCGCCTTCACGTGCTTCGGCACGGCGCTCCACATCGCGGGCATGCGGACGGAGATCCTGCGGCGCCGGGTGCGCACCCTGACGCTGCTCCAGGCCGAACGGCTCGAACGAGCGGCCGCCTGATGGAAGATACCGCTGCACGCCACGCCGTGTTCATCTGGTCGGCCTATGGGGTGACGACCGTGATCGCACTCGCTCTCGTGGTCCGGGCCGTGCTTGACCACCGTGCCCAGCGCCGGGCGCTCGCTCGGCTGGAGGCGGCGGGCGCCGCCACGCCCGGCCGGGAGATCGGACGTGACTGAGGCGCCCTCCCCTGCCGTGCAGGAGCCAGGGCCGGATGCACCCCGGCGCACGTCGCGCATCCTGTTTCTGGTCCCGGTCCTGATCTTCGCCGGCCTCGCCGCCCTCTTCATGGCGCGGCTCTATTCGGGCGACCCCTCGAGACTGCCGTCGGCCCTGATCGGCCGGGCCGTCCCGGCTTTCGAGTTGCCCCCCGTCGAGGGCCTGCGTAGCGCGGCCGGAGAGCCGATCGCCGGCATCTCGACGGCCTCCCTGAAGGGCGACAGGGTCACGGTCCTCAACGTCTGGGCATCGTGGTGCGCACCCTGCCGGATCGAGCATCCGATCCTGATGGATCTTGCCAAGGACAGATCAATCCGGCTGGTCGGGTTCAACTACAAGGACAAGGCGGAGAATGCCCGCCGATTCCTCGGCACCTTTGGCAATCCCTTCACGGCGGTCGGGGCTGACGAGACCGGCCGCACCGCCATCGATTTCGGCGTCTACGGGGTGCCGGAGACCTTCGTGATCGCCCGCGACGGCACGATCCGCCACAAGCATGTCGGCCCGCTGACACCTGAGGCGCTACCCGGGTTCCTGGCCGAAGTTAAGAAGGCGGCGGCCCGCTAGCGCCGCGGCCGCTCGGCCCTGCGCTTCGCTGTCACCCGGGTCGGGGCGTGAAAGTCGTCCGGCTTGCTTCGCACCCAGGCGAGGAAGCGGGCGAGATCGGGCTCGGCCCTCAGGCTGTCCGGGTCGGAAAGACGCCGGGCCAGCTCCGCTTCGGAATAACGTGCGTGGATCGCCGAATGGCAGATCTGGTGCAGGCGAACCGTCGGCATTCGGGCGCCGCCCTTGAGCTTGGGGACGAGGTGGTGACGGCTGGCCTTCGCGCCCGGCGGGATCGGGCGGTCGCAAAGCGGGCAGATCTCCGGCCGGTTGTGGCTCGGCTTGGTCTCGTCTTCGTCGACCGCCCGCGCCACGACACGCCGGCGCGCGCCGCGGCCCCGCATCAGGACCCGGCTGCAGTCGCGGGCTCGCGCTTCGCCTCGTGCCGGATGATGAGGGGCGTCTGCGCCAGCGCGAAGATCACGGTCAGCGGCATGATGCCAAACACCTTGAACTTGACCCAAAGATCCGTGCTTTGCGTCCGCCACACGAGCTCGTTCAGGATCGCGAGCACGAAGAAGAAGAGCGCCCAGCGCAGCGTCAGCTTGCGCCAGCCCTCCTCCGTGAGGTCCAGCATGGAATCGAGCACCACGGCGAGGATCGGCTTCCGCCAATAGAGCCCACCCAGGAGGACGAGCCCGAACATCGTGTTCACGATGGTGGGCTTCAGCTTGATGAAGAGCTCGTCCTGCAGGAACAGCGTCAGGCCGCCGAAAACGAGCACGACGAACCCGGACACCAGGGGCATGATCGGGAGGCGGCGCACAAGGGCGAAGTGAACGGCCAGCGACACGGCGGTCGCCACGATGAACACGCCGGTCGCCGCGAAGATGCGCTGCGTCTCGGCGAAGCCGAAGCGGTCGCCATAGGCATTGCCCAGGAAGAACAGGACCAGCGGCCCCAGCTCGAGCGCAAGCTTCACGAAGGGGTTCAGGCGCGACGGCCCCGGCTCGTCCATTCCGTGCGTGCCTCGATGATGTTACAGAACGTGTGCCCGCGTTCTGTAAGTAGGGGACGGTTGCATGTCCATCAATGTGAAGAATGCGCGCGTCGAGGAGCTCGTCGCCAAGCTGAAGAAGCAGACGGGCAAGGGCACGACGGACCTTCTGCTCGACCTTCTGGAGCGCGAGAACGAACGGTTGGAGGCCGACTTCCAGGCCCGACTTCGGATCGCCGAGGAGGAAGATCGGCGCATCCGCCAACGCTTCAACAGCAGGCCCCTGCTAGACCCTCGCCCGCTGAGCGAGATGATCGAGTACGACGAGAACGGCCTGCCCGTATGATCGTCGTCGATACGTCGATCTTCGTGGCGATCATGGCCGACGAACCGGACCAGTCGGCCTTCCGAGCGACCCTCCTGAAGGCCGAAGCGCGTTCGATGTCGGCCGGCAACTACGTCGAAGCCGTGATGGTGCTGGAGGGCCGCCGTCTTGGTTCGCGAGAGGATCTGGACGAGTGGCTTGCACTCCGGCGGGTCGAGATCGTCCCTGTTGACCTCCCCTTGGCACGATTGGCAGCCGACGCCTTCGTCCGCTTCGGCAGGGGCCGCCATCCGGCCGGCCTGAACTACGGCGACTGCTTCGCGTATGCGCTCGCGAAACACCTCCGTGCTCCGCTCCTGTTCAAGGGCGACGATTTCGCCCGGACGGATATCCAGCCGGCGCTGACCTGACGCTCAGTGAATTGTCGGGCTTTCCTCGAGCCCGGCGATCGCGCGGGCGAAGTCGCGCGCCGTGAACGGCTCCAGGTCCTCCACCCCCTCGCCCACCCCGATGTAGTGCACGGGCAGGCCGAACTTCGCCGCGAGCGCGACCAGGATGCCGCCCCGCGCCGTGCCGTCGAGCTTCGTCATGACGAGGCCCGTGACGCCCGCCGTCTTGGCGAAGAGCTCGACCTGGGACAGCGCGTTCTGGCCGACCGTCGCATCCAGCACGAGAAGGCTCGCATGCGGGGCGTCCGGTTCGACCTTCCGGATCACCCGAATGATCTTCTCGAGCTCCGCCATGAGACCGGCCTTGTTCTGCAGGCGGCCGGCCGTGTCGATCATGAGCACGTCCGCGCCGCGCTCACGCGCCTCTGCCAGGGCGTCGAAGGCGAGGCCGGCCGCATCCGCACCCTGCCCTTTCGCGATCACGGGCGCGCCGACGCGTTCGCCCCAGACCTTGAGCTGCTCGATGGCAGCCGCCCGGAACGTGTCGCCGGCCGCGATCACGACGGACAGGCCGTCCCGCCGGAATTTCTGCGCCAGCTTGCCGATAGTGGTCGTCTTGCCGGCGCCGTTCACGCCGACCATGAGCAGCACGAAGGGTTTTTTGCCCCGATCGATCGCGAGCGGGACAGCAACGGGGGCGAGAACCTTCTCGATCTCGCCCGCCATGATGGTCTTCACCTCGCCCGGCGAAATCTCGCGGTCATAACGCCCTGCCCCGACGGCCTCGGTGATCCGGGTTGCCGTCTCGACGCCGAGATCCGCTCCGATGAGAGCATCCTCGAGGTCGTCCAAGGTCGCCCGGTCCAGCTTCTTCTTCGTGAACAGGCCGGTGACGCTCTCGCTCAGCGAGGACGAGGTCCGGCGCATTCCTTCCGTGAGCCGGCGAAACCAGCCGCGCTGCTCCTGGACCGGTTCGGGCGCGGGTGCGGGCGGCGGGGATGCTGGTGCCGGAGCGGCGACGGGGGAGCCCGGCTCGGTCGCGAGGCGCGGGATCGGCTCCTTCGGGCCGCCACCCTCGGGCTGCCCCTCGACCGGCTGCAGCGTCGCCCCTTCGAGCTCGGCCACCGGCTTCTCGAAGGCGGCGGTGTCGGGCGACGCCTCCGTGACGGTGGGCGGCGCGACCGGCAGCGGCCCCGGCTCGGCGGCCGGGATGAAGTCCGGCTGACCCTCGTAAAGCGAGGCCGGCGAGAGGATCGGCGGCTCCGGCAGCGGCTCCTCATGAAGCGTGGCGGGCGCCATGTCGGCCGCGTGCTCGGCCGCGGCCTCCTCGCGGATCCGCTGCTCCGTATCGCGACCGAGGAGCTTGTCGAGAAACCAGCCGGGCTTCCTGCCTTGCAACGCCATGAACGATCCTTGCCGGGCCGGGAGGGCTCGGGGTACCCCAGCGGGAGAATGGGTCCGACACAGATAGTGCCTCCCCTCCTCTACCGCGATGCGATGATGCTCGTCATCGACAAGCCGGCGGGATTGGCCGTCCATCCGGGGCCGGGTGGAGGGCCGAACCTGACGGCTTCGCTGGATGCCCTCCGCTTCGGCCTGCCGCGCCGGCCGGAGGCGGCGCATCGCCTCGACAAGGATACCTCGGGCTGCCTCGTGCTCGGCCGCCATCGCCAGGCGCTGATCCGCCTCGGCAAGCTCTTCGCCGGGCAGGGCGTCGAGAAGGTCTACTGGGCGATGGTCGAGGGCGGACCGGAGGCGGACGAGGGCGAGATCGAGCTGGCCCTCGCGCCGCGCTCGCCGGACCCGAAGAGCTGGCTGATGAAGGTCGATCCGACCGGCCAACACGCGCTGACCCGCTGGCGCGTGCTCGGCCGCGCGGCGGGGCAGGGCTGGCTCGAGCTCCGCCCCGTGACCGGCCGGACGCACCAGCTCCGGGTCCACTGTGCCGCCCAAGGCTGGCCGATCCTCGGCGACGCCGTCTACGGGACAGCGCGATCAGGCGGCCCGCGCCTCCACCTGCATGCGCGCAGCATCACGCTCCCGCTCTATCCGAGGAAGCCGCCGATCCATGTCGAGGCGCCACCGCCTGAACACATGAGCGAGCGGTTAAACGCGCTCGGCTACGTGCCGACCTGACCCGGCGAGACCTTCGGGGCGCGCTTCTCCAGGAAGTCGCGCAGCCGGGCCTTCGCCTCGCTGTCGCTCTGCGCGATGGCGGCCATCAGGGATTCGGTGATGAAGCCCGTCGCCGGATTTGCCTCCGCAATGCGAGGCAGCACCTGCAGCAGGGCAAGGTTCGTCATCGGGGCGTTGCCGGCGACCTTGCGGGCGAGTTCCATACCCTTGGCGGCGCCCTCGCCCGGCTCGACGAGGTATTGCGAGAAGCCGAGGCTAACGCCCTCCTCGGCCGTGTAGGTGCGGCCCGTCAGCATCATGTCCATCATGCGGGCGACACCGATGAGGCGCGGCAGGCGGACGGAGGCCCCGCCACCGACGAAAATGCCCCGCTGCCCCTCCGGGAGGGCATAGAACGCGCTCCTCTCCGCGACCCGGATATGCGCCGCGCAGGCGAGTTCGAGTCCACCGCCGATCACGGCCCCGTTCAGGACCGCGATGACCGGCACCGGCCCGAACTGGATCCTCTCGAATGCGCGGTGCCACATCATCGAGTGATAGACGCCGGCGGAGGCGTCGCGCTCCGTCAGCTCCGAGAGGTCGAGCCCGGCGCAGAAATGCGCGCCCTCCCCCTCCAGCACCACGGCGCGGACGTCACTCGGCAGGGCCGAGAACAGAGCATCGAGCCCAAGCACGGTCGGATCATTTAACGCGTTACGTTTCTCCGGACGACGCAGGCGGACCCGCAGCACCTCGCCTTCGCGCTCAGCCGAGAGCGAGGAGGGTAGATCGGGAAGGCGGTCCGCCATGAGCTCTCCTCAGGCCGTCGTCAGAAGCGCCGCGACGGCCTTGCGCCAGCCGGCAATCTTGCGCTCGCGCGTGGAGGGGTCGAGCGCGGGACTGAAGCGCCGGTCGAGGCGCCAGGTATCGGAGAAGCTGTCCGGCTCCGGATAGATGCCTGCCTGCAGGCCGGCCAGGTAGGCCGCGCCCAACGCCGTCGTTTCCTGGATTTCCGGCCGGTCAACAGGCGCGCCGATGAGGTCGGCGATGCGCTGCATGGTCCAGTCGGAGGCCGTCATGCCGCCGTCGACCCGGAGCACCGTCCCGGCCCCCTCCCCGTCCGGCCAATCGGCCCGCATGGCGACAAGGAGATCGACGGTCTGGTAGCACACGCTCTCGAGCGCGGCCTTCGCGATCTCGTTCGGCCCGGTCCCGCGCGACAGGCCGAACAGCGCGCCGCGCACGTCCGGGTTCCAGTACGGCGCGCCGAGCCCGACGAAGGCCGGCACGAGGTAGAGCTCCTGCGCCGGGTCGGCGTCCATGGCCTTGCGGTTGCTCTCGGCCGCGCTTGCGATGATCCCGAGCCCATCGCGCAGCCATTGCACGACGGCGCCGGCCACGAAGATCGAGCCCTCGAGCGCGTAATTGCGCCTGCCCCCGAGCTGGTAGGCGATGGTGGTCAGGAGCCGGTTCTTCGACGCGATCGGCGTCTCGCCCGTGTTGAGGAGCGCGAAGCAGCCCGTGCCGTAGGTCGATTTCACCATGCCGGGCGAGAAGCACGCTTGCCCGACCACGGCGGCCTGCTGGTCGCCCGCGATCCCGCGGATCGCAATCGGGCCGCCGAAGATCGCGGGATCCGTGGTCCCGAATTCGGACGCGCAGTCGCGCACCTCCGGCAGCATCGAGATCGGAATGCGGAGGAGCTTCAGCAACTCCTCGTCCCAAGTGCCCCGGTGGATGTCGAACAGCATCGTCCGGGAGGCATTCGTGGCGTCCGTCGCGTGGACCTTCCCGCCCGTGAGCCGCCACAGCAGGTAGCAATCGACCGTGCCGAAGAGCAGTTCGCCGCGCTCTGCCCGGGCTCGCGCCCCGGGGACTTCATCGAGGATCCAGGCGACCTTGGTGGCGGAGAAGTAGGGATCCGCCAGGAGGCCCGTCCGGGCAGTGATCAGGGCCTCGTGCCCCTCATCCCTCAGTCGCGCGCAGAGCGGCGCAGTGCGGCGGTCCTGCCACACGATCGCCCGCCCGACGGACTCGCCCGTGCGGCGGTCCCAGACGATCGCCGTCTCGCGCTGATTCGTGATGCCGATTCCGGCGATGTCGGAGGCCGAGACGGCGCCCCGCCGCATCGCCTCGCGGCAGGTCTCAACCGTGCTGGTCCAGAGGTCCTCGGGCTCGTGCTCGACCCAGCCCGGCGCCGGAAAGTGCTGCGGGAATTCCTGCTGGGCGACGGCCGCGATCGAGGTGTCCGGCCGGAACAGGATCGCACGCGACGAGGTGGTTCCCTGGTCGATGGCGAGAACGAACTGCACCCGGCTCCCCCCTGTTCCTCGTCTCTTACTCTGCCGCGGTCGCGAGATCCGTGACCCTGCTCCGCATGTAGGCATCCAGCGCCGCCGCCTGGGCGGGCGTGAGCCGCAACCCGAGCTTCGTACGGCGCCACAGGACGTCCTCCGCCGTCGCCGCCCATTCCTGGTCCATCAGATATAGGACCTCGCGCTCGGTCAGATTCGCGCCGAAGACGCGGCCGAGATCGGCCATGCTCTGTGCACCATCCACGATGCGCTTCGCGCGCGTCCCGTAGGCCCGCACAAGCCGGCGCGCGAGCCCTTGGTCCAGGAACGGATAGCGCGCACGGAGGCTCGCGACCTGTGGGCCGAACGCTTCCTTCGGAAAGTCACCGCCGGGCAGGGGTGCACCGCCGGTCCAGCTCGGTGCCGCCAAGGCGGGTAGGTGGTTCTTCAGCTTTGCGATCGCGGCCTCGGCGAGGCGGCGATAGGTCGTGATCTTGCCTCCGAACACGGAGAGGAGCGGCGCGCCGTCCGTCTCGTCCAGCTGGAGGACGTAGTCGCGCGTCGCCTCCTGGGCGCTCGATGCCCCATCGTCGTACAGCGAACGCACGCCCGCATAGCTCCAGACAACGTCCTCCGGCCCGATCCGGCGCGAGAAGTACCGGTTCACCGAGGCGCAGAGGTAGTCGATTTCCTCCGGGCTCGCGGACGCCTCCGCGGGATCGCCCGTGTAATCGACATCCGTGGTTCCAATCAGCGTGAAATCGCGCTCGTAGGGGATCGCGAAAACGATCCGCTTGTCGGCGTTTTGGAAGATGTAGGGCCGGTCATGCGCGAAGAGCTGCGGCACCACGATGTGGCTGCCCTTCACGAGCCGCACCGGGCGACGCTCGCCCTTGCCGCCCGTCACGCCGCCGATCCAAGCCCCGGAGGAATCGACCAGCACTTTCGCGGTGACCTCGACGACGGAACCGTCCTGCTTCTCCGCCCTGACTCGCCACTGCCCCCCTGCCCTCTCCGCCGCCGTGACGCGCGTGCGGGTGTGGATCGCCGCACCACGTTCGGCGGCGTCCCGAGCATTCAGCACAACGAGCCGCGCATCCTCGACCCAACCGTCGGAATACTCGAAGGCCCGCGCGAGATCGCCCCTGAGCGGCTCGCCGGCCGCGTCCCGGCGCAGGTCGAGCGTGCGCGTCTTGGGCAGCGATGAGCCGCCGATATGGTCGTAGAGGAAAAGGCCGGCCCGCAGCAGCCAAGCGGGTCGCATGTCCCGACGATGCGGCAGCACGAAGCGCAGCGGCCAGATGATGTGCGGCGCCATCCCCCAGAGGACGTCGCGCTCCTGCAGCGCCTCCCGGACGAGCCGGAACTCGTAGTATTCGAGGTAGCGCAGACCGCCATGGATCAGCTTGGTGGAGGCGGAGGATGTGCCGCGCGCGAGGTCATCGGCCTCGAACAGCACCACCTTGGCGCCTCGCCCGATGGCATCGCGAGCGATCCCGCAGCCATTCACCCCGCCCCCGATGATCGCGATATCGTAGCTGGGGCTCGGCGGGGCTTCTCTCACTGACTGGCTCTGGGCGGTCCGGCTGTTTCCGGCCCACCCCTGAGCCCGTGCCCTCTCCCGGTCAAGACCGGAGCACTCGTGGCTTACATCGACAGGCGCAGTCGGCCGATGCTCTGCGCGATCTCCTGCAACACCGAGTCGATGTCGCTGGAGTTGTGCGCCACGAACGATTGCTTGGAATTCGCGGCACAATCACTCAGGAGTTTAAGACCCTTCTGATCGATCGTGTCGCCCGTAACGCTGAACCCGATGGTGAAGATCTTGACGCCGGCATCACGCGCCTTCTTGCAGGACTCAAGGGTCAACGCGTCGATGGCCGCACGGGAATCCGCGTCCGTCGTCGGATTTGCAATGGGAACTCGCGTGTTCGCGGTCGAACCGTCGGGGTTCTTGAAGAATCCGTAAGCGGAGTAGGTCGATTTCAGAGTGGGGTTGTGCGAGTTGGACGTCCAGGTATTCGTCCCATCCGTCATCAAGATGATGATCTTGTGGTTGAATTCCTTCGTGTAGGGTGCGCCGTCGGCGAAGACACTGATGGGGGAGATCGTCCGCCAACCCCACATAAAGCCTTCGTGGATGTTCGTCTTAGCTTGCTGCTGCGCCGTAAGCGCCGAAATTTCGCTCGTCAGAGTGGACGCGGTGGCGGTCATGCGGGTCAGGGGCCGCGTAGTGCAGGACGTGTTCGGTCCGATCGGGATAGTCCCGAGGTACGGCACGACCATGCTCGTCTTCACATTGTTGGGCTGGACGTATTTGCACGCCTGGCCGGTCTTCGTCGCCTCGTCCGAAGCCGTGGTGCAAGCGGGAAGCGGATGGGGCAGGGGCGACGCCGCCGTATCGTTCATATAGCTGTTGAGGCTGTAGACGGTGACGCCGTTCGTGTCGTGCTGGTACTGCGCACCGTCGCCGGACTCATCCGGAGCAAAGATCGGGACGTAGTAGCTGTCCTTGTTGTTCGTCGCCGGTGCGCCATCCTGCGTGTTCAACGGGTAGGGTAGTGACTCGAAGCAGCCGTTCCAGTCCCAGGAGGGCACGAACGACTTCAGGTGGTTGTAGACATCCAAACGGCTTTTGACGCCGAAGGACGCGAAGCCGCTGACAGTAGCGGCACCCCCCTGGACGAACGACCAGTGATTAGCGGCCTTGCCATTCTGGTCGATCCAGCTTGCGTTTCTGTACGTGCTTGGATTGACCGCGACCGTCGCGGCAAAGGGCACGAGCGACATCTTTGTGTGTCCGACCATCATCGGGTCGGAAAAGATCGTGTTGACGAAGTTGGTGGCCGCCGTCCTCATCGCTTGCATCTTGCTGAGGCCGCCCGCGGAGTTGTTCATCGATCCCGTGTTATCGAGCACGAGCGCGATCTCGAAGGTCTGCTGCTCAGCAAAGCATGTTGCGGAAGCATTCACAGGAACCGTCGCGAAGTTCGCGTTCACGGCGCGGACGATAGCCGTTTGGAAGTCGGCGCTCGTCGTGAGCAGGACCTGGCGCGGCTTCGTGGTCGGCACGACGGAAACCACCCGGAAAGGCCGATCTCCCATGTAGCCGGCCATCGCGGTGCGGGCGGCCTGCTCGAGCTGCGTCTGGGTCGAATTTACCGGCATCAGGCAGAGCTGCATGTTGGCGCCGTCGGTGGCGCGCTGGAGCTTCGTCCTGAGGTTGCTCGCGCCGGAATAGTCGACGGCTGCACCGGCCAGAAAGATCGTCGGCACGAGCGTCATCGAGAAAATCATCGCGATGTTGCCGCCCTCGCATGACGCGAAAGCCGCAACGGCTTGCTTCAGGCGCGCCCAAGCGACCTTGCGGAGCATCAAGAAGTCTCTCCTCTTCGCGGTCGCGTTCTCTGCGACCCTCGATTGTGGAGAGTTTTACGGGATCAGGTCCTAACGGGCTGCGAAGGGGCGTCCTGAACGAAGTCTTGCCCCAATCCCAGAGCGGCGGGCGGTACGGAACACGGTGCCGGGCGCCGGAAGAGGGAGGTCGGGGAAGGCGGCGACTGGTGGGCGCGACAGGGATTGAACCTGTGACCCCCTCGATGTCAACGAGGTGCTCTCCCGCTGAGCTACGCGCCCTGATTGGCACCAGTTTCGCCGGGAGCGGCCCCTATAAGGGCTCGAGCGCAGGCACGCAAGGGCGCGCGGGCGGCAGATCGCCGGACCGGAACCGCAGGCAGGGGGGCCCATTGTCCCGTAAAGGATAAACCAGGACCGACCCGATGAGCGACCCGCGCACGAACCCGCCTTCCGAGCCGCAGCCGACCACGCCGTCGCCCAATCCCCAGCAGCCGGCGCCGCCCGAAATTCCAGCCCCCCCGACGACGGAGCCGATCGGAATTCCGCAACCTCCGCCCTCGCCGGGCCCGAGCATCGAACCGCCGAGCGTCCCGGGCCCCTCGATCCCGATCGGGCCGCAGCCGACGGCGTGAGCGCACCGCCTCGCCGCTACTGGCCTCCAGCCGAGGCGCGGCTTATTCGTCGGGCGTGAGTTCAGCGCCCGCCATCGACGTACTCTTCGCAGCCGCCAGCGCGGTCCGCGAACACGCCTATGCGCCCTACTCGGGATACCGGGTCGGGGCCGCGCTGGCGGACGAGAGCGGGCGCGTCTTCGCCGGCTGCAATGTCGAGAACGCGGCGTATCCGGTCGGCACCTGCGCCGAGGCGGGCGCGATCGCCGCCATGGCGGCCAGAGGAGGGCGGCGCATTGCGGCGATCCTCGTCCTGGCGGACGGGCCGGAGCTCGTGACGCCCTGCGGCGCCTGCCGGCAGCGCATCCGCGAGTTCGGCCGCGACGAAACGCCGGTCCACCTTGCCGATCCCGGCGGAGTGAAGCGGACCCTGACCCTCGGCGAGCTGCTTCCCTTTGCGTTCGGTCCGGACAACCTGGCGGGGCGGGGCGCATGACCTTCCTGCCGCAGGAGGTGATCCGCCGGAAGCGCGACGGCGGGGTTCTGGCTGACGCCGAGGTTGGAGGGTTCATCGAAGGCCTGACCGCCGGGCGCGTGACGGACGCTCAGGCGGCGGCGCTCGCGATGGCGATCCTGTGGCGCGGCCTCTCTATGCCCGAATGCGTGGCGCTGACCCGCGCCATGACACGGTCCGGCACGGTGCTCGCCTGGGACCTGCCCGGCCCGCTGCTCGACAAGCATTCGACTGGCGGCGTCGGGGACACGGTAAGCCTCGCGCTCGCGCCCGCGGTCGCCGCCTGCGGCGGTTATGTGCCGATGATCTCCGGCCGCGGCCTCGGCCATACGGGCGGCACGCTCGACAAGCTGGACGCGATCCCGGGCTACCAGTCGCAGCCCGACCTCGATCTCTTCCGCCGCGTCGTGCGGGATGTCGGCTGCGCCGTGATCGGCCAGACGCTCGACCTCGCGCCCGCCGACCGGCGCCTTTATGCCATCCGCGACGTGACAGGCACGGTCGAATCGATCGACCTCATCACGGCCTCCATCCTGTCGAAGAAGCTCGCCGCCGGGCTCGACGGCCTCGTCATGGACGTGAAGGTCGGGTCCGGTGCCTTCATGGCGCATATGCCCGATGCCGAGGCCCTGGCCGAGCGCATCGGCACGGTCGCGAACGGGGCAGGGCTCCCGACATCGGCCCTGATCACCGACATGGACGAGCCGCTCGCCTCCGCGGCCGGGAATGCGCTCGAGGTCGCCTATGCAGTCGATTACCTGACAGGGCGACGGCGCGAGGAGCGCTTTCACGAGGTCACAATGGCGCTCGGCGTAGAGATGCTGCGCCTGGGCGGGCTCGCCACCGAGCCGGCGGCAGCACGTGCGAAGCTGGAGCGCGCGCTCGCGTCGGGCCGTGCTGCCGAGGTTTTCGGCCGCATGGTCGCAGCGCTCGGCGGGCCTGCGGATTTGCTCGAAAACGCCGACCGGCACCTCGCCGCCACTCCCGTCGTCCGCGCCGTCATGCCTGCCCCGCCTGGCAAGGTCGCCTCGATCGACACGCGCGCTCTCGGCCTCGCTGTCGTGGCGCTTGGGGGAGGGCGCGCGCGCCCGGACGATACGATCGACCCCGCCGTGGGTCTGACCGAGCTCGCCGGGATCGGCCAAGAGGTCGGGGAGGGGGCGCCGCTCGCCATCATCCACGCCCGGGACGAGACTGCCGCGGAGCGCGCGGCGGACGCGGTTCGCCGGGCCTATGCGGTCGGCGATCAGCCCACCGCCACCAACCGCCTCATCCACGGCCGCTGGACACCAAGCACGACATGACCCTTCTCGTCGCCATCAATGGCTGGGACCTCGCGCCCTGGATGGACCGGTTCCGGCGCTTCCTTCCGGACACCCGCATCGTCTCGCCGGAGGATCGGTTCGACCCGGCCGAAATCCGCTACGTGGCGTCTTGGAAGCACACGCCGATGAGCCTCGCCGGCTTGTCCAAGCTCGAGGCGATCTTCTCGCTCGGCGCCGGCGTCGACCATCTGATCGGCGATCCCCAGCTCCCGAACGTGCCGATCATCCGGGTCGTCGACCAGGATCTGACCGAGCGCATGAGCGAATACGTCGTCATGCACTGCCTGATGCATCTGCGCCGGCAGAAGATGTACGACATGCAGCAGCGCGAAAGCCGCTGGTACGACGAGCGCGACCAGCCGGCCGCGCGCGACCTCCGGGTCGGGCTCCTGGGGCTCGGCGTGCTCGGGGGCGACGCAGCCCGGAAGCTCAAGGTGATGGGCTTCGAGGTCGCCGGCTGGAGCCGCTCTCCGAAGGCGGTCGAGGGCATCCGGTCCTATGCGGGGGAGGGGGAACTCGACGCCTTTCTCGGCCGCACGGACATCCTGGTCTGCCTCCTGCCACTCACGCCGGCGACGCGGGGCATCCTGAACCGCTCCCTCTTCACGAAGCTCGCCCGCGACGGGCGGCTCGGCGGGCCGATCCTGATCAATGCGGGACGGGGCGGGCTACAGGTTGAGGAAGACATCCTCGCCTCCCTCGATGACGGCACGCTGAAAGCCGCGACGCTCGACGTCTTTGCCACCGAGCCGCTTCCGGCCTCGTCGCCGCTCTGGCGGCATCCCGGCGTGACGATCACGCCGCACAACGCCGCGACGAGCGACCCGGACGCGGTCGCGTCCGCGATCGCCGGCCATATTCGCCGGCACGAGGCCGGCGAGCCGTGGCGGGACGTGGTCGACCCGAGCGTCGGGTACTGACCCCCTACTGCTTCGCCGTCCCCGGCTCCGCCATCGAGCGGTGCATCTCGGCGAGCACCGTGTTCGGCGTGACCGTAGCCATGGCGGTCTGGGCCTTGTTCTTGAGGCCGTAGACCACGTCCGCCTCTCCCGATTGCATGGCGCTGAAGCCGGTCTGCGCGACGGCCGCCGCGTCATCCTTCGCCTGCGTGCCGACCTTCGTGTCCATCATGTCGGCGCGCTCGAAGAACGGGGTCTCGGTCGGGCCGGGCATCAGCAGGCTGACGGTGACCTTCGTGTCCTTTAGCTCGTTCCGGAGCGCGAAGGAGAACGAGTCGATGAAGGCCTTCGTGCCGTTATAAACCGCCTGGAAGCTGCCCGGCATGAAGCCCGCGACCGAGCCGGTGATCAGGATCTTGCCCGCGTTGCGGGAGCGCATGTCGCGGGCGACCTTCTGGATCAGGTAGATCGTGCCCGTGATGTTCGTGTCGATGACGCGCCGGACTTCGCCGAAATCCTGGTCCAGGAAGGCGCGTCCGAGGCCGCGCCCGGCATTCGCCATCAAGGCTTCGACGGGCCGCCCGCGGATTGCGGCGTAGAGCTTGTCGACGCCCGCGAGCGTCGCAAGATCGGCCTGCACGGCCTCCACCTCGACGCCGCGCTTGCGGAAGTCGGCAGCCGCTTCGTTGATCTTAGCCTCATCGGCGCAGACCAGGAGGTCGTAGCCGTTCTGGGCCGCGATATCGGCGAGGTGGTAACCGATGCCGGTCGAGGCGCCGGTCACGATCGCGAGGGGATTTGGCATGTCTCAGCGCTCCGGAACGGGGATGATGGGGAACCGGCTCGGCGCGACGGCAGTTCCGGAGCACCCTGCCTGGTGCGGTGCCGGACCGCAGGACGGCTCGGCCCTGCGGCAGCGAAATCTCCGCCCCGCCGCTCCTTGACTGGCGCGAGTTGATATCAACATGTCTCGTCAGATGTCGAAGCCGGACCTGCCCTTCGAGACGACGCTGCGCGTCCGCGACCAGTGCTTCTGCCTGCACGTCCAGCGCGCGGCCCGGGCGGTGGGACGGCGCTACGACGAAGCCTTGCGCCCGTTCGGGCTGACGAACGGGCAGTTTTCGCTGCTGATGTCGCTGAACAGGCCGGAACCGCCCCCGATGGGCGCGGTCGCCTCACTCCTCGCCATGGACCGGACGACGCTCACGGCCGCGCTGAAGCCGCTCGGGCGGCGAGGGCTCGTCGATATCCTGCCCGACCCGAAGGATCGGCGCAGCCGCCGGCTTGTCCTCACGGATGAGGGCCGCGCGCTCCTGGGGCAGGCGGTCCCGGTCTGGGATGCCACCCAGGCCCAAATCGAAAGCCTGCTCGCGGCGGCCGAGCCCGACCGTCTCAGGGGAGAGCTGCGAGCCCTCTCCTGACCGGATCAGATGCGGGCCATGTGGGCGGCGCTGCATCTCACCTCGATCTTGAGGTGCTCGCCCTTCTCGAAGCCCAGTCGCTCGGGCTCGATGCGGGGGAAATTCTCCCGGATCGTCTCCGCCCGCTTGTCGCAGACATACTTGCTGCCGAACTGCGCCGCAGGGATGTCCCGACAATTGCGGTAGACGTCGCCCTCAATCGTGCAGACTGAGCCGGTGAGAAGAAACCCGCCGACAAGCATCTCGAACATGCGTTTGCCCCGAATCAGCGTCTTGCGCGCTTATGGGAGCATTGCACATGCCAACAGGACGGAAGGAGGCAACTGCCTCCACGCCAAAAAGGTTCCGTGTGTCGTTTGGATGACGGCCAAAAGGCGAAGATTCAGGCCGGATCAGGTCGATTGCGGGCGCCGAAGATCGCCGTCCCGACCCTGACATGCGTAGCTCCAAGCTGGATGGCGGCGTCAAAATCCGCGCTCATCCCCATGGAAAGCGTTTGCAGGCCGTTCCGCTGGGCAATCCTGGCCAGCAGGCCGAAATGCGGGGAGGGCAGGTCCTCCGCCGGCGGGATGCACATCAGCCCCTCGATCGCGAGGCCGTAGGTCTCGCGACACGCGTTGATGAAGCCGTCCGCCTCCTCCGGCATGATCCCGCCCTTCTGCGGCTCCTCCCCCGTATTCACCTGGACGAGGAGGCGGGGCGACCGCCCCACGCGACCAATCTCCTTCGCCAGGGCGGTCGCCAGCGAGGGACGGTCGAGCGAGTGGATGACCTCGAACAGGGCGACCGCCTCGCGCGCCTTGTTCGATTGCAGCGGCCCGATCAGGTGCAGCTCGACATCAGGATAGCGCTCGCGCAGCGCGGGCCACTTGCCGGCGCTTTCCTGCACGTAGTTCTCGCCGAAGAGGCGCTGCCCCGCCTCGAGCGCCGGCATGATGCCCTCGGCCGCAATCGTCTTCGAGACCGCGATGAGTTGCACGGAGCCAGGTGAACGACCGTAATCGGCCTCGGCCCGGCGAATGGCTGCCTGGACGTCGACGAGGTTTTGCGCGGTGTCTGACATGGACGTGCTCTACACCCAGGCTGGACCAACGTCATGGCCGGGCTTGGCCCGGCCATGACGAGAGGGCTTGACAATCTAGGAATATATACTGTATAGCGGTTCTGTCCTCTTCGCCGAGGGGCGCTCTCGCGAGGCGTCGTTGAGTGCGGAAGGGGATGCGGCGCCTGCGGGCGGGTTTCGCGAACCCGCACTCGGGGAGCCGGACCAGCGCCGCCCTCCGGGCATTACGACCCGGGCGCCAGTGCAGCGTGGCTTAGGTTCTCCAGTCCGGCAACGGGCGGGCTGGCTGACGAGCGGTAGGTCCGGTCCAAAATCGCCGCCCGTGCCGGGGCAACCCGGACGTGGTGCTCGCTTCGACCGAGGGATGGCCGGGTCAAGCCCGGCCATGACGAGGGCGGGCATCGCGGGGACGCCGAAAGGCTCTCCTAAAACAATGATCGAGCGTTTCGGCGTCCCACGCCCCTCGACCTATTCGGCTCTTTGAACCTCTGCTGGACCAGACCCCGGGCCGGGGACGGAATGCGCGTGCGCCATCTCCACCGATCGCGGCGCAACCCGGTATGCACTCGCCGGCGCCATCAACACGGGTTTGCGCGGCTGCGCCGAGAGATTTCGTAGCTCACCGGAGCGGGTCGATTTCTTTCCGCGACAATGACATAGAGGCGCCGAACCCCACATCCCAAGCACATGACAATGGCCGTCGAGCGATACAACGCGAAGGAAACGGAACCGCGCTGGCAGGAGGTCTGGTCCGAGCGCGAGCTCTTCCGCACCCACAACGACGACCCGCGGCCGAAATACTACGTCCTGGAGATGTTCCCCTATCCGTCGGGGCGCATCCATATGGGCCACGTCCGCAACTACACGATGGGCGACGTGGTGGCCCGCTACAAGCGCGCCCGCGGCTTCAACGTGCTGCATCCGATGGGCTGGGACGCCTTCGGCATGCCGGCCGAGAACGCCGCCATGCAGAACAAGGTCCACCCGAAGGAATGGACCTACGCAAATATCGCGACGATGCGGAAGCAGCTGAAGTCGATGGGGCTATCCCTCGACTGGTCCCGCGAGATCGCGACCTGCGATCCGTCCTACTACAAGCACCAGCAGCGCATGTTCCTCGATTTCCTCGAGGCCGGCCTCGTGTCGCGCAAGACCGCGAAGGTGAACTGGGATCCGGTCGATCAGACCGTGCTCGCGAACGAGCAGGTGATCGACGGCCGCGGCTGGCGCTCGGGCGCGCTCGTCGAACAGCGCGAGCTGACACAATGGTTCTTCAAGATCACGGATTACGCCGCCGATCTCGACGCTCGCCTCGACACCCTTGAGCGCTGGCCGGAGAAAGTCCGGCTGATGCAGCGGAACTGGATCGGCCGCTCAGAAGGGCTGCTCGTCCGGTTTGCGCTCGATCCCGCGACCACGCCATCGGACGACGACTCGCTCGAGATCTACACGACGCGGCCGGACACGCTGTTCGGTGCGAAGTTCCTGGCCGTCGCGCCCGACCATCCCCTCGCGAAGGCCGCCGCCGCGAACAATACCGAGCTCGCCGCCTTCGTCGAGGAGACTCGCCGGCTGGGCACGGCGCAGGAAGCGATCGACAAGGCCGAAAAGCTCGGCTTCGACACGGGCATCCGGGCGACACACCCCTTCGACCCGAACTGGCATCTGCCCGTCTACGTCGCAAACTTCATCCTGATGGAATATGGCACCGGCGCCATCTTTGGCTGCCCGGCGCACGACCAGCGCGACCTCGACTTCGTCAACAAATACGGGCTCGGCAATCAGCCGGTCGTTTGTCCCCCAGGCCAGGACCCCGCGACTTTCGTCATCACGGACGAGGCCTATGACGGCGAGGGGACGCTCATCAACTCCCGTTTCCTGGACGGCATGACGATCGCAGAGGCGAAGGAGGAGGTCGCGAAGCGGCTCGAATCCGAGACCCGGAACGGCAAGCCGGTCGGCGAGCGCAAGGTGAATTACCGCCTCCGCGACTGGGGAATTTCGCGCCAGCGCTATTGGGGCTGCCCGATCCCGGTGATCCATTGCGACGTATGCGGCGTGCTGCCGGTGCCACGCGAGGACCTGCCCGTCACGCTGCCGGAAGACGTGTCCTTTGACCAGCCCGGCAACCCGCTCGATCGTCACGCTGAATGGCTGAAGGTGTCCTGCCCGCAATGCCGCGGCGAGGCACGGCGCGAGACGGACACGATGGACACCTTCGTGGATTCGTCCTGGTACTTCGCGCGCTTCACCGATCCGAAGCTCGCCGATGAGGCGACGGATCCCGAGGTGGCGGACGCGTGGCTGCCCGTTGACCAGTATATCGGCGGGATCGAGCACGCGATCCTGCATCTGCTCTATTCGCGCTTCTTCACCCGCGCGATGCGGCGGGTCGATCTGACCGGCCTCGACGAGCCGTTCGACGGCCTCTTCACCCAGGGCATGGTGGTGCACGAGACCTACCGCGACCAAGCGGGCAACTGGGTGCAGCCCGCCGAGATCCGCATCGAGGCCGAGGGCGCAACCCGGCGAGCGTTTCACGTGAAAACATCGGAGCCGATCGAGATCGGCTCGATCGAGAAGATGTCGAAGTCGAAGAAGAACACGGTCGACCCGGACGACATCATCGCGAGCTACGGCGCGGATACGGCTCGCTGGTTCATGCTCTCCGATTCGCCACCCGAGCGCGACGTGATCTGGACGGAGGAGGGCGTGCAGGGCGCCTGGCGCTTCGTGCAGCGAGTCTGGCGTCTCGTGAACGAGGTGGCGGAGGCAGGGCAGGGGAACGGAGAGGTCGGCGCGGAGTCGCTGCGCCGTGCGGCCCACAAGGCGCTCGCCTCCGTGCAGGACGACATCGAAGACCTGCGCTTCAACCGGGCCGTGGCCCGGATCTACGAACTCGCGAACGCGATCGGCGCCGAGTTGCAGGCCGGGAAGGGCGCCTCAGCCGCCGCCCGAGAGGCGACGCGCATCATGGTCCAGCTCGTCGCCCCCATGATGCCGCACCTCGCCGAAGAATGCTGGCGCACGCTCGGCCACAAGGGCCTTGTCGCGGAAGCCGCCTGGCCAGAGGTGCAGCGCGACCTCCTCGTCGAGGACACGATCACGCTCCCTGTGCAGGTCAACGGGAAGAAGCGTGCCGATGTCACGGTCGCGCGGGATGCGGATAAGGAGACGATCGAGGCGGCCGCGCTCTCGCACGACGCCGTGAAGCGTGCGATGGAGGGCAGGCCTGCCCGCAAGGTCATCGTCGTTCCGCAGAGGATCGTGAATGTCGTCGCGTGATCTCGCCCGCGCCGCCCGCATTTCCTTGGCGCTTGCTGCATCGCTTGCTCTCGCCGGCTGCTTCCGCCCGCTCTACGGGCCGACGGCTTCGGGGGAGAAGCTGCAGGACGTGCTCGCCGCTATCGAGGTCGAGAAGGTCGTGAGCCCGGCCGGACAGGAGCGTATCGGCCATTATCTGCGGAGCGAGCTGATTTTCGATCTGGACGGTTCCGGTAGGCCGCACCCGAAGCGCTACAAGCTTGCGCTCGACACGGCCGAGACGATTCAGCCGGTCTCGGTCGATACGGCCTCCGGCCGGGCCGATGCGGCCCTGCTGAACGGGACGGCGAAGTTCGACCTGAAGAATGCCGAGGGGAAAAGCGTCTTTGCCGGGATTGCGCGGGCGAACGCGACCTACCAGCGTGACCAGCAGCGCTTCGCCTCGGTGCGGGCTGCCCGCGATGCGGATATCCGGGTGGCGAAGCTCCTCGCGGACGATATCAAGCACCGGCTGGCCGCTTACTTCGCGACCTCCCCCTAGGCGATCATGGTCGCAGTCAAGGCTGGCGATGTCGACCGCGCCGTCGCGAGCCGGCGGTCCGAGGTCAACCTCCTCCTGTTCTACGGACCCGATGCCGGGCGGGTCGCCGAGCGCGCCCGCGCCGCCGCGCAGGCTGCAGTTGCGGATCCGGCCGATCCGTTCCAGCTGGTCCGCATCGACGGCGACAGCCTCGCGGACGAGCCGACCCGGCTGATCGAGGAAGCATCGACCTTCGGGATGTTCGGCGGGAGCCGGGCGATCTGGGTCCGGCCCACGGGCCGAAACATCGCCGGCGCGGTCAGCGCCTGCCTCGATGTGGCGCTCGTAGACACGCTGGTGGTGGTGGAAGCCGGCGACCTCGCGAAGAACTCACCGCTGCGCACGGCGTGCGAGGCGTCCCCGCGCGCTCTCGCGCTACCCTGCTACTCCGACGAGGGCCGCGATCTCGCGAGCGTGATCGCCGACACGCTGCGCAGTCACGGGCTGGTGATCGACAGCGAGGCACGGGACCTCCTGGCCGAGAGCCTCGGCGGAGATCGGCTCGCGACCCGCGGCGAGTTGGAGAAGCTCGCCCTCTACGCGCATGGGCAGAGCTCCGTCTCCGTGGAGGATGTCGAGGCGGTGGTGAGCGACGTGTCGGGGCCGAGCATCGACGCCGTGATCGATGCGGCGTTTCTCGGAGATCGTGTGGCGCTGGAGGCCGGCCTCGAGCAACTGGCTCAGCACGGGACGGCGCCAGCCGCCATCATCGCGCTGGCCCTGCGGCACGGGCTCTCGCTCCTCGGCCACGTGGTTCGGCTCGGCGGAAGCGGCGACACGGATAGCGCGATACGGAACTGGCGCGGCCTGCATTTCCGCCGCAGGACGGCCGCAGCGCGGCAGCTGAAGCTGTGGACCCCCGACCGGCTTGCCCGGGCGATCACCGGCCTGCAATCGGCTGCTCTCGCGACCCGACAGACTCCGGGACTGGCAGATGCCGCCGCGTCTCAGGCTCTCTTCGCCTTGGGCTCGCGGGCACGCTCCGCAGCGGGCTGAGACTTCAGGCGCTGGCACAGGGCGTCCAGCTGGTCGAGCGAACGGTACTTCACCCGCAGCTCACCGGCATCGCCCCGGCTGTCGATCTTTACGACTAGCCCCAGCACGTCCTGCAAGGCGAGCTCAAGCGCGCGGGTATCCGCGTCCACGGCGCGCGGCTGCCGCATCGGGGTCTCCGCCGGGCCCTCGGCCTGCTCCGCCTCGGCTTTTGCCAGACGCTCGATGTCACGGACATTGAGCCCCTGCTCGACGATGCTCCTCGCAACTGCTTCCGGGTTGCGCACCGAGAGGAGCGCACGGGCGTGCCCGGCTGTGATGTCGCCCTTTGCCACGATGTCGCGCACGGATGAGGGCAGCTTGAGGAGCCGGAGCGTGTTCGCGACATGGCTCCGACTCTTGCCGAGCACGGAGCCAAGATCCGCCTGCGTGTAGCCGTGGTCGGCGATCAGCTTCTCGTAGCCCGCCGCCTCGTCGAGCACGTTGAGATCCGCGCGCTGTACGTTCTCGATGATGGCGAGCTCGAGCGCCGTCTTGTCGTCGGCCTCAATGATGACCACGGGCACGTCATGCAGGCCGGCCCGCTGCGCCGCTCGCCAGCGCCGCTCGCCGGCGATGATCTCGTAGGCGTCTGGGAGGTTCTGAAGCGGCCGGACGACGATCGGCTGAATGATGCCGCGAACCCGAATGGAGGAGGCGAGGTCATCCAGTTCGGTCTCATCGAACTGCGTGCGCGGATTCCGCGGATTCCGGCGCAGAAACTCGATCGGGACTTTGCGCTGCCCGCGTGCCCGCTCGATGATCGGCTCCTCGTCGACCTCTCCGATAAGGGCGGCCAGGCCGCGGCCGAGCCGCGAGCGCGCAAGTTCCTCGGCCATGGCGGAATCAGTCTCCATCGTCGGCCTCAGGCGGCGTTCTGCAGCGCGCGCTCGCGCTGGATCACCTCGGAGGCGAGCTTCAGATAGGCTTGGCTGCCGGCGCAGCGCAGATCGTAGAGAAGGACCGGCTTCCCGTGCGACGGCGCTTCCGACACCCGGACGTTCCGAGGAATGACTGTGTCATAGACCGTGGTGCCCATGAACTCCCGGACGTCCGCGACAACCTGATTCGCCAGGTTGTTGCGGGGATCGAACATGGTCAGCACGACGCCGTGGATCGACAGCTTGGGATTCAGGTTCGTGCGAACTTGCTCCACGGTCTTGATGAGCTGGCTCAGACCTTCCAGCGCGAAGAACTCGCATTGCAGCGGCACGACGACCGCATCCGCGGCAGTGAGCGCGTTGATCGTCAGGAGGTTCAGCGAGGGCGGGCAATCGATGAGCACATAAGTGATCCGATCTGCGTTCGACGCCGTCAGTGTCAGCTCGTTGATCGCGCGACGGAGGCGCTGCGATCGATCGCGCTCCTTGGCGATCTCCAGTTCGACCCCGAGAAGGTCCATGGTCGACGGCGCGACGAACAGGTTCGGGACTGCCGTCTCCTGAACAACGCTGCGCAGATCCGCCTCGCCGGTCAGCACATGGTAGGTCGACAGGTTGCGGCGCTTCCGATCGATCCCAAGCCCGGTCGAGGCGTTGCCCTGCGGGTCGAGATCGAGCACGAGCACGCGTTCGCCGATCGCCGCGAGGGCGGTGCCGAGGTTGATCGCTGTCGTGGTCTTGCCCACACCGCCCTTCTGGTTGGCGAGTGCGAGAACGCGAGGTGCGCCGGACGCGGAGGTTCCGGCAGCGGAGATGCTGGTCACGTTGGGTCCGTGGGCCGGTTCTTGAGGCACCCGTCGAAGTGCCGGATGCGAAGGATGCGGCCGTCAGGATCGACGGCGCTCGGGATCGCATCCGCTTCGAATCTCCAGGATTCGGCAGCCGTCGTCAATTCGGACAGGTGGTCTCGCCCTTTGGGGAACAAGCCCGTCGCGCCCTTCATCAACAACGGAGCTGCGAGTTCGAGGAGGTCCTCGAGGCTCGCCAGGGCGCGTGCGGTCACCACCTGGGGCACCGGCTCGATCTTCGGCAGCACGGCCTCGATCCTCCCCTCCCAGACTTTCGCGCTCGCGCCGGTTGCACGAGCGGCATGGCGCAGGAAGGCGCATTTGCGGCTGTCGCTCTCGACGAGATGGACCTGCGTTCCGGGACGGGCGATCGCGATGACGATGCCCGGAAACCCTGCCCCGGAGCCGAGATCGACCCAGGTGTCACCATCGGCGAGTTCGGCCAGCTGCAGCGAGTCGGCGAAGTGCCGCTCCCATATTTCGCCGAGCGTGCTCGGCCCGATGAGGTTCTTGACGCGCTGCCAGCGCCTGAGCTCGGCCTCGTAGATCTCGAGCTTGGCCCTGGTTTCACGTGAAACGCTGGCCAGGATCTCCGCCGCGTTACGGGCCCGGAGCTCAGCCATCCTGGGCGACGAGCCGGCGGCCGCGCTGCTTGGCATGCGCTGCGAGAAGCGTGAGTGCAGCCGGCGTCATGCCTTCGATGCGAGCGGCATGGCCGATCGTCGCGGGCCTAACGAGGTCGAGCTTGGCGCGCAGCTCGGCCGAGAGGCCGGACAGCGAACCGAAATCGATCCCCGACGGAAGCGCGTAGGACTCGTCGCGTCGGAAGGCGGCCGCATCCTGCGCCTGCCTTTCCAGATACACGTCGTAGCGCGCGTCGGTCTCGACCCGCTCCGCCAAGCGAGGAGCCACAGAGCCGAGCTCCGGCCAGATCGCAGCGATACGGCCGAGCGTGATGTCCGGATGCGACAGGAGCTGGAACGCCGTCCGGCGTTGGCCGTCCTGGTTCAAGGCGAGGCCATGGCGAAGGGCCTCGTTCGGCGTGAGCGACAGGTCACCGAGCCGCCGCCGCAAGTCCGCATAGTTCCGCTGCCAAGCAGCGAACCAAGCGCTTCGTTCTGTCCCGGCCGCACCGAGCGCGACCGCCAGAGGCGTAAGGCGTTCGTCCGCATTGTCGGCCCGCAGACTGAGCCGAAACTCCGAGCGCGACGTAAACATCCGGTACGGCTCGCTGACCCCCCGGGTTATGAGGTCGTCGACCAGCACCCCGATATAGCTCTCCGATCTGTCTAAGCTGACCAAGTCGCGTGCGGAGGCGCGCAGCGCGGCGTTGAACCCGGCCAGAATGCCCTGCGCCGCCGCCTCCTCGTAGCCGGTCGTGCCGTTGATCTGGCCAGCCAGAAAGAGCCCCGGCAACCGCTTCAGCTCCAGGGTAGGCCCGAGACTACGCGGGTCAACATAGTCGTACTCGATCGCGTAACCTGGGCGGAGCATCTGAACATGCTCGAGCCCAGGGATGGCGGCGAGGATACCGCGCTGCACGTCCTCCGGGAGCGATGTCGAAATGCCGTTGGGGTAGACAGTCGGGTCATCGAGCCCTTCCGGCTCGAGGAAGATCTGGTGACCTTCGCGATCCCCGAAGCGCACGACCTTATCTTCAATGGAAGGGCAGTAGCGGGGGCCCGTGCCCTTGATGTCCCCGGAGAACATGGGCGCCCGATCCAGATTGGCGCGGATCAAATCGTGGACCACTTGGCTGGTGCGCGTAATGCCGCATTCGACCTGCGGGAGGTCGATCCGGCCCGTCAGCGCAGAGAACGGCTGAGGCTCGTCATCTGCAGGCTGTTTCTCAATCGATGCCCAATCGATCGTGCGGCCGTCGAGGCGCGGCGGCGTACCAGTCTTCAATCGACCGAGCGGCAGCCCGAGGCCCGCCAGCGTCCGCGATAGTCCCAGCGAGGGTTGTTCGTCAAAGCGCCCGGCTGGAATCTTCACCTCGCCGATATGGATCAGTCCGCCGAGGAATGTTCCGGTCGTCAGGACAACCGCCCCGACGGAGATCTCACGCCCATCGAGCAAGAGGACGGACGCTATGCGTCCTGCTGCCAGTTTCAGGTCGTCCACCTCTCCCTCGACGATGTCGAGGTTCGGTGTCTCTGCAAGGATCCGCTGCACGGCGCGCGCGTAGAGCTTGCGGTCGGCCTGGGTGCGAGGTCCCCGCACGGCCGGGCCCTTGCGCCGATTCAGCAGGCGGAACTGAATGCCGGCTTCGTCCGCGGCCCGGCCCATCACCCCGTCGAGAGCGTCGACTTCCCGTACGAGATGGCCCTTCCCGAGACCGCCGATCGCCGGGTTGCAAGACATGGCTCCGATCGTCGCGCGAGACTGCGTGACCAGCGCTGTCCTGGCACCGAGGCGCGCGGACGCCGAGGCCGCCTCTGCCCCAGCATGCCCACCGCCGACGACCACCACGTCGTAGCGCATCCGATCTGCCGTCCCGTGTTCCACGTGAAACAACACTCACTTGCCGATGCAGAACTGGCTGAAGATCCGGTCCAGGATCTCCTCCACGTCCACCTGCCCCGTAACCCGCCCGAGCGCGCGCAGCGCGAGCCGCAGGTCCTCAGCAGCCAGTTCGTCGTGTCCTGCGCGACGCGCCTCGCCGGCGCGGGACAGGGCAGACGCGACATCCTGAAAGGCTCGCCGATGCCGCTCCCGGGTGATGACCGCGTCTCCCGCCCCGCTCAGGCCAGCTTCGGCCCTGCCCAGGACTTCGCGAAGCAAAGCCTCAATCCCCTCGCCGGTCTTGGCCGAGACTGTTCGGTCGGTCGTTGCCGCCGAGGGTGCAAGATCGCGCTTGGTCCCGACTGTGAGTACCGGCGTCACAAACGTGTCGGGGCGCGCCGCTTCCGCGTCCGGCGCCGCAAGCCATAGCACGAGATCGGCTCCCTGCGCACGCTGCCGTGTCCGTGCAATGCCCTCCCGCTCGACGGGATCGGTCGCCTCCCGCAACCCGGCCGTGTCCACGAATGTGACGGGCAGTCCGCCGAGATCGCAGCGGACCTCGATCGAGTCCCGGGTCGTACCGGCGTGGGGAGATACGATCGCGACCTCGCGCCGGGCAAGCGCATTCAGCAGCGTCGATTTTCCGGCATTCGGCGGGCCCGCGATCACCACGACGAAGCCCTCCCGCAGTCGCTCGCCCTGACCCGCACGGGCGAGATCTGCCTCAACCTCGAGACGAACGGCATGAAAAATAGCCTCGGCTTCAAAATGAGCACCCTCGGAAACATCGGCTTCATCCGTGAAATCGAGGCCGGCTTCTGCAAGCGCCAGCGCATCGGCCAGGCGGTCGCGCCACCCTGCGACCTTGCCAGCAAGAGCACCTTCAAGCTGCCGGAAGGCCTGCCGTCTCTGCGCTTCGGTTTCAGCGTCGATCAGGTCGGCGAGGCCCTCGACGGCGGATAGATCCATGCGGCCGGACAGGAAGGCGCGACGGGTGAACTCGCCCGGCTCTGCAGGCCTCAGGCCGGGCAGGTCCGCAAGCGCGGCCAGCACGGCCGCGCGCACGGCGGTGCCGCCATGAATGTGCAGTTCCGCTTGATCCTCGCCCGTGAAGCTCCTCGGGCCGGGGAACCAGAGCACGAGCGCCTGGTCGAGCACCTCGCCGGAGGCCGGATCGCGGAGGCGGCGCAAAGATGCGCGGCGAGGTTCCGGAACCCGTCCTCCTAGCATTTCCTCTAATGCGCCCCGGCACTCAGGGCCGGAGAGGCGGATGACGGCAATTCCGGCGCGGCCCAGGCCGGAGGCGACGGCGAAGATGGTGTCGCCCGAAATGATCATGGCTTCGCGGGACGGTCCTGGCAGCGCCTGGCCGGTGGACAGGATCGCCGTGCCGGGCTGATACTTCAACGGGAGCTCGGGGCAAACTCGAGCACGCGAGCCGCCGAGGGAGGCTGATATGAAGACGCGACTGTTAACCTTAGCGGTCAGCTTGCTCGCCGGATGGTCGGCGCTGGCGCAAGGCCTGCCATCGGCGAAGCCGGAAGAGGTGGGCCTCTCACCCGAACGCTTGAGGCAGATCTCCGATACGCTCAAGCGAGACATTGAGAATGGGCAAATTCCCGGCGCGGCGCTGCTGATCGCGCGTCACGGTAAGGTGGCATATTTTGAGACCTTCGGCTCGCTCGACCCGGACACGCGCGCGCCGATGAGCAAGGATGCGATTTTTCGCGTCTACTCGATGACAAAGCCGATCACCTCCGTCGCCGCCATGATGCTTGTCGAAGACGGCAAGCTCTCCCTGTCCGACCCCGTCGCCAAGCACATCCCCGAGTTCAAGGACGTGAAAGTTGGGATCGAGAAGCCCGGGCCCGATGGCAAGCCGGTTTTGGAGGAAGTGGCACCGCGGCGCGCGATGACCGTGCAGGACCTTCTCCGCCATACCTCCGGGCTCACCTATGGCGTGTTCGGCGACAGCCTGGTGAAGCGGGCCTATCGCGACAACGGCGTCCTCACGGGTGACTACGACAATGCCGAGCTATCGGCCCGGCTGCCGAAGATGCCCCTCATGTTCCATCCGGGCTCGAGCTGGGAGTACAGCCACGCCACCGACGTCCTTGGCCGCGTGGTCGAGGTCATCTCGGGCCAGAGCCTCGGCGCGTTCCAAAAGGCCCGCATCCTCGACCCGCTCGGGATGACTGATACGTCCTTCTACGTCACCGACCCGGCCAAGCATTCCCGCGTGGTGGAGCCGTTCAGGACCGACCGGAATATCGGCGCGGGAGCGGACATGTTCGATCCGCGCGTGGCGCGCCGCTATGAAAGCGGCGGCGGAGGCCTGGTCGGGACGGTCGGCGACTATGCGCGCTTCGCTCAAATGATGCTGAATGGCGGGACACTGGACGGCAAGCGGCTGCTGAGCCCAGCGACCGTGACCTACATGACTTCCGACCACCTCGGCTCGATCGCGACGGGATCGGCATACCTTCCGGGCGAGGGCTACGGCTTCGGGCTCGGCTTCGCGGTGCGCAAGGAGGATGGCGTGTCGGCCCAGCTCGGCACTAAAGGCGACTACAACTGGGGAGGCGCGGGCGGCACCTATTACTGGGCCGATCCTCAACGCGACATGTTCGTGGTCTTCGCCATGCAATCGCCGAAGCAGCGCACCCACTACCGCGGTATCATCCGCAGCATGGTTTATGGGGCGCTCCTACCGGAGAATGGCGAGCGCTGAGCGGGTAATCGTACGCCGCTGTCCGAAGCCGAGAGCGTCGGAGGCCGGCGTACAGAGCAAAGGTGGAGAGGCACACGGGCGTAGCCGGGAGAAGGCTCCCTGCGCGCCGTACAGCCTGAAGGTCACAGCGCCGGGAGGGGCGGAAGCGAGCCATGCCTCACTGTGCGGCCCTTTGGCCGCTCCCGGCGTGTCGTCCGCGTGTCTCATGCCGCTGGGCTGCCGCCCGTCCGCACTCGGCAGCCGTTACGACGCGGCGTCCTGCTGAGGTGGTTCCATGAGGACCTCCTTCGGAGCGGATTTGCCGGCTGGTGCCTGGCCGGCAGTGCCGATGGACTCGGCAAACCGATCATCTGCCCCGCGCAGCCGGAGTCAAGCGGATGACCCACAAGGACGGACCTGCGTCGTGCTTGAAACGTCGCCAGCCGAATGGGAGGGGCGGCGAGCCGCCGACACAAAATGGGAGAAGGTCTACCGTTCTCCCGGTAAAGGTACTCGGCGATCCGGCTCGCGCCGGATCAGGTGTTCATCGAGTCGAAGAAGTCCTGGTTGGTCTTCGTCTGACGCAGCTTGTCGAGGAGGAATTCCATCGCGTCCACGGTGCCCATCGGATTCAAGATGCGGCGCAGCACGTACATCTTCTTGAGCACGTCGGCGGGGACGAGCAGTTCCTCCTTGCGGGTGCCCGAGCGCGTGATGTCGAGCGCCGGGAAGATGCGCTTATCGGAGACCTTGCGATCCAGAATGATCTCGGAGTTACCCGTGCCCTTGAACTCCTCGAAAATCACCTCGTCCATGCGCGAGCCGGTATCGATCAGCGCGGTCGCGATGATGGTAAGCGAGCCGCCTTCCTCGATGTTGCGCGCGGCGCCGAAGAAGCGCTTCGGGCGCTGAAGGGCATTCGCGTCCACGCCGCCGGTCAGCACCTTGCCGGATGACGGCACGACCGTGTTGTAGGCGCGGCCGAGGCGCGTGATCGAATCGAGCAGGATGACGACGTCACGCCCGTGCTCGACGAGTCGCTTTGCCTTCTCGATGACCATCTCGGCCACCTGCACGTGACGAGCCGCCGGCTCGTCGAAGGTCGAGGAAATGACCTCGCCCTTCACCGAGCGCTGCATGTCCGTCACCTCTTCCGGCCGCTCGTCGATGAGCAGCACGATGAGGTAGCATTCCGGGTGGTTCGCCGTGACGGATTTGGCGACGTTCTGCAGGAGCACGGTCTTACCCGTGCGGGGTGGCGCCACGATCAGCGCGCGCTGGCCCTTACCAATCGGCGAGACCACGTCGATGATCCGAGCGGAGAAGTCGCGCTTGCCCGTCTCCTCGACATATTCGAGCCGAATACGCTCGTCGGGATAAAGCGGCGTCAGATTGTCGAAATGGACCTTGTGCTTGAGCTTCTCGGGGTCTTCGAAATTGATCGTGTTGACCTTGAGGAGCGCAAAGTAGCGTTCGCCTTCCTTCGGGCCGCGGATCGGGCCGTCGACCGTGTCGCCGGTCCGAAGGCCGAAGCGACGGATCTGTGAGGGCGAGACGTAGATGTCATCCGGCCCCGGCAGGTAGTTCGAATCAGGTGATCGGAGGAATCCGAACCCGTCCTGCAGCACCTCGACGACGCCCTGCCCAACGATTTCCGTCTCGCGAGCGGCGAGCTGCTTCAGGATCGCGAACATGAGCTCTTGCTTGCGCATCGTCGATGCGTTCTCGACCTCGACTTCCTCGGCAAAGGCCAGGAGCTCGGTCGGAGACTTGGATTTCAGGTCCTCAAGTTTGACTTCCCTCATCGGGGAACACTCTCGCGGGTAGAGAAGGCCGGGACTTCACGGAGGGACGCGACAGGGCAGCCCGGTTTGTGCGCTCGGGGCTTTTGAGCCGCTAGGGCTCCACCACGCGTAGCGACCTGTCGGTTGGGAGAGCTTGTCTATAGGGCCTTTCTGGCGTGCCCTCAAGAGCTAGGCTAGCAAATCAGAACGGCTTGAACACAACGAGGATGACGATCGCGATGAGGCAGAGCGTCGGGACCTCATTGATGATCCGATAATAGCGTCCGGATCGCGTGTTGCGATCGGTCGCGAACTCCCGGAGGTGGCGCACCAGGACGCCGTGCAGGCCGGACAGGATCAGCACGACGAGAAACTTTGCGTGCAGCCAACCTTCGCGGTAGGCGCCGATCTCCCAGGCGAGCCACAGCCCGAAGATCCAGGTCGCGGCCATCGCAGGGTTGATGATCGCCTTGAGGAGCCGGCGCTCCATGACCTTGAAGGTCTCGGATTGCGGCGAGCCCGTTGGTGCATCGACGTGGTAGACGAAGAGGCGGGGCAGGTAGAACATCCCCGCCATCCAGGCCACCATCGCGACGATGTGGAGGCTCTTGAGCGTCGGGTAGAGCATCAGCGCGACGCCGCTCCCCTCACGCGCTCCAGCATGCGCTCGACATGCGCGACGGGTGTCTCCGGCAGGATGCCGTGGCCGAGGTTGAAGATGTGCGGCCGGCCCTCGACGGCATCCAGGACCGCGTCGACCCCGCGGTCGAGCGCATCACCTCCGGCTAGGAGCGCCAGCGGATCCAGATTGCCCTGCGTCGGAAGGTGCTCGGGGAAGGTCGGCAGGACATGCGCGAGGTCGATTGTCCAGTCGAGCCCGAGCGCGTCTCCGGGGCAGTTCCACCCAAGCTGGGTCATGTGCCCGCCCGACCCGCGTACGAAGACGATGACGCGCGCATCCGGCTTCGCCGCCTTCACGCCCGCCACGATCCGGGAGATTGGATCGAGCGAGAGCGGACCGAAGAGGATCGGCGGCAGCGCGGCCCCGAAGGATTCGAAGATCTGGACAGCGTCGGCGCCGGATTCGATCTGGCGGATCAGATAGGCGGTCGACGCGTCGACAAGCCGGTCGATGAGGGCCGCCATCAGCTCCGGATTCCGATAGGCGAGCGTTCGGGCCGGTGCCTGGTCGGGAGTGCCCTTGCCGGCGATCATGTAGCTGGCGACGGTCCAGGGAGCGCCACAGAAGCCGAGAAGCGCCGTCCCTCCCGGCAGCCCTTCCCTTACGCGCTGGAGCGTCTCGAAAACGGGCGCCAGCTTCTCGAGCGGGACCGTGGGCGCAAGCTGGTCGAGAGCCTCCATGGAGGTCGTCTGCGAAAGCCGCGGCCCTTCGCCTTCCTGGAAGCTGAGTTCGGCTCCGAGCGCATGCGGGATGACGAGGATGTCCGAGAACATGATCGCCGCGTCGAACCCAAAGCGCCGGATCGGCTGCAACGTCACCTCGGCCGCGAGCTCCGGGTTGTAGCAGAGATCGAGGAACGATCCGGCCTTGGCACGCACCTCCCGATACTCGGCGAGATATCTCCCGGCCTGGCGCATCATCCAGATCGGCGGTGGCCATACGGCCTCGCCGTCCAGGACGCGGCACACCGGCTTACCCGATGCGACGAGCGCATCCGCGCTCTCTAAAGAGGAATCTAGAATCTGAATCTTTGCTTCTCTTGCTTGATGGACTGGAATCGCCGCCGCAAGACGATCCACAGCCTGCCCACAAGCCGGGGTACCACGGATCGGTTCCGGATGCGCGTTCGGCCGGCTTAACGAAGCGTAAAGGTTACCAGGACGTTAACGACGGAATCCACCTTCGCTGCCGATCCGGAATCCGCTCCGTCACCGATTCCCGGGATCCGGCTCTCCCGGACTGCTGCCTGTTGAGCTGGACTGGGACAGCGTGGCCGCTCCGCTGCCTGGACCGGGCAGGCCGGCTCCCTTATCCACACGCGTCGACTCCCCGATCGCGGATTGTCCCCGTGGGCCGCAGCTACTTTCACCTCCACCTCGTGTCGGATTCGACCGGCGAGACTCTGATCGCGGTCGCGCGCGCCGCGGCAGCCCAGTACGAGGGAGTTTCAGCCATCGAGCATGTGTATCCGCTCGTCCGCTCGTCGAAGCAGCTCGAGCGGGTCATCTCCGAGATCGATGCGGCGCCGGGGCTTGTGCTCTACACGCTCGTAGACCGGGATCTCGCCATCCGGCTTGAGGAAACCTGCCGCGCAAACGGCTGCCCGCATCTTTCGGTGCTCGCCCCCGTGCATTCGCTGCTCGAGTCGTATCTCGGCGCCGCTTCGACCGCCCGGCCGGGCGCTCAACACATGCTCAACGCGGAGTACTTCAAGCGCATCGACGCGATGAACTTCACGCTCATGCACGATGACGGGCAGCTTCCCGACAACCTCGACGATGCAGACGTCGTGCTGGTGGGCGTGAGCCGCACCTCGAAGACGCCGACCTCGATCTATTTGGCGAACCGGGGCCTGAAGACCGCGAATATCCCGCTTGTCCCGAATATGCCGGTCCCGCCGGCCCTCGAGAACGTGAAGCGGACCCTTGTAGTCGGGCTCGTCGCGTCCCCGGAGCGGATCGTGCAGATCCGGCAGAACCGCCTTCTCTCGCTCAAGGCCGATGAGGACACGTCCTATGTCGACCGGGAACTCGTGGCAGAGGAGATCGCCTTCTCGCGACGGCTCTGCGCTCGGCACAACTGGCCGATCATCGACGTCACCCGCCGCTCGATCGAGGAGACGGCCGCTGCGATCCTCGACCTTTATCGCGACCACTCGCTCCGCTTCATCGCGGTTTGATCGTGGCTTCGCTGTGGCGGGGCACGGCCCCGCTCCTCCTCGCCTCGACGAGCCGGGTGCGGCGAACTCTGCTGGAAGGTGCCGGGGTTCCGGTCGAGACGGTCTCGCCGGGCGTGGACGAGCGCACCATCGAGGCCGCCTTGGGGCCGGAGATCACGGCCGGCGCGCTCGCCTCCCATCTCGCGCGGCAGAAGGCGGAGGCCGTCGCAAGGTCGGCTCCAGACCGGGTTGTCATCGGCGCAGACCAGGTACTCGACCTGGACGGCGAGTGCCTCGGCAAGCCCGGGACGCCGGAGGGCGCGCAGCGCCAGATCTTCCATCTCGCCGGCCGGACCCACACCCTTCATAGCGCGGTAGCGATCTACGCGGATGGGAGGCTGCATACGGTTCTGGTCGACACGGCACGGCTGACCCTTCGTGATCTCGATGAGACCGCAATCGGGCTCTACGTCGAGACGGCCGGTGAGGCCGCAACCCGCAGCGCTGGCGGCTACGAGATCGAGGGTTTGGGCATTCACCTCTTCACGCGGGTCGAAGGCGAGCATTCGACGATTCTTGGCCTCCCGCTCCTGCCGACGCTCGCCGCGCTGCGTGAGCTCAGGCTTCTCGCGCTATGAGCCGCCGCGCCTTCGTCGTCGGGCACCCGATCACGCATTCCCGCTCCCCGCTGATCCATGGGTATTGGCTGGAGCGCTACGGCATAACGGGGTCATACGAGCGGATGGACGTGCCGCCCCTCGCGCTGCCTGGTTTTCTGTCCCGCCTGAGCGCGGGTGGGTTCGTGGGCGGCAACGTGACGATCCCGCATAAGGAGGCGGCGTTCCGGCTCCTCGACGACGCGACAGAACGCGCGACTCGGCTCGGGTCGGTGAACACGCTGTGGCTCGAGGATGGCCGGCTCCGCGGCGACACGACGGACGGTCAGGGTTTTGTCGCGAGCGTTGCCGATGCGGTAGGCCCGGATTGGTCGAAGGGGATTGAGGCTACCGTCATCCTCGGGGCAGGCGGCGCCTCCCGGGCCATTGTGGGGGCGCTGCTCGATGCGAACCTCGCCCGGATCGTCGTGGTGAACCGGACCGAGGAGCGCGCCCGCGAACTCGTCGCGTTCGCGCCCGATCGCATCACGAGCATCTCCTGGGGGAGCCTGCCGGGCGTGCTCGAGCAGGCCGACCTCCTCGTGAACACGACGCAATGCGGCATGACGGGCCAGCCCCGGCTCGAGCTGGACGTCGGCCTGCTCCCCCATCGGGCGATCGTGGCCGACATCGTCTACGTACCGCTTGAGACGGAGCTCCTGAGCGATGCGCGCCGTCGCGGGCTGCGTGCTGTCGACGGTCTCGGCATGCTGCTCCACCAGGCCGCTCCGGGCTTCGAGCGCTGGTTCGGCGTCAGGCCGGAGGTCACGCCCGAGCTGCGCGCCCTCGTCGAAGCCGATATCGGGCGGACAACATGACCTTCCTTCTCGGCCTTACCGGCTCGATCGGGATGGGGAAATCCGCCACCGCCACCCTATTTCGCGACCTCGGGATCGCGGTTCACGATGCGGACGCCGCCGTTCACGCGCTCTATCGCGCCCGCGCGGCGCCGCTGATCGAGGCGGCCTTCCCCGGGACTATCACCGATGGCGTGGTCGACCGCGTTAAGCTCTCAGAACGCGTGATCGGTCGGCCACACGCGATGCGCCGCCTTGAGGCGATCGTCCATCCGCTGGTTCGCGAGGAGGAGGTCGCGTTCCTTCGCCAAGCATCAGCCGAGCGTCGCCCGCTTGCCGTGATCGACGTGCCGCTCCTGCTCGAGACAGGCGCGGACACCCGTTGCGATGCAGTTTTGGTCGTGACCGCGGGCCCGGAAGTGCAGGAAGCTCGGGTTCTGGCGCGGCCGGGGATGACGGCTGAAAAGTTCGCCGCGATCCGGGCCAAGCAGATGCCGGATGAGGAGAAGCGCCGCCGCGCTCACTTCATTGTGGATACCGGCCATGGCTTCCCTCGGGCCAAGGCGGCGGTCTCTGGTATCGTGCGGGCGCTGGCCGGCCGGCCGGGCCGCGTCCTCGGCTCACGGCTCCAGGAGGAGACAGGTTCTGGGCCCGCTACGTGAGATCGTCTTCGATACAGAAACGACCGGCACCGAGCATCTTGGTGGCGACCGGGTTGTCGAGATCGGCTGCGTCGAGCTCCTGAACCACATCCCGACGGGCCGGGTCTTTCACAAATACATCAACCCCGAACGACCCTGCCATCCAGAAGCCTTCAAGGTGCACGGACTCTCGGACGAGTTCCTGGCCGGCCATCCCTGCTTCGTGGCTCTGGCGGACGAGCTCTGCGACTTCTTCGGCGACGCCAAGCTCATCGCCCATAACGCGACCTTCGATATCTCCTTCCTCAACGTAGAGTTCGGACGCACGGGTCATCCGGTCATCGTCATGGACCGCGTCGTGGACAGCCTGTCCTTGGCGCGCCGCAAGCATCCAGGCGCCTCGAACAGCCTCGACGCCCTCTGCCAGCGCTACGGCATCGACAATTCGCGTCGCACAAAGCACGGCGCTCTCCTTGATGCGGAGCTCCTCGCGGAGGTCTATGTCGAGCTGATCGGCGGCAAGCAGGCCGACCTCGGCCTTGCGATCAATGCCGCGCCGCGCATCCTGGTGCAGGGGGCTACATTTGGAGCGCTAGGCCAGCGGGCGCCGCGTCCGGCCCGTCCGCCGCTCGACGAGGCCGCGATCGCGGCGCATCTCGCCTTCGTGGGCTCGCTCGGCGGAGATCCGATCTGGAAGGACTACGTGGCAGAAGCAGAACCGGCGGCGAACGCGGCCTGACAAAAAGGCCGCGCTTGGTGCGCAGCCCTGATCTCTTGAAGGTAGGCGACCTTAGTTGATCGGCTGGCTCGGCACGTCGCCCATGCTGATCGGGCTCTGGCCGGCATCCGCCTCGACCTTCTGCCGGTAGAGACCGACGAAATCGATCGGATCGATATAGAGCGGCGGGAACCCACCGTTCCGCACCGCCTCAGCCACGATCTGCCGGGCGAAGGGAAAAAGCAGCCGCGGGCACTCGATCATCACGACCGGATGGAGCTGATCCTGCGGAATGTTCCGGATCCGGAAGACACCCGAATAGGTCAGGTCGAAGGCGAACATGACCTCCGTGCCGACCTTGGCGTTGCCTTCGAGCGAGAGATCGACCTCAAAATCCGTCTCGGCGAGCTGCTTCGCGTTGACGTTCACCTGGATGGAGATCTGCGGCCCCCCGCCTTCCTGGGGCGTCAGCGAACGAGGCGCGTTCGGGTTCTCGAACGAGATGTCCTTCGCGTACTGCGCCAGCGCATTGAGCGAGGGCATCTGGTCGGCAGTTTGAGCGCCGTTGCCCGCCGGGTTTTCGGCCATGGGAAAGATCCTGTCCGTTCTTGGGTCGCGTCCGCGGCGAGGCTCACGTCCGGCGGAGAGCAGCGGCCGCGCTATCACGCTTCGTTCACGGTCACAAGGCCGCGAGAGGGCGGTTTGCTTGTGGTGCTGGGCGCTGGATGTTACGACGAGGGACCCCACATAGGCGCAGGGCTTGGTTGTCTCCGCTAAGCCGAAATGACCGCATTCGCGGTCGCTCCTGACGCCGAAGACCCGTTTGATCATGCAAGATTCATTCGACGTCACAACGATCGTCTTTCTCGCCCTCGCGGTCTTCGTGATCTGGCGGTTGCGGTCCGTGCTCGGCCAGAAGACCGGCAACGAGCGTCCGCCGATGGATCCGTTCGCGCGGCGCGAGCCCGCAGATCCGTCGAGGCCCGCCGCGAACGGCGCGGACAACGTGGTGCGCCTGCCTTCCGCTGGCGCGGAACGTGCGGTTGCGCCCGCTTCTGCCACGCCTGCTCCGGACCGCTGGGCCGGCGTTGCCGAACCGAATTCCGCCATCGCCCGCGGTCTCGACGAGATTGCCAAGGTCGAGCCCGAATTCGACGCCCGCGGCTTCGTCGAGGGTGCCAAGTCGGCCTACGAGATGATCGTAACGGCCTTCGCGCAGGGAGACCGGGCGACGCTGAAAAATCTGCTCTCGAAGGACGTCTTCGACGGTTTCGAGCGGGCGATTGCCGAGCGGGAATCGCGTGGCGAGAAGGCGGAAACCACCTTTGTGTCGATCGACCGGGCCGAACTCGTCTCCGTCGAGAACCGGAACCGCGTTGCCCAAGTCACGATTCGCTTTCTCTCGAAGCTGATCACGGCCACCCGCGACGCATCGGGGAAGGTCATCGACGGCAACCCGGAGGCCGTGGTCGACGTCACCGACGTCTGGACCTTCGCCCGGACTCTCGGGAGTCGCGACCCGAACTGGCACCTCGTCGCCACCGAAGCCGGGCAGTAGTCCGGTGAGGCGGTGGTTCGCCTCGCTGGTTCCACTTCTCGCGCTGGCCGTCTCACCCGTCTTTGGGCAGCCTGCGATTTCAGGCGCCGAGGTTACGCCCCGCGGTTTCGAAGACCTGCAAGGCTGGCGCGACGACGACCACCCTGCTGCCTTCCGGGCGTTCATCAAGTCGTGCCCGGCCCTTGCGGAAGGCACGCCCGCGATCCGCACCGCGCAGCCCGCGCCCGAGGGGTTGGCCGCCTCCTGCCGCCAGGCGCTCAGCCTCGCCGACCCGAGCAGCGACGCCGCTCGGAGCTTCTTCGAGCGGCGCTTTGCCGCCTACGAAATCTCGGTACCGGGCGGCCGCCCTTTCCTGACCGGCTATTACGAGCCTGAATTCGAAGGCTCGTTGGAGCCGACGGCCGAATTTCTCGTTCCCCTCCTTGGGCGGCCCGACGATCTGGTCACGCTCGGGCCCGGCGAGATGATCCCCAATCTCCCGCCCGGCATCACGGCCGCCCGGCGAACCTCGGCCGGGCTCGAAACCTATCCTGACCGCGCAGCCATCGAGGATGGAGCGATCGCCGATCGGACGAAGCCGGTCGCTCATGTACGGGATGCCGTCGATCGCTTCATCATCCAGGTCCAGGGCTCGGCCCGGCTGAAGCTGCCGGATGGGCGCGCGGTCCGGCTCGCCTATGCGGGGCGGAACGGGCTTCCGTACACCTCGGTGGCCCGGCTCCTGGTCCAGAGGCTCGGGATCAAGCCGGCCGACATGACTGCCGGCGTGCTGACCGAATGGCTGCGACAGAATCCGGCCGAAGCGCGGGATCTCCTCCGGCAGAACCGCTCCTTCGTGTTCTTCCGGATCGCCGACGAGCTCGATCCGGCCGATGGCCCGATCGGCGCGGCGGGCGTGCCTGTCACGGCGGGCAGGACCCTCGCCGTCGACCGCAGCCTGTGGAGCTTCGGCCTGCCCGTATGGCTGGAAGGCGAGTTGCCCCAGCCAGCCGGCGGAACCGAACCGCTCAGGCGGCTGACCATCGCCCAGGACACGGGCAGCGCCATCACTGGGCCGGCGCGCGGCGACCTGTTCTTCGGCTCCGGCGACGAGGCCGGGCTCAAGGCGGGACTGGTGCGCAACGAGGTCCGTTTCGTCGTGCTCTGGCCGAAGCCCGACCCGGCGCCCGCCAAGACGCCATGAACCGGGGCCGGCGACGGCCCCTCAGCGCCGAGGAGCGGCGCCTCTGGGCGGCGGTAGCCCGGTCGATCGCCCCCTTGCCGGGGCGGGCCCTGCCGGCGCTCGAGCCCGAGCCGGCGCCGCAACCCGCCATTCCCACGGCCCGGCCTTTGGTGCCGGCCGAGCCTCCCCGCCCGCAGGGGCGTCCGGCCCTGCCGCCGCTCGCCCCGATCGAGCCGAAAACCGTCCGGGCCCTGTCGCGGGGCACGGCCAAGGCGGATTCGGTCATCGACCTGCACGGCATGACGCAGGCGGAGGCGCATGGCGCCCTGATGCGCTTCCTTCGCCGGTCGCAGGGCGCCGGCCACCGTCTGGTTCTTGTCGTGACCGGAAAGGGCCGGCCCGAGGACGGGCTGCGCCCGGGCGAGCGCGGCATCCTGCGGCGTATGGTGCCGCATTGGCTCGCCTTGCCTGAGGCCCGGCACATCGTGCTCGGCTGGGACGAAGCCGGGCCGCGCCAAGGCGGCGCGGGGGCGCTCTATGTCAGGCTGCGACGGCCGGGATCCCGCGCTTGACGCCTCCGGGAGCCGGTGCGAAAGCCGCGCCTCTCCCCTTCATCGCGGATTTTCCATGACGACGGACGGCCTCGACATCCTGGCGCTCGGCAACGCCATCGTGGACGTGCTGGCGCAGACCGACGAGCGTTTCTTGGTGCAGCACGGGCTCGCGAAGGGGTCCATGCAGCTCATCGACGAGGTGCGGGCCGAGTCGCTGTATTCGGCCATGGGACCTGCGACGATCGTGTCCGGCGGTTCGGCCGCGAACACGGCCGTCGGAGCAGCCTCGTTGGGCGCCGCGGTGGGCTTCGTTGGCAAGGTCCGGAATGACGAGCTCGGCCGGCTCTTCGCGCACGACCTCAACGCCGTCGGCGTCAAGTTCGACACGGCCCCTTCGACCGAAGGTCCCGCGACCGCACGCTCCTTCATCCTGGTCACGCCCGACGGGGAGCGGACCATGAACACCTATCTGGGCGCGTGCCAGACGCTAGGGTCCGCCGATATCGACGAGGCGGCGGTCCGCTCCGCCCGGATCGTCTACCTCGAGGGTTATCTCTGGGATCCGGCAGAGGCCAAGGAGGCCTTCCGGAAAGCGGTGGGCATCGCGCATGGGGCCGGTAACAAGGTCGCGTTGACGCTGTCCGATTCCTTCTGCGTCGACCGGTATCGCGAGGAGTTCCGCGGCCTCGTCCGGGACGGCAGCGTGGACATCCTCTTCGCCAACATCCACGAGCTGAAGAGTCTCTACGAGACCGCCGACGAGCAGGAGGCGATCAGGTCGCTGGCAGGTCAGGGTGTGCTCGGCGTCGTGACGCGATCGGCCGAGGGTGCGCTCGTTGTCAGCCGCGACGGGATCGAAGCCGTGCCGGCGAGCCCGGTCGAGAGGGTGGTCGACACGACCGGGGCCGGCGACCTCTTCGCAGCCGGTTTCCTGGCCGGCATCTCGCGCGGCCTCTCGTCGCGTGACTGCGCCCGGCTGGGCGGTATCGCGGCGGCCGAGGTGATCTCCCATATCGGCGCGCGCCCGCAGGCCGACCTGAGGGGACTCGCGGGCGGCGCGGGGCTGCTGGCCTGACCTTGCCTTCGGGCTCCCAAATCCGCATATGAGCCGCGGGAGGTTGGCGGGGGACGTTTCACTCGCCAACCGGGTCAGATCCGGAAGGAAGCAGCCCTAACGAGACCGAGCGGGTCTCTGTCCAGCCTCCCAACCTGCGCCGCCCTCATGCAGCCGGGCGAGTTGCAGCCGGCCTAGGCTCGGCGCAGAAGCGTCCCATGACCGACAACCCCGGCGGCGAGACCGCGATCGACAGGCCGGAGGCGGACGAGCCGAGCTTCCTCGGCCTCGCCGGCGTGCCGGATGCGCCGGCACCCTATCGCGTCCTTGCCCGAAAGTACCGGCCGCAGACGTTCACGGACCTGATCGGCCAGGAGGCGATGGTCCGCACTGTTTCGAATGCCTTTTCCACGAACCGCATTCCGCAGGCCTGGATGCTGACCGGCGTGCGCGGCGTCGGGAAGACTACGACCGCCCGCATCCTCGCCCGCGCGCTCAACTACGAGATCCCGGGCCGGGTTAGCGCGCCGACGGTCGACATGCCTGAACTCGGCACGCATTGCCGCGCCATCATGGAATCCCGGCACATCGACGTGCTCGAGATGGACGCCGCCTCGCATACGGGGGTCGAGAACATACGCCAGATCACCGATGCGGTGCGCTACGCCCCGGCCCAGGCGCGCTACAAGGTGTACATCATCGACGAAGTGCACATGCTGTCGACGGCGGCGTTCAACGCCTTCCTGAAGACGCTGGAAGAGCCGCCGCCGCACGCCAAGTTCGTCTTCGCGACGACCGAGATCCGGAAGGTCCCGGTCACGATCCTGTCCCGCTGCCAGCGCTTCGACCTGCGCCGGGTCGAGTCCGCGGTGCTGGTCGCGCATCTTGAGCGCATCTGCCGGGCCGAGGGCGTCACGGCCGAGCCGGACGCGCTCCCGACGATCGCGCGCGCCGCCGAGGGATCGGTGCGCGACTCGCTTTCGCTCCTGGACCAGGCGGTGGCGCATGGGGCCGGCGTGATCACGGCCGAGGCCGTGCGCGACATGCTCGGGCTCGCGGACCGCACCCAGGTGATCGACCTCTTCGAGGCCGTGATGCGGGGCGACGTCCCTAAGACCTTCGCGATCCTGCGCTCGGGCTGGGAAGGAGGCGCCGATCCGGCGCAGATCATCGCTGATCTCGCGACCTTCACGCATCTGGTGACCCGGATGAAGCTCGCGCCGGACGCCGCCAAGGACCCGGCCCTCACCGAGGCTGAGCGTGTCCGCGGCTCTGAGTTCGCGCGGGCGCTCTCCGTCCGGACCCTCTCGCGCGCCTGGCAGATCCTGTCCAAGGCGGCCCCGGAGGTCGGGGCCTCCCAGCGCCCGCTCGCGGCGGCCGAGATGGCGCTCGTCCGCCTCGCCTATGCGGCCGACCTGCCGACGCCGGACGAGGCCTTGCGGCAGCTGCAGTCTGGCCAGCCGCTTGCGATCCCGCCGTCCAGCCAGCCCATGCCGCAGCCGAGCGGGAATGGGGGAGGGGGCGGCGCCGCGCTCGCCGTCGCGCCCCGGCCCGCAACGATCTCCCGGCCCGAGCCCGACGGCGTGACGCTCCGGCGCTTCGAGGACGTCGTCGCGATGGCCGGCGAGAAGCGCGAGATCGCCCTGAAGGCGGCGCTGGAGCACGACGTCCGGCCGGTTGCCTTCGAGGACGGCCGAATCGAGCTCTCGCTGGTCGAGGGCGCCTCGAACACGCTGCCGCATGAGCTCGGCCGAGCCCTGAACGCCTGGACGGGCAAGCGCTGGGTCGTGACGGTCTCGACGGCTGCGGGCGGCGCCACCATTTCCGAGCAGCGCCAGGCGCGGGAGCGCGAGCGCAAGCATGACGCAGCCTCGCATCCGCTCGTCCACGCCGTGCTGAGCTCCTTCCCGGGCGCCGAGATCGTGGACGTCCGCGACCGGGCCCCGCCGCCCGAGGTCGAGCCGGACCCGGCCGCCGCGCCTCCCGCCGAAGAGCCCGATGCCGACGAACTCTGAGGGATTCCGATGAAAGACATCATGGGTTTGATGAAGCAGGCGCAGGGCCTGCAGCAGAAGATGGCCGACATGCAGGCCGAGCTCGAGACGCTCGAGGTCGAGGGCACGTCCGGCGGCGGGGTCGTGAAGGTCGTCGCGACCGCAAAGGGACAGGTGAAGAACGTCTCGATCGACGCCTCGCTCATGGTCCCGGACGAGAAGGAAGTCTTGGAAGACCTGGTCGTCGCGGCGCTGAACGATGCGCGCGGGCGCGGGGAGCGTCTCATGCAGGAGCGCATGGCCGACCTGACGAAAGGCCTGCCGCTGCCGCCTGGCCTGAAGCTCTTCTAGGATCGACATGGCCCAGGCCGTTGCCGGGCCCGAGATCGAGCGGTTGATCCAGCTCCTGGCGCGCCTGCCGGGGCTCGGACCCCGTTCGGCGCGCCGGGCCGCCCTTCATCTCATTGGCAAGCGCGAGCAGCTCCTGGGGCCGCTTAGCGATGCCATGCGGGTCGCGAACGAGCGGATCGTCGTCTGCGAGAGCTGCGGCAATGTCGATACAAGCGATCCCTGCACGATCTGCAACGACATAGGCCGCGACGGCTCGATCCTCGTGGTGGTCGAGGGCGTCTCGGACCTTTGGGCGCTGGAAAGGGCAGGGGCGGTGCGTGCCAAGTACCATGTCCTCGGCGGGGTGCTCTCTGCCCTCGACGGCGTCCGCCCGGAGCACCTGAACGTCGATGCCCTTGTGAAGCGCGCGGCGGAGCCGGGTGTCTCCGAGATCATCCTCGCCCTCAACGCCACCGTGGACGGCCAGACCACCGCCCATTACCTGACCGACCTCGTCCGCCACCTGCCCGTCCGCGTGACGCGCCTCGCGCATGGCGTGCCGGTCGGCGGCGAGCTCGATTATCTCGACGAGGGCACGCTCTCCGCCGCCCTCCGGCAGCGCACGACCTTCTGAGCGCTTCGGCGCGCCGTTTGACCCCCTTTTCGCCGCACCCTATCTGCCTCGCATGGCCGTCCGCCCTCTCGTCATCCTTCCCGACCGGCAGCTTCGCCGCGTTTCAGAGCCCGTCGGGCCGGTTACGAACGACGTAAAGGCGCTCGCCGCGGACATGCTGGAGACCATGTACGACGCGCCGGGGATCGGGCTTGCGGCGATCCAGATCGGCGTGCCGAAGCGGCTGGTCGTGATCGATCTCGGAAAGAACCCGGAGGAGCGCAGCCCTATGGTGCTCGTCGATCCGGAGATCACCTGGAGCTCGGACGAGAAGCGCGTGCACGAGGAGGGCTGCCTCTCGATTCCCGAATATTACGAGGAGGTCGAGCGGCCGGACCGGATCCGGGTGCGATACCGCGACCTCGACGGCGAGCTGGTCGAGACCGAGGCCGACGGCATCCTTGCAACCTGCATCCAGCACGAGATCGACCACCTCAACGGCGTGCTGTTCGTCGACTACCTGTCGCGGCTGAAACGTTCGCGCGTGCTGAAGAAGTTCGAGAAGGCGGCGAAGCGCGAATCCGAAGACGCATGACGCTCCGCGTCGTCTTCATGGGCACGCCGGATTTCGCCGTGCCTACCCTGGAGGCGATCGCCGCCAAACATGAGGTCGTTGCCGCTTATTCGCGTGCCCCGGCTGTCTCCGGCCGCGGGCTCAAGACGCGGCCTTCGCCTGTCCATGCCGCGGCCGAGCGGCTCGGGGTGCCGGTCGAGACCCCGGCGCGATTGCGGGACGAGGGAACTGCCCCGAAATTCGCCGCGTATCAACCGGACGTTGCTGTCGTGGTCGCCTATGGGCTGATCCTGCCCAAGCTCATCCTGGACACGCCGCGCCTCGGCTGCCTCAACCTTCATGCCTCTCTCCTGCCGCGCTGGCGCGGCGCAGCCCCGATCCAGCGCGCCGTCATGGCCGGCGACGCGGAGACGGGGGTCGCCGTCATGCGCATGGAAGAGGGGCTGGATACGGGTCCGGTCGGCATGGTGGAGCGGATTGCGATCGGCCAGGATATGACGGCCGGCGAGTTGCACGACGAGCTGGCTGTTCGCGGCGGCCGGCTGATGGTCCGCGCGATCGATGAGCTCGAGGCCGGCACGCTCGCTTTCATACCTCAGGCAGAGCAGGGCGTGACCTACGCGGCCAAGATCACCAACGAGGAGGCCCGGATCAACTGGTCGCGGCCGGCGAAAGCCGTGCATGATCACGTCCGCGGGCTCTCGCCCTTTCCGGGCGCCTTTTTCGAGGCCGATCTCGGCAGGGGCCTTGAGCGCGTAAAGGTGCTCCGGACGGCGTGCGCGGACGGGGAGGGCGAGCCCGGCACGCTCCTGTCCAACGCGAGGGTCGCCTGCGGGTCAGGTGCTGTTCGTCTGGTGTCCGTGCAGCGCCCAGGCCGTGGCCAGGTGAGCGCCGCGGAGTTCCTGCGCGGCGTCCGGCTGGAGCCAGGCGCTAGGCTCGGCTGATGCCCCGCTACAAGCTCGTCATCGAGTATGACGGCACGCCGTTCGCGGGATGGCAGCGGCAGGCCAATGCGCGTTCCGTCCAGCAGGCGATCGAGGAAGCGATCGGGCGCTTCGCCGGCGAGGAGCCGCGGATCCAATGCGCTGGCCGCACCGATGCCGGCGTCCACGCGAGCGGGCAGGTCGCTCATGTCGACTTTGCGAAGGCCTGGCGGACAGACACGATCCGGGACGCCCTGAATGCGCATCTCAAGCCGCTGCCGATCGCGATCCTGTCGGCCGCAGAGGTACCTGAGAGCTTCAACGCCCGCATGTCGGCCCTGAAGCGGCACTATCGCTACCGCATCCTGAACCGGCGGGCGCCGGCCGCGATTGAGCGCAATTCCGTCTGGCACGTGCCCTGGGCGCTCAATTCTGGCCGGATGCACGACGCTGCGCAGGTGCTCGTCGGGCGGCACGATTTCACGACGTTCCGGGCCTCGGAATGCCAAGCCGATTCGCCGCTCCGCACCCTCGACCGCTTCGATGTCGTGCGGGAGGGCGAGCTGATCACGGTCGAGGCCTCGGCGCGCTCCTTCCTGCACAGCCAAGTCAGGTCGATGGTCGGCACCATCGTGCAGGCCGGCAACGGCCGCTGGTCCATCGCAGATGTCAGACGCGCGCTTGAGGCGAAGCAGCGCTCGGCTTGCGCGCCGCTTGCGCCCCCACAGGGCCTTGCGCTGATCGGCGTCGACTACCCGCCCCACCTAGCTAACGACCGCTCGGAGCAGGCCGTAGATCACGACCTGCAGCGATAGGCCGAGCACCACGACCAGCGCTGCCACTCCGGACCGTACCCCGAGCGTGACCTTGGTCGCGAACCACTGGGCCTCCAGAACGATGGCCCCGAAGGCTAGCGTGAGCAGGGCGACGAGCGCTCGCGGCTCGAGGCCCATCAGGAAGAGAGCGCTCGGCAGCGACACGGCCAGACTGCCGAACACCGCGATCCAGTTCGTCGCGATGGCGAAAGGCACATAGCGGGATGCCAGCGGAGAGCCTCGCAGCGCATAGCCGAGTCCGAGCTGAAGCGCCGCCAAACTCAGGAAGTGGCAGACGCCGACGCCGAGGATGAGCCCCGGGTGATCGAACACGGCCCAGCCCTCGACGCTCAAGCCCAGGGCGCGGCGTTCGAGTGCGAGCGTGACCACGAAGGCGGGAACCGTGAACGCGAAGGCCGCGACGGACCCGGCCAGACCGCGGATGCTGACGTCGAAGGCGGTGAGGGCGTCGGGGCGCCTCGAGATCAAGGCGGCCGCGCCGCGCAGAGAGCGCCCGACCTCTTCAACCGTCACCATAGCGACCTCGCAAGGATGCGTGAGGCCCGACTCAGGTGTTTCCGTCCGAGCAAAAGCCTACGACTTTGGTCGCATTACGCGCAAGTCGGTCAGGAGTTTCGGGGCGTCAGGTACGTTTCGATCACGCGGCCATAGATGCGGGTCAGAGTCTCGAGATCATCGACCTCGATATTCTCGTCGACGGCATGCATGGTCTGGCCGACCAGCCCGAACTCGATCACCGGGCAGGAGCGGCAGATGAAGCGGGCATCCGAGGTTCCGCCGGTGGTAGAGAGTTCGGGCCGCAGGCCGGTCTCCGCCTGGACCGCGTCCCGCACCAGATCGACGAAGCTGTCCGGCTCCGTCAGGAACGCGACCGAGTTCGTCGGGTCGAAGGAAAGCGTGAAATCCTCGCCCGGCCGGCTGGCGCGCTCGGCGCGCGACCGGATCTCGGCTTCCAGAGTTTCCGGCGTCCAGAGGTCGTTGAAACGAATGTTGAACACGGCCCGGGCCTCGGCCGGAATGACATTCGTGGCCGGATTGCCGACATCGACGGTCGTGAACTCGAGATTGGATGCGTCGAAGCGCTCGGTCCCGTCATCCAGGGGAGAGGCCGTGAGCGCCGCTATGACTCGGCCAAGCACCGGGATCGGGTTCTGCGCCAGATGCGGGTAGGCGACATGCCCCTGCCGGCCCTTGATCGATAGGCGCCCGGTGAGCGAGCCGCGCCGGCCGATCTTGATCATCTCGCCGAGCCGGTTGGGGTTGGTCGGCTCGCCGAGCACGCAATGGTCGAAGCGCTCGCCCCGCTCCTCCGCCCAGGCGAGGAGCTTGACCGTTCCGTTCACGGCCGGGCCCTCCTCATCCCCGGTGAGCAGGAAGGCGATCGAGCCATGCGCCGGACGCCCATGGCGCCCAAGATACGCGAGGGTGGCGGCCACCATGGCAGCGATCCCGCCCTTCATGTCGGCCGCGCCCCGCCCATAAAGCCGCCCGTCCGCGATCTCGGCCGCAAAAGGCGGATGCGACCACGCGGCCTCGTTACCGGGTGGCACGACGTCGGTGTGCCCGGCGAAGACGAGACAGGGCGAGCCGCTCCCAATGCGGGCATAGAGGTTGGAGACTGGAGGCTGGCCCGGCTCGGAGAAGACCGGCTGCTCGACTTCGCACCCTGCCGCCCCAAGCAGGTCCGCCACATAGGCCAGCGCTCCCGCGTCTTCCGGGGTGACGGAAGGGCAGCGGATCAGAGCCTGGGCGATGGTGATTGCGGTGTCAGGCACTCTCGGCAAACGGGCTCTCGAACTGCGCGATCTCCGGCACACTCACCGTGGGCTCATCGTGGAGCCGCGCCGCGCAGAGGATCAGGGCCGTCCTGTTGCCCGCGAAGATCGGGATGAGCAAGCGCGTGAAGAACTTCTTGCGGCCACCCACCACGGGATGATCGCGCGTCACATGGGCTAGCCCCAGCCGGTGGACGTGCCAGAACCCGGAAAGGCAGGCCCGGTAATACGGAGCGTCCATGAGATCGTGGAAGCTCATCCCGGTGAGGTCGCCGCCGGGACTGTTGTCCGTAAAGGCGGACCCGTAGAATTCGAACCGGAACTCGCCCAGCCGAGCCGCCGGCCGAACCACCGCGAGGTTGTCGGCGAGCATCTCGAAATCGTCGAGCTCGAGCCGCCGGCCAGAGGCCCGTCCCTCCGTCGTGAGTCCCTCGCTGAGGCACCTGAGCCTCGTGAACAGGGCGGCCTCTTCGTCCTCGTGCCGCGGATCGGCCCACCCGATTTCACCCACGCAGGACGCTCCCCTGACCCTGTCGATTGTGCTTTTCCCGAAACGGGTGGACAGCTTCAGGGTGCACTGAGCGTGCCACAACCCGTACTTCAGGCCTATATGGGGCTGCTACCGAGGCGGGATTTGTGCGGAAGGTCGGTTAATCGCGCAACAGCTCGTTGATCGACGTCTTGGCGCGCGTGCCGGCATCAACGCGTTTCACGATGACCGCACAGGCGAGCGAGGGGCCGGGCGAGCCGTCCGGAAGCGGCCTCCCTGGCAGCGCCCCGGGAACGACGACGGAGTAGGCCGGAACCCGGCCTACGAAAATCTCGCCGGTTGCCCGGTCCACGATCTTCGACGTGGACGACAAAAAGACGCCCATCGAGAGCACGGATCCCTTTTCCACGATCACGCCCTCGACGACCTCCGAACGGGCCCCGATGAAGCAATCATCCTCGATGATGACTGGGTTCGCCTGGAGAGGTTCGAGCACGCCGCCGATGCCGACCCCCCCCGACAGGTGCACGTTTCTCCCGATCTGAGCGCAGGAGCCAACTGTCGCCCAGGTATCGACCATCGTGTTCTCGCCCACATGGGCGCCAAGGTTGACAAAAGACGGCATCAGCACGACCCCGGGCGCGATATAGGCGCCGCGGCGCACGATCGACCCGGGAACGGCTCGGAAGCCGGCGTCCCTGAAGCGGTTCTCGCCCCACCCGGCGAACTTCGACGGCACCTTGTCCCACCAGGTCGTGCCACCGGGGCCACCCGGAATGGGCTCCATGTCGGCCAGCCTGAAAGAGAGAAGCACGGCCTTCTTCAGCCACTGGTTGACCGTCCAGCCGCCGTCTCCATACGGTGCTGCGACGCGAGCCCCGCCGGAATCGAGGAGTTCGAGGGCATTCTCCACGGCGTCGCGCACCGCGCCCTTCGTTCCGGCATTGACGGAAGCGCGATCCTCCCAGGCGGCATCGATGGTTTGTGCGAGGTCGGTCGAGCTCATCGGTCCAGGGTCTCAGCTGTGGGGTCGTCGCTTAGCAAGGGTATTTCGGACTGTCACCCGGTGCCCGGAACGGCCCTGCCGCCCCCGAGTTGCCCCGCAAAGGAGCATCGCGATGGCTCAGGCCAACACCGAGACCGAAAAGCGCTTCGACGAGGTCGACTCGACGGGGACGAATTCGCGACCCCGGCACGACACGATCTCACAGACGGGCGGTGGCGTTCCGGACGATACGAGTGCGCGCGTCGAGATCGATCCGGAAGAGGAGAAGCGGCTTTCCGATGCCATCCGGGACCTGCCAGGGGGCAAGACCGCCTGATCACATTCGGAAGTCTTCGCCGAGATAGACGCGGCGCACGTCCTCGTCGGCGATGATCTCCTCGGGCGTTCCTTCCGTGAGCACCCGCCCCGAGTGGATGATGTAGGTGCGGTCCGTAAGGGCCAGAGTCTCGCGAACGTTGTGGTCGGTCACAAGCACGCCGATGCCGCGCGCCGTCAGGTGCCGCACGAGATCCTGAATATCCCCGACCGCAATCGGGTCGATGCCGGCGAAAGGCTCGTCAAGCAGCATGAAGGACGGTGAGGTCGCGAGCGCCCGCGCGATCTCGCAGCGTCGGCGCTCGCCGCCGGACAGCGCGATGGAGGGCGATTTCCGCAGCCGTGCGATGTCGAACTCTTCCAGCAACTCCTCGAGCCGGTGCTCGCGCTCCCGCCGGTTGGGGATCGCGACCTCGAGCACGGCCCGGATGTTGTCCTCGACATTGAGGCCGCGGAAGATCGAGGCCTCCTGCGGCAGATAGCCGATGCCGAGCCGAGCGCGGCGATACATCGGCAGCCGCGTGATGTCGTTGCCGTCAAGCGTGATCGTGCCGCGGTCGGCCGCGACCAGGCCCGTGATCATGTAGAAGATCGTCGTCTTGCCCGCCCCGTTCGGGCCGAGGAGCCCGACGGCCTCTCCTTGCCGGACCACGAGCCCCGCATCATTCACAACTGTGCGGCCGCCATAACTCTTCTGCAGGCCGGCGACCGACAGAATGCCGGGGCCGCTCCACGCCTCCGCGTCGGGGACCGGAGTGTCATAGGCGTCGTAAACGGGGTCGCCCGGTTCGTCCGCGGCACCTCGCGTCCGGACCCGAAGGCTGAGGGAGAATTTCACGGGAGGGTCGGTCCGGGAGGCGGAAGCTGAGATAGACCCGCGCTCACCGGCCCGCAACGGCGGGAGCCATCACCGCTTCGGCTGGCCCTGTCCCGGATTGTTTTGGCTGCCAGGCACAATCAGGGCCCGCACGCGGCCGCCCCCCCCGCCGCCCTCGACATTGGCGATACCCGTATTCAGGTCGTACGCGACGCGCTCGCCGCGAGTAACGTTCGGGCCATCACTCAGTGCCGCATTGCCGGTGAGCAGGACTTTGTTCCGGGTCCGGTCGAACTCGGCATTGTCGCCGGTTGCGACCTGCGTCTTCGACACGATGGTGACCGGGCCCTTGCAGTTGATCTTGCGGATGGCGCTGTCGCCGCGGCCGAGCGGGTTGGATTGCTGCTCGCCCGCCGGCTGGCCGGCCGCCGCCGCGGCACGCCCCGCTTCGTAAAAGACGGTGAGGAGCGAGCACTTCATAGTCGAGTCGCCCTGCACGGCGACGACGTTGCCCGTGAAGACGGCCCGACCCTCCTTGTCGAAGACGTCGAGACGATCGGCGTCGATCTTGATCGGGTCCTTGTTCGATCCGAGCTCCCCGAAGGCGGAGGGTCTGCGTCCCGCCGGTCGGCCGGGTGCCGCCGTACTCTGCGCCAGCTTCAGCTCGGCTCCGCCGGAGCGGATGGCGATCTCCGCATGGGCCGGCACGGCTACCAGGAGAGCGACAACGATGAGCGCGCGCATCGAAAGCGTGCTTGACTGGAAGGAGGTCATCAGCGGGGCGGGTTTTCGGCTTGCGAGACGCGGGCAGGGCTGTCGGGCTTCGGCGCGGAGTCCGGCGGCTCGATCGCGGCGCGGCTGAACTGCGTGCGCACCCGGCCCTGGAACGACACCGTGCGGCCACTATCCGACACCTGCACCCCCTCGGCTTCTATCGTGCCGTTCTGGGTGGTGATCTTCACGGGCTCGCGCGAGACGACGGTGCCGGCCTTGATGTCGACAGAAGCCGAGCGCAGCAGCACCTCCTCTCCACGCGTGGTGGTGATGCGGATCGCCTCGGAGAGCTCCAGGAGCTCCTTGGCCGTGTCAAAGAGGGCGGTCGCGGAGACGAGGTTCGCTACCGTGCCGGCCGCATCCGTCGCGAGCTTGCCGTTCACGTCCTTGAGCTCGATGAGCCCGGGCTTCCGCACGTCCTGAAAGGCCGCTTTTGCGGTGACCTCATACGGCCGGCTGTCCTTCCGGAATCCGGTGAGGCGCGGGTTCTCCATGGCGATCTTGGTCCCCGACAAGGTCACGGTGCCGAGCGACAGGCCTGGGATGTCGCCGAAGGGCTTGAAGAAGGTCGCGGCGAGAACAAGCGCGCCAGCCCCGAGAGCGCCGACCGGGATCGCAAGCTTCAGGAGCCGCACGCGCGAGGAGTGCCGCTTCGCCTTGTGGTACGCGCCGGAGCGATCAGGGTCGTGGCGACCGTCACGCCTGAGCGCAGGCAGATAGCCAGTCACGGGCACATCCGAACGTCGAGGTGAAGCCTCATCCCTGCCCGCCCGCAATGGCGAAGTTATGGCCGGCCCTGTCTGCGCCTGTCCGGGAACCCGCGTCAACTCTGACGCGTTCAGCTCAGCTGTGGGCGAAGATGTCGGTCTCCGGCCAGCCGAGAAGATCGAGGCGCGCCCGCGTCGGAAGGAAATCGAAGCAGCTCTGCGCCAGATCGCTCCGATTCTCGCGCGCCAGCATCGCATCGAGCCGATCCTTCAGCGCATGAAGGTGCAGTACATCCGAGGCGGCGTATTCGATCTGGGCCTGGCTCAGCTCCGGGGCCGCCCAATCCGAGGATTGCTGCGCCTTCGACAGGTCGATGCCGAGGAGCTCCCGGGTCAGGTCCTTCAAGCCGTGCCGGTCCGTGTAGGTCCGGACCAGCTTGGACGCGATCTTGGTGCAGTAGACCGGGCCGGGCATCACGCCGAGCCGCAGCGACAGCACCGCGAGGTCGAAGCGCGCGAAGTGGAAGATCTTCAGCACGGCCGGATCGGCGAGCACGCGGATCAGCACGGCGGGGGCGGGCCCATCCGGCAGGATCTGAACGACGTCGGCATCGCCGTCCCCGCGCGAAATCTGCACGACGCAGAGCCGGTCGCGATGCGGGTTGAGGCCGAGGGTTTCGGTGTCGATGGCGATCGAGGCGCCCGGCGCGAAATCGGCCGGAAGGTCGCCCCGGTGGAACCGGATGGTCATGCGGATGGAGCTGGCGGAGGCAAAGGAACTCCGCCTTTAGCGCAGGGCCATCGCGGGTGGAACCGGCCTCACGCGAGCGCCGGTCCGTTTTCACCGTCAGGACTGGCGGGCGACGATGCGGTCCTTGATGCCTTCGTAGACGTTCGAGGGCAGAACCTTCTTGCGTAGAAGCTCGTCCTTTCCCTTGTAGGGCCGCCCCTTGATGATCGCCTCCGCGCGGATGGCGCCAATCCCGGGCAGCGCGTCCAGCTCGTCTTTCGAGGCATGGTTGATGTCGATCAGCGGCGTCCTTGCAGCAGGCTGGGCGGCTGGTGCGGTCGGAGCCGTCGTAGTCGCGGCCGGCGCCGCGGGGCGTGTCGCGGGAGCCGTCCCAGTCTGGGGCGTCTGCGCCAGGGCCGGAACCCCGGCGAGTGAAGCGGCGATCGCGAGCGCGACCCATCTGAGCTTCGTCATGATCGTTCCTCCTGCTTGGGGCGTCTAGCCCAGGAACCGGCGGCGGGATCGCGGCTCGGCCTCTTCCTCTGCGCCCGGATCGTCCGGCGCGTGCGGAACCGGAAAGACCACGGGCGACGGCGTCGCTCCGGCAACGAGCACAGGCGATGTCCGCTTCGTCGGCTCGGGACCGGACAGGTTCGCGGCTGCCGGGACAGTCTGAGCCGGAGGGCGGGACGGCAATGTCGTGACCTCATTGCGCGTCTCGGGCGCGGGTTCGGCCGGGACGCTCGGGGCCGCGTTCTCGCTCACCGCGGGATTTTCCGGCTCGGCGGGTGGTGGTACCGCAGGCTCGAGGCCGGCTGAGGCAGTCTCGGCGGGGCCGGCGGGCTCGGGCCGCGGCTCGGGTTCGATCACCGGCGGCGCGAGAACCGTTGCGGGCGGGGCTTCCTCGGGCTCGGGCTCCTCGAACATGAGCGTGTCGCGGGCGGCGGGCGCGCCAAGCACCTCGGGCGGGGTCTCCCACACGAAAGCGTCGATGCGGCCGCTCACGGGAGAGATCGGCGCCCAGGTCTCGGACACGATCCCGTCGGCGATCCAGGCCTTGTCCCGCGGGGCATGGGTGGCGCGGGCGAGCCATTCGCGCACGCGGCCGGTCGCACCGTCGGCCTGCTCGATCTCGGCCATGGCAAGACACACCCGAACCGTCGGCCGGTTCTCCAGCAGGGGCCGCAGCGCGTCCCGCGCGCGCTCCAGTTGACGGGCGTCGATCGCCGCGCGGGCAATCGCGAGGCGGGATTCAGGCGCCCAGCTCGAGAGCTTGGCGAGCGTCTCGGCGCGGCGCAGGCGATCCATCGCGGCATCGCCCGGCCGCAGGTTGAGATAGGCGGCCGCGAGGTCCGGATGCTGGATCTGCCGCCAGGCGGTCTCGACGATCTTCGCGGCCCGGCGCAGGTCGCCCTTGCGGGCAAGCTGACGTCCGGCAAGCGCAGCCGCCGGCACGAGGTCGGGTGCAAGCCGGACGGCCTCAAGGGCGGCGTCGAGCGCGCGATCGGGATCGTTCGCCTCCTTGGCGAGCGCGTCGGCCGCATGCAGCACGGCGCGCTGCCGCCGCGACGTGGTCCGGTCGACCAAGCCAAGCGAGGCACGGCGCTCGACGCTGCGCAGCGCCGCGGTCCAATTCCCCTCGGCCGAATAGGCTTCGAGCACGGCATCGTTCGCCCAGCCGACAGACGGTGCGAGCCGAGCGGCCTCCTCGGCATAGGCCCGGGCCGATGCGAGATCGCCCGAGCGGCGGGCCTCGACGAAGAGCCCCCGGAGCCCGAGCACGCGCGTCTCGGAGACCTCGGTCATCTCGCGGAACGCGCCTTCCGCGGCATCGCGGTTGCCGGAGGCCTGCGCGGCCTGGGCCTTGAGGAGGAGCGCCAGCGGCTCATGGCCGAGCAGCCGCTCTGCCTCATTGGCGTAGCGCCGCGCCGTCGTGACGTCGCCGGCGCCCACCGCGATGATCCCGCGCGAGAGGGCCTTTAGGCCGCGCTCGTGCTTGCGGCGCCGGGAGCCCTGGCCGATGCGGTGCGGCGTCCGGAGGATCCAGCGGATGATCGCCCAGACGAAAGACAGCAACATCGCGAGGACGACGATCGCCACCACGCCGATCGCGAGCGAGGTCGTGTATTCGCGCCCCGCCCAGGTGAAGGAGATCGTCTCCGGGTTCTCGGCGAGCCAGACGGCTCCGGTTGCCGCGACCGCGAAGAGGGCCAGGTAGAGAAGAACGCGCCACATGCGAGGTGATCCTGGTCAGCGGGACGGCGCGTCGAGCGCCGCCAGCGAATCGGCTCCGAGCTTCTGGGCCGCGTTGTCGGCCGCGATGCGGGCCTTGAGGCGGATGCCCCATTCGGCCGAGAGGCGCTTCGGCTCGTCCGGAAGCGAGTCCCAGGCCGCCGCCGCTTCGGGCAGCGCACCGCGCGAAAGCGCGGATTCGATGCGACCGACAAGGCCGGGCACGTCGCGTCCACTGCCGTCGCCGACCGCCTTCACGGTCACGACCTTATCCGCGATCCGCAGCAGCCGGTCGGCGATCGACCCGGCGGGGCCCTGGGGCTCGGCCATGATCTTCTCGGCAATCGGCTTGAACTCGGCCGCGAGCGCTGCTGCGCTCGGCGCAGGCTGCGCCGCGTAGGGGCGAAGCGGATCGAGCGCCGGGCCGGATGCCCCGAGACGTTCGAGGGCCGAGAGGCCGGCACCGAGCGGCAGGCCGGCGCGCAGGTTCTGCCCGATCTGCCCGGCGACGACACTCCGCAACCCTGCCTGCAGCAAGGTGGGCGGAAGCTTGCCGACCTCTGCGGAGAGTTTCCCGAGCTCCTGCGAGTTTGCCTCCAGGCGCTGGTTAAGGGCGGTGGTGGTCGCCTGGACGGCCCCGATTGCGGCGGTTACCGCGCGGTTGCGTTCCTCTGCCCCGCTCTGCACGTTCTGCAGCGACGCCCGAAGCTCGTCGATGGCCGCCGCCGGGGCCATGGTTGCGAGCCGGCCCTCCAGGGCCTCCAATCGACTGCCGAGACGATCCAGGCCTTCCCGAATCGCGGGATCCGGCGGTGCTGGCGCGGCAGAGGCTGGAGATGCCCTTTCCGGAGCTGGCCGGTTGGCGAGATCGGCAACCTGCTTCTGGCTCGCTTCGGCCGCCGTGCGGGCGGCATTAGCGGCTTCCGAGAGCCCGCGCGTTTGGGCCTCGAGGGTGGCGATGCGCCGGTCCAGCGCCTCGTTTGCGGGCTGTGGCACGCTGGGGACCGGAGGGGCCGGCCGAGGCCGCGTTTCGAGGGCCGCAAGCCGGCTCTCGTAATCGGCGGGCGGCTGGCGCCAATACACGTCTGCGCCGACCGTAAAGGCGGCGCCGACCACGCCCCCGACGAGGCTCGCCGCGATCAGGCCGCCCGTCCCGCGCTTCTCAGCCGCGGCGGCAGGACGGGGCGCGACCGGCGGCACCGAGCCGGTGCTCGGAGCGCTCCCTCCGTTGTCACCCGACGTCGAATCCGCCGCGACTGCCGCGCCGTCCTGCGGAATCTCCTCGTCCGGCGTCGGAGTGACCGCCTGCTGGACCTCGGCCGGCTTTACGTCATCAGCAGCTTGCGCACCGTCGAGCCCCGTCGCGGCGATCGGCTCGATCGCGGTCTGCGGCTCCTCGGCTGCAGCCGAGGTCTCGACTGCAGGCTGCGACGAGGCGAACTCTCCCTTCGGCAAGTCGATCACCGGCGGTTCGCGGCGATAGGGATCGCTTGGCGTCGATCCTTGTTTCCGATCCTTCATCGTGGGCGGCATTCCAATGCTGTCCGGCAATCGAAGCTTGGCGGATTGGTTCCGTCCTTATCATCCCGATTATGGCGGCCGCGAGCCCGGTGCCGGCACCGCCCGCGGCAGCAGCGCGAGCAAGGCCCCCTCCTCCGGCCTCGGCGCGATGAGCAGCCGGAGCCCGACAAGCGTGCCCAGTCCCTGCGCGACGTCCGGCGACAGGCAGAGGTGCGAGGTGCCCGCGAGCGCCTCGCCGAGCCCGGCACGACGCGCCAACTGCGTGAAGACCTGCGCGCTGCGCCGGGAATAATGCAGGACGGCTCCGATCCGGCACGAGCGGAGCGCCTCGACCGCATCGGCAGGGAGCTCGCGGGCAGGTCGCGCCTCGTAGCATTCCCAGATCACGACCTCGAAGCCGGCCGCCTTAAGGGAGCGCGCCGGCTCGGCCTTGCGGTCGCGGCCCCCGGCGTGGAGAACCGATGCGGGGATCGGCAGCCGCCCGGACACGAAGTTGGTGAGCGCGATGCTGTCGCCACCGGCTTCGGTTACATCGCCCAAACCCGCATCCCGCAAGCGTTCGGCCGTTCTGCCTCCGACGGCGACGACCGAGGTCCCGGCGAACCGGTCGCGCTCGGCGGCAAGCGCCTGCACGGCGTTCTGACTCGTCACGAGAACCGCGTCGAAGCGCCCGCCTGGGGCGGGCTCCCCCGTCGAGCCCACGTCGAGGACCGGCGCGAGTAGGGGTTCGTGCCCCAGTCCGATGAGCCGGCGCGCCGTCGCCTCGCCCTGGTCCCGGGGCCGGGTCACCAGGACACGCACGGCTCAGGCCTGCAGCATGCCGGCGGGCAGCCGGGCCTTCATGTCGTGGCCGGCCTCCGTGCCGAGCGCCGCGGCTTCGGCCGCGTCACCTCTTATCGTGATCTCGACGGCCTCCGATCCGTCGGGCCGAAGGACGAGCCCGCGAAAGGCGATCCGGCCGCCCTCGACCTGCGCATGCCCGGCGATGGGTGTCCGGCAGGATCCGTCGAGCACGGCCAGGAAGGCACGCTCGAGCGTCAACGCCGCCTCGGTCTCGCGGTGTCCGATCCGGCCGACGGCGTCCCGCATCGCAGCGTCTTCGGTGCGCGTCGTGATTGCAATGGCGCCCTGCCCGACCGCGGGCAGCATCTCGTCCGTCGAGAAGATGCGGGTCGCCTGCGATTCCATGCTCAGGCGCTTCAGGCCGGCAAGCGCCAGAAGGGTCGCGCCGGCCTCGCCGCGCTCGATCTTCTGCAGCCGCGTCCCGACATTCCCGCGCAGGAGGCCGACCTTCAGGTCGGGCCGGGCGCGGAGCACCAGCGCCTGCCGCCGTGGCGAGGCGGTGCCCACGACCGTGCCGGCCGGCAGCGCATCAAGGCTATCTGCCAGCGGCGAGATGAACACGTCTCGCACGTCCTCGCGAGGCAGGTAGCCGGCGATCACGATCCCGTTCGGCAGGAACGTCGGCATGTCCTTCGCGGAATGGACGGCGAGGTCGATGCGGCCGTCGAGGAGCGCGGCATCGAGCTCCTTGGTGAACAATCCTTTGCCGCCCGCCTCAGCGAGGGCACGGTCCTGGATAGCGTCGCCTGTCGTCGTGAAGGGCCGCAATGCGAGACGTCCGGGATCCCAGCCGAGCGCAGCCGCGAGCCGCGCCTGGGCCTCCTTCGCCTGGGCTATCGCGAGCGGAGAGCCGCGCGTGCCGACGACGAAGGATTCTGGCTCGGACAAGATCGGTCTCCGGGACCGCTTTGCCTCGCGCGGCCCTGGCGCGTTATAGGCTCGCTTCGCCCCTCGCGCGAGGCGCGACCATTCCCCGTCAGGATCGAACGCAGCTCATGCTTGTTCTCGGGCTCGAGACCACTTGCGACGAGACGGCCGCCGCGGTGGTGTCGCTCGGAGCCGACGGCCGGGGCGTCATCCTCTCGAACGAGGTGTTCAGCCAGATCGCGCAGCACGCAGCGTATGGCGGGGTGGTGCCGGAGATCGCGGCGCGCGCCCATGTCGAAGTCATCGACCGGCTGACCGCCCGCGCGCTGTCGGCGGCCGGAGTGGGCTTCGGCGATCTCGCCGGCATCGCGGCCGCGGCCGGGCCTGGGCTCATCGGCGGCGTCCTTGTCGGGCTCACGACGGCCAAGACGCTCGCGCTGGTCACGCAAAAGCCGCTGATCGCCGTGAACCATCTCGAAGGCCACGCGCTCACACCGCGGCTGACGGACGGCATCGCCTTCCCCTATCTCCTGTTCCTCGCCTCCGGCGGGCATACGCAGCTGGTCGCGGTGCGCGGCGTCGGCGAGTACCTGCGTCTCGGCACCACGGTCGACGACGCGATGGGCGAGGCCTTCGACAAGGTCGCGAAGCTCTTGGGGCTCCCCTATCCGGGCGGCCCGCAGGTGGAACGCGAGGCCGCGAAAGGCGATCCGGATCGCTTCGCCCTGCCGCGGCCCATGCTTGGCCGCCCGAAGCCAGATTTCTCGCTGTCGGGCCTGAAGACGGCGCTGCGGCTCGAGGCCGAGCGCGTGGTTCCGCTGAACGGGACAGATGTTGCGGATCTGTGCGCCTCGTTCCAGGCGGCGATCGTCGATGTTGTCGTCGACCGGACGCGGGTCGGCCTAAAGCTGTTCCGGGAGGAGGTCGGGCACCCGACCGCCCTCGTGGCCGCGGGCGGCGTCGCGGCGAACGGCGCGATCCGGCGCGCGCTCTCGCGCCTGGCGGGAGAGGCCGGCCTGAAGCTCGTGGCTCCCCCGCTCGATCTCTGCGGCGATAACGGCGCCATGATCGCCTGGGCCGGCATCGAACGGCTTCGTCTCGGCCTGACGGACGACATGACGGCGCCCGCTCGGGCACGCTGGCCGCTCGGCAGCCCCGATCCCGCGCCCGTCACCGTCTGATCGCTCCGCATGGACGCGATCCGCACCATCGGCGTGATCGGGGGCGGCGCCTGGGGCACGGCGCTCGCCAACGCGGCCGCCTCGTCCGGCAAGGCGGTTGCGCTCTGGATGCGTGACAAGGACGCGGCCGCCAGGGCGGAGCTGTCCCGGAGCAATTCACGATACCTTCCAGGCATCCGGCTGCTGGATGCCATCGGGGTCACGTCGCGGCCGCAGACGCTCGACCATGCCGAGACGGTGCTGCTCGTCGTGCCGACCCAGTCGCTCCGTGTGGCGCTCGAAAGCTTCGCCGGTGTTCTCCCTCCGGCTACGCCCCTCGTGGTCTGCGCCAAGGGTATCGAGCGCGGCACAAACCTGTTCCCGAGCGAGATCGTGCGCGAGCTTCGACCGGAGGCGCCGATTGCCGTCCTGTCCGGCCCGAGCTTCGCGGCGGACGTGGCGCGCGGGCTGCCGACCGCCGTGGCGCTGGCCTCCGCGGACGAGGAACTCGCGCGCAGGCTCGCGGCCGACCTCTCCGGCCCGGCGCTCCGGGTCTATCACGGCACAGACGTGAGAGGGGTCGAGATCGGTGGCGCGGCCAAGAACGTGCTCGCGATTGCGGTCGGGATCGTGGAAGGGCGCAGGCTCGGCGAGAGCGCCAAGGCCGCACTGACGGCGCGCGGCTTCGCCGAGCTTCTCCGTTTCGCGCAGGCCTATGGCGGCCGGCCGCACACGCTGATGGGCCTCTCCGGCCTCGGCGATCTCGTCCTCACCTGCGGGTCGGCGCAGTCACGCAACTTTTCGCTTGGCTTCAGGCTCGGCGCCGGAAAATCGTCCGATGAGGGTGGCGGCGGCAAGCTCGCCGAAGGCGCCTTCACGGCCGATGCCCTGGTCGACCTGGCCCGGAGGCGCGATGTCGAGATGCCGATTGCCGAGGCGGTCGCGGCCGTAATCGCCGGGACGCGAAGCGTCGACGAGGTGGTGGAAGGCCTGATGGCGCGGCCGCTGAAGGCCGAGTAAGCCGGTCAAGCGAGGTTGAGGAGCGGGATTCATGGCGCATTGGCTCTACAAGTCGGAGCCATCGTCCTGGTCATGGGGCGACCAGGTGGCGGCAGGCGAGGCGGGCACCGCCTGGACGGGGGTGCGCAACCACCTCGCGAAGAAGCACCTGCAAAGCATGAAGCTCGGGGATCAGGGCTTCTTCTATCACTCGAACGAGGGAAAGGCGGTGGTCGGGATCGTAGAGGTGATCCGCGAGTATTACCCGGACCACACAGACCCGACCGGCCGCTTCGGCATGGTGGACCTCAAGGCGGTCGAGCCACTGCGCGAGCCGGTGACACTGGAGGCCATCAAGTCCCAGCCGGACCTCGCCGACATGGCCCTGATCAAGAATTCGCGGCTCTCGGTGCAGCCTGTGACGGAGGAGGAATGGCGCCTCATCCGTCGCCTCGGCGGACTCTAGGGCGCGTCCTCTATCGCCAAACGTGTATGTAGGCGCCCCCGCTCGACCGCTGCCGAGGGCCAGGAGACCCGTGATGCAGGAACGCCGCCCCGTCATGCTCGCCATCCTGGATGGCTGGGGCTGGCGCACGGAGCGCGCCGACAATGCCGTCCTCCAGGCGAGGACGCCGACCTTCGACCGGCTCTGGTCGGAGGGGCCGCACGCGTTCCTGCACACCTCCGGCGGCGATGTCGGATTGCCCGAGGGCCAGATGGGGAACTCGGAGGTCGGCCACCTGAATATCGGGGCCGGCCGCGTGGTGATGCAGGACCTGCCCCGGATCGGGGCGGCGATCGCGGATGGCAGCCTCGCGAAGAACGAACAGCTGCTGGGTTTCATCCGTCAGCTGAAAGCCTCGGGCGGCGCATGCCACCTGATCGGGCTCGTCTCGCCGGGCGGCGTCCATTCTCACCAGGACCACGCCATCGCGCTCGCCCGGATTGTGGCGGAGGCCGGGATCGAGGTGCTTGTCCATGCCTGGACGGACGGGCGCGACACCCCTCCGCGCTCTGGGGCAGACGACCTCGCACGGCTTAGCGCCGCGCTGCCGAAAGGTGCGCGGCTCGCCACCGTCTCGGGCCGCTATTTCGCGATGGACCGCGACAAGCGGTGGGCGCGGGTCGAGAAGGCTTATCAAGCCATGGCCGAGGGCGAGGGGCCGCGTTCCTCGGATGTCGCGACCGTCATGGCAGAGGATTACGCGCGCGACGTGACGGACGAGTTCGTCCCGCCAACCGTGATCGGCGCTTATGCCGGCATGAGGCACGGCGACGGCCTGCTGTCCTTCAACTTCCGCGCTGACCGCGTCCGCGAGATACTGCAGGCGCTGCTCGATCCGGCCTTCGACGGCTTTCCGCGCAAGCGCGTGTTGAAGTTCGCGGCCGCGGCCGGCATGACGCAGTATTCCGTCGAACTCGACCGATTTCTCCTGACGCTCTTCCCCCCGCAGAACCTCGAAAACGTGCTCGGGGCGGTCGTCGCGAAGGCCGGGCGAACCCAACTCCGCATGGCGGAGACGGAGAAATACCCCCACGTCACCTATTTCCTGAACGGCGGCGGGGAGACCCCCTTCCCGGGCGAGGAGCGCATCATGGTGCCCTCGCCCAAGGTGGCGACCTACGACCTGCAGCCGGAGATGTCGGCGCCGGAGCTGACCCAGAAGGCCGTCGAGGCGATCCGGTCCGGCAAGTTCGATCTGATCGTCCTGAACTACGCCAATGCCGATATGGTCGGGCACACGGGCAGCCTTGAGGCGGCGAAGAAGGCCGTCGAGGCTGTCGATGCGGGGCTCGGCCGCATAGCGGAGGCCGTCACGGCGGCTGGTGGCGCGCTTCTCGTCACGGCGGACCACGGCAATGCCGAGCTGATGCGCGACCCTGCCACGGGCGGGCCGCATACGGCGCACACGACGAACCTGGTGCCGGTGCTGCTCGCCGGCGTGCAGGGGGCCAAGCTGCATGACGGGCGCCTCGCCGACCTCGCGCCGACGCTGCTCCGGCTCATGGGCCTGGAGCAGCCCCCGGAGATGACTGGCACTCCGCTGCTCGACTGAACGAAGGCTCGGAGCACGCTCCGTCAACCCTGTGCCAAGCTCGGCGGATCGTTCGGAAGCGCACCGCGTTCTCGACCCTGCGATCGGGAGGTCCAACAGGCACATCATGGCCGGTGGTTTTTCATCCGACAGCCGCGGCCAGGTGGAGGCGAGCGCCCCCGCGCTGAACGGCAATGCCGTTATGATCGCCGTCGGCGTCATCGCGGCACTCTATTTCGGCCGCGAGGTCTTCATCCCAATCGCGGGCGCGATCCTGCTCAGCTTCGTGCTCGCGATCCCGGTTCGGCTCCTGCAGGCCTGGGGAATCGGCCGACGTCTGTCGGTCACGTTCGTCGCGGTGCTCGCCTTCGCGGCGATCCTGTCCGTCGGCGCGCTCCTCGCCTCGCAGCTCGCCCAGCTGGCAGGCGATCTGCCGCGCTATCAGTGGACCATCCGGGACAAGATCTCGTCTCTCAAGGAGACGGCCGGCGGCCATGGACCGCTGGGGCGTGTCGCGGACATGCTCCAGGATCTCTCGGACGAGATGAAGCTGCCGCCCCGGCCCAAGCCGGGTGAAGCGCCCGCAACGCTCGACAAGGCTCCGCCCGAGCGGCCCGTCCGCGTCGAGGTGGTCGACACGTCCGCGAGCCCGCTCCAGACGGTCAGGAACTTCGTCGCACCGCTCCTGCACCCGCTCGCGACCTTCGCACTCGTCGCGATCTTCGTCGTGTTCATCCTGCTCCAGCGGAACGATCTCAGAAACCGCCTGATCCGGCTTGCCGGATCGCACGACCTGCAGCGCACGACGGCCGCCATGAACGAGGCTGCGGTCCGGCTCAGCCGGTTCTTCCTGACACAGGTGACGCTCAACGCCTGTTTCGGCGTCGTGGTCGGGCTCGGGCTCTGGGCCATCGGCGTACCGAGCCCGATCCTCTGGGGCATCTTGGCCGCGATCTCGCGGTTCATCCCGTATGTCGGCGTCGTGATCGCAGCAGGGGGACCGCTCCTGCTCTCAGCCGCCGTCGACCCCGGCTGGTCGATGCTCCTGATGACCGCGGCCTTCTTCGTCGTCATCGAGTTCACGGTTGGCCAGATCGTGGAGCCGCTGCTCTACGGCCATTCGACCGGCCTCTCCCCCGTTGCCGTGATCGTGTCGGTAACGTTCTGGACGTGGCTTTGGGGCGGCGTCGGGCTCCTCATCGCAACGCCGCTGACGGTGTGCCTGGTGGTGCTCGGCCGCCACGTCGAGCAGCTCGAGTTCCTGGACGTAATGCTCGGGGACAGGCCGCCGCTCACGGAAGCCGAAATCTTCTACCAGCGCATGCTCGCGGGCGATGCCGGCGAGGGGTTCGAGCAGGCGGAGATCTTCCTCAAGCAGCATGCGCTCTCGACCTATTACGACGAGGTCGCCCTGAAGGGCCTGGCCTTGGCGCAGCTCGATGCGACCCGCGGCGTCCTCGACGACGTGCGGCTGGCGCGTGTCGAGGAAACGGTCTGCGATCTCGTGGACGAGCTATCGGAATACGAGGACCTCGTCCCCAGCCCCGATCCGCGTGCGGCCGACCCGAAACCCGAGCCGAAGCGCGCCGACGGCGACGCCGACCTCGACGAGACGCTGGAACGGGCGGACGAGCGCACTGAGGACCTCCCGGTGCTGGGAGCCGACGAGATCGCGCCCGAATGGCGGGCCGGCTCGCCGGTCCTCTGCGTCGCCGGCCGCAACCAACTCGACCGCGCGGGTGCGCAGATGCTGGCCCAGCTCCTCGGGAAGCACGGGCTCGGCGCGCGCGTCGAGGGCAACGACATCCTCGCCGGCAACCGCATAGGGCCCTTCGACCCCTCGGGTATCCAGCTCGTCTGCGTTTCCTTCCTGGACACGACGACCCCGGTCCATGTCCGCTTCGCCGTTCGGCGGCTGCGCCGGCGCATACCGAATGCGAAGATCCTGGTTGGTGCCTGGAATGTCAGCCCGGAGGAAGCGGAGGCGCTCTGCGCAGCGGCGAGGTCCGATGCCTGCGCGAGCCGGCTCAGCGACGCGCTCCGCTACTGCATCGAGGCCGCACAAGTGGGCTCGGAGGAAGGTCAGGAGGCTGTGCGACCAACACCCCCCCCCGGCTACGCAGGCGAGCGCGGCTTAGAGCATGATCCGCGGAGGTGGGAACCGCCTTCGCGATGAGATGATGCTCAAGCTATTGATCTTGCGCTAAATCTGGTCGGCCACATAAATCCATGTGGCCGGACAACGCGCTAGACGCTCGGGACGGAATGAGGGTTTTGCTCGTCCGCGGGCGTCGGCGCTGCAGTCGAGAACCCGGGCGCGTCCACATGCCAGAGCAGATCGTGCGCGGCGAGGGTTGCATAGGCCGCCTCGGCCTGACCCTCGCCACCCGAGACAGCGGCGTCGAAGGACGCGAGCCCCTCGGCTAGGCTGTCCGGGCGGGCTGACGCGAGCCGGGCCGCGACCGCGTCCCGCCACGTCTCCCGGAGCTTGCGCTTGATGATGGCGCTCATTCCTCGGCCTGCGCGCTTCGCGTGGACATCGAGACCGGGCCTAAACCACCGCCGTTCCTGGGAAAAGCGGGCAGAAGCAGCCGGGCAAGGTCGTCTCCGCCATCCTCAGATCACAATGTGTGCACAAGTCGACACTCATTCCGGACGAGATCGGCTCCTTTTGATTAAGTCTCGACAGCGCGCGAGGCGCTTGCCAGTTTGGGTGTTTGATGGCGGTTGACCTCAAGGCGGAGCTGACGCGGCCGCCCGCGCTGATCCTGGCCGCGCTCGCTGCGCTCGGTTGGGTTCTGTTCGCGCTCTCGTCCTGGTCATCCGCTTCTGTGCAGAAGACACAGCGGCTGCAGATTCTGGACCTGAGCGCAAAGAGCGACCGGCTGGCCACGGACCTGGCCCGGCAGGTGGAGGCGGCAGGAGCGATTGCGGATCTTCAGGCGAAGGTGGCCGCGACCCGTGAGGAACTGACCCGGGTGGCGCAGACCCGCACGGACGTCCAGAACGAGCTTGCGGCGGCGCAGAAGAACCTGCTCGGTGTCCGGCGCGATCTCAGCGAGGCCGACCGCACCCTGCAGAACCAGTCACAGAAGATGAGCGAGATGCAGACGAATGCTGAAGCTCAGGCCGCCGAGGCGAGCGACCAGCAGCCGACTGCGCGATCGTCTCGCCGGGGTGCTCGCAAGTGGTCGCGGCGTGGACGGCAGTCGCGTTCCTACTCGGTCAGCCGATCACGCTGACCGCACCCTGGCGGGGGATCCCGGTTCAGGCCGCGGAGGAGGATTCCAGCCCGGCGAGCGGGCGGCTCGTCGCCCCAATCTTTGAGGCCGCGATCACGGCCTGGGTTCGGCTGTCGACCCCAAGCTTCTGCAGGATCGCCGAGACATGCGCCTTCACGGTGGCCTCGGAGACGTTGAGTTCGTAGGCGATCTGCTTGTTGAGCAGCCCCTCGGACAGCATCATCAGGACGCGCATCTGTTGCGGCGTCAGCCGGCCGATACGGCGGACGAGGTCGACCAGCTCCCGATCTTCGGCTGTATCGAGATCGACATCCGGTGGCGCCCAGATGTCGCCCGAGAGGACGGTGCGGATCGCGTTGCCGATCCCGTCCGTGTCGAGCGATTTCGGAATGAAGCCCGAAGCGCCGAACTCGACGGCGCGCCGGATCACGACCGGCTCCTCGCTCGCCGACACGATGACGATCGGCACGTCCGGAAATTGCGCGCGGAGATAGATGAGGCCGGAAAAGCCCTGCGCACCCGGCATGGCGAGGTCGAGAAGGAGGAGGTCGACGTCGCGCTCCTCGGCCAAAAGCGCATTCAGCTCGTCGAGCCCGCTCGCCTCCCGGACCACGCAACCGGGCATGAACGACTCGATGGCGCCCCGCAGAGCGCCACGAAACAGCGGATGATCGTCAGCGATGATCAGCTTCGTCGAGGACAGATCGGAATCTCCCAGATTGCCGGCAGTTTAAGCCTGCAATCCGCCTAATTGATTAACCGACCTTAGACTTTCGTCAGAGGCGCGACAACCATTCATGAACGGCGGCCGGCGGTCACATGCCGGTAAGGTTGACGACGACCTCGCGCCGATGCGGCTGGTCACGGTGCTCGACGAGGTAGATGCCCTGCCACGTCCCGAGGGCGAGCCGGCCCGAGACGATCGGGACCGCGAGCGAAACATCGGTCAGCATCGCCCGGATATGGGCCGGCATGTCGTCCTGGCCTTCAATGCGGTGCACGTAGGCCAGGTTGCGCGGCGCGAGCCGGTCCAGCGCCGACATCAGGTCCGTCCGGACATCCGGATCCGCGTTCTCCTGGATCGTGAGCGAGGCCGAGGTGTGCCGGCACAGGAGGGCTGCCAGGCCGTGCGCGATCCCGCTCTCCGCGACGAAGCTCGACAGGGCGGAGGTGATCTCCGTGAACCCTGGCCCCCTCGTCTGGACAGCAAGCCGGCCGGTCACCTGCCGCTGCACCGGCCCGGACGCAATCGTCTCGACCCGCATCAGCCGGCCTTCTGCATCGGGTGCAGCTCCGTCTCACCCTTCTGCAGGATGCGCTCCAGCAGTTCGATCCGGTCGGCCTCGCCTGCCGGCTTGTCCCAGCGGATGCGATTGATCCGCGGGAAGCGCATCGCCACCCCGGATTTGTGCCGCGTCGAGCGCTGCAGCCCCTCGAACGCGACCTCGAGCACGAGGCCCTTGTCCGGCCCGTAGGTCACCTCGCGCACCGGGCCGAAGCGGTTCACGGTGTTGTTGCGGACGAAGCGATCGAGCTTCTGAAGCTCCTGGTCCGTGAAGCCGGAATAAGCCTTGCCGACGGGCACCAGCTCGTCACCGGCTGCCCCCTCGCGCCAGACGCCGAAGGTGTAGTCCGAGTAGAAGGACGAGCGCTTTCCGTGACCGCGCTGCGCGTACATCATCACGGCATCGACCAGGAACGGATCGCGCTTCCACTTCCACCACGGCCCCTTCGGCCGGCCGGGCAGATAGGGCGAGTCTACCCGCTTCAGCATGCAGCCCTCGATCGCGTCGGCGTCGAGCCCGGCCCCGGCGCTTGCGGGATCGGCGCGGGCTGCGGTGAGCTCGTCCCAAGTCGAGAAGCGCACGAGCGGCGAGACGTCGATCCGGGGCTCGTTCAGCCGCGTCAGAAAGGCCTCGAGCCGCTTGCGGCGCTCCGCGAACGGGAGGTGACGGATGTCCTCCTCACCCTCGACCAGCATGTCGTAGCACCTCAGATGCGCCGGGTAGTCGAGCAGCATCTTGGGCGTCACGGCCTTCCGGTTAAGGCGCTGCTGCAGCACGTTGAAGCTCTGCACGCGGCCTTCGCGCAGGATGAGTAACTCGCCGTCGAGCGTCGCCTCGAAATCGAGCGCCTCCACGAGGTCCGGGAAGGCCCCGGAGACGTCCTCGCCCGTTCGGGAATAGATGCGGCGGACCAGCCGCCCCTGCGCATCCCGTCCGGCCACAGCCTGAAGGCGGATGCCGTCCCATTTCCATTCGGCCATGAAGTCGGAGGCGTCGAGCTTGCCGAAATCCTCCTCCTCCAGCGGGTGGGCGAGCATCGGCGGGCGGAACGGTGCCGGGTTCGACCCCTCCGGCCGCGGGCCTCTCCCCTCCACCCAGGCGAACAGCTCCGCGTAGGGCGGCTCGAGCCCGTGCCAGACATGCTCGATCTCGTCCGGATCGAGATCGCCGAGGCTCGCCACCGCCGTCTTCGCAAGCCGGGCCGACACGCCTATCCGAAGCTCGCTCGTGATCAGCTTGAGCAGCGCCCAGCGGCCGGTCTCGTCGAGCGCGTCGAGCCAGGTCGCGATGAGGCGGGGCAGCTCGGTCTTTCCCGCCGTGGCAAGGCCCTCGACCACCTCAGAGAGCGCCGGCACGTGCGGGAACGGCCCTTCCGGCGCGATGGGTTCGCCCGAGGCGTCGATCGGCTCGGGCGGGTTGTTGTGGCCGAGACTCGGCTGCCGCCACTCTCTGCCCTCGTCATGCTGAGGAGCGTCGCGCAGCGACGCGTCTCGAAGCACACCGGACGCTACCGCGTGCTTCGAGACGGCGCTCGGCGCCCCCTCAGCATGACGAACTTGGCTGCTTGCAGGGGAAGAGTCAGGCGCCCGCCACATCAGGGCCACCGTCTCCGACAGGTCGCCGACATAATCCCAGGACAGCCCGAACAGGACAGGGTCGGAGCGCTCCGCCATGAGCCCGCGGATCAGGTTCGGCTTAGCGTGCCGGAAAGAGAGCGCGCCGGTCAGCGCTGCGAGCGCGAAACCGCGTTCCGGGTCGGGCGTATGGCGGAAGTAATCCGCCATGAGGCGGATCTTGGCGTTGCGGCGCGGTTCGTAACCGATCCGGTCGATAAGCTGCGCGAAGCGGTTCACGCGGCGGCCTCCGCGGCCGGCTCGGGAAGCTCGTCCGCCTGGAGGTCGCCTTCCTCGTCGCCGTAGCCGAGAAGGTGGAGCGGGCGCGCCTTGATGCCCCGCGACACGCACCAATGGACAAGCGCGTCCTCCTGCCCGTGCGTCACCCAGACCTCCTCCGCCTGCGTCTCGATGATCGAGCGGCAGAGGTCGTCCCAATCGCAATGGTCGGAGATGACAAGCGGCAGCTCGACGCCCTTCTGGCGGGCCCGAGCGCGCACCCGCATCCAGCCGGACGCGAAGGCCGTCACGGGGTCGGGGAACTTCCGCGCCCAGATCTCCTGGATGGCGGAGGGCGGGCAGATCACGATCTCGCCCGCGAGCTTCGCCCGCTGCTCCGGCGCGACCCGCGGCGTCTCCCCGAGCTCGACCCCGAGCTCCTTGTAGAGGCTCGTCAGGCGCTCCATCGCGCCGTGCAGATAGATCGGGCGGTCGTAGCCGGACTCCCGGAGCAGAGCCATGACGCGCTGCGCCTTCCCGAGCGCGTAGGCACCGACGATATGCGCCCGGTCCGGAAAGAGTCGGGCGGATTCGATCAACTTGTCCGTCTCGGCCTTCGCGTCGGGATGGCGGAAGACCGGCAGCCCGAAGGTGGCTTCCGTGATGAACACGTCGCAGCGCACCGGCTCGTAGGGCAGGCAGGTGGGATCACGGCCGCGCTTGTAGTCCCCGGACACGACCAGCCGGCATTTCCCCTGCTCGATCACGATCTGGGCGGAGCCGAGCACATGGCCGGCCGGCACGAAGGTCACCTGGACGTCGCCGATCCGCATGACTTCGCCCAGCACCGCCTCCTGCGTGCCGCCGGCGAAATCCTCGCCGTAGCGCACCGCCATGATGGCGAGGGTCTCGGCCGTTGCGAGCACATGGCCGTGCCCGGAACGGGCATGATCCGAATGGCCGTGCGTGATCACGGCGCGCGGGACCGGCCGCGTCGGGTCGACGTGGAAGTCGCCGGCCGGGCAGTAGAGCCCCTGAGGAGTGAGCGTCAGGAGATCTGCCGCGCGGGTCGCCATGCGAGGAATATAGGCATTCGAAGGAGGTCCGGAACGGCCCGGACCGGAAACCTAGTCCGGAAGCGCACGTTGGTTCCGCACAGCATCCGTTTGGAGGCGAGTCATGGCCCAGAGCACCTATGCAGGGACGACCGGTTCAGGGGCGGGCGGGGCGCAAACGACCTCACCGAAGGCGCTGATCGAGAGCGATCGCGTCGAGGGGACGGCCGTCTACGGCGCCGACAACAGCCACATCGGAACGATCAAGCGACTCATGATCGACAAGCTCTCCGGGCAGGTCGCCTACGCGGTGATGTCCTTCGGGGGCTTCCTCGGCCTCGGCGAGGACACCTACACGATCCCCTGGAGCAAGCTCGACTACGACACGGATCTCGGCGGCTACAAAACGGACATCTCGCCCGACGCCGTGAAGGGCGCGCCCGATTTCTACCGGGAGGGCGACTACCAGTGGAACGACCGCGAGCACGAGCGGCGATTGCACGACTATTACGGCGTATCGCCCTATTGGGGCCTGTGACGCGCCTCAGCTCTTTCCGATCCACCACGCGGCGAGGACGAAGAACACCTCGCCGGTGAGGATCCCGAGCACGAGCGAGCGGCGCAGAGCCAGGAAGCCGAGAATCCCGACGACGACCGCGCTCGCCCGGATGGCGAGCGGAATGTGCTCGAGAGCGGCCGCCGGCGAATAGATCAGCCGGGCGACGACGGCCGCGAGCAGCGTCGTCGCGACGACCTTGATCCAGCGGAAGAACTCCGAGTTCTCATTGATGCCGCGCGACAGGAACACGGCAGCGACCCGGAAGCTCTCGTTCGGCAGGACGCCCGCGAGGAGTACGACGAGATAGGGCCAGAGCGCCTCGCTCATGCGGGCCGCTGCGGCAGCTTTCGCCCGAGCAGGAATGCCGCCGTGCCTCCGACGAGGCCGGTGGCAAGCAGGTCGTAATCCTTTCCGATCGTGAGCTGAGCAACCGGCACCAGTGCGACCCCGAGCACAATGGCCAGCCAGTCGGGCGCGTTCCGGGCGCTGCCGACGAGCGAGATCATGAAGTAGAGCGGCGTGAGGCAGAGAAGCCCGGCCGCCAGAGGTCCGGGCAGCGCGCTGACGAGCAGATAGCCGATCCCGGTCATTGTAGCGCTGACGGCCATGCAGGCCGAGGCGAAGCCGAGATAGTACGGGACGCGCCGCTCCGGCTCCATGCCGGGAAGGTGGCGCGTCGCGTCAATCCAGGAGGTCGCGGCGACGAGATGCGCCATGAGGAGCTGCAGCCAGAGCGGCTGGCCCGGTCGTCGCAGATACGGCCAGATCGACAGCACCATCGGCAGAAGCCGGATGGCGGAGAGGGCGACCGCCAGCGCCGCCGCGAGCAGGAGGCCCCCGCTCGCGAGCGTCCCGTAGAGGATCAGCTGCGCCGGCGCCGCCCAGATCACGATCGTGGAGAAGATCGCCGCCCCGATCGGGTGCCCGGCATCGCGAGCCAGGCTTCCAACGCCCAGAAGCGAGAACCCGACGATCCAGGCGGGCATTGCGAGCGCCCGGCCGACACCCCAGAGGTAGTCGCGCCGCAAGGCAGGCGCCATCACGGTCAGGCGGCGCGCGACGGCGCCTCGTTGATCGCTCGCCAGATGCGGTCGGGGGTCGCCGGCATGTCGACGTGGCTCACGCCGAACTCGCGCAGCGCATCCACGACCGCGTTCATAACCGAGGGCAGCGCGCCCGCGACGCCCGCCTCGCCGCAACCCTTGGCCCCGAGCGGGTTCGTGGTCGCCGGGACGGGACGGCTCATGAAGGGCGCGAAGGGCGGGGCGTCATGCGCGCGCGGCATCGCGTAATCCATGAACGACCCTGAGACGAGCTGGCCCTCGGGGTCGTAGGCGGTCCGTTCGAGCAGCGCCTGGCCGATCCCCTGGAGCACGCCGCCATGCGCCTGCCCCTCCACAAGCATCGGGTTCACAACCGTCCCGAAGTCATTGACCATCGTGTAGCGCACGACCTCGGTCGTGCCCGTCTCCGGGTCAATCTCGACCTCGGCGATGTGGCAGCCGTTTGGGTAGGCGGCGGGCGAGCTCTGATGAACGTGCTTCACGTCGAGCGAGCGCGGCGTCGCGTCCGGCAGGCTCACGCCCTCGCGAAGCTTGTGCGCCATCTCCATGATGCCGATTCCGCGGTCGGTGCCGACCACCGTGAAGGTGCCGTCGGCGAACTCGATATCGGCCTTCCCGGCCTCCAGCATCTCGGCCGCGATCTCGCGCCCGATCTCGATGACCTTGTCGGCTGCTTCCAGGATCGCGGCGCCGCTCGCCATGATCGACTTCGATCCGCCGGTGCCCCCGCCCGCGACGAGCTGGTCGGAATCGCCCTGGACGAGCCGGATGCGATCGAAGGGGATGCCGAGCTTCGACGTGAGGACCTGGGCGAAGGGCGTCCAGTGGCCCTGGCCGTAGTCGAGCGTGCCGGTCACGATGGTGACGTCGCCGTCCGGCTCGAAGCGGATGCCGCCCATCTCGTTCGTCGGCGGCGCCGTCACCTCGAGATATTGCCCGATGCCGCGCCCACGCAGCTTGCCGCGGGCGGCGCTTTCGCGCTTGCGGGTCTCGAAGCCGGCCCAGTCTGCGGCCTCGAGAGTCTTGTCGAGCAGCGCGGTGAACTCGCCTGAATCGTAGTTCGTCTCGACGGGCGTCTGGTACGGGATCTCGTCCGGCCGGATGTGGTTGAGGCGGCGCAGCTCGACGGCATCGCGGCCGGTTTCATACGCGGCGGTCTCGATCAGCCGCTCCATGATGTAGTTGCCCTCGGGGCGCCCGGCGCCGCGATAGGCGCTCACGGGAACCGCATTGGTGAAGGCGCAGCGGATATCGACCTGGACCTGCGGCGTCCGGTAAACCGAGACCACGTTCTTGGCGATGTTCACGGACGAGAAGATCGGCGCGACGGGCGTCAGATAGCCCCCGAAGTCGGCCAAGCCTTCGATCCGCATCGCCAGGAAGCGCCCCTCGGAATCGAGCGCGAGCTCCGCGTCCACCTCCAGCCCGCGGCCATGGTGGTCGGACAGGAAGCTGTCGGAGCGCTGGTCCGTCCACTTCACCGGCCGCCCCAGCACCTTCGCGGCATGGAGCAGGCAGACATATTCCGGGAACGGGCTCGACTTCATGCCGAAGGAGCCCCCGACATTCGGCGTCAGGATCCGGACCTTCTCGACCGGCTCGTTCATGGCGGCCGCCATGGCGGAGCGCATACCAAAGGCGCCTTGGCTGCCGAGATGAAGCGTGTAGCGGCCGTTCTCCGGGTCGAACTCGCCGAGGGCCGCGCGAGGCTCCATCGGGTTCACGACGAGGCGGTGGCTCGCGAGCTTCAGCTTCGTGACATGCGCGGCGCTGGCAAAGGCCGCATCGACCGCTGCGGTGTCGCCGTGGTGGTAATCGAAGAAGACGTTGCCGGGCGCGTCGTCGAAGAGAAGAGGCGCGCCTTCTGCGACGGCCTCCTCCGCCGTGATCGCGGCCGGGAGCGCCTCGATGTCCAGCGCGATCGCCTCCGCCGCCTCGCGCGCCCCGAGCTGCGTTTCGGCGACGACGAAGGCGACCGGGTCGCCCACGAAGCGGACGCGGTCCCGCGCGAGCGCCTCGCGCGGCGGCTTCTTCATGGGCGAGCCGTCGCGATTCTTGAACGCCATCGAGTTCGGGAACGAACCGTAGGCGGCAAGGTCGGAGGCCGTGTAGATGCCCAGCACGCCGGGCATGTCCCGGGCCGCCTCCACATCGATCCCGCGCAATTCGCCATGGGCGTACGGGCTCCGCACGAAGGCGGCATAGACCTGACCGGGAAGCGCGATGTCGTCCGTGTAGCGGCCGTGGCCCTGGACAAGGGTCGGATCCTCGCGCCGATGAACCGGCTGGCCGATGGCGAACTTCATCTGCGCCGGATCGCCCACGCCGGCGGAGCCGCCGGGCCGATCGGAGACGTCAAAGAGAGATTGGCCCGAGAGAACGCTCGCTCGCGTCATGCGCCGTCGATCCTGATGGGAGAGGGGCGCAACCAATCATGTCGAAAGGCCGCCCGCAATGGAGCGTTACGAATGGCAGCCCGGCGCGGATTGCGAGCGCCGGGCTCCGCCTGCTCAGTACGGCTGGACGTAGACTCGGCCGCGCCGCGGGCCCGGGGAATAGCCGCTCCCCTCGGTGTAGTAGCCGCGTGCAGCCATCTGGCGGTCCGTGTAACCCTCATAAGGCGCGCCGATGCGATAGCGGGCGGGATCGTTCCACGCCCAAGGCTCGATGAAGCGCGGGTTCTTCTGCGCGTCGTCGATGAACGTGTCGCCCATGCGCCCGCCGCCGCCCCCACCACCCCCGCCGCGCTGGGCAAGCGCCGCATCGGACGTGAAGGCAGCCACGGCAAGCGCGCCGGCCGCTAGAGCGAGAATAGCTTTGCCTCGGGACATGGTCGGCGCCTTCTGCTGTGGTCTTTCTGAACGCGGCACGGTCCCGGCCGGTTCAACCGGCGCGACCCGATGCCCAACGCGCGGCCGCCTCGTCATCCGCCGCCTTCGCCTCGACCCAGGGCCCAAGCTCGCCCGTCCGCAGGTGCTCGCGCTTCCAGAAGGGAGCGCGGGTCTTCAGGAAGTCCATCAGGAACTCGGCCGCCGAGAAGGCGGCTTCCCGGTGCGAGGAGGAGGAGGCGACCAGCACGATCCGCTCGCCCGGCCGGATCAGGCCGTAACGGTGGATGATCGTCAGGCCGAGCAGCGGCCATCGCGATGCGGCCTCGTCCGCGACGCGGCTGACCTCCGCCTCGGCCATGCCCGGATAATGCTCCAGCTCGAGAGCGGAGAGCCGGCCCTCTTCGTCACGGCATAACCCCAGGAAAGTCGCCACCGCGCCGACATCCGCGCGGCCGGCGGTGAGGCTGTCCACCTCGGCCGCGGGATCGAAATCCTCGCGCTGAATGCTGACGGTCGGGACCATCGGACCGCTCAGCCGCCGGTCATGGGCGGGAAGAACGCCACCTCGCGCGCACCCGCGAGCGGCGTTTCGGGCCTCACGTGGACCTGGTCGATAGCCGCCCGGATCACCCGCTCGTTCTCGAAGGCGTGGACATAGCCTTCGCCGCGCGTCTTCAGCCAGGAGACCAGCTCCGCGACTGTGCCGACCTCGGCAGGGAGGTCGATCGTCTCTTCGGCCTGCCCGACCCGCTCGCGAACCCAGGCAAAGTAGACGAGCTTCATCTCACGAGGACCCGTTGATCGCGTGGGTGATGCTCGTCTTCAGGTAGTCCCAGCCGGTGTAGATCGTGAGCCCGGCCGCAAGCCACAGGAGCACGAGCCCGATGGTGACCGTGCCGGGCAGGACGGCCTCGCCGGCCGGGCCTGCAATCAGGAACCCGAGCGCCACGAGCTGGAATGCCGTCTTCCACTTCGCCACCCGCGAGACGGGCATGCCGACCTTCAGCTCGGCCAGGTACTCGCGGAGGCCCGAGACCAGCACTTCGCGGCAGAGGATCACGATTGCCGCCCAGAGATGCACGCCGCGGATCGTGTGATCGTTCGTCAGCATGAGGAGGCATGCCGCAACGAGCAGCTTGTCCGCGATAGGATCAAGCATGCGGCCGAGCATCGAGTGCTGCGCATAGGCGCGCGCGAAATAGCCGTCGAAATAATCCGTGATGCCGGCTGCGATGTAGACCGTAAGGGCGATCCAACGCGACCAGAAATCCTCCGGCCAGAACAGCAACCCCGCCACGACGGGCACAGCCACGACGCGGGAATAGGTGAGGACGTTCGGCAGGTTCAGGGCCGGGGAGCGTCGCAGCGGCGAGGCCAGATTCATGCTCCGAGGAAGCATGCGGGGCGGGACAGCGTCAACATGAGCCGGGACAGGGCAGCTCAGCCCGCACCGCTCCTGAAGAAGTCGTAGACGGTCTTTGCCGTCGCCGCGTTGACGCCAGGCGCCCGCATCAGGTCGTCGAGCGCAGCACGCTCGATCGCTTTCATGGTCCCGAAATGATGAAGCAGCGCACGCTTCCGGGACGGGCCGATGCCCGGGATCTCGTCGAGCGGACTCTTGGTCAGCTCGCGCTTGCGCTTCGCACGGTGCGCCCCGATGGCGAAGCGGTGAGCCTCGTCCCGGAGCCGCTGCACGAAGTACAGCGCGGGGTCGCGTGGCGGCAGCCGGATCGGCGCCTGGCCCGGGATGAAGAAGGTCTCCCGTCCGGCGTCACGGTCGCGGCCCTTCGCTACGCCGACCAATGCTACCCCCGTCGCGCCGACCTCCTCGAGTGCTGCCCGCGCCGCCTCAAGCTGTCCCTTGCCGCCGTCGATCAGGACGAGGTCCGGCCAGGCGGGGAAGGTATCGGGGTCTTGGTCTACCTGGTCCGCCCCCAGTTCGGGCGAGGGGAATTCTCGCGGGCTTTCCTTCACCAGCCGGGCGAAGCGGCGGCGGAGCATCTCGTTCATCATGGCGTAGTCGTCGCCGGGCGTGAGTTCCTCCGACCGCATGTTGAAGGTGCGGTAATGCGTCTTCATCAGGCCGTTCGGGCCGGCGACGATCATCGCCCCGACCGCGTTCGTGCCCATGATGTGCGAGTTGTCGTAGACCTCGATCCGGCGCGGCGGCTCAGGCAGCCCGAAGGCCGCACCAAGCGACGCGAGCAGCTTCACCTGGCTGGATGTCTCGGCGAGCCGCCGGCCCAGCGCCTCCTTGGCGTTCCGAAGCGCCGACTCGACGAGCTGGCGACGCTCGCCCCGCTGCGGCACCGAAATCTCGACCTTTCGGCCGGCCTTCACGGTGAGGGCGGAGGCGAGGAGCGCGCATTCCTCGATGTCCTCGGAGAGGAGCACCAGGCGCGGCGGCGGCTTGTCATCGTAGAACTGCGCCACGAACGAGGCCAGCACCTCGGCGCGGGACACGGATTTGTCGGCACGCGGGAAGTAGGCGCGATTGCCCCAGTTCTGGTGATTTCGGAAGAAGAACACCTCGACGCAGAACGACCCGGCCTGCTCGTCGATGGCGATGATGTCCGCCTCTTCCGTGTTCTGGGTGTTGATTCCCTGCGTCGATTGCACGGCCGAGAGCGCCGCGAGCCGGTCGCGGTAGCGGGCGGCGCGCTCGAACTCGAGCTCCTCGGCGGCATGGTTCATCTCGGCCGCGAGCTTGTGCTTTACCGCGCTCGAGCGGCCCGAAAGGAAAGCCCGCGCCTCCTCGGCGAGCTTGCCGTATTCGGCCAGCTCGATCTCCCCCGTGCAGGGGCCGGAGCAGCGCTTGATCTGGAACAGCAAGCAAGGCCGCGTGCGGTTTTCGTAGTAGGAGTCCGAGCAGGACCGGAGCAGGAACGCCCGCTGCAGCGCGTTGATGGTGCGGTTCACCGCCCAGACGCTGGCGAATGGGCCGAAGAAGAAGCCCTTCCGGTTGCGCGCGCCGCGATGCTTCACGACCTGCGGCGCCTCGGAATCGGCTGTCAGCAGGATGTAGGGAAGCGACTTGTCGTCCCGGAGCACCACGTTGTAGCGCGGCCGGAGCTGCTTGATGAGGTTCGCTTCTAGGAGCAGCGCCTCCGTCTCGGTCGCCGTGGTGACGAACTCCATGGAGGCCGTCTCGGCGATCATCCGCGTGATGCGGTTCGAGTGCCCGACCCCGCGCACATAGGACCCGACGCGCGCCTTCAGGCTCTTCGCCTTGCCGACGTAGAGGACGTCGCCCTTCGCATCGATCATCCGGTAGACGCCCGGGGAAGCCGGCAGCGTCGCCCAGAAGCGGCGAATGACGGAGGCGCCCGCCTCGATCGAGGCGGGCGTCGCCTCGAAATCGAGCTCGACGCCCGAGCCTCCTTCGGGCGCAAGCTCCTCGTCATCCCGCTCGTCGTCGAGGATGTCCGGCGGCACGTCGTTGGCGGCGACACGACTCATTCCCCGTGATGTAGGCGGGCGGGCCGGGCCGGGAAAGCGGCCCGTTGCCGCCGCCTCTCCGCATTAACCTATGTTGCAGTTGCGAAGGGTTCGGGTTGTGACGCTCACGTGACGCTGCTAAGAGCGCGGCGCCGAAAGCTGTCTTCGGGCGGCTCCCATGTCCGTGGCGTGAACACCTCCCGATGAAGCTTGTTGCGGGGAACTCGAACCGGCCGCTTGCGGACGCGATTTCGCAGTACCTGAACGTGCCGCTCGCGCGCGCGACTGTGCGGCGCTTCGCCGACATGGAGATCTTCGTCGAGATCGGGGAGAACGTGCGCGGCGAGGATGTCTTCGTCATCCAGTCGACGTCGTCTCCGACGAACGACCACCTGATGGAGCTGCTGATCATCGCGGACGCGCTCCGGCGCGCCTCGGCCCGGCGCATCACGGCCGTGATCCCCTATTTCGGCTACGCCCGGCAGGACCGGAAGTCGGCCGCCAGGACGCCGATTTCGGCGAAGCTCGTCGCGAACCTCATCACCCATTCGGGCGTCGACCGGGTTCTCACGATCGACCTCCATGCCGGACAGATCCAAGGCTTCTTCGACATCCCGACCGACAACCTCTTCGCCGCGCCCGTGATGGTGCGCGACGTGAAGGACCGGATGAATCACATCGACAAGGTCGTCGTCTCGCCAGACGTTGGCGGTGTCGTGCGCGCTCGCGCCCTAGCGAAACGCATCGATGCGCCGCTCGCGATCGTCGACAAGCGCCGCGAGCGTCCCGGGGAGTCCGAGGTGATGAACATCATCGGCGACGTGGCGGGACGCTCCTGCATCCTGGTGGACGACATCGTGGATTCCGGCGGCACGCTCTGCAACGCTGCCGAGGCGCTGCTCCAGCAGGGCGCGACGGATGTCTACGCCTACATCACCCATGCCGTTCTGTCCGGCGGCGCCGTGTCCCGCATCGCGAGCTCCAAGCTGAAGGAACTCGTGGTCACGGACTCGATCCTGCCGACCGAGGCCGTGAAGGTCGCCCGCAACATCCGGGTCATCACCATCGCGCCGCTCATGGGCGAGGCCATCGCCCGCACGTCGACCGAGTCGAGCGTGTCGAGCCTCTTCGACTAGGGCTTAAGCAGCGCCGGACCGAGGAGGGCTGCAAGTGGACGAGTCGCCCGCAGGCGCTCTGAAAAGAACCGTTAACCTCGCTTCGTAGCGCCAGGGCTGAACAGCGCACTCCGCAACCCCGGAAACTCGGCCGTAAGGGTTGCGACCGTACCGTCCGGCTGGTTCCGGATGGCAGTCATGACAGCGATCGTGCAGCGTTTCGGACGCGACGCGCAGGGCAGCGTCGCCCTCATGTTCGCCTTTGCGGCTATCGTGCTCATCGGGGCGGTCGGGGCGTCGATGGATTATTCCCGCGCCGCTTCCGTTCAGTCGAGCCTGCAGCGTGCGGTGGACGGCACCGCGCTTCTCGCGGCCAAGAACAACGAACAGCTCAGCGCGTCGCCGATGTCGGATGCGGCAGCCACCGACTACCTCCGCAAGACCTTTTCGGCGGAAAAGATCACGGACCTGAACGCCAAGGTGACCTGGCTGCCCTCGAGCGTACGGGTGGATGCGACCGCGGTCGTGCCGACCACGCTCATGAACGTCCTCGGCGTCCGGACCATGCCGGTCGCGGCGACGTCCGAGGCGCTCTTCAGCACGAAGGCCGAGATCATCCTGGTCCTCGACAACACCGGCTCGATGAACGAGCTGAACAAGCTGCCCACGCTTCAGGCGGCTGCAAAGAACTTTCTGACAAGGATGCAGGGAGCCTCGGCCGGAGCGGATGCCGTGCGGATCGGGCTCGTTCCCTTCGAGACGGACGTCAACCTCGGGGCGCTAAAGACCGCGTGGTGGGTTGATCCGGCGCAAACCAACTACTGGACGGCGAACCCTCAAACCTCCGGCTGCATCTGGGACCGTGATCAGCCGAACGATGCGAAAGATACTCCACCGAGCCCAGGTGTAGCGAGCACCCTCTATGGCCCAGACCAGACCCGCACGAGTGCCTGCTCGATCACCCCGATCGTACCGCTGACTACTGATTTCAACGCCCTTCGGGCCAGTGTCGACGCGATGGTGGCAAGCGGGACGACGAACCTGACCATCGGACTCGCGTGGGGCTACCACCTTCTATCCCCATCCGAACCGATCACGAACGCCCAGCCCTTCGGCACGAAGAACCTAACGAAGTACGTCGTTCTCATGACCGACGGCTACAACACCAAGATGCGCGGCACGGAGGTTGTCGCCATCATGGACGCGCGGACCCGGCAGGTCTGTGATGCCATCAAGGCCGACGGCAAGATCGTCATCATCACGGCGAAGATCATCGTTGGAAACGACAGCCTCTTGCGCGACTGCGCCACGAGCCCGGACTTGTTCTTCCCGGTCGCGGAAGTCTCAGAACTCGATGCCGTGTTCAAGAAGATCTACGACGCCATCGTGGGCACGCGGATCACCCGATGAGCCGCGCGAAGGCCGCCCTTGACCAGGGCTGTCGTCCTGCGCTGAAAGAGCGCCGGAGATCTCCCGGCATGACCCAGACCCGTTTGCGCGCGGAAGGCGCCGCGGCGCTCGCGCTTTTCGTTGCCACCATCCCGGCCGCCAATTGGCTGATCGGCAATATCGGGACCGTGTGCCCGCCCGGCGAGCCGTGCCTCATCCCTGTCGCGCCGGGCATGATGGCCCCCTCTGGCGTCCTGATGGTCGGACTTGCGCTCGTGCTGCGCGATCTCGTCCAGCGACGGTTGGGGCTCCTTGCGGGCTTGGTCGCCATCCTGATCGGCGCGGCACTGTCGGCCTGGATCGCCCCCAAGGCCGTCGTCCTCGCGTCGGCCGCGGCGTTCCTGCTCTCCGAACTCGCAGACTTCTTCGTCTACACGCCGCTGCAACGTCGGCGTTTCGTGACGGCGGTGGTGGCCTCGAGCGTGGTCGGCCTCGCGGTAGATTCCGCCGTGTTCCTGTATCTCGCCTTCGGCAGCCTGGATTTCCTGCCCGGCCAGATCCTCGGCAAGCTCTGGATGGTGCTGATCACCATCCCGGTCGTGCAGTGGATCCGCCGCCGCGACGAGCGGCTAGGCGTCGCCCTCGCGTAACCCGCGATCAGTGCGGCACGATTGCCCTCAATCCGTAGACGAGGGCCGTGAAGGCCGCGACGCTTCCGAGGTAGAGCAGCACGAACCAGGCGAGCCGGGGCAGCCGGCTCAATGGTAGGCCTCGGCTACGTCCTCGGCCACCTTCCCACGGAATACCCAGTACGCATAGGCCGTGTAAGCGAAGGTGATCGGCACCGCGAAGGCGTAGCCGACGAGGACGAAGATCTGCGATTCGGGCGCGTTCGCGGCCTGCCAGATCGTGAGGTCCGGCGGCACGACATACGGGAAAAGGCTGATCCCGAGCCCCAGGAAGCCGAGCAGGAAAAGTGCAATCGTGAGCAGAAAGGGCGCGACGTGCCGCCCGTCCTCGAGCGTCTTCCAGATGGCATAGGCCACGAGGGCAGTGAGCAGCGGCACCGGCCAGAGGAACGCGATGTTCGGCCAGTCGAACCAGCGCTGCTCGATGTGGCGGCCGAGGAAGGGCACCCAGGCTGAGACGATCCCCATCGCGGCGACCGTCGCAAACAGGAAGACCTTGGCCTTTCGCCGCGCCCAAAGCTCGAGATCCCCGGTCGTCTTCATCACGCACCAGGTCGCGCCGAGGAGTCCGTAGCCGCAGACGAGCCCGATCCCGGTCATCACCGTAAACGGCGTCAGCCAGTCCCACTGGCTGCCGGTGAATTGCCGTCCGGAATACTTGAAGCCCTGCACGAAGGCGCCGAGCACCATGCCCTGCGAGAAGGTCGCGAGCAGCGAGCCGTAGTGGAAGGCGTGGTCCCAAACGCGCTGCGAGCTCTCCGCCTTGAAACGAAACTCGAAAGCCACACCACGGAAGATCAGCGCGATAAGCATGATGATGATCGGCATGTAGAGCGCCGGCATGATGATCGCGTAGGCGAGCGAGAACACGCAAAACAGCCCGACGCCGCCGAGTATCAGCCAGGTCTCGTTGCCGTCCCAGATCGGCGCGACCGAGAACATCATGCGGTCGCGCCAACTGCGCTCCTGGGCGCCGCTGAACAGGATCCCGACCCCGAGGTCGAACCCGTCCACCACGACATACATCACGACCGCGATCCCGAGGATCGCGGCCCAGATCAGCGGAAGCCAGAAGGCGTAGCCCTGAAGGTCGGTCGCGAAGCCGAACATGGCTGCCTCCTACTCGGCGGGCTGGGCGCGGTGGCCGGGCCGACCTTCCGTGCCTTCGCTGGGCACCGACAGCGGCCGCTTGGGCATCTTCCCGAGCGTCTCACCCGGCATGGTCTCGACCGGATCGGGGCCGCGCCGCAGAAGCTTTGCGAGATAGTAGCTGCCAAAGCCGAACACGAAGAGGTACACGACGAAGAACGTCACCAGCGACGTACCGACCGCCTCGGCCGTGATCGGCGAGACGGCATCCGCCGTGCGGAGATGGCCGTAGACCACCCAGGGCTGGCGGCCGATCTCCGCCACGAACCAGCCGAACAGGACCGCTCCGAAGCCGGAAGGCGTCATCAGCATCGCTGCATAAAGGAAGGGGCGGTTCGTGAAGAGCGTTCCCTTCCAGCGCAGGTAGAGGCTCCAGACCGAGACGAGGAGCATCAGCATGCCGAGCCCGACCATGATTCGGAATGAGAAGAAGACCGGCCAGACCGGCGGACGATCCTGGGGCGCCACGTCCTTCAGGCCCGGCACCACGCCGCCCCATTCGTGCGTGAGCAGATACGAGCCAATCTTCGGTATCGAGATCTCGAAGTGATTGGTTTCGGCCTTCTCGTCGGGGATCGCGAAGAGTCGCAACGGCATCTCCGCCTGCCGATCCCAGTTCCCTTCGATCGCGGCGAGCTTCGTCGGCTGATGCTTCAGGACAGCAAGTCCGTGCGAGTCGCCGATGAAGATCTGGATCGGCACCATCACGACCGCGAACCACATGGCCATTGACAGCGACTTGCGGGCGCCGGCCAGCTTCGCCTCGGGCGCGTCATGGGGATGCCGGAGCAGCATCCAGGCCGACATCCCGCCGACCGCGAAGGCGGTCGTGAGGAAGCAGCCGAGCACCATGTGTGCGTAGCGGATCGGGAAGGACGGGTTGAAGACGATCTGCCACCAGTCGACCGGCAGCGCGATGCCGTTCTCGATCCGGAATCCGGCCGGCGTCTGCATCCATGAATTGGCAGACAGGATCCAGAAGGCCGAGATCAACGTTCCGAGCGCAACGAGGCAGGTCGACACAAAGTGGAGTCGGTCGCCCACCTTGTCCCAGCCGAACAGCATGATGCCGAGAAAGCCCGCCTCAAGGCAGAAGGCCGTGATCACCTCGTAGGCGATGACCGGACCGATAACGTTGCCGACGAACTCGGAGTACCGCGACCAGTTCGTGCCGAGCTGGTAGCTCATGACGATGCCGGACACGACGCCGAGCCCGAAGGACACGGCGAAGACCTTCACCCAGAACTTGTAGAGGTTCTTGTAGAGGTAGTTTCCGGTCCGCAGCCACTCGAATTCCAGGCGCGCCAGCCAGCTCGCCAGGCCGATCGTGAAGGCCGGGAAGATTATGTGAAATGCGATCGTGAACCCGAACTGGATCCGCGACAGCATGAGAGCGTCGAGCGTCATACGGCTCCCTCGTTGGCGCGTGGACCGGCCCTTGAGGTCAGGCAGGTGGCGCCCCGTGAGGAGACTAGCACCGGCCCGTCGTTATGCTGCAACGCAAAACGCCGCGCCTTCCCTGTCAGCGCGCGGCTCTATTCTCGCCGGGTCTGGCCAGCGCTGCGAATTCGACCGCGTCGTGGCTGCAGAAAATCCGAACGCCAGCATCCCGATCCATGGCGAGGTCGCGCAGGCGCGCCTGGTTGTGGAGATGCAGGTCGTGATCGACCGCCATCATGCGCTGGTATGCCCGGGCCCCGAGCGGGGCATGCCGCTCCGGCATGTCCATCTCGTGACGGTAGAAATAGGTGTCGGCGGCGTTCAGCAGCCAACCGTCGGGGGTATCGATCGCCACGCCGGCATGACCCCAGGTATGCCCCGGTAGCGGCACAAACAGGATCTCCGGCGGCAGCCCGTCGAGATCGCGTACCGCCTCGAAGCCGAACCAGTCTTCTCCTTTGTGGCCGTAGAAGCGCCATTGCTTCACACCGGCCCATTGCTGCGGCCGATAGCGATTCCTTGCGATAAGGCCACGGCGCTTCCGCGCGGCGTCCATCTCGTCGGCCATGACATGGACGGTCGCACCCGGAAAGTCATCGAGGCCGCCGGCATGGTCGAAATCGAGATGGGTGAGGACGATGTGGCGGACGTCCGAGGGCGCGAAGCCGAGCTTCCGCACCTGCTCCAGCGCCGTATAGCGGCGTTCGAGCTGGATCTGGTTCAGATGGACGAACAGGGGGCTGAGGCGCGGATAAGTCTCCTCCACGTCTCGGGTACCGAAGCCGGTATCGACAAGAACGAGGCCGTCATCGGACTCCACCAGCAGACAGTGGCAGATCAGCGTGCCCCTGATCCCGCGGCTGAACCCGTCGAAGAGCGCTCCTCCGACCGGGCACATGCAGCCGCAATTCAGGTGATGGATCCGCATCGAAGTTCCCGGCGAGGCTGAACGTACAAACGCCGCACCCGCCGAGCGTTCCGCTTCGTACGCTCCCGTTCAGGCTGCTGCTGCGGCCTTCCGGAGGGTCTCGGTCAGGTCGCGGTTGAGCCGGGCCTCCAGCAGCGTCAGCACGGCCGCCTCCTCGGGCTTCAGCGTGGACAGGTTCTCGCGCAGCTCCTCCTCGACCTCCTCCTTGATGTCCAGCAGCAGGTCGCCCTGGAAATAGGAGTGCAGCACCTCCGGGTGCACGTAGCACTTCCGGCAGATCGTCGGCGTGTTGCCGAGCTTCGAGGATACGCGCTCGATGGCCGCCCGCACGTTCTTCTTGGCCTTGGCATCGGAATCGAAGGTCTCGAATTCGGCGAGCGCAAGCGCGGCGAGAACGGTCCCGGCCCAGGTCCGAAAATCCTTCGCCGTGATGTCCCGCCCGGTGATCTCCTTCAGGTATGCGTTCACGTCGGCCGAGGTGACGTCCTGCCGCTTGCCGTCATCGTCGATGTACTGGAACAGCTCCTGGCCGGGGATCTCCTGGCACTGCTTCACGATCTTGGCGATGCGCCGGTCCTTGATCTGCAGGTTCCAGGTCTTGCCGGACTTGCCCTTGAACTGGAACTTCAGCTCCGACCCCTCGACCTTGACGTGCTTGTCCCGGAGGGTGGTCAGGCCGTAGCTCTTGTTCTGTTTGACGTAATCGTCGTTGCCGACGCGGATGAGCGTGTTCTCGAGAAGGTAGACGACGGTGGCCAGAACCTTCTCGCGCGGCAATCCCCGCAGCTTCATGTGCTCCGCAATCTTCTCGCGGATCGCCGGCAGCCCGCGCGCGAATTCGAGCATGTGCTCGTACTTGGTGGAGTCGCGCACCTCCCGGAACTTCGGATGGTAGCGGTACTGCTTGCGCCCCTTGGCGTCGCGCCCGGTCGCCTGGATGTGGCCGTTGGGGAAAGGGCAAATCCAGACATCCTGGTAGGCCGGCGGAATTGCCAGCTTGCGGATGCGCTCGAGCGTCTTCTCATCCTTCACGGGTTTTCCGTCGACGCCCGCATAGGCAAAGCCCTTGCCGGAGCGCTTGCGACGGATGCCCGGCCGGTCGTCCGTGACGTAGCGAAGACCGGCGGATTCCGCGGCCTCACGCGGGTCGACGATGTTCTCGACCTCTTGGTTGCTGTCTTCTTCGAGCAGCATTGGGGTGGGCTCCGGGGACGCGCAGCTACGGTCGGCGGTCAACCGGAGATGCCGGGGGAGGTTCCGGGCGGGGCACTGCGGCTCCCGATCACATGAGCGGCACCGCCGCTCTTCACCGATCGGCAACCATGATGCGAGCGCCGGATGACGGCAGCGTCGTCGTCAATGGGATCGCAATTGCCCGGCCCGATGCTTCGGCCACACCACGCCTGACGGGGATGACGATGAGATTGAGCGCGATGATCGCGGCCGCCGCCGCACTGGCGATTGCCGGCCCGGCCTGCGCCGGCGACGGTCTGGACCGGCACGGGCTCGATCATTATCGCGACGGCCATTGGTGGGGCGCCTTCGCGGAGCCCCCGGCGGAGGGGCAGCCGCCCGTCGCCGAGTTCTACGCCCACTACATCCCGCGCGGAGTGCTCTATAACGGCCCGCCCCCGCGGGTTGCGCGTGCCCGCTATCATGACGTGATCCGGGCGAAATACTGATCCGCATCGGACGCGCGGACGCCGCCCGGAGGGCGTGCTAGAGGTCTCCCAAAATCAGGGAGGGAGACCGCCGATGACCTACATGGATATCCGCACCGGAACGCGGGCGCTCAAGGACCCGAAGCTGTTCCGGCAGCAATGCTACATCGACGGCTCCTGGGCCGACGCGGATGGCGGCGGCACCATCTCGGTCGACAACCCCTCGACGGGCGACGTCCTCGGCACTGTGCCGAAGATGGGTGCGGCCGAGACGCGGCGCGCCATCGATGCGGCGGAGGCCGCCCTCCCGGCCTGGCGCGCGAAGACGGCAAAGGAACGCTCCCAGATCCTCCGCCGCTGGTTCGACCTGATGATGGCGAACCAGGAGGACCTCGCGGCCATCATGACCGCCGAGCAGGGCAAGCCGCTCGCCGAATCAAAGGGCGAGATCGCTTATGCGGCCTCCTTCATCGAGTGGTTCGCCGAGGAGGGAAAGCGCACCTACGGCGACGTGATCCCGGCGCATGGGACGGACAAGCGCATCGTCGTCATTAAGCAGCCGGTCGGCGTCTGCGCGGCGATCACGCCGTGGAACTTCCCCGCCGCCATGATCACCCGGAAGGCCGGCCCGGCCCTCGCGGCCGGCTGCACGATGGTGCTGAAGCCGGCGAGCCAGACGCCGTTCTCGGCATTGGCACTCTGCGAGCTGGCCGAGCGCGCCGGCGTGCCGAAGGGCGTCCTGTCCTGCGTGACCGGCTCGGCAGGCGAGATCGGCGGCGAGATGACGTCGAACCCGATCGTCCGCAAGCTCACGTTCACGGGCTCTACCGAGATCGGGAAGATCCTGCTCGAGCAATGTGCCAAGACCGTCAAGAAGACCTCGATGGAGCTCGGCGGCAATGCGCCCTTCATCGTCTTCGACGACGCGGAACTCGAGCCGGCCGTGAAGGGCGCGATCGCCTCCAAATACCGCAATGCCGGCCAGACCTGCGTCTGCGCCAATCGCATCCTCGTCCAGGACGGCATCTACGACGCCTTCGTGAAGCGCCTCTCGGAGGCGGTCTCGGGCATGAACGTCGGCGACGGCTTCAAGGAGGGAACGGTGATCGGCCCGCTCATCGACCAGAAGGCGGTCGCCAAGGTCGAAGAGCATGTCGAAGATGCCCTCGCGAAGGGCGCCAAAGTGGTTACGGGGGGCAAGCGCTCGGGCCTTGGCGGCTCCTTCTTCGAGCCGACCGTGCTCGCGGACACCACGCCTGACATGAAGATCTTTCGAGAGGAGACGTTCGGGCCGGTGGCGCCGATCTTCCGTTTCAAGACGGAGGAGGAGGCGATCCGGATGGCGAACGACACCGAGTTCGGCCTCGCCTCCTACTTTTACGGCCGCGATATCGGCCGGGTCTGGAGGGTCGCGGAGGCGCTCGATTACGGCATCGTCGGCGTGAACGAAGGCATCATCTCGACCGAGATCGCGCCCTTCGGGGGCGTGAAGGAATCGGGCCTCGGGCGCGAGGGATCCCATTACGGGATCGATGACTACCTCGAGATCAAGTACCTCTGCATGGGCGGGATCTGATCCCGGCCGGCGAGTCCCGCGGTGGACGCGGGGCACGCCGCCCCTTGCCCCGGGCGAGCTTGGCAGGGCATGTTTTTGCCACGAACCGGACCTTAGCTGCGGCCGGCGGTCGTCAAAAAAGAAAAGCCTTAACGGGCGGGTAACCGTTCTCGGAAACCTTCCGTTCACCTTCAAGGGTCGGGCGCAACGCCGCTCAGGGCGACAGGGGCAGAGGCAGAGTGGGGACAGGTCAAGGAAGCCGCGGCGGCGCGCGCCTCCGACCGGGAGCGGTCGCGGGCTTCGCCATGGTCGCGCTCGCGACGCTCTGGGGTGTCCGCGGCACCCAGGATGCGGTCGCGAATGGCGACACGCGCACGATCACGATCCAGCACGAGCACACCAAGGAAACCGCCTCGATCACGTTCAGGCGGAACGGCTATTACGATCAGGACGGCCTGAAGCAGCTCAACTGGCTGCTCCGCGACTGGCGGCTCGACGAGCCGACCCGGATGGAGCCGAAGCTCTTCGACATCGTCTGGGAGGTCTATCGCGAGGTTGGCTCGCGAGAGCCGATCCGCGTCGTCTCGGCCTATCGCTCGCCTCACACGAACGCGATGCTGCGGCGCCGATCGCGCGGGGTCGCCGAGCACTCGCAGCACATGGCCGGCAAGGCCATGGATTTCTACCTGCCCGACGTGCCGATGAGCCGCGTGCGCGAGATCGGGATGCGGCTGCAGAGCGGCGGTGTCGGGTTCTACCCGAACGCCTACAATCCTTTCGTGCATCTGGACGCGGGCAGCGTGCGTTCCTGGCCGCGCATGACGACGGACCAGCTCGCGCGCCTGTTCCCGGACGGGCGCACCGTCCACCTACCGCGCGAGGGCAAGCCGCTCGCGGGATACGAAATCGCGAAGGCCGAGATCCTCCAGCGTGGCGGCACCGTGGCCGGCCTGAACTATGCCGAGGCGGGCTCGGAGGGGGGTGAGCGCAAGAGCCTCTGGGCGACCCTCTTCGGATCCTTCGACGACGAGGACAGCGACTTTTACCGCTCCTCCGCCTCCCGGACCCGCGCCGCCCCGGCCGAGCGCTCCCGTGTCGCCTATGCGGATGTGAGGGCGGGCGGCAACAGCGACGACGCCGGCATGCGGAGCTTTGCGGCGGGCGCGATCGCCGCGCCCGAGCCCGTCACGACGGCACGTCTCCGCCGCAGCCCCGAGCCTGCGCCGGTTCAGCAGCAGCTTGCGGCGCCCGCCGAGCCCCTGCCCGTCGCTGCAACCATTGCGGCTCCGGCCGCGGCTCCTCCGATACCGCCCGCAATCCCGGCCGATGCGCGCCCCGTGACGGAGGCGCCGGTCGTCGTCGCGAGGCTCCCGACACCGCCGCGTCGGCCCGAGGACCTTGCCCCGCTCCTCGTTGATCTTCCGCTGCCTCCGATTCGACCGGTCGCCGTCGCGCTCGTGTCCGGTGCCGCCCCCGTGGTGGGCAACGGCTTGAACGGACAGATGCGCAGCCCGGCGCGTTCCTCCGGCAGTGCGGCTCCCTCCGATGAGCGCGAGGCCCTGAAGGCCCTGTTCGAGGCCGCCGCGACGCAGCCCGCGCCGTCCCGCATGCAGTTCTCGTCAGCCGGGCTCGACGATGTTCGTGCGGACCGCTTCCGCGGCTCCGCAATCGCCCCGCGGCCGACCGTCCGCTAACGTTTCCTGCCGGCAGGAGCCGGCAACCGGAGGCTCCCATGAGCGCGGATCTGATCGTCGAGGATCCGCGTCCGGCGAGCCCTCTGCCGATCGGGGAGGGGGCGGATTTCGCCCGCCTCCTGTTCCGGCGCGTGCCCGCCGACGACCTCGCGCCCTACGGTCCCGACATCCTGGCCGAACTGGCGCAGGCGGCTCGCGCACATCTCGCCGCGGCGAGACCGCCCGGCACGAGCGCGATCCGGGTGAGCGATCGCGAATGCGGCAGCCGCCAGCTCAGCGTGCTCGGGGCCGTCAACGACGACATGCCCTTCCTGCTCGATTCGACGCTCGCCGAACTGGTCGAGCGCGGGCTCGAGCCGCGGCTCGTTGCGCATCCGATCCTGGCGGTCGAGCGCGGCCCGGACGGATCGCTCACCCGGCTCGTCGCGGAGGCCGGGCCGGACATCGCGGAGGGCACGCGGGAGAGCCTGATCCACATCCACCTCGACCGGCTGGACGAGGCGGAGCGCGAAAGCCTGATCGCGGGGCTCGGCCAGGTCTACGCGGATGTCCGAGCCGCCGTCGCGGACGGCGAGAAGATGCGCGGCCAGCTCCAGGCGCTCGCCACGGAATACCGGGTGAACCCGCCCGCGCTCGATGCGGCTGAGATCGAGGAGGCCGCTTCCTTCCTCGACTGGCTGGCTGCCGGCAACTTCATCCTGCTCGGCGCGCGCGCCCACCGCATCCCGGAGGGCGAGGGCGCCTCGGAAACGCTGGACGGCTCCGGGCTCGGGCTCCTGAAGGACCCCGCCATCCACGTTCTAAAGCGCGGCGGGCAATTCGTCGCGATCACGCCTGAGCTCCGGGCCTTCCTCGACAGGCCGCGGCTCCTCTTCATCACCAAGGCGAGCGTGAAGTCGCGCGTCCACCGCCGCGCCTATCTTGATTACGTGGGTGCGAAGCTCTTCAGCCCCTCCGGGCGCCTCTGGGGCGAGTTCGCCCTGGTCGGGCTCTTCACGGCAACGGCCTATACGAGCTCGATCGCGAGCGTGCCCTACCTCCGCCGGAAGGCGGCAGGCGTCCTCGACCGCGCCGGGTTCGACCCGACGAGCTTCGACGGGCGCTCGCTCACGCAGGTGCTCGAGGTCTACCCGCGCGACGAGCTGTTCCAGATCGAGGAGGACACCCTGTTCGCCTTCGCGCTGGACGTGCTGCGGCTCGCCGAACATCCCCGCATCCGGGTTCTCGTGCGCCCGGACGGGTTCGGCCGCTTCGTCTCCGTGCTCGTCTATGTGCCCAAAGACCGCTACGATTCGCATGTCCGTCGCCTGGTCGGCGAGTATCTCGCGACGGCCTTCGAGGGGCGGGTCTCGGCCGCCTATCCGGCCTATCCCGAGGGGCCGCTCGCGCGCACCCACTTCATCATCGGCCGGGATACCGAGACGGTGCCGGAGATCTCGCGCGAGGCGCTGGAGCGCGGGATCGAGGCGATTGTCCGGACCTGGGCCGACAAGCTGTCGGACGCGCTCGAGGCCGCCCATCCCGCACCGCGCGCACGCGCCTTGGCCAGCCGTTATGCCGAGGCCTTCGGGGCAGCCTACCGCGACGCTTTCGATTCGGCCCACGCCGTCGCCGATATCGAGGAGCTTGAGCGGCTGTCTGATGCGAAGCCGCGGGCGGTCGACCTTTACCGCCGGGAAGGCGATCCCCCCGAGCGGATCAACCTGAAACTCTTCTCGCGCGGAGCAAGCCTGCCGCTTTCGGACCGCGTGCCGCTGCTGGAACGCCTGGGCTTCCGCGTCGTGAACGAGCGGACCTACCGGATCGCCCCGGGCGGCTCCGAAACGCCCTCGCGCATCTGGCTGCACGACATGGCGCTCGAGCGCGCCACCGGCGCGGCGATCCCGATCGAGGAGGTCGAAAGCCGGATCGAGGCGGCGCTGCTCGCGATCTTCCGCGGCGTCACCGAATCCGACGGCTTCAACAAGCTCGTGCTCGAGGCGGATCTCGGCTGGCGCGAGGCCGCCTTGATGCGCGCCTTCGGACGCTACCTCCGGCAGATCGTCATTCCGTACGGGCAGGAATACCTGGCGAACGTCCTCGCCCGGCATCCGGCGATCGCCGGGAAGATGGTTGCGCTCTTCTACGCCCGCTTCGACCCGCATCCCGCGGAGGGGCGCGTTCCGGAAGCCGAGGTCAGGGCGGAGCTCGGCGATCTGCTGCGCGGGGTGGAGAGCCTCGACGAGGATCGCATCCTGCGCCGATTCCTCAACCTCATCGAGGCGTGCGTCCGGACCAATTTCTTCCAGATCGGCCAGAACGGGCTTCCGGTCGAGACGATCGCGTTCAAGTTCGAGGGCGCGAAGGTGGATGAGGTGCCCCGCCCGCGCCCGCTCTTCGAGATCTTCATGAACTCGCCGCGACTCGAGGCGCTGCACCTGCGCTTCGGCAAGGTCGCGCGCGGCGGCATCCGCTGGACCGACCGGCCGCAGGATTTCCGCACCGAGATCCTGGGACTCGTGAAGGCGCAGCAGGTGAAGAACGCCGTGATCGTGCCGGTCGGCGCGAAGGGCGGCTTCTTTCCCAAACTGCTCCCGTCCCCAACGGACCGGGCGGCCTGGATGGCGGAAGGCACGGACGCCTACCGGATCTTCATCCGCACGCTCCTCGACGTCACCGACAACCTGGACGGCGACCGGGTCGTGCCTCCGAAGGAGCTGGTGCGCCATGACGGCGACGACCCGTATCTTGTGGTCGCGGCGGACAAGGGCACGGCGACCTTCTCGGATACCGCGAACGCCATCTCGCTGGAGAGGGGCCACTGGCTCGGTGACGCCTTCGCGTCCGGCGGCTCCGTCGGTTACGACCACAAGCAGATGGGCATCACGGCCCGCGGCGCCTGGGAGGCGGTGAAGCGGCATTTCCGCGAGATCGACACCGACATCCAGACGGAGCCCGTGACCGTTGTCGGCGTGGGCGACATGTCGGGCGACGTCTTCGGCAACGGCATGCTGCTCTCGCGCAGCCTGAAGCTCGTCGCCGCCTTCGACCACCGCGACATCTTCATCGACCCGATCCCCGACCCGGAACGCGCCTGGACGGAGCGGAAACGCCTCTTCGACCTGCCGCGCTCGAGCTGGGCGGATTACGACAAGGCGCTCATCTCGGCCGGGGGAGGCGTGTTCTCACGCAGCCTCAAGTCCGTGCCGCTCTCGCCGGAGGCGCAGGAGGCGCTCGGCTTGGACAGGGCAGAAGCGACGCCGGCGGAGCTGATGAGCGCGATCCTCCGGGCACCGGTGGGGCTTCTCTTCTTCGGCGGCATAGGGACCTACATCCGGGCCTCGGACGAGACCGACGCGGCAGCCGGCGACCGCGCCAACGACGCGATCCGCATTGCGGGCGCCGAGGTGCGTGCCAAGGTGATCGGGGAAGGCGCCAATCTCGGCATGACCCAGCGCGGCCGGATCGAGGCGGCGCGCGCCGGGGTGCGGCTCAACACGGATGCGATCGACAACTCGGCCGGCGTGAACACGTCGGACGTCGAGGTGAACATCAAGATCGCGCTCGCCACTCCGGTCCGGGACGGTCGCCTCGGCGCGGACGCCCGCAAGGCCCTTCTCGCCGAGATGACGGACGAGGTCGGACACCTCGTGCTCCGCAACAACTACCTCCAGACGCTCGCGCTGTCGCTCTCCGAGCGGCGCGGCATCGGAGATCTCGGGTTCCTGGAGCGCCTGATGAGCGTGCTCGAGAGCGCGGGCCGCCTGGACCGCGGGCTCGAGTTCCTGCCCGGAGCGGCCGAGATCGACGCCCGCCGGCGGCAGGGCGCGGGCCTGACCCGGCCGGAGCTTGCCGTGCTGCTCGCCTATGCCAAGCTCGCGCTCCATGACGAGCTCCTGGAGAGCGCGGTCCCGGACGACCCGTATCTCGGCCGCGAGCTCGAGCGCTATTTTCCCGGCCCCATCCGGGAGCGTTTTCCGGATGCGGTCGCGAGCCACCGGCTCCGCCGCGAGATCATCGCGACCCAGCTTGCCAACGCCATCGTCAATCGCGGCGGACCGAGCGTCGTCACGCGCCTCGTCGACGAGACCGGCGCCGACGCCCCGACGATCGCGGCCGCCTACGCGGCGACCCGCGATTCGTTCGGCCTCATCGAGATCAACAGCGCCATCGACGCGCTGGACGGCCGTGTCTCGGGCGCGCTGCAGCTCGCGCTTTACGCTGCCGTGCAGGACCTCACGCTGTCGCGGATGGTCTGGTTCACGCGGAACGTCGATTTCCGCCGGCGCCGGCTCGACGAGGTGGTCGGCCTTTACGCAGCCGGGATCCGCGACGTGGCGGCGGCGCTCGGCGACTCGCTCGCGCCGGCGTCGCGAGAGAGCTGGAAAGGGCGGAGCGACTCGCTCGTGGCAGGCGGCGTTCCCGAGGAGCTCGCTCGCCGGGTCAGCGCGCTCCAGGATCTCGTGGCCGCGCCCGACATCGTGCTCGTCTCCGGCCGGACCGGGCGTCCGGTCGCTGAGATCGCGCGCATCCACTTCGCCGTCGACGGGCTCTTCGGCCTGGGCGAGTTGGCCGGGGCAGCTGCCGGCATCCAGGTCGTCGACCATTACGACCGGCTCGCGCGCGACCGGGCCGTCGATGCCGTCGCGGGCGCGCATCGGAAGCTCACCGCCGAGATCGCCGGGCGCAAGGGCGAGGCAGGGCCAGAGCGGGTCGGCTCCTGGGCGGCGGCGCGCGGCGGCGAGGTGGAGCGCATCCGGAGCGCGGTTCAGACGATTGCCGCGTCGGGGCTCACCGTCTCGAAGCTCACCGTGGCAGCGAGCCTGCTCGCCGACCTCGCCAAGGAGTAGGCGGGACGGAACCTCTCCGCGTAGTGCCTTGCCCTTGGGCAGCCTGGAGCGCAGGTCCGCTTCTGGACCCATCGCGGACCAACGTCTCAGGTGGCCGGACGCTTGGCGAAGGCCAGCCCGAGCCCCAAAGCGACCATGGCAGCGCCCGAGGTCGGCCGTGCAGCCGCGCCTGCTCGGATGCCGCTCGCCGCATAGGCTACGACGATGTCGGCCAGCGTGTTAAGCGCGACCGAGATCGAGCCGAGCACTACGAATTGGACGGCCACGTTGCCCGCCGCCGGGCTCACGAATTGCGGGACGAATGCCAGAAAGAACGCTGCGGTCTTTGGGTTCAGCGCCTCGACCAACACTCCTTCGCGAAAGGCGCGACGCACACCCATCGGAGGCGTCACCGGCTCGCCAGCCAGGGCGTTCGCAGCCTCCCGACGCGCGGACTGAATGGTCCGGATGCCGATCCAGACGAGGTAGGCTGCTCCGAGCAACTTGAGCGCGGTGAACAGCTCAGCGCTGGCCAGCACGAGGGCCGATACACCGAGACTTCCTGCCAGAACATGGACCATGCCGCCGAGGCCGGTTCCAAAGCTGGACGCTACGCCTTCCGCTCGACCACCCGACAGCGTTCGAGCGGCCACGTAGAAGATGCCAGGACCTGGAGTTACGGCAAGAACTAGGGCCGCCGCGGAGTAGATAGCGAGTTGAGTTGAATCGAGCATGACGCTCGGCATCTATCATGGGGGCGGTGTGAGTTCGACAAGAGCGGCGACGTCGGCTTTGGCTTGCCGCGGACCCAGGTCGTCCTGCGCTGAGGAGGATCCGCTCAATGCGGCCCGCATCGACGACCGTGCATCCGGAGCGCTGTTCAGACGATCGCCGCCTCGGGGCTCACCGTCTCGAATCTCGCCGTGACAGCGCGCCTGCTCCCGGGCCTCGCGAAGGAGTAGGCGCCGGGCTGCGCGACCCCGCCCCGGCGCGGACGGGTCCGTTATTGCGATGGTGGATTGAACCGCCCCGTGTTCTGGGCCTTCATGCTTCTGGTTCGCGCAGCGGTCGTCGTGCTCCGCTGGCGTGAGCGAGTGCCGCACATCCTTTGACGCCGATCCTGTTCTGCCTAAGCTGCCTCTACATGCTCACGCGAGCATTGCGTACACAGGAATGGGCGCGCTTGTCGGCGTCGCCGTGGTCGCGGCCGGAACACCGAACCTCTTCTTTCGGCTCCAAGAGAGGCTTGGGGGTTCCTGGCGAACCTGCACCGGCCGCGGCTTCGGGCCATTGAGTTTTCCTGAAGGGAGATCGAAGTGAGAGGAATCCAGCTTTGGGCTGCGGCCTGCACGATGTTAGTGGCGGCTCTGACGAGCGCGAACGCCCAGCTGGCTCCAGCCGCCAAGACCGATGCCGGCGCGTTCACCCCTTATTCCGGTCAGGCCGGGAAGGACGTGATCTGGGTGCCGTCTCCTCAGGCGCTTGTTGACCGGATGCTCGAAATGGCCGGCGCGACCCCAGCGGATTACCTTATTGATCTCGGCTCCGGCGATGGTCGGACCGTCATCACGGCAGCGAAACGAGGGATCAGGGCGCTCGGCGTCGAGTACAACGCCGACATGGTCGCGCTCTCCACCCGCGCCGCCGCCCAGGCCGGCGTTGCGGATAAGGCGACGTTTGTCCAGGGTGATATCTTCGAGACAGATTTCTCCCAAGCAACTGTTCTGACACTCTTCCTCCTACCCGAGCTCAATCTTCGGCTTCGGCCGACGATCCTCAACATGAAGCCGGGTACCCGGGTGGTGTCCAACAGCTTCACGATGGGCGACTGGATGGCGGACGAGTCCGCTGAGCCCGGTGGCGACTGCACGAGCTACTGCAAAGCTTATAAATGGGTCGTGCCGGCCAAGGTTCAGGGGACGTGGCGCTTGCCCAACGGCGAACTCAGGCTAACGCAGCGCTACCAGACCGTGACGGGAACCTTGTCCCGAGGGGGAACAGAAATCCCGATCAGCGAAGGCCGACTGAACGGCGCTGAACTGACCTTCGTCGCCGGAGACACGCGTTTCAACGGCACCGTCAACGGCACGCGGATCGAGGCTACCGCTCAGGACGGCAGCAAGCAGACATGGACGGGCGTGCTCAGCGACCGCTGAGTGAACGATGCTGGTTATCCATCGTGCGTCCCGAGCAAAAATCGGAAGCCTGAGCCGAAACCGGGGCTGCCGCTATTCCGAAACGGCGACGATCATGGGCGCCGCAGATCCCCTGGGTCGCCGCGCAGTATGCGGGCTAACAGCCGCGCGTTCGGCCACCGAGCTTCGCTGTGCCCGCTTTCGAGAAGCAGCGGGGACGATCTCATTGAGTGGAATGGGCGCGAGGCCGAACGTCCGGAACTCGATGGGCACCAAACTTTGGCTCACCACCCTTCTGTGACCTTCATCCCGAGACAGCGGTCGTCCACTTCGAAGCTGGAGGTCGCGGCGGCGGAACGGCCGATAAGCCTCGCGATCGGATTCTCGCCGGAATCACACGCTTGACAAGCTAGGAATAAATACTGTATAGCGGGATTGTCCTCTTCGGCGAGGGGCGCTCTCGCGAGGCGTCGTTGAAAGCGGAAGAGGATGCGGCGCCTGCGGGCGGGTTTCGCGAACCCGCACTCGGGGAGCCGGACCAGCGCCGCCCTCCGGGTACTACGGCCCGGGCGCCAGTGCAGCGTGGCTTAGGTTCTCCCGTCCGCAAG
>JAESGR010000089.1_pt1 | contig 218034 bp, 203 predicted proteins | sample 9269771 | NCBI WGS metagenome assembly JAESGR01 (sample SAMN15739572, study PRJNA653492) | algae metagenome | isolation source: Chroococcus sp. CMT-3BRIN-NPC107 and co-occurring heterotrophs from well... | place: USA: Clark Mountains Wilderness, California | collected 2010-04-18
CCCGCAGGCGCCGCATCCTCTTCCGCACTCAACGACGCCTCGCGAGAGCGCCCCTCGGCGAAGAGGACAATCCCGCTATACAGTATATATTCCTAAGTTGTTAAGTGGAGCGCGATGGCGCACCGCTACTTTCCTCTTTCGTGCGCCGACACACCCCAGCTTGCGGTGCGAGCCCGTCGCCTCACGCTTGGCTGTCTTGCATACGGATCACCGTCCGCAAGCTCGAGTTGCTCGACGACTTCCTGCGGTAAGCAGACCACTAGGTCCTCGTCCCAGCGAAACACCCTCAGAAACGGGCTGCCTCCAGACAGGTGGCCGCGATCCAGTTGCCCTCCTACGGCAATCCGACGCGCTTGATCTCCCATTCGAGTTCGACACCGGAGATCTCGCGCACGCGGCGGCGGACCTCCTCCCCCAAACCCTCGATCTCGGCCGCGCTCGCCTTGCCGTGGTTGATCAGGAAATTGCAGTGCAGCTCGGATACCTGGGCGTCGCCGATACGAAGCCCGCGGCAGCCGGCCTGGTCGACCAATTCCCAAGCCTTCCGGCCGGGCGGGTTCTTGAAGGTGGAGCCGCCGGTCCGCGTGTTCACGGGCTGGGTCGACGAACGTGCCTCCGTGATGGCGTTCATCGCTGCCAAGATCGTTTCCGGCTCGCCCGGCCGGCCCTCGAACAACGCCTCCGTAAAGATGTACTCGGCCGGCGCGCCGCAATGGCGGTAGCTGAAATCCATGTCGGCCTTCGAGAGGATTTGCACCCTGCCCTGCCGGTCGAGGGCGCGGGCCTCGACGAGAACATCGGCCGTTTCGCCGCCATAGGCGCCGCCATTCATCCGCATGGCGCCGCCAATCGCACCGGGTATTCCGCGCAGGAAGGTGAGCCCGTCGATGCCAGCCTCCGCGGCCGCCCGCGCGACCTTCACGTCCGGCGCGCCTGCGCCGGCACGGACACGCCAGCCTGCTTCCACAGCGACGTCGCCGAACGCTTTGCCGAGCCGGATCACGACCCCACGAATGCCCCCGTCCCGGATCAGGAGGTTGGAGCCGAGCCCGACGACGAGCACCGGCACGTCGGCCGGGCACCCGGCGAGAAACGCAGCCAGGTCCTCCTCGTCCGCCGGCGTGAACAGCACCTCCGCCGGCCCACCCGTGCGGAACCACGAGAGCGGCGCCGTCGGCGCATCGGCCTGCAGCGTCCCGCGCAGCCCGGGCATGATGCGTTCGAGTTCGGCGGCAAGACGCTCGCGCGGAACGGCGGGCGCATGCCCCACGTCAAGGGAAGCGCTCACGCCTCGACGTACTCCGCCCGGCTCGTGGGTGCCGGGACGGGGATGCCGTCCTCCGTCAAGCCCGCGATGTGAAACTGAATGGCCTCGCGGATCTCGCGCTCGACTTCCTCGATCGTGTCCCCGGTCGCAACGCAACCTGGCAGGTCAGGCACGTAGGCCGAGTAGTTGCCATCGGCCTGCTCGATTACGATCGCGTATCGCATCATCAGTCCCCGTCCTTGTTCACCCCGGCTTGCTTGAGGATGCTCGCCAGCGTGCCGGGCGCGAGATCGTCGGACAACTTCCCGGGAACGGTCACGCGGCCGGTCTTCGTCGGGTGCTTATACTGGCGGTGGCTACCTCGTGTCGCCACGAGTTGCCACCCATTCAACTCAATGAGCCTGATCGCCTCACGGACCTTGGTGGGCAGGTCGCTCCTCCTGGCTATGCCGCCGCCTGCTCGCCGAGGGCCGCGAGTTCGCCTGGGAGCGCGTAAGCCCATTGCGTGATGTTGCCTGCGCCCAGGCAGATCACGTAATCCCCGGGCATGGCCTGCCCGCGGATAAGGCCGGCGAGGTCCTCGGACTTCTCGAGCGCCACCGCGTTACGATGGCCCCGCGACTTCAGGCCGGAGACCAGGGCGTCCCGGTCGGCGCCGGGTATCGGCAGCTCGCCCGCCGCATAGACAGGCGCGACGATAACCGTATCGGCATCGTTGAAGCAGGTGCAGAACTCATCGAACAGAGAATGGAGCCGGGAATACCGGTGTGGCTGGACGACGGCGATCACGCAGCCATCCGTCGAGGCCCGCGCGGCCTTCAGTACCGCTTTGATCTCTACCGGATGGTGGCCGTAATCGTCGAAGATCGTGGCCCCATTCCACTCGCCCGTTCGGGTGAAGCGCCGCTTCACCCCACCGAAGCCCGCAAGCGCCTTGCGGATGTTCTCGGGCGAAACGCCGAGCTCATGCGCGACCGCGATCGCGGCGGTGGCGTTGAGGGCGTTGTGGGTTCCGGGCATCGGCAGGACAAGGTCGCTCAGCTCGATGCGGATGCCCGGCCGCCGGTCGCGGATGAGCACCTGGAACCGGTTCTGCCCGCCCTTTGAATCGACGTCGATCAGCCGGACGTCGGCCTGGGGGTTCTCGCCGTAGGTGATGACACGGCGATCCTCGATGCGGCCGACGAGGTCCTGCACCGTCGGGTGGTCGATGCACATGACGGCGAAGCCGTAGAACGGGATGTTGTCGATCAGTGACCGGAAGGCGTCCTTGATGGCATCGAACGAGCCGAAATGGTCCAGATGCTCGGGGTCGATATTCGTCACGACGGCAACATCGGCCGGGAGCTTCAGGAACGTGCCGTCCGATTCATCCGCCTCGACCACCATCCAGTCGCCCGTGCCCATGCGTGCATTGGTGCCATAAGCGTTGATGATGCCGCCGTTGATCACGGTCGGATCGAGGCCGCCCGCGTCCAGCAGCGTCGCCACGAGCGAGGTGGTTGTCGTCTTGCCGTGCGTACCGGCGACCGCGACGCACGACTTGAAGCGCATCAGCTCGGCGAGCATCTCGGCGCGGCGCACGACGGGAAGGCGGCGCTCGCGGGCGGCCGCGAGCTCCGGATTGTTGCGCTTGATCGCGGTGGAGACGACCACGACCTCGGCGTCGTCGACGTTCTTCGCCTCGTGCCCGACGAAGGTGCGGATGCCCTTCTCGGCGAGCCGCCGGACATTGTAGTTGTCGGCCGCATCCGAGCCTTGGACAGTATAGCCGAGGTTGTGCATCACCTCAGCGATGCCGGACATGCCGATGCCACCAATGCCGATGAAGTGGATGGGCCCGAGCTTCGGGGGCATCTTCATGAATTTGTCTCCTGGTGGTGTCCGTCCGGCACCGGGATCTTGGCCAGGGTTAGAACGATGGAGGCGAGCCGCTCCGCCGCGTCGAGCACACCCGCGCTCTTCGCCGCCCGCGCGGATTCGGTCAACCCAGCCGGGTTCTCGAGATAGGCTGCAACCTCGGCGGCGAGGCGGCCGGGCGTGAAGTCGGGCTGCATGATCACGGTCGCGGCGCCGATTTCGGCAAGGGAGCGGGCATTAGCCGCCTGGTCCTGATCGATCGCTCCCGGCAGCGGCACCAGGACCGACGGCCGGCCGATCGCTGCGAGTTCGGCGACGGTGGACGCGCCGGACCGGCCGATCACGAGGTGGGCTGCGGCCATCCGGGCGGGCAGGTCCTTGAAGAAGGGAGCAACCTCGGCCTCGATCCCGGCTTCCGCATAGAGCCGCCGCACGGCCTCCTGGTCTTCCGGCCGTGCCTGCTGCACGACCGAGAGGCGCCTCCGGGCCTCCGGCGGCAGTGACGCGAGCGCCGGCGGCACGACCTCGCTCATGATGCGCGCGCCCTGGCTGCCCCCGAAGGCGAGAATGCGGAGCGTTCCGCCCGCCGCAGGCGGCTCATAGGGGAGAGCCGCAGCGGCCAGAACGGCCGGACGGATCGGGTTGCCCGTGTGATACGTCCTGCCCGCCAAATTCTCGGGCAGGCCTTTTACCTTGGGGAAGCCGGTCGCAATGGCCGAGACCCGCCCCATGAGAAACCGGTTCGCGCGGCCGATCACGCCGTTCTGCTCGTGGATGAGCGTCGGCACTCCACCGGTCGCAGCAGCGAAAACGGGCGGGACGGTCGGATAGCCTCCGAAACCCACCACGCAATCCGGCTTCAAGGTCCTGATGAGCCGCAGCGCGGCCAGCACCCCGCGGCCGAGCTTCAGGCCGGCCAGCGCCTTGCTGACGATTGAACCGCCAGAAGGCGTTCCCGACGGGATCTCGACGACGCGCGTCGCCGGGAAGGTTTTGGCGATCTCGCCGACGCGGGTATCCGTCGCGAGCACGACCGATACGTCGAGGCGCTGCAAGGCGGTCGCGAGCGACTCGGCCGGGAAGAGGTGCCCGCCGGTCCCGCCCGCCGCGATGAGGACGGTGCCGCGGCTCATGACCTGGATGGTGACGGCACGAGCCGGTCGAGGATCTCGGACCGCGGTCGGCGCCGGGTCAGCGCGACGAGGAAGCCCATACCGAGGGCGAGCGACAGGAGCGAGGAACCGCCATAGGAGACGAACGGCAGCGTCATGCCTTTCGCGGGCATCAGGTGCACGTTGACCATCATGTTGATGCAGGCCTGCAGACCGAACATCAGGAGGAGCCCGGTCGTCGCGAAGCGGCAGAACAGGTCTTCGCTGCGCCGCGCCAGCATCAGCCCGCGGAGCACGATGAACGCGAAGATGCAAAGGAGCCCCATACAGGCGGCTATCCCGAACTCCTCCGCCGTCACGGCGAAGATGAAGTCCGTATGCGCGTCGGGCAGAATGCGCTTCACGCTCCCCTCCCCCGGGCCGACACCGAGCCAGTGGCCCTTCGCAAAGGCCTCAAGCGCCGTATCGACCTGAAAGCTGTCGCCCGACGATTTGTCGAGGAAGCGCTCAATGCGCTCCTGGACGTGCGGCAGGAGCTTGTAGGCGATGAACACGCCGACGAGGGCGGCGCCGCCGAGACCGACCATCCAGAAGATGTGCAGGCCGGCGACGAAGAAGAGGCCCAGCCAGACGACCGTGATCAGCATGGTCTGCCCGAAATCCGGCTGCAGGATCAGCGGCAGGATGGTCGCCGGCAGGAGCAGGATGGCGAGCAACGCTCCCTCGCGCCGCCGCGCGCTCTCGGAGAAGGCCCACGCGGCGATGATCACGAAGGCGGGCTTCACGAACTCGGAGGGCTGGATGCCGAAGGAGCCGATCGCGATCCAGCGATGCGCGCCCTTGATCTCCGGGCCGAAATTGATCGCGAGCACGCAGAGCACCACGCCCGCCGCGTAGACCAGAAGCGCCAGCCGGCGCACATGCCGGAGCGACAGGAACGAGACCGCAACCAGGATCATCACGGCGGGGACGAGATACAGGACCTGCCGGTTGACGAAATGGAAGGTCGGCAGCCCGAGCCGTTCTGCGACCGGCGGCCCGCCGCCCATGAGCGCCACGATACCGGCGACCATCAGGGCTGCGAGCCCGGCGAGAAGCAGGCGGTCCACCGTCCAGAGCCACTCGCCGAGATAGGTCCTTTCCGCACGAGACGACATGAATCAACTCCTCATCTCGATGCCGGGCAGAGCCCGGACGAGGTCGCGGAAATGGTCGCCCCGCACCTCGAAATTCGGGTACTGGTCGTAGGAGGCGCAGGCAGGCGAGAGCAGGACCACCGGGTCCTTGGCGCCCGAGCGCGCCGCGTCCGCCGATGCCTCGGCCACTGCCACGTCCAGCTTGCCGCAGCGGGAGAGCGGCACGGCCCCGTCCAGCGTTCTGGCGAATTCCTCGGTCGCGGCGCCGATCAGATACGCCTTAGCGACCCGGCCGAAATAGGGGCGCAGGATCTCGATCCCCCCTTCCTTCGGCTTGCCCCCGAGGATCCAGAAGACGTGCTCGAACGAGGCGAGCGCCTTCTCGGTCGAGTCCGCGTTCGTCGCCTTGGAATCGTTCACGAAGAGAGCCGGGCCAAGCCGTCCGACCTCTTCCATCCGGTGATGGAGGCCCGGGAAGGTACGAAGCCCGGCCTCGATCTCGTCCTGCGTGAGCCCGAGCGCCTCGGAGATCGCGATCGCAGCCGCTGCGTTCTGGGCGTTGTGCGTGCCGCGAAGCGAGCCGATCTCCTTCAGGTCGGCGACCTTCCGGGTGTTCGTGCCCATGGTCGCGAAGATCCGGGACCCCTCGAAATGGTAGCCATCACCGGGCAGCATGTCCTCGGTGATCGCGAGAACGTCGCGGCCCGCCTTCAGGAGCCGCTCCGCGATGGCGCGGCTCGGCGCATCGTCGATCCCCACGACCGCCCTCTCGGCGCCTGCTACCAGCCGCTCCTTGATCGCCGCGTAGTTCTCCATCGTGCCATGACGATCGAGGTGGTCGGGCGTGATGTTCAGGAGCAAGCCGACGGTCGGATCGAGCGAGGGCGTGAGGTCGATCTGGAACGACGACATCTCGATCACGTGCACCCGCCCTCGCGCAGCGGGGGCAAGCGACAGGATCGCGGTGCCGATATTGCCGCCCATCTGCACGTCGCAGCCAGCGTGCCGCAGGACATGCGCCACAAGGGCCGTGGTGGTCGACTTGCCGTTCGTCCCGGTGATCGCCACGAAAGGTGCGCCGGGCGCCACTGCCCTCCGCTCGCGGCAGAACAGCTCGATGTCGCCGATGATCTCCACGCCGGCAGCCCTTGCGAGACCGACGGTCCAGTGCGGCTCGGGGTGGGTGAGCGGCACGCCGGGCGCGAGGACAAGCGCCGCGACATCGGACCAGTCCGCCTCGCGTAGGTCGGAGGTCGTCAGCCCCGCCTCACGTGCCTTCTCAATGCTCTTTGCGCTGTCGTCGTAGGCGAGCACGTCCGCTCCGCCCGCCCTCAGGGCGAGCGCGGTCGCGATCCCGGAGCCGCCGAGTCCGAACAGCGCGACCTTGCGGCCGCCGAATGTCGTGACAGGGGTCACGTCCTTACCGCAGCTTCAGTGTGGACAGCCCGATCAGGGCCAGCAGGACCGAGATGATCCAGAACCGGATCACCACCTGCGGCTCCGTCCAGCCGAGTTGCTCGAAATGGTGATGGATGGGCGCCATCCTGAAGACGCGCTTGCCGGTGAGCTTGAACGACGCGACCTGGATGATGACGGACAGCGCCTCAAGCACGAAGAGGCCGCCAACGATCGCGAGCACGATTTCGTGCTTGGTCGCGACCGCGATGGTGCCGAGGAGGCCGCCAAGCGCGAGCGAGCCCGTGTCACCCATGAAGACCTGGGCGGGTGGGGCGTTGAACCAGAGGAAGCCGAGCCCCGAGCCGAGAAGGGCCCCGCAGAGCACTGCCAGTTCGCCCGTGCCGGGCACGAAGCGGATCTGCAGGTAGTTCGAGAAGATGGCGTTGCCGGCGAGATACGCCACGAACCCGAAGCTCGCGCCGGCGATCATGACGGGAACGATCGCCAACCCATCGAGGCCGTCCGTCAGGTTCACGGCATTGCCGGCTCCCACGATCACGAGCGCCCCGAACGCCAGGTAGAACCAGCCGAAATCAATCAGGAAATCCTTCGCGAACGGAACGGAGAGCTTGTTGGCGAGGCCAGGGGTCGCGATGAACGAGATCATCAGACACGCCGCGCCCGCGATCAGCATCTCCAACAGCAGCCGGCTCTTGCCCGAAAACCCCTTGTGCGACTGCTTCGTGACCTTGAGGTAGTCGTCGTAGAAGCCGATCGATCCGAAGCCGAGCGTCACGAAGACGACCACCCACACGTAGAGATTGGATGGGTTCGCCCAGAGCAGCGTCGCGACGAGCACGCCGGCCAGGATCATGAGTCCGCCCATGGTGGGCGTGCCGCGCTTGGTGAGTAGGTGCGATTGCGGCCCGTCCTCGCGGATCGGCTGTCCCTTGCCCTGACGGATGCGCAGGACCGAGATCGCTGCCGGACCGAGCCAAAACACGAAAAGCAGCGCGGTCGCGATCGCGCCGCCCGTGCGGAAGGTGATGTAGCGGAAGACGTTCAGCGGCGAGAAGTAGCCGCTGAGATCTGCCAGGAAATAGAGCATCTCGTTTCAACCTCGCCCGGTGGCGGCTGCAGCGGGCTGGCCGTACCGGTTCTTCAGAGCGGCCACGATCTTCGAGACCTGCGTGAATTTGGAGCCCTTGACCATGACAGTGTCACCCGGGCGCACGGCCTCAAGGACTTCATGCTCGAGCTCGGCCGCGTTCGCCGCATACGCACCGCGGAGCTTGGCCGGGATCGCCTCCCAGAGGCCGCGCATCAAGGGCCCTGCCGCGAACACGAGGTCCGCGCGCGAGGCCAGGACGGCGTCCGCGAGCTCGACATGGGCCCGCGGCCCGAAATCGCCCAGCTCGCCCATGTCGGCGAGGACGGAGATCCGGCGCCCGCGCGTGTCGACGCTCGCGAGCGTCGCCAGCGCCGCCCGCATGGAAGCCGGGTTCGCATTGAAGCTCTCGTCGATGACGAGGAACTGACCATCCGGGTGAGCAAGGCTGATGCGCTCGCCCCGCCCGACGGGCGCGGCGAGTTCGGCGAGACCGCCCGCTGCGTCGTTTGGGTCGAGCCCGATCGCGGCCGCCGCCGCGAGGACCGCGAGCGAGTTCAGCGCCATGTGCCGGCCCGCGGCGCCCACGCGATAGACCGCTGTCCGACCGAGGACATTCGCCTCGACCATGGAGGCATCGGGCCCGGTCGCGATCCGCAAGGCGCGGACATCCGCCGCCTCGTGCTCGCCGAAGGAGATGATCCGGCCGGCCGCGGATGCGCCGGCATGGGCCGCGAGGCGGTCGAAGTAAGGCGTGTCGCGGTTGATCACCGCGACGCCGCCGGGTTCCAAACCGCCGAAGATCTCGCCCTTTGCGTCGGCGATGCCGAGGATCGAGCGGAAATGGCCGATATGAACGGGCTCGATCGTCGTGACGATCGCGACCTCCGGCCGGACCATCCGGGTGAGCGGGGCGATCTCGCCCTCGTGGTTCATGCCGATTTCGAAGACGCCGAAGCGGCTCTCGCGGGGCATGCGGGCGAGCGTCAGAGGCACGCCCCAATGGTTGTTGTAGGAGGCGGCAGAGGCATGCGTCCCGCCGAAACGCGACAGGACGAGGCGCAGCGCCTCCTTCGTGCCCGTCTTTCCGACAGAGCCCGTGACGGCAAGAACGCGCGCGTTGGTCCGCGCCCGGGCGGCGCGCCCGAGGGAGCGCATGAAGTCGAGTGGATCGGGCACCACGATGAGCGGTCCCGTCCCGGCTAAGGCCTCAGCCTTGGCCTCGGCGACGATCGCCGCGGCCGCACGCTTTTCAAGCGCCGTGCGGACGAAGTCGTGCCCGTCGCGGGCATCGCCCTCCACCGCGACGAAGAGATCGCCCGGCTGCAACGTGCGGGTGTCGATCGAGACCCCGGTCGCTACGTCGAACGGGCCCACAATCCGGGCGCCGAGCGCCTCGGCATCCTCTCTGGTCCAGAGCGGCGCGGTCATCCCTGTCTCTCGATGATGGCTTGGCGGATCACCTCGTGATCCGAAAACGGAAGCGTGCGCTCGCCCACGATCTGGCCCGTTTCATGACCCTTGCCCGCCACAACGAGGACGTCGCCAGTCTTAAGCTCCCGAACCGCGTTGCGGATCGCCTCGGAGCGGTCGCCGATCTCGCGTGCGCCGGGTGCCGCCTTCAGGATCTCGGCCCGGATGGCGGCCGGCTCTTCCGAGCGCGGATTGTCGTCCGTGACGATCACAGTGTCGGCCTTCTCGGCCGCGATCTGCCCCATGATGGGCCGCTTGCCGCGGTCGCGGTCGCCGCCGCAGCCGAAGATGCAGACGAGCCGGCCCGACGCGAAGGGGCGAAGCGCGTCGAGCACATGCGCCAGCGCCTCGGGCTTGTGCGCGTAATCGACGATGCAGAGCGCGCCCGCGACCTCGCCGACACGCTCCATCCGGCCCGGGACGCCCTTCAACCCCTCGAGGGCGGCGAGCACGCGGGCGGGATCCTCGCCGGCCGCGATGACGAGGCCGGCCGCGACGAGCGCGTTCTCGACCTGGAAATCGCCGGCGAGCGGGAGGAGCACGTCCATCGCCTCGACCCCCGGCGTGGAGAGCCGGAGCCTTTGGTCGAAACCGTCGGGACGGGCATCGAGGAGCCGGACTGCGTCACCCGTGCGTCCCGTGGCCATCACGCGGTGCCCACGCGCATTCGCGGCCGCAATCACCCGATCGGCAAAGGCGCCGTCCGAGTTGATCACGACCGGGCGGCCCGCATCGAGGAGGGTGTCGAACAGGCGGAGCTTCGCCTGGAGATAGTCCTCGACCGTCGGGTGGTAGTCGAGGTGGTCGCGGCCGAGATTCGTGAAGGCGGCCGCCGCAAGCCGGACGCCGTCGAGCCGGCGCTGGTCGAGCCCGTGCGACGAGGCTTCCATTGCGAGGTGCGAGATGCCGTCGCTCGCGAGGCGGTTCAGCGTCTCGTGAAGAGTGACCGGGTCGGGCGTCGTGAGCGAACCATAGGCCAGGCCGTCGGAGGTCATCACCCCGAGGGTGCCGAGGCTGGCGCTTCGCCGCCCAAGAGCCGCGAAGAGCTGGCGCGTGAAATCCGCGACGGAGCTCTTGCCGCTGGTCCCCGTGACGGCGACGATCGTCTCCGGCTGCCCCGGATAGAAGCGCGACGCTGCGAGGGCGAGCGCGCGGCGGGCATCGGGCACCCGGGCATAAGTGACGGTAGAGGGCAGATCCGCAGGCCGTGCGCCCTCGCCGAGGACGGCCGCGGCGCCCCGCGCGGCAGCGTCCGGCACGAAGCTCATGCCGTCGGCCTTGGTGCCTGGAACCGCGACGAACAGCCAGCCCGGCTGCACCTTGCGGCTGTCGGCCGTGATCCCAGCGATCGACACGCTCGGCATGCCATCGAACTCGGGCGCGAGGTCGCGCGAGGTCCGGGGGGATGCAGGCGCGACCATCGGGCCAGCCTGACGCGAGATCAAGGCGAGGTCGTGCCCACCCGAGAGGCCGTCGCTCACCGCTTCAATCCCCAGGCGTTGAGCTTCGCCATCAGCGGGAACGGATTCTGCGGCGGTTCGAAGCGCGGTGCGACGGGGAGCATCGGGGCGATCCGCTCGAGCATGCGCCCGCTCGTCTCGGCCGCGTTCCAGCCGGCCGTCGCGTAGCCATGGGTCTCGGGCGCGGCCTTCGGCTCGTCATAGACCATGACCATGAGGTAGCGCGGCTTGTCGGCCGGGAAGGTCGCCATGAAGGTCGTGAACAGCTTGTCCTTTGCGTATCGGCCACGGACGACCTTCTCGGCCGTGCCCGTCTTGCCGCCGACGAAGTAACCCGGGACGGCCGCCTTCGTGGCCGAGCCGATCGAGCCGTTCAGGCGCATGATGTAGCGCATTGCCTCGCTGGTCTCGGGCTTGATCACCCGAGGCGAGACGCGGTGTGCCTCCTCGTCGGAACGCTTCAGGAAGGTCGGCTTGATCAGGTAGCCGCCGTTCACGAGCGCTCCGACGGCGGAGGCCGCCTGCATCGGCGTCACGGCGACGCCGTGCCCGAAGGCGATTGTGATCGTGTTGAGCTCGCCCCACTTCGCCGGAACGATCGGCTGCGCGTTCTCCGGGATCTCGGTCACCAGCCGGTCGAGCTGGCCCATCTTCCGGAGAAACGCCTTGTGACCCTCAACGCCCACGGCGAGCGCCATCTTAGCCGTGCCGATATTTGACGAGTGCACGAAAATTTCGGGCACGGTCAGGATGCGATGCGTCGCGTGGTAGTCGTGGATGGTGAAGCGACCGTATTTCAAATTCGAGCGGGCATCGAAGCTCGAGTTGATGTTCGCTTTGCCCGAATCGAGCGCCATGGCGGTCGTGAGTGCCTTGAAGGTCGAGCCCATCTCGAACACGCCGACCGCCATGCGATTGATGCGGTCCTTCTCCAGCGCGTCGACCGGGTTGTTCGGATCGAAATCCGGAAGCGACACGAGCGAGATGACCTCGCCGGTATCCACGTCGAGAAGCATGGAGGCCGCGGCGAGAGCGCGGAAATGCGCCATGCCCTTGACGAGTTCGTCCCGCATCGCGTGCTGGACGCGCAGATCGATTGACAGCTGGACGGGCGTGAGGTCCGTCGCCTCGCGCGCGAAGCCCGCGCCGGCAAGGTCCTGCAGGCCGCGGCTGTCGATGTACTTCTCCATGCCGGCGATGCCGACGTTGTCGATCGATGCGAAGCCGAGCACGTGCGCGCCCGCGACGCCGTTCGGATAGACGCGCTTCGCCTCCGGGACGAAGCCCACGCCCGGGATACCGAGCCGGTGAACCTCGGCCTGCTGGCGCGGCGTGACCTCGCGCTTCACCCAGACGAAGCCGCGTTTCTTGTTCAGCTTGTTCCGGAGGTCGCGCGCATCGACATCGGGCAGGACGGCCGTGAGGAGTTCGACCGCCTCGTCCTTGTCGATGATGTTGCGCGGCTCGGCGAAGACCGAGACCGACTTCACGTCCGTCGCCAGCACCTCGCCGTTGCGGTCGAGGATATCGGGCCGCGCGACGCTCACGTGCCCGCCCGCGAAGCGGCGGATCCCTTCCGGCTCAACGGGCGCGATCGCGAGCATCGCCAGACGGCCGAGGATCAGGCCGAAGATGCCGAGGAAGCCGAGCATGACGAGGCCGACGCGGGTGCCGCTCTTGTCGAGCCGGAGCCTGAACATCTCGCGCAGGTGGTGGCGAACTCCGCCCCTGCGCCCGTGCGCAGGCTCGGGAGCAAAGTTCGGATCGGCCTCGCCGCGCTCCGGGTCGTTCGACTCAAATTCCTGGTTCATCGCGCCGCCCCCTTGGGCAAGCTGCCAGTCGTGGTGGGTGTGCGCGCGTCGCCCGGGCGCTTGTCCCTCGGAGTCGCCGTGGGCTCGCGGAATAACGCCTCGAGCTTCATGCCGATCGCATCAGCCTTGGCCGGGCGTTGCGGCAGGTCGGCAAGCTTGCCGAGTTGAGTGACGCTCATGGGCTGCAGATCGAGGTTCTGCTCGACAAGCTTCTGCAGGCGGTCGGGCCGCGTGAGCAGCGCCCATTCGGCCTTTGCGACCGCGATCGCATCGCGCTCGCGCTCGATCTTGCGGCGGACCTTCACGACCTCTTCCGCATAGTAGAGCGTGTCGTACTTGATGCTGTAGGCGTAGCCGGCCGAGGCCACGAGGCCCGAGATCGCGACCAGGTGCAGGAAGCGCATCATCGCCCGCCCCTCCTCGATTTGCCGCTCACGTCGGTGCTCACGGTCGGAGCGGGGGAATCCGTCCGCTCGGCGACGCGCAGCTTCGCCGACCTGGCGCGCGGGTTCGCGGCGAGCTCTTCCGCGCCCGCTGCAATCGGCCCCTTGGTGATCGCCGTGAAGGTGGCGGGTTCGGAGTGGGTAAGATCAGGGACATGCCGGGACCCGCGCGGCACCCGGCGCGTGCGCTCCTGCATGAACTGCTTGACGATCCGATCCTCGAGGGAATGGAAGGTCACGATCGCGAGCCGTGCGCCCGGTTTCAGCACGCGCTCGGCCGCCTCGAGCGCTGCGGTGAGCTGCCCGAGTTCGTCGTTCACGGCGATCCGGAGCGCCTGAAAGGTACGGGTTGCCGGGTTGACCCCCGGCTCGCCGCGCACATGCTTCGCCACGAGGTCCGCCAGCTCGCCCGTGGTCTCGATCCGGCCGCGCCGGCGGCGCTCGACGATCGCGCGGGCGATCGCACGGGACCGCCGCTCCTCGCCGTACTGGTAGATGATGTCCGCGAGCGCGCCTTCCTCGGTCTCGTTCACGAGATCCGCCGCGCTCGGCCCGCTCCGTTCCATCCGCATGTCGAGCGGCCCGTCCGTCCGGAACGAGAAGCCGCGCTCGGCCTGGTCGAGTTGCATCGACGACACGCCGATGTCGAGAACGACGCCGTCGAGCGGCGCCGCCCCGCAGGTCTCCGCGATGCGGTCCAGGTCGCCGAAGCGGCCCGGGCAGAGCTGAAGCCGGCCCCGAGCCCAGGCGACGAGGGTCTCGCCTGCTGCGATCGCATCGGGGTCGCGGTCTACCCCAACGACCCTGTTCTGGCGGTTGGCTCCAAGGATGCCGCGCGTGTAACCGCCCGCCCCGAAGGTCCCGTCCAAGAAGGTGCCGCCACTTTGGGCGTTGAGCGCCTCCAGGACCTCGGCGAGCAGGACGGGAACATGAGGCACAGCGCCCGTGGCATCGGGCCTGCCTGGCACGTGGCTCAAGACGCCGTGACTCCAGAGGGCGGTCGGCCGAACTCCGCCGCGCGTAAGCGTGCGCTCGTGCGCCTTTCCGCCCGCGGCTGCGATGCTGGAACGTGCCGTGTCATAATCCGCAACTTGCCCGGCCCCTGTGGCGGGCCTGATCCCGAGCACCGAAGCGCCCTCGGGCAAGGTCCGGTGCCCCATGAAACGTGCACGGCCGTCCGACGGATAGGCCGGAACGATTGCCCGTTCTGATGGATTCGCTTGGGATATCATGGGCCGATCGGGGCGCGAAACGGCTTCTCGTTCCGCTGGACGCGATCCGCATTCAGACCCAGGTAGCGTTAATGAAGCGTTTGCAGGGCGGCTCCAACCCTGCAGTAACAGCGTCGCGCCCGCCGGACGACCCGGGACCGGAACCCGAGCTTTGTCCGGCTGTTACCGGCTTCGGATCTGGAGTTCATCGATGAAGACGAAGACAGCCGTAGCAGTTGGATTTCTCGCTCTTCTGGCATCCGCCTCGCTCGCCAATGCGCAGGGCATCGTCGGGGGTGCCCGCCAGGGCGCGGCCGAGGGGAACCGCGCAGCCGGTCCTGTCGGAGGGGTGGTTGGCGGCGCAGTCGGCGCAGGCGTCGGCGGAGCCGTGGGCGGCGTGAAAGGCGTCCTGGGCATTCCGGACGAGCAGGCTCGTCGCCCGCGCAGCGCACGCCGCCACTCCGTCAAGAACACCAAGCGGCACAACCACCGCCGCTGAGCGGAGAAGGGTCAGCCGGCCTGTAAGCCGGGTTCTGTATGGGCCGGACCTCGCGGTCCGGCCGTGGCGGCCATTCCTCTGGGACGGCCGTCGCCGGCCGCCTCGAGCAATCAACCCGGGCGACGAGCCCTGAGACGGGCCTGCGGCAAGCCGCTGTCGCCCCTATTCGATCTTGCTCCCGGTGGGGTTTGCCATGCCGTCCGCGTTGCCGCGTCCGCGGTGCGCTCTTACCGCACCCTTTCACCCTGACCGCCGGGCGAACCCGGCGGCGGTCTGCTCTCTGTGGCACTGTCCCTGGGGCGCGAAGCCCCGCCGGACGTTATCCGGCACCGCGTCTCAATGGAGCCCGGACTTTCCTCCCCGGCTCTCGCCGGAGCGGCCGCCCGGCCGGCTGACATAGGTGATCTGAGGGCGCGCGCTGCGCGCGTCAAGCGCGCGGGACACCGCTGTGCGCGCGAACGTGAACGCCCGGGATACCAAGCTTGGCCGTTTTCGTGGCCAAAGCGGAACGATTGCATGACAGCCGAGTTCGAAAGGCCGTATGGCCAAGCTCCCGCGAAGAGCGGCGACCAGAACGAGGAATAGCTCAATGAAGAAGATCATTCCCCTGACCCTGGCTGGGGCGATCGCCCTCTCGCTTGGCGGCTGCTACACGCCCGAGGAGCGCGCCGGCGGCGGCGCCCTGATCGGCGGCGCGACCGGCGCTGCGATCGGTGCCGCGGCTTCGGGCGGCCGGGTGGGCGGCACGCTGGCCGGCGCGGCGATCGGCGCGGCCGGCGGCGCGATTGTCGGGGCGGCTACAGCCCCCTGCCCGCGCGGCACCTACCAGGATTACTACGGCAACGTTTACTGCCGCTGATCCGCTGAACAATTCGGCATCCCGGCGTCTTTGCGCCGGGGTGTCGGTTTGCTATTCCGCCGCCGATGTCCATCTGGGGCAAGCTCGGCGGCGCAGGCGTGGGCCTCGCGATCGGTGGACCGATCGGCGGGCTCCTTGGCGCATTTGCCGGCCACTACCTGATCGATCGGGAAGGGTCCGTCTTCGGCCCCCCTCCGCGCGACGTTGTGCTCACCACAGGGCTGGTCGCGCTCTCCGCCAAGATGGCGCGGGCCGATGGAGTCGTCGCCTGTTCGGAGGTCGAGGCCTTCTCCCGAGTGGTCACCATCCCGGACGAAGATCGCGCCAATGTCGAGCGCCTGTTCCGGCTCGCGCAATCCACCACCGACGGATTCCAGGCCTATGCGACGCAGCTTGCCAAGCTCCTCGCAGACGAGCCCTGCCTTCTCGAGGACATCGTGGATGGCCTCTTCCTGATCGCTCAGGCCGATGGCGCCGTGCACGAGAAGGAAGTCCAGTATCTCCGGGAGATTTCCCGCATCTTCGGCAAGGACGAGGATTGGTTCGAGGCCGTGCTCGCGCGCCACGTGATCATGCCGGACGACCCCTACCGGGTGATCGGGGCCGACCGTTCAATGAGCTTTGCGGAGTTGCAGCGGCGGTATCGCCAACTCGTGCTCGAGCATCATCCGGACCGCGAGATCGCTCGCGGGTTGCCGCCGGAAGCCGTCAAGATCGCAACGGACCGGCTCGGCGCGATCAACGCCGCCTGGGAGCGGATCGAACGTGAGCGCCGCGCCGCCTGAGGGCGACCCTGTCGGAACCGTGTCTCGATTCGTGCCGTCGCCGAATCACGGCGAGCGGAGGGGAGGACGCCAGCCGGACCTTCTGCTCCTCCACTACACGGGGATGCCAACCGCCGAGGCGGCACTCCGCCGGCTCTGCGATCCGGCCGCGGAGGTGTCGTCCCACTATCTGGTCATGGAAGATGGAGCCGTGGTGCAACTCGTGCCGGAGGACAGGCGCGCGCATCATGCCGGCGCCGGCTCCTGGGCCGGCGAAACGGACATCAACTCCTGCTCTATCGGCATCGAGATTGTGAACCCGGGTCACGAAGGAGGGCTGCCTCCTTATCCCGACCGCCAGATCGACGCCGTGATCGCCCTCTGCAGGTCCATCATCGATCACTGGCGCATCCCGGCCGAGCGCGTCCTTGCCCACTCGGATATCGCGCCTTCCCGTAAGGAGGATCCGGGCGAGCTCTTTCCATGGGAGCGCCTGGCGCGGGCCGGGATCGGCCATTGGGTCGAGCCCGAGCCGCTGGCGGATGAGGTCGCAGTCGCCCCAGGGGACAGTGGTCCGGAGGTCGAGGCGCTGCAGGATGCGCTCGCGTTCTACGGCTACGGGATCGAGACCACCGGGGCCTACGACGAGGCGACCCGCCAGGTGGTAACGGCCTTCCAGCGGCATTTCAGGCCGGCGCGGGTCGACGGGGTCGTCGACACCTCGACGCTGGCCACTCTCCAGAACCTGATCACGGCGCGTTCCAGCTAGGCAGCCCGCCGTGCCGCGAGCTTGGGCAGCGCGGTGGAGAGACGCCCGATCGCCTCTTCCAGCATCGCCGTGTCGCGCAGGAAGCAGAGGCGGAGATGCGCCGCGCCACCCGCCCCGAACGCCGTGCCCGGCGCAAGCCCCACATTGGCGTGGTCGATCAGGTCCATCGCGAGGCGCCGCGTGTCGGACACGCCGTCCACGCTGAAGAATGCGTAGAACGCGCCCGGCGGCGACGGCAGCTCGACGACGTTAGTGGCGCGCAGGCCCTCGCAGACGAGGTCGCGGTTGCGGCGGGCGAGCGCGATGTGCTCGGCCACGAGCCCCTCTCCCTCCTCGATCGCCGTGACGGCCGCCCGTTGGATGAAGCCAGGCACGCCGGAGGTGGTGTACTGGATGAGGTTCTCGATCACCGGCCCGAGTTCGGGTGGAGCCTCGAGCCAGCCGATTCGCCAGCCGGTCATCGCCCAGTTCTTGGAGAAAGTCTGGAGGAACAGGATCCTGTCATCCTCCTCCATGACGTCGTGGAATGACGCCGTCCTTCCCTCGGCAGCGCCGAGGCGGGGGTCCCAGGCGAAGCGCTGATAAATCTCGTCGGCGATGATCCAGAGGCTATGCCGGCGCGCGAGGTCGAGGATGCGCACGAGATCCTCACGCGAGGCCGTCCAGCCGGTCGGGTTGGACGGCGAGTTCACCACCAGGGCGCGCGTACGCGGCGTGATCGCCGCCTCGAGCCGTGCGACATCTAAGAGCCAGCCACCCGGGCTTGGAGACATGGGCAGCGCGACCGCTCGGGCGCCGTTTACCTCGATAGCGGCCTCGAAATTCGGCCATGCCGGCGTCGGGACGATCACCTCGTCGCCGGGGCCCGACACGATCCGCATCGCCATCTGCAAGGCGTGCATGCCTCCGATCGTCACGTAGAAGCGCTCCGGATCGAAGGGACGACCGAACATCCGGCCCGTATAGCGGGCAATCGCCTGCCTGAGTTCCGGAATGCCGCGCTGCCAGGTGTAGAAGGTCTCGCCCGCCGCGAGCGCACGCGTTGCGGCATCGGCGATGAAGGTCGGAGTCGGCCGGTGCCCCTCGCCGATCCAGAGAGGGATCAGGCCCTCGCGGCCTCGGCCATAGTTCGCGACCTCAACGATGCCGCTCTCCGGCATGCCCAGGGCCTCCGCACGGAGTCCGGCGCGGGCGGACATGGGACGGGAATCGTTCATCGAGCGGGACGACCTGGCCAACCGGGGGCGAAGCGCCCCTTCTATCACCCCCGTCGGCCGTCGTTCAGCCAAAAGGGCTGATCGATGTCATTCGCTACGCCGATCTATCGCGGCAGGCTCTCCCGCGCCAGGATGTCTCGGATGTCGCTGAGGAGCTTCACGTCGGCCGGGGTCTCCGGGACGGCCTCGCTGCGCAGCTTGAGCCGGTTCAGCGCACGGATGACCAGGAACAGCACGAAGGCAATGATGACGAAGTTGATCGCCACGGTGATGAAATTGCCCCAGCCGAGCACTGCGCCCTGCTTCTTCGCGTCGATATAGGCAGCTCCTGGCTGTACGGTGCCCGAGAGCGCAATGTAGTAGTTCGAGAAATCGAGGCCGCCCGTGACGGCGCCAATGATGGGCATGAAGACGTCGCCGACGACGGAGTCGACGATCCTGCTGAACGCCGCCCCGATGATGACGCCGATCGCGAGGTCGACGACGTTTCCACGGAGCGCAAACTTCTTGAACTCCTCGAGCATCCCGCTCTCCTCATAGCTGTTCGCCCGATGAACCATGCCACAGAGACGCCATGGCGTCCCGGCATCCCGATCAGGTAGGTTCGCCGGACCAAGTGCCGGGTCCGCATCATGATACCGAGCTGGGCCGTCGTCCTATCGGCCCTTGTCTATCTCTGCCTGCTCTTCGCGGTGGCCCATTGGGGCGACCACGCGGGGCGGAAGATCATGCGGCGGCGGTCGCGCAGCACGGTCTACGCGCTGGCGCTCGCCGTCTACTGCACGTCCTGGACCTTCTATGGCTCGGTCGGCCTCGCCAGCCGCGCGGGGCTCAATTTCCTGGCAATCTATATCGGGCCGATCCTCGTGATCTGCCTCGGCTACCCGCTGATCGCGCGCGTGATCCGGATCGCCAAGGCGCAGAACATCACCTCGGTCGCGGACTTCGTGGCCGCCCGTTACGGCAAGAGCGAGCGGGTCGCAGCGCTCGTCTGCATGATCGCCGTCATCGGGGCCCTCCCGTACATCGCGCTGCAGCTGAAGGCGGTATCGGCCTCCGTCGAGGTGATGCTCGCGGCGGAGACACCAGATGCAACCGCCGTCCCGGTCCTCGGCGACATTGCTCTGGTCGTTGCGCTTCTTCTCGCCGGCTTTTCGGTCGCCTTCGGCACGCGCCATGCCGACGCGACGGAGCACCAGAACGGGATGGTCCTCGCGATCGCGACGGAGTCGCTCGTCAAACTCGGGGCCTTCCTGCTCGTCGGCTTCTTCGTCGTGTACGGGATGTTCGCCGGGTTCACGGACATGGTCGCCCGGCTCGCGAGAACCGGGCACGCCCTCGATCTTCTCGGCCCGACCGCCGACCCGGTCAGCTATTCGGCGATGCTGGTGATCTCGGCGGCGGCGGCGCTGCTTCTCCCGCGCCAGTTCCACATGATGGTCGTCGAAAACCGCGGGCCTGAGGATCTCCGGCGCGCGGTCTGGCTGTTTCCGCTCTATCTGGTCGCCATCAACGTCTTCGTCGTGCCGCTCGCGCTTGCGGGCCTGCATCTCTTCCCGGGACCGGGCGTCGACCGGGACATGACGGTTCTGCTCCTGCCCCTGCACGCCCAGTCGGGCACGATCGCCCTCATCACGTTCATTGGGGGTTTGTCGGCGGCGACCGCGATGGTGATTGTCGAGACGATTGCCGTATCGGTGATGATCGCGAACCACCTCGTGATGCCGCTCGTGCTGCGGCGGCGGGGCTTCTCGGCCGAGGCGGCTCCAGGAGGGAAGGCCCCGAACCTTGGCCGCTTCCTGCTCGTTGTGCGCCGGATCGCGATCGTGGCGCTCACGCTGCTCGCCTACGCCTACTACCGCTTGGCTGGCGATGCAGAGCTCGCGGCAATCGGGCTTCTCTCCTTCGCGGCGGTTGCCCAGATCGCGCCAGCCTTTCTGGGCGGCCTGTTCTGGCGACGGGCGACCGCCCAGGGCGCCAGCGCCGGGCTCATCGTGGGCATCGCGACCTGGGCCTATACGCTGCTCCTGCCGACGGTGATCGACGATCCGGCGGCTTCGGTGCTTCTTGCGGAGGGGCCGTTCGGCCTCGCGGGCCTTCGTCCGACGGCGATCGCCGGTCTGGAGCTGCCGCAGCTCACACATGGGATCATCTGGAGCCTGACGCTCAACCTCCTCGCCTATGTGGGCTTCTCGCTGGTCCGGCCCGCGAACGCGCTCGAGCGGCTGCAGGCTTCGGCCTTCATGGGCGAGAACCGGATGCCGATCGCGCCGACGATGCGGCTCCTCCGGGCAAGCGTGAGCGTCGACGAGCTCAGCCGTGCCGTCGGGCGATTCCTCGGCGAGGACCGGACGCGTCGCTCCTTTGCAGGCTTTGCGCGCTCCCGCGGGGTCGTGCTCGACCAGCATGCCGAAGCGGATATCCACTTCCTGCGCTACGCCGAGCACCTCCTCGCTTCCGCCATCGGCGCCGCCTCGTCGCGCCTCGCGCTGTCGCTCGTGCTCCGACGCGGCAACCTTTCCGCCCGGGCCGCGCTTCGCCTCCTCGACGAAGCGTCGGCCGCGCTCCAGCATGACCGCGACCTGCTCCAGCACGCCATCGATCACGCCCAGCAGGGCATCACCGTGCTCGATAAGGACCTGCGTCTCCTCACCTGGAACCAGGCCTTCATCGACCTCTACGGCTTTCCGCCGGAGCTGATCCGGATCGGCGTCGGCATGGAGGAGATCATCCGCGTCAATGCCGAGCGCGGGGCCTATGGGCCGGGAACCGTCGACGACCTCGTCGCCATGCGCCTGGAGAGCGTCATGCACGATCCCGGGCCGGTGCGTGTGAAGCTCTATCCGAGCGGACGGGTCATCTCCGTCCGCTCCAATCGCCTGCCCGGCGGGGGTCTCGTCAACACCTATACGGACGTGACCGACCTCGTCGCGCAGGAGCAGGAGCGCGAGCGCGAGAACGAAACCCTGGAGCAGCGCGTGCAGGAGCGCACGGAGGAGCTGACCCGGCTGAACGAGGAGCTGACCCGGGCAAAACGCCTCGCCGACGAGGCGAACGCCTCCAAGACCCGGTTTCTGGCAGCGGCGAGCCACGACATCCTTCAGCCCCTGAACGCCGCACGCCTCTACGCCACGTCCTTGTCCGAACGGACGGCAAGCCCGGACGAGCGTTCCCTCGCAGAGAACGTCGATGCATCCCTCGATTCGGTGGAGGAGATCCTCACGACCCTTCTCGACATCTCACGCCTTGATACGGGTGTGCAGAAGCCGAAATGGTCTACAATCCGGGTGGAGGACCTGTTCCGGCAACTCGCACGCGAATTCGGGCCGATGGCGGAGGCCAAGGGACTTGCCCTCCGGTTCGCGCCGACCTCCCTGTCCGTGAGATCGGACCGCGGGTTGCTGCGTCGGCTGCTGCAGAACCTGGTCTCCAATGCCGTGAAGTACACGCCGAGCGGCCGCGTTCTGGTCGGCGTCCGGCGGCGTGGAGCCCAGCTCAGGATCGAGGTCTGGGACACCGGGCTGGGCGTGCCCGCGTCCCAGCAGAAAACGATTTTCCGGGAGTTCAGGCGCTTGTCGGCCGGCGCGAAGGCGGCCCGCGGGCTCGGGCTCGGGCTTTCGATCGTCGAGCGCATCGGGAAGACCCTGGGGGTCGAGATCGAACTGCGCTCGGAGCCAGACCGCGGTTCCATGTTCTGCGTCACCCTGCCGGCCGCCCGCAACGAGCCAGTGAGCGCGGCGGAACCGGTCGGCGCCGTGCGGGGCTCGAAGATCGCCCCGCTTCAAAGGATGGTCGTCCTCGCGATCGACAACGAGCCAGCGGTCCTCGACGGCATGGCGACGCTGCTCAGGGGCTGGGGCTGCGAAGTCGTGGCCGCAGCCTCGATCGAGGAAGGCCGGGAGCGTGTCTTGGCGGCAGGCGAGCCGCCGGAGATCGTCATCGCGGACTACCACCTGGACGACGGCGACGGAATCGCGGCGATCGGGGCGGTGCGCGAGGAGATCGGCTTCGAGTTACCTGCAGTGCTCATCACGGCCGACCGCTCGCCGGAGCTCCGCGAGCGGGCCGCTGAACGCGATATCAGCGTGCTCAACAAGCCGCTCAAACCCGCAGCGCTCCGGGCGCTGCTCTCGCGCATCCACGTCGCGAGGCTCGCGGCCGAATAGGCTCAGCCCATCCCGATCCCGGTCTCACGCTGGAACGGCAGGAGGTCCAAGGAGGGAGCCTCGCCGGTGAGACCGGTGAGAAGGCAATGCGCTTGGCCGCGATGATGCGTCTGGTGATTGAAGAAGTGGGCGAGCGCCGGCCCGAGGGGCTGAACGAACGCCTCCGGCGAGGAGACGCGCCGGTAGCTGATCGTGCCGGCGAGATCGGCCGCCGAGAGCCCACCGGCATAGGTCTCGATCCGCCGGTCCTCCGCCTCCCGCGCTTCGCGCAGGTCCGGGAGCCGCTCGAAGAGGATCGCGTCGAGGCGATCGGCAGCGTCGCCCGCCCCGGTGAAGCGCCGCATCCAGATGCGGTCCGTGACGAGAAGATGGTTCAGGGTGCCGTGGACCGACTTGAAGAAGGCGCCGCGATCGGCCCGGTACTGCTCGTCGGTCAGCTGCGCGGCGGCGGCGTAGAGCCGCCGGTTCGCCCAGGCGTTGTAGGCCGCGAACATGCGGAGATGCGCGAGCATGTCCATGGTCAGGCAGCCGCCTTCTGTGCCTCCCGGCCATAGAAGGCCCCCCGGCTCTCGGCCATGTCGAGGAGGAGCTGGTTCGGCTTGAAGCGCGCGCCGTGCTTCGCCTCGAGCGAGCGCGCGAGTTCCACGAAGGCCTTTGCGCCCATGCCGTCGATATAGGACAGCGCTCCGCCCGTGAACGGCGCAAAGCCGAAGCCGAGGATGGAGCCGACATCCGCCTCGCGTGGATCGGTGACGACGCCCTCCTCGACCGTGCGCGCGGCTTCGAGCGCCTGCACAACGAGGAAGCGGTGCTTCAGCTCGGCGACGCTGATCGTGTCGGCGTCGAGCTTCTTGGGCTGGAGCTCGGCGAGCCCCGGCCAGAGCTTCTTCTGGCCCTGACCCTTCGGCGGATAATCGTAGAAGCCCTTGCTGTTCTTGCGCCCGAGCCGCCCCTCCTTCTCCACCAGCGCCGCCAGGATCGCCTCCTGCGCCGGGTTCACGGCGGCCTCGCCGACCTGGGCCTTGGTGGCCTTGAGGATGCGGAGCGCGAGGTCGATGCCGACCTCGTCGTTGAGCGACAGCGGCCCGACCGGCATGCCGGCCATGCGGGCCACGTTCTCGATCATGGCGGCCGGGACGCCCTCGGCAAGCATCAGATGGCCTTCGAGGATGTAGGCGCCGACGCAGCGATTGGCGAAGAAGCCGCGCGCGTCGTTCACGACGATGGGCGTCTTCTTGATCGCGCGCACATAATCGAGCGCGGTCGCGAGCGCCGCGTCCCCCGTCTCGCTGCCCTTGATGATCTCCACGAGCATCATTTTCTCGACGGGCGAGAAGAAATGGATGCCAATGAACTGCGCGGAACGAGACGAGGACTTGGCTAGACCGGAGATCGGCAGGGTCGAGGTGTTGGATGCGAAGATGCAGTCCGGCCGGATCGCCGCTTCGACCTTACGGATCACCTCGTCCTTCACCTTAGGATCCTCGAACACCGCCTCGATGACGAGGTCGCATTCGGCGAGCGCCGCGTAATCCGGCGTCGCGGTGATGCGCTCGAGAAGAGCCTCGCGATCGGCGGACTTCGCCCGGCCCTTGTTGATCTGGTCCGTGACGAGCTTGTGCGAATAGGCCTTGCCCTTGTCAGCGGCCTCCTGGTCGCGATCGACGAGCACGACCTTCATGCCGGCATTGGCCGTGACGTAAGCGATGCCGGCCCCCATGAAGCCAGCGCCAACCACCCCGACCGTACCGAGGTTGCCTTTCGGCACTGCCGCCGGGCGGCGCGCACCCTTCTCCAGCTCGCCTTTCGACAGGAAGAGCGTGCGGATCATCGCGGCCGCCTCCTTGGAGCGGAGGATCTTGGCGAAGTACCGACTCTCGACCTTGAGAGCGAGGTCCATCGGGAGTTGCAGCCCTTCGTAGACGGACTGCAGGATGGCCTTTGCTGCCGGGTAATTGTCGTGCGTCTCGCGCCGATAGATCGCGTTGGCCGGCGGCCAGATCATCATTCCGCCTGGTGAGTAGACCTTGCCCGACGGCGCCTTGAACTTCGGCAGGTCCCAGGGCGCGACGGCCGAGCCGCCGGCGAGGATCCAGGCCCTCGCCTTCTCGACGATCTCCGCCCGCGGCGCGACCTCGTGGGCAAGGCCCATGTTCTTCGCCATCAAGGCGCGAAGCTGGTCGCCCCGAAAAAGGAGCTGGAGCGCGTCGCCGGTCTGCATGAGGCGCGCGATGCGCTGCGTGCCGCCGGCACCAGGGAAGAGCCCGACCTTGATCTCGGGGAGCCCGACCCGCGTCGCATCGTCGTTGGCAAGGACACGGTAGTGACAGGCGAGCGCCAGCTCGAACGCACCGCCGAGACAGGTGCCCGCAACGGCGGCGGCGAAGGGCTTTCCGCACGTCTCGAGGCGGCGGTAGAGGAGCGACAGCTTGCGCGACTCGTCGAAGAAGAAGCGCATCGCTTCGTCCTCGCCCTTCGCCTTGGCGAGCCGGGCATATTCCGCCCCGAGCCCCTGGAGCATGGTGAGGTCGGCGCCGCCCGAGAAGCTCTCCTTGCCAGTGGTGATCACGCATCCTTTGATGCCGGGATCCGAGGAGACCTTCTCTACGACCTGGGAAAGCTCCTCCATCACCTCGGGCGTAATGACGTTCATGGAACGCCCGGCCATGTCCCAGGTCGCGAGCGCGAGGCCGTCGGCATCGACCTCGAATCGGAAGTTCTGGAGGTTCATCGGAGGTCCCCGGGAACTTTAGACGCGCTCGATCACGGTGGCTGTACCCATGCCCGCCCCGATGCAGAGGGTCACGAGCGCGGTTGCCTTGCCGGTCCGCTCGAGCTCGTCGAGCACGGTGCCGAGGATCATGGCGCCGGTCGCACCGAGCGGGTGCCCCATGGCGATCGCGCCACCGCAGACGTTCAGCTTGTCCGGATCGATGTCGAAGGCCTGACGATAGCGGAGCACCACGGACGCGAAGGCCTCGTTCAGCTCGAACAGGTCGATGTCGTCCTTCGTCATCCCGGTGCGGCGGAAGAGCTTCTCCGTCACGTCGACCGGGCCCGTCAGCATCATCGCGGGCTCGGAGCCGATATTGGCAAAAGCGCGGATGCGGGCGCGCGGCTTCAGGCCGGCGGCGGAGCCCACCTCCTTGTTGCCGATGAGCACGGCCGCCGCGCCGTCCACGATCCCGGACGAATTCCCGGCGTGGTGGACGTGGTTCACGCCCTCGATCTCCGGATGCGCGTCGACCGCGACCGCGTCGAAGCCACCCATCTCGCCCATCTGAACGAAGGACGCCTTCAAAGCCCCGAGCGACTGCATGTCGGTTGTCGGACGCATATGTTCGTCTCGATCGAGGATGATGAGATTGTTGACGTCGCGCACCGGCACGACGGAGCGCGCGAACCGCCCCTCCTCCCAGGACCGGGCGGCCCGCCTCTGCGATTCGACCGCGTAGGCGTCCACGTCGTCTCGCGAGAAGCCGTATTTCGTGGCGATCAGATCGGCCGAGACGCCCTGCGGCATGAAGTAGGACTTGATGGCAATGGACGGGTCCGCCGGCCAGGCGCCGCCCGACGCACCGATGCCGATGCGGCTCATCGACTCGACCCCGCCCGCGACAGCCATGTCCTGCTGTCCGGCCATGACCTGGGCAGCGGCAAAATTCACCGCGTCGAGGCCCGAGGCACAAAAGCGGTTCAGCTGAACGCCGGGAACATGATCGCCGTAATCGGCGACGAGCGCCGCGGCTCGGGCGATGTCTCCGCCCGCCTCCCCGACCGGATCGACGCAGCCGAGGACGACGTCGTCTACGAGCTTCGTGTCCAGCTCGTTGCGGTCGCGGATCGCCCGCAATGCGGTCTCGGCGAGCCGGAGCGCGGTCACCTCGTGAAGCGAGCCGTCCTGCTTGCCGCGTCCGCGGGGAGTACGGACTGCGTCGTAGATAAAGGCTTCGGGCATGGTGCCTCCGCTGCCGCTTGCTGTTGCCCGGTCGCGCCGAGGCTTTCCATCTATATAGGAGGCGCCGGCTAAAACATCTCGGCCGGCATGGCCATGATCGCCTCCGACCCGGCCTTGATGCGGCGGGCGAGCGCGCCGGCCTCGGGCATCATCCGCTCCATGAAGAAGCGGCCGGTCACGAGCTTGGCGTCCATGCGGGCCGCAACGCCGTTGCCCTCGGCTTTCCTGGCGAGCGCCGCCTTGGCCATCTTCGCCCACATGTAGCCGAGCGCCACGAGCCCCATCAGGTGCAGGTATTCCGTGGCGCCGGAGCCTGCATTGTCCGGCTTTGCCATGGCGTTCTGCATGAACCACACCGTCGCGCCCTGGAGCTGCTCGAGCCCCTTCGCCAGCGGCTCGACGTAGGGCTTCATCGCGTCTTCGGCGCCATTCTCGCGGCAGAAGGCCTCGACCTCGCCCATGAAGGCCATCAGCGCACGCCCGCCGTCCTTCGGCAGCTTGCGCCCGACGAGGTCCATGGCCTGGATGCCGTTCGCGCCCTCGTAGATCATGGCGATGCGGGCATCGCGCACGAACTGCTCCATGCCCCATTCGGCGATGTAGCCGTGGCCGCCGAGCACCTGCTGGGCGCGGACTGCATTCTCGAACCCGAGATCGGTCAGGACGCCCTTCACCACCGGGGTGAGCAGCCCGAGCCGGTCGTCCGCGGCCTGGCGCTCGGCCGCGTCCTCCGAGCGGTGGGCGACATCGGAGCTCAGGGCCGCCCACAGCGCGAGCGCCCGTGCCGCCTCGTTGAAGGAGCGAATGAGCATCAGGTTCCGGCGCACGTCCGGATGGACGATGATGGGATCGGCCGGCTTGTCAGGGGCGGCGGCGCCCGTGAGCGCCCTGCCCTGCAAGCGCTCCTTCGCGTAGGCCGCGGCGTTCTGGTAGGCGACCTCCGACTGCGCCAGCCCTTGTACCCCGACCGCAAGCCGGGCCTCGTTCATCATCACGAACATGGCGTTGAGGCCGCGGTTCTCCTGGCCCACGATCCAGCCCTTCGCGCCGTCATAGTTCATGACGCAGGTCGCGTTGCCATGGATCCCCATCTTGTGCTCGAGCGAGCCGCAGGAGACGCCGTTGCGCTGACCGACTGAGCCATCCTCGTTCACCAGGAACTTCGGTACGACGAAGAGCGTGATCCCCTTGGTGCCGGCGGGCGCACCCTCGATCCGGGCGAGCACCAGGTGAACGATGTTCTCGGCCAGGTCGTGCTCGCCCGCCGAGATGAAGATTTTCGTGCCCGTAATCGCGTAGGAGCCGTCGCCGTTCGGCACTGCCTTCGTCTTGAGGAGGCCGAGATCCGTGCCGCAATGCGGCTCGGTCAGGTTCATGGTGCCGGTCCAGGCCCCCTCGATCATCTTGGGAAGGTACCGGCCCTTCTGCTCGGGCGAGCCGTGGACCAGGAGCGCCGCGATCGCGCCCTGGGTGAGCCCCGGATACATGCCGAACGCGAGGTTCGCCGACGACATGAACTCCTGCATCACGGTGTTGATGGTGTGCGGGAGGTCCTGGCCGCCGAACTCGGCCGGCGCCGAAAGGCCCATCCAGCCGCCCTCGGCATAAGCCTTATAGGCCTCCTTGAACCCTTCAGGGGTGGTAACCGACCCGTCCGGGTTGCGCCTGCAGCCCTCCTGGTCTCCGGAGAGGTTCAGGGGCGCGATCACCTCCTCGCAGAGCTTCGCGCCTTCCTCGAGAATGGCATCGATCACGTCGGGGCTCGCCTCCGCGAAGCCCGCAAGGTTGTTGTAGCGTTCGATCCCCAGCACGTCCCGGAGGATGAACTTCACATCCTCCACCGGCGCTTTGTAGCTCGGCATCTCTGGTTCCGTACGGCTCAGCTTTTGGGGCGCGCAGAGATACCGGAAAGCCACGCTCACACAAGTATCTGAGGCGAAGGGTAAAGACGGGTGGCCGGGCTTTAACGCCCTGTTTACCTTGTTCCGAAATCCTGAATCAGCGACGTGGCCCGTCAAACATCCGTTCACGAATGACGGCCCGACGCTCTGTTGGCGTGGCGGTCTGCCTGAGGGGGAAGGCGGAACCGAGCGTACCGCCCCCTCGCGGCATGAGCGAACGATGAGACAGAACGTCCCTTTGCGTAAGTCGGCTTCCGTTGAGGCGGAGAGCGACCGCGCGAGCCGGAGCATTGACGAGTGGCTGGACGCCGCCGTCGCCGAACAGGCGCGGCGCTCGTCGCCTCGTGAGAGCGAGAGCGCCGCACCTGCTGAGGAGTACGCGGCGCTTCCTCCGGCAGCCGAGTTGTCCCCGGCGCGCGAGCGCACCTCGCCGGCAACGGCCGCGAAGTCCAGCACGGCGCTCGGCTCCATGACGTCCTGGATCGAGCGTGCCCAGGAGGAGCTTGCAGAAGTCGCGATGGCGCCTGCCCCGCCCGCGGCGTCGTATAACTCGTCCCGACCGTCCTACGACGCGCTGAGCTCCGTCGAACGCCTTGACACCGGGCTTGGCGAGAAGTCGCTCTCCGATGCCCAAGCCGCCCAGGAAGAAGCATTCCGCAGCTTGGAGAACCGTATCCGCGAGATCGCGGGCCGTCTCGACACGCCGCGTGACACCGGCCGGAAGGCACCGCGACCGCTGGAAGACGCGATTGTCGAGATCCGCGCCCGGCAGGCCGCTCTCGATGCGCCGCCGCCCACCCCGGAGCAGCCGGCCCCCGTGATGGCCGCGCCCGCACCGCCGCCGCCGGCGCCGGCTGCGCCCCCCGCCCCTGCGATCCCGCAGCCGGCGAGAGAGCTTCTCCACCCGCCGCGTGCCGACATGGACGTTGCTCCCCGGACGGCAGCGCAGCCTGCACCGAAGCCTGCAGCCCCATCCGGTCTCGATGCCCTGAAACGTGACATCGAACGCGTGCACGGCTCCATGGCCGCGCTCGCCACCCGCTCGGATCTCGGCGCGATCGAGCGCATGATCAGCGAGCTGTCCGGCGAGATCGCCGCGGCCCGCGAGCAGGGCGGGAGCCTTGCTCCCGTCGAGGCGGATGTCGAAGCGCTTCAGGTTGAAGTACAGCGGCTCGCCGCGAACGGGCCCATGCCGACGGAGGGCATCGGCAGGCTGGCCCGCGACATCGACATCGTCTCGCACAAGCTCGATATCGTGGCTGCGAGCGGGATCGACCCCTCAGCAATCGACGCGTTGTCGCGCGAGGTGGCTGAAATCAGGGGAATGCTCGGCGGCATGGCGATGCCGGCCGACATCAACGCGGTCAATGATCAGCTAAACGAGCTGAAGCTCGAATTGGCCCGCATGGGCAGCCGTCAGATCGACTCGCAGGACTTCGCGTCCCTGCGCCTGGCCTTCGAAGAGATGCGCGACGCGCTCTCCTCGGGACCCGCAGGCTCCCCCGGCCTCAGCGCCGCCATCGTGCAGCAGGCGACGAAGGGCGAGTTGCAGCCGATCGCCTCCATGCTCGTGATGCTGATCGAGAAGATCGAGCGGCTGGAGCGGCATTCGGGCGACCCCGAGATGCTGGATCAGATCGAGCGGCAGATCGCCGGACTGTCGGCGACGATCGGGTCGACAGCCTCGCGCGACCCGGGCCTGTCGGATCTCAGCCATGCCATGAACGACCTCATGAACGAGGTCGCGAGCTGGCGTGACGGCACGGTGGAGATCGCCGAGCAGGCCGCCCGAAGCGCTGTCGCGCAGACGATCGAGGCCATGCGCGGCGAGCTCGTCCCCTCCGCTTTGGAGGCACAGGCGAGCCGGCCTGCGACCGGGGCGCTCGGGCACAACTTCGATCGGGCGGCGAGCCGCCGGGAGGATGACAGCCGTCTCGCGGAGGCAGAGCAATACGCAGACCAGCCCCTATCCGCGAAGCCGGAGGGATCAGCGGCTCCCTCCCGATCCGAAGCGGTCGGGCTCGCGCCTGACAGCAGCGACGCGGCGCTCCGCCGGCTCAACGAAGCACTCCTCGTCGGACCGATCCTGACAGAGGCCGACCGCCCCCTCCCGCGTGCGCCCGAGAACGAGGTTCTTCTCGAGCCCGGTGCCGGCCGGCCCCGCTCCGGCCCGCAACTCGTGCCAGATCCGGAGAATGCCGGCGACCAGCGCGACATCAAGGCAAGCTTCATCGCGGCCGCCCGGCGCGCGGCCCAGGCCGCGGCTGCGGATGCGGACAAGAGCAAGGGTCGTCCGTTCGATCGCCCCGCAGCGCCGGCCGAGAAAGGCCGGAGCCCGGCCAAGATCAAGGCGATGCTGGACCGGCTCCGCCGTCCGCTTCTGGTCAGCGCGGCCGCCCTCGTGGTCGCGATAGGCGGCTACCGCCTGCTGACGGAGCTCACGACCGAACTCCCCTCGCAACTCGCGATGAACCGCTCCCCCGACCCGGCCTTGTCGGGCCCGCCGGTGATCGCCGCCGGACCACCCATGAAGGTTGCGGCCCTTTCGCCTGCCGAGACTCAGGACCCTACCACCACCCAGTCGGTCCTGCCGAAGGAGAGCGCGGCGCCTGCGATGTCCGCGGCCCAGCCAGTTGGCGCGCCCGCGGAGCCGGCCCCCGAAGCGCGCGCGGCTCAGGGCCAGGCCGGAACCGCGCCGGCAACGGCGTCTCCACCTGAGGGCGGGCCGCAGAAGCAGGCCCTCCAGCTTCCGCCTTCACCGGCCAACACCCCCGCGGCCCCGAAGCCTGCCTCACCTGACGCTGCGAATGCCGCCGTGCCCGCAGCCCTGAAGCAGGCCGCAACGAACGGCGATCCGGCAGCGCTCTACGAACTCGCCGTCCGCACTATGGACGGTCGGGGCGTCGCGCGGGATCCGCGCGCCGCCGTCGCTCTCTTCGAGAAAGCCGGCGAGAAGAACCTCGCACCCGCGCAGTATCGCGCCGGGAATGCCTACGAGAAGGGTATCGGGGTCCCGCGCGATGTCGAGGCGGCGCGGCGCTGGTATCAGCGGGCCGCCGAGAATGGCAACACGCGCGCCATGCACAACCTGGCCGTCCTGATGGCTGAGGGTGCGGGTGGCAAGCCGGATTACACAGCGGCGATGAATTGGTTCCAGAAGGCCGCGGAACATGGCGTCCGCGACAGCCAGTTCAATCTCGCGGTCCTCTTCGCGCGCGGGCTCGGGACGCAGCAGGATCTGGTACGCTCGTACACCTGGTTCGCGGTCGCAGCAGGCCAGGGCGACGACGAGGCTGCCAAGAAGCGCGACGAGGTCGCGGCCCGTTTGCAGCCTGCCGACCTCGCGCGGGCGAAGGGGATCGTCGAGCGCTGGCGCGCCACGCCTGCGAATGCCGCAGCGAATGAGCCTCCGGCGACGACGACCCGCTCGTCCGAGCACAACGGGAAGCGTGTCGGACGCGCCTGACACGTTCACCCTGCACTTTGATTCGAATCGCATCCGAGACGATCTTCAGCCAAGGTTTAGGAGCGGCGCCTTAAGGTAGGTCCGGCTGCGGGGTTGGCCCGCAACCGGACAGACCCGGTCCGTGCTGGCACGCGCGGCGTTTGGGACAAGCGCGTTGCAGATCTACCTCCCGATTGCGGAGATGCCGGTCAGCGTCCTGCTCCTGCTCGCGATGGGAGCAGCGGTCGGGTTCGTGTCCGGCCTCTTCGGGATCGGGGGCGGGTTCCTGATGACCCCGCTTCTCATCTTTCTCGGCATCCCGCCGGCGGTCGCCGTGGCGACGCAATCGGCCCAGATCGCCGCCTCGTCCACGACGGGAACGCTCGCGGCGCTCCGGCGCGACGCCCTCGACCTAAAGCTCGCGCTGGTCCTGATCGGCGGCGGCTTCGTCGGCACGTCGCTCGGCGTCTGGTTCTTCGCCGCGATGCGGCGCGCCGGGCAGCTCGAGCTCGTAATCGTGCTGTCTTACGTTACGCTCTTCACGGTCCTCGGCTCCCTCATGCTGGCCGAGAGCCTGCGGGAATTCTGGTTCGCGCGCAGAGGAGTTGTCCGCCCACGCCGGCGCGCAGGGGAGCACCCGGCCTATCTCGGGCTGCCGCTGCGGATGCGCTTTCCCCGGTCTCGGCTCTATTCGAGCGTACTGCCGATCATCGGGATCGCGCTCGCCGTCGGGTTTGTCGGGGCGGTGCTGGGCATCGGCGGCGCCTTCATCATGGTGCCCGCCCTCCTCTACTTGTTCCGTGTCCCAACGGGGGTCGTGATCGGGACGTCTCAGGCCCAGGTGCTCTGTACGGCCCTTCTCGCGGTCGTTCTGCAGGCGGCGCTCAACGGGGCCGTCGACATCGTGCTGGCGCTCATCCTGATCCTCGGGGGCGTGTTCGGGGCACAGTTCGGGGCGAGAGCCGGACGGGCGCTACGGGCAGACCTGTTCCGGTTTCTCCTGGCCCTCCTTATCCTAGCCGTCGGGCTCCGGTTCACCATCGAACTTGTGGTTCGGCCGACGGAGCCGTTCTCCCTCCAGGAGACGCGGCGGTGAGGTTCGGGGGGGCGCTCCTCCTCGCGGCCGCCCTGCTTGGCTCCAGCCCCGCCCTGGCCGAGCGGCTCGTCCTCTCGCTCTCGAGCAACCTCGTCGCGATCGGCTCGACCTATACGGGCGCCCGACTTGTCGCCTTCGGGTTGATCGAGCGGGATGCGCAGACAGTATCCCGTTCCGGAGCCTACGACGTCGTCGTCACGGTGAGAGGACCGCGGGAGGCCGCCACGGTGCGCCGAAAGGAGCGCTTCGGCTTGATATGGCTGAACCGTGCTCAACAGAAGTTCGTGCAGGTCCCGACCTTCCTGGCCGTGATGTCCTCGCGGCCGCTGACGGAGGTCGCGAGCGAGGTCATGCGCCGCCGGTTCCGGCTTGGGATCGAGGCCGTCGTCAGCGCACCCGAATTCACGATCGGCCCCATCGAGCAGGACAATCCGTTCCGGGCAGCGCTCGTCCGTCTCAAGGGGCGCGAGCGGCTGTATTTCGAGAACCCGCGGGCCGTGACCTTCGTAACGGGCGAGTTCTTTCGCGCCCCCATCCCGCTCCCGGCCACCGCGCCGGTTGGAAACTACGATGTCGAAGTGAGCCTGATTGCGGACGGGATCGTCGTCGCGCGCCGAAATGCCAGCTTCGAATTGGTGAAGACCGGAGTTGAGGAGAAGATCACGGAATTCGCCCGCGACCGGCCGATCATGTCCGGCTTCGCGGCCGCCGCGATGGCCTTGTTCTTCGGCTGGCTCGCGAGCGTGATCTTCCGCCGCGATTGACGGTCAGCTCTTCGCGAGAAGGCGCGCCATCCGCACGAGCATCGCCCGATCGCCCGGCTGCTTGATGCGGCCGAATTGCTTCAAGAGCTCCGCCGCTTCGCTGCCAGGTTCGTAGGAGGCTCCGGGTTCGGCGAAACCCGGCGTCAAGTCGCCTTCGCCTTCGCCGACCAGAGCTTGGACCGAGACGCCGAGGAGGGCCGCGGCCTGCCGCAACCGGCCGCCCGACATGCGGCTCGTACCCTTCTCGTATTTTTGGACCTGCTGGTAGCTGACCCCGAGGGCGTTCGCGAGTGCCTCCTGGGTCAGGTCGGCGGCATTGCGAAGCGCCTTCAGCCGGGAACCGACCTCACGGTCCTGCTCCGTCGGGCGCCGCGGATTCTGGGCGCCGACCTTCGCTGTTCGCTGCCGTACCACGGGCTCTCGGCCTATCGAAGCGCCGTTGCCCTGTTTACCGAATTCGGGTTGTAACTTTGCTGCAGGAACGCACCCAAAACGTGTAAAACTCGTAGGCGTTGGGGCTCTCTCAGTCGCCGCAGAGGACGGATCGGGCCAGCGCGAACAGGCGGTTTCGGCCGATCACGTGGGCCGTGAAGCCGGCCGGGAACAGCGGCGCGAAAGCCGCGTCGCACGCGTTGAGCCCACCCGCATACGACCCGAAGGCCGGCAGCACGCAGCGCTCGCCATCGGTCAGGAAAGCCTTGGAGCGAACGCTTCGCCCGTAAAGCACGACCTTGGCGACCGGATGCAGGTGGCCGGCGAGCTCGCGGCAGCCTCCCGGCGCAGGGTGATGGCGCAGCAGGAGCGGCCCGAGCATCACCTCCGACACGACTCCGCCGCCGATCTCTGGCGGCAGTTCGGGATCGTGGTTGCCCGTCACCCAGACCCAGTCCCGGCCTGTCACGATATCGGCGAGCGCAGCGCGTTCCGCATCGCCGAGGCGGCCCGGCCCTTGCCGGTCGTGAAAAGAGTCGCCCAGCGCAACGACGCGCGCTGGTTGGTAGCGCGCAATCACCTCGGCAAGCCCCGCGATCGTGGCACGGGTGTCGTAAGGCGGCAGGAACGAGCCGCGCCGCGCGTAGGAGGACCCCTTCTCCAGGTGAAGGTCCGCGACCACGAGGACGCGCTCTGCCGTGAAATACATCGCGCCCGACGGGTCGAGCAGACAGGCGAGCCCGGCAACCTCCGTCTCCGCCGCTGCGATCCTGTGCGGCAGAGCCATCGCGGCCGCACTCACGCCAATGCTTCCTCGAGCAACATCGCTTCCGCTTCCGCCAGGATCTCGTCCGCCGCTTCGCCGATGACGCTCTCGCGCCCGATCTCAAGGATGAGCGAGATCGCGAGCGGCGAGACGCGGTCGAGCGCCTTATGCCTGATTCGTCCCTTGATGCGCGCCAGCATGGCGCCCAGCCTCTTCACATCCAGGAGACCGGTCGCCGCATCAGCCCGGGCGGCCCGAAGCAGGATATGGTCGGGCTCATGTCGGCGCAGCACGTCGTAGACGAGGTCCGTCGAGATCGTGACTTGGCGCCGCGTTTTGCGCTCGCCGGGATGGTTGCGCTCGATGAGCCCCGCGATCACGGCGCAGTCGCGGAACGTGCGCTTCATCATGGCGGATTCCGCGAGCCACTCCTCGAGGTCGTCACCGAGCATGTCCTGTCCGAACAGCGCGTCGAGGAAACCCGGCTGCCGCTCGGCCATGGCGCCGACATCGCCCATGCACCAGGCCGCAATCCCGTAATCGTTGGCCACGAACCCGAGCGGCCGCAGCCGGGCCCTCTCCAGGCGGCGCGTGAGCAGCATGCCGAGCGTCTGGTGCGCAAGCCGACCCTCAAACGGAAATGCGACGAGGTAGTGCCGACGCTGGCGCGGGAAGGTCTCGATGAGCATCTCGCCTGGATTGGGGATGAGGGACCGGCGCTGCTGCTGGCGCAGCCACTCGTCGGCTCCCATGGGGAGGCGGTCCCACTCGGCCGGATGCGCGAGGAGGCCGCGGACGCGTTCCGCCAAGAAGGTCGAGAGCGGGAATTTCGCGCCCGCATAGGCAGGGATCTTCGGATCGGTGCCGGCCGTCGTGCGCGTGACCAGCGCCTCGTCCTCGTGGATTGCCTCGAACCGGAGAATCTCGCCAGCGAAGATGAAGGTGTCGCCCGGGCTCATAGCCTCGCAAAACCCCTCCTCGACCTCGCCGAGGATGCGGCCACGCCGCGGGACCACCGTTCCGGGCTTCCCCGCCGAGGAGCGCCCGAGCCGCACCTTCAGCATCGTCGCCTCAGTGATCGTACCGACGTTCATCCGGTATTGCTGGGCGACGCGCCCGTCGCGCACGCGCCATAGCCCATCCGGCCCGCGGCGGATCTTGGCGAAGCGTTCGTAGGCGCGAAGCGAGTAGCCGCCCGTTGCGACGAAATCGACGACCGCCTCGAAATCCTCCCACGAGAGTTCGGCATAGGGCGCCGCCTGCCGGATCTCGTCGTAGAGTCCTTCGAGGGAGAACGGCTCGGCGCAGGCGCGGCCCAGGATATGCTGCGCCAGCACATCGAGCGCGCCCGTGCGCGGGTCGGGCGTGTCCTGAGCCGCGACCGCGACCGCATCGAGCGCCGCCTGACACTCCAGAATCTCGAAGCGGTTCGTCGGCGCCAGATAAGCCTTCGAGGGCTCGTCCATGCGGTGATTGGCGCGCCCGATCCGCTGCATGATGCGGGAAGCGCCCTTCGGCGCGCCGACATTCACGACCAAGTCGACATCGCCCCAGTCGATGCCGAGGTCGAGCGTCGCCGTGCAGACGACCGCCTTGAGCTTCCCGGTCGTCATGGCCGCCTCGACCCGGCGTCGCTGCTCGACGTCGAGCGAGCCGTGGTGGATCGCGATCGGCAGGACGTCGTCGTTCAGGCGCCAAAGCTCCTGGAAGGTGTACTCGGCCTGGAAGCGCGTGTTGGTGAACACGAGCGTCGTCTTGTGCTGGCGGATCAGCTCGTAGATCGCCGGCATGGCCGTCGGCCCGAGATGGCCGGCAAGCGGCAGGTCGTGTCCGAGATCGAGCATCCGGATATCCGGCTCCGCCCCGCCCTCGACAACGATGAGGTCCGCGATCGATCCCGAAAGCTGCGGCACCAGATACCGCCGGAGCGCATCCGGCTCGCGCACCGTTGCGGATAGCCCAGTGGTGAAGAGCCCTGGCGCGATTGACCAAAGGCGCGCGAGGTCAAGCGAGAGCAGGTCGCCGCGCTTCGACGTGACGAGCGCGTGTAGCTCGTCCAGCACCACCCGCTTCAACCCGCCGAACAGCTCGGACGCGCTCGGGGAGGCCAGCATGAGCGCCAGCTGCTCGGGCGTCGTCATGAGGATGTCGGGCGGCCGCTCCACCTGACGCTTGCGCTTGGCTGTCGGCGTGTCTCCCGTGCGGGTCTCGATCCGGATCGGCAGATCCATCTCGCGCACCGGCGTCTCGACATTCCGGGCGACATCGATCGCGAGCGCCTTCAGGGGCGAGATGTAGAGCGTGTGCAGCCGCCTGCCCTTCAGCGGCGCCGGCCCGGCCTCCGAGAGATCAACGAGGCTCGGCAGGAAGCCTGCTAGCGTCTTGCCCGCCCCGGTCGGCGCAACGAGCAGCGCGGAGCGGCCGGCCTGCGCCTTCTCCAGAAGCTCGACCTGATGGGGCCGAGGCGCCCAGCCGCGGGACGCGAACCAGTCGCGAAAGCGCGCGGGAAGAAGATCGGGCGTTGTCATTCCGGCATGTACACGCTACCTCTTTCTTCATCCACACGGCTAGAGCCATGACGCTCCACATCCGCGATCCGGAAACCGATCAACTCGTGAGGTCGCTCGCCGAGATCAAGAAGCTGGGCCTGACCGAGGCGGTGAAGCTCGCCGTGGGAAATGAGCTCAAGCGCATTCCGCTGAAGGAACGTGTCAGGCCGATCCAGGACCGGATCGCAGCAATGCGGGATACGGGCCTGGAAGCCGATAAGGCGTTCTTCGACGAACTGTCGGGCGACTGATGCTCGTTGACGCATCAGCGATTGTCGCCATTCTCCTTCGCGAGCCGGAAGCAGACCTCCTTCTCGAAAGGCTCGACCAGTCTGTCCGCCGGGCAACTCATCCGATCTCGGTCTACGAGGCTGCCAGTGCAGTCGCGCGCCGGAAGGAAGCCACGATCGCGGACGCCTACACGGAGGTGGCCTCCTTCGTGGCGGCGACGCAGCTCGACACACTAGCGATCATGACCCCTGAAACGATCGCGGCTCTCGAAGCCTTCGCCCGCTATGGCAAGGGCCGCCACCCAGCCAAGCTGAACATGGGCGATTGCTTCTCCTACGCCGTCGCGAAGTTGCGGGGCATGCCGCTGCTCTACAAAGGCGACGATTTCTCCCAGACGGATCTAGCCTGAACTCAGCGCGCCAGCACCACCAGCAGCCCCGGCACAGCCCGGCCTCGGTCCTGCCGCGTCGAGACCCGCTCCAGGATCACAGGATCCAGGGACGAGATAGCCGCCAGCGACCGCAGGTAGGGCTCGCCGTGGGCATAGCGTTGATCTTCCCCGAGCACGACCCCCTCGCCCTCATGCGCCTGCACCGTGAAGGCGAAGAGGCCGTCCCGGTCGAGCGCCGCGGCGGCGGCGGCGAAGACCGGTGCCAGATCGGCGAGATAGACGAACACGTCAGCCGCGAGCACCAGATCGGCAGCACCGACCGGCCGCGCTTCCAGCCAGGGTACGAGATCCCCGACCACCACCTCGTCATAGAGGCGCTTCCCGTCGGCCTTGCGCACCATGCCGGGCGAGAGATCGACGCCCGCGATGCGGCGGCATTCAGCCCGGAAAACCTGGGCGGCGAGACCCGTGCCGCAGCCGAGATCGAGCATGCGGTCGAACCGAAAGGGCCGCAGCTTGCGGCTGCAGGCGCGCCGGACAGCGTCATGCAGGAGTTCGGGGCCGCGATAGCCTAGGCCTTGCCGCAGGTGCCGGTCGAAGCGGATGGCGTATTCGTCAAAGAGCGAGCGGACATAGGCCGGGCTCATGGCACCGTCCGGCTTCTCCGCCCCGAGAAGCGCCAGCCGCAATCCGGCTCCCAGCACGTCGACCGGGTCGAGCCGGCGCGCTGTCGTGAAGGCCGCAACAGCCTCCTCGCGTGCGGCTCCGCCCGGCTCCGCCCGGGCGATCTGCTCACTCGCCTCCCCGAGCAGGAACCAGGCGACCGTGAAATCCGGCGCGAGCTCGATCGCCTGCCGGGCGAGGTCGGCGGCAGCCATCCAGTCCCCCTCGTCGAGGGCTGCTTTCGCGTAGGCATAGCGGCGGTCGGCGAGCAGGTCGCCGGAGGATTGCATCAGCCGGCCCGGGCGGGAGCGAGATCCTGCGGTGCGCTCTCTTCCGGCTCGGCCTTCTCCTCGCCGACGCGGCCGAAGAGGATCGCAAGAACCAGCACCGGCAACCCGATCGCGGCCGTCAGGGCGAAAAAGGTCGAGAACCCGTAAGCCGCGACCATGAAGCCGGATAGGCCGGAGACGAGCTTTCCGGGCAGCGCGTAGAGGGAGGACAGGAGCGCGTATTGGGTCGCCGCAAAACCAATCCCGGTCAGGCCGGACATATAGGCCATCAGCGCCGTGCCCGCGAAGGTCCCGGAGAAATTGTCGATCGAGATCGTGACGGCCAGCCGCCACACCTCAGGCGCACCCATCGCAAGCCAGGAGAAGCCGAGATTCGAGGCGGCACCGGCCACCGCTCCGGCAAGCAGGGTCGGGTAGAGCCCGAACCGAGCGATCGACCACCCGCCCACGAAGGCACCGAAGATGCCGATCCAGATCCCGTACAGCTTCGAGACGGCGGCGATCTCGGGCAGCGTGTAGCCCATGCGGATGTAGAAGGGGTTCGCCATCACGCCCGAGACGAAATCGGGCATGCGATAGAAGGCGACCAGCGCCAGCACCGCAACTAGGCGCGGGCCCTGGCGGCGGTAGAGGTCGGCGATGGGGGCCGAGACGGCGCGGCCGAAGGAGAAGCGCTCGCGCGGCTTTGCAGGTCCGGCGCTCTCACCAACGTGCATCTGCTCCGGCGCTGGCGCGAGCAGGGATGCGGCGAAGCCGATCCCCATCAGGGCGGCCATCGTCAAATACGAAACCTGCCATCCAGCCGAGCCCGCGATGAACAGCGCGCCGGCGCCGGCGCTGATCAGGCCCAGGCGATAGCCGAGCTGGTAGGCCGCGAGCATCGACCCTTGCCGCTCGACATCGGCGGATTCGATGCGCCAGGCATCGACCACGATGTCCTGCGTCGCGGCCGAGAAGGCGAGCAGGAAGGCCGCGACACCGAGGATCGGGAGTGACGTGACCGGGTCGGTGACCGACATGAGGAGGAGAGATAGCCCCGCCCCTGCCTGCGCGACGACCATCCAGGATCGACGGCGCCCGAGCAGCCGCGACAGGAGCGGCACGTCGAAGGCATCGACGATCGGGGCCCAGAGGAACTTGAAGCTGTAGGGAAGCAGCAGATACGCGAAGAGGCCGATCGCCTTGATGTCGATGTTCGCGGTTGCGAGCCGGGCCGTGAAGGTGCCGCCCACGAGCAGGAAGGGCAGGCCGCACGAGAAGCCGAGGAACAGCATCAGCGCGACACGCCGATCGGCGTAGCTCTTCAGACTCTCGAAGCGTGCGGCCATGCTTTCGACCTCGGCCGGACCGACAGCGGCCCGCCGAGAGCATAGCTGAGAAAGCGTTAACGGGCTCCGTGCCCGCCTGACGCGTCGGCCGGCTCCGTTCCGGTCGCGTCAGCGCCGCGGCGGAAGCGACTCCAAATCTGCCAGATCAGCGGATAACGCCGGTCCAGGGCATGCGCGCTCTCCTCACCATCCTCCCGGACGAGATGGATTTCGCGATCGTGATAATGCTCGAGCCCCGGCCGGTGGCCGACGCTGAGCAGGGTAACGTCAGCGAGCTCGCCGCGGAAGAACTCCATCATCCTGGCCTGGCTCACCTCGTCCAGCGCGGAGGTGGCCTCGTCCATGATGACGATGTCCGGCGGATGGATCAGAAGCCGGGCGAAAGCGATCCGCTGCTTCTCTCCGCCGGAAAGGATGCCGTCCCAGTTCTCCTCGGCGTTGAGCCTCTCGGCCATGTGCGACAACCCGCAGCGTGCGAGCGCTTCATGGAGCTTCTCGTCCGAGAGCCGTCCATCATCCGGATAGGGGTAGAGGAGAGCATGCCGGAGCGTGCCGAGGGGCAGGTAGGGACGCTGCGGCATGAAGGTGACCGTCGCCCGGCGGGGACGCAGGATCCTTCCTGCGCCCCAGGGCCACAGCCCAGCCATGGCCCGGATCAGGGTCGACTTGCCTGTCCCCGAATCTCCTTTGACCAGGACCTTTTCGCCCTTCTGGATCGTGGTGGAGGCACCCTCGACCATCATGATCCCGTTCTGCTGCTTGATGCAGAGGTCCTCGATATGGATCGCGTCGTCGGGGCTATAGCCGAGGATGATCGTTTCCTCCGGCCGGCCCTGGCCGATGGTGGCGTCGAGGGCATCCATGGCCTGCGACAGCTCCACGACGCGTTGTGCCGAGGCGAGCGTCTCGGCCAGGCGGATCGCGTTGTCGATCAGCCAGTTGAGGGCGATCTGCGCCTGAGTGAACGCCGTCGCGATCTGCATCAGTTCGCCGAGACTGAGGTCTCCCGACAGGTATTTCGGCGCGCCGAGAAGGAGCGGGACCACTGGCGCGAGGACCGAGTTCGCGTTCGAGATCCAGGTCATGTGCGCCTGTTTGGCGATCACGCGGAGCCACCGCTTGGCCAGTTCCGCGAAGGTCTCCTTGAGACGCGCGCGTTCGTCGTCGTCACCGCCGATCAGCGCGATGTTCTCGGCCGATTCCCGCACCCGGGTCAGTTCGTAGCGAAGCTGGGCCTCGGCAGCGTTCTTGCGCTCGACGCCGCGGATAAGCGGGCGTCCCACCAGGATCATCGCGGCCGAGGTCAGGGAGGCGTAGATGACCGCGGACACGACCATGTAGCCCGGTATCGAGACCGGGCCGACCTGGAGCGCCCCTCCAACCACCCACAAAACGCCAAAGAAGGCACCTGCCGCGAGGATTGCGTTCGCGAGCCCGATCGCGAAGTCGACAAGCGGCTCGACCGCGAGACGGACGTCGTCGGCGATACGGAATTCCGGGTGCGCCCCCTCACCCCCGACGATCGTGAGCTGGTAGAAGCGCCGCTCGGAAAGCCACCGATCGGTCAGCTGATGCGTCAGCCAGCGGCGCCAGCTCAGTTGCAGCCGCATCCTGGCATGGACCTGCGCAACGGCAATAGCGGCCGCCCCGAGCGCGAGCGCGAGCACGATCCCGACGCCGAGGGTGACGGAGCCGACATTCTTCTGCTCGAGCGCATCGAAGAAGAACTTGTTCCAGCGGTTGATGAGAAGCGCGAAGCCCACATTGGCGAGCACAAGCGCCAGCACGGCGGCCGTAAGGACCCATGCCTGGCGGCTCGTCGGACCACGCCAGAAGCCGCTCGAGATGCGCCGGAACGCCCGGGCGATCTGGACCGGCGATGGTTCGGAAGCGGTCTCGGGTCGTACGGCGCTGTTCCGCTCGAGGGTCGTCGTCAACTCACTGGGTCTCCGGACGCGGGAGCCCATGCACCGCCGCCGGGCCTCAACGTCCGAAGCAGCACAAGGATCAACAAGGTCGTAGGCCGGCCCCTAGGTTCCCGTGACGAGGCTTAGGGTTGGATGAACTGCTTGGAGAGCTTCAGCGCCTGCCCCTGGTAGTTCGAGGTGCCGATCGCGCCATAGAGAGCGTCCGGCTCTTCCGCCATGTGCTCGTAGGCGAGACGGCAGACCATCTGCCCGTCCTCGAGGGCGAACGGGACCTCGTGGCTGCGCACCTCCATCACGGCGCGGCTGCCCGGATGCCCTTCGGCGCTGTAGCCGAATCCGGGATCGAAGAAGCCAGCATAATGAACCCGGAACTCGCCCATGGACGGGTCGATGGGCACCATCTCGGCAGCCAGATAGGGCGGGATGTGCAGTCGCTCCTTCGAGACGAGAATGTAGAACTCGTTAGGATCGAGGATGAGACGGCCGTCCAAGCGCGCCGGGATAGGTTCCCAGTAATCGGCGGCCTGGTACCCGCCGATCCGCTCGACATCGATCACATCCGTATGGCGCTGCGCCCGGTACCCGACGAGCTTATCCGATCCGAGTCCGCCGAGTTCGATACGCAGCACGAGCCCGTTGCGTACGGCAAGGTCCCCGGAATCGACCAGTCGCGAGCGCCCATGGAGATCGCGCAGCGCCTGGTCGGAGAGGGGCCCCTCGCCTCCGGCCGGCCGCTCCGCATGCTGGCGAAACCGGATCTGGTTCAAACGTGTTCCCTGCCGGACCTTGATGCTGAACGTCCGCGGCGAGACCTCCGCGTAGAGCGGGCCGGCATAGCCCGCCTCGACGGCGTCGAAGACCTCGCTCCGGTCAGTGATGAGCCGGGTGAAAACGTCCAGGCGCCCCGTCGAGCTCTTCGGGTTGGCCGCGGCCGAGATGCTCTCTGGAAGGTCGAGGCGCTCCGCGAGTTCGACCACGTAGACGCAGCCGCGTTCGAAGATCGCGCCCTGGCTGAGGTCGATCCGCTCCCATTGCAGAACCTCGAGTTTGCTCTCGACGCTGCTCTGCGCCCCGGGGAGGAAGCTCGCCCGTACGCGGTATGCGTAGGTCCCAAGCCGAAGGTCGAGGCTTGCCGGCTGGAACTGGCCCTCCTCAAGCGGGTCGGCTGCCCGGAGGCAACCGCGCTCGACAAGCCCGCGGATGCGCTGCCGGGGGAGCAGGCCAGAGCGAGCCCCATGGGTGGAAGACTCCGCAATGCCGGCGGTTTCGGAAGCGTCGTTCATGGCGCGGGACGCTAATCGAGCGTTGCCCTTTTCTCCAGGCTGGATTCGTCGCTCCTTCGGACCTAACGAGCCACGCCGGCTCCTTCACTGCCGGATCAGCGAGGAAAACGATGATCTACGAGATGAGGGTGTATCGCTGCGTTCCGGGCCGGCTCCCCGCCCTCCTCAAGCGCTTCGAGAACACGACGCTGGCGCTTTGGGAGAAGCACGGGATCCGGCAGGCCGGCTTCTGGACCACCGCAGTGGGCGAGTCGAACCAGGACCTCACCTATCTGCTGGCTTGGGAGAACATGGGAGAGCGGCAGCAGCGATGGGACGCCTTCCAGAGCGATCCCGACTGGATTTCGGCCCGGACCGCAAGCGAACGCGACGGGGCGATCGTCGCCAACATCACGAACAGCTTTCTGCAGCCGACCGCCTTCTCGTCAGTGAAATAGGCGCCCGCTTATTTCTCCCGGAAGGCCCGCATGAGCTGATCCTGCAAAGGCCGCACGAGGTAGGACATCACGGTGCGAGGGCTCGTCTGCACGAAGGCCTCCACCGGCATGCCGGGCACGAGCCGCAACCCCTCGAGCCGCTTGATCTCCTCGGGCGGGATCTTGATGTGGATCGTGTAGAAGGTCGCTGCCGTCTTCTGATCGTGGCTGACATCGGCCGAGATGAGGCTCACTGCCCCGTTCAGCTCCGGTGTCGTCCGCTGGTTGAAATTGGAAAAGCGCAGGAGCGCCCGCTGGCCGATATGAAGCTGGTCGACGTCCTGCGGTTGGATCTTCGCCTCGACTCTCAGCGCATCCGCTTCCGGCACGATCAGCATGATCGGCTCGCCCTGCGCCGTGATGACGCCGCCGACGGTGTGGACGCTGAGCTGGTGAACGATCCCGTCCTGCGGCGCGCGGATGTCGATCCGTTTCAGCTGGTCCTCGGCCGCGACCTTGCGCTCCACGAACTCTGACGTCTTGCCCCGGATCTCGGCGAGTTCTTTTCCAACCTCGGAGCGCATCTCCTGGTCGATCTGCAGGATCTGGAGTTCCGTCTCGACGATCTTGCCCTTCGCCTCCGCCGTCGCCGCGATGAGCTGCCCCCGCTCACCCTCAAGCCGGGCGGCGTCGCGCTGCAGGCTGGTCACGCGGTTGATCTGAACGAGGCCCTTCTTCCAGAGCTCGCGCACCCCCTCCAGCTCGGGCTGGATCAGGTCGATTTCGGTCTGCTTCGCTCGGGTCTGCTGGGTGAGGCCGTCGATCTGCTGCTGCAGCTGTGCCACCCGCTCGCGCAGCTGGGCGCGCTGGCCCTCGCGGGAGTTGCGCCGGATCTCGAAAAGCTTCGTTTCGCCGGCGATCAGTCGGGCGACCTCGGGCGAGGCCTTCGCGCGTTCCAGGAGATCCTCCGGGAACGTGATCCTGTCCGCCCCGTCCCGCTCGGCCTCGTCGCGGGCCTGCCTGGCCGCAAGCTCGTCGAGGTTCTTCGTCACGATCGACAGGTTCGCGCGCGTCACGGTCTCGTCCAGACGAAGCAGCACGTCGCCCTGCTTCACGCGGTCGCCGTCCCGGACATTCAGCTGGCCTACGACCCCGCCCGTCGGGTGCTGCACCTTCTTCACGCTTGTGTCGACGACAAGCATCCCGGGCGCGATCACGGCGCCTGACAGCTCGGTCGTCGAGGCCCAGCCCCCGACTCCCGCGACCAGGAACACGACAACCGCCACCCCGCCGACTAGGTGGCGACGGATAGAGCGGCGGGTAGAATCGAGCCGGCTCATGCGCGGACCTGGCCTTCCTTCACGACCCTGAGCGGCGTTGCAGCGCTCGCATCTGCAGCGGCCGGCTTGCCTGACCGGAGCAGCTTTGAGAGGATCTCATCCTTCGGACCCAGGGCCTGCACTCGGCCCTCGGCGAGAACCATCATCTGGTTCACCCCCGCGAGCGCGCTTGGACGGTGCGCAATGACGATGGCGACCCCGCCTCGAGCGCGGACGCCGAGGATAGCCTCCGTGAGGGCCTGCTCGCCCTCACCGTCGAGATTAGAGTTCGGCTCGTCGAGCACCACCAGGAACGGGTCGCCGTAGAGCGCCCGGGCCAGCGCGATGCGCTGACGCTGCCCGGCCGAGAGCATGGCACCCCCCTCCCCGATTTGGGTCTCGTAGCCCTCCGGAAGCCGCAGGATCAGGTCGTGCACGCCGGCCGCCTTGGAGGCCTTGATGATCGCGGCAGGTTCGGGCTCGGGATCGAAGCGGGAGATGTTCTCCGCCACGGTGCCGGCAAAGAGCTCGACGTCCTGCGGCAGGTACCCGACATGCTGGCCGAGTTCATCCGATGCCCATTGGTCGAGAGCCGCGCCGTCCAGACGGACCTTCCCGCGCAGGGGGGACCAAACCCCGACGATTGCGCGAGCAAGCGACGACTTGCCGGACGCGCTCGGGCCGATGATGCCAAGGCCGTGCCCTTTCTCCAGGGTGAAGGTCACATCGGTGACGACCAGGCGCTGCGCCCCGGGAGGGGCTGCGGAAACGGCTTCGACACTGAGGGAGGTCGTGGGTGCCGGGAGGGCCATGCGGCCGTCCTCGGCAGGCAGAGCGCCCAGAAGCTCGCCGAGCCGTCGCCAGCTCTGTCGGGCGGTAACAAAGCCCTTCCAGTTCGCGATCGCAAGTTCGACCGGGGCCAGTGCCCGTGCGGTCAGGATCGAGCTCGCGATGATGGCACCGGCCGTCACCTCCTGCTGAATGACCAGGTAGGCGCCGATCCCCAACACCGCCGATTGAAGCGCCATCCGGACCACCTTGGAGATAGCACCGAGCCCGCCCGCAACGTCGGATGTGCGTTGCTGGCTCGCCATGTAGCGGTCGTTAGCGTCGCCCCAGATGGAGCCGAGGCGCCCCCTCATGCCCATGGCCTGGAGCACCTCGGCATTGCGCCGGGCGGCTTCGGCAAGAGCGTTCCGCCTCTGCCCAAGTGCCACCGTCTCGCGCGCGGGACCCCGCGTCTTGAACTCGGTCATCAAAGTCAGGCCGACGAGCAGCAATGCGCCGACGAGTGCCGCGATCCCGATCCACGGGTGAAACAGGAAACAAATGGCAAGATAGAGCGGGATCCAGGGCAGGTCGAAGAAGGCGGCCGGGCCGAGCCCGGACAGGAAGCCCCGCACCTGGTCGAGGTCGCGCAGAGGCTGCAGCCCGTCACCTGCGGAACGGGAGCGAAGCGGCAAGCGGGCGACCGCCTCGTGCACGCGAGCGGCGAGAGAGCTATCGAGGCCCGCCCCGATCCGGACCAGCACCCGGCCGCGCACCACGTCCAGGATGCCCTGGAAGGCATACATCGCGAGAGCCAGGACCGAGAGCCCAATCAACGTCGGCACGCTGCGGCTCGGGATCACCCGGTCGTAGACCTCCAACATATAGAAGGAGCCGGTGAGGTAGAGGATGTTGATCGTGGCCGTGATCAGCCCGATGCCGACGAAGGCGCTCCGCGCGAAACCGAGACCAGGACGCGGGGTGTCGCCCACGCGGCTTGCCCCGACGGCAGCGCTCCCGGATCCCAGGCCCATCAAATACCCTCCGGCAAACGCGCCGCCCGCTATGTGTCCGGGCTGGATCGCGTGGCGGCCCCGGAACGGCTCTCAGCTTCGCGCTGCCAGCCGACGAGTTTCCCGACACAGTCGTATCGGGGCTGATAGTTTCGGGCGCGTTTCATTGCAGGGTCAAGTCGACGCGCGAAGGACGTGCAGATGTCCTTGAGTCGCTGGCCGCCGCAGCACAGCCAATTCAAGGCCCGTATCGGCCCTCTCCTTCCGCGCCTGGGACCGTATCGCGGGCCGCCTGGGGACGGCTCCCGAAAGGCTAGCGCGGGGCGAGGATCATAACCATCTGCCGGCCCTCGAGTTGGGGCTCGCTTTCCACCTTGGCGAGTTCGGCCGTTTCCGCCTTAACCCGCTCGAGGAGACGAAGACCGAGATCCTGGTGCGCCATCTCGCGGCCGCGGAAGCGCAGGGTCACCTTGACCTTGTCGCCTTCCTCAAAGAACCGCTGCACGGCCTTCATCTTCACGTCGTAATCGTGTTTGTCGATGCCGGGCCGGAGCTTGATCTCCTTGACCTCGACTGTCTTCTGGCGCTTGCGAGCTTCCGACTGCTTCTTCTGCTCAAGGAAGCGGAAGCGACCGTAATCAAGGAGCTTGCAGACGGGAGGAGCCGAATTCGGAGCGATCTCGACGAGATCAAGCCCAGCGTCCTCGGCCAGCTTGAGTGCATCGAAGAAAGGCACGACGCCGCGGTTCTGCCCGTCCTGGTCGATCAGCTGCACATCGCGCACGCCACGGATGTCCCGGTTGGCGCGAGGTCCCTCCTTTTGCGGGACCGGCATGGCTCTCATAGGTCTGCGAATGGGGCGAACTCCTGTTTCGTTTCACGATGGCAGCCGGAAGCGTGCGGCGCGAGCACAAAGCTGCCATGTTCGACATGTGGCGACTCGTCCCTGCGAGTCAATCCACTGGCGAGTCCAAAGCCGAGCTTCGGTTGACGTTTTCTCGACGCCCGAACGGCCTCAGGCAGCAACCCCGAGCCGCTCGGCGGTGTTTCGGATCGCCTCCCATGTGCCGGGCGGGAGCGGGATGCCGTTCTGGCTTCGCTCCATGCGCGTCTGGCGCTCGGGATCCCCAGGGATCAGAACGGCCTGGACGGGAGTGGCCGGCCGGGAGGAGCGGATCCAGGCTACGAACTTCCTGGCTTCCCGCGCCATGTCCTCCGGCGATCCGAAGGCGGACGGGGCCATGTAGATCGATACCATCCCGTTCGCGAAGCGCTGCTTGTCCGGTCCCGATGTACCCGATCCGACAAGCACGCCACCCAGGAGTTCGCACATGAGGGCGAGGCCAGAGCCCTTGTGCTCCCCCATGGCCCGGATTGCCCCCTGTCCGTTGCTGGCGAGGCGCGCCGCGCCGGGCTCGATTGGTCCGTAGAGGGTAGCAGGGTCATTGCTGAGCCGGCCGTCGGGCTCGATCAGGCTCCCAGTCGGAACGGGTTTGCCGCCATTCGCGGCGACCAGGACCTTGCCTTCCGCGACGGCGGAAGTCGCAAAGTCGAGAACAACCGGAGGCTCCCCCTCGACCGGGAAGCCGAACGCAATCGGGGCGGTCGAGAAGCGCCGATCCACGCCGCCGAACGGAGCCACCAGCACGCTGCCGCCCACGTTCACGAAGTGGATCGATACGAGACCGCTCGCGAGTGCCAGCTCGGCCCATTGGCCGATCCGGCCAAGGTGGCCAGCATGGCGAAGAGCGACGATCGCGGTGCCAAGTTCCCCCGCCTTGCGGATACCGAGCTCGACGGCCTGGCGTCCGACGGTCGCACCGAACCCGTATTGGCCATCCACGACCGACAGCGCACCGGCATCACTCAGGACCGCGATCGACCGGCCGGCATCCACCTCTCCAGCCTCGAGCCAGTCGACATACCGCGACACGCGGGCCACGCCGTGGCTGTCGTGGCCAGTCAGGTTCGCATCGACAAGGCCTTCGGCAACCCGCCTCGCCTCCTCCGGAGAGCACCCTGCAGCGGCAAAGATGTCGGTTACGAGCGCAAGCAGGCGGTCGACGGCGATCAGCAAGACGGGCTTCCTCCGGTCCCGCAGCCAAGCTGCGGTCTACTTCTTCTCGAGGAGGATCTGGCCCTCCTTGCGGATGAATCCTTTCGCCTTCTCGGCCAGCATTGCAAGCATCCAGGGAAGCTGCACCTCGAGTCTGACGTGATCGGCCTCGACATCCAGCCCCGCCGAGATGCCCTGCCCCATAGCCTTGATGGCGACGTCCAGGTGATCACCCGTCCACCTCTCGTCGACCGAGGTCAGCTTGTCCCCGAACTTCGCCTTGAGTTGCCCGATTCCGCTTTGAAGCCGGCGGCGCGCCTCTTCGCGGCCGAGCTGGTGCGGAATCTCGACGATCAACGGCTTCGACATGCGGCTCTCCTTGTTCTCCCTAATCTAGGAAGCGGAAGGCGGATCCGCCGGCTTGCGCCCCGTCTCGAGTTGAAGGACACGCGGGCACCCGACGGAAACTTGGGACAGGAGCTCAGAGTGGACATCAGCGACGACGTTCTCGGCGCGATCGGCCGGACGCCTCTGATCCGGCTTCGCCGCGCCTCCGAGCTCGCCGGCGCGACGATCCTGGGCAAGGCGGAGTTCATGAATCCGGGCGGGTCCGTGAAGGATCGCGCTGCGCTCGGCATCATCAAGGACGCAATCCGGAGGGGCGAGTTGCGGCCGGGCGGCACCATCGTGGAAGGGACGGCAGGCAATACGGGCATCGGGCTCGCGATCGTCGGAAACGCGCTCGGATTCCGGACCGTGATCGTGATCCCGGAGACGCAGAGCCAGGAGAAGAAGGACGCCCTTCGCCTCGTCGGCGCCGAGCTCGTCGAAGTTCCCGCCGTGCCCTACTCCAATCCCGGCAACTATGTGCGTCATTCCGGCCGCTTGGCGGAGGAGCTTGCCCAGACGGAGCCGAACGGCGCGATCTGGGCAAACCAGTTCGACAACACCGCCAACCGTCAGGCGCATGTCGAGACGACCGCGCCCGAGATCTGGGACCAGACCGATGGGAAGATAGACGGATTCATCTGCGCCGTTGGAACCGGCGGCACGTTGGCAGGGGTCGCGGACGGGCTACGGGCGCACAAACCCGAGATCGCGATCGGGCTCGCCGACCCGATGGGAGCAGCACTCTACAGCTACTACATCGCGGGCGAGCTGAAATCCTCCGGCAGCTCGGTCACCGAAGGGATCGGACAGGGGCGCATCACCGGCAATCTCGAAGGCCTCCGCGTTGACCATGCGTATCAGATCGGGGACGAGGAGGCCCTTCCGCTCCTCTATGATCTCGTCCGGCACGAAGGCCTGTGCCTCGGCGGATCATCCGCCGTCAACATCGCGGGGGCGATCAGGCTCGCCCGCGATCTTGGCCCCGGCTCGACTGTTGTAACCGTGCTGTGCGATTCCGGGACGCGCTACGCGTCCAAGCTGTTCAATCCCACCTTCCTCGACACGAAAGGCCTTCCCGTCCCTGGATGGATGCGGCCGCAGGCCTAGCCACGGCTGTCTGTCCCGCCACAAACTGCCTCAGGAACTCGCACCCCGTATGGGAGTTTCGCCACAACCGCCGAACCCCGCCTGAGCGAAGTCGCTCGTCGGCTCGGATCGGGGGTGAAGCCGCGCTCCGGGGATCACAGGATCCACTTGGCGTGGACAGAGGACCGGGCGCTATCGGCCGGGCCTGCGGCCGTATGGGTTCGGGTCGGGATTGTATGAGGTTGTCGCGGCGCACCGGAGTGGAGACAAGCCTCGTCCCCTGGCTTGCCGATGCCGAGCAGGGACGTAAGCGCGTGCAGCGGCTCTACGTGGCCGCGGCAGCGGGCCTTGCTGCGCTCGTTCCCTTGATCCTGTTTGCCGGGTTCTGGATTCGAGCCGAGCTCAACAAGAGTGAGCGTGACGTCGAGAGCTATCTATCCGCTCGGGCATCGATGGTGTCGCGTCGCGTTGACGGAGCTATCGAGCAGCAGCTTCTGGCATTGCGGGCGATTTCGGCGCTGCCGGCGTTGGACGACGGCACAGACCCGGCTTTCTCCGAGATAGCGAACCGCGTCGCCGCGGTTATGCCGAATTGGCTAGGCCTCGGGCTCGTCGACGCTGTTTCCGGCCGGCCAATTGCGGCAAACCGAGCTGACTGGCCGCCCCCCCAGGCACTCGGCGCTCTCGCCGGCTTGAAAGAAAGCCGAAAGCCAAGCATCGTCGCGGCGATCCAGCCGGGACCGCAGCCAAGCCCGATCTTCCTCTCCGTCCCGGTGGTGCGCAACGACGAGGTCAGGCTGGCGCTCGTGGCGGCCTTGGACGCTGCCGAACTGCAGCGTATCGCGCTTCTCGAAAGCCAGGATTCGAGCCTTCTCCTCACCATCGCGGACGGGGGGGACCGGATCATCGCGCGATCGCGCGCGCCGGAGACGGCCATAGGACAGCCCGTCACGAACTCCTTCCGAGAGGGGGTAGCGGGCCGGAACGCAGGATTGTTTCAGGGTATCTCGCGCGAGGGCGAGGCCGTCTCGAGCGCCTTCGTCCGCTCCAACCTCACCGGCTGGGTGGCCGTCGCGGCGATCGATCGGGGCAAGATCGACAAGTTCTCTAAAGGTTCCGTTTGGGCGACGATTGCGGCCGGGGCGTTGAGCCTGATGCTGGCGGGGATCCTCGCCGTCTTCATTGTTCATACCATTATGGAGCGGCGGGTCAGCGAGGAGCGGCTCGCGGCCTCTCGAGCGCTCGGAGAACTCGACGCTCGCCTTCTCAAAACGACCCAGGAGGCACTGGGAGAGCAGCGCAAGGCGTCATCCGAGCGCGAGGTGCTGCTGCGGGAGATCTACCACCGGGTGAAGAACAACCTCCAGATCGTGCAGAGCCTCCTCCGGTTGGGCTCACGTGAGCTCAGCCCCGAGCAGCGCGAGCCTTTCGAGAGCGCCGTTCGACGTATCGGCGCGATGGCCCGCGTCCACACGCTCCTCTACAATTCGCCCGATCTCGCCTCCATCGACTTCAAGATCTACCTCGACGAGCTCCTCAGGGAGCTGTCGGACGCGTTCGGCGGGGAAGAACGCGGCATCCATGCCGCCCTCGACGCCGAGTCGATGCGCGTTCCGCTGGATACCGCCGTGCCGCTCGCCTTCATCGCGGTCGAGCTTCTCACCAACGCGTACCGCCACGCGTTTCCTGACGGCAGACAGGGCCGGATCATCGTCGCGCTCGGGCGCGACGAGCCCTTCGGCACGCTCCGTATCGAGGACAACGGCATCGGCTTCGACAGAGCGGCTGCGCCGAGGCGCCGCCTCGGCCTGACGATCGTTCGGAAGCTCGTGCAGCAGATCGGCGGAGGTATCGAGGAGCCGGACGACGGGTCCTCCTCTTTCCTCATCCGGTTCCCACTTGATCACGTCGAGCGAGGCAACCTCAAGGACATGCGGCTCGGGGCGATGGCTTGATGTCGTTCGCACCCATCCACATATCTCGGGGGCGGAGACCGGATGCCGTCAGGGTCGGGGCTCCGCGAAGTGCCACACTGGGCTTCAACGCATGTCTCGTGCTTCGCCGTTCGGGCACCCTTTTCTTCTCGGCTTCGACGACATCGAGCAGACGCTCGATCGGATCACAAAGGCCGCGAACGACGGGTACCCTCCCTACAACATCGAACGACTGCCTCGCAGCGCCGAGGCCCCTGAACGCCTGCGGATCATGTTGGCGGTTGCAGGGTTTACGCCGGATCAGCTCGATATTCAGGTCGAGGAAAACCAGCTCGTTGTTCGAGGGCGGCAGGTCGATGACAAGACACGGCAGTACCTGCACCGCGGCATCGCGGCTCGCCAGTTCCAGCGGACGTTCCTCCTGGCGGACGGAATGGAAGTGCTCGGCGCCGATCTATCGAATGGGCTCCTTTCGATCGATCTCGCCAGGCCGGAACCGGCACGGGTCGCTCGGCGCATCGAGATCATCTCGCGCGACTGAGCGAGGCCCAGCCGTTCGTCAAGGAGGTTTATCATGACTCGCAACCAGACCACCGAAACCGAAATCCAGCTCGATCCGAACGCATTCGCGGCGCTTGGGGAGGGTCAGATAGCCTACGTGAAGCCGATGCGCTCCGATGAGGTGAAGCGCCTCTTCCCGCAAGCGCCGGATCTCGCGCCCGACCTCGAGCTGTTCGCGCTTCTTTCAGCCAGCGGGACGCCCATCCTGCTCACCGACTCGCGCGACGCCGCCCTGGCCAATGCCTGGGCGCAGGACCTGCGCACGGTCGGCCTCAACTAACCCTATCAGAGTCGCGGCGGAGCACGGCCTCGACGGCTCGGATCAGCCGATCGAGGTCCTCCGGCCGCGACAGGCGGTGATCTCCGTCCTTAATCAGGGTGACCTGGACGTTTTCCCCCGGGAGCCGCTCGACGAAGCTCAAGGCGTGCTCCCAAGGCACGTCGGGATCCTGCATGCCCTGCAGGATGTGGATGGAAGCACTGGTTCGGATCGGAGCGCCTAGCAGAAGCTGCCGGCGGCCATCCTCGATGAGACCCGCTGTGATCGGGTAAGGCTCGTCAGAATAGAGGGACGGGCGGTAATAGACCCCATCCGTCTCGATTGCCTGCCGGATCTCTGCGGGGAAAGCATCCCACATCAGCCGCTCCGTGAAGTCGATCGCCGGTGCGATCAGAACGAGCCCGGCCGGCGCGTGTTCGCCACATTCGGCGCTTAAGCGGATCGCAGCCAACGTAGCGATCCAGGCTCCCATGGAAGAGCCGACGATGACCGGCCGCTCCGGAGCATAGGCCTTCAGAACGGCCAGCCCCTCATCCAGCCACCGCGAGATCGTCCCATCCGCAAAGGAGCCGCCCGACTCGCCATGGCCCGAATAGTCGAAGCGCACGAACTTTCGGCCGCCTTGCGCGGCCCAGCGATCCAGCGCCTCCGCCTTGGTCGCCCGCATGTCGGACCGGAAACCGCCGAACCAGACGACCGGTGGTGCCGTTCCCTCTCGCGACAGGACGGCGATGCGTCGCGCCTCTGATCCTTCTCCGACCTCGATCCAGGACGTCATGGTTAACCGAACCTCAACTCACGCCAGCCAGGGTTGCCGCTCCATGGCTGCAGCCGTCTTCTTCCTACACCTGTGATCACTGCGTCGCGACCGACCTCCGCCTTTCCTCGTTCGAGCATGCACCCGCTCGCCGGCCGTACGATCCTGCAGATCATCCCGGAACTCGAGGCCGGAGGCGCCGAGCGCACGGCGATCGACGTGGCCGCGGGCCTGGCCGAGGCCGGCGCGCGTGCGCTGGTCGCGAGCGAGGGCGGGCGGCTCGTCGGCGAGCTGCAGGCCCATGGCGGCGTCTGGATCCCGTTCCCGGCCCGGACCAAGAACCCGTTTTCCATGCTGGCGAATGTGCGCCGGCTCGCCCGCATCGCCTATCATGAGCGCGCGGATCTCATTCACGCCCGTTCCCGCGCTCCCGCCTGGGTTGGCCTCGGGGCGGCCCGCAGCCTCGGCCTGCCTTTCGTGACGACCTTTCACGGGAGCTATGCAGGCCGGTCGTCGGCGAAACGCTTCTACAACTCCGTGATGGCGCGCGGGGATGTCGTGATCGCCAATTCCGGCTTCACGGCAGGGCTGGTTAAGTCTGTCTACGGTACCGATGAAAGCAAAGTTGTGACGCTGCAGCGCGGTACCGACCTGACCGAGTTCTCGCCTGCCGCGGTCTCCGCCGAACGTGTCGATGCACTCCGGCGCAGATGGGAAGTCGCCCCGCACGAGCGGATCGTCCTTCTGGCGGCCCGGCTTACCGGCTGGAAGGGGCAGAAGATCCTGATCGAGGCGGCAGCCCAGCTGCGCGATCGCGGGTACCGTGACATCGCCTATATCCTGGCGGGCGACCACCAGGGCCGCGACGGCTATGTGAAGGAGCTCGATCGCCTGATCGGGGATCGTGGGCTCGTTGGGATCGTGCGGCGCGTCGGCCACTGCACCGACATGCCCGCTGCCTACCTCGCAGCCTCCATCGTGACAGTGCCATCCACGGAGCCCGAGGCCTTCGGGCGGGTCGCCGTGGAGGCGCAGGCCATGGGTACGCCCGTCGTAGTCTCGAACGTCGGCGCCGTGCCGGAAACGGTGCTCGCGCCTCCCGACACGCCTGCCTCGCGCCGTACGGGGTGGCGGGTTCCGGCCGGCGATCCCGCTGCGCTCGCGGATGCGCTGGACGAGGTCCTAGGTCTCGGTGCCAGCGCCCATGAGGGCCTGTCGCAACGCGCCAGGACCCATGTCGAGCAGCATTTCTCGCTCGAGACGATGATCTCCGGAACGCTCTCGGTGTACGGCAAGCTCCTCGCTGGTCGGAAACCGGCGTAGAGCATGCTCCGCCGAAGTATGAAACCTGCCCCGTTACGCGAAGTCAGCGTGGCCGGATGAAGCGTTAGGAGTAGAAATGGGTGCCGCGCTTCAGCGCTTCTTCGGCGGCTCTCCTATCGCCGTCCTGTTCAAGCTCGTTTTCCTGTCGCTCGTCGTCGGGGCGATCATGGCGGGATTCGGCTTTACGCCGACGACGCTGCCAAGTCGCATCGTCGCGGCCGTTCGATCGCTGTTCAATCTCGGATTCGGAGCCTTCCGGAACGCCGGCGCCTACATTCTGACCGGCGCAATCATCGTGGTGCCGGTCTGGCTGCTGATGCGCTTCATGGGTGGGAAGCGCTAAGCCTCGTTCAGGCGCCCAGCACCTTCCACACGCCGGAGGCCGTCGCGACGACGCGATTCGTCACCTTGAGCTCGCAGGTCATGAAGATGAGCGACCGCGTGAGCCGCACGACCTCGCAATAGGCGATGACGAACTCGCCCGCGTTTACGGTTGCGAGGAAGTGGGTGTCGAGCTGGATCGTGACCTGCCGGCGCCCGCGATTGGCCTGTGAGGCCGTGAGGCCGAGTGCCTGGTCGGCGAAGGCCATCAGCATGCCGCCATGGACCACCCCGCCCTGGTTGAGATGGCGCGGTTCCGCCGTGAAGCCATAAAGGCGCTTCTCTCCTTCAGCCTTCATCCAGAACGGCCCAAGAAGTTCTACCAGCCCCGTTTCCTGACGCGTCTTCCAGCCATCCGCGGCGGGATCGAAAGGCTGCGCCGGGGAACCATCGAGCGGCGGAAGGATGACGTGACCGTCCGGCGCGAGTTCGAGCTTCCGGACGCTCCGCACAGCCCTGAGGGGCATGACCCCATACAGGTGCGGGAAAAGATCCCCGCCGCGAGAAGGCTCATACCGCAACGCCTCCCCCAGTACCGCCGGGTCGAGAGCGATCAGCAACAGCCCCGTCTGGCCGCGAAAATGCTTTTCAGCCGTCCCGGCGAGTTGCGAAGCGGTGGAGAAATGGATGAACCCGTCCTGGATATCGACGGGCGCCCCAGTGAACTCGCCGGCGCGCTCAGCGGCACGCCAAAGCTCTTCGGGACAGATCTTGTAAATCAGCGACATGGCATGGGCCTAACTCGGGAAATCCAGGTGAACGCTGTTGCGTCTGCCCGGCATCTGCCTTATTTTCCTACTTAGGCCAATCTTCTCACGGTTGCGAGCACGCCATGCTGTCCCACGCACGTATTTGGGCCGCCGTCGACCGTCTGGCCGAGCGGTACGGGCTATCGGCTTCAGGTCTCGCCCGCAAGGCTGGCCTGGACGCGACGAGCTTCAACAAGTCGAAGCGGCAGGGACCTGACGGTCGCGACCGCTGGCCCTCCACGGAGTCAGTGGCGAAGATCCTGACCGCGACGGGAGCCAGCCTCGACGAATTCATGCGCCTGATCGACGATCCCGGCCAAGGCAGCCGACCCAAGGTGCCGCTGATCGGCATGGCTCAGGCAGGCGCCGGCCGCCTGTTCAACGAGGACGGCATGCCGACCGGGGGTCCCGGCTGGGAGGAGATCGAATTCCCTGAATTCTCCAACGAGCGCGTCTTTGCGCTGGAGGTTCAGGGTGACTCTATGCGGCCTCTCTACCGCGAGGGGGACATCATCATCGTGTCGCCGTCGGCGACCGTCCGCCGGGGCGACCGGGTGGTGGTCCGGACTAAGGACGGCGAGGTGATGGCCAAGGAGCTCAAGCGGAAGACCCAGCGCAATGTCGAGCTTCTCTCGCTTAACCCCGAGCACCCAGACCGCGTGCTGCCGCTCAGCGACATCGACTGGATGGCCCGGGTGATCTGGGCCCGGCAATAGTCAGGCCGGCTCCGGCTTAACCACACCCCGGAACGCGGTCAGCACGCTCTCATAGACGGGCCGCTTGAACGGGATGATCAGGTCGGGAAGGTTTTCGAACGGCTCCCAGCGCCAGGCATCGAACTCCGCCTTGTGACGGCCCCCACCAGGGTTGAGGATATCGATCTCCGCGTCCTCCCCGGTGAACCGGAAGGCGAACCATCGCTGCATCTGGCCACGATAGCGGCCCCGCCAGGCACGGCCGCTGATCTCCACGGGCAGATCGTACCCGTACCAGTCCGGCGCTTCGGCCATCAGCTTCGCCGACCTGACGCTCGTCTCCTCATACAGCTCGCGCAAAGCCGCCTGGAGCGGCTCCTCGCCCGGATCGATGCCGCCCTGCGGCATCTGCCACGCATGGGTGTCGTCCACGTGTTCGGGGCCGGCGGATCGCTTTCGCCGGCCGACAAAGACGAGCCCGTCCCGGTTCACGAGCATCACGCCGACGCAGGGTCGGTAAGGCAGATCGGCCGGAGACGCCACCTCGCGGGCCCGCCGCTTCACCTGGCCGCGCTCTCGCGGAGAGCCGACCTCAGCCCCGTGCTCGCAGGCACAAGCAGGATCCCGCGAGCTTCCAGGCCCTTCGCCCAACGCGAAATCCGCTCGACCGAAAGCGGAAGTGCCGTGGCAGTGCCGATCGCGACGCTCCCCGAGCGCGCGGCGCTTTCGAGCCGTTCCAGCGCTCGGTCGATCGCCTCGGGACGGGCGCTCGCATCGAGCACGACCTCCGCCCGCGCGACGGGCGTCTCGCCCTTATGGGACGCCGCGACCGAACGGGAGGAGGAGCCGTCATCGAGGAAGCCAAGACCGCGGGCACCTACCTCCTTGAGGATTGGCGCGAGGGCTTGCGCGTCGGAGGTCAGCTTCCCGCCCATGTAGTTCATCAGGCCGACATAGCCGGTGATGCGCCCCATCGCCCAGTGCAGATGCTCGATGTTCTCCGCAGGGCGGGCGGAGGCGATCAGCGTATGCGGGCCGGGATCGCTGTCGGGATAGTCGAACGGCTCCATTGGAACCTGGAGCATGATCTCGTGTCCGTCCTCACGGGCGCGGGCTGCGAGCCGGTCGAGCTCCTGGCCATACGGCGCAAAGGCCAGCGTGACTGCCGGAGGAAGCTTGGCGATGGCATCCAGCGTTCCGCTTTGGCTGATCCCGAGCCCGCCAACCACGATCGCAACCCGCGCAGTGGGCTTTCCACCACCGGGCAAACCTGTCGCGGCGCGGGCATAGACATCGAGCGGACGTGACCCGTCCGGACCGATGCGCGGCAGCGTGCCAAAGCGCGTCGCCTCGACGAGGCGCCGGTCCGGAGCGGGGTTGAGGGCGAGCGTCGCCTCGTCCGGCACCTGCACGATGATCGATTGCGGCGCGGCCGCGCCGTCGGGGCGCACTACGGAAACGCCGGATGCGCCCTCAACCGCTTCCGCAGTTTGCGGCCCACCGGCCGGCGGGCGGCCGGCTATCGCGGTCGGAGCCGGCTGGGCGGCCGGCTTCCGGCCGATCTCCACCGCGACCTTCGGCAGCCCGCCCTGCGGATCGCCGAAAAGCTGGACGTACCCGACGACAGCAGCAATCAAGCCTGCGCACACTAGGCCGGCGAGGCGGATGTAAGCCCAAGCCGAACCGGTTCTCGGCTCAGCGCGGGCCTGTCCCAGCGGGCGTGTCAGCTCGTCGGAGGTGGTGTCCAAACCCGGTCAACCTGAGAGCGGCGGCGGAGCCCAGCTCCACCAGCCCGACCCGGCCGCTCACGCCGAATCAGCACGGGCCATCATGTCAGGCACGGTCGGGGCTTCAAGCCCGCCGCGGCGGCCGCCACCTGCGCGCGGGAACCAAGTCCCGCGCCGAGGATCAGTTCGGGACGGCCGCAGTGGCCGACTTGTCGCCGCCCATCGGGACCGGAGCCGCCGTGTTCTCCGCGCCCTTACGCACGCCGCGCAGGTAGTCAAAGGCAGCGATGAGCTGCTTGTCCTTCGCCGGGTCCGGCGGGACATAGGCGGAGGACCCGCCCTTCTCCTCGGTATTTTTCAGGTGGCCCCGCAGCCCGGCCTCCCCCTTCGTCTCATCCTTGCCCTTCAGCTCGTCCGGGATGTCCTGCAGGATCTCCTGATCCGGATCGATACCCTTCGCCTGGATGGAGCGGCCGGATGGCGTGTAGTAGCGCGCCGTCGTGAGACGCACCGCGCCATTCCCGCCGAGCGGGATCACGGTCTGCACCGAGCCCTTGCCGAAGGAGCGTGTCCCGAGAAGCGTTCCGCGCTTGTGGTCCTGCAGCGCCCCCGCGACGATCTCGGAGGCCGATGCCGAACCGCCGTTGATGAGCACGACGATCGGCTTGCCTTTGGTGAGGTCGCCACCCTTTGCGTTGAAGCGCTGGTTCTCGTCCGAGTTGCGGCCGCGGGTCGAGACGATCTCCCCCCGATCCAGGAACGCGTCGGAGACAAGAATGGCCTGATCGAGAAGCCCACCCGGATTGTTGCGCAGATCCAGCACAAACCCCTTCAGCTTGTCTTGTCCAACCTCGGTCGTGACCTTCTCGATCGCGGAGCGCAGGCCCTCATAGGTCTGCTCGTTGAACTGCGTGATGCGAAGGTACCCGAGATCGCCCTCCACCCGCGACCGGACCGGCCGGATACGGATGATGTCGCGAGTGAGCGTGACGTTCAGCGGATCCTTCTGACCGGGCCGCTGCAGCTTCAGGCGCACGGGCGTGTTCACCGGCCCGCGCATCTTGTCGACCGCTTGATTGAGGGTGAGGCCCTGGACCTGGTCCTCCTCGATCTGAACGATGACGTCGTTGGCCATGATGCCTGCACGCGCCGCAGGCGTGTCATCGATCGGAGTGACGACCTTGACGAGCCCTTCCTCCATCGTGACCTCGATGCCGAGGCCGCCGAACTGGCCGCTGGTCTGGACCTGCATGTCCCGGAAGCTCTTGGGGTCCATGTAGGAGGAATGCGGGTCAAGCGACGCGAGCATGCCGTTGATGGCAGACTCGATCAGCTTCGCCTCTTCCGGCTTCTCGACATAATCCGTCCTGACTTTCTCGAAGACGTCGCCGAAGAGCGACAGCTGCCGATAGGTCTCGGCCGACGCCGCAATGGCGCTCGTGCTCGAGAGCAGCCGGGTCTGCGTGGTGACGGTCGCGGCACCGGCTCCGATGAGCGCTCCGACCAGAACGAGAGATATCTTCCGCATCAGCCGCGAACCCTTTCGCTCTGCGATCTCGCCCACCAGGGACGGGGGTCGATCGAAGAACCGTCCTTCCGGAACTCTACATAGAGGGCAGGACCGCTTCCCTCAACGGCGCTCAAAGCCGCAGCGGGCGAAGAAGTCTCGCCCATCTGGCCGACCGGCTCCCCGGCCAGCACGAACTGCCCTGTCTCGACGCTGATTTGGTCCATCCCGGCGAGAAGAAGATAGTATCCGTCTCCGGCATTGATGATCAAGAGTCGTCCGAAGGAGCGAAACGGTCCTGCGTAGGACACGGACCCGTCCGCAGGCGCCGTGACGAGCCCCTTCGACCGGGCCGCGATCACGATTCCGCGCAGCGTGCCGCCCTGTCCGTCCGGAGCGCCGAATTCCTTCAGGACCGGACCGGTGACGGGTTTCGCGAGGCTGCCCCTTGCCTCCGCAAACGGCACCTTTGGCGCGAGCCGGACCGGGTCGCGGGACGCGGCGGCCGCGAAACGCTCGCGAACCTGCCTCGCTTCGGTCTCGGTTCGACGCCGCTCCGCCTCCGCGTCACGGCGCGCGGTTCCGAGCTCTGCATCGAGCCGGTCGACCAGTTCCTTGGTGCTTCTGGCCTCGGCGCCGAGCATCGCGGCGCGCGAGCGCTGGTTCGCGAGGGAAGCCTCCGCCTGAAGGAGTTGCTCCCGACGCAGACGCGTGAGGGCGTCCAGCCTTTCGCTCTCGCCGCGCAGAAGCTCGAGCTCCCGCGCAAGGGTCTCGCGATTGGAGTTCCCGAGTTCTCGAAGTCGCACGAGTTCGGCCAGATCGGCGGACAGCGATTCGACCTCCTCTCGCAGGCCGGGCACGACGGCCCCGAGCAGGATCGCGCTGCGGACAGCCGACAGAATATCTTCCGGCCGGACAAGCACGGCTGGTGCAGCCCCTCGCCCAAGCCGTTGCAGCGCGGCCAGTACCTCGGCGATGACGCTGCGCCGACCCTCAAGCGATCGTCGGATCGCCGCCTCGCTGCCACCGATGGTTTCCAGATTTTGCTCGAGAGCCCTGATGCTCCCCTCAGTGTCCCGGACTCGGGACGCGGCCGAGATCAGGGCCGCGGTCAGTCCTGCGCTGTCCGCTCGGAGCCTCTCGACCTCGGAGGCGATCTTTCGGCCCGCTTCGTTGCTTTCCAAAACCCGGCGCTCGAGCTCGCGCAGCGCTTCTTCGCGGCGAAGACGCTCCGTCTCCTTGGCGGCCGCTCGCGCGTCAGCGTCCGAGGAGCGATCCGTCCTCTCCTGCGCCGCTGCAAATTCATAGCGGGATCCGGCAAGGGCGGCCATGATCGCGGCCCCACACAGGGCTGCCCTCAATCTGGCAGGTCGCATCACTCTCCGCCGGGTTCGCCCCGATGGTACGGGTGCCCGGCCAGGATCGTCAAAGCACGGTAGATCTGCTCGGCAACGAGCACACGGACGAGTTGATGCGGAAGCGTCAGTTGCCCGAATGAGACGAGGAGGTCGGCGCGGCGCCGGACCGAATCGTCGAGGCCGTCGGGGCCCCCGATGATGAAGGACACTGACGAGCCGCCGTCTCGCCATTCCCTGAGGCGCTCGGCAAAATTCGGACTGGACATGGAGCGCGCGCGCTCATCCAGAACAACAAGCTTCATTCCCTCCGCGCGGGGGAGAAGCGCCGCAGCTTCGGCGGCCACCCGCTCCGGCGCGGAACGGGCGCGGGCTTCCGGAAGCTCGACCATTTCGAGCGCCCCGAAGCCGGAACTCCGTCCCAGCACGTCCGCACGGGTGCGGTATCGGTCCACGAGGTCGCGTTCAGGCCCGGCCTTGAGGCGGCCGACCGCGAGAACCTGAAGCCTCAAGGCAGGCCGGCGATGTTAGCCGGCCGCGCGCTCGGTCGGGCGGTCCGCGCCCCACATCTTCTCGAGATTATAGAAACCCCGAACTTCGGGACGGAAGACGTGCACGATGATGTCGCCCGCGTCGATCAGGACCCAGTCGCAAGCCGGAAAGCCCTCGACGCGAACCCGCCCGAAGCCGTGATCCTTGAAGGCCTGGATCAGGCGCTCGGCAATCGAGCCGACATGCCGGTTTGACCGGCCGGTTGTGATGATCATCGTGTCGGCGATCGAGGTCCTGCCGACGAGGTCGATCTCGACCGTCTCCTCGGCTTTCATGTCCTCGAGGCAGGCGCGCGCCACGGACGTGATGTCCTCGCTGACCGCAGGCTCCGCTGCAGTGACGAGGTGAAGCGGAGGAGTATCCGCCTCGCGGACAGAAACGTGATCCAGTGCCAGGTCCCCTTTTCGCGTCACCCGAGACATTGGGCCTCAAATCTTGACGCGGCATCAAGAAGATAATGCGACAGCGCCGGTTTTCAACGGCGATCCAAGGATTTCAGGAGCTTATCCCTAAGAGCAGTCGAAGAGAGGTTCGAACGCGGACCTTCGACGAAGGCCCAGGCGGGCGGTCCGTACCCCGCCAGAGTCCCGGGCCTGACCTTCCAGTCCGCAAGACTCCGCGAAGCGGCGCCGCGGAGTGCCGGCAAAGTCCAGCGTGGCCGGTCCACGACCGCGATCGGCACGAGCGAGGCGATCTCGCGCCAGGCGCGCCAGCGATGAAGGTTGGCGAAGCTGTCCGCACCAAGAATGTAGACGAAGCGGACCTGCGGGCAGCGCCGCACAAGGAAGCGTATCGTCTCCACCGTGAAGCGGGCGCCAAGTTGTGCCTCGAAGTCGGTCACCACCATCCGAGGGTGAGAGGCGATCCGGCGCGTCGTGTGGAGGCGTTCTTCGGCTGACGGCAATCGGCTCCGGTCCTTCAGGGGATTGCCCGGGCCGACGATCCACCAGACGCGGTCCAGATGCAGGCGCTTCAGGGCGAGCAGGGCAACATGACGGTGCCCAGCATGAGGCGGGTCGAAGCTGCCGCCGTAAAGGCCGATCCGCATCCCAGGAACGCTCGGCGGGAGGCGGATCAGCCCGCCGCCCCGTTTCGGCCCTGGCATCAGGGACGGGTCTGACCCGAGCCGTGCACGCGGTATTTGAACGAGGTCAGCTGCTCGACTCCGACCGGGCCGCGCGCATGCATCCGCCCTGTGGCAATACCGATTTCGGCGCCGAACCCGAACTCGCGGCCATCGGCGAACTGCGTCGAGGCGTTGTGGAGCACGATTGCGGAATCCACCTCGTTCAGGAAGCGCTCCGCCGCTGGCACATCCTCCGTCAGGATCGCATCCGTATGGTGCGAGCCATAACGGGCGATGTGCTCAAGCGCCGTGTCCAGCCCATCCACCACCCGGCAGGCGATGATCGCGTCCAGGTATTCGGTCCCCCAATCCGCCTCGTCGGCGGGGAGGACGCGCGGATCGGCGGCCCGCGATTGCCCGTCGCCGCGCACCTCGCAACCCGCGCCGAGCAGCATCTCGATTAGGGGCGCCAGATGAGTCGCGGCGGCGGCACGGTCGACCAGCAGCGTTTCCGCCGCTCCGCAGACCCCCGTGCGGCGCAGCTTCGAGTTCAGCACGACGGATTTTGCCATTTCGAGGTCGGCCGAAGCCTGGACATAGATGTGGTTCACGCCTTCCAGATGGGCGAAGACCGGCACGCGCGCATCCGCCTGCACGCGCTCGACGAGGCTGCGTCCGCCACGCGGCACGATCACGTCCACCGATCCGCCGAGCCCGGTGAGCATCAGGCCGACGGCCTCGCGGTCGCGGACGGGGATCAGTTGGATCGCGTCGGCCGGCAGTCCCGCCCGGGCGATGCTTTCCGCCATGGCGACTGCGATGGCCGAGGAGGTGCGGATGCTCTCGGACCCGGCGCGCAGGATGGCGGCATTGCCCGCCATGAGGCAGAGAGCCCCGGCATCGGCGGTGACGTTCGGGCGGCTCTCGAAGATCACGCCGACGACCCCGAGCGGAGTTGCGACTCGCTCGATCTTGAGGCCGTTAGGCCGGTCAAAGGCGGCGAGGACTCGTCCGACGGGGTCCGCCAGCCCCGCAATGTCCTCGACCGACTTGGCGATGCCCTCAAGCCGCGAGGGGTCGAGCATCAGGCGATCGACAAACGAGCTCGGCCGGCCGGCCCCCCTCGCGTCGGCGAGATCAAGCGCGTTCTGAGCCAGGATAATCCGCTCGGCCGCCCGAATGCCCCCGGCAATCGAGGAGAGCGCCCGCCGCTTCTGGTCCGTCGGGGCAAGCGCCAGGGCACGCGCAGCAACCCGCGCGCGCCGACCGATATCGGCCATCAGTTCCGGGAGCGACTTCTCGCCCGCGCGGGACTGCGTGTCTGTCCTGTCGGCGATAATGGCGGCGCTCATGACGTCTTGCGGAACCTTCTGACGATCCCCGTCATCTTACCTGCCCGGCGCCGGTCGCGCCATCTTCAGGGCGGGAGGATGACGGCGAGGCACTACATCGGCACCTCAGGCTGGCATTACGAGTCCTGGCTCGGGCCGTTCTACCCGGCGAAATACCCGAAGCCGAAGCTCCTTGCCTTCTACACGGGCGTGTTCTCCGCGACCGAGATCAACCTCTCATTCTACCGCTTGCCCAGCGAGGCTGCCGTCGCCTGCTGGCGAGACACGACGCCCGACGATTTCCTGTTCGCCTGGAAGGCTCACCGGGTCATCACGCATTACAGGCGACTGACCAACCCCGAGGAGCCGATCGCGAACGTGTTCGGTCGGATGAGCGGTCTCGGCCCGAAGGGCGGGCCCGTCCTGTTCCAGCTCCCGCCGCGGTTCAAGGCCAATCGGGACCGGCTCGCCTTCTTCATCGAGGCGCTCCCGAAGGGTGGGCGCTACGTCTTCGAATTTCGCGATCCGAGCTGGTACGAGGATCCGATCCTCGATGTCCTGCGCAACACAGGCTGCGCGCTCTGCATCTCCGACCACGCGCATGCTCCGGCGCCGTGGGTCGCAACCGCGGATTTCGTTTACGTCCGCGGCCACGGGCCGAGCGGGCGCTACCACGGCAGCTATGACGATCAGGCGCTCGCGGATTGGGCGCGGCAGGCCGGGGGCTGGCGGCAGGAGGGCCGGGACGTGTTCTCGTTTTTCGACAACGATATCAAGGCGGCGGCACCTGCGGATGCGCAGCGCCTCGCAGACCTCATGCCGCCGTAGCAGGCTCCGCTTCGCGCAGGCCTGCCGAGATCGCGAGGTCGTCGCGATGGATCATCTCCGCGCGTCCGGGATAGCCGAGGATGGCCTCGATCTCCCGGCTGGAGCGCCGGACGATGCGGCCTGCCTCATCCGCGTCGTACGCCACGAGCCCGCGTCCGAGCACCGCCCCGTCCGGCCCGCGCACTAGGACCGCATCGCCGCGCGAAAAAGCGCCTTCGATCCCCGTCACGCCGACCGGGAGAAGGCTGGCACCGCCGAGGAGCGCGCGCTCCGCCCCAGCATCCACGAGAAGCGCCCCCTTTGTCTCGAGAGCCCCGGCTATCCAGGTCTTTCTCGCGGTCGCCGGCGACGACCCGGTCAGGAACCAGGTGCAGCGTCCGCCTTCCATCACCCGCCGCAGCGGGTTCTTCGGGCGACCATCCGCGATCAGCATATGCGTGCCGCCCGCTGTCGCGATCTTGCCGGCGTCGATCTTCGTCCGCATGCCGCCGCGGGAGAGGTTCGAAGCGGCTTCGCCCGCCATGCCCTCGATCTCGGGGGTGATCTGGCGGACGAGCGGGATGTGCTGCGCCGAGGGGTCCGACGCCGGTGGCGCCGTGTAGAGGCCGTCAACGTCGGAGAACAGGATCAGGAGATCCGCCCCGATCATGGTGGCCACGCGAGCGCCAAGACGGTCGTTATCGCCGTATCGTATCTCGCTCGTCGCGACCGTGTCGTTCTCGTTGACGACCGGGACGGCGCGCATTTCCAGCAGCTTCGATAGGGTCGCGCGGCCGTTCAGATAGCGGCGGCGCTCCTCTGTGTCGGAGAGCGTCAGCAGGATCTGGCCTGCCGTGATCCCGTGATGGGCCAGCACCTCCGACCATGTTCGGGCGAGCGCGATCTGCCCGACAGCAGCCGCCGCCTGGCTCTCCTCGAGCTTCAGCGCGCCCGTCCCGAGGCCGAGCACGCTGCGGCCGAGGGCAATCGCACCCGACGAGACCACGAGGACATCGGCCTCGCGGCCATGCAGTTCGGCCAAGTCCTCGGCGAGGGCAGCGAGCCAGGCATGGTTCAGTCGCCCCCGCACCCGATCGACGAGAAGCGATGAGCCGACCTTGACGACGATGCGCCGAAACTGGCTGAGGGAAGGGATCATTCGGAAGCAGTCATGGGCCCGCCGGGCCCCTCTCCTCCCGCTACCATAGGAGGCGTGCGGAGCCTACGGCCGCCAGGCCGGCGCGGGCTCCGCTTCCGCCTTTTCCTCGACCTTCGCCACCCCGATGACATCCGCGAGCCGGCCGAGAACGTCCTCGATCCCGACGCCGGAGGCGGAGGAGATGACGAGCGGCTTCTGGCCGGTCGCCTCGGCGAGATCGGCCAGGCGCTCCGCGAGCGTGTCTTCGTCGAGCGCATCCGCTTTCGAAAGCGCAACAATCTCGGGCTTTTCACCGAGGCCGTGGCCATAGGCTTCGAGCTCGCCCCGCACGGTCTCATATGCGCGGCCGGGCTCCTCGCTCGTGCCGTCCACGAGGTGGAGGAGCACGCGGCAGCGTTCGATATGACCAAGGAAGCGGTCACCAAGGCCCGCGCCCTCGTGCGCCCCTTCGATCAGGCCCGGAATGTCGGCGAGCACGAATTCGCGCCCGGCGCTACGCACGACACCAAGTCCCGGGTGCAGCGTCGTGAAGGGATAGTCCGCGATCTTCGGCTTCGCGGCCGTGACCGTCGCCAGGAAGGTCGATTTTCCGGCATTCGGCAGCCCGACGAGCCCCGCATCCGCGATCAGCTTCAGCCGCAGCCGGATCCAGCGCTCGATGCCTTCCAGTCCGGGATTGGCGTGCCGCGGGGCGCGGTTCGTCGAGGTCTTGAAATGGGCGTTGCCGAAGCCGCCATTGCCGCCCTTCGCCAGCAGCACCCGCTGGCCGGGCTCCGAGATATCGGCGATGAGTTCCTCGCCGTCCTCGTCCAGGATCTCGGTCCCGACCGGCACCTTGAGGACGATGTCGTCCCCCTTCGCGCCGGCGCGGTTCTGGCCCATGCCGTGCTGGCCGCGCTGCGCCTTGAAATGCACCTGGTACCGGTAGTCGATGAGCGTGTTCAGACCTTCGACGCCCTCGGCCCAGACGTCCCCGCCCTTGCCGCCGTCGCCCCCGTTCGGCCCGCCGAACTCGATGAACTTCTCGCGCCGGAACGCGACGATGCCGTTTCCGCCATCGCCGGAGCGGATGTAGATCTTCGCCTCGTCCAGGAACTTCATCGAACGCTCAAGCCTCTGCCGCCCCGACGCCGCGGCTGTTTCAAGATAGGGTCGGGGCGGCCTCGCTCAATGCGCGGCCACCGCGACGGGCTCGTCCGCCCGGCTCGGCACGTAGTCGGAGGAGCTCCAGGTCTTGAGGCTCTCCCACTTGCGCCGATCCAGCCGGAACGTGTTGACCGGCAGGAGCCCGCCCCGGGCCGGGAAGCTCTCCAGTCCCGAGCCGGTCGCCGCGAAGCCGCACTTCTCGAGCACCCGCTGCGAGTCCGGGTTGATCACCCGGGCGGAGGCCACGAGCTCCTTCCCGTCCGTATAGGCGAAGAAGGCGTCGATCAGTGAGCGCGCCGCTTCCGTCGCAAAACCCTGGCCCCAATGCGGGGTGCCGAGCCAGTAGCCGAGCACCGGCGCCGACGGCACGTCGCACCGGATCTCGACGATCCCGATCAGGTCCCTCGGCTTTGCCCGCGGCGTGATCGCCATGACGAGCCGCCGCCCATCCGCATTGGCTTGCCTCGCGGCGAAGACGAAGCGTTCGGCCTCCTCCGGGGGGTACGGATGCGGAATGAATCCCGTCATGTCGGCTACGACTTTCTCACCGGCGAGACGGACGATAGCGGCGGCGTCGGCCTGGCGCGGCCAACGGAGCCAGAGCCGGCGGGTCTCCAGCCGGAACACGTCGTCACGGGTGAGGTCGGGAAACATTGTCCTGCTCCGATCCTGAAGGGCTGTCCGGCTCGGCCGGAACGAGGGCCCAAACGACAAAGGGGAGGTGGTCTCCCACCTCCCCTTCGGATCGAAGCTCGGCCGTTTAGGGGCCTGTCTGGAGCTTCTTCCGCCGGTTCCGTGGGAACATCGGCGGAGCTCCTGTTGGACTCTCCGCCGCTACTCGGCCGCCTCTTGGGCGGGAATGACCGATACGAAAGCTCGGCCGGCTTTCGTGAGGAATCGGACGCGGCCGTCCGTAGTCGCGAACAGGGTATGGTCCTTGCCCATGCCCACGTTCACGCCCGGATGCCATTTGGTGCCGCGCTGACGCACGATGATGTTGCCGGAAACGACCCGCTCATCGCCGAATTTCTTGACGCCGAGACGACGGCCGTCGGAGTCGCGACCGTTGCGGGACGAGCCGCCTGCCTTTTTATGTGCCATGACGCGTGTTCCTGAACTTGAGTCGCTTTTACTCGACCGTGACCGATTCGACCAGGGCCGGCTCCGAATCCGCTGCCACAGGAGCCGCAGCGGCCGCTGCCGGAGCCGACAGCGTCGATCCGTTCAGCGTGAAGGAGCCGATCCGCACAACGGTGAGGTCCTGGCGGTGGCCGCGCTTGCGGCGCGAATTCTGGCGGCGGCGCTTCTTGAAGGCGATGACCTTCGGGCCGCGCGTATGCTCGACGATGGTCCCGGCGACGGTGGCGCCGGCAACCGCCGGAGCACCGACCTCCACGCCGCCAGCATGCGAGAGCGTGAGGACCTGGTCGAATGTGACGGCGCCGCCGGCCTCGCCCTCGAGGGTCGCGACCGTAATGACGTCGTTGGCGGCGACGCGGTATTGCTTGCCCCCGGTCTTGATCACTGCGAACATCGTTCTATCCCGTGTTCGAACCGGATCTCCGCTCGCGCGTGTCCGGCTTCTTTGCAGCTGCGGAATGTTTCGGCGGCGATGCTCACAGCGAAGCGCCAAAACGACGAACGCGCGGGCGGCATGGCCCACGCGTGAACTCGCGGTGAATAGGTTCGCGGGCCCGCAAAGTCAACCGTCCACGCGCCGTCCGTCCCCGGCCCGGGGTCGGTCATCGCACATGGTTCAAAGAGCCAATCTCGATCCTGTGAGGGAGCGGGATGCCGGTTCACCGGCCTTCGGTCTTGTATAGCGCTCTGTCGGGTGGGTGCTCAGGTCCCTCCCGGCATCCCGCGGACGGTCTTTTCGGCCCCTAAGCATACGCCCGGTCAGCCGCCCGGGAGCCTCGGTTACCGGCCGAGACCTCGGGACCCGCCCCTCTCTCCGACAACGGTGCCCGGTTCGCGACCGCCGTTTCCCTCGCCGGAGAGGAGTGCAGATGCTATAGGAATAAAAACTTAGTTTGTCAAGAGCTATGTCTTGCCAGGACGGTCTAGGACGCCGGGGATGGGGGCTCGAGCCCGGATCAAGGCCTGCGGCGTCGCTCCGCCACCTTGGCAACGTCCGGACCGGACTCTAGCTGAAGGGCTCCTGTCCGCGAGTTTCCCCCGAGTCTTGCCATGTCTCCCCGCGCGCGCCGGCTGGCGCTCCCTATCCTGGCCCTGGCGATCGGGCTCGTCGCCCTCGGCACGGCGGTCTATTTCACTCTCCTGCCGCGCGGGGGCTCGACCGTTTCCATCGGCGGGCCTTTCTCGCTGACTGCCGGGGATGGCCGCGTCGTCACCGAGCGCGATTTCCGCGGCGCGCCGTATCTCGTCTTCTTCGGGTTCACGCATTGCCCGGACGTCTGTCCGACGAAGCTGTTCCAGCTCTCGGAGACGTTCCGCGCGATGGGCGACAAGGGACAGAACGTTCGCGCGCTCTTCATCACGGTGGACCCGGAGCGGGACACGCCGGAGATCATGAAGAGCTACGTCTCGAGCTTCGATTCCCGCATCGTCGGGCTCACGGGCGACCGGGCCGCCATCGACAAGGTGGTTCGCGATTACCGGGCCTATGCCAAGAAGGTCCCCACCAAGGATGGCGACTACACCATGGAGCACACCTCGCTCGTCTACCTGATGGGCAAGGACGGCCAGTTCATCGGCGCCTTCAACCTGGAGCGCCCCCCCGAGGAGGCTGCCAAGGACCTGCTGCGGCGGGTCTAGCTGGCCCGCGTCGCAGCGAGATCATAGAGCTTGCCCTGCATCCGCACGCGCCCGGTCGACTTGTCGGAGTGCAACGGCAGGTCCCACGTTTCCGTCGTCTGGGACCCGGCCCACGTCGTGGCCATCTGAGATACGTCCGGCTTCAGGGTCCAGCGTCCGGCACCATTCTCGCCGTTGAACGGATCACGCCACGTTACCGAGCCGTTCTGAGCGAAATCGTAGACCCAGAGCCACTTGCCCACGCGCACCTGCCACTGGCCGACCGGGGTCTCGAGATCGGGCGTCTGCGGCAGCGCCGCGGATGTGGGTCGCGCATAAACGAGGTCGTCGCGCCGCCACATCTTCACATGCCCCTTCACGGGCACGTTGCCATTGACCTCGAAAACGACCTCGCCATTGTCGTCCCGCTTCTCGAAGAGGGTCACGATGTCCTTGCGTGGGCCGCCCGAGGAACTCTGGCAGAGCACCACCTCGGCACCCTTCCTCGACACGTGCCAATCCGTGATGCTGTCAACGATCCCGATATGGTAGCCTCCCCAGACTAGGATCGCCATGTCGGTGATATCGTCGTAGGACGTCACCCTGTTTGGGAACAGCTTGTTCCACTGGTAGATCTCGTACGGCTGATACTTGTCCCAGATCCCTGCGAATACCATCCAGTTCGCAACGAATCCCACGCAATCGAGACCGAAGATCTTGTCCTTGACCATCGCCCTGAGGGCGACGAGGTCGCTCTCCCCGCTGCCGAAATAGCGCTTGTAGAACGATCCCTTGTAGTCATGGGTGATGACCGAGTTTTTCTCGCCAGACCGATGCTGGACATCGATGTTGAAGGTGAGGGAAGCCTTGTTGGCGACGACGTAGTTCATCACCTTGACCATGGCGCTCGGGCTGCCTTGCCCCTTCAGCAGGATGTCGATTTCCGAGTTTGTGACCCCCGCCGATGTCAGCTTCGAGCGCATGTTGCCGTAGAAGCTGACCGCCGTGTCGCTTCCGCCGTTTCCGATGCTGCCGCTCATGTATTGTCCGACCGGGACCGGCCCAGCATTCGTGTTCAGCCCGGGGCTGGTCATGTGCCGGACGAGATCGGTCGGGCGCTTGTAGATCAGGACCATCGGGGGTCACTCCGCCTGCTCGAGCAACGGGGACGGCGAGGGTAGCTGCCGCTCGAGGCGCCGGAGCCTGCGCTCGGGCTCGCCTCGTGCAGCAACGCTAGTGGAGCCAGTAGTCGAGGCAAGCGAAACTTGGACGGGAGCCTGTCGCGCGGTGCGCATCCGCACATCGGACCAAGAAAGCTAAAGAAGTCCTGCCCGCGATGTCTTCGCCAAGCCGTGCTCCGTCTTGTTCCAGCGATGCGGCTGGAGCACGAATTCCAGGAGCCCGCGCCAAGCCGCGAGGCTGACAAGGCAATAATAAAGCGGCATCAGGGCCACGAGCGGCAGGAGCCGCGTCCAGCCCCGCCTGCGCAGGGCGGCGATCGGCGGCAACGTGAGCGCCAGGAGGCCGGCCGCGAACAGGGTCAGCCCGATTGACGCGACCGCGATCTCGACGGGCGTCTCGGCCCCGAACATGCGCCCGGTCAGAAGAGCGTCGAGCGCCAGGATCATGAAGGCGGGAAACCCGAAGGCGGACGCGACGGTGCCGAAGGACACGGCCAGGGCGCCGAATGCCCGCGCCGCCCCGAGCTGGCGGAATGAGGCGAACGGCCGCCGCGAATGTGTGACGGAGACCTGGAGGAAGCCCTTCATCCAGCGGGTGCGCTGCCGCAGCCAGACGCCGAGATGGCGCGGCGCCTCTTCCAGGGTCGAGGAGGGAAGGTCCGCGATCCGGTAACCGGCCGCGGCGAGCCGGATCCCGAGATCCGCATCCTCGGTGACATTCCAGGCATCCCACCCACCGAGCGCCGTGAGCACGGAGCGGCGGACGTGGTTCGACGTCCCGCCGAGCGGGACCGGCATGTCGAATCGGGCGAGCGCCGGGTTCGTGACGTCGAACAGGGCCGCATATTCGATCGCGAACATGCGGGTGAGCCAGCCATCGGCGACGTTGTCGATGACGAGCCGGGCCTGGAGGCAGGCGACCTCCGGCCCGCTCCGCTCGAACACGGATACCGCGAGGCGGAGCTGGGCGGGATCGGGCACGTCCTCGGCGTCGTAGACCGTCACGAACTCGCCGCGCGCGAGCGGAAGCGCGACATTGAGGGCGCGCGGCTTCGTCCGCGGCTCGCCCGGCGGCGCGACGATCACCTCGACGAACCCAGGAAGACGCGTGGACGCGAGTGCATCGGCAGTCTCCCGGTCGCCGAATTCGATCACGAGCTTCACGTCGAGCTTGGCAGGGGGATAGTCGAGCGCCTCGATGGCCCGGATGAGCCGCGGAACCACCCTCCCCTCGCGATGCAGCGCGATCAGGATCGTGTAGATGGGGAGATCGCGGTCCAGCATGCGGCGCGGCAGCCGGGACGGCGCGACCGGCACCGGTTCGAGCACCGCCGCCAGGCGCAAGGCCGTGCTGCCGAGGAAGGCGAGCCCGAGCAGGATCGAGGCGGCCGCCCCGGTCTCGGCGGGAGCCAGGACGGCCAGCATCCCGGACGCAAGCCCGACGAGATAGGCGGCACCGAGTTGCAGCCAGTTCGCGCCGCCGCGGTAGCTGAATTCCGGGTGCCGCGCCGCGAGCCCATCCGCCGCGACCGCCGCCACATGCTGGCCGCGAGCCGCGATGACGCTGTCCCGGATGGCGGTCGGGGTGGCTATCGAGAGCGCAGGCGCGAGGTTGTGACGCTTCGCGAGAAGCTCGGCCACCGCCTGGCCGCGTGGCGCGTAGGCGTAGGAGGGTCTGAGCGGCTCGTCCCTCGTGAGCGGTGCGAGCCCGGCGAGGATCGCCTCCGGAAAGCGGGCGCGGTCATGGATCGCGAGCGGCCCGTCCGCAAAGGGCAGGCCGGCCTCCGCGGCAAGCGCGGCGTAGAATGCCCGCTCCGTGAGCAGCCCCGAGCGGATCAGCGCCTCATCCGCCGTGACCCCGGACTGGGTGGCGCGGCGCGCCGCTTCCTCGAGTGTCGTGCGCGCGATCCCGTGCCGCTGCAGAAAGGCCAATTCGGCCGGAAGCTGTCCTGGGACAGATTCGGCTGTATGGACCGACCTCGCGCCACCCTGGATGAACACGACAACTCCCGGGGATCGGCCGCAATGAAAGTCGCTCGCTGCAGTTGTGGGAAGCCGAAACTTCGCTTCCACTTGCGCGATTCTTGATCTGTTGCCCGAAGGTTGCACTTCGGGCCGTTTGCGGACATCTGACTGGCACTCTTCCGATCGTGACCGCTATGACCCCGCCGGATTCCGACCTTCTGTCCGCCGCCGAGACGGCCGCCGCCTGGCCCTTCGAGGAGGCGCGCAAGCTGATTGCCCGCCTGGCGCGGAGCGGAAAGAAAGAGGTGCTGTTCGAGACGGGCTACGGCCCGTCTGGCCTGCCGCATATCGGCACCTTCGGGGAGGTCGCGCGCACAACGATGGTGCGGAACGCGTTCCGGGTGCTGACGCGGGACGAGATCCCGACGCGGCTCGTCGCCTTCTCGGACGACATGGACGGACTCCGGAAGGTGCCGGACAACGTGCCGAACAGGGCGCTGCTGGCCGAGAGCCTCAACAAGCCGCTGACCGCCGTGCCGGACCCCTTCGGAACGCATTCGAGTTTTGGGGAACATAACAACGCGCGGCTCCGCGCCTTTCTCGACTCGTTCGGCTTCGAGTACGAGTTCATGTCGGCAACCGAGTGCTACCGGTCGGGCCGCTTCGACGCGACGCTCCGCCTGGTGCTCGAGCGCTATGACGCCGTGATGGCGATCATGCTGCCCTCGCTGCGCGAGGAGCGCTCGGCGACCTATTCGCCCTTCCTGCCGCTGCATCCGAAGACGGGCCACGTGATGCAGGTACCGATCGACGAGGTGCGGCCCGGCTCGGCGACCCTCGTGTGGCGAGACCCGGAAACGGGCGAACGCTTCGAGACGCCGGTCATGGGTGGCGGCGCGAAGCTGCAATGGAAGCCTGACTGGGCGATGCGCTGGGTCGCGCTGGGCGTCGATTACGAGATGGCCGGCAAGGACCTGATCGACTCGGTGAAGCTTTCTTCCGAGATCGCGCGCGCCCTCGGCGCGACGCCGCCCGACGGCTTCAACTATGAGCTTTTCCTGGACGAGAAGGGGCAGAAGATCTCGAAGTCGAAGGGCAACGGGCTGACGATCGAGGAATGGCTGACCTACGGCACGCCCGAGAGCCTGGCGCTCTTCATGTACAACAAGCCGAGGGAGGCGAAGCGGCTGTTCTTCGACGTGATCCCGCGGCAGGTCGACGACTACCTGACCTTCCTGGAGAAGTACCCGGCCCAGGACTGGAAGCTACGCCTCGGCAACCCCGTCTGGCACATCCATGCCGGAGACCCGCCTGCCCCGGAGCTGGTGCAGGGCGCGGGCGAGCGCGCCGCGACCATCTCGTTTGCGATGCTGCTGAACCTCGTTGCGGTCGCGAACACGGAGGAGCCCTCCGTGCTCTGGGGGTTCATCCGCCGCTACGCGCCGGGCGCCTCGCCCGCGACGCATCCGGTGCTGGACCGCCTCGTCCAGCATGCGGTCGCCTATTACCGCGACTTCGTCCGTCCGGCGAAGACGTACCGCGCCCCGAGCGAGGCGGAGCGCGCCGCTCTGTCCGATCTCGCGGAGGCGCTCGCGCCTTTCGCGGGCTCGACAGATGCCGAGGCGCTGCAGGCGGCGGTCTACGATGTCGGGCGCAGCCACTTCCCCGACCTGTCCGGCAAGGCGAAGAGCCCTGACGGCCGGCCCGGCGTCTCGCAGGCCTGGTTCCAGGCCATCTACCAGGTCCTGCTGGGTGAGGCGCGCGGGCCGCGCTTCGGCTCCTTCGTGGCGCTCTATGGCGTGGCCGAGACCCGCGACCTGATCGCGAAGGCCCTCGCTGGCGAGCTCGTGGCGGAGCACCAGGCCTTCGTGGCGGCGCGGGCGGCCGCGTGAGGGATTTCGCGCCCTTCCGCGTTGACCTTTTCGGCGGACCGGGTTTATAAGCCGCCGATCAAGTGCCCTGGCGCCTTCGCCGGGGCTCTTGCCGCTTTCAGATCACCAGCGATCGCGTCGTCGCCCAGGCTGGGCGCCCGATCCTTATTGGCGAGGTTTCCGATGGCCAACACCAGTTCGGCCAAGAAGATGGCGCGAAAGATCGCCCGGCGCACCGAGGTCAACCGGAGCCGGCGGTCGCGCATGCGCACCTTCATCCGCAAGGTCGAAGAGGCGATCGCCGCCGGTGACCGCACGGCCGCCACCGCGGTGCTCCGCGCGGCCGAGCCGGAGATCATGCGGGCCGCCCAGAAGGGCATCGTTCACAAGAACACCGCCTCCCGAAAGGTCTCGCGCCTGGCACATCGGATCACGGCGCTCAACGCCTGATCCGTCCCAAGAGCGGCGTTTCGAAGCCCGGCCTCGTGCCGGGTTTTTTTGTGCCTGAAGGGTCATGGAAGTTCTGCAACACCGGGCGAGAACACGCCCGCGTTCCTGCTTCGTTCAACTTGACGACGATTTGCCGGGCCGGGGTGGTGCTTCGCGACCGCGCGCGCAGATAAACATATGACAGTCGAGTGACTTAGGCCCCAAAGGTCCAGACTCGGCCCTCCGAGAAGCCGAAACGGAGCTTTCGGTCGCGTCGCCGCTGGCGATTTTTCAGGGGCTCCATCCGCTCCCTTCCCCGATGCCGCGAGCGGCCGAAATCCAGTGAATCCCTAGGTTTGCGGGGCGTGAATGATCTCGACACGGCCGCAAGCGCTACTTTCGACTCCACCCGACTCACGACTCCGCTGTTGCGCCTTCGAGGACCCGCGGCTAGGTTCCTGAGGCCTCGCGGGGCTGGTCCCCAGGAGGCAATCCAGCGTGTAGTGGACAGAACAGCTCACTTTTGGCGGAGTAGAGCGTTGTTGGTCGCAAAAAACGAGATAGAACGGTTTCCGCGATCGACAGTTGGGACTGGCGGGTAAGTCAGTTTGTTCTGACGCGTTCGGTTTTCTAAAGTTCTGCTGAGTTCAACACCCGGAGAGGTCGGGGCGCTTTCGCGCGCCACCACTTGTCCGGGGACGGGCGAAGTGCGTCTGAACTTGAAGTTGTGTCGCGTGAGTGGGCGTGACCGCCGGCTGGAGGCTGTCGGCGGCTGAGTAAGACGAGGAGGCGGGGTTGGGCGAAGATGCATGGACGCGCGTGAAGCGGCGGTTGCGCGCGGAGTTGGGCGAGGATGTCTTCATGAGCTGGCTGGCCCGGCTCGAGATGGAGGATGTGACCGAGAACTGCGCCCGGCTGAGTGTGCCCACTCGCTTCCTCAAGAGCTGGATCGAGGCGCATTACCTCGAGCGCGTGCTGACGGCCTATCGCAGCGAGTCGACCTCGGTCGCGAACATCGCGATCGTCGTGCGGAGCGGATCGCGCGAAGGGACCACGGCGAAGGCCTCGGATCTGGCGCGCCGCAATGCGGCCGCGGCCGCGAAGCCGAACGGCGTGCATGTGAACGGCCACTCGTCCGAAGCTGCCCCTGCCGCGGCGGCCGCCGCGATCATGGCTCCTGCGCCGCGCGCCGACGGCGAGATCGCGGGCGCGCCGCTCGACACGCGACTCACGTTCGAGAGCTTCGTCGTGGGCCGCTCGAACGCGCTCGCCCAGGCGGCTGCGGAGCGCATCGCACGCCATGACGGGCCGCAGGCCCTCTACAATCCACTCTTCATCCAGGCGGGCGTCGGCCTGGGCAAGACGCACCTGATGCATGCGATCGGCAACCAGTCGCGCATGGCCGGCCGGCGGGTGATCTACCTCACCGCCGATCGCTTCATGTATGGCTTCGTTGCGTCTTTGAAGGCGCAGACCTCGCTCGCCTTCAAAGAGCGGCTGCGCGGCATCGACCTCCTGATCCTGGACGACGTCCAGTTCATCCAGGGGCGAACGATCCAGCAGGAATTCGGCCACACCCTGAACGCCCTCATCGATGCGGGGCGGCAGGTGGTCGTTGCGGCCGACCGCCCGCCGACCGAACTGGAGAGCCTGGACGAGCGCGTGCGCTCGCGCCTCGCGGGCGGTCTCGTCGTCGAGATCTCGGCGCTCGACGAAGGCCTGCGCGCAGGCATCCTCAACCAGCGGATCGCGGCCGTGAAGGCCGCCCATCCGGGATTCGACGTCAGCCCGGCCGTGATTCAGTACGTGGCCCGGGCGATCACCACGAACGGGCGCGACCTGGAGGGTGCCGTGAACCGGCTTCTCGCTCACGCCACCCTGTCCGGGACGGCCGTGACGCTCGAGACAGCGGAGGTCGCGATCCGCGACCTCGTCCGCTCGCGCGAGCCGAAGCGGGTCAAGATCGAGGACATCCAGAAGCTCGTCGCGTCCCGCTACAACGTCTCGCGCTCCGACATCCTCTCCGAGCGCCGCACGGCTGCCGTCGTGAAGCCCCGCCAGATCGCCATGTACCTGTCGAAGGTGCTGACGCTCCGGTCGCTGCCGGAGATCGGCCGGCGCTTCGGCGGTCGCGACCACACGACGGTGCTCCACGCGGTGCGCAAGATCGAGAAGGCGCTCGGAGACGACGCCTCGCTATCCGAGGAGGTCGAACTCCTGAAGCGCATGCTGCAGGAATAGGCCGGCCGGGAGTCGCGCCGAAGCTGCCCGGCCGATACGCCGGGCAGCCCTTCTAGCGGGAGACGAGGGCTACGCCGCCGGCGAGCATGAGCACGCCGAAGAGCCGGCCGAGATCGACCGGGTGCCGCGGCACCCCGAACAGACCGAAATGGTCGATCACGACGGATGCGAGCATCTGGCCCGTGAGGATCAGGGCGAGCGTGGTCGCAGCGCCGAGCCGCGGCAGGATCGCGACCGCGATGGCGATGTAGATGACGCCGAAAACGCCGCCAGCCCAAGACAGCCAGGAGCTCGCCCCGACCTGGGCGGCCGTCGGCCAGGCCTGCCGGGAGACCGCGAGCAGCGCCATCATGGTCAGCAGCCCGCCGAGATAGCTGACGAAAACGGCCCAGAGCGCCGAGTTCAGGGCGCTTCTCAGATCGGCCACCAACGCCTGCTGGACGATGATGCTGGCCCCGGCACCGAGTCCGAGCGCCATCAGCATGGCCGTCTGAGCCGCATTCATCCGAGCGCGCCACCTTCGAGCGGATCGCGCGCCGGAAAGCTCCGGCGCGGCCGAGTCGCGGGATGATCCCGCGTCACAGGATCAAGGAGTCACACCACCTTCGTGCGGAGCGTCCCAACTCCGTCCACGCCGCCTTCGAGCACGTCGCCGCGCTTCACGGCCGCGACGCCAGCCGGCGTGCCCGTCATGATCAGGTCGCCCGCCCGGAGCGTGAAGAGCGTGGACAGATAGGCGATCATCTCGGGGATCGACCAGATCAGGTCGGCGAGATCGCCCTGCTGCCGGACCGCGCCATTCACGTTGAGCCAGATGCGGCCCTTCGCGGGGTGCCCGATCACGGAGGCCCGTTTCAGGTTCGAGCAGGGCGCCGAATGCTCGAATCCCTTCCCGGTATCCCACGGGCGACCCATCTTCTTCGCCTCGCCCTGGAGGTCGCGCCGGGTCATGTCGAGCCCGACGGCGTAGCCGAAGACATGGTTCAGCGCGTCGGTCTCGGCGATGCTGTCGCCGCCGGAGTGGAGCGCCGCGACGAGCTCGATCTCATGGTGCACGTCCTGGCTCTGGCCAGGGTACGGGAAATCGCCGCCGTCGAGGACGAGCGTGTCGGCGGGCTTCGAGAAGAAGAAGGGCGGCTCACGGTTCGGATCGTGGCCCATCTCGCGCGCATGCTCGGCATAGTTGCGGCCGACGCAGTAGATGCGGTGCACGGGGAACCGCGCCGTCTCGCCCTCGACCCCGAGGCTCGTGACGGGCGGGGGTTCGAACACGTAAGTCATGGAGGTGAGGCTCTCTCGATCGCGAGGAGCCCTTAGAGCATGATCCGCCGAAGTGGGAACCGGTTCGGCGACGAGATCATGCTCAAACTCTCTGATTTGCGCGAAATCTGATCGGGCCGCTTGAGTCAGCAGGGTCGATAGCGTGCTACCGGAAGCGCCCGTCGTCGGCCACCGCCCGCGGCCGGGGTTGTGAAATCGGCCAAGCCGGATTATGTAGCGCGCCTTGCGGCGGCGCTCCGGCTCCTGCCGCTTTCCGACATTCCTGAACGATCCTTTCCGAGTCGACGACGGCTCGACCGGAGACAAGCGCCATGAAGATCCGTTGCTCGCTGAAATCGGTCCGCGATCGCCATCGGGACAACCAGATGGTCCGCCGCAAGGGCCGGATCTACATCATCAACAAGACCCAGAAGCGCTACAAGGCTCGCCAGGGCTGACGTCCGGCCACTCTGTCGAGGTGCGCCGGCGCACATCGGCTTGATGGGAGTGCATGCCACCTTCCGCCCCGCTGGGGCAGGAGGCAATCATGCAGAGATTCTTGAGATTGCTGCGCACCCGCGTCGCGCGCTATGCAGTCCGCCGACGCCGACGGGCCCGGGCCCTGGCGGCCCGCCCCGTGGCCGCCCCGAACACGACCGTCCTCAGCTACGACAGCTTCCGATAGAGCCAAGAGCGCGGACCTCACATGGTCCGCGCTCTATCTCGCCATAGCCACGGCTCTTTTCCACGATGCCCCTCAGCCCGGCCTGGTGACCCTGAGCTCCCCCGAGAGATTCGTCAGGGCAGACCAGATCGCCGGCGGATAAGTCAGCCCGTCGCGGCCGGCCCGTTCACGCGCCTTCGCCTCCATCTCGCCCGGCACCAGGACCGGCTCCGCGGGATCGACCGGCGCGCAGGCATGAACGTAATCGACCATTGCTTCCGCCTCGCCGACCCATGATCCGCCTGCGAGATGCTCCGGGTGGATGAGAATGGAGAGCATGTTGTTCAGGGTCGCGCCGTCGCGGGCGTGACGCGGCGCGATGGTGCGGCCGCCCGTGATTGCGCCCGCCAGCAATTCGCCGACGATTGCGAGCCCTGATCCCTTGTGAGCCCCGAACGGCAGGAGCGCTCCCTTCGGCTCCCTGAACAGCACGCCGGGGTCCGTTGTCGGGCGCCCTTCCGAATCGACGAGGTAGCCCGGGGCGACGGGTTCGCCGCGATCGTTGGCGACCCGCGCCTTGTTGAACGCGATGCCGCTTGTCGCGATGTCGAGCACGACCGGAAAGGAGCCCTGCCGCGGGATGCCGATCGCGAGCGGATTAGTGACGAAGCGCGGCTCGCGCCCGCCTGCAGGCACGACGACCGGATCGCGCCCGACCACGTTGCAGAAGTGAATCGAAGCGAGGCCCTGCGCCGCGGCTTCCTCCGCAAAGGCGCCGATCCGGCCGAGGTGGTGAACGTTGCGGATCGCGAGCAGCGCCACGCCGGCCTTTCGGGCGATTTCGCCCGCCTTTGCGAGCGCCGGGTAGGCGACCGGGGCTCCGAGGCCACGCTCTCCGTCCACGACCAGGATCGGGCCGCTCTCCTCGACCCAAGTGCCCATCGCGGCCGAATCGACCCGACCGGCCTTGAGCTCGGCGACGTAGAGGGGCAACAGGCTCAGGCCGTGGCTCTGGTAGCCGGAGGCATCGGAGCTCGCGAGGTGCCGGGCGACGATCTCGGCCGAGCGTTCCGGCAGGCCGGCCGCATGCAGAATCCGCGAAGCGAGATGCTCGGCCTCGGTGATGCTCAGCGTCTTCGGCCCGCTCATGCCTGCTCCCTCGGCGCTTTCGGCCTGCCTGCGCTCCACTCATTGCCAACGCGTCCGGCGCCTGCTTAGACCCGCCCCGTCTACCTTTGCCCCTGGGTTGTTCCCCAATGACGACGCACAAGCTCCTGTTCCTTCCCGGCGACGGCATCGGTCCGGAGGTTGCGCGGGAGGTGAGCAAGATCCTCTCCCTCCTGGAACAGGCGGGGCTCGGCACGTTCGAGACCGAGGAGGATCTCGTCGGCGGCGCCGCGATCGACGCGCATGGGGTTCCGGTGACAGACGCGACGGTGAAGCTTGCCGGGGAGTCCGACGCCGTTCTGTTCGGGTCCGTCGGTGGGCCGAAATGGGCGGGTGTCCGCTACGAGCATCGCCCGGAAGCCGGGCTCCTGCGCTTGCGAAAGGATCTCGGCCTCTTTGCCAACCTGCGGCCGGCGATCTGCTATCCGGCGCTCGCCTCATCCTCCTCGCTGAAGCCGGAGCTGGTCGAGGGGCTCGACATCCTGATCGTGCGCGAGCTGACGGGCGGCGTCTATTTCGGCGAGCCGAAGGAGATCGTCACCCTCGAAAGCGGCGAGAAGCGCGCGGTCGACACGCAGATCTACACCACGGGCGAGATCGACCGCATCGCGCGCGTGGCCTTCGAGCTCGCGCGCAAGCGCCGCAATAAGGTCTCCTCGGCCGAGAAGCACAACGTCATGAAGTCGGGCGTCCTCTGGAAGGAGGTCGTCACGACCGTCCACGCAGCCGAGTATGCGGATGTCGAGCTCGAGCATGTGCTGGCCGACAACTGCGCCATGCAGCTCGTACGCCGGCCGAAGCAATACGACGTGATCGTGACGGATAACCTCTTCGGCGACATCCTGTCGGATGCGGCCGCGATGCTGACCGGATCGTTGGGGATGCTGCCCTCGGCGTCGCTGGGTGCGGAGGACGCCTCCGGCCGCCGGGCGGCCCTCTACGAGCCGGTGCACGGATCGGCCCCGGACATAGCAGGCCAGGGCCTCGCGAACCCGCTCGCAATGATCGGCTCGCTCGGGATGGCGTTGCGCTACTCGCTCGGGCTCGGGGACGCCGCCGATCGCCTGGAGCAGGCTGTCACGCAGGTGCTCGATTCGGGGCTGAGGACCCGGGACATCGCGGCCCCGGGTCAGAATACGCTCGGCACGGCCGAGATGGGCGACGCGGTTCGCGACGCCCTCAAGCCGCTGCTCAGCTAGTCGCCGAGGCCGCCGAAGGAGCCGTCGAGATCGACTGGTCCAAGCTCGTTGCGGGCGCCGATGAACGGACCGCCGATCGGGTCGGGCAGCGTACCCTCGCCGAAGCGGTCGCGCATGTTCTGCCAGGGCGGGCTCAGGTAATACGACACCATCTGGCCGCGAGCGCTGGCCGGGTTCACGGAGGAGCCGGGGGAGACCACGTTGCCGGCGTCGAGCCAGCTGCGCGGACGGACGTTCAGGCGGAGCGGCTCCGCAACGCTCGCTGCCGTGCCGGCAAGCGTGAGGCCAAGGAAGGACGCGGCTATCAAGGCTGTACGACGCATGGTCTGAACCTCATCTCGAGTGACGAGGCGCTGGGCCCCGCTTTTCTGGTGCAAACAAGGCGGGAGAAACAGAAAAGGTTCCTGCGGCCGGCTTAAGCTTGGCTGTTCGCAGTTAAGGCCGCCTGAGCTAAGTCGAAACCGGCAGATGGTCAGCCGAGCACTTCGCTCCGCCGCTCCAGCGCATGGTCCACCTCGGCGCGCTTGCTCTTGAGCAGCCCGTCCTCCGCGGCGTGCAGCACACGGCGCAACTCGCTCGCCGCGATCAGGCGCGGCACGAAGACGTGATCCGCGCCGGCTGCATAGAGACGGGCAACATCGGCGATCACGTCGGCATGCGCGATGATCGTCGCCTTCGGGTTGATCGACCGGAGCTGCCGGACAAGCCGCTCGTTCGATATCCCCTTCAGGAGGTAGTCCGGGACGGTGGAGACCAGGATCTCCGCCTGTGCGATCTCGGAATGGACCAGCGTCTCGCGCTGGCTGATATCGCCGTACTGGACCTTAATCCCGCGTTCGGTCAGCCCGCGAAGCACCACCGGGTTGAAGTCGACCACCTTGATCTCGTCGAGGAGGATCCGGTCGTTCTCGCGCTCGAGCTCGGCGATGAGCGAGCTCGCTGTCCGGAAGAAGCCGAGGATGACGATGCGGGGCGGTGGCCCCTCCCCTTCCTCGGCCCGGGCATCGAGGTCTCTTAAGCCGAGCCGCTTCAGCAGCCGTACCGTCGGGCGTGAGATCCGGTTCGAATTCGTCATGGCGAAGGTCGAGAGGACCGCCAGCAGCACGAAGGCGAAGGACGCCGCATTCTTGGTCTCGATGGTCACGTGGCCGGCCGTGAAGCCGAGCTGCATCAGGACCAGCGAGAACTCGCTGACCTGGGCAAGGTTCAGCGCCGGCAGGAAGCTCGCCCTGATCCCCTGCCCAAGGGCGTAGAGCGGCGGCATGGTGGTGAGGAATCGGCTCACAACCGTGAACAGGGCAAGGACCAGCGCCGTCTCGAGGACGCCCCAGGTCGGGAGCGGGATCGTCATACCCAGCCCGACAAAGAACAAAGTGACGAAGAAGTCCCGCAGGCTCGTGACCTTTGCCGTGACGTCGAGCGCATAGGGGAATGTGGAGAGCGACACGCCGGCGATCAGCGCGCCCATCTCGCGCGACAGGTGGAGGTGGTGCGCGAGCTCCCCGCCGAGGAAGCACCAAGCCAGCGCGCCGACCAGTACCAGTTCGGGGACGCGCGCCACGCCGCGAAAGATGTGCGGCAGCACGTAGCGGGACACGAGGAGCATCGTCGCGACGAGCACACCGACCCGCACCAGCGACAAGAGCAGCACGCCGACCCGAAGGTCGTTGAGGCTCGGCTGCACGGCCAGGAACAGGATCACCGCGAGGTCCTGCAGGACCAGGATGCCGAGCGTGATCCGACCGGGCAGCGTGTCGAGCTCGCGCTTGTCGTAGAGGACCTTGACGATGATGACCGTCGAGGACAGCGCGGCCGCGATGCCGAGATAGAGCGCGTCCCAGGTTCCGCCGCCGAGCCGTTCGCCGAGTGCCACGAAGAAGAGGACGCCGAGCACGCTGCCGCCGAGGATCTGCGCACCGGCGGTGGCCAGGATGGTCCTGCCCGAGCTCAGCACCTTCTTCAGGTCGATCTCGAGCCCGATCATGAAGAGCAGGAAGATGAGCCCGAGCTCCGAGATGGCCTCGATACTTTCCTGCGACTGAACCAGGGCGAGGCCGTTCGGGCCGACCGCGAAGCCGCCGATGAGATAGGCCAGGATCACGGGCTGGCGGGCGAAATGGGCCACCACGCCGAGCGCCCAGGCCGCGATCGAGCAGACAGCAATGTCCTGAAGGAAACCGTGCATGAGGCCGCTATAAGGGCAGCCCCCGCCTGTTCAATGTCGCGAGGCGAAACAAAAGCGGTGTCGAGGGCGAAACAAACAGCTTGCTGAAGCACTTGCCCGCAAACTGAGCAGAAGGCCCCCGGGGGACACGCGCATGAGCCTCGATACGTTTTTTGGCGCGGGCGAACATCTGACCTGGTGGCAGGAATGCGCCCGCGCCGTCCTGATCTTCGCCTACGGCCTCGTGCTCGTGCGGGTCGCTGGGCGGCGCCTGTTCGGAAAATGGTCGGCGCTCGACATCATCGTGTCGATCATCATCGGCTCGAATCTCAGCCGCGCGCTGACCGGCAACGCGCCGCTCTGGGGCACGCTTGCGGCGACGACTGTCCTCGTCCTGCTGCACTGGGTGCTTGCCCATGCCTGCGCGCGCTCGCCGGGGCTGTCCCGCCTTCTCGAAGGGCACGGGATCAAACTGGCGGTCGAGGGCAAGCCCGACCGCTCGGCGTTCCTGCGGCAAGCCGTTAGCGAAAAGGATTTGCACGAAGCCCTGCGCCAGTCCGGCGTCGAGCACGTGTCTCAGACGCGGCTGGTTACGCTGGAGCCGAGCGGCAACATCACGGTGCTGAAGCCCTGACGCGAGCGGCGGGCCACCTTTTTCTTGACTTTTCGGCTCCCTAGATGTTGCTCAGGCGGGAGCGGGCGAGACCCGTGAGGCTATGGCTCACATGCGACCCGATACGACGTCGCCCAAACCGGGGAAAGCGCCGCTTAAAACGCGGATTCGCTGACTCGTCGCCATTTGCCGTCCCCTGTCGCGGGACATGATCGCACCGCCGCTGGCGGGCCGGAACTTCAGGAGACAACAATGGGCTTCAAGGTCGCCGTGGTCGGCGCGACGGGCAATGTTGGCCGCGAGATGCTGAACATCCTCGACGAACGCGCCTTCCCGGCCGACGAAGTCGTCGCGATCGCGTCGCGCCGCTCGATCGGGCAGGAGGTGTCGTTCGGCGACCGCACGCTGAAGTGCAAGGCGCTGGAGGATTACGACTTCTCGGACACGGATATCTGCCTGATGTCGGCCGGCGGCGAGGTCTCGAAGACCTGGTCGCCGAAGATCGGGGCCCAGGGCACCGTCGTGATCGACAATTCCTCCGCCTGGCGGACGGACCCGGACGTGCCGCTCGTCGTCCCCGAGGTGAACGCGGACGCTGTTCGCGGCTTCACCAAGAAGAACATCATCGCGAACCCGAACTGCTCGACCGCGCAGCTCGTCGTGGCGTTGAAGCCGCTCCACGATGCGGCGAAGATCAAGCGCGTCGTCGTCTCGACCTACCAGTCCGTCTCCGGGGCCGGGAAGGAGGGCATGGACGAGCTCTTCAACCAGACGAAGACCGTCTACTCGCTCGGTCAGATGGAGATGAAGAAGTTCCCGAAGCGGATCGCCTTCAACCTCATCCCGCAGATCGACGTCTTCATGGAGGACGGCTTTACGAAGGAAGAGTGGAAGATGGTGGTCGAGACGAAGAAGATCCTCGACCCGAAGATCAAGCTCGTCGCGACCTGCGTCCGCGTGCCGGTCTTCGTCGGCCACTCGGAATCGGTGAATGTCGAGTTCGAGCGCCCGCTCTCGGCCGAGGAGGCTCGTGAAGTCCTGCGCTCCGCGCCGGGCATCCTGATCGACGACAAGCGCGAGCCCGGCGGCTACATGACCCCGCACGAGAGCGCGGGCGAGGACGCGGTCTTCATCTCGCGTCTGCGCGACGACCCAACCGTGGATAACGGCATCGCCTTCTGGTGCGTGTCGGACAACCTCCGCAAGGGCGCAGCGCTCAACGCGGTGCAGATTGCGGAGGCGATGATCAACCGCGGCCTGATCGGCGACCGCAAGCGCGCGGCCTGACCTTCCGCGGGCCCGAGCGCCGGGCCCGCTTTCCGACTGAAGTCGGCCCAGCGCCGCCCTTGCCTTCGAGGGCGGGCTTCGCCAATGTGCCGCCCCCGCCCCGCCGCGAGCCCTCCATAGGCGCACCGGCCGAAGGCGAACTTCTTAGTCACGGGCACCCAGCCATGAAGGTCACAGTCGAGCGGGCGGCGCTCCTCAAGGCGCTTGGCCACGTTCACCGCGTCGTCGAGCGGCGGAACACGATTCCGATCCTCTCGAACGTTCTCCTCCGCGCCGGCGACGGCGGCCTTCGCCTCAAGGCGACGGACCTCGACATGGAGGTCACCGAGGAGGTCGGGGCTGACGTTACGCAGGCAGGTGCGACCACGGTGCCGGCGCATGTGATCTACGACATCGTCCGCAAGCTTCCCGAGGGCGCCCAGGTCTCGCTCGAGACGACCGGCGATGCGGGCCAGATGCAGCTCCGCTCGGGTCGCTCGCGCTTCATGCTGCAGGCGCTCGGCGAAGGCGACTTCCCGGACCTCGCGGCCGGCGATATGCCGACGTCCTTCGCGCTCGCGCCGACCGACCTCAAGCGCCTGATCGAGAAGACGCAATTCGCGATCTCGACGGAGGAGACGCGCTACTACCTGAACGGCATCTACCTGCACACGGTGGAGGGCGAGGACGGCGCGCGGCTCCGCGCGGTCGCGACCGACGGCCACCGGCTCGCCCGGATCGAGCTTCCCGCCCCGGCGGGCGCGACCGGCATGCCCGGCATCATCGTGCCCCGGAAAGCCGTGGCCGAGATTCAGAAGCTGATCGACGACGCCTCGGAGGACGTCAGGATCGAGCTGTCGCAGGCCAAGATCCGCCTGACCTTCGGAGGCGAAGGCAATGGCGGGGTGGTGCTGACCTCGAAGCTGATCGATGGCACCTTCCCGGACTACCAGCGCGTCATCCCGACCGGGAACGACAAGCTGCTCACGGTCGAGCGCGGCGATTTCGCCCGCGCCGTCGACCGTGTCTCCACGATCTCATCCGAGCGCGGACGGGCCGTGAAGCTCGCTCTGACGGAGGGCCGCATGACCCTCTCCGTCAACAACCCGGATTCCGGCAATGCGGTCGAGGAGATCGACGTCGATTACGACGCGGCGCCGCTCGATGTTGGCTTCAACGCGCGCTACCTCCTCGACATCACCCAGCAGCTCGATGGCGACACCGCGCTCTTCAAGCTCGCCGATCCGGGCTCGCCGACCGTGATCCAGGACCGCGAGGGCGCGCCGACGCTCTACGTCCTGATGCCGATGCGGGTGTGACGGGGGACGCCGAGGCGCCGCGCGTCACCCGGCTCATCCTCCAGGATTTCCGCTCCTACCCGGCCCTCGATCTCCCCGCATCCCGGGGGCTCGTCGCGCTCGTCGGCGAGAACGGCGCGGGCAAGACGAACCTCATCGAAGCACTGTCACTCTTCACCGCCGGGCGCGGCCTGCGCCGCGCCGATCTCGGCGAGATGGCACGGCATGGCGCCGAGCGCTTCGCGGTCTCGGTCACGCTGGACGGCCCGGGCGGCGAGCACCGGCTCGGCGTCGGTATCGAGCCCGGCGAAGCGGGGCGGGCCGTCCGGCGCTGCCGGATCGACGGCGCGGACGCCTCCTCGACGGCGTCGTTCGCGGAGTTCCTGCGGCTGGTCTGGCTGACGCCGGACCTGGACGGCCTGTTTCGCGGGCCGGCCGGCGACCGCCGGCGGTTCCTCGACCGGCTCGTCCTCGCCATCGATTCCCGGCACGGCGCGCGGGTGAGCGCGCTGGAGCGCGCGCTGCGCTCCCGCAACCGCCTTCTCGAGGAGAGCTACGCCGACCAGACCTGGCTCGATGCCGTCGAGCGGGAACTCGCGGAGCTTGCGGTCGCGGTCGCATCGGCCCGACGCGAGACGGTGGAACGGCTCGACGCGCAGCTTCTGGCGACACGGGACGACAGTTCGCCCTTCCCGTTCGCCCGTTTGGCGCTCATGGGCGAACTTGACGAATTGCTCGCCACGCTCCCGGCGGTCGATGCAGAGGATCGCTACCGGCAGGTCCTGCGCGACAACCGAGGGCGGGATGCTGCGGCAGGCCGCACCCTCGCCGGGCCACAAGCGACCGACCTCGCCGTCCGGCATGGCCCGAAGGACCTGCCCGCCGAGACCTGCTCAACGGGCGAGCAGAAGGCCCTGCTTCTCGGGCTCGTCCTTGGCCATGCGCGGCTGGTTCAGGCGATGAGCGGCATCGCGCCAGTCGTGCTGCTCGACGAGGTCGCGGCGCATCTCGATCCCCGCAGACGGGCTGCACTCTACGATGCGCTTGAGGCGCTTGGCGGTCAGGTGTGGATGACGGGAGCGGACCCGGCTCTCTTTGCCGATCTCGGCACGCGGGCCGACCTGTTCCAGGTCAGCCCGGGACAGGTCGTACCCGCGGCCGGATAGCGGCTAGCTCCCGGATTGGGATTTAAGGCTGCTGAGCTCGCCCGAATCGTCGCTCATCGGTCCCGCGAGCCCGCTTCCGTTCCCCGAGCCGCCGAGCGTCTCGTCGAAGTTGCGGCGGTTGCCGGCGTGGTCGTGGTACTGTTCGGTCTGAACGGTCTTGCTATCGAGGCCGCGCTCGTGGCTGTGCTGCTTCTTGTCCCGGTTCGACAGAACCATGTTCTCCTCGAGGATGCCCTCCGGCAACTCGGTCATCGCCCCGGTGCCTGAGCCCTTGCCCTGGGTGGCCGGACCCATATGCGTCTTGCTGGCATTCGCCACTGTGGTGCTCCCTCGCTAGCTCTCGCTGCGAGGGTCAACGCCGAAGGTGGCCGGTTGCTCCGCTCTCGGTCCGGTCGAGGACGACGAGTCACACCGTCTCGGAGAGCGGCGGCGCGAGCGTCACGGCTTTCGGGTCCTGCTCGAACGCGTCCGCGTAGCCGCGCGTATCCATGTCGGAGACCACCTTCATGAGGAGGCGCAGCCCCATCGGGGCGAGCGCGCGCTGCCACAGGCTCCGAGCGTCGTCATCAGGGTAGACGAAGCACCAATCCTGCGCCGCGAGCGCACCGGCATCCATCCCGCCGGACAGGTGGTAGATGCTGCCGCCGGTGATCGGGTCCTTCTCCTTGATCGTCCACTCGACCGCGGCCATGCCGCGATGGCGCGGCAGCAGCGACGGATGGTACCCGATCGATGCGATCCGGGCCTTCTTGCGGGCATCCGCGGTGACGAAGGCGTGGGTATGGGCCGCCACGATCGCGTCCACCTCGTCCGCCGGAATGTCCTCGCCCGTGACCCGGCGGGGCTGCTCGCGCGTCACGAGCGGCACGCCCGCCGCGCGCGCGGCCTTGGCAAGCGTGTCCTCACCGTTGGTCGCCGTCACGACGACTTCGTGGCCGGCCTCTCGCAAAAGCCGAAACATCTCCGCGCCGAACCAGCGCGTCCCGACAAGCGCAATCTTCATGGCCCGCCGATAACCCTTTCCCGCCGCATTGCAACATGGCGTAAGCCTGCCGGGGCCGTCCGCAATTTGCACGCCCCCGGCCGCTCTTGTAATCCCGATCGGTGAGGCTGAAACTTCGACGCGACAAGCCCGTGGCCGCGGAAGGCTGGCTGCAGGGCGATGCGCTGCCCCTTGTCGTCCGCCTGTGGCGCGACTGGCTGAGCCCGCATCGCGGATCGCTGGCGCTTGTCCTCGGCCTGATCGTGATCGTGGCCTGCACCACCGGCCTTTATCCCGTTCTTATCAAGGCATCCTTCGAGGCATTTACGAACCGGTCGGGCACCGGCGCCCCGATCAAGATCAACCTGATCGTGCGTCGGTTCGTGGTCGACCGGCAGCAGGCAGTCATGCTCGCCCCCATCCTGGTGGTGCTCGTCACTGCCGTGAAGGGCTTCGCGCTCTACGCGATGACGGTTCTCACCAACCGGGTGGTGACGCGCGTCGAAGCGGACATGCAGAGCGCGCTCTACGCGCATCTGATCGATGCAGACCTGGCGCAGCTCGGCCGCGAGAGCTCGGCCTCCCTGACGCAGCGCTTCACGGCCGATTTCACCTACATCCGCGAGGCGCTGACCCGGCTCTCCACGGTGTTCCTCCGGGAGATCGCGACCGTAACGGCGCTTGTCGTGGCCATGATCGCGATCGACCCCGTCCTGACGCTTGTCGCGGCCGTCGCGGCTCCCTTCTTCGCCCGGCCGGTCGCGCGGATCGGCAAGAAACTCCGCCGCAACGCGACCTCCAGCCAGGAGCAGATCGGCCGGATGGCCGGGCTCGTCTCGGAGAGCCTCGCCGGGGCTCGGATTGCGAAGACCTTCGGCCTCGAGACCTACCTGAAGGCGCGCACCCGCGACACCTTCGAGGAGATCCGCCGTCTCAAGATGAAATCCGCGAACACGCGGGCGCGGCTCGATCCGCTCCTCGAGGTCGGCGGCGGGATCGCGGTCGCGCTGGTCCTCTCGTTCATCGGCTGGCGCATCCTCGATGGCCGCTCCACAGTCGGCGACTTTGCCGGGTTCATCACGGCGCTGATCATGGCGGCCCAGCCGGTGCGCGCGCTCGGCAACCTGAATGCGATCCTCCAGGAGGCTGCCGCCGCCCTGAAGCGCTATTTCGGCATCCTCGACGAGAAGCCCGAGATCCGGAACGTCCCCGGCGCGATGCCCCTCGCCGTCAAGGCGGGCGAGATTCGGTTCGAAGGGGTCAGCTTCGCCTATCGCGCGGGGCAGGCTGCCGTGGAGGGGGTCGATCTCGTCGTGCCCGCCGGGCAGACCACGGCCCTCGTTGGACGCTCCGGCTCAGGCAAGTCGACGCTGCTCTCGCTCGTGCCGCGCCTCTACGACCCGAGCGCCGGGCGCGTGCTGATCGACGAACAGGACATCCGCGGCGTGACGCTCGAAAGCCTGCGCGCCGCGGTGGCCGTCGTGAGCCAGGACGTCGTGCTGTTCGACGACACGCTCAGGGCGAACATCGCCTTCGGCCGGTCGGGCGCAAGCGATGCCGATATCGTTGCGGCCGCAAAGGCCGCCGCCGCGCACGACTTCATTGCCGCCTTGCCGGACGGCTACGAGACGCGGGTCGGCCCGGGCGGCGCCGGCCTGTCGGGCGGCGAGCGCCAGCGCGTCTCGCTGGCCCGTGCCTTTCTCAAGAATGCGCCCATCCTCCTGCTCGACGAGCCGACGAGCGCGCTGGACGCCGAGGCTGAGATGCAGGTGCAGTCGGCGCTCCAGCAACTCATGGAAGGGCGCACCACGCTTGTCATCGCGCACCGGCTCTCGACGATCCGCGAGGCCGACCTCATCGTCGTGTTGGATGCAGGACGGATCGTCGAAACCGGCACGCATGGTGCGCTTGGTTCCGGCGGGGGGATCTACGCGCGGCTGCAGCGCTTGCAGCTCACTGGCGAGGCGCTGGCTATTCCCGGCGAATGAGCCTGTCGGCCATCAGCGCCGACCAGAAGCGAGGCTTGAAGCGTTCGGCGAGCGTCGCGGGATTGTAGATCCGCTCGACCCAGTCGAGGAAGGCAATGCCCCTGGCCTGGCCTTCCTGCTCGTAGGCATCCAGGAAGGCGTCCAGGATCCCGGTCTTGGCGAAGCGGAAATGCCCGAAGCGGAGCGAGAGCTGTTTCCGCGCCTCGGCCACGCTTGCGTCGCGGGTGACGAGGAGGAAAAGGGCCGCGAACAGGCCCGCCCGGTCGGCACCCGACTTGCAGTGGACGAGGATCGGAAACTCGAGCGTCTCGAAGAAGGCGCGGGCCCCGAGCACCGTTTCCCGGCTCGGCGCTTCGCGGGAGCGCAGCACGAATTCGACGAGCTTCAGGCCGTGGCGCTCGCAAGCCTCTCGCTGCAGGGGCCAGGATCCGAACTCCCGCCCTCCCCTGAGGTTCACGATCGTGCGGCCGCCCTGCGCGGCGAACCACGCGATCTGGCCGGGGCTCGGCTGCGACGAGCGCCACACCCGATCCGAGACCTGGAACCGGTTCGGATACAGGAGCCGGAACACGCCGTGGTCGACGAACAGCATGTTGGCCCAGGCATGTGCCCTGCGCCAGCGGCTCTCGATGGGGCGCTCCCACTTGGCCGCACGGGCCAGGCGGCGCGCGCGCCGACGTTCTGTCTTTAACAATCTCTTAAGCACGATGCCGGGACATTGATATGTGGACAGCATTAGACTGCCGCCCGCGAATGGGGCGGATACCAGCCGCGGTCCGGACGGACAACGGTCGGAGGATCGAGCGAAGTTGCGTCGCGGTTACAGCGTCCTGGCGGCCCGGCAGCCATCCTCGACATGGCCTCGGACTTGCTCGACGGTGGATAGGTCCTTGAGGTCGTCGCGGAGAGCGGAGGATGTCGGATAGGCCCATGTCAGCGCTCACGATCAGCATCCGCCGGGCGCGTTCCGAGGACGCCGCCGCCCTCTCCGACGTGTTCGACGCCACCTGGCGCGAGGCCTATCAAGGTATCCTGCCGGCGCTCTCCCTGGAGCGCATGATCGGCCGGCGGGGACCACGTTGGTGGCTTTCGACGATCGGCCGCGGACGCCCGCTCGTAGTGCTCGACATCGGCGAGAAGGTCGCGGGCTATGCATCCTACGGCCGCTGCCGTGATCGCGGGCTTCCCGCCGATGGTGAGATCGACGAACTTTATCTTGCGCCGGAATACCAGGGCCTGGGCTTCGGCAAGCGAATGCTGAAGGCGGTTCGGAACGATCTGGAGGATCGCGGCGCGAAACGCGTCGCCATCTGGTGCCTCTCCGACAACGAGCGTGGCTGCGAGTTCTACCGCAGCATGGGGGGACGGATCATCGCCGAGACGACGGAACGCTTCTCCGGCGTTGCGCTCTCGAAGAGTTGTTTCCTCTTCAAGTAGCCTTAACCGGACGAAGACGCCCCGCGTTCTTGTCGCCTGCCGACCTGACCGCTAGACCGCTCCGGCTGCCAGAGCGGGCGGCGGAGAAGGTTGATGCGTCTCGAGGCAATCCCGATCGGCAAGAATCCCCCGGAGGACGTGAACGTCGTCATCGAGGTGCCGATCGGCGGCGAGCCGATCAAGTACGAGATGGACAAGGAAGCCGGCACGCTCGTCGTCGACCGCTTCCTCTACACCTCGATGCGCTATCCGGGGAATTACGGCTTCATCCCGCACACATTGTCGGGCGACGGCGATCCCTGCGACGTGCTGGTGGCTAATACGCGCGCGATCGTACCGGGCGCCGTCATCAGCGTCCGCCCGGTGGGCGTGCTCCTCATGGAGGATGATGCTGGGCAGGACGAGAAGATCGTCGCCGTGCCGACGACCAAGCTGACGCGCCGCTACGAGAACGTCGCGAACTACACGGACATGCCCGCGATCACGATGGAGCAGATCGAGCACTTCTTCGCTCACTACAAGGATCTCGAGCCCGGCAAATGGGCGAAAATCGTCCGGTGGGGCGATGCGGAGGAAGCGAAGCGCCTCATCCTCGAAGGGATCGAGCGCGCGAAGGCTCACGCGACGAACCCCTCACCGCTCGGCGGTTCCCAGACCTGACACCGACGCACGGCCTGCGCCACCGCGCCTGCCGCGCTATCCGGCCACGCTGGCTCAGCGTGGCCGATCAGATTTCGCGCAAATACAAAGGTCGGGGCATGATCTCGTCCCCGAACCGGTTCCCACGTCGGCGGACGTCGCTCTAGTAGACGTGCGCGGCCAAGCCCTGTTCCAGAGCCGAGCTCAGCGCATTGTAGTTGCTCTCGGCACGGTCCGCGCGGCTTTCGGAAGACCGGAGCCGCTCGCCCGCTTCGCTCAGCATGGCGCGGGTTTTCTCCACGACCTCGTTCGAGCGCTTCTGCACCTCGGCCGCGCGCTCCCGCTCGATCCGAGCCTCGTCGAGAGCCGACCGAAGCTTGATCTCGACTTCGGCAATCCGGCGGTTCGCAGCCTTGAGAAGCTCCTCGGCCGCAATCGCCCGTTTCTCCATAACTTCCGCGCGCTCCTTCTGGGTGCCGAGGAGACCCGAGGCGCGCGAGATCATGCTGAGCAGGCCGGGCAGATCCGTCCGGGGCTGCACGACAGACAGGTTGGGACGGGCTGAAGCCGGCGCGATCTGGCCGGGCTTGAGCGGAATGACCGCCGCGACATACGGCTCTTCGAGTTCGTCCTCGATCTTGAAGGCTGGCTGACCCATCTGGACCCTGACCCCCGGCTCTATGGACGAAACTTTCGCCAGATATGGTCAAGTTTTCGTTAAGATTGCCGGCGTTTAGATATCTGAAACGCCGGTGATTTGACGACCGCCCTCCCGTCAAGCAGGATTACGCGATCCGCGGCGCCCGCTTTACCCGCAGCGGATCAATGCGGCGGGCAGGATTTCGGCCGTGAACGCACCGAATCGCACCAGCCATATTCGGCTGACCTCGCACCCGGAACCCGGGCAGGCGACCACACGCTTCCCGGTCCGTTGGGGCGCGGCAGATCCGGTGGAGCGCGGTCCCGTCATCGGCTCGGTCACCAATCCGGCCGATCGCAACGTGATCGGCTCGCATGGCGGCTCTTATTCGGTCTACCGCGCGCTCGCGATCTCCGCCCGCGCCCTGAACCCGCTCGCCCGGCCCGATCTGCACAACACCCACCCCGTCGTCCCGATAGGGCCCCATCCGCAATGGTCCGATCCGGACCGGATCGTTTCGCTGGATCCGTGGGGCCACATGGTCGGCGAGGTCTTCGGGCGCGAGATCGCGACCGGCACCGATATCCGCCCCTCGATCGCTGTGACGAAGGCGCGGCTGAACATGCCCGAGATCCTGGCCGCGATGGCGGCGCATCGGCTCGCGGCGGACGAGGGTATCCTGCACGCAAACGGCGACATCTCGGTTACCAAGATCGCGGTGGATCCCGTCTGGTGGCTGCCCGGCATCGCGGAGCGCTTCGGCACGAGTGAGCGCGAGCTCCGCCGCACGCTGTTCGAGCAGACGGGCGGGATGTTCCCCGAGCTGGTCACCCGGCCCGATATGAACGTCTTCCTGCCCCCGATCGGCGGGGCGACCGCCTATGTGGTCGGCGAGGTGGAGGCGCTGGCGGATCCGAAGCGGACGGTTGCGTGCCGCGTGCACGACGAGTGCAACGGCTCGGACGTGTTCGGGTCCGACATCTGCACCTGCCGGCCCTATCTCGTGCATGGCATCGAGGAATGCGTGAAGGAGGCCCAGCGCGGCGGCGCGGGGCTCATCGTCTATAATCGCAAGGAGGGCCGGGCACTCGGCGAAGTGACGAAGTTCCTCGTCTACAATGCCCGCAAGCGGCAGGAGGGCGGCGATTCCGCCGCGACCTATTTCGAGCGCACCGAATGCGTAGCCGGCGTGCAGGATGCGCGCTTCCAGCAGCTCATGCCTGACATCCTGCACTGGCTGGGCATCCGCCGCATCGACCGGCTCATGTCGATGTCGAACATGAAATACGACGCCATCGTCGGCTCCGGCATCGAGGTCGGCGAGCGCGTGCCGATCCCGCCGGAACTCGTGCCGCCCGATGCGTCCGTCGAGATCGAGGCGAAGAAGGCGGCCGGCTATTACACGCCCGAGCCCGCCTCCGTGTCCCTCCACGGCGTAAAAGGCCGCGATCTCGAGCGCTACTGATCCGGCACTGCGCAACTCGGTCGCCTCGCCGTGCTCGCGGAAACATGCGAGTGCGCCTTTCCAAGTTCATCGCCCGGAACAACCGATGCAGGTCTTGCGACGTCTTTGTGGGGCCGTGCTGATCGGGGCAGCGGCGATTGTCCCGGCGACCGCCGCCGACCTGAAGGTCGATTACCGCATCACGCTCGCGGGCCTGACGCTCGGCAATGCGGACCTACGGGCCAAGATCGACGGCGACCGCTACGATCTTAAGATGAACGCGCAGCTCACGGGACTTGCCGGCCTCTTCACGGCCAGCGGGCGGGGTGGCGCGGTCGCGACCGGCTCGCTCTCCGGTAATCGCATTCTGACCTCGGGCTTCTCGGCCACGGGAAAGTCCAGCGGCGCGGAGCGGACCGTGCAGATGGCCCTGTCCGCCGGAAACACCTCGGAGGTGAGGATCGAGCCGCCCTTCGAGCCCCGGCCGGATCGCGTTCCGATTGAGGAGGCGCACAAAAAGGGGATCATCGACCCGCTCTCGGCCGTGCTGGCCGTTGCGCCCGTGAAGGGCAAGCCGGACGACCCGGCCGCCTGCAACCGCACCCTGCCGGTCTTCGACGGCACGCAGCGCTTCAACGTGATCCTGAGCTACGTGGAGACGAGGCGCGTGCAGAAGCCCGGCTATTCCGGCCTCGTGCTCGTCTGCAACGCGCGTTACGTACCGGTCGCCGGCCACCGGCCACAGCGCTGGGCGGTGAAATACATGCAAGACAACCGCGACATGGGGGTCTGGCTCGCGCCCGTCGAGGGCACGCGCGTCCTCGTGCCGATGCGGATCAACGTCCAGACCTATTTCGGCATGAGCATCGTCGAGGCGGAGAAATGGGCGCTGGAGTGAGCAGCACAGTCCTCTTGCGATCCTAGCGCCAGGGCGCCCCCGCGCCCATATGTAGCCGATCGTCGCCCACCGCCCTTCCCTCGCCGGCCGCCCTCATTAGGGCCCGCCGCACCCGGAGGCGTCACCCTCTTGCTGGCCCGCCGCTCCCTGCCCCCGAACCTGCGCGCACGCGGCGTGACCGCGGTGCTCGGGCCCACCAACACGGGCAAGACCCATCTGGCGATCGAGCGCCTCGTCGCCCACTCCTCGGGGATGATCGGGCTGCCGCTCCGGCTGCTCGCCCGCGAAGTCTATAATCGGGTGGTCGAGAAGGTCGGGCCGGAGGCGGTCGCGCTCGTCACGGGCGAAGAGAAGATCAAGCCCGCCCACCCGCGCTACTGGATCTCGACCATCGAGGCGATGCCGCGCGACCTCGACGTCGCCTTCGTGGCGGTCGACGAGATCCAGGTCGCGGCGGATCTCGACCGTGGGCACGTCTTCACCGACCGGCTCCTGAACCAGCGCGGCCGCGAGGAAACGCTGCTCATCGGCGCGATGACGATGCGTCCGCTCGTCGAGGCCCTGATCCCGGGCGTCCACGTTGTTACCCGCCCGCGCTTGTCGAACCTGTTCTATGCCGGCGAGAAGAAGATCTCCCGCCTGCCGCCGCGCTCGGCGATCGTGGCCTTCTCGGTCGAGGAGGTTTATGCCATTGCCGAGGTGATCCGGCGCCAGCGCGGCGGCGCGGCCGTTGTGCTCGGCGCGCTTTCGCCCAGGACCCGCAATGCGCAGGTTGCGCTCTACCAGTCCGGCGATGTCGATTACCTGATTGCGACCGACGCGATCGGCATGGGGCTGAATCTCGACGTCGACCACGTCGCTTTCGCGTCCGATCGCAAGTTCGATGGCTTCAGGTTCCGCAAGCTGTTTCCGGCCGAACTCGGGCAGATCGCAGGCCGCGCCGGTCGTCACATGAGGGACGGCACCTTCGGGACGAGCGGGCGCTGCGACCCGTTCGACCCCGAGATCGTCGACTCGCTGCAGAACCACCGCTTCGAGCCGATCCGGGTGATCCAGTGGCGCAACCCCGACCTGAATTTCGCCTCCGTCGGCGCGCTCCAGCGCAGCCTCGCCGAGGTTCCGAACGAGCAGGGGCTCACCCGTGCGCCGATCGGCGAGGACGTGGCCGCGCTCGAGATCCTGGCGCGCGAGGACGACATCCGCGGCTTCGCCCGGAGCCGGGCCGCCGTCGAGCGGCTCTGGGAGGTCTGCCAGGTCCCGGACTACCGCAAGGTCTCGCCTGCGACGCATGCCGACCTTGTGTCGGCCATCTATCGCTTCATCATGCAGGATGGGCGCGTTCCGGCCGACTGGTTTGCGCGCCATATCAAGATGGTGGACCGCACGGACGGCGATATCGACACCCTGTCCCACCGCATCGCCCATGTCCGGACATGGACTTTTGTCGCGAACCGGCCCGACTGGCTTGCGGACCCTGAGCATTGGCAGGGCGTGACGCGTCGAGTAGAGGACACCCTGTCCGACGCCCTGCACGAACGATTGGCGGCCCGCTTCGTGGATCGCCGCACGAGCGTCCTCCTGCGGCGCTTGAGAGAGAACGCCACGATGGAAGCCGAGATCAACGTTGGCGGCGACGTGACCGTCGAAGGCCAGCATGTGGGGCACCTGTTCGGGTTCCACTTCGTCCCTGACCCGGGCGCTACCGGCGAAGAAGCACGCGCGCTCCGCAACGCCGCTCAGAAGGCGCTTGCCGGGGAGATCGAAGCCCGCGCCGAGCGCTTCTCGGCCGCACCGGACGCGACCCTCGTCCTGTCCAATGACGGCACGATCCGCTGGACGGGCGATCCCGTCGCGAAGCTCGAGCCCGGCGACAAGCTCTTCGATCCGACATTCCGCATCGTCGCCGACGAGCAGCTCACCGGTCCGGCGCGCGATAAGGTCGATGCGCGGCTGAAGGCCTGGCTCAAGGCCTATGTCACCCGCCTCCTTGGATCGCTGATCGAGCTCGAGAACGACGCCACGATTACCGGCCTCGCGCGCGGGATCGCGTTCCAGGTCGCCGAAGCTCAAGGCATCCTGGAGCGCTCGAAAGTCGCCCAGGACCTACGCAGCCTGGACCAGGCCGGGCGCGCCGCGCTCCGCGCCAAGGGCGTGCGCTTCGGCGCGTATCACATCTACCTGCCCGCGCTCGTGAAGCCCGCGCCGCGCATCCTTGCGGCGCAGCTTTGGGCGCTTCGCAATGGCGGCCTCGACCAGAAGGGCATCGACGAGATCGCGCATCTCGCGGGTTCCGGCCGTACCTCCTTCGCGGCGGATCCCGAGATCGCCCGCGGGCTCTACCGCGCAGCCGGTTTTCGGGTCTGCGGCGCGCGCGCCGTGCGCGTCGACATCCTCGAGCGGCTCGCCGACCTGATCCGACCCGCCATCGCGTACCGGCCCGGCGTCACGCCCGGCGATCCGCCTCCCGGCGCCGCGGACGGCGAAGGCTTCGTCCAGACCCCGGCCATGACCTCCCTGGTCGGGACCTCGGGCGAGGATTTCGGCTCCATCCTGAAGTCGCTGGGCTACGTGTCGGATACGCGGCCGGGGCCCGCCATCACGGTCCCGCTCGTGCCAGCGCGCATGGCCGCGACCGCTCCGGCGATCACGGAGGCGGGCGGCGAGGCCGGCCAGCCCACCAACCCGGAGGGACCCGGGATCGAGCCCGTACCGACCCTCCCCGTCGAGCCCGGCACCGGGGATCAGACCGAGGACACGACACATATCGAGCCGCCGCCGGCCGGCCCGGAGCATGATCCTGAGCGGATCGACGATGCGGATGATCCCGATCCCGGCATCCAGGACGACGCTGCCGACGCGGCTGCGCGCGGCGGCCTGGTCGATCCCGCCTTGGAGGAGGCCGCCGACCAGCTGCTCGCCGAGGCCGAGAGTTCCACACCGACGGGCGACGACGACGCCGGTAGGGACGAGGGTGGGGCCGACGATGCCGACGAGCCCGATCCGGGCATCCAGGACCAGCCGATCCAAGCCGCAGCGGAGGAGCCCGAAACGTCGCGCCTCGCCGACCCGCGTGCGGACGAGATCGCGGGGACGGTTCCGGACCAGATCGAGGTCGCGGCCGGTGCCGACCTCCTGCCAACCGAGGTCACGAACCCGGCCGCGAGCCTGGAGCCCGGCGAAGATCCGGACGCGACGAGCCTCGAAGCGACGTTCGACGAGGCCGCTGCAGCCGACACTGTGGACCCGACGATTCCAGTTTCGCCCACAGATGCAGATGCGGAAGCAGGCGACCCTGCCGCCGCAGCCCCGGCCGAGCGCGAGATGGTGGAGGTTTGGCGTCTCAATCGTCACCAGCGCGAACAGCATCCGCGCGGACGGCAGGGTCGCCGGCCGGATGCACGGCCCGGCCGCCCGGACGGCAATCGCCGGCCCGGCGGCGGCCAGGGCCAGAACCGTCCGGGCGAGCAGCGCCGTGCCGGCCCGCCCGGCGGTGGGCCGGGCAGCGGCGGACGTGGCCAGGAGGGCGGCCGCGAGCGCTTCCGGGCCGAAGGTGGAAGATCCCAGGGCGGGGGCGGCCGTCCCGGTGAGGAGCGTGGACCCCGGCGCGACGACCGCCCGCGTCCCGAGGGCAACCGGCGGGAAGACCGCCGGCCCGAGCGGCGTGAGCGCCAGCCTGATCCGAACTCGCCCTTCGCGGCGCTCGCCGCCCTGAAGGCGCAGCTCGAAGGCGGCGACCGCAACAAGAGCTAGAGAGCGCATGCGGGACGGGAGGCAGCGGCTGGACAAGTGGCTCTGGTTCGCGCGCTTCGCCAAGACCCGCACGTTGGCGGCGAAGCTCGTCACCGAGGGCGCCGTCCGCGTGAATGGCGTCCGGGCTGAGGCCCCTGCGAAACTCGTCGGCGCGGGCGACGTGCTGACCATCGCGGCCCAGCATGTCACGGCCGTGGTGCGCGTCCTCTCCCCGGGGGAGCGGCGAGGCCCTGCCCCTGAGGCACGCCTTCTTTACGAGGATGTCAGACGCGACGACGGCGCGCTTGTCACCAATCCGGGCAGCGGCTAAGCGCAGGCACGAAAACGCCATCGTGCCGGATCGCTCAAACCCTTGATCCGGGACGCTTTCCGGCTTCGGCCGGATCCAAAGACCACCTTCCCGAGCCGGCGAGAGGCCAGGACCACCAGATGACCTACGTCGTCACCGAGAACTGCATCAAGTGCAAGTACATGGACTGCGTGGAGGTCTGCCCGGTCGATTGCTTCTATGAAGGCGAGAACATGCTCGTCATCCATCCGGACGAGTGCATCGATTGCGGGGTCTGTGAGCCGGAATGCCCCGCGGAGGCGATCAAGCCGGACACCGAGCCGGCGCTGGACAGTTGGTTGAAGCTCAATGCCGATTACGCCAAGAGCTGGCCCAACATCACGCGCAAAAAGGAGCAGCCTGCCGACGCGAAGGAATGGGACGGCAAGCCCGGCAAGGCGGATCTGTTCTCGGCCAATCCGGGGACAGGCGACTGAATCGCCTGACCCACCCCAAGTGCGCGGGAGAGCCGGTTCATCCGCGGTCTCGTCCCGGCGCTTGGGTGGAAGCGGAAGAACCGCTTGCATCTAAGATGCGTGAATGTGGTTACCCGTTCGTTAATGCAGGTGTGTGACAGAGATCTTCGCACGGGCGGAAAAGTTGATCCGCCAGGCTGGAGGAGTTGAGCCCGATGCAGCCGTTCAAGACCCTGACGGGCGTCGCCGCTCCCATGCGGAGCACGAATATCGACACCGACCGCATCATCCCGAAGAACTACCTCAAGACCATCAAGCGCACGGGTCTTGGCGTCGGTCTGTTCGCGGACCAGCGCTATCTCGACGACGGCTCCGAGCACCCGGATTTCGTCCTAAATAAGCCGGCCTACCGCAACGCCCAGATCCTGGTCGCGGGCGACAATTTCGGCTGCGGCTCCTCGCGCGAGCACGCGCCATGGGCGCTGCTCGATTTCGGCATCCGCTGCGTGATCTCCACGAGCTTCGCCGACATCTTCTACAACAACTGCTTCAAGAACGGCGTCCTGCCGATCGTGGTCTCGCCCGAGGACCTGGAGAAGCTCTTCGACGACGCCGACCGGGGCTCGAACGCGACGCTCACGGTCGATCTCGAGAACCAGACCATTCAAGGTCCCGACGGCGGGACCCTGCATTTCGACATCGACCCCTTCCGCAAGCACTGCCTCGTGAACGGTCTCGACGATATTGGCCTGACGCTGGAGAAGGCGCCGGCCATCGAGACCTACGAGAAGAAGCTCGCCGAGCGCGCCTGGGCCTGAGCCGGCCGTCTGGCCGACTCAGATCATTGTGCCCGGCTGCAGCGTGCTCGGCAGCCGATCCTCCGATCCTTCTGGCGGAGATTTTTCGTTCGGCTTCACGGTCGAGCGGATCACCATGAACTTGTTCAGCACGTCGAACCAGAACGGCGCCCCGAGCATGATCGCGAGCGCAGTGATCAGCCAGCCGAGAACAACCTTCAACGCCGACCAGCCATGAACCTCGACGTTGGGGAGACCGATGACGTCTCCCGCCAGCGTGACGCAGCGAGTTCTGTCTTTCGAGCAGTCGAGTTCCGCCTTCTGAGGCGCGGGCAGGTTGTCCTTCCAGCCGATCGGAAACCCGACATCGTCCAGTTCCTTGGCGAGAGCGCTCACGCTCTTGCCGGAGCCGGTTGGAGCAGCGGTCGCGATGACGGCTCGCCTGAGCGTGTCGGCGCGAACCATCCGCTGGACCACCGTGATCGCGTCGATATTGAGGATCACCGCCGTTAGAAGGCCGATGGTCGCGAGAACCCATTGCGTCCGACGCTTATACCGGCCGGAGACGCGATCCATCGCGGCGTTGAACGCCCCATCGATCGTCCGCCTCGCTTGCTCGACGTTCCCATTCGAGCTCTCGAGCGCGGAGAGCACCATCCGGCCGACATCCTCGTTCGAGAAGTTTTTTGCTGCGTTCCAGTACCGGGCCGCTTCGCTCGGCTTCGCGAAATCCGGGAGGTCCCTTGCACTATTCTCTTGGCTTGCAACCATGATGTCGAGAAGAGCAAGAGAGAAGATCGGGGCCGGGATGTACGAAGGCAGTCGCCGTGCTCGCCGCTTGTACTTCCCCGGATAAAGAGAGTTGACGAGGGGATGGTTGTAGAAGTTTGCCGTCAATCCGTCCTTCGAGCTGTCGTTCAGCAATTGCTGAATGCCGCGCTCCAGGTCCTTGCCGCGCCGCTGACGTATGCCTTCCAGGAACTCCTGCGCTGCCGTCGCGATCAGGCTCGCGAACAGGAACAGCAGCGCCATTCCGATCCCGACCTCAATCACCGTCGAGCCGAACATGCCTTCCTCCCTGCAGCGCAGGGAAGGTTGCATCAGTTTTGCAAGTTTGCAACCTGAGCGTGCGTCTCTCGGCTGACTCAGAAGCGAACCGGGGCGCTATTCCGCCGCCTCAGCGACCCGCTGCGGCGGTACGCCCACCAGTTCGGCCAATTCCTGTTCGTCGAGGGTCTCCTTCTCGAGCAGGCGGCGCGCCGTGCGCTCCAGGGCGTCGCGCTTCTCGCGCAGGATCGTGACCGTGCGGTCGAGCGCGCCCTGCACGATCGACTTCACCTCCTCGTCAATCGCGTTGCCGGTCTCCTCGCCGAAATCGCGCTCGCGCGGCATGGACGGAAGGTCCGCACCCTGCAGGAAAGACCGCGTGTCGCGTTCATAGGCAACGCTGCCGAGCTTCGGCGACATGCCGTAGCGGGTGACCATCGACCGGGCGATGTCCGTCACACGCCGGAGGTCGTCGGCAGCTCCGGTCGAGAAATGGTTGAACACGACAAGCTCGGCCGCGCGCCCGCCGAGCAGCACGGCCATCTTGTTCTCCAGCTCCTCGCGGGTCATCAGGAACCGGTCCTCGGTCGGACGCTGGATCGTGTAGCCGAGCGCTCCGATCCCACGCGGAATGATCGAGACCTTGTGCACGGCGTCGGAGCCGGGCAGCGACAGGGCCACGAGGGCGTGGCCCATCTCGTGATAGGCGACGATCTCGCGTTCCTTGGGGTTGAGCAGGCGGTTGCGCTTCTCGAGCCCCGCCACGATGCGCTCCACCGCGTTGTTGAAATCGTTCATCGTCACGGCGTCACCGCCGCGCCGGGTCGCGAGGAGCGCCGCCTCGTTCACGAGATTCGCGAGGTCCGCGCCCGTGAAGCCGGGCGTGAGAGCTGCGACCTTTTCGGCATCAACATCAGGACCGAGCTTCGCATTGCGCATATGGACCTGGAGGATGTCGATCCGCCCCTTCTTGTCAGGACGATCGACCAGCACCTGCCGGTCGAAGCGCCCGGCCCGTAGCAGCGCCGGATCCAGGATCTCCGGCCGGTTCGTCGCGCCGAGGAGCACGAGCCCGGTGCGGCTGTCGAACCCGTCGAGCTCGACGAGGAGCTGGTTCAGCGTCTGCTCGCTCTCGCTCGTGCCGCCCGCATAGGGCCCTGCCCCGCGAGCCCGGCCGAGCGCGTCGAGCTCGTCGATAAAGATGATGGCCGGCGCCTTCTGCCGCGCCTGCTCGAACAGGTCGCGCACGCGCGCGGCGCCGACGCCCACGAACATCTCCACGAACTCGGAACCCGAGATGGAGAAGAATGGCACCTTGGCCTCGCCCGCCACGGCCTTCGCAAGCAGCGTCTTACCGGTGCCCGGCGGGCCGACGAGGAGCACGCCCTTCGGCATCCGGCCGCCGAGCCGGCCATAGCGCTCCGGATCCTTGAGGAAGTCGACGACCTCGCGCAGTTCGTCCTTAGCCTCGTCCACCCCGGCCACATCGGCGAACGTCACCCCGGTGTCGGATTCGACATAGACGCGCGCCTTCGATTTCCCGACCGCCATCAGTCCGCCCGCTCCGCCGAGCCCTTTTGCGAGGCGGCGGCCGAGATAGGCCCAGATGCCGAAGAACAACAGAACGGGCAGCACCCAGGACAGCAGGTCGCGAAGGAAGGTGCTCTCGATCTGCCCCGTGTAGCGGACGTTGTATTTTGCCAACTCGTCAGCGAATTGAGGATCGACGCGCGTGGTGATGAAGACGCTCTTCCCCTCGATCGGCTCCTTGAATTTGCCCTGGATGAAGCGGTCGGAGACGCCGATCTCGGCGACCTTTCCGTCACGAAGGTACTGCTCGAACTGGCTATACGGAAGGTTTGCGACCTGCGAGTAGGACGAGAAGGCGTACTGAAACAGCAGCAGACCGAGCGCTGCGATCAGCCAGTAGGAGACGTGAAAGGTCTTCGGGTCCTTGGGCTTGATCGGCGCGCGGGCCATGGTCAGTCCTTGCGGAGAGGTTGCAGAGGGCTCGGCCGGGTCAACGCCTCAGGGGGCACTCCGATCCGCCAAGCTCGGCGCACCTCATCTGGTGCGGGTTCGAGCCCAGCCAAGGGCGACAGCCGAGAGATCCGGATCAAAGCACCGCATTTTCAGAGGGTTAGAGCCCGGTCCGGACTTGAAAAACGGAGCCCCATCCCCACTTCCTCGGCGCCGGGCGCGGGCTTGCCTGCCATCGGCGCCGGCCTCGAAGACACAGGCCGGATCAACATCCTTCGCTGGGAACAGGGAGGGGTGCAATGGAGCAGATTCGAACTGAGGCAGTCAGGGTTGACCATCATCCAGCGCGGCTCCCACCGGGAGCGCTGACGGGCGGGTTCGAGCCTGTCGGGAGCGCGGCCGCTTCCCGCCCGGTTGGCATCTCACCTTGGCGCGGCGACGAGCGAGCGCTGATCTTCCGCCGGGGGCGCTCGGCCATGACGTCCGGAGCGGTGGGCGCGAACAGATGGGTGTTGCGCTTCGAGCGCCGGACCGCTCCCTATATCGAGCCGCTGATGGGCTGGACGGGAGGCGATGAGCCCCTCGCCGAGATCGAGCTCACCTTTCACAGCTGCGAGGAAGCCGTTCGGTACGCCGAGCGTGAAGGTCTCTCCTATCGCGTTGAGGGCGAGGCGCTCGCCGCGACGGCGGAGCAGCGCCATCACACGATCCGGCAGGAGAAAAAGGTCCATCTCTTCGCCACGGCGGCGGCTCTCGCCTGGAGGGACCCTCGCTACGGCCTAGCCACCCTGGGCCGGCGCCCAGATTTCGATCGGGCGCTGATCAATCCGGCTTCGGTGTACGCGGCGCCCTCCGAGGTCCTTCACGACCCAAGCCTCACGACGGAGGACAAGCGGGAGATCCTGCGGCGCTGGGCGTGGGATGCGTGGCTGCTCGAGGTCGCCGCAGACGAGGCAATGGCCGGCGGCGAGCCGTCCCGCTTCGACGAGGTGAAGGCGGCGCTCGCCTCGTTGGATCGTATCGAACGAACCACCCTCGTCGTCGCTCAGAATGCCTCGTGGATGCGAGGCAAAGGATTTCAGCGGTGCGTCCCACCGCAACGAGTTCTCGGTCGATCGTCGCCGCGTTTGGGGAGACCGACCGGGAAGCGCCCGAAGGGGCGAAAGCAACAACCTCGCTTGATGAAGGAGGTACGTGATGAACGCGCTTAAGAACCGTGCCGAGCTCACGGCCATGAACATCGCGAACGCGATTGCCGGCGCCGGCCTTTTCCTCTCTCCGTGGCTGTTCGGCTTCTCGGACCAACAGGCCGCCTCCTGGAATGCCTGGATCGGCGGGCTCCTGGTCGCGATCGTAGCCGTCGCAGCGGTCGCTCAGCTTGAGACCTGGGAGGAGTGGGTCAATCTTGCGATCGGGCTCTGGCTCATCGTCTCGCCGTGGGTCCTGGGCTTCACAGGAATTGTCAACGCCTTCTGGTGCGCCCTTCTCGCCGGCCTTGTGGTCGCCGTGCTCGCCGCCGTCGAGCTCTGGCTCCTGCACGAGGACCGGGCTCGCCTGACGGCATAGAACTCGCCGAACGAACTGGCTCGCAACACTCGGCCGCGAGGCTTCAGGCCCCGCGGCCACCTTCGCCCCAGGCTCGCCGCAACCCTTCGTTAACCTTGCTTGTTGCGAATAGCGGCATCCGGGAGGACAGTTTGCACCCCACGATCCCAACCGCCTGCATCTTCGCCGCCGCGCTGGCGTGCACGCCTGCCTTTGGTCAGGGCGATTTCTCCTCCTGCCTCGGCAGCCTGCGCTCCGCCGCAACCGCCAAGGGCGTTTCGGCCTCGACCTTCGACCGCGCGACACGCGGGCTGCAGCCCGACATGACCGTCATCGAGCGGATGAACAACCAGCCCGAGTTCAAGACGCCTATCTGGGACTACCTCGCGACCCTGAACGACGAGGAGAAGGTCGCGGAAGGGCAGCAGATGCTGCGCCGCTATGGCTCTGTTCTTGCGGCCGCCGAGGCTCGCTTCGGGGTCGACCGGCACACCATCGTCGCCGTTTGGGGCGTCGAAAGCGACTACGGCAAGTCCGGGGGGACGATGCCGCTCGTCCAGGCGCTCGCGACCGGTGCCTGCTTCGCGCCCCGCCGGCAGGGCTTCTTCCGAGACGAGCTCGTGTCGACCCTGAAGATCATCGAGCGCGGTGATCTCGAAGCCTCGGACCTGAAGGGCTCCTGGGCCGGCGCATTCGGGCATACGCAATTCATCCCCTCGACCTACCTCCGCCTCGCTGTGGACGGCGACGGCGACGGCCGCCGCGATCTCGTGAACTCGGTCGCCGATGCGCTGCACTCGACCGCGAACTTCATGGCGAAGGCCGGGTGGCAGACCGGGAACACCTGGGGATACGAGGTGGAGGTGCCGGACGGCTATTCCGGCCCGAGCGGGCGGACGAACAAGCACCCGCTCTCGTTCTGGGCCGCGCGCGGGCTGAAGAAGGTGAATGGCGGCGCTCTCAACGGCTCCGGCAATGCCGGCCTCCTCATGCCGGCAGGGCGCAACGGGCCGGCCTTCCTAGTCTTCAAGAACTACGATTGCGCCTATTCCTATAACGGCGCGGATTCCTACGCGCTCGCCATCTCGATGCTCTCCGACAGGCTGAAGGGCCGACCGGGCATCCAGACTGCATGGCCAACGGACGACCCGCCGCTCTCGCGCGCCGAGCGTCGCCTTCTGCAGACGAAGCTCGCTGCGCGCGGCTACGATGTCGGCGAGCCGGATGGGCGGGTCGGCCAGAAGACCCGCGACGCCATCAAGGAGATCGAGCGGCAGATCGGCATGACTCCGACCGGCCGCCCTGGTGGAAAGGTGCTTCAGGCGCTCCGATGAGCCGCGCGGGAGCTTGACGGCGGGCCGGGAAGCCCGGCATCCGGCCGCATGCCTGATCGGAACACCGCGTCCAGCGACCTCGTCCACCTCTCGGCTGGCGGGGCATCGGCCAGCATTGCGCTACGGGGTGCGGAGCCCGTGTCGTGGCAAGTCGCAGGCCGGGAACTGCTCTGGAACGGTGATCCCGAACATTGGGACTTTCACGCGCCGATCCTGTTTCCGCGCGTCGGCGCGTCGTCGGGCGGAATGGTCCGGGTCGGGGATGAGTATTTCCCGATGCCGCAGCATGGCTTTGCGCGGCGTTCCTCCTTCACGCTGATGGAACGGGGGGAAGTGACCGCCCGCTTCCGCCTGTCTGAGAGCGATGCTTCGCGGGAGCATTACCCCTTCCGCTTCGAGTTGGACGTCACCTACCGCCTCGAGCCGAATGCTCTCACCTTGCGGTTCGAGGTGACGAACACGGACAGCCGCGACCTGCCTTACGCGATCGGCTTCCACCCGGCGTTTCCCTGGCCGCTCACTGGGACCGGCAAGGACGGGCACCGGGTCGTCTTCGAGGCCGAGGAGAGCGACCTCGTCCCGGAGGTCGCGGCCGGGGGGCTCCTGGCCCGCCGCTCGCGCCGAGTGTCGATGAAGGGCAAGGAGCTGGCTCTCTCCCCCGACCTGTTCAGCGAAGCGTTGGTGTTCCTCGACGCGAAAAGCCGTGAGATGCGGTTCGAGGCGCCGGATGGCGCTGCGATCGTTATGAAGACAGAGAACTTGCCCCATCTTGCGGTGTGGTCGCGCCCGACCGCGCCCTTCCTGTCGCTCGAGTGCTGGTCGGGTCACGCGGATTGGGAGGACGCCTCCGGCCAGCTCGGCGAACTTGCTTCGATGACGAATCTCCGGCCGCGCCAGACGGGTCGGCATGCCGTGACCCTGCGCTGGGAGCCGGGCCGGGGCTGAGCCGAGGCGCCGCTGGCCCAGCGGACAGTCGGGCACTACAGGTCGGGCATGAGCCTCTCCCAAGCCGACATCCGCGCCGCCCATGAGCGGATCGCTCCCCGGATCCGCCGCACACCGGTCCTCGACCTCGCGCCGGGCGCGCTCGGCCATGACGGGCCGGTCAGCCTCAAGCTTGAATTCCTGCAGCATGCGGGGTCGTTCAAGAGCCGGGGCGCCTTCAACTCGCTCCTGTCCCAGCCGATCCCGGCGGCCGGCGTTACGGCCGCGTCAGGGGGCAATCACGGCGCGGCGGTTGCCTATGCGGCGCGCGAACTCGGCGTGCCCGCCCGCATCTTCGTGCCGGAGATCGCCTCCGCGGCGAAGATCGCCCTGATCCGGAGCTGCGGGGCCGAGATCGTGATCGGCGGACAACGCTACGCTGATGCGCAAGCGGCATGCGACCAGCACGCGGCGGCGAGCGGCGCGCTGCTCATTCATCCGTTCAGCGCGCCGGCAACCATGGCCGGCCAGGGCACAATCGGGCCCGAATGGGACGAGCAGGCGCCCGGACTGGATACGGTTCTGGTCGCGGTCGGCGGCGGCGGGCTCGTCGGCGGCATCGCCTCGTGGTGGTCCGGCACGCCCACGAAGGTGGTCGGCGTGGAGCCTGAAGGCTCGCGGGCACTCCATGCTGCGCTCGAGGCCGGCGGGCCGGTGGATGTCGAGGTGAATTCGGTGGCAGCCGACTCGCTCGGGGCCCGCAATGTCGGCGAGCTCGTCTACGCGACCTGCCGCGAAACGGTCGATCATGTGGCGCTCGTCACCGACGAGGCGATCCGCGATGCGCAGCGCCGGCTCTGGCAGGATTTCCGCATCGCGGCCGAGCCGGGTGGCGCGGCGGCACTGGCTGCCCTTCTGTCTGGCGCCTACCGGCCCGCTCCGGGGGAGCGTGTCGGCGTGCTTCTCTGCGGGTCCAACATCGATGCACGCGGACTTACCGAGATCACCGTGTAAGCGCCCGCGTTCGTTACGAGACCCTCGTCAGGCAGGATCCGGCATCGCGAAAGGCAGCCGAACCGCGCCCCGGTTCGGACATTGAACAGGTGATCCCCCGGAGAGCCTGCGATGACCGACTACCCGAAGCCGCCCTTCCCCGATCAGCGCCAGCCGATGCCGGGCCGCACGGCCGACATGAAGCCGGTGCCGGATCACGGCGAGACGACCTACCAGGGCCGCGGCCGCCTGACGGGCAAGCGTGCCCTGATTACCGGCGGCGATTCGGGCATCGGGCGTGCCGTGGCGATCGCCTTCGCGCGCGAAGGCGCTGACGTCGCGATCTCCTATCTGGACGAGCACGACGACGCGAAGGACACGGCCCGGTATGTCGAGGAGGCCGGGCGCAAGGTGCTGCTCCTTCCGGGCGACATATCGAAACCGCAGCAATGCCGGGACATCGTTCAGAAGACCGTCGACGCGTTCGGCGGGATCGACATCCTGGTGAACAACGCCGCCCACCAGAGCACGGTGGAGACGCTCGAGGAGCTGACCGACGATGAGGTCGAGCTCACGTTCAAGACGAACATCATCGCGATGTTCATCATCACGAAGGCCGCACTGCCGCACATGAAGGCGGGTGCGTCCATCATCAACACGGCGTCCGTGAACGCGGACAACCCGAGCCCGCAGCTCCTTCACTATGCAGCCACGAAGGGCGCGATCGAGAACTTCACCGCGAGCCTTTCGCAGATGCTGGCCGAGAAGGGCATTCGGGCGAACTCGGTGGCGCCCGGCCCGATCTGGACACCGCTCATCCCGTCCACCATGCCGGCCGAGAAGGTCAAGAACTTCGGATCCCAGGTCCCCATGAAGCGGCCCGGCCAGCCCGTCGAGCTCGCGCCCGTCTACGTCATGCTTGCGAGCGACGAGGCAAGTTATGTTTCAGGTACAATGGTCGCTGTGACGGGAGGAAAGCCGATTATCTGAACTTGTTCGCCTGCTGGTTGTGGTGAAACAGTGCGAAATCTACTCTGGTCTGGTTGTCTCACCCCTGACTGCAAGTAGGCTAACACGGCTTAGCTTGGAGCAGGCAGCTGAGATCAGACGCCAGCGCTGGGCCAGCCGATCACCTCTGGGCATCCGAGCTGGTCCGCGAGTGGAACGAGGGTGCCGTTCAAAAGCTCCTCGCCAGGCTCGCGGACGATGTCGTCCTGGAATCCGCGGTCGGCAAAGGCGGCGCGCCGGGAAATCTGCTCCTTTCCGGACGAGATCAGTTCCGTGCCGCCTTCGGGCAGCTTCGGGGCCAGACGAACTCGTTCGAGCTGGTCAGCGTGCTTGGGGACGATGCGTCTGTATCCCTGGTCCTCCGTGATCAGGAAGGCGAGATCCTCAACGTGCTGATCGCTTTCGACGGCGAGCGCCGGTTTCGGCGAATCACGAGCTACAGGGCAGCCCGCCCGATGCGCCCCCGCGGCAGCCCCTGACTGACCACGGCGATGTGACGACGCAGGCCTGAACGCTCCATAAGGGTGGGAGTTGGATCGATCTGCCCTGCAGGCAGAAAAGAGCCCTGATGTTCCGCCGCCCCGAAAGTCTGATCCAGCCGTTCGCGCCCTTCGCTGAGGCAGAGATGCCGCCGACGAGCGTGGGGCGGTTCACGTGGCATTACCTGAGGCCGATCCAGGGCTGGCTTGCTGTCCTGCTCGCCTTCTCGCTCGTGGTGGGCCTGCTCGAATCCGGCCTCTATCTCCTGATCGGCTGGTTCGTGAACATTCTCGCGACCTCCGCGCCAGAGCGCATCTTCGTCGAGCACGGGCGCGAGCTTGGGGCCCTGCTGGCGCTGGTCCTGATCGTGCGCCCGATCCTGCACACGGCGCACGAATACGTCTCGAATCAAATCGTCGTGCCGCAATCGACGACGATGATTCGTTGGCGGACGCATCTCTACACGCTCGGGCACTCGCTCTCGTATTTTCAGGGCGATTTCGCGGGGCGGCTCGCGAACCGCATCACCCAGACCGGCCCGGCGATCCGCGAGATCGCGGTCACGACCCTCGACTCGCTTGTCTACGTGGCGATCTTCGCCCTCGCGGCCGTCGGGCTCTTCAGCTCGATCAGCATCTGGCTCGCCCTGCCCATGGTGGTGTGGATCGCGGCCTATCTGCTGCTGCTGCGCTATTTCGTGCCGCGGGCGCAGAAGCGCTCGCTAGCCAATGCCGATGCCCGCTCTGTCATGGTGGGCCGGGTGGTCGACAGCTACACGAACATTCTCACGGTGAAGCTTTTCGCCCGCGGCGAGGAGGAGCGCTCCTCAGTGCGCGAGGCGCTGGCGCGGTGGATGGCCGCCTTCCTTGATCTCATGCGGCTCATCACGGGCGTGACCGGCGTCTTATCGGTGATGAACAGTCTGCTTCTGGCAGCGACGGGCGCCCTCTCGCTCCTGCTCTGGTCCGAGGGCCGGATGACGAGCGGCGACGCGGCGGCTGGGCTTGCGCTCGTCATGCGCATCCTGGCAATGTCCGGCTGGGTCATGCAGACCGTGCGCGGCCTATTCGAGAATATCGGCGTCGTGCAGGAAGCCATGAGCACCATCGCGCGGCCGCACGGGCTGGTCGACCGCCCCAATGCGAGCGACCTCGTCGTGCGGTCGGGCGCGATCCGGTTCGAGAACGTGTCGTTCCACTACGGACGCGAAAGCGGCATCTTGGAGCACCTGAATCTGACGGTCCGGCCCGGCGAGAAGGTCGGGCTCGTCGGGCCGAGCGGCGCCGGCAAGACGACGATCACCTCGCTCCTGCTTCGGCTCCACGACCTCGACGGCGGCCGCATCCTCATCGACGGGCAAGACATCGCATCGGTCACCCAGGATTCGCTCAGACGGCAGATCGGCGTCGTGACACAGGACACCTCCCTCCTGCATCGCTCGATCGGCGAGAACATCGCCTATGGCCGCCCGGGCGCGAGCCGTGCCGAGATCGAGAGCGCGGCGCAGCTTGCGCATGCAGATGCGTTCATCGGAGACCTTGAGGACCACAAAGGCAGGCGCGGCTACGATGCCCAGGTCGGCGAGCGCGGCGTGAAGCTGTCGGGCGGCCAGCGGCAGCGCATTGCCATTGCGCGCGTCATCCTGAAGGACGCCCCGATCCTGATCCTCGACGAGGCCACATCTGCGCTCGATTCGGAGATCGAGGCCGCGATCCAGGACGCGCTCGCGAGCCTCATGCAGGGAAAGACCGTGCTCGCCATTGCGCATCGCCTCTCGACCATCGCAGCGCTGGATCGGCTGGTGGTGCTCGAATCCGGCCGGATCGTCGAAGAGGGCAGCCATGCTGAGCTCCTCGCTCGCGGCGGCCTGTACGCGCGCCTTTGGCATCGCCAGTCGGGCGGCTTCCTGGGGGAATACGGCGAAGCCGCAGCCGCAGCCGAGTAGGTCGATCGCTGGCAGCGCACGGCAAGGACGGCTACACGCTGCCCCATGTTTCAGGCAGCAGCGACGGCCAGCGCAGCCGGGCAAATCGGGCAGCGGCGCGGGGAATGGACGCGCGAGATCGTAGCAACGCTCGCGCTCGCCTGGCCGATGATCCTGTCGAATCTCGCGAACACGGCGCTCGCGACGATCGACGTCATCCTCATCGGCCGGATCGGGCCGGAGCCGCTCGCGGCCGCCGCCCTCGCCACGAACCTCTTCCACGCGGTGATGATCAGCTCGATCGGGCTCGTCACGGCCGTGTCGCCCCTGGTCGCGGCGGAGTATGGCCGGCGCCAACATGCGGTGCGGGAAATCCGCCGGACCGTGCGGCAAGGGTTTTGGGTCGCGATCGCGGTATCGCTACCAGCCTGGATCCTCCTGTTCCACGGCGAGATCCTGCTCCGATCCTTCGGGCAGGATCCTTCACTGGCAGCGGAAGCCGGCCGGTACCTCCGCAGCCTGCAATGGGCGCTGCTGCCGAGCCTCGCCTTCGTGGTCCTGCGGCTTTCCATGGCGGCGCTCGGCCGGCCCGGCTGGGGCCTCGCGGTTGCCCTGGCAGGACTGCCGATCAATCTTCTTCTCGCCTGGATGCTGATCTTCGGCCGGCTCGGAGCCCCGGCTCTGGGCCTCGTCGGCGCGGGTATCGCCACGACGATCACCGCCACCCTCGGCTTCGCGGCCCTGTGCCTCGTGGCGATCACGGACAGGCGCTTTCGCCGCTATCACCTGTTCGGGCGCTTCTGGCGCGCCGACTGGAACCGCTTCCGGGCGATCTGGCGCATCGGCATGCCGATCGCCGCGACGCTGGCCTTCGAGGTCGCGTTCTTCGGCGGCGCAGGCCTCCTCATGGGCGTGATCGGGCTGACGGAGCTCGCGGCGCACACGGTCGCGCTCCAGATCGCCGCCTTGTGCTTCATGGTCCCGCTTGGGATTGGGCAGGCTGCGACGATTCGGGTCGGGCATGCTTTCGGGGCGGGAGACCGGGAGGGCGTCGGTCGCGCGGGCTGGGCAGCTTTTGGCACAGCCATGGCGTTTGGCTGCCTGACGGCCCTCCTGCTGATCGTCGCGCCGCGGCTTCTGGTCGTCGCCTTCCTGGACGAGGCAGTCCCGGCAAACGCGCCCGTGATCGCGCTCGCCGTCCAGTTCCTGTTCTTCGCGGCCGTCTTCCAGCTCGCCGACGGGGCACAGGTCGTCGGCGCCGGAATGCTGCGCGGCCTGAAGGACACGCGGCGGCCGATGCTCTACGCTGCCCTCGGGTATTGGGGCATCGGCACCCCGGCGGGCCTCCTCCTCGCCTTTCCGGGCGGGCTCGGCGGGGCCGGCCTCTGGATAGGGCTCGCGATCGGGCTCGGCGCCGTGTCGCTCCTCCTTCTCGGCCGCTGGTCACGTCGCGAGGCGCTCGGCCTCGCGCCGCCGGCCGCTACTGCACGATGAGCTTCAGGTCCGCGACGAGCGGCTTCACCTTCTCGATCTGCTCTGTCACGACCTGCTTGAACTCGGCCGGGCTCGAGCCGACCGGCTCGGCACCGATCTCCGTCAGCCGGCGCTGAACCTCCGGGTTCTGGGCGATCGCCGCGATTTCCTTGTGCAGCCGCGCCACGACCGGCTCGGGGGTGCGAGCCGGGGCGAAGAAGCCGTTCCAGCCCCGCAGCTCCATGTTGCTGAAACCGAGCTCCCGCACGGTCGGCACATCCGGCAGCGGGGCCATGCGCTTATCGCCCAGCGTCGCGAGCGGCTTCAGCGCACCGGACCGGATGTGCGGCAAGGCGGTCGAGAGCTGGTCGCCGCCGAGCTGGATGCGCCCGGCCACGAGCTCCTGCACGAGGGGGGCGGCTCCGCGGAAGGGCACATGGTCGATGCGGATGGCCGCGTCCCGCTTATAGACCTCGCCGGCGAGGTTCATGACGCTGCCGGGGCCGGTCGAGCCGTAGAAGAGCCCTTGGCTCGCGTCCCGGCCTTTCGCGAATGCCGCGAATTCCTTCAGGTCCTTCGCCTCGACCGACGGATGAGCCACCACGACCATCGGCACGTTGGCGGCGAGCGAAACCGGGGCGAAGTCGCCGAGATCGTGCTTGGCCCGCCCGGCGAATTGCAGCGACGCCGTCGTCGAGGAGAAGGTGAGATTGTGGAACAGGAGCGTGTGGCCGTCGGGCTCGGCCTTCGCGACCGCATCCGCCCCGACGGAGCCACCTGCGCCGCCCATGTTCTCGACGATGACGTTCTGCCCGAGCGCCGCCGTAAGCCGCTCGGCGAAGATGCGGGCCAGAAGGTCCGTCGTGCCCCCGGCCGGGAAGGGCACGATGACCCGGATGGTGCGGGACGGATAGGCGCCCTGCGCGCCGGCGCTGCCCGGCAGCGCCAGCCCTGCGCCCAGCAGCCCCAACCCGGCCAGAATGGCGCGCCGACAGGCAGTTTCCTTGGACGGCATTGTCGTCTCCCTGATGCTCGTTGCTGTTGAGGATCGTTTCCGCTCGAGGGGTCAGCGCCCTCCGGCCATCGGGATCACGGCGCCGGTCATGTAGGCGGCCTCGTTTGAGGACAACCACAGGATAGCCTCGGCGCATTCCTGGGCCGTGCCGATCCGGCCCATAGGGACGGTCGGGATGACCTTCGCAAGGCGGTCCCCGACGCCCGCGGCCGCGTGGATCTCCGTGTCGATCAGCCCGGGCATGATGGCGTTGACCCGAATGCCTTCCGGCGCGAGTTCCTTCGAGTACCCGACGGTCAGGGAGTTCACCGCGCCTTTGGCCGCTGCGTACGGTATCCATTGGTTCGCGCCGCCGAACACCGCGGCCACGGAAGAGACATTCACGATGGTGCCGCCCGACCCGCCGTTGCGGGTCGACATTCGTTTCACGGCCTCTCGCGTGCACAGCATCGTGCCGAGCACATTGACGTCCAGGATGCGCCGGATCGCCGCCGCATCGTAGCTGTCGTGCCGGCCGGCCTTTCCCGTCACGCCGGCATTGTTGACCAGCGCCGTCACCGGCCCAAGCTCGCGGTCGACGGTCGCGAACATCGCCGAAACGGCGTCCTCATCGGCCATGTCGGCCTGGATCGCGATCGCCCGGCCGCCTCCGGACCGGATCTCATCCACAACCGCCGTGGCCCGGTCAGCCTGCGCGACGTAATTCACGCAAACCGCAAAAGAGCGCCGCGCCGCGAGCTGGGCCGTCGCAGCCCCTATGCCCCGGCCCGATCCCGTCACAACCATGACGCCGCTCATTCTTCCTCCCTGTTCCGACTTGGTTAGCGCCAGCCTAGACCAAGGCCGATCCGGAGTGGAAGGCGTAACAAGGCCCGCCACAGAGGGGAAAAGGACTGCCGCCAGCGTGGACACCGCTTTGGAGCTATGCCAAACAGCCGCGCGGGCGACCCCGGGTCGCATTGCACGCGCTCGCGTTGCAATGCTTCTCGGCTGCCTAGCTTGGCCGCCTGAAAACGGCGCCCCCGTCTGATTGAAGATCCCGCCTGGAGCCGAGATTTGGCCACGACCGCCGCAACCGGAGCGCCGCAGCATACCCGACGGGACTTCATGATGATCGCAACAGGGGCGGTGGGCGCTGTTGGCACCATCGCCGTCGCTTGGCCCTTTGTCGCCGCGATGGCTCCCGATGCCCAGACCGTCGCGGCCGGCGCTCCTGTCGAGGTGGATCTCGGCCCGATTTCGCCCGGCCAGATCGTGAAGGTGTTCTGGCGCGGCAAGCTCATCTTCGTCAGGAACCGCACCGAGCAAGAGATCAAGGCAGCGCAGGACGTGAACCTTGCGAGCCTGGCCGATCCCCAACCCGACTCGGCGCGCGTCAAGGAAGGCCACACCAACATTCTCGTGGTCTACGGCAATTGCACGCATCTCGGCTGCGTGCCGCTCGGCAATGAGGGCCCGTTCCACGGCTGGTTCTGCCCGTGCCACGGCTCTGTCTTCGATACGTCCGGACGCGTCCGCGGCGGCCCGGCGCCGATCAACCTCCCCATCCCGCCCTACACCTTCGTGTCGGATTCCAAGATCCGGATCGGCGAGGAATCGAACGCCGCCCCCAAGGCTGCACACGCGTAAGATCGAGACCAGGGCGACGTCATGAGCCAGCACGCCACCACGTATGTTCCCAAGAGCCGCTTCGCGAAGTGGTTCGAAAGCCGGCTGCCCATCGCCGGCTTGATGCACTCCTCGTTCATCGCCTTCCCGGTCCCGCGGAACCTCACCTATTTCTGGACCTTCGGCGCCATCCTGGTCTTCATGCTCGGCGCGCAGATCGTCACGGGCGTGTGGCTGGCCATGCATTACGTGCCGCACGCCAACATGGCCTTCGAGTCCGTCGAGGCCATCATGCGCGACGTGAATTACGGCTGGCTGCTGCGCTACCTGCACGCCAACGGCGCGTCGATGTTCTTCATCGCCGTCTACATCCACATTTTCCGCAACCTCTATTACGGCTCATACAAGGCGCCGCGCGAGGTCCTGTACCTCCTCGGGATCATCATCTTCCTTTTGATGATGGCGACGGCCTTCATGGGCTACGTGCTGCCTTGGGGCCAGATGAGCTTCTGGGGCGCGACCGTCATCACGAACCTGTTCTCGGCGATCCCGATCGTCGGCGACACGATCGTATCGCTCCTCTGGGGCGGATACTCGGTCGGGAACCCGACGCTGAACCGCTTCTTCGCCCTGCACTACCTCCTGCCCTTCATGATCGCGGGCGTCGTCGTCCTGCACATCTGGGCGCTTCACGTCGTCGGCCAGAACAACCCGACCGGCGTGCCGATCAAGTCCGGCAAGGACGCCGTCCCGTTCACGCCTTACGCGACGATCAAGGACGTGTTCGCGACGATCGTCTTCATCATGTTTTTCGCTTGGTGGGTGTTCTTCCTGCCGAATTATCTTGGCCACGCGGACAACTACATCCCGGCGAATCCGGCCGTGACGCCCGCGCATATCGTGCCGGAATGGTACTTCCTGCCCTTCTACGCGATCCTGCGCGCCATTCCGGACAAGCTCGGCGGCGTCATCGCGATGTTCGGCGCGATCGTAGTCCTGGCGCTCGTGCCGTGGCTCGACACCTCGCGGGTCCGCTCGGCGAACTATCGCCCGCTCTACCGGCAGTTCTTCTGGGTCTTCGTGATCGTCTGCGTTCTGCTCGGCTGGCTCGGCGCCAAGCCGCCGGAGGGCGGCTACGTGATTGCGGCCCGAATCTGCACTGCCTGGTACTTCATCCACTTCCTCGTCGTCCTGCCGCTCCTCGGCCTGTTCGAGACCCCGAAGCCGCTCCCGTCGTCGATCGCCGAGACGGTACTCGGCAAGAAAGGCGGAGCCGGCATGCCGGTCGGTGCGGCGGCCGAGCCGCCGACACGCGGCTGATCGGCAAAGAGATCTCGGGGCTCACATCCAGATGAACACCAGAAACGCCCTCTTCGCCGCCGCGGTCGCGGTGGCGACCCTCTCCGGCGCGGTCACCGCCACGGCCGCTGAAGGCACTCCGAACCCGCCCCGCCAGAGCTGGAGCTTTGCAAACGTCTTCGGGACCTTCGACCGCGCCCAGTTGCAGCGCGGCTTCAAAGTGTACCGGGAGGTCTGCCAGAGCTGCCACCAGCTGAAAATTCCGTTCCGGACACTCGCGCAGAACGGCGGCCCGCAATTCTCCGTCGCGCAGGTCACGGCGCTCGCCGCCGAGTACAAGGTGCAGGACGGACCGAACGATGCCGGCGATATGTTCGAGCGCCCTGCCCGGCCGGCCGACAACATCCCGTGGAGCTTCGCGAACGAGAACCAGGCTGCCTCGGCCAACGGCGGCAAGGCGCCGCCGCCCCTTCAGGTGATCGCGAAGGCGCGTGGATTCGAGCGTGGGTTTCCCTGGTTCGTGGTCGATGTGATCCCGTTCCTTCAGTACCAGGAGCACGGGCCCGACTACCTCCACGCCCTTCTCGTCGGGTACGAGGAGGCGCCGGCCGGGTTCACCGTTCCGCCGGGCGGCCACTACAACAAGTACTTTCCCGGCCACGTCATCGCGATGCCGAAGCCGATCTCGGACGGTCAGGTCGAGTACCCGAAGGGGCCCGAGGGACGCTCGCCCGTCCCGGAAACGGTCGACCAGTACGCAAGGGACGTCTCCGCCTTCCTGATGTGGGCCGCAGAGCCGCATCTCGAGCAGCGCAAGCGCATCGGCTTCATGGTGATCGCGTTCCTGGCGGTGTTCTGCTACCTCATGTATTACGCCAAGAAGAAGGTCTGGGCCGCTGTCGGCGGCGAGGCTGAAGGCGCTCCCGGCACGGCGCCGCTCGGGCCGACCGGCTGAAAGCTGCCGCTTCTCTCACCTTGATTTCGAACGCGATGGCCGGGACAACCCGGCCATCTTCGTTTTGGGGCGGACATGACAAAGGCCATCCTCGGGGTGATCGGCGGATCGGGCGTCTATGACCTGCCCGGCCTGGAAGACGTTCGGGAGGAGCGGATCGCCTCCCCCTGGGGAGAGCCTTCGGACACGCTGCGCATCGGGCGCATCGCTCAGACAACCGTGGTATTCCTGCCGCGGCACGGGCGCGGGCACCGATACGCACCCTCCGACATCAACTACCGCGCGAATATCGACGTCCTGAAACGCGCGGGCGTGACCGACCTTGTCTCGATCTCGGCCTGCGGCTCGTTCAAGGAGGAGCTTCCGCCCGGCCGCTTCGTGCTCGTCGACCAGTTCGTCGACCGGACATACAAGCGGGAAAGCTCGTTCTTCGGCCAGGGCTGCGTCGCCCACGTCTCCATGGCTCATCCGGTCGGGCCCCGGCTGCAGCAACGCATCGCCGAGGCGGCTGCCGCCGAAAGGCTCGAGGTTGCGCGCGGCGGGACCTATGTCTGCATGGAGGGGCCGCAATTCTCGAGCCTAGCCGAATCGCTGTCCTACAAGGCTGCCGGCTACGACGTGATCGGCATGACGAACATGCCGGAGGCGAAGCTCGCCCGGGAGGCGGAGATCACCTACGCGACCGTCGCCATGGTCACGGACTACGATTGCTGGCACCCCGAGCACCACGCCGTCGAGGTGTCGGACATCATCGCGGTCGCGAAGGCCAATGCCGGCAACGCGGCGCGGCTCGTGGCGCGCTTGGCGCGCGACTTCCCGGCTGACCGGGAGCCCTGCCCTGCCAAATCCGACCGCGCCCTCGAATTCGCGATCATGACCGCCCCCGCGGCTCGGGATCCTGCGCTCCTGGCGAAGCTCGACGCGGTGGCCGGGCGGGTTCTCGGGGCTTGAGACGGCTCAGACCTGAAACGGTCTGAAGAAGGAGAGCCCGAGCAGGCCCCAGACAGCGGCCGCGATCAGCCACAGGATCACCCAAACGATGATCGCGGCCGGGATGGCCGCGAGACTCGCCTTGACGAAAAAGGCGACTAGGCGCCCGAACGGCACGTCGATGTTGACCAGGGTGATGGGATGGACAGGCTCATTCATGCCGGATGCGAAGCCTCAGGTTGACGCGGGGCATGACTTTGGCATCCGTAGCGCCGCCATGCATCAGCTTCTCTCCCGCGACCTCCGCGACGCCATCCGCTCCATCCCGGACTACCCAAAGCCGGGCATCATGTTCCGGGACATCACCACGCTCCTTGGGGACGCGCAGGCCTTCCGCCGCGCCGTCGACGAACTCGTCCATCCCTATGCGGGCGGCAAGGCCGACAAGGTTGCTGGCATCGAGGCACGGGGTTTCATACTGGGCGGTGCAATAGCCCATCAGCTGTCGGCGGGTTTTGTACCGATCCGAAAGAAAGGCAAGCTGCCCCACAAGACCGTCCGGGTCTCGTACCTGCTCGAGTACGGCGAGGACGAGATCGAGATGCATGCGGACGCGCTGGTGAAGGGCGAGCGGGTGATTTTGGTCGACGATCTCGTCGCGACAGGCGGCACGGCGCTGGCAGCCGTGAAGCTTCTCCGCCAGATCGGCGCCGACGTCATCGCGGCCTGTTTCGTGATCGATCTGCCGGACCTTGGTGGCGCCGCGAAGCTGCGCGAGGCAGGCGTCGAGGTGCGCAGCCTCATGAGCTTTGAGGGGCATTGAGCCCGTGAACATCGACGGCCGTCACTACCGCACAATCTGGCTTGCCGAGGACGGCGTTGCGGTCGAGGTAATCGACCAGACGCGGCTGCCGCACGAATTCGAGGTGAAGCGCCTGACGAGCCTAGCCGATGCGGCGGACGCAATCCGGACCATGGTTGTGCGGGGCGCGCCCCTGATCGGCGTGACGGCGGCCTATGGCCTCGCGCTGGCGATGCGGGAGGATGCGTCCGACGAGGGCATCGCGCAGGCGGTCGAGACGCTCGCCGCGACGCGCCCCACCGCCGTGAACCTGCGCTGGGCGCTCGATCGCATGGCTGCCGACCTGAGGCGGCCCGCGGTTAATGATCGGGTTGCGGCGGCTTACCGGCTCGCAGCCGAGATGGCGGACGAGGACGTCGCGACCTGCCGGGCTATCGGCGAGCATGGCGCCGCTCTGATCCGCGAAACGCATGAGCGGACCGGCCGCACGGTGAACGTGCTGACCCACTGCAACGCTGGCTGGCTTGCGACCGTGGACTGGGGCACGGCGCTCGCCCCGATCTATGTGGCGCATGACGCCGGGGTGCCGGTCCATGTGTGGGTGGACGAGACCCGGCCCCGAAACCAGGGCGCAGCCCTGACCGCCTTCGAACTCGGCCATCACGGCGTCTGGCACACGATCCTCGCCGACAATGCCGGCGGGCACATGATGCAGCATGGACAAGTCGACCTTTGCATCGTGGGGTCGGACCGCACGACAGCCTCGGGCGACGTCGCAAACAAGATCGGGACGTACCTGAAGGCGCTCGCGGCCCACGACAACCGCGTACCCTTCTACGCCGCCCTCCCCTCCTCCACGATCGATTGGCGCCTCGAGGACGGCGTCGCCGAGATCCCGATCGAGGAGCGCAGCGCGCGCGAGGTGACTCACATGACGGGCCGTGCCGACTCGGGCGAGATCGTCACGGTCGAGATCGCCTCGCCTGGCTCCCCGGCCGCGAATCCCGCCTTCGACGTCACACCCGCGAGGCTCGTGACCGGGATCATCACCGAGCGCGGCGTGGCGCCCGCAAGCCGAGAGGGCTTGGCGAGCCTCTTCCCGGATCAGGCGGGGCGGAGGTGAGCGCGCGACCGCGGGATTTCGCGGCCGCGGTTCCGGCGATCCGGGACTGGGTCATAGCGCAGGGCCTTGAGGGTACCAGCCTTGCGTTGCTGCTCGAGGGCTTTGCCCAGCGGGTGATCGCTGCCGGGCTGCACCTCTCGCGCGCCTATCTCGCCTCCCCGGCAGTCCATCCCGAGATCAGGGCCGTAAACCTGACTTGGCGACCCATGACGGGCGTCGTTCGCGAAGGCGTGGAGCACGACCGCTTTCCTGACGCGTTCGAGACGAGCCCGATCGCATTCATGCTCGCGAACAACCTAGTGCGGCACCGCTGGAAGCTGGCCACCCCTGAAGAGCGGCAGGGCTATTCGCTTCTGGACGAGCTTCATGCCGAGGGTGACACGGAGTACGCCGTGCACGTCGTGAAGTTCGGCGGCAGCGCAACCACCGCCCTCCAGGGTGTCGCGCTCACGGTCTGCACCGACCTGGAACAAGGCTTCTCCCGGCAGGAGCTTGCCTTCCTGAACGAGCTCGTGCCGCCGCTCGCCCTGGCGGTGTACCGCGTCGCGCTGTTCGACATGACGGTTGGGATCCTGGACGCCTATGTCGGGCATGACGCTGGGCTGCGGATCCTAAACGGCGAGATCCGCCGCGGCCGTGGCCATCGGCTCGCGGCAGCGATCATGATCGCGGACCTGCGCGGCTTCACGGCCGCATCGGAGGCCGGGGAGGAAGAGCTGATCGCGCGCCTCGGCGAGCACCTTGCGGCGATCGCGGAGCCGATCGAAGCGGCAGGCGGCGAGATCCTGAAGTTCCTGGGCGACGGGCTGCTCGCGGCGTTTGCGATTGAGGACGGTCCCGAGCCCGCCTGCGCCGCCGCCGTATCGGCTGCCCTCGGCGCACTTGCCCGAAACGACGCTGTCAACGTGCGGCATCAGCCCGGCCGGCCTCTTCCGCTCGACGTTGCCCTGCATCGGGGGGAGGTCTTCTACGGCAATGTTGGCGGCGGCAGCCGGCTTGATTTCACCGTCGTGGGTCCCGCCGTGAACGAAGCAAGCCGCATCGAGGCCCTGTGCGGCGTGCTCGACCACTCTCTCCTGATGTCGGCGGATTTCGCCCGGTGCTGCGGGCATAAGACCACAAGCCTCGGCTTTCACACGCTCCGAGGCGTGAGCGAGCCGCGAGAGATCTTTGCTCTCGCGTGATCAGGCGGCCGCGGCTGTGCCCATGCGGCCGATGAACCCGCTTCCGTCGAAGGCGAAGACCTTCTCGCCGCGCTGGTTCCACCCGGTGTTGTGGCTGAAGGAGAGGCCCCATCCGGGCCGGGACGAGGACAGGCGCTTGTCCACGATCGTGCTCGCGAAGCGGATCGTGTCGCCGGCGAGGACAGGCTTCAGCCAGCGCAGGTTCTTGAAGCCGGGCGAGGGTCCGAACCGGGGCAGCTCCCGGCCGGCCTCCCGGGCCTTCCGGATCGCCGCGTGACGAGCCTCGACGAGGAGCCGCATCCAGATCGCAGCCGTCTGCCATCCGGAGGCGGCGAGCCGGCCGAAATGACTGTTCCGGGCAGCCTCGTCGCTCAGGTGGAAGGGCTGCGGATCGAATTGCTGCGCGAAGCCGATGATCTCGTCGGGCGCGAAGGTATGTTCGCCGAGGAAGTCGGTCGCGCCGACCTCGAGTTCGTCGAAGCCGCGCGCCATCTGCGACCTGCCATCGGAGGTCGCGCGCAAATCGTCGAAGCGCTCGGTTGGCTTCGCGGCCCGCTCGCTTTCGCCGGCAGGAGAGGCGGAAGCCTCGCCCGGCTCACGCCGCTCGAACATGATCGGGTTCGTCTGGGTCATCACGACCTCGCCCGCTCCGTTCAGTGTCTCGAAGCGGAACCGGACCACACCCATCTCCGGCCGACTGCGGGAGGCCTTTGCGTCGAGGATCGTCTGCCGAATGGACAGCACGTCTCCGGGCAGCACCGGCGTCAGCCAGGCGACCTCCTCGATGCCCGGGCTGCCCATGCTGGCGGAGCGGAGGAGCCACGCGTCGCAGAGCATCCGCATTTCCATGCCGATCGTGTGCCAGCCCGACGCGATCAGCCGCCCGACGAAGGTGTCGCGCGCGGTTTCCTCGCCAAGGTGGAACGGCTGCGCGTCGTACTCGCGCGCAAACGCGGTGATCTCCCCGGCAGTTACGCGCTTAGCCCCATAGGTCGTGACCGTGCCGGGAACGAGGTCCTCAAAATAGATCTCCGGCATTGCGCGTCGCCGTTCAGGTGTTGAAGCGGAAATGCAGCACGTCGCCGTCGGCGACAACATACTCCTTGCCTTCGAGCCGGAGCTTGCCGGCGTCTCGCGCGCCGGCCTCCCCCTTCAGCGCCACATAGTCGGGGTAAGCAATGGTCTCCGCCCGGATGAAGCCCTTCTCGAAGTCGGTATGGATCACGCCCGCCGCGGCGGGAGCGCGCGTGCCGGCCGTGATGGTCCAGGCGCGGGCCTCCTTCGGGCCGACCGTGAAGTAGGTAAGCAGGCCGAGAAGCTCGTAGCCCGCCCGGATGACGCGGTTGAGCCCGGGCTCATCGAGCCCCACCGCCTCGAGATAATCCTTCTGCTCCTCCGGCGGGAGCACGGCGATCTCGCTCTCAATCTTGGCCGAGACGACGACGGCCTTCGCGCCCTCCTCCCTGGCCCGCTCGAACACCCGGGCCGAGAAGGCGTTGCCGTCATGGGCAGACACTTCCTCGACATTGCAGACGTAGAGCACGGGCTTGGAGCTCAGGAGCCCGAGCGAGGCGAAGAGCTTCTCCTCGTCGGGTTTGCGTTCGACGAGCCGGGCCGGCCGGCCGTCCCGAAGAAGCGGGAGGCAGCGATTGACGAGATCGAGAGTGTCCTTCGCTTCCTTGTCGTTGCCGCGCGCCTTCTTCTCGAGCGCGACCACGCGGCGCTCGAGGCTCTCGAGATCGGCGAGCATCAGTTCGGTCTCGATCGTCTCGATGTCGGCGACCGGGTCGATCGCACCCTCGACATGGGTGATGTCGGAATCCTCGAAGCAGCGGACCACGTGGGCGATGGCATCGCATTCCCGGATGTTCGCCAGAAACTGGTTCCCGAGTCCCTCGCCCTTGGAGGCCCCGCGCACGAGTCCGGCGATGTCGACGAAGGTCAGCCGCGTCGGGATGATCTCCTTGGATCCTGCGATCCCGGCGAGCGTGTCGAGGCGCGGATCAGGGACCGCAACGTCGCCGACATTCGGCTCGATGGTGCAAAAGGGATAGTTCGCGGCCTGCGCGGCTGCGGTCTGCGTCAGCGCGTTGAAAAGCGTCGACTTGCCGACATTCGGCAATCCGACGATGCCGCATTTAAAACCCATGATGTGCTCAGTGCTGTTGTGGAGCTTGGGGCGCCAAGCTCGGAATGGGCAGGTACGGCACGGCGGTCAACCCGGATCGCCGTCCGATTCCGTCGCGAGATGCACCTTGTTCTGGAAGCTCGCGTCGTCGCCCTTGGCGAGCAGCGCGGCATTGTCGGCGCAGGCTCGCACAACATCCTCCACCCAGCCCCGCTCAGCCTTCGCGAAGTCGTTCAGCACGTAGCCGTGGACTAAATCCTTGTCGCCGGGATGGCCAATCCCAAGCCGCACGCGCTTGTAGTCGTTGCCGCAGAGCGCCGTGATCGAACGCAGCCCGTTATGCCCGGCGTTGCCGCCCCCGACCTTCACGCGAACCTTCGCCGGGGCGAGGTCGAGCTCGTCATGGAAGACGACGAGATCGGGCAGGCCGAGCTTGAAGAAGCGAAGCGCCTCGGCGACCGAGCGGCCGGACTCGTTCATGAAGGTCTCGGGCTTGAGCAGCAGGACCTTCTCGCCGCCGACAACAGCATCCGTAGCCTGGCCCTGGAAGCGTCGGCGCCAGGGCTGCGCAGCGTGGACGCGCGCGATCTCGTCCACGACCATGAACCCGATATTGTGACGATTGCCCGCGTAGCGGGAGCCCGGATTGCCGAGCCCGACGAAGAGGCGCATTTCGCTCCCGCCCGAGCCCTCCAGAGAAGCGGATCAGGCGCCCGCGAGGAGCGCCCCGGATCAGCTCGCGGCCGGAGCCTCTTCGGCCGGGGCCGTGTCGTCCTTGAAGCCGGCCGGAACCGCGATCGTGGCGAGCGTGAAGTCGCGATCGATCACCGGACGGGCACCGGCGGGTAGCTGAACCGCCGAGATGTGCAGCGAGTCGTTGATGTCGAGGCCGGCGAGGCTTGCGTCGATGGCGTCCGGGATCTGGTCGCTCGGGACGATCAGCTCGACCGTGTGACGCACGACGTTCAGCGTGCCGCCGCGCTTGAGGCCCTGGCACTGATCCTGGCCAACGAAGTGGACGGGCACCTCGACGGTGATGGTCTGGCCTTCGGCGAGACGCATGAAATCAACGTGAAGGGGGAAGTCCTTCACCGGATCGAGCTGGTAATCGCGCGGGATGACGCGGGTGCGATTGCCCGCAACGTCGAGCTCGAAAATCGTCGTCAAGAAATGCCCGGCGAAAATCAGCTGGCGCATCTCGTTCGAGTCGAGCGCGATCGAGACCGCATCCGCGCCGCCGCCATAGATCACGGCCGGCACGCGGCCCTGGCGCCGCTCTTCCCGGGCGCCGCCCTTGCCCGAACGCTCACGGGCAACGGCCTTCAGCTCTCTCACCGCACTCATCGGTTCTCTCCGAAACATCGAAGGCCGCCATTGCGAGGCGGCCTCTCCTCAGCGGGACCCGAACCGGCCGGACTCACCGCGAGCGCTAGCAGGGCTTTAGCCAACCCCGGCGCAGGCCCGCCATATAGCCGCAAGGACTCCGGCGCGCAACCGCCGACGGGTCCTATTTGCGCTCTCCGGAACACAAAAGAAAACGGCGCGGGCCGGAGCCCGCGCCGTCAAGACCGTTGTCGACGAGACGATCAGTACTTCCGCATGAGCGGCGGGTGCTCGTAGGCGGGCAGGTCCGCGAAGGTCCAGCGGAAGCCGACCTTGAAGTCATGCGAGTCGATGTTCCGGAACCGGGTCGCAGGCGTGGTCGTACCGTCGAACCCGACGAGCGTCCCGGTACGGGCGTTGCCCATGTTCAGATACCGATAGGCGAACTCGATCGAGAAGTTCGGCGACACGGCATAGGCGACACCGGCATGGGCCGCCCAGGCGAAGTTCGTCTGGGACTGATCGCGTGCCGTCGCAAGACCATTTCCGAGGAACGGCCCGAGCGGAGCAGGCCCCCCGGCGAAGGCGAGGCCACGATCCGTGTAGTCGTGGATCGTCACGTCGGCGACGCCGACGCCACCGCCGATGAAGGGAGTGAAGCCGTACCAGGTGCCGAGGTCAAAGTAGATGTTCGCCAAGCCGACGATTTCCGACTTGCTGGCCGTTACATCGTTGGTGCCGAAGAAGAAGCCGGGCGTCGTGACCGTGTCTGCTCCGTGGAAGTTCGAACGGCCGCGATACTCGCCGGTGAGATCGGCGCGGAGCCACTCGTTGAACTTGTAGCCGACGCCAGCGCCGCCGAACGGGGCAGCGTCGAAGCCCTTCTGGGTGGTGTTGAGCGTGGTTCCGGCAGCGATGACCGGATTGGTGATCCGTTCAACGCTCTGGTTGCTGAAGCCGATGTCGCCGCGCAGGTACCAGCCGCCGGCAAAGCCGGCCGGTGCCTCGAAAGGCTCGGGCATCGGAGGAGGCGGAAGGAGATCAGCAGCCTGCGCCGTCATGGATGACGCCGCAACCGCCAGAAATCCCGCCACGGAGGCGTAGAGTTTCAAGCTGCCCATGACAGGGTCCCTTCGTTCGTGGCGGCCATCTGGACGGACCGCTTCCGTTGACGAGGTCACCTTGTCAGCGATGAGTTAAGGGCGACTTAACCTTACGATTTAAGCATACTGGCTGATTACCGCGGCGCGGATAGTTGCAGTTCTACAACGCTGCACTTTGCCGAGGTGAGAGCGAGCGGGCGAATGGCGGAAGCGGTCGAGCGGCGCATCTCCGAAAGCGCAGAAGAGACGAAGGAGGCGGCGCAGCACACGGCCACCGCTGCGCAGCAGACGAAAGACAGCGCCGACCGGCGCACGGAGCTCGCGGCCGATCGGACGGTCTTCGCTGCGGAGCGGACCTATGCCGCCTGGGTCAGAACAGGCTTGGCTGCGCTCGCGAGTGGCATCGGCGCGAAAAAGCTGCTCGGCGGCATCGTGCCTGAATGGCTTATCGTCGCCACCGGGACGATCCTGGTCCTGTTCAGCGCGTTCTGCTTCCTGGCCGGCGTATGGCGCCAGGTCTTCACGGGCGCACCGCCCCCTGACCCGGACGTGCGCCGGCTGCCCCCGGCCCTCCTCATCATCGTGAACGGCTTTCTGGCGCTTGTTGCGGTTGCCGCGCTCCTGGGCGTCTGGTTCGGACAGACAGGCGGCTGATCAGGCCGCGGCGCGCGAGATCGCGTCTACGACGTCGTCGACCACTTCGGTCACGAGGGCCCGGTCGTCCCCCTCCCCCATGACCCGGATGACGGGTTCGGTGCCGGACGGCCGAATGACGAGCCGGCCGCCCTCCCCGAGCCGCAGCCGTCCAGCCTCGATCACGGTCGTGACGGCTTCGCTCTTCAGAGGGTGGCCGCCCTTTGTCCGCACGTTCTTCAGGATCTGCGGCAGCGGCTCGAAGCAGTGGCACACCTCCGAGACCGGCTTGTCGAGGCGCTTGACGACGGAGAGGAGCTGCAACGCGGCGATCAGGCCGTCGCCTGTCGTCATGTAATCCGACAGGATGATGTGGCCGGATTGCTCGCCGCCGAGGTTGTAGCCGTGCTCGCGCATGTGCTCGAGCACGTACCGGTCGCCGACGGCGGTGCGCACGAGGTTCAAGCCGAGCCCGCCGAGATACCGCTCGAGGCCGAGATTGGACATGATCGTTGCAACGACGCCCGGCTGCGACAGGCGCCCATCCTCGCGCCAGCTCTTCGCCACGACGGCCATGAGCTGGTCACCGTCGACCACCTGGCCCTTCTCGTCGATGATCAGGACGCGATCCGCATCGCCGTCGAGTGCGATCCCGATATCCGCGCGGAGCTCGCGCACCTTGCGGACGAGCGCCTCGGGCGCGGTGGAGCCGACATCGCGGTTGATGTTGAAGCCGTCCGGCTCCACGCCAATGGCGATCACCTCCGCGCCGAGTTCCCAGAGCGTCTCCGGGGCGACCTTGTACGCCGCGCCGTTGGCGCAATCGACCACGACCCGGAGTCCTTCGAGGTCTAGCTGGCGCGGGAGCGTGCGCTTCGCGAACTCGATATAGCGCGCATGGACGCTCTCGATGCGCTTCGCGCGCCCGAGCGCCTCGGACTTCGCCAAACGGAGCGACAGATTCGAGTCCATCAGGGCCTCGATGTCGCTCTCCGTCTCGTCGGAGAGCTTGAACCCGTCCGGCCCGAAGATCTTGATGCCATTGTCCTCGTAGGGGTTATGCGAGGCCGAGATCATCACCCCGAGATCGCAGCGCATCGATCGCGTCAGCATCGCAACAGCGGGCGTTGGCATCGGGCCGAGGAGGAGCACGTCGATGCCGACGGACGTGAAGCCTGCTTGGAGCGCGGATTCGATCATGTAGCCGGACAAACGGGTGTCCTTGCCGATGACGACCCGGTGCCGGTAGTCGCCGCGCTGGAACATCAGCCCGGCTGCCTGGCCGACCTTCAGGGCGAGTTCGGGCGTGATCACACCGTTGGCGCGGCCTCGAACGCCGTCGGTTCCGAAATACTTGCGCGACATCTGCTTCCCCGTCCTGGGCAGCCCGTTGCGCTTCAGAATGGCGACATTCGGGCGGCGACAACCGGCAGCCTAGCAGAGAGCGGTTGAAGGATGGTGAGTCGTCTGGCGCTCCGGACCCGCGTCTCCGGAAGGGCTGCCGCGCCTAGCACCGGCGCGGCACCCAGCTCATATCTGAGCCCATCGACCATGCGTGCCCAATCCGGCGCGCGACACCCAGCTCTCGGGAACGCTCATGACGCCATTATCGATCCTCGAACTCGTGCGGGTCACCGAGGAGACCGACGCGCGTGGGGCCCTCCTCAACGCGCGTGACCTCGCGGCCCATGCGGAGCGCTGGGGTTATCGGCGCATCTGGGTCGCCGAGCATCACAACATGATCGGAATCGCGAGCGCCGCGACCTCCGTCGTCCTCGGCCACATCGCGGCGGGCACGAGCACGATCCGCATCGGAGCGGGCGGCATCATGCTGCCGAACCATGCGCCCTACGTGATTGCGGAGCAGTTCGGAACGCTGGCACAGCTCTTTCCGGGCCGCGTCGATCTCGGGCTCGGGCGTGCCCCGGGGACGGACCAGATGACGCTCCGCGCCTTGCGCCGCACTCCCGAGGCCGCGGAGCACTTTCCGCAGGATGTGCTCGAGTTGCAGGCGCTGCTTGCCCCGGCGGGTCCCGGGCAGCGCATTCAAGCCGTGCCGGCAGCTGGAACGAACGTGCCGCTTTGGATCCTGGGCTCGAGCCACTTCGGCGCGATGCTAGCGGCTGAACTCGGGCTGCCCTACGCCTTCGCATCGCACTTCGCCCCGGAATTGCTGCTCCAGGCGCTGGGGATCTACCGCGCGCGGTTTAAGCCGTCCGAGCAGCTCGACCGGCCCTACGCGATGGTCGGGGTGAACGTGATCGCGGCCGAAACCGATGCGGAAGCCCGGCGCCTCGCGACCACGCAGCAGATGTCTTTCACGAACATGTTTCGCGGGACGCGAGGCTTGAGCCAGCCACCGATCGACGACATCGAGACCTATTGGTCCGCGGCCGAGAAGGCGCAGGTGATGGGCATGCTCGCCCGGTCGGTCGTCGGCTCGCCGGCCACCGTGCGGGCCGGGCTCGACGCGCTCATCGCCGAGACCAGCGCGGACGAGTTGATGATCGTGACGGACGTCTACGATCATGCCTCACGGCTGCGCTCAATCGAGCTGATCGCCGAAGCTGCCGGGATCAACCCTCCCAGGGCGTCATCGTCGGTTCGGGCGGCCTGAACACCAGATATCCCCAGAGACGAAGAAGCCCGCCAGAGGCGGGCTTCTTTTGCTAGGGACGTCAGGCCTGGGGCTGGGGCTCAAGCCCGCCCGATTCTCCACGCGGCCGGTTACGGCCGGCCTGAGGAACCGGAGAGCCGCGGGAGGGCGCCGGCGGCTCGCCGATGTCGCGAACCGGCGGCTTGCCGTCGAGCAGGTCCTTGATTTCCTCGCCGGAGAGCGTCTCGTATTCGAGCAGCCCGCGGGCGAGCGTCTCGAGGTCCTCTGCCCGCTCCGTCAGGATCCGGCGCGCATCCTCAAGCCCCGTTTCAACGAGACGGCGGACCTCCGAGTCGATCTTCTGGGCCGTCGATTCAGAGATGTTCTGCTGGCGGCCCATCGACATGCCGAGGAAGACCTCTTCCTGGTTCTCCCCGTAAGCGACAGTGCCGAGCTCGGGCGAGAAGCCCCAGCGGGTCACCATCATGCGGGCAAGGCGTGTCGCCTGCTCGATATCCGATTGCGCACCCGACGTGACCTTATCGTGCCCGAAGGTCATCTCCTCGGCGATGCGGCCGCCCATCATGATGGCGAGACGCGAGGTCATCTGCTCGAAGGACATCGACAGCTTGTCCCGCTCGGGCAGCTGCATGACCATGCCGAGCGCGCGCCCGCGCGGAATGATGGTCGCCTTGTGCACAGGGTCAGTGGCCGGGACGTTGAAGGCCACGATGGCATGGCCCGCCTCGTGATAGGCGGTGAGCCGCTTCTCGTCGTCCGTCATGACGAGGGTGCGCCGCTCGGCGCCCATCATCACCTTGTCCTTGGCATCCTCGAACTCGTGCATCGTGACGATGCGCTTGCCGCGCCGTGCGGCGAGCAGGGCCGACTCATTCACGAGGTTCATCAGGTCCGCACCCGAGAAGCCCGGGGTGCCGCGCGCGATCGTACGCAGGTCGACATCCGGGGCGAGCGGGACCTTGCGGACGTGGACGCGGAGAATCTTCTCGCGCCCGACCACGTCCGGGTTCGGAACGACGATCTGGCGATCGAAGCGACCCGGACGAAGTAGCGCGGGATCAAGCACGTCGGGCCGGTTCGTCGCCGCGATGATGATGATGCCCTCGTTCGCCTCGAAGCCGTCCATCTCCACGAGGAGCTGGTTCAGCGTTTGCTCGCGCTCGTCGTTGCCGCCGCCGAGGCCAGCGCCACGATGCCGGCCGACGGCATCGATCTCGTCGATGAAGATGATGCAGGGCGCGTTCTTCTTCGCCTGGTCGAACATGTCGCGCACGCGGCTCGCGCCGACGCCGACGAACATCTCGACGAAGTCCGAGCCCGAGATCGTGAAGAACGGCACATTCGCCTCGCCCGCGACAGCGCGCGCAATCAGCGTCTTACCGGTGCCGGGCGGGCCCACGAGCAGGCAGCCGCGCGGAATGCGGCCGCCGAGCCGCTGGAATTTCTGCGGGTCGCGCAGGAACTCGACGATCTCCTGCAGGTCGTCCTTCGCCTCGTCGACGCCCGCGACGTCCTCAAAGGTCACGCGGCCATGCGCTTCTGTCAGAAGCTTCGCCTTGGACTTGCCGAAGCCCATGGCGCGGCCCGCGCCGGACTGCATCTGCCGGGACAGAAAGATCCAGGCACCGATGAAGACGAGGATGGGCAACCAGTTAACGAGAAGCGCGATGAACCAGGGCGTGGAATCGCCCGCCGGACGCGCGGTGATCTGGACGTTCTTCTGCGACAGCTTGTCGACCAGGAGGGGCACGGAAGGCGCGTAGGTCGTGAAGGTCCGCCCATCCGTATAGGTGCCGGAAACCTCCTGGCCGGAGATCACGACGTTCGAGATGCGGCCGTTATCGGCGTCGTTCAGAAGCTGGCTGTACGCGATGTCCGCGCCGCCACCTCGATTACCGGGGTTCTGGAACAGCGTGACGAGCGCCAGGACCAGAAGAAAAATAATCACCCACAGGGCGAAGTTGCGGAAATTCGGATTCATCTCAGCGGGCGGTCCCCGAGACGGATGGCGAGCGCGCGCAGCCGTCTCTCCGCGGTAATCTAGGCACGCCCGGGTTCGCTGCCAAGTGAAGGCGGGTCCGAGACACCGATCGGGGTTACCGGATCGCTCTTGCCGCGACGCCGCACCCCCTCCGGGGCGATGGTGAGCCGTCCCTTGCCGTCGAGGCTGAGGAGGAAGCCCGCAAGCGTGCGGCGGGCCGCCCTCCGCCGGCCGTTAGCCGAAAGCAGCCCATCCAGGCACTCCTCGAGCCGCTCGAGCCGAAGATGGCCGTCTTCTCCGGCGGTGGTTGGGCTTCCTGCCAAGTTGAGGGCCTTCCTGAGGACCCGGAGCGCGATCTCCAGGGGTTGGGTGGCGAGCAATGCCAAATCGAGGATGACGACCTCGGCCTGCGCGTTCGCGGCTCGCGCAAACACGGCTTCGCTCACCCGGTCCAGAGCTTCGTCGGCGCGCGCGAGGCGGCCGGCGAGGCGGCCGAGGCGTTCCGCGTGGAGCCCCTCGGCGGCGAGGACTGGCATGATGCTGTCCCGCCAGCGGGCCCGGGCGAAGCGCGGCTCGCGGTTCGACGGATCCTCGATATAGCGCCAGCCATGAAGCCGGCAGGTCGCGATCAGGCGGGCCTTCGGCACATGGAGGAAAGGCCGCACGTGACGGACGCTCTGCCGGTCCACCTCCCTGCGCATCCCGGCCAGACCCGAGAGGCCGGAGCCCGCCGCGAGGCGCATTAAGAGGGTCTCGGCCTGGTCGTCGAGCGTATGCGCGGTCACGAGATGGGTGGCGCCGATCTCACGCGCATGGGCGAGGAGCAGCCGGTACCGGGCACGCCGAGCAGCTTCCTGCGAGACCCCGGACCCTTTCCCGCCGGTCCAGGTCAGGATCGCATGCGGCAGCCCGAGGCTGCGCGAGAACGTGGCAACCTGCTCGGCTTCGTTCCGGGCGTCAGCTCGAAGGCCGTGATCTACGGTGGCAGCATAGAGTTGTTGCGGAGGACCGCTCGCGCGGGCCCATTCGGCCAGGGCGCCCAGGAGCGCGGTGGAATCCGGCCCGCCGGATACGGCGACGAGGACGCCGTTGGCGCGTCCTAGTCCTGCGAAGGCTGCGGCGAGTTCGGCCTCGCCGAGAGGCGCATCGGGGTCGCGCGGGGCGCGGCGGCTCACGCCGGGCAGCGAGCCTTTTTCTGCTCGCGGTCGACGGCCTGCTTCACGCTCGAGGAGGCCTGCGGATATTTCCGCTCGACCTCGGCCAGGGTTGCGCAGGCCTGGTCCTTGGCGCCGAGCGCCGAGAGCGAAACGCCGAGCTTCAGCAGCGCATCGGGCGCCTTGCTCGAACGGGTGTACTCCGTAGAGACCTTCAGGAACTGCTCGGCTGCGTCGCGTGGCTTGTTGCGCTGGAGGTAGCTCTCGCCGAGCCAGTAGGTCGCATCAGCGGCGAGGCGGTCGCGACCATGCGCGGCCAGGAAGCGGCGCAGTGCGCTCTCGGCCTGATCCCACTGCTTCTGCGTCACGTAGGAGTACGCGACGTCGTATTCGGAGCGGGCATCGTTGCCGGCGGCAGCGGGCAGGCTCGCGGTCGAACGCGGCGCGGACGCGGCGGGGTTCATGCCTTCCACCGCCGGGTTCATGCCCGCAACCGGTGCCCGCGGGGCGGCGCCTCTCGCGGCCGCACCGAGATCGAGCGGCGCCGCGACCGGGGCACCTTCCGTGAACGCCGTGTCCTCGCCACCGCCGCGCCTCCGAGCGGGGGCTGAGTCGGCCACTGGCGGAGAGGTGCTTGCCATGCCGAGCGGACGCGGAGCGCCCGGCGCATCAGGCTCTGCATCCGGATCAAAGGCATCGCTGCGCCGGTCCGGGCGGGCGGCCGGCGTCCGCGGCGCAGTTGAGGGCTGAGTGGTCGCGGGCGACGCGGAACGTCCACCGCCCGAGCGCTCCTGGAACCGGTACTCGACGTCCTCCTGGAACTTGCGAAGCTGGTCCTTCTGCTGCCGGTTCTCGAATTGCAGCTGCTCGATCTGACCGGACATCTGGCGAACCTGCCCCTCCAGGCGGTTCAGCCGGACCACGAGCTCGGCTGCGTCCTGCGCAGCTGCCGGGCCGGGGAGCCAGACTGCCGAGAGCGCGGCGCCGAGCGCCAGCACGACGAAGCGGGCCATGTGAAATCCTCTCAGGTTACCCTCGCCTAGCATGGCCGGCCCGGCGAGGCCAAAGCGGCGCGGCGTTGAACCGCGCCAGCTCGGAGCCGGTTACGACTCGCCGCCGCCGCTGCCGATCACCGTCACGGCGCGCCGGTTCTGGGACCAGCAGGAGATGTCGTTGCAGACCGCGACCGGGCGCTCCTTGCCGTAGGAGACCGTCCGCATGCGCGATGACGGGAGCCCGCGCGAGGCGAGGTAGTCGCGAACGGTCTGCGCGCGGCGCGCGCTGAGCGAGAAATTGTACTCGCGCGTGCCGCGCTCATCCGCATGACCTTCGATCAGGAAGGAATGGCGCGGATACCGCTGCAGCCACTGCGCCTGACGGTCGAGCGTCGCCGTCGCGGTCGCGGTCAGATCGGATGAGTCGGACTCGAAGAAGACGCGGTCGCCGACATTGACGACGAAGTCACGCGCCGAACCCGGCGTCGCGACACCTCCCGCACCAAAGCCGCCGGCACCCCCTGCCCCGCCTGCACCACCCGCTCCGTCCGCGAGTTGGTCGGGGGTGGATGAGCAGGCGGCAATCGACAAGGCGGCCGTCAGCGCGGCGGCGAGCTTGAGGGCGGTTGCGCCCCGAGCGAGGGACGACAGCGACATATTCGGGAACTCCTTCACGCAACCCTGGATGCATTCAGGGCTAGTCGCGAGGTGTTAAGGACAGGTTCCGTCAACCTTGACGGAGTGTTGCCGGACCGGCGCGGCGGGCGCACCGAATCCGAAAGGTCTCGTCAGGGTTAATGCTGTCTGAATTTGGGCGAGAGCACGCACACGTCGGAGCGTACGGTCATCGCCCTTCGCCGAGAAGCGGCGACCAGGTCGGGTCCGACGCGTAGGATGGCGTCGGCACCGGCACCTCCACCTTCCCCGTGATGTCGATCATGTAGAGCTTGCCACCGGACTGGCCGCCCGGATCGCGGAAGAGCACGATGTACTGGCCGTTCGGCGCCCAGGACGGCCCCTCGTTATGGAAGCCCTCCGTCAGGATCCGCTCGCCCGAGCCGTCCGGCTTCATGACGCCGATCGCGAAGCCGTTGGCGCTCTGCTTGGTGAAGGCAATGAGGTCGCCCCGAGGCGACCAGGCCGGCTGGGAATAGGCGCCCTGGCCGAACGAGATGCGGCGCGGGTTCGATCCATCCGGAGCCATGACGTAGATCTGCTGCTTTCCGCCCCGGTCAGACTCAAAGACGATCTGCGACCCATCCGGCGAGTAGGATGCCGAGGTGTCGATCGCGTTCGTGCTGGTCAGCCGGGTTGATTGCTTCGACCCTAGATCGAACCCGTAAACGTTCGAGTTCCCGCCGTCCTGGAGGCTGATCAGGAGTCGGCGACCGTCCGGGGCGAAGCGCGGGCTGGCGCTCATCTCCGGGAAGTTGCCGACGACCTGCCGCGTGCCGGTCTCGAGATTGATCACCTGCACCCGTGGCTGCTGCCCCGACGTTTGGGACATGAAGGCGATATCCTGGGTCACCGGCGAGTAGCGCGGTGCCACGACCAGCGCATCACCCTGCGTCAGGTAGCGCACGTTGCCGCCGTCCTGGTCCATGACGGCGAGGCGCTTGCGCCGGTTCTCCTTCGGGCCGGACTCGTCCACGAAGGCGATACGAGTATCGAAGAAGCCGCCGACGCCCGTGATCTTCGAATAGACCGAGTCCGAGATGATGTGGCCGACACGACGCCAGCTCGCCGAATCTGTCGTGTATTGCTGGCCTTGGACCTGCTGCCCCGAGACGAGATCCCAAAGCCGGAACTCGGCCTTGACCCGGCCGGAGCCGTCACGCGTCACGCGGCCGGTCACGAGCCCCTGCGCACCAGTGTTCTTCCACGCCCCGAATTGGGGGGCGGCATCGAAGGCCGGCCGTTCCGGAAATTTCCCCTTGTCCAGGACCTGGAAATAGCCCGAGCGGGTCAGGTTGTTTGCGATGATCCCGCTGATGCGCGACCCGAGATCGCCCTCGCCGGAGAAGTCCGCGATCGCGATCGGGATCGGCTGGAAGTTCCCGCGCCGGACGTCGATGACGAGTTCGGCCCGGGCCGGCGTCACAAGGGCGGGGGTGGCGGCCGTGAGCGCGGCGGCCGAAGCGAGGAAGTGGCGGCGGCTGAGATGGGTCATGGCGTCCAGTGCTTTGCGCCGCTGTATCGAAACGGCGTCATCACCGGGCTGTCCCGGTGACCCCGATCCGGAGAGCGCGGCGCCTCTCGCATCGGGGTGGCCGGGACAAGCCCGGCCATGACCCTGAACGGCTATCCCACCTGACGCGGATCGAAGTTGACGACGAGATCGCGCCAGTCATTGTAGAAGGGCACGAACTGGGCAGGGATCTTGAGCGGCGCGCAGCGGCGCGTCGCGCGGGTCGCGCTGTCGGCGACCGTCCGGAAGAGCGGGTCACCCGAGCCGTTCATCACGACAGGCTCCGCTGCAAGCGAACCGTCCTGGTTCAGCTTCACGCGCACGGTCGGCACAGGCGGCTTGTCTGCCGATTGCGCCGCGATCGGCACCTGCCAGCAGCGGTGCAGCTGCTCCGACAGGAGGCCGATGAGCTGGTCGCGCTGGCTCGGGTTGAGCCGCTGCGAGGCTCCGGTCGCGGTGCCGAGCGAGGCCGTCTTCTGCACGTCGCGGCCGGTGGCGCCGGAAGATTGCGACGGCTCCTTGGACGCAAGGAGCTGGCGAATGTCGCCCGGGCTGAACTTGTCGGCCGCCTCGGCCTGCTTGCGCGCTTTCGCCTCAGCATCTGCCTTGGCCTTCGCCTGTGCGAGTGCCTTGGCCTTCGCATCGGCCGCAGCCTTGGCCTTCGCATCCGCGAGCTCCTTGCGCTCAGCCTCTGCCTCGGCCTTCTCGCGCGCCTCGGCTTCCGCGATCGCCTTCATCTTGGCATCGAGCTCGGCCTTCGCCTTGGCTTCGGCAACCTGCTTCCGATGCTCCGCCTCGGCCTTCGCCTTGGCATCGGCCTCCGCCTTCGCTTTGGCCTCAGCGATCTGCTTGCGATGCTCTGCGTCCGCCTTGGCCTTCGCGGCCTCGACGCGGGCCTTCTCGAGCGCCTCTGCTTCCTGCCGCTCCGCGAGCTTCTCGGCTTCCGCCGCCTTGGCCTCTGCGGCGGCTTTCGCGGCAGCAGCGGCCTTCTGCGCCTCGACCTTCGGGTCGGGCTTCGGCGGTTCTGGACGGGCGGGCGGAGCGGGTGCGGGTTCGGGCTTCGCCTCGGCAACCCGCTTCGGCGCGGGCGGAGGTGGCGGGGCTGCCGCGGCGGCCTCGGTATCCTCTTCCGCGACCTTCACCTCGGCCGGACGCTTCGGGGGCGCCGGCGCATCGACCTTCGCCTCTCCGGGGTCGCGCTCGACCCGCGTTTCCGCGACCCGATCGGCCCGCGGCTTCGGATCGGGCAGGGGCTTCGCGGCCTGGCGCTCGCCTTTCGTCATCTCGGACAGTTGGTTGTCCGTGATGACCTCGACCGGGATGCCCTCCTCGGCGTCCGGGAGCTTGCTCGAGGACAGCCCGAACACCGCCGCGAGCAGGATCGCGCCATGTGCGGCGCCCGAGAGCCATGCCCCGGGCTCGGAACGGTTGAAGGTCAGACCCACGGAACGCTACGCACCCGGTCCGTCAGCGCTGATCCGGCTCGGTCACGAGCGCGACGCGCTTGAAGCCGCCGGAGGTCACGATGGCCATCACCTGCGCCACGCGGCCGTAATCGACCCTCTTGTCGCCGCGCACGAAGACGCGCTCCTCCTGGCCGTTCTTGGCCACTTGGCCGAGACGGGAGATGATCTCGCTGTCCTTCAGCTCGGTCTCGGCCAGGAAAACCTGACCCGTCTGGCGGATCGACAGCATGATCGGCTTCTGGTCGACATTGAGCTGCGCCGCCTTGGTCTGCGGCAGGTCCAGCGGGACACCGACGGTCATGAGCGGCGCTGCCACCATGAAGATGATGAGCAGAACAAGCATGACGTCGATAAACGGCGTCATGTTGATCTCGTTGATGACGCCTGCCCGGCGGCCGCGCCGGCGCCGACGTCCCCCGCCCCCGGCGGCTCCGGTCATAGCACCCATGGTCTCGCCCTCAGGCCGCCAGCGCCATGCGCTCGTCGATCTGCCGCGACAGGATCGCCGAGAACTCGTCTGCGAAGCCTTCGAGCCGGGCCTGCGCCTTCGAGACCTGCGCCTGGAGCTTATTGTAGGCGAGCACGGCCGGGATGGCGGCGAATAGGCCTATAGCGGTGGCGAAGAGCGCTTCGGCAATGCCGGGGGCGACGACCGCGAGGCTGGTGTTCTTGGAGGCCGCGATCGACGTGAAGGCGGTCATGATGCCCCACACGGTGCCGAACAGGCCGATATACGGCCCCGCCGAGCCGATGGACGCAAGGAAGACGAGCTTGGAATCGAGCCGCTCGACCTCGCGCTGGATGGTCACGTCCAGAACCTTGTCGATACGGGCGGAAAGGCTCTGCACCTGCCGACCGGAGCCCTCGAAGCTCCGCTTCCATTCACGCATCGCAGCAACGAAGATCGCCGGCAGTCCTGTGCCGGGCTGGTCCTTCAGCGAACGGTAGAGATCATCAAGCGACTGTCCGGACCAGAACACGTCCTCGAACTTGTCCATCTCGGCGCGCGTGCGACGGAAGAGCAGCGTCTTGTCGATGATGATCGCCCAGCACCAGACGGAGGCGGCAACGAGACCGATCATGACAAGCTTCACGACCGGCGAAGCGCTGAGGAATAGACCCCAGATGGACAGGTCGTGGGCGACGGGAATGGCGTCAGCCGGGTTCATTCTCGACAAGTCCTTATCAGCGGCGGACCGGCATACGGTCCTACCGTTCGTCGAAAGATCTCGGGCAGAGCGTCTCTCGGTGTGCCGAAAATCTGTCGAAAGTAAGAGCGCCTGCGTCCCCGAGGTTCGCAGATCCACTTAACACATTGGCAGGGTTAAGGCCGCGTTACCTTTGCCTGCTCGGTCCGGGCCATGATGCCGACAAGCGGCCCGAGGGGCATGAGGCCATCGCGGCGACCCAGTTCGGGCGAGTAGAGGCTTGATATCGAGCCGTCGAGGAACAGCGCGTCCCGGCAGCCGAGGGCGTCCCGGAACAGACGTGCGAATGCGCCGAAGCTCACCGGCCCATCGGAGATCGCGAAGACCACGCTTCGCCCCTCGCACACGCCGACCCCGTTGCGTAGCTTTTTGGACGGCCCGTCCTCGGTGATTTTTGGGTGGATGCGGCCGTTGATCACGAGCATGGGGCCGGACTGGGTGGCGAATTCGGCCTTGGGCTTGCGGCGGAGATACGCGCCGGTCTCCAGGACCGCCGCCCTCCCCTCCTCGACAAAGAAGATGCCGTTCGGCTTCAGGTGGAAATTTCCCTCGCCGCTTGCCGTGTTCGGCGGCTTCAGTTCGCGCCCGTTCTCGACATAGAGGCCGACCGGGGCGAGGGCGGGATCGTACATGCCGGCATTCATCGCCGCGAGGAGATTCGGGCCCGCCTCCGGGAGGAGCCGGCGGAAGCCGCCATACGGGTCGCCGTCCGACGCCTTCCAGAAGAATCGGATTGCGTGACGGCGGAGGTCGGCAGTGCAGACCGCGTAGCCCTGACCCTCATGGGACAGCGGGCGGCAGACAGGCTCTGCCGCCCGGGGCGAAGTGGCAGAGATGCCGGACGCAGCCAGCAGCGAGGCGAGCATCAGGCCGAGGACATGCCGCGGGCTCATCGCGAGCCACCCTGTAGCAACCGCCGGATCTCATCAGGCAGCCGCACCGGCTTGCCGCCTGCGAGCACCGCCACGTGGATCTCCGCCGTAAGCAGAACCGTCTCGTCCCGCAGGATGCGCTGGCCCATTCGTAGCGATGCCCCTCGAATCTCGGTTGTCTCGGTTTCGATCGCCAGGAGATCGTCCATTCGGGCTGGGCGCACGTATTCGATCGTCATCCGGCGGACCGCGAAGATGATGCCGCCCGGCTCCGCATGCAGGATTGACTGGTCCACTCCGGCGCTGCGGAGAAGCTCCGTCCGTCCCCGCTCCAGGAAACGCAGGTAGTTGGCGTGGTAGACGACGCCCGAGAAGTCAGTGTCTTCGTAATAAACCCGGACCGGGAGCCGGTGCGGCGCGCGTTCTTGCATCAGCGGGAACAAGCAGCCTTGATGCGCTCGGACAAGGCTGCCGCTGCAGCCGCCCACTCCTCCATGGCGGGCTGGAGGTTCACGTTCGCATCCTCGAGCCGTGAGATGGCCCGCTTCGTCTCCTCGTCGACCTTGCCGCGCAGCGAACTCAGGTCGATCTCGCGCGCGCCGCGGGCGAGCGCCTTGATGCTCTCGCCGGACGCGGTCAGCGCTGCCCGGTAGGTCGCGCATTCGATCGTGGACAGTTCCTGTGCGGGGGCCGCTGTCGGGAGGCAAAGGATGGCGAGAAGGAGAAGGCGCCGCATGGGATTGGCTCCGCAGGAGGACAGTGCCGGCGTGAACGCGCCAGCACCGGTCGGGCTCCCTAATCCTCTTCGGCAAACAGGCCGAATTGTGCCGCCGGGTCGCGGTTCGGCTCGGGGATCCCGAGATGCCGGAAGGCATGTGCTGTCAGAAGCCGGCCACGGGGCGTGCGCTGGACAAGGCCGCGCTGGATGAGAAAGGGCTCGATGATCTCCTCGATGGCGTCGCGCGGCTCCGAGAGCGCCGCCGCGATCGTTTCCACGCCAACCGGCCCGCCGCCATAGTTGGTGGCGATCATGGTCAGGTACTTGCGGTCCATCTGGTCGAGGCCGGCGGCGTCGACCTCGAGCAGGCGCAGCGACGCGTCCGCGATGTCGCGCGTGATCCTGTCCGCGCCCTCGACCAGCGCGAAGTCGCGCACGCGTCGCAGGAGGCGCCCCGCAATGCGGGGCGTCCCGCGCGAGCGCGCCGCGATCTCGCGCGCACCGTCCGGGGCGATTCCGATCCCAAGGACGCGCGCCGCGCGGGCCACAATGAGCTCGAGTTCGTCCACCTCGTAGAATTCTAGGCGGATCGGGATGCCGAACCGGTCCCGCAAAGGCGTAGTCAGAAGCCCTGCACGGGTTGTGGCGGCGACGAGCGTGAACTTGGGCAGGTCGATCTTGACCGAGCGGGCCGCGGGCCCCTCTCCGATCATCAGGTCGAGCTGGTAATCCTCCATGGCCGGATAGAGGATCTCCTCCACCGCCGGGTTCAACCGGTGAATCTCGTCGATGAAGAGGACGTCGCGTTCGTCAAGGTTCGTGAGCTGCGCTGCCAGGTCGCCTGCCTTCGCGATCACGGGGCCCGAGGTCGAGCGGAAATTCACGCCGAGTTCGCGGGCCACGATCTGCGCGAGCGTCGTCTTGCCGAGGCCTGGGGGGCCGACGAACAGCACATGGTCGAGCGCCTCGCCCCTGCCCTTGGCGGCCTCGATGAAGACTTGCAGGTTCTTGCGCGCGGCGCGCTGGCCGATGAACTCGGCGAGCGCGAGCGGACGGAGCGAGGCGTCGGGATCGTCGCCACGCCGCTCCGGGCTCATGAGGGTCTTTTTCGAGGGAACGGCCAAAGCTGCCCGGCTGCGATTCGGCGCCTCGGCGGCGCGATCCGGACCTAGCACAGCTTCGCCTGACGGTCAGAACCCGCGGATCAGTGCTTTTCAGGTGCGATCACCTGCACCCCCGAATCGATCGCGGCGGGTGGCGCAACGCGACCGTCCCGACGGTTGCGGGCGTTCGGGTCGATCCGCACGCTGTCCGTGGCGTCCGGGGCGGTCCTGCGCGGATCGGGCCGGGTCACGGTCGTCTCGGGCGAGGGCGTGTTCTCCCGAAGCGGCACCGCGCTCGGGCTCTGGGCCGCCGCAGGTGCGGCAGCCACGATGAGGGCGAAAGCGAGGAAGCATCTCGTCATAGCGAGTTCCCGAGGAGCAGCGGAACCGCCAATTGGGTGGTCCGCCCCGGCTTGATCAGACCCGAGGACCGGTCCCGAGCCCGCCCGTGAGCAGAAGGACGATCAGGACAATGAGGAGGATGCCCCCGAGCCCGATACCGTGGTTCCGATAGCGACCGCCGCCGACGAAGAACCCGCCGCCTCCGAACAGGAGGATGAGGATGATGAGAATGACGAGAAGGCTCATGGCGTGTCCGATCTGCCGAATGATGAGCCCGAACTACGTCTGCAAATGACCTTTGTTCCTGGAGCCTGTGCAATTCTGTCGCATTTGGTTAGCGGCCGATCGCGAGCTCCCTCAGCCCGAGCCGGATGAGGGCGGGAGCGGCGGCTTCCTCGCCGGCGCTCTTCAGCGCTGCCGCGACAGCAGCCGAGGCCTGCGCCTGCGCGTAGCCGAGATTGACGAGGGCCGAGACCGCGTCTGCCACGGCCGGAGGTGCGGAGCGATCCTCGACCGCGCCGGAGAGGCGCATCAGCACCGGATCGACCGCGCCGAAGACCGGCGCCTTGTCCTTCATCTCGGCCACGATGCGTGCGGCGAGCTTCGGCCCGACCCCAGGAGCGCGCGCGACCGCGGCCTTGTCGCCGGTCGCGACAGCTGTGGCGAGGCCGCCCGGATCCAGGGATGACAGGATTGCGAGCGCCACCTTGGCGCCCACGCCCTGGATGGTCTGCAGCAGCCGGAACCATTCCCGCTCTGCATCCGACTCGAAGCCGTAGAGCCGGATCATGTCCTCGCGGACATGGGTTTCAATGGACAGCACGGCCGCCTCGCCGGTGCTCGGCAGGCGCTGCAAGGTGCGCGACGAGCAATGGACGACGTAGCCGACCCCGTGCACGTCGATGATCGCGTGGTCCTCGCCGTAGCTGTCCACCACGCCTTTGAGCTTGCCGATCATGAGGCCATTCGGGCCAGCGTCCGCGCCCGCCTGTGATGTGCGTGCGTCACGGCTATGGCGAGCGCGTCGGCGGCGTCGGCCGATGCCGGATCCGCCTTCGGTAGCAGAACCTTCACCATGGCCTGGATCTGGCGCTTATCGGCATGCCCGGTCCCGACGACGGTCTTCTTCACGAGGTTTGCGGCGTATTCGGCAACCGGCAGACCGGCGAGGGCGGGGACGAGCAGCGCGACCGCCCGTGCATGGCCGAGCTTCAGGGTCGCCTGCGCATTGGTGTTGACGAAGGTCTCCTCGACCGCGACCTCGTCGGGGGCCTGGCCGCGTACGGTTGCGGTCAGCCCGTCGTGCAACTCGCGCAGCCGCTCCGCCAGCGATAGCTCCTCAGAGGAGGTGACGAGGCCTGATGCGACATAGGTGAGCCGCGTGCCCTCGACGCTCACGATCCCCCAGCCGGTCCGGCGAAGGCCCGGGTCGATGCCAAGGATGCGAATCGGAGGCTCGCGCATCCTCTCCGTCTAGCGAAGTCGCGTTACCGGATCACGCGACCCGTCGGCAGGTGAAGTCCTGCTGTGTTGTCCAGGTCTGGCCCGCGTCGGCGGAGACGGTGTTCCGCCACAGGAACCGGTCGGGCGCGATCTCGGAAAACACCCAGCGCATCGGCCGCTCATCCTCCGCGTCGCGTCCTTCGAGCACGATCTCGTCCCCGATCCCGCGCGCGATGAACAGGATCACCCCCCCCCGCATCGGACCGATCCAGGTCGAGCGCCAGGCGCCGAGCGCCGGATCGTAGAAGCGCATCGAGGAGCCGTACTCGTAGAGGTCGGTCCGGCTGCCCCGCTCGATCCGCGGGGGCACGATCCAGATGTCCTGGACCGCCCTCCCCTCCAGCACCCAGGCGAAATGCCATTCACCCTTCTCGCGCCGGACGGGCGAGCCGGCCTCGTACCAGGTTACATCAAGGTCCCAGCTCCCGACGAACTGGCCGAACAGCATCAGCTCGTCGTGATGGTCCGGATGCGGCCCGTGCGCGGCGAGCGCCTCGAAGGCGGCCGAGAGCACGCCCGCCACGGCTCAGCTCATCTTGGCCATGAGCCTCTCCGAGAGCTCGAAATTGCCGTACACGTTCTGGACGTCGTCGTGATCCTCGAGCGACTCGACGAGGCGGATCAGTTTCTCGCCAGCCTCGTCATCGACCGCGACGGCGTTCTGCGGCTTCCAGGTCAGGGCCGATTTGCGCGGCTCTCCAAACTTCGCCTCGAGGGCCCTCGTGACCTCTGCCAAGGCGCTCTGCTCACAATAAACTGTATGCCCGTTTTCGTCGGATTCGACGTCCTCCGCGCCGGCCTCGATCGCGGCTTCCAGCATGGCGTCCGGATCGCCAGCCTTGGCGTCGAATTCGACCACGCCGACATGGTCGAACATGAAGGCGACCGCGCCGGTCTCGGCGAGGTTGCCGCCCGCTTTCGTGAACACGGAGCGAATGTCCGAGGCGGTCCGATTGCGGTTGTCGGTCATAGCCTCGACGATGACGGCAGCGCCGCCCGGCCCGTATCCCTCGTAGCGAATCTCGTCGTAGTTCTCGGCGTCGCCGCCCTGGCTCTTCTTGATGGCGCGCTCGATGTTGTCCTTGGGCATGTTCTCGGCACGCGCCGCCAAGATCGCGGCCCTCAGCCGCGGATTAAAGTTCGGATCCGGCATGCCCATCTTGGCTGCCACCGTGATCTCGCGCGCGAGCTTGGAAAACATCTTGGAGCGCACCGCATCGACGCGCCCCTTGCGGTGCATGATGTTCTTGAACTGGGAATGGCCTGCCATGGCTCACCTGTCTGGTCCCGGCGCCGCGACGTCCCGTATGCGCCTGGGGAAATGCTGACCGGGAATTAGGAGAGCTTGCGCCGTTTGTCATCCGAGCGGCACAGAGGTCGGCGACGCGACGAGGGGAGGACGTGGATGCTGAGGCTCGACGAAAAGGTCGCGGTCGTGACCGGATGCGGATCGAGCGGCCCGGGGTGGGGCAACGGCAAGGCGATCGCGACCCTCCTGGCGCGTCAGGGAGCGACGGTCGTCGGCACCGACCGAAGCGCGGCAGCCGCCGAGGAGACCCGCCGCCTCATTGCTGAGGAAGGCAACTGCTGTGAGGTCGTCGTGTCGGACGCGACCTCGCCCGAGGATGTCGAGACATTCATCACTGAGACGGCCGAGCGTCACGGCCGCATCGATATCCTGGTCAACAATGTCGGCCAATCCGAACCCGGCGGCCCGGTCGAGATGGCGCTCGAGACCTGGGAGGCTCAGTTCCAGCTGAACGTCACGACGGCCTTTCTCACCTGCAAGCACGCCATCCCGATCATGGAACGGCAGGGCGGCGGGGCGATCGTGAACGTCTCGTCCGTGGCGGCTCTGCGATATATCGGCAAGCCGCAGGTCGGGTATTCGGCAGCTAAGGCGGCGCTGGTCCAGTTCACCCGCACGACGGCGATCATTCACGCGCCCACAGGTATTCGAATGAACTGCGTCGTGCCCGGCCTCATGCACACGCCGCTCGTGGAACGGCTCGCCGAGAAATATGCGGCCGGGGACTACCAGGGCTTCGTCGAGAAGCGCCACCGCCAGGTGCCGATCGGCCGCATGGGCGACGCCTGGGACGTCGCCAACGCCGTGCTGTTCCTGGTCTCGGACGAGGCTCGCTATGTAACCGCGACCGAGCTCGTCGTTGATGGAGGCATCACGGCCGCCACTCGGTAGCGCGCGGCCTCAGCGCTTTCGCACGTCCCGCTCGATCAGATCGGTGATGCTGACAGATCCGGAGCGCGGCCTGGTTTCCAGCATGGCCAGCTTGATCGGCTTCGCCGCCGCCCCTTGCTTGAGCCCCGCGACCTGAGTCGGCCGGGATTTCTCATGGGACGACTTCGCCAGGACCGAGGCGATCTGAGCCGGGTTGAAGGTGGCTGGCCGTTTGCCCGGCGCGGCCGATGCAGTCTGGACCGGTTGGGTCGGCTTTGCCGGAGCACGCGTGGCGAGCACCACCGGCTCGGGCTGCGGCGCCGGCCTCCGCGCGACGACCGGCTCAGCCCGTGGGGCCCGTGCCGGCGTCGCATCCGCCACCATGACCGGCTCCGAGCGCTCAGCCGGAGTGCCGAGGTTCCGTGCGAAGGAATTGGCCGACGGCCAGGCGGGCGCGCCGGGCTGTGGATAGCGCTTATCGTAGAAGATGTTGCCGCCCGCGAGCGTCACATACTTCATGTTGCGATAGGGGAAACTGTAGCCGGCCGTGTGGAAGAACATGGCGCCGCTGACACCCGCATGGCGCTCGCCCGCGAGCACCGCGTCCGCTGCCCGCTCGGCGCGCGCCCAGGAGGAGTGGCGCTTGTTGACGTGGTTCGTCAGCGCACCTTGCGCGAACTGGTTCTGCTGCCCGACGACGCCGCAGACGCTCTTTGGGTATTTGGGCGATTGCAGGCGGTTCATGACCACCGTGCCGACCGCTAGCATGCCGTCGTCGCTGGAGCGGTTCGACTCGAAATACATGACGCGGGCCATGCATTCGCGGTCGCTGAGTTGGGACGTCGAACTGAAACCGCCCGGATTGTGACCGCAGGCGCCGAGGGTCAGCGCCGTGAGAACAAGCGCCAGAACGGCGGGGATACGCGGATACTTCGCCAAGCCGGATACTCCGTACGCAACCCCCGGCACACACACGCCGGAGGCAAACTGGCCGGCGCCGCGGGAGCTGTGCTCTCGCGACATCGAAGCTTAAAAAGCCGCGCACTCGCTTAAGAAATCGCTACCCCTCGGCCCGCACGGGATGCGGCGGAATGGGCGGCCTATTCCCAGAAGGCGGGCCGGCTTTCCTCCAGGTTGGGCCCGATCCGGACGGCCGCCACCTTCAAGGCGAGACCGCTGCGGTCGTCGGTCTCCACGGCAAGGCCGCACAAGGTCCCCTCGCCTGTCGCGACCTCGGCGCGAGCGCCCGGCGTCTTTTCCAGAAAGCGCCGCACCGGCTCGTCCTTGGCAAGCCCGAGCACGGATTCGTAGTCGCCGCACATGCCGGCATCCGACATGTATGCCGTGCCGGCGGGCAGGATCCTGTGATCCGAGGTCGGCACATGCGTGTGCGTGCCGACCACGACCGAGACGCGCCCGTCGAGATGATAGCCCATCGCCTGCTTCTCGCTCGTCGCCTCCGCGTGCATGTCGACGAGGATCGCGTCTGCGACCTGGCCCAAGGGGCAGAGTACGATCTCGCGGTCCGCTGCCGCGAAGGGGTCGTCCATCGCGTCCATGAAGAGGCGGCCCATGACGCTGACCACGAGGACTCGCCCGCCCGAGGCCGTGTCGATCAGGGTTGCGCCGCGCCCGGGCGCCGATGGCGGATAATTGGCGGGTCGCAGCAGCCTCGGCTGGCGCTCGATGAAGACGAGCGCCTCGCGCTGATCCCAGGAATGGTTGCCGAGCGTGACCGCGTCGGCCCCCGCCCCGAGCAGTTCCTCGTGGATCTGCTCGGTGATGCCAAACCCGCCGGCGGAATTCTCGCCGTTGATCACGACGCAGTCGAGTGCCCAGCGCTCCCGGAGCCCGGGCAGGCGGTCGAGCACCACTTTCCTTCCGGGCCGCCCGACGATGTCGCCGAGGAACAGGAGACGCATACGAAGCCTATTGCGGCCGGACGACTCCGGCCTCCGTCACGATCAGGTCGAGCAGCCGGTCATGCGGCTCCCGCGGCACTTCCTCGATCTCCTGGGCGGCATAGGCAAGCCCGATCGCGATGACGGGATGGTGTGACGAGAGCTCAGCGATAGAGCGATCGAAATGGCCCTTACCGTAACCGAGCCGCCCGCCGCGCCGGTCGAAAGCCGCGAGGGGAACAAGGAGGGCCTGCGGAAAGACCTCGGGCGCGTCCGGGCCCGGTTCGCTGACCCCGAATCCGCCATGCACGAGCACGTCGCCCGGACGCCATTCGCGCCAGGAGAGATGCGGGTGCCTGATCTGGGACAGGGCGACGTCCTGGCCGCGGGCAAGGAGGGCTTCCATGAGGGGGCGAGGATCGACCTCGCTGCGGATCGGCCAGTAGCCGCCGACCGGATGAACATCGGCAAGCTCTGGCGCGCCGAGCGCATTCCGGGCGATCGCCTGGGCGGCCTGCTGGCGCCAGTCGCGATCGAGCGCCTCGCGGCGGGCAAAGGCCTCGGTCCGGAGCGCCTGCTTCCGCTCGGCCGGCGAGAGATCGGTCATGGGAGAGAGTGCGGAGCCACGAGAGCCGTTGGAGATCGATCCCGGGAACCTACAACGTAGGTGGGCACCGTTGTGACCAAGTCCACGGACGAGGCCAGGGACAGCACCCTATGAGATCGATAAGGCCCCGGGGAATGTGTACTCCTGACGCGCCCCGCAGCTCCGCAAGACAGATATAGGCGTGAGGCCGGCGGCGCGAAAGGGCCAGGGAGGTGGATCTGATCACGCTCTACCATTGCGTCGGCACCCGCTCCTTCCGCCCGCTCTGGGCTCTCGAGGAACTCGGGCTGGACTACGATCTCAAGGTCATGCCGTTCCCACCCCGGCTGCGCTGTCCCGACTATCTGGCGGTGAACCCGCTCGGCACGATCCCGCTCCTCGTGGACGGCGAGACGCGCATGACCGAGTCCGCCGCCATCTGCCATTATCTGGCCATGCGGCATGGACGATCCGAGCTTTCGGCAGCACCTGACGAGCCGGACTATGGCGCGTATCTGAACTGGCTCCATTTCGGAGAGGCGACACTGACCTTCCCGCAGGCCATCGTGCTCCGGTACTCGCGCATGGAGCCGCCGGAGCGGCGTCTGCCGCAGGCGGCCGAGAATTACGGGAGATGGTTCTCGGCTCGGCTTCGGGCGGCGACCGAGCGGATATCACGCCGTGACTGGCTGGTTGCCGATCGGTTCACGATGGCCGACATCTCCGTGGGCTACGCGCTGCTTCTTGCGAGCGAGAGCGGCCTATCGGCGCGCTCTCCGCCCGCCATCCGGGCCTATCGCGCGCGGCTGGAGAGCCGTCCCGCCTTTCGCCGCGCCGTCGAGGCGGAACGCCGGGCCGCTGCCCACCAGGGCATCGACGATGTCTCAATCGCCCCTCCGCCTGACAGGAATCTGAATGCTGGAGCTCCGTAGCCTCTACTTCGAGGACCTCTCGGTTGGCATGAAGGACGGGCTCTCGAAGACGATCTCGTCGCAAGACGTGGTCGGCTTCGCGGAGATCACCGGCGACCGGAACCCCATCCACCTGTCGGAGCATTTCGCGGCCAGGACGCCCTTCGGTACCCGGATCGCGCACGGGCTCTACACGGCCGGCCTGATCTCGGCCGTGCTCGGCACCCGTCTACCCGGTCCGGGCGCGATCTACATCTCGCAGAACCTGCGCTTCCGCGCGCCCGTCCGGATCGGGGAGACGGTCGAGGTCACCGTCGAGGTGGTCGAACTCGTGCCGGAGAAGCACCGCGCCCGTCTGTCCTGCATCTGCTCCGTCGCGGGCGAGACCGTGCTGGAGGGCGAGGCGCTCGTGAAGGTCCCGTCGCGGGACGAGGCGGACGTGCGGGCAACCCGCATCGAGTGAGCCTCAGCTTCCGGAAGCTGAGGCGCTGAAACGGAGAAGGGCCGGAGGATCGCTCCGGCCCTTCTTGTTCCTTCGCTGGTCCTTTGCGGCGGATCAGAACTGGTAGCGGATGCCGCCGTTGACCGCGTAGCCCTCGAGCTTGTCGCCGAACCGGAAGTCGGAGCGGACATAGCCGAGGAGCGGCGTGTCGAGGACCTGTGCCGAGATGCCGACGCCGACCTGCCCAAACGTCCCGACCCGATCGGTGACGATCGGCACGAAGGCATTCGGATCGGCCGCGATGTTTGCCGACACGAAGCGCGACACCGTGTTGCCCGCGAATTCGTGCCACACGCTGCCCGTCACGAAGGGCTGCACCGCCAGGTTCTCGGTTGCCTGGAAGGCCGTGCCGAAACGCAGCCCGAAGCGGCCGAGGATCGAGTCGATGTCCCGGAACTGCAGCGTGCCGCCGATAACCGGGAGCGAGCCGATGGACGTCTTCGTGTAGCTCATCGAGCCGGAGGGCTCGATGAAGTACGGCAGCTCGGTTCCGAACAGGCCTTCGAAGTCGAAGCGGTAGCCGGACGAGCCCGAGACCGAGTTCGACTCGATCTGCAGCCGTGTGCCGCTCAAGCCCGCGAGCTGATTCGAGATCCGCGCATTGAAGAAGTCGTGCCGGTAGTTCAGGTCGGAGAAGAACGGCCCATTCGTGAGCGCGCCGTAGACCCCGATGAATGGCACGTCGAACACGCCGGTGGTCTGCGCCCCGATCTTCTGCGTGCCATCCGCGAAGACCGAACCCCCTGTGATGCCGAGATGCAGGTTCCAGCCGGTGTTGTCGATGTTGAACACGCCGGTGTCGATGCCGACCTGCATGCCGGCGAATGAGTTCTCGACCTTGAAGGCCTGACCGACGGTCGCGCCCCCGGCAAACGTCGAGGTCGAGTTCCCGCGAACGGTGAAGTTCCCGCCCGAGCCGCGCGCCCACATTCCGCTCGAGATGGTGTTCGGGATGATACCGGGAGCGGCGGCGACTTCCTTCTGGGCTGCCGCCGTCGCGTTCAGCTTCGCCCAGCTCATCTTGGGATCACTGGACACGCTTGAGGTCACCGTCGAGCAGTTCGGATTGTTGCGCGCCGCCGGACCCGTGCATTCGTCGGGGTTCTGGCCGGGATTCGGCGCGCCGATGAACGCTGAGACCGACTGGAAGAAGCCGACATTGAGCGAGGTGATGAGCGCCGAAATCGAGTTCGCCGCACCCGAAGCCGCGCTGGTATTGAGACGCGACACAATCTGGAACGAACCCGCGGCGTTCTGCTCGAGTTCGAAGGTCGCGAAGCCGCTGCCCTGGATCGGCTCCGCCAGCGTGACCTGGCCGGCGCCGCCGCCGGAGACGACCACTGGAACCGCCTGGGACGAGAAGAGCGTCATCACCGGGTTGTCGAGCCGGTTCAGGACGAGGGTTGTCTGGCCGTTGTTCTGGCCGTTGATGCGGACGACGTCGCCCTGCCGGGTGGACTGGTTCAGGTTGACATCGAGCGCGATCACCGAGCCGGCGCTGCCGTTGTAGTTGCCGGTCAACGTCAGCGTGTCCGTCGGACGGCTGTTGACGAGGGAGACGACGCCGTTCGATTGGTTGTTGAAGGTCGCTGCCCCGATCGTGTTGTTGGCCCCGCCCGCGGTCGAGACCGCGCCGAGGAAGCCATTGTTATTGAAGGTCGTGATCCCTGTCAGGCTCCGGTCCTGCAGGAACACGCCCGCCCCGGTGAACACACCGTGGCCGGTGCCGTTGCCCTGAGACCCGAGATTGGCGCTCCCCGGGTTTGTCGCGTTGTTGTTGAACGTCGCGATCGAGCCGCCGAGGTCGGCCGCGAGTTCAAACCGGCTTCCGGCGTTGTTGTTGAATGTCTCGAGCCCGTTCAGCGTTCCGGCCGCCGCGACCCGGAAAGTGCCGGTGTTGTTGAAGGTCTCCGCTCCGGAGAGCGTCGAGGTGCCGGTGTAGTTCCAGGTCCCCGAGTTATTGACGGTTGTCGTTGTGCCGGCCGCACCGTTCACGAAGCCGCTGAACGTCCCCGCGTTGTTGGCCGTCAGCGCCCCGCCGATATTGGCGAAGACGAGCCCGCCGGTGCCGGCCGTGCCGGAATTGGCGAAGGTCGACCCGCCGGGAGCCGCCGCGACGGCGATGCCGTTGTTGATCGTGCCCGAGGCCGTGTTGGTGGCCGTGGTGTTGCCCGCGATCGTAAGGATCCCGTTCACGACCGCCGTGTTGGTGAAGGACGGCGCCGCGATCGACCCGCCAGTCGAAACCAGCGTGCCGTTGTTGGTGAAGGTCGGCGTCGTCACGGTGCCGCCGGACAGGTTGAAGGTGCCGCCTGCGTTGTTTGTCACCGAGGTCGTGCCGTTCAGGGTGCCGCCGCTCTGGCTGAAGGTGCCAGCGTTCGACACCGTGGGCGTCGTCGTCGTACCGCCGGCCACGTTGAACGCGCCGCCCGCCGCGTTCGTGATCGAGCCGCCGTTAAGCGTGCCGGCCGTCGTGAACGTCGCGCCGGCATTGTTGGCCACCGCCCCTGCCGTCGTCACCGTCCCGCCCGCGTTGATCATGAGCATCGCGTTGTTGGTCACCGCGCTCGTGCCGACGATCGAGCCGGTCCCCGCCACGACCAGCGTGCCGGCATCCACGGTCGTGACGCCCGGATAGGTCGCCGACCCGCCGACCACCAGGGTGCCCGTCCCGATCTTGCGCAGCCCGATCCCGGCATTGCCGGTGATGCCGGCATTCACCGTCGCCGTTACGCCGGCATCGACGTTGAAAAAGCTGCGGTCGGCCGTAGTAAAGGGGTCGCCCGTCATGTTGAGCGTGCCCGGCCCGTTCACGACATAGCCGTCCGTGACGAACTGGAAGCCTTGGAAGTTATTGGCTCCGGTGACGGTCACCGTCCCTGGCGCCGCGGCGAAGATGCCGACGCCGCCCTGGAATTGCGTGTTGATCTGGCTGCCCGGCTGGGTTGTCCAGTTCGTGTTAGTCGGACTAAATGTGCCCGTGCCGCCATCGACCGTGCCGTTGCCGGTGAGGTCCGCGCCGTCCCAGAACTGCACGATTTGCGCGCCGTTGTTGAGGAGTGCGTTGACTTGGCCAGCCGGCGCCGTGCCGTTCGCCGGCGTGAATATTTGGGCCGTCGACCCCGGACCGCTCGTGACCGTGTCGAAACCGCCGCGGCCCGCGGCGACATTGGCCGCGTTGAAGGTGCCCGCCCCGGTGAACCGGTAAAGGCCGTAGAGCCCGCTCACCAGCGTGTTGGAGCTGTCCGCGGCGAGCAGCGTGAGCGTCCCGCCGTTGATGGTCAGGTTGCCCGTGATGTTGACCAGGTCGTTGTTCGGCCCGTTCACCACGCCGCTCTGGCCGAGTTCGAAGATGTTATTCGAGCCGGCGTTCACGGTGTGGCTGCCGACGATATTGATCGTGCCCGGGCTGTTGCCGGCCGCGAAGGTGCCGCCGTTGTTGACGTTCACGTTCGCCGCGATCGTCCCGATCCCGTCGACCGTCCCGCCCGCGTTCACGTTGAGCACAGCCGTCACGGCGCCATCGACGTCGCCAAAGGTGCCGTTCACGCGCAGCGCACCGCCGTTGACGTTCGCCGTGCCCGTGAAGTTGCTCGCAGCCGTGTTCGCGCCCGTCAGCGTGATGCGATTTCCCCCGGTCTTGGTGACCGTGCCGGCTCCGGTGATCGGAGCGGACAGCGTTGTGTCCACGCCGTTGCCCTGCGCGAAATTCAGAGTGGCACCACCAGCCACATTGACGTCGCCCGTGACGTTCGCCGTCGCGTTGCCGAACGTGATCGCGTTCGTGCCGGACGTGAACGCGAAGGCATTGGCACCGACCCCGTTGCCGCCCGTGTTGGTCACCGTGCCGTTCTGGGCAACCGTGAGATTGCTGCCCGTGACAGCTGCGAAGCCGGCCGGGGCCTGGATGGTTACGCCGGAGTTGATCGTCACAGCCGCCGTCGAGGCGGCGCCCACGGACGTCGCGATGCCGTTCCCGGCCGTGGCCGTGACGTTGTTGCTCGCCGTCACGCTCACCGTGCCCGCGCCAGTGGTCGCCGCCGTGATGCCGCTCGCGCCCGACACGGGCCCGATGGCGAGCGGCCCGGCCCCACCGATGGTGACGTTGCCGCCGGCGGAGCTCGCCGCGATGCCTGTTCCGGCGGTCGTCGTCACCGTGCCCGTGCCCTGGACCGTGACGGCGCCGACGCCCGCCGTAGACGCGATGATGCCGCCCGTAGCACCCGTAACCGTACCCGAACGATTGACGATGACATTCGAAGCGTTCGCCGCCTGAGTGATCGCCGCCGTAAGACCAAAGCCGTTGGTCGAGGTGGTTGCGCCCGAGCCGCTGACGAGCACTCCGGTGGTGCCAGCGCCCGAGCCCCCGCCGACCTGCAGGGCTGCGATGCCGCCGTTCAGGCCGTTGACGGTTCCGGCACCGGCAACCGTGACCGCGCCGCTGCCGGTATCCACGGCGACCACGCCGTAGCCCGTCGTCGGCGAGCCCGGAGGCAGAGAGGCGGCCAGCGCTGCGACCAGCGGCGCCGGACCAGCCGCGTTGACACCGTTGCCATTCACGGCACCATCGGCCGTCACAACGACGTTTCCGACGTTGCCGCCGATCGTGGTCGCAGCCACGATGCCGTTCGCGCCGCCAGTAACGGTCGTGCCGCCGGCGGTGGCGACCGCCACCGAATTCGCGCCAGCCGTACCGACTCCGTTGTGAAGCGCAAGGATGGCGTTCCGCGGGGCGGAGACGTTGCCGTTCGCCGTCACGCTCACGCCCGAGGTGTTCCCGGCCAGCGTGTTCTGCGCCACGATGCCATCTGCCGTCGTGTTGCCGGGGGCAGTTCCGGCGGTCACCTGGCCGGCACCCGAAACAACGACGACCGACCCCGTGCCAGCCGTCTCCGCATTGATACCCGTCGTCCCCGCCGTGACAGCTCCCGAGCGGTTGACCAGCACGTTGCCCGCATTGGCCGCGTTCGTGATCTGCGCGTTGATGCCGGCGCCTGCGGCGCTTGCGGTCGTGCCCGTACCGGAGACCGTGACCGCATTGGTGCCGGCAGCCGGCCCTGTGCCCGAATGTGTAGCGTTGATGCCGACCGTCGCATCGCCCGTGACCGCGCCTGCGCCTGTCACCGTGACAACCGAGGTCGTGCCGAGACCGCCTGCATTGCCGTTCGTGGTAGCCACGATACCGTTCGTGCCGGCGGTGACATTCGCGTCAGCCGTCACGAAGACCCCGTCGAGGTTCGTTCCACCCGCCGTCCCGATAGCGGCGAAGATGCCGCTTCCGATCGGCGCCAAGCCGGCACCGATCGAGCCCGCGCCTGAGGTGGACACGACGACACTGCCCTGACCGACGGTGGTGGCGTTGATGCCCGTCCCGAATGAACCGAGCCCGGCCGTACCGGAGATCGCGCCCGTATTGGCGACGGACACGCTGATGCCTGCAACGCTTCCGCCATTGCTCCGAGCGTTGATCGCGGTCCCGCCGCTGAACCCCGCCGCCTTGTCGACGGCAGCGCGGTTGTCCACTGCCACGGTGCCCGCGCCAGTGCCGGTCTTCGGGGCGAAGATGCCGTCCGCCACATTCGACGCGACGTTGATGGTCGCCCCCGCCAGCGTCACGACGCTGACACTTCCCGACGTCGCGCCCCCGCCGTTCTGAACCGCCTGAATGCCGGTTCCGGTGGAGAAGATCGATCCGACCTCCTGGCCTGGAGTTGTGGTTCCGACAACAACATTGCCCGTCCCGGCAGTGATCGCGTCGATGCCTGCGCCTGTCGTCCTGGCTCCCGGGAAGGCAACGCTGCCGTCCCCACCAACCCGGCCGTTGCCGGTCACGGTCACGGTCGCGCCCGAAGCAGCATTTGTGATCTGGGCGTTGATGCCGGTCGCGAAGCCCGCCCGTCCGTTGATCCCCGAAATCGTGCCGGAGTTCGCGACCGATACGGCCCCGAGGCCGATCGTCGTCGCGGTGATGCCCGTCCCGCCCGCGGCTGCACCAGCAGCATGGTCGACGCCGCCCGCGTTGTTTACGACGACCGTGCCGGTGTTGGTCGCCACACCTGTGATCTGGGCGTTGACGGCGGTGTCGTTGCCGCCCCCTGCGCCGCTCTCGAGTTGCGCGGCGGCAGCGATCGTCACCGACACGCCGCCTGCGTTACCCGGGGTAGCGCCATTCTGAACCGCGTTGATCGCGTTCGTCCCGGCCCTGATCGAGCCGACCGCGGTGGTGGAGCCGACGAGCACGGAGCCGGTTCCGACGGTCGTCGCGTTGATGCCTACGCCCGAGACAGCCGTGCCCTGGCCGATGGTGCCGCCCCCATCGACGGTCACGTTCGCGGCAGAGCCGGTATTCGTGATGTCGGCGTTGATGCCGGTGGCGAAGGAGGGGCGGCCTGCTGTCCCGGAGATCGTGCCCGAATTGGTCACGGAGACCGAGCCGAGGCCGATCGTTGTCGCGTTGACGCCGATATTCGCCGCACCTGCGCCGACGGACTGGTTGATCGCCCCAGCGTTGCTCACCGTCACCGTGCCGGTGCTGCTCGCGACACCCGTGATCTGGGCGTTGACGCTATTGGCCCCGCCGCCGCCCCCACCCGTAGACAGAACCGCGTTCGCCCCGACCGTGACGGACACGCTACCCGTGTTGCCGACATTGCCGCTCACCTGGAGCGCGTTGATGCCGGTGCCGCCGGCCGTGAGCGCCGTGGCCACGCCCGGCGAATAGTTGACGGTTACGTTGCCGCTATTCGCGCCCGCGCCGCCGTTCGTGCTGGCGAAGATGCCGGTCGTTCCGGCTGTGATGGGCCCGCTTCGGGTGACGGAGACGTTGCCGGCATTCGCGCCCGTCGCTTCGTTTATCTGCGCGAGGATGCCGATGCCCGTCCCGCCAGCCGTCGCGCCCGTTCCCGATACGACGACGGCATCGACGCCCGCGCCGGGACCCGTACCGGTATGCGTCGCCTGGATGCCATTCTGAGTAGCGCTCACCGGGCCGGTGCCGCCGACCGTTACGGTCGAGGTCGCCGCGCCACCGCCATCACTGGTCGCATTGATCCCAACACTGCCGGGGAAAGCGGACCTTACGGAGGCGTTGGCGATGACCGATACGGCGTCCGCGTTTGCGGCGTTGTTGATGACGGCGTTGATGCCCGTGCCCGTGACCGCCACGCCGGCGCCGATCGATCCGGCGCCCGAGGTCCCGACGGTCACCCCGCCCGCCGCGCCCGTGTTCACGGCATTGATGCCGGTCGCGAAGGTGCCGAGTGCGGCTGTGCCGGAGATCGCGCCCGTGTTGGTGACGGAGATCGCAGCCGTGTTGGTCGCGTTGATGCCGGTGCCTGCGGCAACGCCCGTTTGCGCGTCTATCGTCCCAGCATTGTTAACTGTCACGGTGGTGCCGGTCGTGGCGCTGATCCCGATACCGCCGGCCCCGACAAAGATGGAGCCGCCGGTGGTCGTGACTGTGTTCGTCCCGGCGGCGTTCCCGGTCGACGAGATACCGGTCGTGAAGTTCGGCCCGGTTGCCGATCCGATACTCGCGCTCGAGGTCAGGTTGATGCTGCCGCCCGTGCTCGTGAGGGTGACGCCCGCCCCGGTGCTGCCCGCTCCGTTCGAGGCGCTGATCGTCGTGCCCGTGATGGTTGCCGCGATCGAGCCTCCGGTTGTCGCGGAGAGACCGTCGCCGGCCGCGCCGGTCGCCGTCACGCTGCCGCCGTTGAGGCCGATATTCACCGGGCCGGTGCCGGTCGTGAGCACGATGCCGGAGGATCCGACGAAGGTGGCCCCCGCGACGGTCGCGACGGAGCCGGCGCCGAAATCGATGCCGCCCGTGCCGACATTCGCGATGTTGAGGCCCACGGTGTTGACGACGCTGGTGACCGCGCCACTCCCCGTGTAGGAGATCAGGCCGCCGTTGGCAGAGAGATTGAGGGCCGCCGTGCCCCCATTGACGCCGCTCGGAACGGTATTCTGGGCGACCTGGCCGCTACCAGCATTAGTGAAAGCAAGGGTCCCGCCCGCCAGCGTATTCGTGACTGCTAGGCCGAACTGCTGAACGAGGGTGCCGGTCTGGACGTCGCCCGTCACCGCGACGGCGTTGAAGCTGTAGTGGCGATCGTCTCCGGCGTTGGCCGGAAACGTCGAGTCGAGCGTCACGGTATCGCCGCAGCTCACAGTGTTGACCCCAACCGTACAGGCCGCCCAGGCCTCTCCCGGCGCGTAGACGAAGAGCGAGGTTGCGAGAGCGGTACCGCCGAGGAGGAGGCCCCGGCCCATCCCCGACTCGCTGGCTAGACGCGCCACCCGATCCGCCAGGGTGATCCGGAACCGGCTTGCGAAGCGCGCGTAGGCTCGCGCAGCCTTGCGCGCGCTCGTCCGATTGCCCCGCTTGGAGTCGTTGACCGACATTCCTTGCCCCACGACGTACGGCCGCAATTCACGACCTTATTACCTTTGAGCATCGTTAGTTTTTTCTGAGCGAAGCGGCAATCGCGAGTTCGTTAACGCCCGATCCCGGAGGGAGGCGGCCCCGCTTTCCCCAGTTCTGCGGAAACCGTTACAGGGCAAGGATTTGGAGGCGATGGAGCCGCGAATTTTGCTGCCTCAGTTCTCGGCGGCGTCCTCACGGTTTGACTCACGTTGTCTCCCGGTTGCAACACTTTGGAGTCGCTCGGAAATGCAACTGCAAGAAGAACCGCGTCGCTCATCGTCGAGACCAGGATAGGGCTTCGGCTCGACTCGCCTTTGCTTGCGGATGCGGAGTTGCGCGAAATTTGCGCCCCCTGGACAGAGCCGCCGTTGCCACCCCAATGGCGCGATGCACCTGATCCAGATCCTGCTTCCACTCTACGACAACCAGGGAAACCGCTTCGGCCCTGAGCCCTATCGCGAGATCCGGGACGAGCTGTCCGGCCGGTTCGGCGGCCTCACGGCCTTTTCGCGCGCGCCGGCGGAGGGGGAGTGGCGTGAGGGCGGAAAAAGCCACCGGGACGACATCGTCGTCTACGAGGTCATGACCGAGAGCCTCGACGAGGCGTGGTGGCGCGAGTACCGCGCGAAGCTGGAGCAACTCTTCCGCCAGGACGAGATCATCGTCCGGGCTCAGACAATGCGGCTTCTCTGAGCCAGCCACGCGATCGATCCGGGCCCGGGCGCGTTGGGGCGGCGAGGCCAACACGCCAAGGACCCATGCAGGAAAGTGACCGAACCGAGCTCGATTGCCTGATCGTCGGTGGCGGCCCCGCCGGGCTGACGGCGGCGCTCTATCTCGCGCGCTTCAATCGCCGCTTCCTGGTGGTCGATTCAGGCGAGCCTCGCGCCGCCTGGATCCCGACCAGCCACAACATTTCGTTCTTCGCGGATGGCATCTCCGGCCGCGAGATCCTGTCCCGGCAGCGCGAGCATGTCGGGCGTTACCAAGCCCCTGTTGTCGATGGCGCGGTGTCGGCAGTCGCCAAGGACGGCGACCGCTTCGTTGCTGACATCGAGCCCATGAACGGAGCGGCCCGGCAGGTCCGGGCTCGCCGCGTGCTGTTGGCCACCGGCGCGGCGGATGTGGAGCCTGACCTGCCCGACCTCCCCGACGCCGTCCAGCGTGGCCTCGTCCGGTACTGCCCGATCTGCGACGGCTACGAGGCGGCAGACAAGAAGATCGCCGTCATCGGGTTCGGCGACCACGGCCTGGGCGAGGCGATCTTCGTCGCCCGAACCTATTCGCGCGATGTGACGCTTCTCACGCTCGGGCAGGGTATGGACCTCGATGCGGACGAGCGGCGCCGGATAGCCGAGCACGGGATCAAGGTCGTGCATGAGCCGATCGCCTCGCTCGACGTGGAGGGGAACCGGATCACCGCTCTACGCACTGGGAGCGGCCAGGAGCACCGCTTCGAGGTCCTCTACTCCGCCCTCGGCCTGAAGCCCCGGTCGGATCTCGGCTCGGCGCTCGGGGCGAAGCACGATAGGGCCGGCGCGCTGGTCGTCGACGACCATAACCGGACGAGCGTCGGCGGGCTCTATGCAGCCGGCGGAGTGGTGCGGGGCCTCGACCAGGTGGTGGTCGCGATGGGTCATGCGGCGATCGCGGCGACCGACATCCACAACCGCTGCGAGTTGCCGACGGAAGAGGAAGCCGGCGGAGGCGTCTAGCCGACCTTTCCAAGAGCACGCTAGTGTCCCGACCGACCGGATCCGGGAGAGGCATGGTGTCAGGGTTCGCTGTATCGAAACACGAGAAAGGGCGGGAGAGCCGAGCGGCCACCGACCTTGTACTCGCGCATCCCGTTCTGGTTCGAAGGCTCGGAAAAGAGGAGGCTCTCGCCCGGATCCCGGCACTCTCGGACGTGCTGATCAATTGCGTTCACGGGGGTGCGTCCGTCAGCTTCATGGCGCCGCTTTCGCGCGAGAGGGCGGACGCATTCTGGCGCAGCGTGGCAGAGGATGTCGCCGCCGGCGGGCGGGCGCTGCTTGTCGCCGAGGATGGGCCGGGAGGCGAGATCGTCGGCACCGTGCAGCTCGTGCTCGCGCAACCGGAGAACCAGCCGCATCGCGCGGATGTCTCGAAGATGCTCGTGCGCCGCTCGGCGCGCAGGCGAGGGATCGGCGCCGCCCTGATGCGCGCCGTCGAGGACGCGGCCCGGCAAGCGGCCAAGACGCTCCTGGTGCTCGACACCGCGAGCGACGAGGCCGAGCGGCTCTATGCGCGATCAGGGTGGGCGAGGGTTGGCGCCGTGCCGGGCTATGCGCTCCTGCCGGACGGCCGCCCCTGTGACACGGTCTACTACTACAAGCAGATCGGCTAGCACGTGGGCTGCTGAGGGTGGCGGAATGCCCGGCCTGGCAAGTCGAACGGCTCGATCGTCTTGCGCCGATTAATGAGCTGCGCAGCCGCGCGAGCTCCAAAATGACTCCCGGTCTGAGATATGCTTCATTCCTCGTCATTCCTCGTCCGAGTTCGGAGTTTTCCGCGGCAGCACGATGCAGGAGACCAGCCGAGATCAAAGCGGAGCGCCCGCGAACGCCGACCGGATCGCGTGGCTGGATTACGCGAAAGCCATCGGCATCATCCTCGTCGTGGTGGGGCACGTCGCGGGCGGGTTGAGGCCTGAGCGGGTGGGTGCTGGTCTCGCGGCATACCAGACGCTGTCCGAGTTCATTTACACGTTCCACATGCCCCTGTTCTTCTTCATCTCGGGCTATCTGTCGGGCTTATTCCAAGATCGCTCCGCATCGGCGTTCGCCCGCGCGACCTTCATCGGGATCGTTGTCCCTTATCTGCTCTGGAGCGCGATCTACGTCGCCGTTCAGAATGCCTTTCCCGGTGCAACGAATCATCTCGCATCGTTTTCCGACCTTCTCACGATCATCTGGGTGCCGGTTGCCCATCTGTGGTTCCTGCATACGCTGTTCTTCGTCCGGGTCGGCTGCTTTGGCGTATCCCGCCTCGCGGGGCGAACGGCCGTCGGGGGACTCGGTGGGGCCGCCCTACTCGGCTATCTTTTTGCGCTTCAGTGGGAACTTCCGCTCGCCCGACCATTGATGGGCGCGACCCTCTTCGCAGCCGGCATGCTCGCTGCCGCTTCCCGAGGAGCCTGGCCGATCCCCGTCCGCGCGCTGCCCGCTAGCGCTGTCGCTGCAGCACTCTGGTGTGCCGCAGCAACGGCCGGTCAGGCGCCCTTGTCGCGGTGGGTTCTCGTCTTCGCGGTGTTTGCGGGTGTGGCGATGACCGTCGCCGCCAGTATCGCGCTCCCGAAGCCTCGGCGTCTCGTCTGGCGTGTCGTCGCGCTGGTCGGGCAGGCATCGATCGCGATCTATGTCGCGCACATGATCTTCGCGGCCGGAACGCGGTACATGCTCTATGGGCTCGGGATCTCGGATGTGCACCTGCACATGGTCCTCGGAACCCTGACCGGGGTTGCAGGACCGACCCTCGTGTATGTCATCGCGAATGAGCTGCGCTGGGCTCCCTTCTTGGGCTTCGGCCAGAACAACCGCGGGCTCGCGATGAACGCTCGGCTCGACCGGCTCTGGGGACGTTTTGCCCAAGCAACCCCTGATCGCAGAAATCCTGCCAGTCCGCTGAGGCTCGATGCCTAAGTTGCAGGCTTCTTCGTGAACGAAGTGGGCCGCTCATCCGGAGGCACGCGCGTCATCGCGGGTCTTGCCTTCGCTTTGCTGTGGTTCTTCTGGCACGGCCTGATCGCCTCGCCGAGCTTCGGCCATACGGACATCTATTACTTCAAAGATGCGGGTATCAACCTTGCCAGCGGGCTCGGCTTCACGTCGCGTTTCACCTTCGGCAACCCCACCTTCGAGCCTCTGACCTACGCGCATTACCCGCCCCTCTATCCCCTGAGCTTCGGGCTGTTCGAGTGCCTGTTCGGAATCTCCACGCGCTCGAACCAGGCCTTCAATTCGGCACTCGGAACCGGCCTCGGCTTCGCGGCCTATCTGCTCGTCAGGCGGCCTTCGGTCCTGGGCCTAGCCTCCCGGCCGGCCTGGATCGAACTGCTCGTCGCAGCCCTCCTGGTCGTGGCCGGAGGTTTCGGGGCCGCTATCGATCGACCGGATGGCCTCGGCGTGGTGCTCGGTGGGGCCGGGATCGTCGTTGCGGCGAGGGGCGGAAGGCCGCGCGATTTCGCTTTCGCCGGTATCCTCCACGCAGCCTCCGTCCTGACCTCCGTCTTCACCGGGGCTTTTAGTGCGTTTCTCACGACCGCGCTCGTGCTCGCCCGACACGGCCCGGTCAGCGGCCGAGCCTGGCGCGATCTCGTTCTCATCGCACTTTCTGGCGCGCTCGCCCTCGGGGCGGGGGTGCTCGCGCTGCTCGCGACTATGCCGGGTTGGCTGGAGCGTTTTCTCGGCGTGGCGCTCGGGCGGGACACCGCCAACGAGACGGGCGGCGGCTACTTCCTGGCGCTCCTGCGCGGCGAGTTCCGGGTCTGGGCCGGCGGCTTCGCCTTCGACACGGTAGCCGTGAAGCTGGAAGCGGCGAAATGGGCCGTCGCGCTCGTCCTGCTCGTCGTCGCATCCGTCGCAGCAGCGCGGCGGGGTTGGCCGCTCCCTGTTGCGGGCCTGGTCTTCGCGGCACTGCTGTTCCTGCCCGGGATCATGGTCCCTTATCAGGCCTACTACCTGGGCGCGGGCGCCGCCCTCGCGCTTGTGGCATGCATGTCGCTGGCCGGAGCTAATCCTGCCCATCGGCGGCTTGGCACTGCAGCCGGGCTCGGTGCCCTCGGGGTCGCGCTTCTCAGCCTTCCTATGGTGGTACACGAAGTGATTGCTCGTGTGCAGGCTGCGCCGACGCTGGCCAACGGAGTGGCGATCGCGTCCGCGCTTCGAGGCCGTATTCAAGGCCGGGAACGCTTCATTGCGGTTGCGCCGACCATCTACATGGCTTGGCGGGAGGCCGGGATCGCACCGCTCACGACCCAGTATTCGGGCTTCAAGAGCCAAGAAAACCGTGACAGGCTCGAATACCTCGCGCTCGGCTATCCCGGCTCGGGCCAGCGCGGGAAACCTCAGGCGGTTGATTTCGACACGAGCGCATTTTTACCGCTCTGGCAGCCAGATCTTGCAAAGCAGAGTGAAAGCAGGACAGCTAGTCTCGTTCGCAGCACTTACACGTGGGAACCTGCCTTACTCGCGCGGAGCACGTGCCCGGAATGCAGGGAGCCGATCCGGCCGCATCTGAAGCAGGAGTAGTCGCGTGAGCACAGACGCCGCGGTTCAGACCCTCCCAGGCGACAGCCCGCCGCTGGCCGGCCACATCGACTTTCGGGCGGACAGGCGAGCGCACCTGCGCGACTACATCGCCATCGCGAGGCCCGACCACGCGACTAAGCACGTCTTCATCATTCCCGGAATCGTGGTGGCTTATGCGCTCCGGGGTGCGCGGGCCGAAGACATGGCGCTGAATGCGCTGCTCGGTTTTGCGAGCGCGTTCCTGATCGCGTCAGCCAATTACGTCATCAACGAGTACCTCGACCGCGAAACGGACCGCCATCACCCAACCAAGTCTCGGCGAACCGCGCTCCAGGTCGAGTTCAGCCCCGGCCTCATCTTCCTGGAATGGACCTGCCTCGTGTTGGCGGGGCTTGTATGCGCCGCGATCTCCAGCAAGACCATGCTTCTGGTCGCCACGCTCTTCGTCGCTCAGGGCGTTGTCTACAATGTCCGGCCGTTCCGCTCGAAGGACCGCGCCTATCTCGATGTCATCTCGGAATCGGTCAACAACCCGCTACGGCTCCTGATCGGCTGGAGCATCGTCGACCCGACCACCCTGCCGCCCTCCTCCGTCGTGCTCGCCTACTGGGCCGGTGGTGCATTCCTCATGGCCGCGAAGCGCTTCTCCGAGTACCGGGAGATCACTTCCCTGCACGGGCGCGACCTCCTGGTCCGCTATCGTGCGAGCTTTGCGCATTATTCGGAGGTGAGCCTCAACGTTTCCTGTCTCATCTACGCCTCGGTCAGCAGCTTCTTTCTCGGCGTGTTCCTCATCAAGTACCGGATCGAATACCTGCTGACGTTCCCGGCCTTCGCGTTCCTGTTCGGGACCTATCTCGCACTCTCGATGCAGCACGGTTCCGTTGCGCAGAAGCCCGAGAAGCTATTTCGGGAGAAGAGCTTGGTAGGGGCTGTTGTTGCTCTCGTCCTCCTGCTCGGCATCTGCAGCTTCGTCGAGATGAAGCCGCTGCACCGCTTCATCGCGCAGGATTATGTCGAACTCCGCTGAGAGCGCGCATTCAGGCGAGGGCTTCGACTGGCAGCCGATCAGGCTGGTCGTGTTCGATCTCGACGGGACGCTGTACCCGCAGCGCCCGCTGCGAATGCGCATGGCGGCAAGGCTATGCTGGCATGCGGCAACCCGGCTCGACCTGAGCGCGATCAAGGTGCTCCGGACCTACCGCCGCCTGCGGGAACGCTTTGGAGAGGCCGAGACGGAGGGTTTTGAATCGAAGCTGCGGGCAGAGGTCGGGGCCGCGCACCGGCTCACGCCGAGTGAGGTCGGAGCCATCATCGAAACGTGGATCGACGAGAAGCCCCTCGCGCTGCTTCGTGGCTATTCCCGCTTGCCCGGGCTCTTCGCCGGTATCCGCCGGTCGGGCCGCAAGCTCGCGGTCCTGTCCGACTATCCTTGCGCGAAAAAGCTCGCCGCGCTTGGCCTGTCGGCGGACAGAGCTCTGGCGGCCGAGGAGGTCGGGTTCCTCAAGCCTCACCCCGCCGGATTGCAGCGTCTCATGGACGAATTCGGCGCCCGCCCGGCCGAGACGGTCTTGGTCGGCGATCGGCCGGAGCGCGACGGCGAGGCGGCGAGGCGCGCTGGCGCCAAGGCCCTCATCCTCAGTCGGAAATCTCGCGCGGGCTGGACGACCTTCTCCAGCTACCGCGATCCTGTCTTCGACGAATTCTTCGAAACCAGCAGCTCAGTCGCGTGCTTGGATATGGCCGGGTCGGCGGGACCCGCCGTTTGAAGATCGTGCGGTATGCCGGGACGGCGGGTCTCGCCGCAATCGTCGATGCCGGAGGCCTGCACGTGCTCCTGCAGGCGGGGCTCCCGCTGCTGGGGGCGGCCACCGCCAGCTTTCTTGGGCGGCGATCCTCAATTACGCGCTGACGGCCTGGTTCGTGTTCGGCACCCGTCCCTCGCCACGCGGCTTCGCCCCGTTTCTCGCCGGGGCGCTGGTCGGCCTGGTCGTGAACGTCGCCATCACTCTTGCGGGCGTGGCATTCTTCGGGACTCCGCCCGTCGTGGCTAAGATGGTCGGGATCGGGGTCGCGTTCCTCGTGAACTTCGCCATCAACGCCGTCTTCGTGTTCCCGCAGCAGGCGCGCGGCCTCACGGGCCCGCGCTGACAGCCCTCAGACGCTCAGTGCAGCCGCTGTACGATCTCGGGCGGCGCGCTCGGTCTGGCGATGATGTCGAGCGTGCCGACCCGACTCTGCACGTGCAGGCGCCCTTTGCCGACCTGATAGGCCGGACCGCGAATGACGGCTCAGCATCTATCGCGAGCGGCTTCCCGTTCGCGGTCACGACCGGGATGCTCGTCACCCGGTCGGTCCCGGTCTCGCGGCCCAGCTTGAACGCGACCTTGTTCATCACTCCGCCCTCGCCGGAGAAGCTGAACGTGTCGCGCTCCGGATCATGCCGGCGTGGGATCATGCGCGCATGATCCTGAAATGCCCGAAAGGACCGGTGCCGCGACGCTTCCTCCGCGACGAAGAACAGGGCGGCATGGCGGGCCTCCGTGGTCAGCTTCACGAACCCCAGCACCGTCGGGTCATCGGCAACGTCGGTCAGCTTCGGCGTGAGGCCGACGGCTTCGACTCCGACATAGGTTTCGCCGGCCCGGATGAAAACCCACGAGCCGTCCTGCCGCCATTCGTCGACCGCCTTCGGGAAATGGCAGTTCTGGCGCACGAAGAGGTGGTCCTTCTGCTTGTCGCGCGCGGCAAAGAAGCGGGGCTCGCGTGAGTAGGGCCAGGGATCCGTATCCGGGATCGAGAACAGGAGAACGCCGCGGCCGCGGTCGAAATAGCTCTGCTGGAACGGCGACGAGCGCGAGGTCGCGTAAGGGAAGAAAAAGGGCGGCACCCTGCTGGTAGACCATGCATCGACGCCTGCATTGCTGGTCCAATACGGGTGGAAGCACTCGATGTAATTGTACTCGGCGCCAGATCGGCTCCAGGCGAGCGTGAAGGTGCTCTCGGCCATGTGATAGTCTTCAGGATCGAAGACTGCATTTCCGCTGCCGATCGCGAAGTGTTTTGAGCGGTAGACCTTTCCCGACAGGGCAGGCCGTGGCGGGGCGTCCCAGAGGCTGAAATCCGGTACAGCGATCGTGTGCTCCGCGGGCGCCGCATCGGGATCCGGAACGGAGGCCAAAACGACGGGCGGCACCCATTCGGAGGCCGACAGCATCGCCACATAGGTCGGCTCGCAGCCGCTGTCGAGGTCGCGGCTGCCGATCTCGGGCTCGCCGAAATAGAGCCAGAGGAAATGCTGTGCGACGGAGATGCAGGGCCGTCCCGCCTGAGCCGGACCCGAGCGCTGCTGCGCGTTGTTGCGCAAGATCGGCGCGAGGATCACGCCCTGAACGGAGGAGAGCCGCAGGATCGTCAGGAGTTGCACGGCATAGGCCTCCGCATAGGCCTTCAGCTCGGAGTCGCGTGCGGATTCCACGATGTTCAGCGCCGCCGACAGATTGTTGGCCGCATAGGTCGGCGAGAGCTGCTCGGCCTCGCCGGTCTGCAGGAAACGGCTGTAGCGGCGGACCATCAGGCCCTTCAGCCGCGTCTGCAGCTCGGCGGATCGCAGGCGTCTCCCGTCCCGATCCGTCCAGGTCACGCCGGGGAAGGCCTGCGCCATCAGGTAGAGCGAGGTCGTGCGCATCGCGGCCATGTTGAGCGTGCCATGATCGAACAGGTGCCGTGGGCGCGCGAGGGAGCGGGTTATGCGGTCGAGTTGATCAGGGCTCAGGCATTCGCGATGGGCGTGGACGAAGCGGGCGAGCGGCGGCTCGGCGAAGATCTCGGGCTCCTTGCCGCCCGCCGAGTTCGGATCGAGTTCGTCCAGCACGCCCGCCATGTAGTCCGAAAGCTTCGGATCGCAGCCGCGCGCCTTCGTGCGCGCCAGGACGAAATACGGGTACCATTTCGGCTGCTGCCGTACGTTCACCTGCGCGTAGGTGTTGGCGAGGAAGGCGCGGCGCTTTGCGACCTCCGCGGAATATTCGGCCTGGTTGCGGACGGCGGGCTGGGCGACGGCTGCACCCGGCAGGAGCGCCAGCAGCGCGAAAAGGACCGCACTGGCCGCGCGGATCATGCCGAGCCCTCGCCGGGGTGCTGCATCCGGCTAAGAGCTAATACCTCTCGGCAAGCTTGCGCAACGCGCTCTCCGAGGGAAATGTCAGGCGAGCGCGAGGGCAGGCGCGGGAGTTGCTGCGGGCTGCTCAGGAGGAGGCGCCGCGGAGGCTGCGGCTTCCGCAGCCTCCAGGCTGACCCTCAGGGCCTCGCGCAGAGTCACGACGTAATGGTCTGCCCCGACCTGGCTCCGCAAGGACGCATCGGTGAGGATGATGTCCTCGGTCGGCCAGAGCCCGACAAGGAGAGGCGCCTTGGGCAGCTTCTGTCGGAGACGCCGCAGCAGGTAGCGCAGATGCGCCGGGCTGCCGCTGATCTCGAGATAGGAGATGCAGACCATCGCGACGCCGGTCGTGTCGAGCCGCGCGATGCTCTCGCGCGACACCGCCTCGTGCGGCACGACGCGCGCGCCAAGCCCATGCTTGCGCAGCAACTGGGCCAGCATGGCGGCCGCGCCCTCGTCGAGCGTGCCGCGCCCGGCGATGCACAGGATCGCACCCTCGTGTCGCCATTCGGGCGGCAGGCGCGCGGCGTCGGGCGCGTCCTGCTCGATCGGCGGCTCGGCCCCGACGTCCTGCTCCCTCCTGGGAGGCGCCACCGGCGCGGCATCGGCCTCCTCGGTTGAAGGCTCGACGTCCTCGTGGTCGTCGAGATCGTCCACGAGATGCCGGATGGCGCCCCGGATGGTTTCGAGCTGCGGCTTCGTCAGCACGCCCCGCGTGGCGTCGTTCGCCGCGAGTTGCAGGCCCTTCAAGGCCACCTCGTCGTAATAGGCCGACAGGGAGCGCTCCTTCAGCAGGAGCTCTGCATGTTCGAGCGCCTCGTCGGAATCGCCCGCCAGCATGCGCTGGTAGAAGCTTTCGACGGGCGTAAGGGCAGGCCTGTCGCCGAACAGGACGTCCAGGAACTCGAGGCGTTCGACATGCCTCCCCAGCACCACCAACACCACCGTGAACGGCGTCGAGAGCAGAAGCCCGATCGGTCCCCAGAGCCAGGTCCAGAAGATCGCCGAGATGATCACCGCAAAGGGGGACATTCCGGTCGAGTGCCCGTAGACCATGGGCTCGACGACGTGCCCCATCAGCGGCTCGGCGACTGCGAAAAGCGCAAGCGTCCAGAGGGCCATGGACCAGCCGGTCGGATCGACCGCCGCGGCGAGCGCGATCGGGAACACGGCCGAGACTAGCGCCCCGATATAGGGCACGAAGCGCATCAGGCCCGAGAAGACGCCCCACAGGATCGGGCTCGGCACGCCGATCGCCCAGAGCCCCAGACCGATGATGAGGCCGAATACAGCGTTCAAGGCGAGCTGGGTGAGGAAGTAGCGCGACAGGCGGCGCGCGGCGTCGTCCATGGCGACCGTCGTGCGGTGCAGGTCCTGCGATCCGAACAGCCGGATCATGCGGTCGCGTAGATCCTCGCGCTGGAGCAGGATGAAGATCGCGACGATGAGCACGATGCCGGCGGTCGCGAGCGGATGGACCACGGGCCCGAGCACGCGCTGCGCGATCTCTATCGGGGTCGCGGCGCGCTCCTTCACCTCGACGGGGATCGGAGCCGGCGCGGCTTTGCCGGCGCCGTCGGCCGGTGCCGGCGCAGCGGGCGGATCGTTGGTCGCCTGCTCGATCTGCCGGCCGACGCGACGGATCAGCTCGTTCGCCCGCCCAAGCGTCGCCTCGCGCAGGTGCTCGACCTTCCGGGTGATCGTGGCCTGGTAGCTCGGAACATCCTCGGCGAGTTGCGCCACCTGCATCCCGATCACCCCGCCCGCCGCGACGATCACGCCGAGCGCAACCAGCACGGCGAGGACCACGGCGGCCGCTCGGGGGACATACACGCGCCGGAGAAGGCTCACGAGCGGCGCCAGCACGAAGCTGAGCAGGATCGCGAGGACGATCGGGATGAAGACGTCCCGCCCGATATAGAGCGCCGCGACCACCACGACGCCGACCACCACGGTCAGCAAGCCCTGCAGGCCCGGCAGCTCCGCCGGGGTGACGCCGGTTTCGGCAGGTGGCGTCGGGGCGGCGCCGGGCATCGCGATCACATTCCAGTGGGGCGACAATGCTGCCGCGGATGCGGTGGAACGCGGTCGGAGGTTGTTGGTTCGCCCACCCAGACGCACAAGCTTCAAGAGGAACGAGGGATGCGGATCACGATCGCGGCAGTCGCGGCCGCACTGGCGATTGCCGGCCCGACAACCGGCGCCGCGGCTGCCACTGCCGAGACGGCGGCACCCAACGCGCCGAACCAGAAGCCGGCCTTTCCCGGCCAGACCCGCGCGCCGCTTCCGGCACAGGCCACCGCGGTCGCGACGACCACGGTGGCCGAGGGGATCCAGGGCGGCTGGGCCTTCGAGTTCCTGCCCGACGGCCGCATGATCGTGACCGAGAAGGCAGGCCGGCTCCGCATCGTGCCGCCGAACGGGCGCCCGGGCGCGCCGATCGCTGCCGTGCCGGCAGTCGATGCCCGTGGCCAGGGCGGATTGCTGGACGTCGCGCTCAGCCCCGGCTTTGCCGAGGATCGCCTCGTCTATCTCTCCTTCAGCGAGCCGCGCCAGGGGGGCGGCAACGGCACGAGCGTGGCGCGCGGAAAGCTCGTCGAGGAGGGCGGGCAGGCGCGGCTCGAGAACGTGCAGGTCATCTTCCGCCAGATGCCGTCCTGGCAGAACAACATGCATTTCGGCTCCCGCCTCGTCTTCGCACCGGACGGGAAGCTTTTCGTGACCGTCGGCGAGCGCTCCGACCGCGAGCCGCGCGTCCAGGCGCAGCAGCTCTCGAGCGGGCTCGGCAAGGTGTTCCGCATCAACCCGGACGGCTCCGCCCCTCCGGACAACCCTTTCGTCGGCAAGGGCGACGCGCAGCCCTCGATCTGGTCCTACGGCCACCGCAACCTGCAATCGGCGACCCTCGACACAACGGGGCGGCTCTGGACGGCCGAGCACGGGCCGAAGGGCGGCGACGAGTTGAACCGGCCTGAGCCCGGCAAGAACTATGGCTGGCCGGAGGTCACCTACGGGGTGGAATACAGCGGCCAGCCGGTGGGGCGCGGCGTGACCCAGCGCGAAGGGACGGAGCAACCCGTCTATTACTGGGATCCGGTCATCGCGCCGTCCGGCATGGCGGCCTATGGGGGCAGCCTGTTCCCGGACTGGCGCGGCGCGCTCATTGTCGGCGGCCTCGTGAGCCAGGGCCTCGTCGTACTCCGCTTGGAGAACGACCGGGTCGCGAGCGAGGAGAGGATCTCGCTCGACGGCCGCACCCGCGACGTGCAGGTCGGGCCGGACGGCGCCGTCTACGCGCTCCTGGAGACCCGCGGCGGCGGGCCGTCGCGCATCGTCCGGGTTGCGCCGAGATAGCCCAGAATCGGCCCGCTCACGTCGCTTCGACCCGGCTTTCCCCGATCGGTTCGGCCAGCGCTGTCATGAACAGGAGCAGCACGGCGGTGTCGGCTGGTGTCCTGTCGCCGCCCTTCTCGACGGCGGCCCAATAGCCCTCGTCACGGGCGAGGATGGCCTGCATGGCGTCGTTCTGCGGCTCGCCGCAGGCGTGGCCCGCCAATAGCGCCTCGAGCACGACCTTGAGGCAGGTCGGGCAGCAGCGGGCCCCGCCTGCGTGGAACCGCCGGAGCGCACCGGAGCAGCGCCCTTCCGCCCGGCAGCGCGCCTCGGGGCAGCCCGCGAACCACTCGCCGCCGCTCGCTATCGCGCGCGCTTCGGCGATCCGCTTGGGCGGCATGAATGGGGGTGCGAGGTTCGGCATCGCGAACTCCTTCATCGAGGGATGGACATGGGGGATCGTCCGGGCGCCAGGCCGGAGGTGATCGCGGGTCGCGATCGGCGGATGAGGGGACGCGGGACGCCGCGAGACCCTGATTGTTTTGGAAACCGGTCTCCCGGCGTCCCGCGGTCACCGGCTTGCGCCAACAACCGACTGCGTCGCGGCTCTTTTCGACCCCTGGGCATGCGCCCGGTCAGTCGCCCGGGCGTCCGGTCACCGGACCGAACCTCGGGACGCCGCATCCCCCCTCGCTCCGATCCGGACCCGGTGATCACGGCGGCTCCCTCGGCGAGGAAGGACGATGCACCGCTATAGGATTTTAATCAGGATGTCAATTGGGGTTTCGGTTCGCCGCGCTGGGAATGAGGTTGAGCACGCTCCCCTGAACTGTCCGCTCGCGGACCGGTTCGACCCACCCGAGACATGGAGCGGCCGGATATTGACTTTGAGACCACGATGCTGAGGCTGCACTTGGCTTAAACGTGAGCCGGAGGGAGGGAGCGCTGGCTCAAGCTAGCCCCCGCTGGAAGTTCGTTCAGATTGCGCTGGCGCTCGTCGCGCTGGTTGCGACGCTGATTCCGGACGTCCGCGGTCTCCCGACGATCGGACGAAGCCCCGATCTCCTCAGCGCTCTCTACAGCGACCCCTCACCGGAGGCCGCTCGGGGCCCAGTCTCGTCGGTTTCGGGGTGCTTCGAGGAAGTCGACGAAGACCCGGACGGACCGAAATCCCGCGCCCTCATCGGCTCGGGCTGCGACGCTCCTCGCGGTGGAGGCCCCCGCTTCGCGGCGGCTTTGAAACTCCCGGCGACCCGCGGTTTCGCTCACCAGGCGACAGGCCCGCCTCTACTCTGAGCCGACTCGTCCTGCCACGAGCCGACTAGTCCCGTCGCACTGCGCGCTTGGCGCCTGCGACGCCAATCCGTGCCGCCTCAGCCACCGTCACAGACGCGCCAATTTCGAGCGCGGCCGTCTGCCGTTCGGACCGGGAGGCACGCCGTCCATCGCTCGCCAGAGCGAACCTCCTTTCTAGGCAACACACCCCATGGACACCTTAGCTCCCGACTTTCTCAAGTTGATCCAGATCATCTGGATCAACATCATCCTCTCCGGCGACAACGCCGTCGTGATCGCGCTGGCATGCCGCGGGCTGCCCGAGTCCAAACAGCGGATCGGGATGATCCTCGGCGCGCTCGTCGCCGTCGCCCTGCGGATCGTGTTCACGGTCCTGGTCGCGACCCTCCTGTCGACGCCGTTCCTGAAGATCATCGGCGGCTGCCTGCTGCTCTGGATCGCGGTCAAGCTCGTGCTCGGCGAGGAAGAAGAGGGCGGCTCCGTCAAGGAGACCGACCGCCTGTGGCACGCGGTGCGGACGATCGCGATCGCGGACGCCGTGATGAGCCTCGACAACGTGCTCGCGATCGCCGCCGTGGCGAAGGACTCGACATTCCTTCTGGTGGTCGGCCTCGCGATCTCGATCCCGCTGATCGTTGCCGGGGCCGCGCTCATCATGGCGCTCCTCGCCCGGTTCCCGTTTCTGGTCTGGGCCGGCTCGGCACTGCTGGGGTGGGTCGCCGGGGACATGCTGGTCTCCGATCCCTGGCTCGTCGAGCGCCTTGGCCCGACGCTTGTGCATAGGATCGAGTTGCCGGTCGCGGCCTTGTGTGCCGTCGCAGTCGTCGCGGTCGGCTTCGTCCTGAACCGCCGCGGCGCCGCAGCACAACCTGTCCAGCATGAAGCGTGAGAGTTCTTACCCGACCTTCGAAGTCATGACGAATATTGGAGACAGAACATGGATGCTTTCATCATCCCGGCGTGGATTTGGCTCAATCTCGGCGTCCTCATCGTTGCGGCGGCCTATATCGGGTTGCGGCTGAGCCGACGGGCGAAGATGACGGTGGCCCGGGCTCCGGCGGCCCGAGCGCCCTACGCGCCGCCGGTCACGACGGCGGGCTGATCGGACGCCGCAGGCCGGACCGCCTGCGGCCTGTCTGTCGAAGGCCTTGGACAGCGCTCGCGCGCCGTCCGAGGGTTCGGCTGCAAAACGGGTCAGAAAGCGGCGGTCGAGGCAGAGACCTGGGCGTCTCTATCGTGCCGCGCGCCAACAAAGGGCGATTGCCGCGGCTATGATCCCGGATAAAGCGACCGTCTCGGCTGCGCTCATCTGGGCCAGTGTGTCGAGCATCCACTCGGCGACGTCCAGGACGTGGCGCGGCTGGCCGGCTTCCCCACCTGCTCCATTCGGGGCCTCCTCGGCTTGCTCGCTCAAGTTCAGGTGCTGCATCTCGGACGCTGGGATTTCTTCACGGGCCGGAGCAGGATAACCGGCACCAGCCGTGATTTCCCGCTCAGTTGATCGACCCGCGACGCGAGGAGCACCGGGCACCACCCGCTTTTCAGCGAGTCCCACCCTCGGCTATGCGATCGGGATCGAAGCACCAGGGGTGTCATGTACGCAGAACGTTTCCGCCTGGACGGGCGGCGGGCCCTGGTGACGGGCGGGGGCCGCGGCATCGGACTGGCTTCGGCGGAGGCTCTGGCGGAGGCCGGCGCAGCGATCATCATCGGGGACTGCGATCCGGACGTGACTGCGACGGGGCTCGCCTACCTCAGGGGCAAGGGCTACGACGCGACCGCGGTCGCGCTCGACGTGACGGATTCGAAGGCCGTCGAGGCGGCGGCGTCAGAGCTCAATGCCGGCGGCCTCGTCGATATCCTCGTCTGCAATGCCGGTATCGCGCGTAGCGGCACTCCGGCCGAGGACGTTGCCGACGAGCATTGGCGCAACGTCCTGGACGTCAACCTGAACGCCGTCTTCTGGTGCTGCCGCTCCTTCGGCCGCTTCATGCTCGAGGCGGGACGCGGCGCGATCGTGAATGTCGGCTCCATGTCGGGCTTCATCGTCAACAAGCCGCAGCCGCAGAGCTACTACAACGCCTCGAAGGCGGCGGTGCATCACCTGACGCGCTCGCTCGCGGCCGAGTGGGCGGGACGTGGGATCCGCGTGAACGCGGTCGCGCCGACCTACATCAACACGCCCCTGAACAAATTCGTCGAGTCGCAGCCGGAGATGTACGCGGCCTGGATCGGCGGCACGCCGATGGGCCGCATGGGCGAGCCGGACGAGGTGGCGTCCGTTGTCCTGTTCCTCGCCTCCGATGCCGCGAGCCTCGTGACCGGCACGATCGTGCTCGCGGATGGCGGCTACACGTGCTGGTGAGCTCGTAGTGTCCGCGGGCTAGCGCGCCGAGCCGACCGTAGCCTCCGGCTTCCCCTGGTTCGGCACCTCGCCGCGGTGGAACATCCCGTATCCCAGGAAGAGGCCGGCCACCACGAGACCGAACACGAGGATCAGCCCGTAGCCGGACCGTCGGCCCGATCGCGCATAGGGCGTCGCGCGATCGTCGTCGCGGAGATCGTATTCCGAGCCCGACCTGCCGTCCTTCGCCGATGCCATCTTCTGCTCCCGCTCGCTGCCGAGGCGGTAACGAGCACCGGCGGCGCGAGGTTCAGCCGGACCGAGCCGCCACCTGTCGCCTTCGGCCGGATTGCGATAGGCCTTCGCCCGAGGGGGGCGGGCCATGCAGCGGAGTACGGACGGGTGGGGCAGCGGCCTCCTCGGCGTGATCATCTTCAGCGGCTCGCTGCCGGCGACGCGGGTCGCGGTGGGCGGCTTCTCGCCCATGTTCCTCACCTCGGCCCGCGCCGTCATCGCAGCGGTGCTCGGCGCGGCCCTCCTCGTTATTCTCAGGCAGAAGCGCCCTGCCCCGGGCGATCTCGGCTCCCTCGCCATCGTGTCGCTCGGGGTGGTGGTCGGCTTTCCGCTCCTGACCGCGCTGGCGCTCCAGCACATCACGTCGGCGCACTCGATCGTGTTCATCGGGCTCCTGCCGCTCGCCACCGCGCTGTTCGGCGTTCTGCGCGGCGGGGAGCGGCCGAAGCCTGCCTTCTGGCTGTTCTCGGTCGCGGGCAGCATGCTGGTCGCGGGCTTTGCGCTGACACAAAGCAGCGGCGCCTCCGTAACCGGAGACCTCTTGATGGTGGCGGCCATCCTCGTCTGCGGCCTCGGCTATGCGGAGGGCGCGACGCTGTCCCGGCGGCTCGGCGGCTGGCAGGTGATCTCCTGGGCGCTCCTGCTGTCGCTGCCCGTCATGGCGCTGGTCGGGCTCGCGACCCTGCCCGGCACCTGGAGCGACATCAGCCTGCCTGTCTGGTTGGGGCTCGCCTATGTTTCGGTCTTCAGCATGCTGGTCGGCTTCGTGTTCTGGTACCGCGGCCTCGCGCTCGGCGGAATCGCGGGCGTCGGACAGCTGCAACTGCTGCAGCCCTTCTTCGGGCTAGCCCTGGCCGGGCTGGTCCTCAACGAGCCTGTCGCCTGGTCGATGATCGCCGTGACGGCGCTCGTAGTCCTGTGCGTCGCCGGCGCGAAGCGCTTCGCCTAGGTCTTAAACCGGACACTGAGCGTGGGCGCCGGACCTCCTCCCACTCTCACGCCCGGGAGCCTCGCGGCCGCTCGAGGCGCCGACGCCGAACCCTCGTAGCAAGTTGAAGGTTCGCTGCCAGGAAATTCAGTAACGACCGAGTCTTAGTATGGGCAGGATGAGAAGCGCGAGCCGCTAGGACCATGTCTGCTCCACTCCACCTCGGAATGGGAGTTCTCCCGTCGCGTGGCTCTACCTGGAGTCGATCCGCGCCCCGGATGGAACTCAAGTCCGGCGCCCTGATCAAGACGGCTCGAAACGAGTTTGCCTGTGAGCTGTGCGACCTCTCGGAGCGGGGCGCCCGGATCAAGACAGGAAATCGGAGCGTACCGGAGCGGTTCGATCTGGTCCTCGGCGAAGGAGCGGTGGCCCGCCTGGCACAAGTCCGCTGGAACAGGGGCGACGAGGTCGGCGTCCAGTTCGTCCCGCGAGCCCCCGGAGACTGCATACCTGACATCTACCTCGCAAACGCTCTCGGCAAATCGGTGAACCTGCGAACGTTGGTCAGCAATCGGCGTTCCGTCCTGGTGGGCGTGGTCGGTGCCTTCGCGCCCGAGCGCTTCCAGGTCCATCTGACCGAGGTCCTCTCGCGTGCGATGGACCTGCACCGGTGCGGCTATGTCCGGCTGATCTGCGCTGCACCGAACGATCCGTGGACCGTCAAGGCGTGGGCCGAGACTGTCGACCCTAATCGGCTCCTGACCTTCGTCTCAGACGGCAACCTCGACCTTGCACGTTGGCTGGGCGTGACCTTCGTCACCTCGCGGAAGCGGCATCTCGGGGCACGATCGCGCAGCTATCTGGCTCTGCTCCGCGAGGGCGTGATCGAGAAGCTGACGATCGACAGCGTCGCCCCGGCGCTCGTGTTCGACGAACGGCAGCGCCTGCAGGACAGCCTCGCCTCAATGACTGACGCTGGCGCCTTTTGACCCGGGACTCGGCCGCGAACGCAAGCGGCGGCACAATGTCGGACGGCCGGGTTAGCCCGCGTCGGCCGTAAGCCCCGCGGCCGCGATTCCGGCCGTGGCGCAAGCTTCGTCGTTATCGGAGGTGTCGCCCGAAATGCCGACGGCTCCGAGGACAGTGCCGCTCCCGTCCTTGATCAGCACGCCGCCCGGCACCGGTACGAGCGCGCCCCCGAGAAGTCCGTTCACGGCCGAGATGAAATAGGGCTGCTCCTCCGCGCGCTTGTTCAGAGCGCGCGAGCCGAGGCCGAGTGACAGGGCGCCAAACGCCTTGCCGAACGCGACCTTGTCGCGGGACAGCGAGGTCCCGTCCTGGGCGGCCGCAGCCTTCAGGGCACCACGTGCGTCAAGCACGAGCACGGCCAGGGGCTTCAGGTTGCGCTTCGTCCCCTCCTCGAGGGCGGCGTGCATGATCTTGTGCGCCTGATCGAGCGTCAGCATGTCCGAAATCCTCAATTGGCCGGGCCGGCATTGCCGGCGAGATAGCTCATCGCGGCATCCACGCCACCCGGGTTGTGCGGGATGTTGCAGACGCGCAGCCCCATCTCGACCCCGGTCAGCACGCCTGTGACCATCAGGTTGTGGAAGTCGCCGAGGTGGCCGATGCGGAAGACCTTGTCCGCGAGCGGCCCGAGGCCGTTGCCGAGCGACATATTGAACCGCTCGAGGATCTCGGCCCGGAGGTTGTCGGCCGAGTGGCCGTCCGGCAGGCGCACCGCGGTCAGCGACGAGGAATACTCCGCCGGATCGGCGCACTGGATCTCGAACCCCCAATGGCGGACGCAGCGGCGCGTCGCTTCGGCGGCGCGGTCGTGCCGGGCGAAGACGTTGTCGAGCCCCTCCTCGTGCAGCATGCCGATGGCGACGTTCAGCCCCTGCAGCAGGTTCGTGGAGGGCGTGTAGGGGAAGAACCCCTTGTCGTTGATCGCCAGCATCTCCTCCCAGTCCCAGAAGGCGCGCGGCAGCTTCGCGCTCTTGGACGCCGCGAGGGCCTTGTCCGAGATCGCGTTGAAGGAAAGGCCCGGCGGCAGCATCAGGCCCTTCTGCGAGCCGCCGACGGTGACGTCGACGCCCCACTCGTCATGCCGGTAGTCGATGGAGCCGAGCGACGAAATCGTGTCGACGAGGAGGAGCGTCGGGTGGCCGGCCTTGTCGATCGCGCGCCGCACCGCCGCGACCCCGGAGGTCACGCCCGTCGAGGTCTCGTTATGCACGATGCACACGGCCTTGATGGTCTTGCCCTTGTCCTCGGCGAGACGCGCCTCGATCGTGCCGGCATCGACGCCGTGGCGCCAGTCGCCCGGGACGACCTCCGCCTCGAGGCCCAGCTTCTTCGCCATGCGGCTCCACAGGGTGGAGAACCAGCCGGTCTCGAACATCAGGATGCGGTCGCCGGGCGAGAGCGTGTTGCAGAGCGCCGCCTCCCAGGCACCCGTGCCGGAGGCCGGGTAGATGATGACCGGCTTCTCCGTCTTGAAGATCGTCTTGATGCCGGCCAGCGCCTCGCGCCCGAGCTTGCCGAATTCCGGCCCGCGATGATCGATCGTCGGCTTCGCGATGGCGGCGAGGACCGGAAGGGGCGTGTTCGTCGGCCCGGGAATCTGCAGGAAATGGCGGCCGGCCTGATAGCTCATCGGGATCCTCCCTGGCCGCGTCGGAACGGCCTGTTGTGCGGATTGCATTTTGTATTATCTTTGTCGGCGGGCACGTCAAGCCGGCCGGGACAACATCGGGAATGACCACGCTGAACGCGGCCGCACGGTCGCGCGACCTCGGGCTGGAGCGCCGCCTGTCAAAGGCGTTCGAGGGCGAGGTCGCCTTCGACGCCTTTACCCGCGGGCGCTATGCGACGGACGCCTCGATCTATCAGATCATGCCGGCCGGGGTGCTGTTTCCGAAGAGCAGAGCCGACATCCAGGCCGCTCTCACGATCGCGCACGAGCACGGCGTGCCTGTCATCGCGCGCGGCGGCGGCACCTCGCAGAACGGCCAGCCGATCGGCTCCGGCCTCGTGCTCGACTGCTCGCGCCACCTGAAGAAGATCCGCTCGATCGATGCCGACGTGGGTGTCGCCGGCGTCGAGCCGGGCCTCGTGCTCGAGCACCTGAACACGCGCCTGAAGGGCGACGGCTGGTTCTTTCCGGTCGAGCCCTCGACGGCGAGCCGCTGCACGATCGGCGGCATGACCGGCAACAATTCCTGCGGCGCCCGCTCTATCCGCTACGGCAAGATGGTCGACAACGTGCTCGGACTCCGGGCGCTTCTGCCCGAGGGCGACGAGATCATGGCCGGGCCGCGCGGCGGCAACGCCGCGGGATTTGCCGGGTCGGAGCGCGCGGCGGACCTCGCCGACCGCATGGTCGCGCTCGCGGATCGGGAGCGCGACGAGATCGGCCGCATGTTCCCAAAGGTGCAGCGGCGGGTCGGCGGCTATAACCTCGACGCCCTCCTGCCCGAGCAGCCCAATCTCGCGCATCTGCTCGTCGGCTCCGAGGGCACCCTCGCCTTCACGACCGAGGTGACGCTGAAGCTCTCGCGCCTGCCGACCCACCGGGTGATGGGCGTCTGCCACTTCCCGTCCTTCCGCTCGGCCATGGAGACGACGCGGCACCTCGTGGAGCTCGGGCCGGTCGCGGTCGAGCTCGTCGACAACAACGTGCTCGTGCTCGGCGCCGACATCCCGCTGTTCCGGCGCACGCTCGCCGACATCACCAAGGGGGAGCCGAACTGCCTGCTCCTGGTCGAGTTCGCGGGCGATGATCTCACCAATCTGCGCAGCGACCTGCGCCGCCTGGATGCCTGCATGGCGGATCACGGCTTTCCGGACGCGGTCGTGGAGGTGGTCGAGCCGCCGCGCCAGCGCCTCGTCTGGGACGTGCGCGAGGCCTGCCTCAACATCATGATGTCGATGAAGGGCGACGGAAAACCCGTCTCCTTCATCGAGGATTGCGCGGTGCCGCTCGAGCACCTCGCCGACTACACCGACGCGGTCACTGAGCTCTTCAGCCGCTACGACACGGTCGGCACCTGGTACGCCCACGCCTCCGTCGGCTGCCTGCATGTGCGCCCGATCCTCAACATGAAGGACGAGGGCGGCGCGCGCGCCATGCGCGAGATCGCGGAAGCGGCCTGCGACCTCGTCCGCCGCTTCGAGGGCTCGCATTCGGGCGAGCACGGCGACGGCATCTCGCGCTCGGAATTCCACGAGCGGATGTTCGGGACGCGGCTCGTTTCCGCGTTCGAGGAGGTGAAGGACGCGTTCGACCCCGAGGACCGGCTGAACCCGTCCAAGATCGTCCGCCCGCACCGCATGGACGACCGCACGCTCATGCGCTTTTCGCCCGATTACCGGGTGACGGAGCCGGCAAAGCCGGTGCTCGACTGGTCCGAATGGGGCTCGTTCGGCCAGGCGGTCGAGATGTGCAACAACAACGGCACCTGCCGGAAGACGCTGGCCGGCACGATGTGCCCCTCCTACCGGGCGACGCTGGAGGAGCAGCACGTCACCCGCGGCCGGGCGAATTCGCTGCGGCTCGCGATCTCCGGCCAGCTCGGGCCGGACGCGTTCACGTCGCCGGAGATGAAGGAGACGCTCGACCTTTGCGTCTCCTGCAAGGGCTGCCGGCGCGAATGCCCGACGGGCGTCGACATGGCCCGCATGAAGATCGAGTTCCTCCACCATTACCATGCCCGGCACGGGCTGCCCTTGAAGGAGCGGCTGATCGCGCATCTGCCGCGCTACGCCCCGATCGCCGCGAAGCTCGCGCCCCTCCTGAACCTGCGCGACCGCATCGGGCCGGTGGCGCGGGCGACCGAGCGCTTCCTCGGCTTCTCGGCCCGGCGCACCCTGCCAAAGTGGCGCAAGCCCTGGCGCGAGAGCGGCGCATCCGCGTTGCCGGCCGATGTCGCGGGCGACGGCCTCGACCTCGTGCTCTTCGGCGACACGTTCAACCGCTACTACGAGCGCGAGAACCTCGAAGCCGCCGAGCGCGTGCTGCGCGCCGCCGGGTATCGCCTGCACCGGGCGGCGCCGACGGACGGCAGGCGCCCGCTCTGCTGCGGACGCACCTACCTGTCAGTCGGGGACGTGGACCGGGCGCGGGCGGAGGCGCGGCGGACGCTGGACGCGCTCGCCCCCTATGTCGCAAAGGGCGCGCGCGTCGTCGGGCTGGAGCCGTCCTGCATCTACACCCTCCGGGACGAGTTTTTCGCGCTGCTGCCCAAGGCGGAGGTCGAGCCGCTCGCGCTGGCCACGAACCTCTTCGAGGAAGCGATGGCGGCGGACCTCGCCGCCGGACGCATCGCCCTCCCCCTCGCCGACCAGGGCGGGCGCGTGGCGCATCTGCACGGCCATTGCCACCAGAAATCGTTCGGGGCGATGGGCGCGGTCGAGAGCGTGCTGAAGGCGGTGCCCGGCCTGGAGGTCAGGACCATTGAATCGAGCTGCTGCGGCATGTCCGGCGCCTTCGGCTACGGGGCGAAGACCATCGACGTGTCCTTCGCCATGGCCGAGCTCTCGCTCCTACCCGCCGTGCGCAAGGCCGGGCCGGACGACCTCGTGGTTGCCGACGGCACGAGCTGCCGGCACCAGATCCACGACGGCACCGGGCGCGACGCGGTGCATGTCGCGCGCGTCCTCGACAATGCGCTGAGGACGGCATGAGCCAGGCCCTCCGCAACGCCCCCATCCCCAAGCGCTACCTCCATGACGAGGTGGCGGACCGCATCCGCGAGCTGATCCGCGAGGGCGAGCTCGAGCCGCGGGCGCGGGTGAATGAGCTGGAACTCTCCGAGCGCTTCGGCATCTCCCGCACCCCTTTGCGCGAGGCGATCAAGATCCTGGCGACGGAGGGCTTTTTGGAGCTCCTGCCCAACAAGGGCGCGCGCGTCGCCTCGATTTCCGAGGAGGAAACAAACGAGGTTATCGAAGTCGTTGCCGGGCTTGAGGGCACGGCGGCCGAGCTCGCCTGCCGGTCGATCACGGACGCGGAGATCGCCGACATCGCCGCGAAGCACGCCCGCATGGTCGAGGCTTGGAGACGTGAGGACAACGTCGCCTATTTCAACCTCAACCGCGAGATCCACGAGGCGATCATGGCGGCGTCGCGCAATGCGACGCTGCAGGGCATCTATGCGACGCTCTCCGGCCGCATCCAGCGCGCCCGCTATGCGGCGCACAAGACGCCCGAGCAGTGGAAGCGCGCGGTGGATGAGCACGAGGAGATGCTCCGCCTGCTCCGCGCCCGCGACGGCGAGGCGCTCGCCGCCGTCATGCGGAACCACATCCGCGGCAAGGCCGAACTGATCCTGGCGAGCTATGGGTAGTTCGCCAGGCGTCATCCTCGGGCGTCGCGCAGCGACGACCCGAGGACCTCCGGCGCGTTGTGCAGCCTCGGGAGATGCTCGGCTCAAGGCCGACCATGACGATCTTTCCGGAAGCGTCATCCTCGGCCGGAGCGCGCAGGCGGAGAGCCGAGGACCTCAGGCCGAGAATGGCTCCTTGCAGGACTGAGCCGCACCGTTAGACTTCGCCCGTGAAGTTCTCCTTTGTTTACATCGTCACGAACAAGCCGCGTGGCGTCCTCTACATCGGCGTCACCACCGACCTCGTCCGGCGCATTTCTGAACACCGGCAGTCGCTTATTCCCGGCTTCAGCAGCAAGTACAACTGCACGCGTCTCGTCTGGTACGAGGTGCACGAGGACGTTCGTGTCGCGATTCAACGGGAGAAGAGCCTCAAGCGCTGGTACCGCGATTGGAAGATCGACCTGGTCGAGCGAGAGAACCCGACTTGGCGCGACCTCTTCTTCGAGATGTCCGGACTCGTGCCGGAGTAGCTACCAATCTTCCGCAAGGTTTGCGGCTCTCCGCTTCGCTGCGGCCGAGGATGACGCAGATCCAGGACGTCCTGAGGTCCTCGGGTCGTCGCTACGCGCCGCCCGAGGATGACGGGTACCGCACCCACCCCAACGGCAGCGCCGTGCCCTCCTTGAGCGTCTGCAGCACCACGGCCGATCGCACGTTCGCAACGCTCTCATGCGGCAGGAGATGCTCGTTCACGACCTCCGAGAGCGTCCGCAGGTCCGGCACGATCATCTTGACCAGGTAATCGGCATCGCCAGTGAGCGCATGCGCCTCCAGCACGAAGTCGAGCCGGCCGACGAGCTCGGCGAAGCGCCCGGCGTTGTCCGGGCTGTGCCGGGCGAGCGTTACCTGGGTGAAGACCGTAACCCCGAGGCCGAGTCGCTCAGGCGCGAGCTGGGCCGGGTAGCTCCGGATCACGCCCCTTTCCTCCAAGGTGATCCGACGGCGCGAGCACTGGCTCGCCGACAATCCGACGCGCTCCGCGAGGTCCTGGTTGGTGAGCCGGCTGTCCCGCTGCAGCAGCGCAAGGATCTTGAGGTCGAACCCGTCCAGCGTAACCGTCTCGAGCATGAACCCGCGCCTCTGTGCGCCGTTCTTGCAGCAGGACCCGCTAGGACGGTCAACTTCGCACGCATCGTGCGGCCAGGATGTGATCCGATACGCAGACGATTAGGAGGTTCACCATGGGTCCCTTTCCGCACGACGCTCCGCCGCCCGCGATCTCGGACGAGAACCCGATGGGCACGGACGGTTTCGAGTTCGTCGAGTTCTGCCATCCGGATCCAGCCGAGCTCGATAAGCTATTCCGGCAGATGGGGTTTTCGGCCGTTGCGAAGCATCGCTCGAAGGACGTGACGCTCTACCGCCAGGGCGACATCAACCTCCTTCTCAACGCGGAGCCCGGCTCCTTCGCCGCCCGGTTCGCGGCCGAGCACGGCCCGTCTGCACCGGCAATGGCGTTCCGCGTCGTCGATGCGCAGCGTGCCTATGAGCGCGCGCTCTCGCTCGGCGCGAAGCCGGTCCAGCGAGAGGTCGCGGCGGGAGAGCTGACCATCCCGGTCATCGAGGGGATCGGCGGGCTGCACATCTACCTCGTCGACCGCTACGGCCAGAAAGGCTCGATCTACGACATCGATTTCGCCTGGACGGGCGAACCAGACCCGCATCCCGAAGGTGCCGGCCTCTGGTACATCGACCACCTGACGCACAACGTGCATCGCGGGCGTCTGAACGAATGGGCGGGCTTCTACGAGAAGCTCTTCAACTTCCGCCAGATCCGCTACTTCGACATCTCGGGGAAGCTGACCGGCCTGCATTCGCGCGCCATGACGAGCCCGGACGGCAAGATCCGCATCCCGATCAACGAGGATGCCGGCGAGCAGGGCCAGATCGAGGAATACCTGAAGGAGTACAAGGGCGAGGGCATCCAGCACGTGGCGCTCGGCTCGCGCGACCTCTACGAGTCCATCGAAACGCTGCTCGCGAGCGGGGTCGAGTTCATGCCGGCTCCGAACGACGTGTATTACGCCCGCATCGACAAGCGCCTGCCGAAGCACGGCGAAGACGTGGAGCGCCTGAAGCGCGACGGCATCCTGATCGATGGCGAGGGGGTGGTCGAAGGCGGCTTCACCAAGGTATTGCTGCAGCGTTTCGGCCAGACCGCGATCGGGCCGATCTTCTTCGAGTTCATCCAGAGGAAGGGTGACGACGGCTTCGGCGAGGGCAACTTCAAGGCGCTCTTCGAGTCCATCGAGGAAGACCAGATCCGCCGCGGCGTGCTGAAGCCGGAGCCGGCCTGACCGGCACCGCGACACGAGCGAGGAGATCGTCCCATGAACGTGCAGAACCCGTCCGGCTTCGCGCTCGATCAGGGACGCACCGGCCAGAGCGCGCTCGAGCCCGGCTACATGTCGGGCTTCGGCAACGGCTTCGAGACCGAGGCTCTGCCCGGCGCGCTTCCGATCGGCCGCAACTCGCCGCAGAAATGCCCCTACGGGCTCTATGCCGAGCAGCTCTCAGGCTCGCCTTTCACGGCGCCGCGCACGACGAACGAGCGTTCCTGGCTGTACCGGATCCGGCCAACCGTCGCCTATTGGGGCGACTTCGAGAAGGCGGATATCGGCCTGTGGCGCACGGCGCCCGCACATGAGGTCGACGTGCCGATCGCGCCCATGCGCTGGTCGCCGGTGCCGATCCCGAGTGAGCCGCTCTCCTTTTCGGAGGGCGTGCGGACGATGACGACGGCCGGCGATGCCGGGTCACAGGCCGGCATGGGCGCACATCTCTATTTCATCACCCGCTCCATGCAGAACGAATATCTCTACAACGCCGACGGCGAGATGCTGTTCGTGCCGCAGGAGGGCAGACTCCGGCTCGCAACCGAGTTCGGCATCATCGATATCGAGCCGGGCGAGATCGCGATAATCCCTCGCGGCGTGAAGATCCGGGTGGAGCTCATCGACGGACCGGCGCGGGGCTATCTCTGCGAGAACTATGGCGGCGCCTTCTCGCTGCCGGAGCGCGGTCCCATCGGCGCGAACTGCCTCGCCAATCCGCGCGACTTCCTGACACCGATGGCGGCCTACGAGGACCGCGATGCGGCCTCAAAACTGTTCGTGAAATGGGGCGGTAATCTTTGGGTCACGGAAATCGAGCACTCGCCCCTCGACGTGGTCGCCTGGCACGGCAATTACGCGCCCTACAAATACGATCTCAGGCGGTACTCGCCGGTTGGGCCGGTCCTCTACGACCACGCCGACCCCTCGATCTTCACGGTGCTAACCTCTCCGTCGGAGACGCCCGGCACGGCCAACATCGACTTCGTCATCTTCCCGGACCGCTGGCTGGTCGCCGAGAACACCTTCAGGCCGCCCTGGTACCACATGAACGTCATGAGCGAGTTCATGGGCCTGATCTATGGCCGCTACGACGCCAAGCCCGAGGGCTTCGTCCCGGGTGGGGTCTCGCTGCACAACACGATGCTGCCGCACGGGCCGGACGAAGAAGCCTTCGAGAAGAACTCGAACGTGGAGCTGAAGCCGCACAAGCTCGAAGGCACGATGGCCTTCATGTTCGAAACCCGCTTCCCGCAGCGGGTCACGGCCTGGGCGGCGGGGCTCGACGAGTTCCAGCGCGACTACAAGGCCTACGGGAAGAAGCTGCGGAAGCATTTCGACCCGTCGAAGCCGTAGGTTTTCAGGGTTGTCGTGGCCGGGCTTGGCCCGACCATCCACGGCACGTTCCGTGTCGCGGGTCTTGACGCCCCGCTCACCCCGGCGGAAGCCGGGGTCCAGATCAGGATGGACATCTGGGTACCGGCCAGCCCCGGTACGGCGGAGGATACGACCGATGAGCGCAACGCTCGACGCGACACATGACCCGGCCCTCAGGAGCTGGGCCGAATCCGCGAACGGACACCCCGAGTTTCCGATCCAGAACCTGCCCTTCGGCATCTTCTCGCGCGGCGGTGGCGCTAGGCGGGCCGGGGTGGCGATCGGAGACGAGATCCTCGACATCCACGCGGCGCTCGCCGCAGGCCTGTTCGACGGCGAAGCTCGACGCGCCGCGGAGGCGGCGTCCGGCGACACGCTGAACGCCTTCCTGGCGCTCGGGCCCGGGCCGCGGAAGGCGCTCCGCGCGCGACTCTCCGAGATCCTTGCCGCCGGATCGCCGGAACGCGCGCAGGCCGAGCCGCTCCTATGCTGGGCGGCGGATTGCACCCTCCACATGCCGGCGCGGGTCGGCGACTACACGGACTTCTACGCCGGCATTCACCACGCAACGAATGTCGGAAAGCAGTTCCGCCCGGACAACCCGCTCCTGCCGAACTACAAACACGTGCCGATCGGTTATCACGGGCGCGCGTCCTCGATCGGGGTTTCCGGCGGCTCCGTCCGGCGGCCGAACGGGCAGCGCAAGCCCGCCTCCGAGACGCTCCCGAGCTTCGGGCCGTCGCGCAACCTCGATTACGAGCTCGAAATGGGCATCTGGATCGGGCCGGGGAACGCGCTCGGCGACCCGATCCCAATCGGCGCGGCCGCGGACCACATCGCCGGCTACTGCCTGCTGAACGACTGGTCGGCGCGGGACATCCAGGGCTGGGAGTACCAGCCGCTCGGACCCTTCCTGGCCAAGAACTTCGCGACCACGATCTCGCCCTGGGTGGTGACGCCCGAGGCTCTTGCACCGTTCCGGGTACCGCAACCCGCCCGGCCCGACGGCGATCCCGAGCCGATGCCCTATCTGCTCGATCCCGCCGACCAGGGCGCGGGCGCGCTCGACATCGAGCTCGAAGTCCTGCTCGAAACGCCCACCATGAGGGACAGGCGCATGCCACCGCACCGGCTCGCGCTGTCCAACGCCCATCACATGTACTGGACCGCGGCGCAGCTCGTCGCGCACCACGCGAGCGGCGGTTGCAACCTCCAGCCGGGCGACCTCCTCGCCACGGGCACCATATCGGCCGCCGAGGAGACCGGGTTCGGCAGCCTCCTCGAGACCACCAATGGCGGCCGAAAGCCCCTCGAACTCGCCTCCGGCGAGACGCGGCGCTTCCTGGAGGATGGCGACACCGTCATCTTCAAGGCCCGCGGAGTCCGGGAGGGCCACCCCTCGATCGGCTTCGGCGAATGCCGGGCTACCATTGCTCCCGCGCCAACACTCGGCTGAGGAGGACCGCCGCTCATCCTGCCCGGCCATGGCGGAGTGTTGCCGATCTGCCGCGCTCTCGCGTGTATGCGTGGAATCACGCATTCTGCATTCCAGGCTGCTCTCGACGGATTGAACTGAGGCAACCATGTGACGCGTGCCTTGTTGCAGCATCCAAGTTGTGCGTCCGCGGCCGTGAGCCGAGCGCGCAGCCCGGAGGCGCTTCGGCAACGGGCGACAATCGGGGATCGGCGCAACAGCCAAGGCCAAGCGGGAGGGGACGTGAACGAGCTGTTTACGACGGAGGCGCTGACAGCCCTCCTTCAGGTTATCATGATCGACCTCGTCCTGGCGGGCGACAACGCGATCGTCATCGGCCTTGCCGCAGCTGGCTTGCCGGCCGACCAGCGCAAAAAAGCGATCCTGATCGGGATCATTGCCGCTACCGTGCTGCGCATCGGCTTCGCGGCCATCACCACCCAGCTCCTGGCGATCGTGGGCCTGCTCTTCGCGGGCGGCGTGCTGCTGCTCTGGGTGTGCTGGAAGATGTGGCGCGAGCTGCGCACGGGCCACCACGAGGAACACGAGGCCGCGGACGCGCTGGAGGATGCAACAGGAAACCCGACGGAGGTCACGGCACCGCGGAAGACCTTCGCCCAGGCTGCGTGGCAGATCGTGGTCGCGGACGTCTCCATGTCGCTCGACAACGTGCTGGCCGTCGCGGGCGCGGCGCGCGAGCACCCGATGATCCTGGTGTTCGGCCTCGCGCTCTCGATCGCCCTCATGGGCATCGCGGCGACCTTCATCGCGCGGCTCCTGAACCGGCACCGCTGGATCGCCTATGTCGGCCTCGCGATCATCCTCTACGTAGCGGGCGAGATGATCTACCGCGGCTCGGTCGAGCTCTGGCCGCATCTTTCACGGGCGGCGGGGGCGTAGGGCTCCCGCTCCGCTCTCAAGGCGCTCGACGGAGCCTTCCATCGAGCGCCTCGGAGTAGATCGCGAACGCATCCGCGTAGGTCACCTCGCGCGGATTGTTCACCAGAAGGCGGGTCTGCTTCATCGCGTCCTCGGCGAGGCGGGGCAGGTCCGCCTCGCCGACGCCCGCCTCGGCGAGCGAGGCCGGGACGCCGCAATCTCGGCAAATCAACGCGAGGCTTTCGACGAAGCGCGTCGCCGCCTTCTCCTGCGGCAATCCGGCTGCGGCAGGATCGAAGATGGGCGCGAGTTCGGCATAGGCCGCCTCCGCCTCGCTGGCCGAGAGGTTGAACCGCATCACGCCCATCAGCACGAGCGCATTGGAGAGCCCGTGCGGCACGTGGAAAAGCGCGCCGATCGGATAGGCGAGCGCGTGCACGGCGGCGACCGGCGCATTGGCGAAGGCCATGCCGGCGAGCATCGAACCCAGCAGCATCGCCGAGCGCGCTTCGAGATCGCCGCCGTCCCGGCAGGCCGTGCGGATGTTCGCAGACAAGAGGGCGAGAGCCTGCCGCGCAAGCTGGTCCGACATCGGGTTCTTCCTGTGCCGGCTCGTATAGGCCTCGATCGCATGGACCATCGCGTCGATCCCGGTCGCGGCGGTCACGTGCGCCGGCAAGCCGGTTGTCAGCTCGGGATCGAGGATGGCCCAGTCCGGGAGCAGGCGGGGGGCCACCACGCCCTTCTTCTCGGTCGTGGGCGTCGTCACGATGGCGATCGGCGTGACCTCGGAGCCCGTGCCGGCGGTCGTGGGCACGAGCACGAGCGGCAGCCGCCTCCCCTTCGCCAGCCCGACGCCGTAGATGTCGTCGAGCGTCTCGTCGTTCAGGGCGAGGTAGGCGACGAGCTTCGCCGTATCGAGCGCGCTGCCGCCGCCGATGGACAGGACGAGCTCCGCACCCGTTTCGCGCGCCTCGGCGGCCGCGCGCTCAACGACTTCTGAGGGCGGGTCGGCGACGACGTCCTCGAAGATTGTCAAGGCCAGCCCTGCCGCGCCGAGCGCCGCCTCGGCCTTGCTCGTCAGCCCCGCCCCGCGCACTCCGCGATCGGTGACGAGCATCAACCGTTTCGCCCCGAACCCGGATATGATCTCCGAGATCTTTGCCAAGGCGCCGGGCTCAAACAGGATGTTCGGCGAGGTCTGAAAGGTGAAGGGCTTCATGGCGCATCCCGTGCTGGCCGGCTTTCGCCCGAGCTTCTATCGCGCTCGCGTGGCGCTGCTAAGCTCCACATCTACCGTCACGAGATTGGATTGTTCGCGTTGCTCACCCTCACTGCCGACGACCTCAGCCGCCTGCTTGATCGGGCCTCGCTCGTCGACGCGATCGAGGCCATGTTCAGGGAGGGCTGCGAAGCGCCCGTCCGGCACCATCATACGGTCGCGGTGCCAGGCGGATCAGATGCGACGCACCTCCTGATGCCGGCCTGGCTGCCAGGGCGGTATCTCGGCACAAAGGTCGCGAACGTCTTTCCCGACAATGGAGCGGTCGGGCTTCCGGCCGTGCAATCGCTCTACCTGCTCTTCTCGGGCCGGACCGGCGAACTCCTTGCGACGATGAACGGCGGAGAGCTCACCACTCGGCGCACCGTCGCGGCGTCATCCCTTGCCATCCGCTACCTCACGCGGACGGATGCCTCGCGCCTGCTGATTGTCGGCACAGGGCAGCTCGCCGGCCACCTCGCGCAGTCGCATGCGGCGGTGCGGCCGATTCGGCAGGTCTCGGTGTGGGGGCGGAATCCGCAGAAGGCGAACGTGCTCGCTGCCGAACTCGCGCGCGAGAGCTTCGAGGCCCGCGCCGTCGTGGATCTGGGCTCCGCGGTCGCGGAGGCAGACATCGTGAGCTGCGCGACCCTATCGCGCGAACCGCTCATCCGCGGGGAGTGGCTGCGGCCGGGCACGCATGTGGACCTGATCGGCGGATTCACGCCGGCCATGCGTGAGGCCGACGACGAGGCCGTGCGGCGCGCCTCAGTCTTCATCGACACCGAGGGGGCGCTGAAGGAGGCAGGCGATATCGTCCAGCCGCTCCGGAAGGGGGCGCTGACGGAGGCCGGCATCCTCGCCGACCTGCCTGCGCTGGCGCGCGGACAGCATCCCGGCCGGCGCTCCGCGGACGAGGTCACGCTATTCAAGTCGACCGGCGCCGCCGCCGAGGACTTGGCGGCCGCGATCCTCGCCTACGAGCGCTCCGCGCCCAATGGTTAGGCCGTGGGCCCGGCCGGCGGGATGAGCGCGTTGTCGATCTCCTCCGCCCGCTGATGCGCGGGGCGTGCCGAGAGCCGCTGCCAATAGGCCTCGAAGGCCGGCCGTTTCTCAATCGTGCCGAACATCATGCCCCAGCCGAGATGCGCGCCGACATAGAGGTCGGCCGCCGTGAACCTGTCCCCGGCCAGGAACTCGCGGCCGGAGACTGCGCCTTCGAGCGCGTTCATGACGTCGGCATAGGTTCCGTAGCCCGCCATCTTCTCGCGCCCGGCGGGCACCTCGAATTGCAGCGCCTTGTTGGTCGCGGCCGCCTCGAGCGGGCCCGCCGCGAAGAACAGCCAGCGGTAATAGGGTCCGCGCAGCCGGTCCCCGGGAGGCGGGGCAAGCCCGGCCTGCGGGAAGGTGTCGGCCAGGTAGGTGCAGATCGCGGCCGCTTCCGTGACCACCATTCCTCCATGCGAGATCGCGGGCACCTTGCCCATCGGGTTCACGGCGAGATAGGCCGGCTGCTTCATCGCCTCATAGGACAGGATCTCCGTCCGGTACGGCTGGCCCAGCTCCTCCAGCATCCAGCGCACGATCCGCCCGCGCGACATCGGGTTCGTGTAGAAGACAAGTTCATCGGCCATCGGCATTCCTCCCCGAATCCTGTGCGGCGGGCTTTGTGATCGAGCGCCGGCCACGTTGGCAAGCACGTCGGGCTCCGGCGCGCCGTCCGAGCACGATGCGTAAACCTTGAATCGAGGTCTGCGCGCCGCGTTTGCCGGCAATTCGCACAACTCGCCCAACGTCCCCCGATCGAGTCCGGCGAGGAGGGCCAAGGGTGAGCGCGATCGTGTTGGGGGAGGCCGCGCGCCTGGAGGATACCCGCTCGCGGCGGGAGGCTCTGTTCCGGGAGAGCGCATCGGAGAGGCTTCGCCGAAACGCCCTGGGTTTCGCCTGGGCACTTAAGCCCGGCCGCATCGGCGGCGTGCCGACGCTCGCATCGCGCTGGATCGAGCACCTGCTCGCGAACGGGCCCGGCCTGCCCGACCCTGAAAGGGCGTCCGACAACCCCTATGGATTCGCCGGCTTTGCGGATGACCTGTCCGTGCCGACCCTCACCGAGGCGTACCGGCGAGGCCTTTACGCTTTCAGCCATGTCGGCCCGGTGAAATGGTGGTCGCCGCCGATGCGCGCCGTCGCGCCGGTCGGCGAACTGCACCTGCCGAAGCGACTTCGCAGCCACATGCGCCAGAACCGGGTGACGGTGACATTCGACCGCGACTTCGAAGGGGTGATCAAGGCCTGCGCGGAGCCGCGGGACGGCAAGACGCCCCTCACCTGGATCACGCCCACGATCATGAGGGCCTATGCGGACCTCTTCGACGCCGGCCATGCCCATTCCTTCGAGGTCTGGGATAGCGAGAAGAGGCTGGTCGGCGGCGGCTACGGGGTCGCGTCCGGCGGCGTCTTCGCAATCGAGTCCCGTTTCGCGCGCGAGCCCAACACGTCGAATATCGGCCTCGCCGTGCTCACCTGCCACCTTGTGCGGTGGGGTTTTGCGCTGCTGGACAACAAGCTCATGACGGAGGCGGTCGCGAGGCTCGGATTCCGCGACATCCCGCGGGGCGAGTACCTGGCGGTTCTTCGTGGTGCGCAGCACGTCAACACCGCGGGCCGCTGGCGCGCGGAGCTCGACCCTCGCAGCGCGGAAGCGGAGCTTCCGTAGGCTTAGGCCGTCGCGGCGGAGGGCTGGCTTCGCACGCGTGGTAGAGTCGGTCTCCACCAGCCCAACCCGTAATCTGGCGGTTGCCCGACCCACATCGCGTTGATGCCCCGCTCTATGCCGAAACGACAAAGGCGCGCAGTTCAGCACGGACCCGCACCGGATCAGGTTCGAAACATTGGCGGCTCCTAGGCTGCCCGGCTTAGTTGGCGCTGAACCTCGCGCGTCCCTCCGGGTTTGCATCAGCGACCCGGCGCGGGTCAGCAGGACAGGGGAGAAGTTGATGAAGGTCGGGCCGCAGCCGGAGATTGAGTGCCCCGTGCCCTTGACCGAGCTCAACAGCTTGAGGAGTGCCGAGCCATCCGAGGTCCTGGCCGCGGTCGCCTCGATGGCCGAGGACGTTCGCATCAAGCTTGCCCTGTACTGCTACAACCGAAGCCACCTCAGGCAGCTCGGACTGACTGTTGCCTCGACCGTTGATCCTGAGCTTCTGGCGAGGATGGGCGGCACGCTGGGCGAGGTGCTCGCCGAGCAGAGCCGGGCCAGGGGCTTGAGCTTCGGCACCGAGCCAATCCTCGAGCCGAAGAAGCGGGCGGAGAAGCCGAAACCGAAAATCAGCCTGGGCGGAGGCGGATGGGCCGATCGGTGATGGTCTGGTGGAGGGAACGTTACCCGAGCCGGCTGGCGCTCCCAAGGGGACTCGAACCCCTGTTTTCGCCGTGAGAGGGCGACGTCCTAGACCGCTAGACGATGGGAGCTGTCCGTCGGTTCGGCTCCTATAATGACAGGCGGGGGTGGCCACAACCCCGTCCGGGTGCCATTTCAAGCGGAGGCCTGCTGCGGCATTCGGGCCCGCCGAGTTTCACGCCCAGTCTCATGCCCACCCGACACCATCAGGTCGAAGCCGGTCTTCGAGCCGAGCGCCTCGACCGGCTTCTGGCCGCGGCCTGGCCGGACCTGTCGCGCTCGCGCGTCCAGGCGCTGATCCGCCAGGGGCACCTCACGATCGACGGAGAGGCGGTGGTCAACCCATCGGCGAGGGTTCAGGGCCCGGCCGAAATCGCGCTCGCCGAGCCGCCGCCCGCGCCGGCGGAGCCTACGGCCCAGGCGATCCCGCTCGTTGTCGCTTATGAGGACGACGACCTCATCGTGATCGACAAGCCGGCCGGCCTCGTGGTCCATCCGGGCGCGGGCAACGAAACGGGCACGCTCGTCAACGCGCTGCTCGCCCATTGCGGCCGGAGCCTGTCCGGGATCGGCGGCGTGATGCGGCCGGGAATCGTCCACCGGCTCGACAAGGACACGAGCGGGCTTCTGGTGGTCGCGAAGAACGACCTCGCGCATCAAGCGCTGGCCGCCCAGTTCGCCGATCACGGCCGCACAGGGCCGCTCGAGCGTGCCTATCTGGCGTTCTGCTGGGGCGTACCGGAGCCGCGGCGCGGCACGATCGAGGCGGCTATCGCGCGCAGCAACGCCCATCGCGAGAAAATGGCCGTTGTTGGCGAGGGCCGCGGCCGGCAGGCGATCACGCACTACGCCGTCGAGGAGGCGTTCGGGGGAGACGAGTCGATCGCGAGTCTCGTCCGGTGCCAGCTCGAGACCGGGCGGACGCACCAGATCAGGGTTCATCTCGCTTTTGTGAAGCACCCGCTTCTCGGCGACGAAGTCTATGGATCGGCGTTCAGGACAAAGGCGGCGCGGCTTCCCGAACAGGCCAGAGATGCGCTTCTGGCGCTCGGACGACAGGCGCTGCACGCAACGCTGCTGCAGTTCGAGCATCCCCGTTCGAGGGAGCTGATGCGCTTCGAAAGCGGGCTGCCGCCGGAGCTGCAGCGGCTGCACGGCGCGCTCACTGTGTGCGGTGTCGCACATCGTTCGGAGTCGCCAGCGGCCAAGCTGAGACGATCGACCGCCTGACGCGTTATTCGGGCAACGGCGGACGGCGCGCCTCTGTTTGGCCACGCTGCCCCTCACTATATGTGTGGGCTGTGCGGTCGCCGAACGGGGCCGCTGTGGGGCCTGCTCCAAGGGGGGCCCCGAGGAGGTAATATGGCATCACTACCGGTACTCGCCAGCGAAGGCGGGCTCTCGCGGTATCTCAATGAGATTCGCCGGTTCCCCATGCTGGAGCCGAGCGAAGAGTTCATTCTGGCCAAGCGCTGGCAGTCAGATGGGGATCGCGAGGCGGCGCACAAGCTGGTCACGTCACATTTGCGGCTCGTGGCCAAGATCGCCATGGGCTATCGCGGCTATGGCCTGCCCATCAGCGAGGTCGTCTCGGAGGGAAATGTCGGCCTGATGCAGGCCGTCAAGCGCTTCGATCCGGACAAGGGATTCCGGCTCGCGACCTACGCCATGTGGTGGATCAAGGCCGCGATCCAGGAATACATCCTGCGCTCGTGGTCGCTCGTGAAGATGGGCACCACCGCGAACCAGAAGAAGCTCTTCTTCAACCTGCGCAAGGCGAAGGGGCAGATTTCGGCGCTCGATGAGGGCGACCTCCGGCCCGAGCACGTCCAGCAGATCGCGACCAAGCTCGGCGTCACCGAGCAGGACGTCATCGACATGAACCGCCGCCTCGGCGGGGACGTGTCGCTGAACGCGCCGCTGCGCGAGGAAGGCGAAGGCGAGTGGCAGGACTGGCTGCTGGACGAATCCGCAAGCCAGGAAACCGTTCTCGCCAATGCCGAGGAAGGCTCGAACCGGATCGCCGCGCTCCGCGAGGCGCTCGACGTCCTCAACCCGCGCGAGCGGCGCATTTTCGAGGCGCGGCGACTCGCCGAAGACCCGATCACGCTCGAGGACCTGTCGGGCGAGTTCGGCGTATCGCGCGAGCGCGTGCGGCAGATCGAGGTCCGCGCCTTCGAGAAGGTGCAGGAAGCCGTGAAGAAGAACCTGGCCGCGCGCGAAGCGCCCCACCCTCAGCCGGCGCTCGCCGGCTGAGCCTCCCCTGCGGCGGGCAGTTCGCCTGGCCGCTATTGCTGGGGCAACTGCCCCCATTGCCGGAAGGCGTCGTAGAAGACCCGCTCGCCCGACACGCCCTTGTCGAATAGCAGCGCGGCCTTCTGGCCCGATGCGAAGCGAATAGGAAGCTCCATCCAGTTGCGTTTGAGCAGGAGCTCCGTGTTCCGGTCGACATCGCCTCTCAGGTCCGAGAGACCGATGAGGAAGACGTTCTCCTTCACGGGCACGGGCAGGCCCGCCACCGAGACACCCCGGATCGATTCCTCAGGCCGCATCATCGGAAGCGCGACGTCGCGCACGACCCGCGGCGCGGCTCCGTTCACGGGCGAATTGACGAAGGTGAGCTCGATCGTATGCGAGGCTGGAAGCGCCGCATCGAGATTGCGCCGGATCAGGATATTCAGCGTGATCCCGGCGGCGGGAAGTTCGACCGTGCCGCGGATCACGGTCTCGAGCGGCAGGCCCTGGCCGGCATTGAGCGCGTCGAGCCGCCAGAGCGCACGCCCCGTCGTGATGATCGGCTGCTGTTGATCGAGCTGGTTCTCCTCGAAGATCAGCGCGCGCTGCGCGACAGCGAGTTCGCCTTGCCCGGCCATCGGTGACGACGGGCGGGCACTCTCCGGGGCCGGGGTAGCGGGGGATGGCGCGGGCTGCGCGGGCGCCGGAGAAGCGGCGGCCGGCGGCCGGGCGGGCCGGCTCGGCTGCGGACCGGCCGGAGCCCCGCCGACACGCTCGGCGAACTTGTTCTCGCTTGGCGCGGCAGGCGCCGCGGGTGCGGCAGGCTGCGCGACCGGCTCCGGCGTCTGGCGCGGCTGGTCCCGCCACATCCAGGCGAGCACCGCGACGGGAACGGCAAACAGCACAAGGGCGAGCAGCAGCGCCACCGGGCGCTTGCGCCGCCCGCCGCGCCGAATCGCGATCGGCTCGGGCCGTCCCTCGGTTTCGAGCTCGGGTGCCGGGCGCCGGGCCGGCTCCGCCGTCAGTTCCGGCTCGGGCAAAGCGGGCCCTGCCGCGTAGCGTGCCTCGAGCTGCCGGATCGCGTCCTCGAGCGAATGACCCTCGCGCTCGATCTCCGCGTCCGTGAGCGGCGGCGTCACGCCCCGAAGCTGGTCCGACAGCGCCCGCCGTGCACGGTCGTAGACGCCCTGACGGGTCGCCGGGTTCGTCTCCGGCAATCCGTCGAGGAGCTTCGCCAGGAGAGAGTAGTAATCCGCCATATGCTATCGCGCCGGGGCCGGCTCAGGCCTCGAACGGGTTCTGAACGAGGATCGTGTCGCGCCGTTCCGGCGAGGTCGATAGCACGGTAACGGGCGCGCCGATCAACTCTTCGATGCGCCGGACGTATTTGACTGCCTCCGCAGGCAGCTCGGCCCAGGACCGCGCCCCGGCCGTGGAGCCACGCCAGCCTTCGACCTCTTCATAGATCGGCTCGACGCGCGCCTGCGCGCCCTGGCTCGCCGGAAGATGGTCGACCGTCTCGCCGTCCAGCCGGTACCCGGTGCACACCCTGATCGTCTCGAATCCGTCAAGGACGTCGAGCTTGGTCAGCGCGATGCCGTGGATGCCTGAGGTACGCACGGTTTGGCGCACGAGCACCGCATCGAACCAGCCGCAGCGGCGCTTACGCCCGGTGACAACGCCGAATTCTCGCCCCTTCGCACCGATGAGCTCGCCAATGTCGTCGGTGAGTTCGGTCGGGAACGGTCCCTCCCCGACACGGGTCGTGTAGGCCTTAGCGATGCCGAGCACGTAACCAATCGCCGACGGACCCAGGCCCGAGCCCGTCGCGGCCTGGGCCGCCACGATGTTGGACGAGGTCACGAAGGGATAGGTGCCGTGGTCAACGTCCAGGAGAGCGCCCTGGGCGCCCTCGAACAGGATACGCCGGCCGGCACGACGTTCGGCATCGAGCAGGCTCCACACCGTATCGGCGTAGGGGAGGATCTTCGGAGCGACCTCGAGGAGCTCTGTCAGCAGCGCCCCCCCGTCCACCTCGTCGATGCCGAGACCGCGCCGGAGCGCATTGTGATGGGCCAAGAGCCGCTCGATCTTTGCCTCGAGGATGTCTCGGTCGGCGAGGTCGATCACGCGGATGGCACGCCGGCCGACCTTGTCCTCGTAGGCCGGGCCGATGCCGCGCTTTGTCGTGCCGATCTTCAGGCCGGTATTGGCAGTCTCACGGAAATGGTCGAGTTCCCGGTGCAAAGGCAGGATGAGGGGCGCGTTGTCGGCTACCCGCAGCGTCTCGGGCGTAATGTCCACGCCCTGCGTGCGAATGGCCTCGATTTCCTGGACGAGGTGCCACGGATCGACCACGACGCCATTGCCGATGACGGACAGCTTGCCGCCGCGCACCACGCCTGACGGCAGGAGCGAGAGCTTGTAGGTCACCCCGTCGATGACAAGCGTGTGGCCGGCATTGTGGCCGCCCTGGAAGCGGACAACGACGTCGGCCTGCTCCGAGAGCCAGTCGACGATCTTGCCCTTGCCTTCATCGCCCCATTGGGCGCCGACCACGACTACGTTGGCCATGGGTTCCGCACATAAAAAACCCGGCTCAAGGCCGGGATGACATCGAACTGAAACGAGCGCCCTTGTCCCCGATCGGGCCGGGCGGGTCAAGGTTCGGGGTAGGAGACCGCTTCCGCGCCGTGGAACACCGTCACGGTGTCGCGCCGGGCGATCGCGACCAGCGCCACCCCAAGCGCGCGAGCGCGCTCTATGGCAAAGGAGGTCGGGGCCGAGATCGCCACGATCAGCCGCGCCCCGAGCGAGGCCGCCTTCTCCACCATCTCGAAAGAGCAGCGGCTCGTGACGACGACGAAGCCATGGGCCGGATCGAGGCCGTTCCGCAGAATCGCGCCCACGAGCTTGTCCAGCGCGTTATGGCGGCCGACATCCTCGCGGACCAGCATGATTGCGCCTTCGGGATCCGCGAAGGCGGCGGCGTGCGTGGCGCCGGTCGCGCGGCTGAGCACCTGGCGCTCAGGCAGGTCGGCGAGAGCGCGCGCGATCGCATCGATAGGGATGGGCGCGAAGGCCCCTCCCCCGCCGACCGGCTGCGCGCGTTCCAGCGCGTCGAGGTCCTCGATGCCGCAGACGCCGCATCCGGTCCGGCCGGACATCGAGCGCCGACGCGCCAGGAGATTGTGCATCCGGTCGGGGGCGACCTCGATCGCGACGGCGATCCCGCGCTCCTCCTCGGTCACCGTGACGCGCCGAACCTCGTCCGCGCGTTCGACGATGCCTTCCGTGAGGCTGAAGCCGAAGCCGAAGTCCTCAAGGTCCGCAGGAGTCAGCATCATCACGGCGAACGGTACGCCGCCAAAACTCACCTCGATGCCGGTCTCGACCGCGATCTCCCGCTCGCCCGTCTCAGCCTTTGCGCCCGAGAGCGGGATGGTCAGGGTGCTGGCCCGGATGGTGCGTAGGGTCTCGTCTGACATGGCGGTCTTCTAGTCGCGGGCAGCCCAAGAAGATATCGGGGCGGCATGGATCAAGGTGAACAGGCGCGCGCCATCACGTTCGCGCCCGGCATGAGCCGCGGTGCCGCCCAGGCGGAACTGCGCCGGGCGCTGGCCGAGGCCGGGATCGACTCGGCCATGCTGGACGCGCGCCTTCTCACGGGCGCAGCCCTTCAGGTCAGTTCCACGGCCCTTCTTGCTCATCCGGAGGCACCGCTAGGGGACGGGGGAGCCGCGCGACTGACGGAGTTCGCCGGGCGACGGCTCGCACGCGAACCGGTGTCCCGCATCACCGGTCAGGCAGAATTCTGGGGCCTGCCCTTCCGGCTCTCGCCCGAGACGCTCGCGCCCCGCCCGGATACGGAGACGGTCGTCGAGGCGGCGCTCGAGGCCGTTGGAACGGTGCGCCAGGAGCTGCGCATGCTGGACCTCGGCACCGGCTCGGGCTGTATCCTGCTGGCCCTCCTGTCCGAGTTGAAGGGGTGCTTCGGGATCGGAATTGATCGCTTCCCGGGCGCGCTCGCGACGGCGAAGGGCAATGCCGAGATGAACGGGCTCCGCGACCGAACCGCCTTCGTCGCCTCCAACTGGGCCGCCGCCCTCGACGGGAGGTTCGACCTGATCGTGTCGAACCCGCCCTACGTCCGGGCGTCCGAAATCCCGGCGCTCGAGCCGGAGGTGTCGCGCTTCGATCCGCTCGCGGCCCTCGACGGCGGCAACGACGGTCTCAATGCCTACCGGGCTATACTTGACGATGCAGGCCGTCTTCTCACCCCCGAGGGGCGGGTTGTCCTGGAACTCGGGCATGACCAATCGGAGAGCGTGAGCGCTCTCGCTCAGGCTCGCGACTTCGTTGTCGAGACGATCCGGCGGGACGTTGCTGGGCACCTCCGGGCGCTTGTGCTCCGTCTGCGGCGAGACCTTGTTTCCGGTGGATAGAGCCCCACCTGAGGAACGCAGATCAAAAATGGCTTGTTGACTGGAACGGAAGCAGGTAATTTGCTGCCGGTTAACGAGAATGGTCCAGGCTTGATGCGACGTCGAGGCATGCGGCCCACGATCGCTCGGGGACATTAAGGACCGCGCATCCAGCCAAGGTGCGGCGCGGTCAAATCGAATCCTACACTGACGGACGGGCCGGCATCGAAGCCGGGTCCGGGCTGAGGTGACGGATTGCGCAGGCCGGGAGCGCGGCCCGCGCAGGAGCCTGCTTGTCAGGGCAACCAGCGAAGGTCTGAAAATATCGATGAGACCAGGACAGAACAGGCGGATGCGGGGGCGCACCCGTGGCAAGGGTCCGAACCCGCTGACCCGCTCCTACGAGTCGAACGGGCCAGACGTTAAGATCAGGGGCACGGCCCAGCACATCGCGGACAAATACGCTCAGCTCGCGCGTGACGCGACGGCGAGCGGCGACCCAGTTGCTGCCGAGAACTACCTGCAGCATGCCGAACACTATTACCGGCTGATCGCTGCCGCGCAGGAAACCTATCGTCAGCAATTCGGGACGCAGGCGCGGCCGTTCGACGAGGACGGCGAGGAGGGCGACGAGGAGGGGCCGAACGGCTTCCCTTACGGACCCGGCGACCGCGGGATGCAGGGCGGCGGGGACGAGTTCGGCGAGATGGGCGGCAATGCCTACGAGATGCGCCAGGGCGGCGGTGGCGAGCGCCAGCCGCAGGGGGGCCGCTTCGACCGGAACGAGCGCCAGGACCGCGGCCAGGATCGCGGCGGCTACGACCGCAACAACGATCGCCAGGGCGGCGGCGAGCGCCAGGACCGGAACGGCGATCGCGGCCAGCGTTTCGATCGCAACGGTGAGCGTTTCGACCGGAACGGCGGCGGCTACGACAACCGCAACGGCAATCGCCCGCAGGGCGGCGAGCGCTTTGACCGCAACGGCCCCGATCGCAATGACCGAAACGGCGCTCCCTACGCTCAGAACGGCGAGCGGTTCGATCGCCAGGATCGGCCGGAGCGCCAAGACCGGCCCGAACGTCAGGATCGGCCTGAACGTCAGGATCGGCCCGAGGGTCAGCGCTTCGGTCAGAACCGCGAGGGCGGCCGCGAAGGCGGACGGCGCGAGTTCAACCGCGATCGCGGGCAGAGTCGCCCAGAGGGCGGGCGCTCTCCCGGCCAGCCTGGAGAGGAACGCGACCTGCCGGCGGCCGCTGCCCTACCGGCCTTCCTGACGACGCCCGTTCGCTCCACGATCGCCCTCGACCAGGACGAGCGGAGCGAGTCGGTCGAGGCCGTGCCGGCCTTCGTCGGCGAAGCCCCCGACGATGCAAGCCTGAACGGCGCGCCGGAGCCGCGGCCGCGGCGGGCTCGCCGCCCGCGCCGGACGGAGCCGACCGAGGCTCTCGATTTTGGCGCTGCCGAAGCCGACAAGCCTGCCGAGTAAGACAACACCATCGGGGAAGATCGGCCACGGGCAGATCTTCCCCGATTTGCTTCAGGGCGTCGTCTATCCTGCGAGCTGAAAGCTCGCCTGAGCCTCGGGCAGGATCTCGAGCTCATCGCCCGGCCGCAACTCGCCGCCGGCAAGCACCTCCGCATAGATCCCGCAATCGACATGGCCGAGCCGCTGCACCAGCGTCTTTGGGATTTCCATGTCTCGCTCCGCCGTCACCGGATCGACATTCGTCGCGGCGCAGCGCTCGATCCGCTTCGTCACCTTCAGGCGCAGGCCGGACTTGGTCGCGAGTTCCCCGCCGACCAGATCGAGTTCGGCCCAGGGTGCGAGGCCCTCGACGGTGACGTTGCCGCGGAAACGAAGCGGATCGACAGGGCGACCCAGCATGTCTTCCAGGGCCTGCACGCTCCCGAGGTTGATCAGGGAGACATAGCCCCGGCGCGAATCCGTGAAGCGGAACCCCTCCGGTGCGGTCAGCACCTTAGGCGGACCGCGAAGCTCGCCGGGCAGCACGCGGCGGATGAACGCCTCCAGGGCGAGGCGCCCCTGCGCTGTCGAGAGGTCCGCTGCAACCGAACTCCCCTCCCCTTCGACATGCAATGTGCGGGTCTCGTCGTCGTAGCGCGTCCGGAGCCGCGCGAGCGCCTCGTTGCGCATCAGCATGAGGAACTTGATCTTCGGCTGGTGCCGCGGCTCGGCCGGATCGAACCCGGAGGGCCCGTTCTCGATCGCGTAGAGGCGATCGCCCGGAAAATAGGCCCCGCGCTCCAGCCGAACGCTGTCCAGGCGTTCCGGCGAAAGACCTTTGACGGGATAGCGGTAGAGCGATGCGACGCGCATCTTCTGCTGATAGCGGGAGGTGCCCCGGCGCGCGAAGCGGTCTACGGCGCCTCCGGCAGTGGGTCGTCCCGGTTCTCGCGGTCGACCGGGCCCTCGTAGCCGTGATCGGTGCGCTCGCCGAAGGTCTGCGGGGTCACGGAGGGGCGGGCCTCCTCCGGGCTTTCGGGGACCGCCATGCCCATCTGGTCGTTGCGGGCAAGATCGGCGCGAGCCTTCTCGGCCTCGGAGCGCGGGTCCTTCGGGTCGGCCATGGCACCTCTCCAGCGTTGCGGCGGGTCAATGCACGGTTTTAGACGCCGTTCCAGGGTGCAATCCGCGGCCGCGGACCCTTGTGTCACCGGAAAGCCACACCACATCGTGTGGGCCGGTGGCTCGATGGGCGCCGGCGCCCGGCGGCCCCTAGGGGGAGCCGGCCGGGCATCTTCTTCGGCCTCCTGTGCCTCCGTGGGCAGGAGTCCGGGCGAGGGGTGAAACATGGATCTTGAAAAATACACGGACCGGGCAAAGGGCTTCATCCAGTCGGCCCAGATGCTGGCGATGCGCGAAGGCCATCCGCAGCTCGCTCCCGGCCATCTCCTGAAAGTCCTGCTCGACGATTCCGAGGGGCTCTGCTCCGGTCTGATCGACCGTGCGGGCGGGCGCTCGCGGGACGTGCGGCAGGGCGTCGAGACCTGGCTCGCGAAGCAGCCGAAGGTGTCGGGCGCAGCCTCGCAGCCCTCGGCCACGCGGGATCTCGTGAAGCTGTTCGACACGGCCGAGCAGGCCGCGCAGAAGGCGGGCGACAGCTATGTCACTGTCGAGCGGCTGCTCCTCGCGCTGGCGATCGAGAAGGACACCGATGCCGGCCGCATCCTGGCCCAGGCTGGCGTCACGGCGCAGGCGATCAACGCGGCGATAGAAGCGCTCCGCAAGGGCCGCACGGCCGACAATGCGTCGGCCGAGAACGCCTATGACGCGCTCAAGAAATACGCACGCGACCTGACGGACGCGGCGCGGCAGGGAAAGCTCGACCCGGTCATCGGCCGCGATGAGGAGATCCGGCGCACGATCCAGGTCCTGTCGCGGCGCACGAAGAACAACCCGGTGCTGATCGGCGAGCCCGGCGTCGGCAAGACCGCGATCGTCGAGGGCCTTGCGCTCCGCATCGTCAACGGCGACGTCCCGGAGAGCCTGAAGGATAAGCAGCTCCTCGCGCTCGATATGGGCTCGCTCATCGCCGGCGCGAAGTATCGCGGCGAGTTTGAGGAGCGGCTGAAGGCCGTTCTCTCCGAGGTCACGGCGGCTGCCGGCGGCATCATCCTGTTCATCGACGAGATGCACACGCTCGTCGGCGCCGGGAAGGCCGACGGCGCCATGGACGCGTCGAACCTCCTGAAGCCCGCCCTCGCCCGCGGCGAGCTGCACTGCGTCGGCGCGACCACGTTGGACGAGTACAGGAAGCACGTCGAGAAGGACGCGGCGCTCGCGCGGCGCTTCCAGCCCGTCTTCGTGTCCGAGCCGACCGTCGAGGACACGGTCTCCATCCTGCGCGGCATCAAGGAGAAGTACGAGCAGCACCACGGTGTTCGTATCCAAGATTCCGCCCTGGTCGCAGCCGCGACGCTGTCGAACCGCTACATCACGGACCGCTTCCTGCCGGACAAGGCGATCGATCTCGTGGACGAGGCGGCGTCGCGCCTGCGGATGCAGGTCGACTCGAAGCCGGAAGAGCTCGACAACCTCGACCGCGAGATCGTGCGGCTGAAGATCGAGGGCGAGGCGCTCAAGAAGGAGACGGATGCCGCCTCCAAGGATCGCCTCGGGCGGCTCGAGAAGGAGCTCGCCGACCTCGAGGAGCAGTCCGCCGCGATCACGGCGCGCTGGCGCGCCGAGAAGGACAAGCTCGGCGCCGCAGCCGAGCTGAAGAAGAGGCTCGACGAGGCGCGCAACACGCTCGCGAAGGCGCAGCGCGAGGGCAACTGGGCGAAGGCCGGCGAGCTCTCCTACGGGATCATCCCGCAGCTCGAGAAGGAGCTTGGCGAGCTCGAGGCGCGCGGCGATGACGGCACGCGCGGCAACGGCTCCGGCATGATGGAGGAGGCGGTGACGCCGAACCATGTCGCCGGCGTCGTCTCGCGCTGGACGGGCGTGCCGGTCGACAAGATGCTCGAGGGCGAGCGCGAGAAGCTCCTCGCCATGGAGAGCGAGATCGCGAAGCGCGTCGTCGGGCAAAAGGAAGCCGTGGAGGCCGTCTCGACCGCCGTCAGGCGTGCCCGCGCCGGGCTGCAGGACCCGAACCGGCCGATCGGCTCGTTCATGTTCCTCGGCCCGACGGGCGTCGGCAAGACGGAGCTGACGAAGGCGCTCGCCGCCTTCCTGTTCGACGACGAGACCGCGATGGTCCGCATCGACATGTCCGAGTACATGGAGAAGCACTCCGTGGCCCGGCTGATCGGCGCGCCTCCCGGCTATGTCGGCTACGAGGAAGGCGGGGCGCTGACCGAAGCGGTCCGCCGCCGGCCCTACCAGGTCGTGCTGTTCGACGAGATCGAGAAGGCGCATCCGGATGTGTTCAACATCCTCTTGCAGGTTCTCGACGACGGGCGGCTCACCGATGGCCAGGGCCGCACGGTCGACTTCCGCAACGTGCTGATCGTGATGACCTCCAATCTCGGTTCCGAGTACCTGGTCAACCAGCCGGAGGGCCAGGATACGGATGCGGTCCGGGACGACGTCATGGGCGTGGTACGCAGCCACTTCCGGCCGGAATTCCTGAACCGGGTCGACGATATCATCCTGTTCCACCGCCTGCAGCGGTCGGAGATGGGGGCGATCGTCGATATCCAGATGCGGCGCCTGCAGAAGCTCCTGGACGAGCGGAAGATCACCCTCGAGCTCGATACGACGGCGCGCGGCTGGCTTGCCGAGAAGGGCTACGACCCGGCCTACGGCGCACGCCCGCTGAAGCGCGTGATCCAGAAGCACGTGCAGGATCCGCTGGCCGAGATGATCCTCGCCGGCGAAGTCCACGACGGCGAGACGCTGCCGGTCCGGCTCGGCGCCGGTGGCCTGATGATCGGCGACGTCACGGTCGCGGCCGAGAAGCGGCCGCCGGGCGTGCCGCTGCAGTAGGGATCCAGGCCGGCAAAGCCGGCGGGCCGTTCACGCCGAGGTTGCGCCGTCCCGCCTGCGCGGGGCGGCGCTTCCTTTTCCGGCGGGCGCGCTCTGCAACCGCCGGTAACCCGATCTTTCCGAATGGTGATCACATCCTTGTGCTCTGCAGGAGGAGCCGGGCGATGTTGAGGCGCCTGAAATCGCTGACGGTCGCGACGCGCGTCCTCGCGGCCATCGTGCTGAGCCTCGCCGTGCTCGGCACAGGCATCTACGTCACGACCCACATGATCAGCACGGCCTCCGCCGAGCGGCAGGCCGTCGAGCGGCAGCACACGAATCTGCGGGTGGCCTGGCAGACGCTCAGGACCTATGGCGACCAGTTCCGGGTGGGCGACGGCAAGATGTATGCCGGCGATCGCGTCCTGAACAACTTCTTCGAGCCGGTCGATCGGGTGAAGGAGCAGGTTGGCGGCACTGCAACCATTTTCATGGGCGACGAGCGGATCACGACGAACGTGAAGAAGCCGGACGGAAGCCGCGCCGTGGGCACCAAGCTCGCCCAGGGTCCCGTCTACGACGCCGTTCTGAAGCGCGGCGAGGCGTATTTCGGGCAGGCCGACATCCTCGGCACCCCCTTCTTCGTGGCCTATGACCCGATCAAGGACGCTAGCGGCAAGACCATCGGCGTCCTCTATGTCGGCATTCCAAAGGCTGAATTCTTTGGCCCCGTCGAGGAGATGGACCGGCGCATGCTGATCGTCTGCCTCGGCCTGACGCTCGTGATCGGCGCCCTCGCCTTCTTCTACACGCGCCGGCTGTTCCAGCCCGTCGGCGAGATCGCGGGCGCCATGGAGCATCTCGCGGAGGGCGACCTCGACACCGAGATACGGCACACGGCCCGGCGCGACGAGATCGGCCGGATGGCCCGCGCCGTCGAGGTGTTCAAGGCGAACGGGCTTGCGCTGCGGCAGACGGAGCGCGAAGCGGCCGAGCACCGGACCATGACGGAGGAGCAGCGCGCCCGGCATGAGGCCGCCCGCGAGGTGAGCGCCCGGGAGCAGCAGGGCGTCGTCGCCGCAATTGGAACGGGTCTCGCGCGGCTTGCGGAGGGCGACCTCGGCTACCGGTTGATGCAGGCGTTCCCGGGCGAGTACCGGAAGCTGCAGGACGACTTCAACGGCGCGGTCGAGACGCTCCAAGAGACCATGCGGACGATCATCGCCCGCACCCACGGCATCAACACCGGGACGCGCGAGATCACCGGGGCGGCGAGCGAACTCGCCAAGCGAACGGAGCAGCAGGCCGCCGCCCTCGAGGAGACCGCTGCCGCACTCGACGAGATCACGGCGACCGTGCGCAAGACGGCCGAGGGGGCGAACCACGCCCGCGAGGTGGTCTCCACCGCGAAGGCCGATGCCGAGCGCTCCGGCGAGGTCGTCGGGCGGGCCGTCCAGGCGATGACCGGCATCGAGCAATCGGCCGGGCAGATCGCGAACATCATCGGGGTCATCGACGAGATCGCCTTCCAGACAAACCTCCTGGCGCTAAATGCCGGTGTCGAGGCCGCCCGCGCCGGCGAGGCCGGCAAGGGTTTTGCCGTTGTCGCCTCGGAGGTGCGCGCCCTCGCGCAGCGCTCGGCGGATGCCGCGAAGGAGATCAAGGCCCTCATCACGGCCTCGACGACTCAGGTCGCCTCGGGAGTCGATCTCGTCGGCGAGACGGGCAAGGCCCTGACCCGCATCGCGGCCCAGGTGGCGGACATCAACGGCGTCGTGGCCGAGATCGCGGCGTCCGCGAAGGAGCAGGCGACCGGGCTTGCGGAGGTCAACACCGCCGTGAACCAGATGGACCAGATGACGCAGCAGAACGCCGCCATGGTCGAGCAGTCCACAGCGGCGAGCCACGCCCTGTCACAGGAGGCGGAGGAGTTGTCCGGTCTCGTCGGGCGGTTCGATGTCGGGGGCCCAGCCGATGTCGCGCCGCTCAGGCCGGCGGCCGCCCGCCCCCGACTCGCCCAGAACGCGACCGTCACGCCGCTTCGGCCCGTCCGGACCGGCGGCGCAGCGCGCAAGCCGGCGCCCGCCCTGGTTGAGCGTCAGGAGGGTTGGGAAGAGTTCTAGGTCAGCGCTGTGTCCAGGCCTTGATCTTGTCCACCCCTCCGCTCCGGAGGGGTGCGGTGGCGTGCAATGGGCCCGAAGAACCTTGCGTCGCTAGGGGAGCGCTTCGCCTCTGCGCATGGCGGCGATGTGCTCGACCCGGAGTTCCGCCGCGGCAACCCGGAATCCGAGCGCTTCCGCCGCTTCGTGCAAGCCGGGCGAGCCGCCCTACTGCTTCAGGACGGCCCGGAGCAGGGTCGTGATCTCGCCGACCGCGAGCTTCACGCCCTCGTCATTTCCCTGCTGCTCCTTCAGAAGTATCGAGGCATGATCGATCCCGGCATTGAGATGGTCCTGCAGGACGAGCAGCGACACCTCTCGGAGCGCCGCAGTGATCGCGGTGGCCTGCTGCAGTTCCTCGCCGCAATAGCGATCGTTCTCGACCATCTGGCGCAACCCGCGGACCTGGCCCTCGATGCGGGCGAGACGCGATAGGATCGGCTGCTTCTCCTCCGGCTCCCGCCGGAGATAGAGCCGCCCTTCGGAGACCTCGTATTTCACCTGTCCGGCCCGCCTATGCCCAGAGCCGTACCGATCTGTCTCCCATCGGGCGGGGGCCCGCCTTCCTTCGAAACGCTCAAGAGCCCTGATCCTATGCATGGTCGAGCGGCTAGGCCGCAGCAGAGACGACGGGTCGGCATGCGCCGAAGCGCGACCGCATGATTCTCGGCGAGAAACTCAACGCATCGCCGCCGCACAGCGTGCACTTTTTCCTTATTCCAGCTCGAATCTGAACAATTGCGGAACCTGATCGGCTAAACTCCCGGTAGACGCGCCTGGCAGGCCAACATTCCCGGTCTGCTGACCTTCGGCCGCGCTTCCGTGGTACGAGGTGCCGTCCTGAACTTCTTTTTGCGATACCCCCTACCGGTTTGATGGCTCCTCCTCTTTTGTCGCTTCAGGGTGTTTCCCTCACCTTCGGAGGTACACCGCTCCTCGAAAACGCGGATCTTTCGGTGGGGGCGGCCGACCGGGTCTGCCTTGTCGGTCGCAATGGTTCAGGCAAGTCGACCCTCCTCCGGATCGCCGCAGGCCTGATGGAAGCCGACCGAGGTGAGGTCTTCCGGCAGCCTGGGGCGACGATCCGCTACCTGCCGCAGGAGCCGAACATGTCCGGCTTCGGCTCCGTACTCGCCTATGTCGAGGCGGGTCTCGGGCCGGGGGACGATTCGTACCGGGCGCGCTACCTCCTCGGAGAGCTCGGATTGTCGGGCGACGAGGATCCCGCCTCCCTCTCGGGCGGGGAGGCGCGCCGGGCGGCGCTCGCCCGAACGCTCGCGCCGGAGCCGGACATCCTGCTGCTCGATGAGCCGACGAACCATCTCGACCTCACCACGATCGAGTGGCTCGAATCCGAGTTGAAGACTCAGCGTGGCGCGCTGGTCCTGATCAGCCACGACCGTCGGTTTCTCACCAACCTGTCCCGCGCGACGATCTGGCTCGATCGGGGCCGGACGCGCCGGATCGAGCGTGGGTTCGGCGATTTCGAAGCCTGGCGCGACGAGGTCCTCGCCGAGGAAGAGGCCGAGCGTCACAAGCTCGATCGCAAGATCGCCGCGGAGGAGCACTGGGTCCGCTACGGCGTGACTGCCCGGCGCAAGCGCAACGTCCGCCGCATGGCAGCGCTGGCAACCCTGCGCGAGACCCGCCGAACCGACCGCCGGGCCGCCGGCGATGTGAAGATGGCCGCGTCCGAAGCGGAACAGTCCGGCACGCTCGTAATAGAGGCTAAGACCGTCACGAAGAGCTTCGGCGAGAAGCCCATTGTATCGAGCTTCTCCACCCGCATCCTGCGTGGGGACCGGATCGGCATCGTCGGCCCGAACGGCGCCGGCAAGACGACGCTCGTCAAGCTCCTCACTGGGATGCTGGCCCCCGATGCCGGCACGATCCGCCTTGGCGCAGCGCTGGAGATGGTCGCCCTCGACCAACGTCGCGAGAACCTCGACCCAAACGACACGCTGGCCGAGGCGATGACCGAGGGTCGCGGCGACATGATCACGGTCGGGACGGAGACCCGCCACGTCATCGGCTACCTGAAGGACTTCCTGTTCTCGCCGGAACAGGCCCGAACGCCTGTCCGCGTCCTCTCGGGCGGCGAACGCGGCCGCATCATGCTGGCGCGGGCGCTGGCGAAGCCATCGAACCTCCTCGTCCTCGATGAGCCGACGAACGATCTCGACTTGGAGACGCTCGACGTGCTCGAGGAGATGCTCGGCGACTACAAGGGGACCATCCTCCTCATCAGTCACGACCGCGATTTCCTCGACCGCGTCGCAACATCCGTGATCGTGCCCGAGGGCAACGGGCGCTGGCTCGAATACGCGGGCGGCTACACGGACATGCTGGCGCAACGCGGGGCGGACCTTGCCGCCCGAGCCGCGCCCACGCGCAACCTTCCCAGAGCGCGAACGGAAACACCCGCTGCTAGCCCTCAAGCTTCCTCGTCGAAGAAGAAGCTGAGCTTCCACCAGCAGCATGCGCTCAAGACGCTTCCGTCCCGCATCGAGACGCTCACCCGGGACATCGCGAGGCTGCAGGCGCAGCTGGCCGACCCCGCACTCTTCGCCAGAGACCGCGCCGCCTTTGACAAGGCCTCCGCCGCAGTGGCCCAGAAGGCCGCCGACCTCGAGGCGGCGGAAACGGAGTGGCTGGAACTCGAGATCCTGCGCGAGGAGATCGGTTGAGCACGCCACGCCGCGTTGACCTCGACCGGATGCGGGCCTTAGCTAGGGTAAGTTCGTTCGCCTGAGGGCCCACCATGTACAAGGCCACGACGCAGGGCATCCGGGTCTGCGTAGAGCCGCGCTTCGTCGAGGAGGAATCGCAGCCGGAGCGGCGCAAATTCTTCTTCGCCTACACGGTCGAGATCACGAACATGTCGACCACGCGCGTGCAGCTCCGCTCAAGGCATTGGCGGATCATCGACGGAGACGGCAACGTCCAGGAGGTGCGCGGGGCGGGCGTGGTCGGCGAGCAGCCGACGCTCGGGCCGGGCGAGACCTTCACCTATACCAGTGGGTGCCCGCTGACGACGCCGGACGGCACGATGCAGGGCTCCTACACGATGATCGCCGATTCCGGCGAGACGTTCCGGGCCGAGATCCCGGCCTTCTCCCTCGATTCTCCCTTCGTAAAGCGGGTGATTCATTGATGGTGCAATGTGACCGGCGTCGCTGAGGGGCGGCGCTACACGACGCTCGCGATGCTCGAGCGTCTCGTCAGCTTCGATACCGAAAGCTCCAAGTCCAACATCGCACTGATCGACTTCGTCGCCGAGTACCTCGCCGGCTGGGGCGTGCCGTTCTGGCGCGTGCCGAACCAGCGCGGCGACAAGGAGGCGATCTTCGCCACAATCGGGCCGGCCGACCGTGGCGGAATGGTGCTCTCCGGTCATACGGATTGCGTCTCCGTCGAGGGACAGGATTGGACCTCCGACCCGTTCCGGCTCCGTGTCGCGGATGGCCGTGCCTATGGTCGGGGCTCCGTCGACATGAAGGGCTTCGACGCGCTCGCACTCTCGGCCGTGCCGGATTTCCTTGCGGCCGACCTCAAGACCCCGATCCACATTCTCCTTTCCTATGACGAGGAAACGACCTGCCTCGGGGTGGTCGATACGATCGCGCGCTTCGGGCAGGACCTGCCGCGCCCGGCAGCCGTCATCGTCGGCGAGCCGACCGGCCTCGAGGTCGTGGACGCGCATAAGAGCGTCGCGACGTTCATCACGACCGTGCACGGGTTCGAGGCGCATTCGGCGAAGCCCTATCTCGGGGCAAACGCCGTGATGGCGGCGGGCGAGCTCCTGGCCGAGTTGAACCGGCTCGCGGACGAGATGATGGGGAGGGGCGACCCGAGCGGCCGCTTCGATCCGCCCTACACCACCGTGCATGTCGGGCGGATCGCCGGCGGCACCGCCCGCAACATCCTGCCAAAATCCTGCTGCTTCAACTGGGAGTTCCGGGGCCTCCCTGACCTGGACCCGGCTGAGATCCCGGCGCGGCTCGAGCGGTTCGCGACGGAAACCGTGCTGCCGCGGCTGAACCGCTTCGGGGAGTTCGGCCGGATCGAGACCGTCCGCGAGGTGCTGGTGCCGGGCCTCGCGCCCGAACCCGGCTCGGCAGCCGAGACGCTCGCGAAGCGGATCACCGGCCGCAACGCGACCGTGACGGTCCCTTACGGAACGGAGGCCGGACGTTTCCAGGAGGCCGGCATTCCGACGGTGGTCTGCGGCCCGGGAACCATCGACCGCGCACACCAGCCGGACGAATACATCACGCTGGATGAGATCGCCGACGGCGAGCGGTTCATGCGCCGTCTCGCCGAGGTCTGCGCGCTCGGCTGATCGCTTCAGGCGAGCCAGGTCACCTTGCGCCCATGCGCATCCGCGTGGGCGAGCAGGCGGTCCTCCCCTCCAGGCCATAGCCGGAGGCGCAGGGTGGGCGTGCCTGCCAGCTCTTCCAGCTCGTAGCGGAGCCAGGCGACAGGCGCGTCGGGCGTCGCAGCGGACCCGACGCCCTCCAGATGCCGCGCGATCCGGTCTTGTGTCTCGGCCGGGAAATACTGAAACGCGATCGAGTGGAGCACGACCCGCACGGCACCCGGCTCAGACGCGCCCACGAGGTTCTGTTCCAGCCAATCCGCGGCATCGCCCTGCTGAACCGTCGGCGGCTCCTCGGCCGCGATCGCAAGGGCGGCTTCGAGCCGCTCCATCCGTTGCTGCTGGTCAGGCCACACATAGGCCAGGAGCCGCTCGCGGGCGCGCTCGTCCGTGATGTCGATGGGGCTCATATCCACGCCGCGCCGGGCGGAGATCACGATACTGGCTTCGGGGGGCTCGCCGCCTTCCCAGTCCGGCGCGAGCTTTACGCCCGATTCCGGGTCGCCGTAGCGCCGAGCCCCGAGCCGGATGTCGTAGCGGTCGAGCAGCATGTTCAGTCCGCCGCTCGCCCCGAGCTCGAACAACGACAGCGGCAGCGTCGTCTCCGCCGCGATGACGGCGAGGCCGGCGGTCAGCACGGCCGAGCGTGCGACCTCGTTTGTCTGCGGCGGTAGGTCGAGCCAGGGCAGAAGCTGCGGCTCCGCGTCCTGCATGGCTTGCCGCAAGGCAGGCCAGAGCGCGTCCTCCTCCGGGAGCGGGGTCGGGGGATAGAGCGCGGCAAGACTGGGCAGCCGGCCTGCCCGCACCAGGCCATGCAGCCCGCCGCACAGGCGCAGCGGCACGGAATCGTGCAGCGCGTCCGGCTTGCCGGGCCAGTCCAGGACCCGGCGACCAAGGTCCGTATCGCGGTCGAGCCTCTGCCCGAGGACCTCGCAGAGGCGGCTCGTGAAGGGCGAGCCGAGCTTGGCGCACCACTCGGCCTGCCGGGCGAAGGCGGGCCGGACCTCGCTCTCGCGATCCTGGGCGCCCTCCGCCATGGCTCAGTTCGCCTCTTCCCCGGCGACCTCGGCCTCGACCTCGGTTGGATCGAGGTCGTAGACGCGGGAGCAGAACTCGCAGGTGACACCGATGCGGCCGTTGTCGCCGACCATGTCGCGCCGGTCCTCGGCCGAGAAGTTGCGCATCATCCGGATGATGCGCTCGCGCGAGCAATGGCATTCCTCGTGCACGGGTTGAGGCTCGAACACCCGGACGCCGCGCTCATGGAACAGCCGATAGAGCAGCCGCTCGCTCGATACGGCCGGGTCGACCAGCTCGTGATCCTGCACGGTGTCGACGAGCGCCTTCGCCTCGACCCAGGCGTCGTCCTCGCCGGGCTCATGGGCCCGGTGGCTGTCCGGCGCGTCGCCAGGGTCGAGGTCGGCCTGGCGCGCCCGCTCGGGCGATGAGGGCAGGAACTGCACCAGCACCCCGCCCGCCCGATAAGAGCGGCGGCCCTCCGAAAACTCCTCGGCCACCGCAAGCCTGACCCGGGTCGGGATCTGCTCTGATTGCCGGAAATACTGGTGCGCCGCCTCCTCAAATCCTTGGCCTTCGAGCGGCACCACGCCCTGGTAGCGGCTGAACTCCGACCCCTGATCGATCGTCATGGCCAGGATGCCCTGCCCGAGCAGCTCGCCCGTGCGCGGATTGGCCGAGGCCTCGGCCAGCCGTGCCGCGTCGAAGCGGGCATAGGCGCGCATCCGATCCGGGGCGTCGAAATCGACCACCAGCATATCGATCGGGCCGTCGGACTTCGTCTGCAGCTGAAACCGGCCCTCGAACTTCAGGGACGAGCCGAGGAGCACGGTCAGCGCGCAGGCTTCGCCGAGCACGCGCGCCACCGGGTCGGGATAGGCGTGCCGCGCCAGGAGCTGGTCGACTGACGCGCCGAGCCGCACCGCGCGGCCGCGCACGTCCAGCGGCTCGACCGCGAATGGGAGGACGACGTCGTCCGCGCCTTCGAGCCTGCCGTCGCTCATCAGGCCGACGCTCCGAGGCACCACGCGAGGATGCCCTTCTGCGCGTGCAGCCGGTTCTCGGCCTCGTCAAAAACGACCGAGCGCGGCCCGTCGATGACCTCGTCCGTCACCTCCTCGCCGCGGTGGGCGGGGAGGCAATGCATGAAGATCGGATCGCGCTTGCCCGCCGCCATCAGCCGGCCGTTCACCTGGTAGGGCGCGAGCAGGTTGTGGCGGTTCTTCTCGTCCTCGTCCCCCATGGAGACCCAGCAATCGGTCACGACCGCATCGGCGTCGCGGATTGCAGCGAACGGGTCGCCCGTGATCTCGATTTCGGCGCCGGTCTTCGCCGCCCAGGCTTTCAGGTCGTGGCGCGCCAGGAGCTCGCCGGGTGCCGCGACATTGACCTTGAAGTCGAGCCGGCCGGCGGCATGGATCCAGGACGCGAGGACGTTGTTCACGTCGCCCGACCAAGCGACCGTGCGGCCGCGGATCGGACCCTTGTGCTCCTCGAAGGTGAGCACGTCGGCCATGATCTGGCAGGGATGCGAGGTCTTCGTCAGGCCGTTGATCACCGGCACGGTCGCGCTCGCGGCGAGCTCGAGCAGCGTGTCGTGCTCGAGGATGCGAATCATGATGCCGTCCACGTAGCGCGACAGCACGCGGGCGGTGTCGCCGATCGACTCGCCGCGGCCGAGCTGCATCTCCTGGCCGGTCAGCACGATCGCCTCGCCGCCGAGCTCGCGCATGGCGACATCGAACGACACGCGCGTCCGGGTCGACGGCTTGTCGAAGATCATCGCCAGGATCTTGCCGGCCAGCGGCCGGTCGGCCGCGGGCTGGCCCTTGCGGCGCCGACTCTTGATCGCGGCGCTGCGGTCGAGGAGATCGCGGAGGTCGCTGCCCGAAAAATCCGTCAGGTCGAGGAAGTGCCTCGGACTGTCCGCCCTCATTCCGCGGCTCCCTTCATCGGCTGCCGCATCTCGTCTTCAAGCCTCTGGCAGGCATGGTCGATCCGATCGACGGCGGCCGAGACCTCCGCCTCGTCGATGATCAGCGGCGGCAGAAGCCGAACGACATTGTCGCCGGCCGTGATGAGGAGGAGGTCCTCCGCCTCGGCCGCCTTGGCGAGATCCGTGTTCGGGATGTGGGTCTTGATCCCGATCATGAGCCCCTGCCCGCGGATATCCGCGATCACGGCGGGATGCCGGTCCTTCAGCTCCGCGAGGCGCTGCTTCATGAGCAGCCCCATCTTCTGGACGTGCTCCAGGAAGCCGGGCGCCAGCACGACGTCGAGCACGGCATTGCCGACCGCCATGGCGAGCGGGTTGCCGCCGAAGGTCGTGCCATGCGTGCCGGCCGTTAGGCCCTTTGCGGCCTCCGCCGTCGCGAGGCAGGCGCCCATGGGGAAGCCGCCGCCGATGCCCTTGGCCACAGCCATGATGTCCGGCGAGATCCCGGCCCATTCATGCGCGAAGAGTTTGCCGGTCCGGCCGACGCCGGTCTGCACCTCGTCGAAGATCAGGAGCAGGCCGCGCTCGTCGCAGAGCTGGCGGAGTGCGCGCAGGCGCTCGGTCGGGACGGGCCGGATGCCGCCCTCGCCCTGCACCGGCTCGATCAGGATCGCGCCCGTCTGAGGCCCGATCGCGGCCTTCAGGGCCTCGTCATCCCCGAACGGCACTTGGTCGAAGCCCTCGACCTTGGGGCCGAAGCCGTCGAGGTACTTCTTCTGGCCGCCTGCCGCGATCGTCGCGAGCGTACGGCCGTGAAAGGCACCCTCGAAGGTGATGATGCCGAAGCGCTCCGGCTGGCCGTTCACCGAATGATACTTGCGGGCCATCTTGATCGAGGCTTCGAGCGCCTCGGCGCCTGAGTTCGAGAAGAAGACGAGGTCCGCGAAGGTCGCGTCGGTCAGGCGCTTCGCCAGGCGCTCGCCATCCGGGTTCTGGTAGAGGTTCGAGATGTGCCAGACCTTCTGGGCCTGGCTCGTCAGCGCCTCGACGAGATGCGGGTGGGCATGGCCCAGCGCATTGACCGCGATGCCCGCCCCGAAATCGAGCACGCGTCGCCCATCCGCCGTCACGAGCCAGGCGCCCTCGCCTTGCTCGAAGACGAGGTCCGAGCGGGCATAGGTCGGGACGATGGACGAGGCGTGAGGCAAGGGCACTGTTGGGCCTCCGTGAATGGATCGACGCGAACCGAAAACGAAAGAAGCCGCCCAGCCGGGCGGCATCGCACGGAATCTATTGTGGTTGCGGGCCGTGTCAAATGCGAGGGGGTGATCCGGCCCATCACAGGCCCGCATCCGTTCGCCCACGCGCCGTCCGTCCCCGGCCCGGGGTCTGGTCCAGCAAATGGTTCAAAGAGCCGAATAGGTCGAGGGGCGTGGGACGCCGAAACGCTCGATCATTGTTTTAGGAGAGCCTTTCGGCGTCCCGCGATGCATCTCCGCCGTCCTCCTCGGCTTGACCCGAGAATCCCGGCTTCGCTGCACCACGTCCGGGTTGCCCCGGCACGGGCGGCGATTTTGCACCGGACCTACCGCTCGTCAGCGCTCCCAACCCGTTGCCGGCCGGGAGAACCTAAGCCACGCTGCACTGGCGCCCGGGCCGTAGTACCCGGAGGGCGGCGCTGGTCCGGCTCCCCGAGTGCGGGTTCGCGAAACCCGCCCGCAGGCGCCGCATCCTCT